>Ga0070741_10000905_pt1 | contig 98153 bp, 93 predicted proteins | sample Coa_R1_4_FD_66440 | JGI IMG/M metagenome (GOLD analysis project Ga0070741, IMG submission 66440) | Surface soil microbial communities from Centralia Pennsylvania, which are recovering from an underground coalmine fire - Coalmine... | ecosystem: Environmental > Terrestrial > Soil > Unclassified ... | reverse complement strand
TACACCCCGCTGATGGCGGCGCCCACCGTAATCGCAAAAGGCCGCAACTTGCTGGCGGCGGAAATCAAACACGCAGCACGCTGGCACGGCATTCCGCTGATCGAAAACCCGCCTCTGGCCCACGCGCTCTATCGTGCGGTTCCAGTTGGTCAGGCGATTCCCGCGAAGCTGTATACCGCGGTGGCCGAAATACTGGCCGCGATCTACCGTGCCCAGTCGCGCGCGGAACGCACTGGCAAAGGGGGCGTATAAGGCATGGCGGCGGCGTCGAAGACGGCGGGTGGCGCGATCGCGGCGGCGCGCAAAAACGGAGTCGCCGCCGCAGAGTGGATCGTTCCCGTGGCCGCGGTCAGCCTGGTATTCGTTATGCTCGTGCCGATGCCGGCGATTTCGCTCGACCTGTTGCTGGCTACCAGCATTACTGCGTCCGTCCTGGTGCTGCTCTCCGCCATGCAGATCCTGCGCCCTGCGCAGTTTTCGGTTTTTCCCAGCCTGCTGCTGCTGCTCACGCTCTTCAGACTCTCTTTAAACCTCGCGTCGAGCCGCCGCATTCTCCTGCATGGCAACGAAGGCGCGGGTGCTGCTGGCAGGGTCATCGAAGCCTTCGGACAATTTGTAGTCGGCGGCAATTATGTAGTCGGATTCGTTCTTTTTATTGCCCTGATCGCCATCCAGTACATTGTGGTGAGCCATGGCGCAGTCCGCACTGCCGAGGTGACGGCGCGGTTCACGTTGGACGCATTGCCAGGAAAGCAAATGGCGATCGATGCCGACCTGAATGCCGGGATCATCGACGAGGCGCAGGCACGCGCCCGGCGCGAGCAGATCGCTCACGACGCGGAATTCTACGGCGCCATGGATGGAGCCGCACGCTTCAATCAGCGGGATGCCCTGGCCACCATCCTGATCACCGCGGTCAACATCATAGCGGGATTTCTGATCGGCATCTTTCAACTCGACATCCCATTTCGCGAAGCTCTGAAGACATATACCGTCCTCACGGTGGGTGACGGCCTGGTGACCATGATTCCTTCACTCCTGGTCTCCATGGCCGGAGGCATGGTGGTCACGCGCGCCTCCTCGGACAGCACCTTGTCGGTGGACCTTGGCCGGCAACTGTTCGCGCGGCGGCCGTTATTCATTGCCAGCGCGGTGATGCTCGCGCTGGCCGCGATTCCCGGACTGCCAAAAATTTCCTTCCTGGCTTTGGCTACCGTGACTGGGCTGCTGGCCTGGCGCACACCCCAGTCGCGACGCATGCCGGAGCCGCTCGTCCCTGAAAAAGACGCGAAGAAGAATGCGCAGGAGTCTCTGGAGGATTTGCTGAAGCTCGACGAACTCAGCATCGAGGTGGGGTACGCATTGGTTCCTCTGGTAGATGCGCAGCAGGGCGGGCAGTTGTTAGAACGTGTGCGGACGCTGCGAAACAATCTTGCCTTGCAGCTCGGCTTCATCGTTCCCCCGGTGCACATTACCGACAACGTGCGTCTCAAGCCTCACGAGTATGTGATCTCGCTGCGCGGCGTCGAGATTGCCCGCTGGGAGATGCAAGCCGAGAAAATGCTGGCCATCAGTTCGGAAGTTTCACCCCCTCCTTTGCCCGGCACGCCCACCCGCGAACCTGCATTTGGCGTCTCCGCCGTGTGGATCGGGGCCGAATTGCAGAACCAGGCCTTGGCTGCGGGATATGCCGTTGTGGATCAGGTGTCTGTGCTGGCGACTCACCTGGCAGAAGTCATCAAGCAGCACGCACACGAGTTGCTGACACGACACGAAACCAAGCGCTTGCTCGACCGGTTGGCCGACAGTCATCCCAAACTGGTGGAAGAGCTTGTACCCAAGATTCTGAGCCTGGGCGAAGCACAGAAAGTCCTGCAACAATTGCTGCGAGAGCAAGTCTCCGTCCGCGACCTGCCAACCATCCTGGAGAGCCTGCTGGAGACCGCTCCGGCAACGAAGAATCCGGTTCTGCTGGTCGAAACGGCACGGCAAGCCCTGGGCCGGGCGCTGGTGCATCCCCTGCTGGGGGAGGACGGCCGGTTGAAAGTGGTGGTGCTCGACAGCGCAATCGAAGAAGAACTGAGCAAGACTTTTAACCCCCAAGTGTCGGCGAGCACGCCCTCCGCCCTGCAGCCTTCTTTTGTGCGCCGGATACTTGAAGGCTTGCGCGGGCTGGCGGGAGAACAGATAGCTATCGCGACCCCGGTCCTGCTCTGCGGAACGCCCGCGCGCTTTCACCTGAAGCGATTGCTGGAACCCTTTCTTCCCAAGTTGGTGGTGTTATCTCCCGGTGAGATCCCTTCTGTGGTCTCGGTGCAGTCAGTCGGAGTGGTTCGTTGATATTGACGTTTGACGGAAGGGGCGGCCATGACAAGGACGACTACGCAGGAGTATACCGCCTGGCGCGATGAGGAAGAGCGGGAACGGATTCTCCTGGAACAGATGCCGCAGGTGCATTACATCGCGCGGCGCATCCATGAGCGCCTCCCGCGGCACGTTGCCGTAGAAGACTTGGTGCATGCGGGAGTGCTGGGCCTGATCGATGCTTTAAACAAATTCGATCAAAGCAAGCACGTGCAGTTTTCGTCGTATGCAAAATTTCGCATTCGTGGGGCCATTCTCGACAGCTTGCGCGAGATCGACTGGAGCCCGCGCGAGCTGCGGCGGAAAGCGCGGCAAGTCCAGGATGTTCACAACCAGCTTTGTATCCAGCTCGGCCGCTCGCCAAACGAATTAGAGATGGCCGAAGCGCTGGGGCTGGATTTGCGCGATTTCCAGGCTCTGCTGGCAGAGCTTGATGGCCTGGAGATTGGCAGCCTTCATGTGTACTCGCCCAAGGACGGGCGGGATGAAGACTTGTGCGAGTTCCTGCCCAGTGCTCCCGAAGAAACACCCTTCTTCCAGTGCTTGCGCAGTGAGATGAAGAAGTTGCTTGCCGAATCGATTGCGGAACTGCCGGACAAAGAACGCCAGGTGCTCGCGCTGTACTACTTCGAGGAGCTGACCATGAAAGAAGTGGGCGAGTTGCTGGGCATTGGTGAGTCGCGAGTATCGCAAATCCACTCGATTGCGGTCATTCGCCTGCGCGGACGACTTCAGCAATTACTGGAATCACGACCGCAGAAAGCAGCAGCCGTCGGCGCGATGTAGGTAGTAGGAGAAGACATGGAAACTGCGAGTAAGCCCATGCTTGAGGATCGTGCGGCGCAAACAGGTCACACGCGTGCGCTTCGTGCAGGTGTTTTGCCGCAGGAGACTACGACTGCCGAGGTTTGGGATGTTCAGAACAGCGGAGCCCAAAGCCAGGAGCAGCTGCGGAAACTCAACGAGTTGCACCAGGGCTTGGCGCGCCGTCTTTCCGATCGCCTGACGGCGTACCTTGGATCGGCGGTGCAGATCGCGCCCGATTCCGCGGAATACACAACCTACGGTGAGTTCTTGCGCAATGTTCCCCCAATTACTTACATGGCCGCTTGCGGCGTTATGCCCGGTGATCTGGTAGTACTGCTGCAGGTCGACCTTGCCGCCGCGCTTTGGATGCTGGATCTGCTGCTTGGAGGCAACGGCAGAACCACCGAGACACAGCGCGAGATGACCGATATTGAAGAGCAGGTTTTGGAGAGCGTCGTGCAAATTGTGTGCGAGGAGCTGCAAAGCGCATGGAAGATTATCGGGTCTGAGGTCCGATTCCAACGGACTCAGCACCCGGGCGACGCGCAAAGCATCATGCTTCCGAACGAGGCAGTTCTCGCGATACGCTTCGATATCGCGATGGGGGAGAGCCGGGCCAAACTGTTTTTGGCCGTGCCTGCCATGGTTCCGCACACGCTGTTGCGAAGAGTTTCCGCTGCCCAAAGTCCGGAGCGCTCTCGCAAGCCGCAGCCGAATTTGAAGATCAAGAAACAGCTACTCGCATGTCCCTTCGACCTTGAACTGCGAGTTGAAGAACTGCGTGTTCCGGCAACGCGAATCCTGGAATTGTCCCCCGGCAACGTGCTGATCTTTTCGCAGAATACGGAACTGGTCGCCACCATGCATGTGGGAGATCTCAAGCTGTTTGAAGCGCAAATCGCGCGTCTGCGCAACCGGAGGGCCGCGCAGATCCTGAGGGCGCGTATGGCGCCGATTGCGGATGGGAAGGAGTAGACGATGACGGAAACCGGCTCGGCTGAAGTTGCTGGCTGCTTATCAGAGTACATCAATACCTGGTGTGAGGCTTTGGGCGAGATACTGGCACGGATGGCTGGAACCCCCGTTGTGCTTCAGCATTCCCTGACAATCCCCGAGGGAATGACACCGGGCGAAACCGACCTTTGGTTGTCGGTTATAGCGGATGGCGTGCTGCGCGGCGAAATGAGCGTGCGTCTGCCACACACGATTGCCCAAGGGATCGCAAAGCCCCTGGCGGAGAGTTCGCAACCCGCATCCGCAGAATCAACGGACCGGGTGCGGGACAGCATCATTGGAATATTTCGCCAGGCATCAAAGCGAGTCTGCGACGCTCTGACCCAGAAATTGGGCGGCATTCAACTGCAAGTCGGGCCAGGCTCTTCGCCATCATGGCCGGCGGCAGCGGTGTATTGTCTGACAGCATCGTCAGCAGGCCCTGTCAACGGGAATTTCGAATTTCGCATCAGTGCGGCGTTAGCCGCATCGACGAAAAAACAGGAGAGCCTTTCTCGCGAACCTGACAAGGCGACCGCGAACACATCCGACCTTCTCCGCGATGTGGAGCTCGCCGTGAGCCTGCGGTTCGGATCAAAAGAAATGCTGCTGAGAGACATTCTGGAACTGGGGCCCGGCGCCGTGATCGAGCTCGATCAGGAAATAGGAGAGCCACTGGATTTGCTGCTGGACGGCAAAATCATCGCTCGAGGAGAAGCTGTCGTGGTTGAGGGCAATCTGGGCTTGCGAGTTGTCGAAATCATTTGCGAATCGCGCCCGCAACAGAATTGAGGAGCGATGTCGGGAGCCTTTGTAAATCTCGCGCATCAGGCGGCCATTACCCTCGATCTTGATAAGCGCTTGCGCACTTGTGCTCATCGCGGCTGCCGGCGGGGGCAAATGATCTGGTATCGCTTGTGCCGCCACAGACGAGGCACTTACCTGGGAAATCGCTGGTACTGCAGTCCGGAGTGCCTTGAAAGGGGTGTTCTGGAACTGCTATCGGAACTGAGCCGGGCAAGACCATTGCAGCGCACGATCAGGCACCGAATCCCTATTGGACTGCTGATGATGTCGCAAGGGCTCATCAGCAGCGGACAATTACGTTCTGCGATCGAATTGCAGCGAGAGTCGGGGGGCGTGAAGCTGGGAGAATGTCTTCAGCGGCTTGGTTTTGTCAGCGAGGAACAAGTTGTCGCGGCGCTGGCTCAGCAGTGGGCTTGTCCTGTATTCCGCTGGAACCTAAAGGACCAGTGTTGTGACTCGGTAGTCCCGGCAGGATTGCAGCAGGCGTTGCGCGCGATTCCGGTGTACCAAAACCAATTCACGCGCACGCTATATATTGGCTTCAGCGAAACCGTGAATTACACGGCGTTGCGTTTGTTACAAGAAATGCTGGAGTGCCGCGCCGAGCCTTGCATTGTCGCTGCCAGCGTACTCGACCGTTACCTTCAGCGGCTTCAACAACGCTCGCGACGCGCTGAAGCCAGTTTCGATCTCCCTATTGCGCAAGAAGAAGTGGGTGCAATCGTACGGGAATACGTTGTGAAATCAGGAGCGGGAAAAGTCCAAGGCACGTTGTGCGGTGATCGCTTCTGGTTTCGCTTATCTCAGGGAACTGCGATGGACTTGCTCTTCCGCATGGGAGAAACCGATAGCACCCGAACAACGACTGGCTCCCGACGAGTTCCTGGAAGGGAAATTCAGCTCGAGAGTTAGCTCTTCTTGTTGGGATCGGCTTCGCCGTCTTTCACAGCGGACTTGAAATTCTTGATGCCTTCTCCCAAGCCCTTTCCAAGATCCGCAAGCTTACTCGGACCGAAGATCAGCAGCGCCACGGCCAGGAGCAGCAGTATTTCGGGCAATCCCAATTTACCAGGCATGAACATCCTCCCGGGCTGCCCGTTGCTTGCAAGCGCGTTTCCTCACAGCGAACATCCCTGTGGAAATTCTAGGCTACAGGGTGGACAGAGTCAAAGAAACCTTCAAAAACGTCCGCGGCAGGCGCAAGTAGACGAAAAATCAGGTATGTAACCTGCCGCAAAAGCCATTTGTACGAACCCGCGCGGTCTAGATATTCGCAATCAGATTGCTGATCAGGGTTGCCCGCTTCGGCAATTCGTAGAGCAGGATCGATTCATGCACGGCGTGCGCCCCTTCGCCCACGGCTCCCAACCCATCCAATGTTGGAATTCCCAGCCCGGCTGTGAAGTTGCCGTCGGACCCGCCTCCCACCGCCGCTTCGCCAAGGTTCCATCCGAGTTGCTCGGCAATGGCGGTTGCCCGTCGATAAAGCGCCAGTACGCCGTCCGTACGCTCCATTGGCAGCCGGTTGATACCCCCGGTCACTTCAATCGTGCAGTGCCGGTCAAAAGCTTTGAGCGATCGCATTTTCCGATCTATGTGCGCGGCGTCCTTGGCGGTTGCAATGCGGACGTCAATTGAAGCGATGGCCTCGGCAGCAACCACATTGGTTCGACTGCCTCCCTGTATGACTCCGACGTTGGCGGACAATCCCCGTTTCAGATCATTAAAGCCGGCGATTCTTTCGATTTGCTTCGCCAGTTCAATAATCGCGCTATGACCTTTGCCGGGATCAAGACCGGCGTGGGCGGACACGCCGCTGACGCGCAGCTTATACTCTCCGACTCCCTTGCGCGCCGTCTTCACTGCCCCTTTCAATCCCGCTGCCGGTTCGAATACCAGGACCGCGGCGGAGTTTGTCGCCAAGCTCTCCGTAATCGCGCGCGACGAGTTACTGCCGATCTCTTCATCGGCCACCAGCAGCACGGTGGTGGCCCTCAACTCCCCCCGTTGGGCCTGCACCGCCTCGATGGCGAACAACATCAGGGCAATGCCGCCCTTCATATCGAAGCTGCCCGGGCCCCAGATTCGTCCATCAGCGACTTTGCACGGCATGGTGGCCAAGGTGCCTACCGGGTAAACCGTGTCCATGTGTCCCAGCAACAAAACGCGCTCGCCCGGGCCCGGAAAGTCCACCTGGAGGTGGTTTCCATATGCTTCGCACACATGAAACTTGATTTTTCCTCCGAGCGAAGAGAACTTGTTCGCAAGATGTTGTCCGAGCTTATCAACTGCAGGTTTGCAGTCGCTGGGCGACTCGATCTCCACCAGTTCGCGTACGGTTGCGATCATCGCTTCGCGGCGTTCTTCGAAATGACGAAGCTGGATAGGCAAGTCGGTACGCGCCTTGCTGCTGGCTTGTGAGCGAATCTTAGTTTTAGGCTGTTTCGTGCTGATGCGGTTCATGGGGTGCGGTACAGTATAATCTTCGCGCCGATGAACGACTCGCGACATAGCGCATCCGTCACGGAAACGCCGCCGGGCGGCAAAACCACGCTAGATATCAATGACATCCTTCGCATCCTGCCGCACCGTTTCCCCTTTCTGTTGATCGACCGGGTTATTGATCTCACCCGCAAGCAGCGGATTGTCGCCATCAAGAATGTGACCATTAACGAGCCTTTTTTCGCGGGCCACTTCCCCGACATGCCGATCATGCCGGGAGTCCTCATCCTTGAAGCGATTGCGCAGGCGGGCGGGGCCTTGCTGCTGACAGAAGTCGAAGACCGGCATGACAAACTAATGGTGTTCACCGGGATTGAGCGGGCGCGCTTCCGGCGGCCCGTAGTTCCCGGAGATCAGCTGCGCATTGAGGTCGAAGTCAAGGCGTGGCGTACCCGGGCAGTCCGTATGGAAGGCACCGCGTATGTGGACGGCAAACGCGCGGCGGAAGCGACCGTCACCTGTCAACTGGTGGACCGTTCGCGAACCAGTCGAAGCATCGGGAGTGGCGCGGAAAGCGAACTGGCGCCGGAAAACGAGTAGCACGTGTCCGCCTTAGCGGCTCCCATGCGCTGGCATACATCTTCTTGATGAACATTCACCCGACGGCCATCATTGATCCCGGAGCAAAACTCCCTGAATCCTGCTTCGTCGGGCCTTTCTGCGTGATCGGACCAGAGGTGGAGCTCGGAGATAGTTGCCGCTTGCTTTCACACGTTGCGATTGAAGGGCCCACGTCAGTCGGAGCCCACAACCGTTTTTTTCCATTTTCATCCATTGGTATGGCTCCGCAGGATGTCACGTATGCTGGCGAGCCCACCCGTCTCGAAATCGGGGAGCACAACGAAATTCGAGAATTCGTCACCATCAGCCGTGGCACCGTCAAAGGCGGCGGGATTACCCGGGTTGGCAGTCACAACCTCATTATGGCGTACACCCATGTCGCACATGATTGCATGATCGGCAACCATGTGATTATGGCGAACGCCGCCACTTTAGGAGGGCACGTCACCGTCGATGATTGGGCGGTGGTAGGCGCGCTGTGCCCCGTGCACCAGTTCGTCCACATCGGCGCTCATTCTTATATAGGTGGAGGAACGACGGTCACACGCGACGTCCTGCCATTTTCGAAGACCGCAGCAGAGCGGAATACACATGCGTTCGGACTGAATGCTGTGGGCCTGGAACGGCGCGGATTCAGTAAGGAGCGGATTCGCAAGATTCACCATGCCTACAAGCTGCTGCTCGCTTCCAAGTTAAACACCTCGCAGGCTGTCGAGCGACTCAAGTCCGAAGCCGATCGCGGAGAGGATGTGGATGCGCTGATTCGGTTTATTGAGGCCTCAGAACGAGGAGTAATCAAGTAGCATTCACCATCCCCCGTCATGATACTGGTGAAAAGCTGATGCTGTTTCGCCGATGTACACTGATCTTCGATGTCCGCCGCCAAAGAACGCATTGGCCTGATTGCCGGCAACGGCCGCTTTCCGTTTCTCGTGTTGGACGCCGCGCGGGCGCAAGGCTATGAAGTTGTTGTCGCGGCGATCAAGGAAGAAACTTTACCCGAGATCGACACTCACGGTGCCGCCGCGGTGCATTGGTTATCGCTTGGCGAGTTGTCGCGCCTGATCGAGACTTTTCAGCGTGAAGGCGTGCGGCGGGCGATTATGGCGGGACAAGTCAAGCATAAGCAGATCTTTTCCAGCATTCGCCCGGATTGGCGGCTGGCCAAGTTGCTGCTCTCGCTGCGAACCCGAAGCACCGACGCTCTTCTCGGAGCCGTGGCCAAGGTGCTTGCGGACGAAGGCATAAGATTAGAAAACTCGACCGCTTTCCTCGAACCGCTGCTCGCCATTGCCGGCGTACTCACCAGGCGCGCTCCCAGCGAGAAGGAATTGGAAAATATTGCATATGGGCGCGACGTCGCCCGTCATCTTGCGCAATATGATATTGGCCAGACTGTCGTGGTGGCTGGGGCCGCGTGTGTGGCCGTAGAGGCCATGGAAGGTACGGACGCAACGATTCAGCGTGCTGGACAGTTGATGGCGTCGCTCGACGCAGCTGCTTCGATTCTCAGCCGAGCGCTTACCGTAGTGAAAGTTGCAAAACCGAATCAGGACATGCGCTTTGACATTCCAGTGGTCGGCTGCAAAACCATCGAAGTTATGCGGAAAGCGGGCGCTTCTTGCCTCGGCATCGATGCGGGAAAGTGCTTGTTACTGGACGGGGCCAGGATCGTGATGGATGCCGATGATGCAGGTATCGTCATCGTCAGTAGCTGATGGCGAAGAACAAAAATGCCCTTAAACGGTTCAGGAGAAGGTATGTCGGAAGCGACTCGAATTGCAAATCTGCTAAAACGCGCATTTGATGGAGAAGCCTGGCACGGGCCTGGGGTTCTCGAATTGCTCGAGGACGTAAATGCAAGGACGGCTGCGAAGCGCCCCGGCGAAGATATCCATAGCATCTGGGAAATCGTGTTGCACATCGCCGTCTGGGACCATGCGGCAGTTCGCCGGCTGGCCGGGGAGGTCGTGCAGCCACCGCCCGCGGAAGATTGGCCGCCGATTACCGACTTTAGCGAGGAAAACTGGCGCACAACGAAGGACCACTTGATTCGCACTCACAAGAAGTTGGTTGACACCGTACAGGCGCTCCCCGACTCGCGGCTGGATGACCAGGTTCCGGGCAAAAAACCGAAGCATTACAACTTCTATTACATGCTGCACGGGATTGCGCAGCATGAGCTGTATCATGCAGGGCAGATCGCTGTCCTTAAGAAGATGTAAACTTCTCGCTCGCAGCGAAAACCGCGTCTTTCGAACGACTGGTAACTCAATTGCCGCAAAGCCACCCCATCAACGTTGCAGTAATCGGTGTAGGTGCATTCGGGCGGAATCACGCACGCGTCTACTACCAGCTGCAAAAAGAAGGATTAGCAAGGCTGGTGGGGGTGGTTGACTCCGACCTCGCGCGCGCGGATGCTGTCGCTCGGGAGTTTGGCTGCCGCAGCTTCGGATCGGTTGACCAGTTGTTGACCACACATAGCGAAGTGCAGGCGTCATCAGTGGCCGTCCCGACGGCGCACCACCTGAAGACAGCGCGAGCGCTGATGGAGGCGGGGCTCGATGTCCTGATTGAGAAACCCCTTGCCGTTTCCCTGAAGGAAGCCGACGAACTAGTGGAGACTTGCCGTGCAGGAAACCGTGTCGGTCAGGTGGGACACCTCGAACGATTCAATCCCGCGGTTCGGGCCACTATCCCGTTCATCACCGTTCCCATGTTTTTTGAGGTCCATAGGCTGAGCGTGTTCACTCCTCGTTCCCTGGACGTGGATGTGGTACTTGACCTGATGATTCACGACATTGACATTGTGCTTTCGTTTGTCCGCTCTGAGGTCAAAGAGATACATGCCGTCGGCCTGCCTATCCTGTCCGGCAAAGTCGACATCGCAAATGTGCGCATGGAATTTGAGTCAGGATGCGTAGCTAACTTTACGGCCAGCCGGGTCTCAACCGAACGAGTACGTAAAGTGCGATTCTTCCAGCCGTATCAGTACATTTCGCTGGATTACGGGCGGCAAGACCTCATGGTGTTCACAGTCGGCGACAATGAAACTCCCGGTTTCCCCACCGTGAATCCGCAAATCAAGATGGCAAAACCGCCGGTCAGCACAGAAGAGCCGCTGGCGGCGGAACTTAAATCCTTCCTCGAAGCAGTTCGCGCTCGTTCCCGGCCTGTGGTTTCATTGGAAGATGGACGACGTGCTCTGGGCGTGGCATTGGACGTGGTTCGTTCGATCCAGGAGCACGGAAAGAACATCCATCTGGAAAAGTTGACTACGGGCTAAGCACGGGATCAGCACGACTTGTGGGCGACCCGTCCCTCGTACCTCAAAGAACCGCGTACAAATCTTTACAGTACCGGCAAATGCCTTCTGCCATACTCGGGGTGCGGTGGCTCTGGCCGCTGCGCGAAGGTGCCTCCCGATGTGCTTGCACCTTCGGAATTTACCGGAAAGCACCCAAAAGGTGCGACAATATCATGTATACGCCGCACAGGCGGGGGTCCGCCTCACGTGAGAGAAACTCCATGGCCCCAGTTTGTCTCTAAGCAAGCAGTCGATGTCGACTACGCAAATCCCGCCGAACCAGCCGTTGCCCCCGTCCAGCAGCTCTCGCGAGAGTGTGGATTTCTACGACGCCAGCCACTGGGAAACGGCTTATCGTGACTTCGATGCCGACGATTTTCCCCACTTGCTGGTTCAATTACAGGACGACCTGGCACGTTCGCGTCGTCGCGAGGCGATCTGGCTTTCGGTGATTCTGCACCTTAGCATCATCATTCTGGTGCTAAACGGCGAACGCTTATTGGGCTTGCTTCCGCACCGCACCGTGGCGGTGGTGCCGCTGACCAACCGTGATAAGGAACTCACGTACCTGGAATTGCCGCCGGACGCGCAAAAGCTAAGTCAGCCTCCAAAGAACAGCAATATCATCTCCGACAAGAATCGTATTGCGACTTCGAAAGCGCCGCATCTCGATCCCAAGGAATTGAAACGCATTCTGGACAGTGCGCGAGCAGGCACTCCGGGAACGAATGCGCCTCCTCCGCAACCAACTCAGGCGCCTAGCCCTGCGCAGAATGCCGGCGCGCCCCAACCGCAACAGTCGCCACCTGCTTCGCCTCCGCAAAATAGCCAAAACCAGATGGCGAAGCTGCAAGCTCCACCCGTTGCCGAAGCGCCGAAAATTAATTTCAACAACAGCTTGTCAGCCGGATCAGCCATCGAGCAGGCTGCGCGCGCGGCCTTGCAGAACAAGGGCGGAGGAACTTACGGTGGAGGCGACGGCGGAGACTACGGTCTCGGGCAGGGACAACGAGGACAGGTTCAAGGCAATCTCGAGGTGCTTAGCGACACTATGGGGGTTGACTTTGGACCGTATCTGGCGCGTGTGCTACATGACGTGCGTCAGAACTGGTACAACGTAATTCCCGAGTCGGCTCGGCCGCCCCTCATGAAAAAAGGCAAGCTGGCGATTGAGTTCGCCATCCTTAAAGACGGAAAGATCGCCGGCCAGCGAGTTGTCGCTACCTCCGGAGATGTCGCCCTTGATCGCGCCGCCTGGAGCGGTATTGCGGCTTCCAACCCATTCCCGCCATTGCCGACACAATTTGGCGGGCAATATCTGGCATTGCGGTTTTATTTCTTCTACAACCCCGACAAAAACGAACTGCAGTAGCGGAAACAATCTAAGTACGCGCTCCGCAGCTCTCGCGACCTAAGATTTGGAAATCGGCCGCATTCCATTCACCAGACCCTGCACTGATTCGCTCTGACCATCGCCGATCCTGCTTTGCAGTGAAACGCCTCTTGAAACTGCGGCATGTTTGAAAGGACGCCGTTTGTACGATAGTTTGGCGGAGAATGGGGGTCCACGGCAGCCCGCAGGCGTTTAGTTTCAGCCCGCGTGTTATCGCACCAGCTTTGGCCATAGCCAACAAAGAAACGCTGTTCCGGAGTTAGTCCGTCAATGGGCACGAGGTTTTCTCCAGCCGTATCCTTCTTCCACGCCATAAAGGCCAGCAGCAAGCCGCCAAGATCGGCTGTATCTTCTCCCAGCGTCAATTTGCCGTTAATCTTCACGTCGTCGATAACGGTGTATTGCGAGTATTGATCTGAGATGCACGCCGCTCGCTTTTCGAACTCCTTGCCATCTTCAGGAGTCCACCAGTCCTTCAGATTGCCTTGTGCATCGAACTTGCGTCCCTCATCGTCGAACCCATGCGTTAGTTCGTGACCGATGGTGCCGCCCGTATTTCCGTAGTTCGGAGCCGCATCGGAAGCCGTGCTGAATAAAGGCGGCTGAAGAATTCCAGCGGGGAAGTTGATGTCATTCTTCTGGGGATCGTAATAGGCGTTGACGGTCGGCGGGGTCATTTGCCATTCTCCGCGATCCACCGGTTTGCCGATCTTGCCCAGCTGACGATTGAACTCGAACTCCCTCGCGCGCAACACATTCCCCATTTCATCTCCCCGGCGGATCTGAAGCTTGCTGTAGTCACGCCACTTTTCGGGATATCCGATCTTGTTCGCCACCGCGTGCAATTTCTCCAGTGCACGCTGCTTAGTAGCATCGCTCATCCAGGGCAATGAGCGGATATCGCTATCCATGGCGGTCTCAATCTGCCCCACCATCTTCAACGCTTCCTGCTTGGCTTCAGGACTGAAGTATTTTTTGACATATGCCTGTCCGAGTGCCTCGCCAATGTCGTTATCCACATCTTCGGTGCAGCGCTTCCAGCGCGGCGGCAGTTGTTCTTTTCCTTCCAGGGTCTTGCCATAGAAGTTGAAGTCTTCATTCACGAACGCGGACGAGAGATAAGGAGCATTGGCATGCGCCAGCTTCCAGCGCAGATATGCTTTCCAACTGGACAGGTCTTCTTTGTCCAACTCCGCACTCATGGTCTTAAAGAAGTCCGGTGCCGTGACATTCAGAGACTTAAGCGACGAAAACCCCAGCTTGGAAAAGTATTGGTTCCATGAAAACGAGGGACTGATTTGCTGTAATTCTTCGCTGCTCAATTTGTGATAGAGCTTATCGGGATCGCGGCGCTCCACCACGGTAAGCGATCCCTTGGCTAGCTCTGTTTCGATGCGCATCACCGTGCGTGATTCGGCTGCAGCCGTCTCCGGTTTATCGCCCAGAAGCTCGAACATTTTCTGCACGTGCGCAACATAGGCGGCGCGCAATTCCTGCGATTTCGTGTCCTCTTTCAGGTAATAATCGCGGTCAGGCAATCCCAGGCCTCCCTGATCGGCCTCGGCAATCACCTGGCTTGCATCTTTGAAGTCTTGATTGGAACCGAAGTTGAAGAGGACGTTGTCGTTGGTGAGGCGGGCTGCGACAACGGCGATGGCAGACTTCGAACCGAGGCGGTCGATCTCAGCCAGAGATGAATCCAGCGGCCGCAGGCCGGCTGAATCGATCGTTTTCAGGTCCATGCAGGACGCGTAGTAATCGCCGATCTTCTGGTCAACCGCACTCCGCCCAGGGTGGGCGGCGGCATCTTCCAGAATTCCTCGTAGCTCGGCTTTGTTATCGTCGGCGACTTTGGAATACACACCCCAACTCGACTGATCGGGAGGTATCGGGTTGTTCTTCATCCAGCCACCGCAGGCATACCGATAGAAATCCGCGCAGGGATCGATAGTTCTGTCCATGAATGTCACGTTCAGGGCTGGTTGCTGGGAAACAGCATTTTGGGCAGTAACACCAGAGAAAGGGATGATCAGGATGAAAAAAATCACAATGCTTCTGGACATGGATCCTCTTTTGAGCCGGCACGGGTAAACGCTGAAAACACAAACGTTCCGAAGACGGCAACTCTAGACTCGTGAGTTTAGCAGCCGGCGCAGATGAATGCCGTACTACGACTTTTGAATCGTAATCGAGCCATCTCCGGTGTGGATGGTCAGAAGATTTCCTCCCCCGTTCATCTTCCCGTGAATGGTTTTCTCCGTAAGCCGGCCATTGACGGCCACCGGTATCTCGAGAATGATGTGTCCGTCGCCGGTGTGAAGGTCCAGGTCCGCGGGAAAATCGGATGGCACCGTCAAAACAATGCTGCCGTCGCCTGCCTGGAAGTTCCAATTATGGGCAAGCGTAGAACCGCGTTCCGCGCTGACGCGAATCCTGCCATCCCGGGTACTGAGATCCAGCGCATCGAAGCGGCCGTCGGCCTCGATATGTCCATCCCCGGCATGAGCCCGGAGGGTGCCGTCGACAGCATTCATTTCCTGGCTGCCGTCCCGGCTGACGACCTGCATGTCTCCCTTGAAATGAGCCAGTCGGATACGCCCATCTCCCGTTCGCAAGTTGAGCTTACCCTCGCGAGGCATATGAATCTGGACCTCTGCACGGTGGTGGACGCTGATGTGCACGCAGATTACGCACACCTCTCCGGGCGTCTTGACCTCCAGTTCAACCACATCTCCCGCTTGATGGTCGGAGATACTTACCCCTCGCCCACCAATTTTCCATCCCTCCGTGACCACCCGAGCCTCGATAGTGTTCTGGTCCCAGGTGTTGACGGTGATGCTCGCGTCAGAGGTTTGGATCGTAAGGTCTGGCTTGGCGCTGATGGTGAAGGTTTTTGTCCATTCATCGGCGAGTGCGGCCGATGGCAGACCGAATGTGAGCCCCGCAAGTAAGCACCAAAAAGTTAGGCGTCGCATGACATTCTCCTGCCCGCGGGCACACCTCTGCGGACATTCCGGCACTAGTACGGACGATCCGCGAGCGCAGTTCCGTCAAAATCCGTCGTGCCTCACAGTACAACGGAAAATCATGGGTTTTCTGGAGCTACAATACCGTTGTGCCCACCCCGCTTGAGCCCAGGCGTCACAAACCCAAACACGACATTCGCGCCATCGAGACATTCGGCCTCTTGCTGATCGCTGCCGTGATCCTCGCGTTGACCCTGATTCGCTATTGGCACAACATCAACTGGAGCGCCCGCTGAAGGTGTCCTCTTCACGGGAGCCGTTGCTGGTGGTAATTCTTGGACCGACGGGGAGCGGAAAGACGGCACTTTCGCTTGCCCTCGCCGACCGCTTTTCGGGTGAAATCGTCAACTGCGATTCGGTTGCGGTTTATCGGGATTTCGAGATAGGCACGGCAAAGCCTGGGACCGCGGAAAGGGTCCGCCTTCCTCATCACCTGCTCGATTGTGTCGATCCCAGCGGCTACATGACAGCCGGAGAGTACGCCCGGCGGGCCCGCGCGGTGCTACACGATATCAGGGGGCGCGGCCACCTGCCAATCGTAGTGGGCGGCACGGGGTTATACCTACGCGCCTTACTCGAAGGTCTGTTCTCCGGGCCCGAACGGTCCGAAGCAATCCGGGAGCGCCTGCGCCGCAGCGCGCAGGATCGCGGCTGGGGCTATCTGCACCGAATGCTGCGCCGGGTGGACGCAGGCGCGGCCGCGCGAATTCACGCTAATGACACCCCGAAGCTTATTCGTGCTCTGGAAATCTGCTTTAGCTCACATCAGCGACTGACAGAAATGTGGAAGCAGGGCAGAGATCCGCTCACCGGGTTTCGCATATTGCGCCTAGGCCTGGACCCACCGCGTGAAAAGCTCTACGACCGCATCAATGGGCGCGCGGCCGGCATGTTCGAATCTGCCCTGGTGGAGGAGACCCGCGAGCTACTGGCGAAATATGGGCACATGAGCTGGCCGCTGCGGTCGCTGGGATACAAACAAGCGGTTGAATTTCTAAAAGGCGAGATCACCCGGGACGAGGCCATTGCTGCCGCCCAGCAGGCACACCGTAACTACGCCAAGCGGCAGATGACGTGGTTTCGTCGCGAGCCGGATGTGATCTGGCTCAATGGTTTCGGAGATGATTTGCAGTTGGTGGCTACGGCGGCAGAGGCAGTCAGATCTAGACTTTGATAAGCGTAGTCAGCCGCGCTTTCCAGTTGCAATTGTCATTCTGCTCAGGGTATCCAGTCTGCTATGGTTTGCCCATGCGGAAAATTGCTGTTTTTTCGGTTTTCCTGGCTTGGGCCGCGGTGTGCTGCGCGCTACCAGCTAAGCAAGTCCCGTCATCAGAGCACCGCATTCATCTCGATCGGGACGGTGAAAAGTGGGCGCAAAAGGTTCTACGCAAATTGTCGCTCGAGGAGAAGGTTGGGCAGCTCTTCATGATCTGGACGCGCGTTCAGTTCTTCAATACGGAAAACCCCGACTATCTTCAGTTGCGTGACTCGATCCGCAAATATCACATCGGCGGCATTTGCATGAGCGTGCCGGTGGACGGCCCTTTTCTTCTCCGCAACGAGCCCCTGGAAGCGGCCGAACTCCTGAATCGCCTCCAAAAAAGTGCTGACTTGCCCCTCCTCGTTTCCGCGGATTTTGAACGTGGTCTTCCTATGCGCCTGTTCGGTGGAACTGTTTTTCCTCACGCCATGGCATTTGGCGCAACCGGAAATTCCAGGGACGCCGAGGAATTCGGGCGGATCTCCGCGCGGGAGGCGCGTGCTATTGGTGTTCACTGGAATTTGTTTCCTGATGCGGACGTGAATTCTAATCCCGCCAATCCCATCATCAATACGCGTTCCTTCGGGGAAGATCCCGGCCAGGTAAGCGACTTTGTACTGGCCTATATCCGCGGTGCCCACGACGGCGGCATGCTGACTACGGTCAAACACTTTCCCGGACATGGTGATACCAGCACCGACTCTCATTTGGGCGTCGCTCGCGTAAATGGCGACCTGGCTCGCCTGCAAGCGGTTGAGCTTCCGCCGTTCAAGAACGCGATTGATGCAGGGGTGGATTCGGTAATGGTGGCGCATGTATCGGTTCCGTCACTGGAGCCCGACCCTAATCGCGTCGCGAGCACATCTCCCGCAATTGTGACCGGATTGCTGAAGGGTCAGCTTGGATTCAAGGGGATCGTAATCACGGACGCCCTGGATATGGGCGCTTTGACTCGCCTGTACGCCAATGATATTGGGCGCGCCGCTGTGGAGGCATTCAAGGCGGGAAATGACGTGCTGCTCATTCCCGCGAATCTGGACGCTTCTTACCGGGCCCTCCTGTCGGCCGTGCGTAGTGGCGAGGTCTCCAAAACTCGTCTCGACCAATCGGTGCTTAAGCTTCTCAAGGCAAAGGCTTCGCTGGGCTTGGAGAAGGAGCGCGCTGTGGATCTGCAGCGCATCCCTGAACAGGTCGGCGCCCCGGAGCATATTGCCTTTGGGCAAGACGTGTCAGATAACGCGGTGACCCTGGTGCGGGATAGCGGCAAAGTCTTGCCCTTGAAATCTGAGGGAACCGAGAACTCGGGGCTCCCGTATCAATCAGTGCAGGAGGTTAACAACCATCTGTTAATGGTTGTTTTCTCCGATGATGTGCGGACCGAGTCCGGACGAATGCTGGAGCGGCAACTACGTGCGCGCGTTCCCGGCGTTAACGTCATGTATGTCGATCCCCGTATTGCTGCTGCCATGATGGATTCTGTGCTGGCCAATGTAGATCATGCTGAAACCGTGATTGCGGCTGTGTACGCCGTCCCGACTGCAGGAAAGGTAATATCGGCAGCCAGCGGCCTCAAGAATTCTGTGGGGCTGGCGGACGCCACGGGGATCTTGCTGCATAAAATTCTCGACCACGCAGCGGACCGAACCGTGGTGTTAGCCATGGGCAATCCCTACCTGGCACAGGATTTCACGGCCATCCGCAACTATGTCTGTACATTTTCCAATGTATCCGCTTCCGAAGCTAGCGCCGTTAAAGCGCTATTCGGGGAGATGCCGATTCGCGGACACTTGCCGGTTAGCATTCCTAATATTGCCCAGCGTGGCTTTGGCCTTGAAAGGCAGGCGGTGCTGGCGAATGGAGGGTTTTGCAGTGGACAATCGAAAGTATCTGTTCATTAGCATCTTCCTGGCGTGCACAGTGGTGGCATTACTGGTTCTGCCAGGCTGCAAGGTGAACGTGAAGAAGAGCGAAAGTGGCGAGGACAAGAATGTAGACATTGAGACTCCCGTCGGCGGCATCCACGTAAGTGAAGATGCGGACGCTCGCGATACTGGGTTACCTGTCTATCCCAACGCGAAGCTGAAGCCGAAGGACGACAGCAATGACAAGAAGAATGCCAATGTGAATATTTCCGGTCCCGGCTTTAGCGTGAGAGTGGTCGCCATCGAGTACACGTCCAGCGACTCTCCTCAGAAGATTATCGACTTCTACACCCGGGAACTGAAAAGGTACGGTAACGTTCTACAGTGCCAAACCAGCGAACATGTAGGCAAGATCGAAGTCGGTCACAAAGGCGCCGACAAGGACGAATCCAACGAGTTGACCTGTGAAAAGGATCACAGCGGCAAAACCGTGGAACTGAAGGTGGGAAGCAAGAACAATCAGCACATCGTCGCCGTTGAGCCGGATGGAACCGGGTCCAGCTTTGCGTTGGTGTATGTTCGGACGCATGGCAAGGATGGGATGATCTAGCCACCGCAGCTCACGCGTTCTGCTGGGGTGCGAACCTGTCTACCTTGCCTGAGGCGTTCTCCTGAGATACCTTGAAATTTAGTGGATCATGCCTGTTCTGAATGCGGGTCGCTGGTCGAGGATGGTGTCGCCTTTTGCCGGACTTGTAATGCCCCGCAAATACGGGTAGCCGGCACCGAATCATCGCCTGAGTTGCCTTCCGGCGATGAAGACTCCATCCGTACATGGTCCGGACCACCTCCGGTAGTTCTGACTCCCAAGGTCGAGTGGGGACAAGCGTTGCCCGCTGCGGCAAGCGCCGGTCTTATCGCGGCTCTCACCATGCTGGCGCCATTCGGCCTGTTGGGCCTGGGCATTATTGCCGCGGGATTCCTCAGTATTCGATTTTACCGGCGCCGCATGCCGGGGCTGATGCTGACGACCGGCGCCGGGGCGCGCGTGGGGGCCCTTACCGGTGTGCTGGGCTTCTGCATGTTCATCCTGTTCACGTCGCTGCAGATTAGTTTGTCACATTCCGGCGGCATGATACGGGCTGCCCTGATCGACGCGCTGGAGAAGTCCGCCCAACGTAGTGCGGATCCGCAGGCGCAGGCTGCCTTGGCGCAACTGAAGACGCCGGAAGGCCTGGCGTTCATGATGGCCATGGGGCTTTTGGTGATGCTCATGGGCTTCGTGGTGTTCGGCACCGTCGGCGGAGCTGCGGCCGTCATGCTCAAGAACCGCGAGGGCAGAAGAGACCCCTGACCGCGCCACTGCTCCCGCGTTTTCGCACGTGCCAGTGCCTCTCCCGTGACGGCAGCAGGCCTCCTTGCCCCTGAGAGCCTTTCCCGCGTATCATGCAGCGTTCATGGCTTCTAAACCCTCTGATCGCATCTTGCCGATTCGACCCAAGGCACAGCTCATGTCTGCCTCGGAGATCGAGCGTACGCTGGTGCGTCTGGCCCACGAGATTGTTGAGAAAAACAACGGCGTTAGCGACTTGGGGATGGTGGGCATCCGGCGACGAGGAGTGCCATTGGCGCAACGCCTGGCCGAGACCATCGGCCGAATTGAGAAGACGCCGGTCCCGGTCGGGACTCTCGACATCACCTTGTATCGTGATGACCTCTCTACCCTGGGTCCCAAACCCAAGGTACAAAAGACAGAAATCGGGTACTCCATCACGGGAAAGGTGATCGTATTAGTCGACGACGTTTTGTACACGGGACGAACCGTTCGTGCCGCCATGGACGCCTTGTTCCGCGAGGGCCGTCCGCGCAATGTCGAACTTTGCGTGCTGATTGACCGTGGTCACCGCGAGTTGCCGATCGAAGCCGCTTTCGTGGGACGGAAGGTGCAAACCACGCAAAATGAAATCATTGAAGTGAAATTGCGGGAGATAGATGACGCGGAAAAAGTGATGTTAATGGAGAAACAGGGCTAGGCGGATGCTGACAATAGTCACCCCCGTGATGTCCGCTTTCACAGACCCCGAACCGGAATGACGACCGCCTCCCACGGTTCTCTGCTCGGTATCGAACATCTGGAAGCGTCGGAAATTATGGCCATGTTGATGCTGGCCCGGCGCATGAATCCGCAGAGGCCCCGCCCTTTGCTTCGCGGCAAGCGCGTGGTGCTGTTGTTCTACGAAGCTTCCACTCGAACCCGTAGTTCCTTTGAAGTCGCGGCAAAGTCTCTGGGTGCAATGACGGTGCTGGTGCAATCCAGCGGGTCGAGTATCGAAAAAGGCGAGTCTCTTCTCGATACCGGCTACACGTTGCGCGCCATCGGGGCCGACGCAATTGTGATTCGCCATCCCAGCGCAGGCGCACCCCACCTACTGAGTGCTCACCTCGACATACCGGTAATCAACGCCGGAGATGGCATGCATGAGCATCCTTCGCAGGCTTTACTCGATGCCTACACGATCTTGGGGCACAAAAAGACTTTGAAGGGCTTGCAGGTCACAATCATTGGCGACATCTACCACAGCCGAGTCGCGCGGAGTGCAATCCACCTGCTCACGAAGCTTGGTTCGAAAATGATTCTATGCGGACCTCCAGAATTGCTGCCTGACGTGGCCGCTAGCATCGCTCTCGGCGTACGCGTCACCCGCCACATGGAAGAAGCGCTGCGCGGCACGGATGTCATCATGCTCCTGCGCGTGCAGAAGGAGCGCCTTGCCGGATTGAAGATTAAGCTGGACGACTACATATCGCGTTACCAGATGACCATTCCGCGGCTGGTATTGGCGAAAAAGGACGCTATTGTCATGCACCCGGGTCCCATCATTCGCGGACTGGAGTTGACGGGAGAAGTGGCGGACTGTCCGCAATCAGTAATTGTCGAAGAGGTTCACAACGGCGTGCCCACGCGCATGGCCATCCTGACTCGTGCATTAGCACGTGGAAGCCGTAGGTCGGGAACAGCAGGCAGGCGACGTGGCTGAAAAGCGAGCCAACCCCGGCACTCTGCTCATCAAGGGTGGCCACGTAGTCGATCCTGCCGCGCACGTGAATGCTCCTATGGACGTGCTCGTGCGCGACGGACGTGTTGCCGAAGTCGCCGCGCCGAATAAGGTTCGCGGCGCAGCTGACGAGAAGATCGACGCACGGGGTCTCATGGTCGCTCCTGGCTTTATTGACCTTCATGTCCATCTGCGGGAGCCGGGACAAAGCTACAAGGAGTCGATTGCCACCGGCACTGCGGCCGCCGCCGCGGGAGGCTTTACCTCCGTCTGTTGCATGCCAAATACCGTGCCGGTGATTGACACGCCCGAATGGGTAACCTGGCTTCGGCAGACCGAACGCGGTGCCCTGGTGCAAGTGTTCCCTATTGCCGCTGCCACGCACTCCAGCCGGGGAGCAGTGATAACCGACTTTCGAGCGCTGAAATCGGCGGGCGCCGTCGGCGTTAGCGATGATGGTAAGCCCATCCTGTACGACGATGTCATGCGCGCTGTGCTGCAGCGCGCCACCGAATCGAAGCTGGTCGTGGTTCAGCACGCGGAAGACACTCGCGAAACCGAAAACTGCTCCATGAACTTCGGCGCGAAGTCGTTCCGCCTGGGGCTGCGGGGCATGAAGACCTCGGCGGAATCCAGCATCGTCGAGCGCGATGTCCACCTCGCGCAACAGATACCCGGGTCAAGACTTCATGTCGCACATCTCTCCACCGCAGATGCGCTCAAAGCTGTGCGTTGGGGCAAGCGCGCAAGGGCCCAAGTGACTTGTGAAGTCACGCCGCATCACTTCACGCTTACTGACGAGGACATGCCGGAGTACGACAGCCACTACAAGATGAATCCGCCGCTGCGGACGCCGTCCGATCGCGAAGCTTTGATTGTGGCGCTAGCCGATGGCACTGTGGATGCCATCGCCACCGATCATGCGCCGCACGCAAGTCACGAAAAACAGGTGGAGTTCGAACGTGCAGCTTTCGGCGTGACCGGCCTTGAGACGGCCTTGCCATTGGCGATCACCAAGCTGCATATTGAGCACAAAATCCCGATTACGCGCATTATCGAACTTCTTAGCTCCGGGCCGGCCCGAATTTTTGATTTGCGAGCTCGCGGATCGCTTGCCCCGGGGAACATCGCCGATGTCACTATCTTTGACCCGAAAAAACGGTGGCGCTTCGAGGCGCGCAAATCCCGCTCAAAGTCACACAACACGCCTTTCGATGGCTGGCAGCTCACCGGAAAAGTGATAATGACCGTGGTCTCGGGCCATGTCGTATTCCGCGGGGATTGACGCGGCTGTACTCCTGGACTCCCGGAGAGCGTTCTAGGGTGGCATCATTGCCATTGACATTCCCGGTTACACCGATTCGATTAGCCCTGGAATTGCCTTTTCATTGACGTTCTGCCGCCTTGCCCATAACATGGCAGCCTTGACTGCAAGCCACACCGCCCGGGATTCATAGGGTCATGCTCGGCCAAATCATATCGCACTATCGCATCCTGGAGAAATTGGGCGGCGGCGGCATGGGAGTAGTTTACAAGGCCGAGGACACGCGCTTACACCGTTTTGTTGCCCTCAAGTTCCTGCCCGAAGAGATTGCTCGGGACTCCCAGGCACTGGCCCGGTTTCAGCGCGAGGCCCAGGCTGCTTCAGCCCTCAACCATCCGAACATCTGCACTATCTATGACATTGGCGAGCAGGACGGCCAAGCGTTCATTGTCATGGAGTTCATGGATGGCACAACGCTGAAACATCAGATTGCCGGCCGCCCATTGGAACTCGAAGCCCTGCTTGCACTCGGGATTGAAATCGCCGATGCGCTCGACGCGGCACACGGTGAGGGCATCGTCCACCGTGATATCAAGCCGGCAAATATTTTCGTCACCAAGCGCGGACACGCGAAGATTCTCGACTTCGGTCTGGCGAAGGTGGTCGGGATGGGAAGAGCGGCCCAGGCAGGCGCGACTTCTTCGCCGACCATGACTGAAGACGAGCACCTGACGAATCCCGGCTCAGCCTTGGGCACGGTTGCGTACATGTCCCCGGAGCAGGCGCGCGGCAAGGAATTGGACGCCCGCACCGACCTGTTTTCTTTCGGGGCCGTTCTCTACGAGATGGCGACCGGCACCCAGCCCTTTCGCGGTGACACGTCGGCTCTAGTGTTCCAGGCCATTCTCGACCGCGCTCCGGTCTCCCCGGTTCGTCTGAATCCTGATCTGCCCAGCAAGCTAGAGGACATCATCAACAAGGCTCTGGAGAAAGAGCGCAACCTACGGTACCAGCACGCCTCGGACATGCGTACCGACCTGCAGCGCCTCAAGCGCGATACGGATTCGAGTCGCTCAGCAGTGCCGAGCGCGACAGTCGAGGAACTCCAGGGCACACCCGTCTTAGCTACGGCTTCGGCATCCAGTGGTGTGGGACGGGTCAGCAGTTCTTCGATTACTGTTGCTGCGGAACCTGCGCCAGCCAGCACTCCGACTCCAGCGCCGCGTTCTCGCCGTAACTGGCAAATTGGCGCAGCCGGCCTTGCAATTGTAATTTTGCTCGCCGCCGCCCTGTTCGTGCGTTTGCGCCAGTCGCACGCCAGCGCCGGACAGGAAACCATCGTTCTTTCCGACTTTAACAACACCACCGGCGACGCCGTATTCGACGATACGTTGAAGCAGGCACTGCGCGTGCAACTGGAGCAGTCGCCTTTCCTGCATGTGCTTTCCGATCAGCAGATCAACCAGCAATTGCGCTACATGGGCCGCACCTCAACGGAGCGCCTGTCGCAGGAGGTTGCTCGCGACCTTTGCCAACGCGCAGGCGCTAACGCCGTGCTGGCAGGCTCCATCTCAACTTTAGGCAGCCACTACCCCATCGGCCTGACTGCAATCAACTGTCAGAGCGGAGAGTCGCTCGGCAGCGAGCAGGTGGAAGCGGATAGCCGCGAGCACGTCCTTAAATCGCTGGGAGACGCGACCACCAAGATACGGCAGAAGCTGGGAGAATCGTTGGGCAGCATTCAGAAGTACGACGCGCCCGTCGAACAGGCCACCACGCCTTCGCTCGAGGCTTTGAAAGCCTACACCACTGGATGGAACCTCCACAGCGGCGGGGCGGAGGACAAATCGATTCCGTTTTTCAAACGCGCGATTGAGCTGGATCCCAATTTTGCCCTGGCTTATGCGGCTATGGCCCAAGCTTACGGCAACATGGGAGACGATGACTTAATCAGCCAATACACGAAAGAGGCGTTCGATAGGCGAGAGCGCACCAGTGAGCGCGAGCGATTTTATATCGATTCGCACTACTACGGCTCTGTAAGGGAGGATCTGACTCGATCGAGTGAAAGCTACGAGTTGTGGGCCAAGGCATTTCCCCGTGACGACATCCCGCATAACAATCTCGGGGTCAATTACAGCCAGCTCGGCCAGCACGAGAAAGCCCTCCACGAAAGCCAGGAGGCGGTACGCCTGGACCCTAACAACGTGCTTGCGTGGCAGAATGTCGGCTTCTCATTTCTCGCCCTCGATCGCTTGGACGAGTCAAAAACAGCGTTTCAGCAGATCCTGGCACAACATCCGGATGACGTGATCGCACATTTCGGACTCTGCATCGTCTCCAGTTTGCTTGGGGACACAGCGGAAGTAGCGCGCCACCTAGCCTGGGCATCCGGAACACCGAACGCGGAGTCCCTGTTCGCCGTTTTTCAGAGTTCCGATGCGCTGTACCATGGAAAACTGATGAAGGCCCGCGATTATTCCGCAAAGTCGGTAGCGGCGGACATTCGGGAAGGCCTGAAGGGAAGTGCCGCGAACACTCAGGCCGCACAGGCCCTCTTCGAAGCCGAGTTTGGGGACACGGAGCTCGCGAAGAAGTCAGCCCTTGCGGCTTTGTCGATGACCCACGGCAATAAAGTGAAAATTTTGGCGGGACTGACGCTGGCGCAATCTGGGGATGCGGCGCGTGCACAGCAGGTCATTGCGGAGTTGAACCAGAGCTATCCTGATGCCACCTTGCTGAATGCCGTATGGATTCCCGCCATCCGCGCAAAAATCGCCCTCAATCACGGCGATCCTTCACAAGCTATCCAAGCACTTCAGAGCGCGTCGCAGTATGAACTTTCGCAAGAGCCGCCCTTGCCATTTTTCTATGCCACCTACATCCGCGGTGAAGCATGTTTGCGCGCGCGGCAGGGCGATGCTGCCACCCAGGAGTTCCAGAAGATCTTGTCGCATAAGGGCATCTCAGGCCGCGGGCCTGTTGCCGCATTAGCCATGATTGGCATGGCACGCGCTCGAGCTCTCAGTGGCGACAATTCTGGCGCCCGTACCGCCTATCAAGACTTCCTCGCACTGTGGAAAGATGCCGATCCCGAAGTTCCGCTGCTTAAGCAGGCCAAAGCCGAGTACGCGAAGCTGCAGTAGCTTCCCTTCACCTTTGAGATAAGTAATCCCTCACCCTTTCACAGGGTTGCTGCGCAAGGGTGGCCGGTGCGACTGTATCAGACGTGATCCAGCGCGGACAGAGTCATTTCGTTGCGGACATTTCCCGTGTTGAGCGTAGTCGCGGGCTCGAAGAGCAGAATCCAAGCTTCTTCGTCGGCCACAGGGCGATGCTCGACCACGCGAGGCACGACGATAAATTCACCCGGTTCGAGCCAGACCGCCTTGTCCCGAAATTCAATGCGAAAGCGGCCCTTCACGCAAAAGAAAAGCTCATCCTCGTGCTCATGATGATGCCAGACGAATTCACCCTTAAGCTTATCAAGCTTGACCAATTGGCCGTTCAGTTCTCCGGCGATATACGGCTTCCAGTACTCGTGAATTTTGGCAAACTTCTCTTCCAAATTGATTTTTTCTGGCATCACAGCCCTCTCGGGAGCACTTGTCCTTGTGCGCCTGCGATTCTCGTCTGACGCTCTAGTACCAGATTGTTCCCTTGCGCGATGAGTTGCAAAGAAATCGCCCGCGCGAAGAACGTGACCTCGGCGGGTGGGGTGACCCAGGCAAATGCACTGTTATCAGAACTGCGCCTCCGTTGCAAAAGCGCGGACCGGAAAGGTGCCGAAACCCTTCACTTTGGGGGGAATGGCGGAAAACCAGAACTCTTCCGCTTCAACGGCGGCGAGGTTCGTAAGATGTTCCACAATCGCGATCTCCTGCCCAAGAAGAATGCTGTGAGCCGGACGACGTAGGTCGCGCATATCGTCGATATTCACGGAATCGATGCCCACCAAAACGGCCCCTGCATGAGCCAGGAGTTGAGCCGCATCTTCGGCAACGAACGGATTCTCTTCAAAATACTCCGGAGTGTTCCAGTGCCGCGACCATCCAGTCTCAATGAGCACGGCTTTTCCCGCGAGATCTGCCGCCCGAGGCAGGAGCGCTGCGGTCACGGAGCGAATTCCGGAAAACGACAGCTTGATCGCGGGAAGATCAGCAAGTTTCTGCAGCGCCAGTTGCGATAGATCTTTACCGTCAGCGTAGCGATGAAAGGGCGAGTCAATGTAAGTGCCGGTATTAGCGACCATCTCGATCTTGCCAATCTGGAATTCGGTGCCGGGCGCGTAGTTTTTGCGCGACGCCTCGCGGCTCATGTAGTCGCAAATGATAGGGGCAGGCAGTCCCCTGTAGGTGACAAGCCCGTGCTCGATCGTGTGGCTCAGGTCAATAAACTTGCGCTCACTGGGCTTTCCCTGCATAAGACCTCACGCGTATGCGAGCCGAAATGGCGATCGCGATCCAGATTACATTGACGAACGCTGAAGGATACGCTCGATAGTAGACGGTGTTGACGATCAGAAGAAGGCTGCCGGTTGCGTTCACCCATTGATAAAGAGCGCCGTCTGCGGCAATCTTCCGAAAAGAGACGCTGGCGTAAGCCGTGAGCAAAATGAAGGCGCCTAGCCAGCCTAAACCGTCGATGAGAAGTTTACTCATGGAAGTCCCGGCACCTGACATGAGATGGCAGATTACGCGTGCTTACGATAGGGCACAAGAGCGGGCTGGCGGACAAAAAAGTAGGGAGCAGTTTCCCGCTCCCCGCTCCATGGTATGGAACTCGGTTAGTTCTCGTACAGCAGCACGCCTTCAGAGGTCTTTTCCGAGTCGACCGGGCGGTAGTAAAGCTTGCCGCCTTCGAGGAAGACCTCTATGAACGCCGGACGAGTAGTGATTGTGCCCTGGATCAGCGCTTCCGAGAGCGGATCTTCGATGTACTTCTGTAACGCTCTGCGCAGCGGGCGTGCACCGTAACTGCGGTCGGTCAGCGTCTGGTTAAGAATCCACTTCTTGGCCTCGTCGGTCACGGTAACCGTGATCGAGCGTTGCGCCAGGTTCTGGTTCAGCTGGGTGACCATGAGTTCGAGAATCTGGATCAGATCCTGCTCGCTCAGGGCGTTGAAGATGATGACTTCGTCCAGCCGGTTCAGGAACTCGGGGTTAAAAGTGCGCTTGACCTCGTTCTTGACCAGGTCTTCGACCTTCTCCGAAACCATTTCATCTTTGGTCGACTGGAAGCCGAGTCCCTCGCGGCGCTGCAAATGACGCGCCCCAATATTCGAGGTCATGATGATGATGGTGTTCTTGAAATCCACGGTGTTGCCGAGACCGTCCGTGAGCTGGCCGTCTTCAAAGACCTGCAGCAGGATGTTGAACACGTCCGGATGCGCCTTCTCGATTTCGTCCAGCAGGACTACCGAGTAGGGGGCGCGCTTCACGCGCTCCGTCAACTGGCCACCCTCTTCGTAACCTACGTATCCGGGAGGCGAGCCGATGAGCTTGGAGACCGAATGCTTTTCCATGAACTCGGACATGTCAAAGCGCACCAGCGATTTCTCACTGCCGAACATGAACTGCGCCAGAGTGCGCGCGACTTCGGTTTTGCCAACACCCGTCGGCCCCAGGAACAGGAACGAACCGATGGGCTTGTTCGGATTCTTCAGGCCGGCGCGGCTGCGGCGAATCGCGCGTGCCAGCGCGCTGATTGATTTGTCCTGCGAGATCACGCGCTTGTGCAGCTCTTCTTCGATACGCAGGAGTTTCTGCGTCTCCTCTTCCTTGATCGAAGTGATGGGAACGCCAGTCCAGCGTGATACCACGTCCTCGATGTCCTCCCGACCGACAACGCCGGTGGAGGATTCATCGAGGTGGTATTTTTCGCGAAGGGCGCGCAGGTTCTCGCGCTCTTTGCGTTCTTCGTCCGAATAGAAGCGCGCCTTCTCGAACTCATGATTCGCGATGGCGTTCTCCATACGGTGGACGATGAACTTAATACGCTTCTGAACTTCCGTGATGTCTTCGGGCAACGAGGTCTGGCGCAGCTTCACACGCGCTCCCGCCTCGTCAATCAGGTCAATCGCTTTGTCCGGAAGGAAACGATCCGGAATGTAGCGGTTGGAATGCGAAACAGCGAAACTGATGGCATCATCGGTGTAGCTGACGGCGTGGAACTTCTCGTAACGGTCCTTGATGCCGAACAGAATCTTGGTGGCATCGGTCTCGTTCGGTGGGGGGACTTTCACCGCTTGGAAGCGACGCTCGAGCGAGCGATCCTTTTCAATCGACTTGCGGTATTCGCCCGGAGTAGTTGCACCGATGCACTGAATTTCCCCGCGCGATAGCGCCGGCTTCAGAATGTTTGCCGCGTCAAGCGAGCCCTCCGCCGAACCGGCCCCTACCAGCGTATGCAACTCGTCAATGAAGATGATGGCGTTTTGAGACTCCATCAACTCCTTCATGATGGTCTTCAGGCGCTCTTCGAACTGCCCGCGGTACTTTGTACCCGCAACAATGAGAGAGAGATCAAGTGCCAGAATACGTTTGTCCGCCAGAAAGGACGGCACTTCTCCATCGGCGATGCGCTGGGCCAATCCCTCGACGATGGCGGTCTTGCCCACGCCCGGCTCGCCGATCAGAACCGGATTGTTCTTGGTGCGCCGGCACAATATCTGCACTACGCGTTCAAGTTCATTCTCCCGGCCCACGAGGGGATCCAACTGCGTGTCCATCGCGGCCTGGGTCAGGTCCCGGGAAAACTCGGCCAGAAGCGATGATTCACGCTGGCGTTGAGGCTGAGCCTTTTCCTGCGTGGTCCGGGCAAGTTCTTCCCGGATCGTGGAAAGACGAAGCCCGCGCTCGTGCAGGATCTCAGCCGCAAAGCACTTCTCTTCTCGCAGTAGCCCCAACAAAAGATGTTCCGTGCCAATATGCTTATGGGAAAGCCGCTCCGCCTCTTCGGCGGCATACGCCAACACGCGCTTGCACTCATTGCTCAGCGGCAGGTCAACCGAGGTCGACACCTTCTCGCGGATCGTCGTGTGTCCTTCAATCTGCTTGCGGATGGATTCGACCGAAGCATGCGAACGCAGGAATCGGTTGGTGAGGGCCTTATCTTCGCGCAGAAGTCCCAGCAGCAAGTGCTCCGTCTCAATGTAAGGAGACCCGAACTGGCTGGCTTCGTAGCGCGCAAAGAATATGACGCGCCTGGCTTTCTCCGTGTAACGTTCGAACATATGCCCCTTCCCGTGGGCTTCGCAGGAGGTGAAGGCCTGTGGTTCGGCCTAAAACTCCGCAGCAACCCGTGGCCCTAGTACTTCATTATGCAATCAGGGAACCAAGAACCCAATACCCAAAACGTGCTAAGCACCCGGCCCATTACGAAAGGTTCCCAATTTTTGCAACCTCCTGACAGTGCAAGATGTTGCAATCGTCCTTCCAGTGCAGCCTGCCAACCGAATGACTACCGTAATCCAGGCCTGCTCATAACGGTAGCGACTCCGGCGATACCTCCTCCATCTTGCCCTGCTTCAGCCGCATCAGTCGATGGCAGCGCCGTGCAAACGCAAGATTGTGGGTAGCAATGAGGGAGGTTAGCTGGTAGTCACGATGCAAACGGGCAATCAAAGCGAATACTGACTCGGCTGTGCGATTATCAAGGTCCCCCGTGGGCTCATCAGCCAAAAGCAATTTCGGGCGAGTGATCAGTGCGCGGGCAAGTGCCACGCGTTGCTGCTCACCGCCGGAAAGTTCTCCGGAGCGATGATGCGCCCGCGCTTCCAGTCCCACTTCATGCAGCCAGTGAGACGCCTCGTCCCGCACATCCAGCCATGAGCGCTGCCGCAGCAGCAGAGGCATGGCCACATTCTCCAGTGCTGTAAACTCCGGCAGCAGGTAATGGAATTGCCAGACGAAACCGATCTCGCGGTTACGGAACTCGGCCGCATCCTCATCCGCGAGCGAGCTGACCCGCAATTGGGCGCAGTATACGTCACCCGCCGAAGCCCTATCAAGAGCGCCTAGAATGTGCAGCAAAGTACTCTTGCCGGCGCCGGACTCACCCACAATCGCCAACATCTCTCCCTTCGCTACTTGGAAGGACAGGTTTTCAAAGAGCGTCAGGTCGGACTCGCCGGAGCGAAAGACCTTCTTTAAAGCAATGACCCGCAGCATCGGGTCTTGTTGTATTTGATGCAAATAGGGTCTCCGTCGTCACATTTCGCCCTTAGGGCGACGGAGGGCAACCTTTTCTGCTGGTTGTGAGTCCCTCCTCGACTGCGGCTTCCATTAAAACACGGTCATGATCCGACGGAGGTTTTTCCATTTCGGGAAGCCCATGTCCAGAACTCTATACCTGAGCAGAAGGAACTCAATGTGACGATGGTCACAGGGAACATTCGCCAGCCGAACTCATGTGTAGCTGAGCCGCCAATCGCAGCGGGCCGCCTCTGACACGACCCTCACTTGCCCACATTTCTTAGATGTCACTCATACCGCAAAGCTTCGGCGGGCAAGATTCTAGCGGCCGACCACGAAGGATAGATCGTTGCAATGAACGATACCGCCAGCGCCACTATCGCAACCAGAATTCCATCCAGCAGTCGCGGAGCAAACGGTACGTAATCGATGGAATACACCTCAGGCGAGAGATAAATCAGGTGGTAGTGCCCTCCAGCCCAGGAGAGCGCATACCCCACGATTAGACCGATCGCGGTGCCGATCACGCCAATAAGGACACCCTGGGTAATGAAAAGCCGGCGGACCTGGGATTTCCGCGTGCCCATCGACATGAGGACCGCGATATCTTTGGTCTTCTCCATGACCATCATGATCAGCGAGATGAGGATATTAAGTGCGGCAACGAAGACGATCAGGCCGATGGTAATGAAAGTGACCACCCGCTCCAGGCGCAAGGCACGGAACAAGGCCTTGTTCTGTTCCATCCAGCTGGTCGCCATGAAGCCGTGGCCGGCAGCCTGCTCGATCTCTTTCGCAATCTGGTCGGCCTTGTAGATATCGTCGACCTTGAACTCAAGCACCGATATCAGGTCGCCCAAGCCGAACAGTTGCTGCGCATCACTCAGCCGGGCAAACGCCCACGAGCTGTCGTAATCGAAGAAGCCCGAATTGAAGATTCCCACCACGCGGAAGCGAAGATACTTTGGGACCATCCCGAAGGGCGTGAGTTCTCCTTGCGGGCTGGTGACCAGCACCACCGACCCAACCGTCGCACCAAGGTTGTCGGCCATGTCCTTGCCCAGAATGATCGGCGGCATGGCGGAGACTCGCTGCTTGACAGCGGTAAGGTCCGCCGGAGATTCGTCCTGCGACTGCTCGGCTTCACCCTGCACTTCGTGCGCACGTTGAGCTGTCTCCAGGTCCTTCGCAGACCCGATGCTCACGCTGTTGAGCAGATCGCTTACCTTGCGTTCATCGGCGGGAATAATTCCTTTGATCACCGCGCCCCGAGCTCGTGGTCCGCGCGAGATCAATACTTGCTCGTAGATAGCGGGGGCGGCAGCGACCACGTGAGGTGTCTTGGCCAGCCGGTCCATCAGCGGCCGCCAGTTATTGATGCCGTCACTCTCGACCCGCAATAGATTGATATGCGAGGTCGATCCCAGCAAACGTTGCTGCAGGTCCTGGCGGAAGCCGTTATTGATCGCAAGAGCGACTACCAGGGAGGCAACGCCCGCGGCGACTCCGGCAATGGAAATCCCCGTAATGATGCCAATGAAAGCCTGGCGTCGCTTGGCACGGAGGTATCGAGAGGCGACGAAGAGTTCGAAACGCATAGTCAGTATCCGAACTCAATTCAGCTCGGATTCGCCACTCGCGATTATAGCCGCACGCTAACGCTCCACGTGGAAGGTCTTCCGCATCGTCTTCCCGCCAAATTTCTGGCAGAGTAGGTGGATGGAGTCGGTCGAACAACTTTCTACCGGGCGCGCGGCTTTTGCTTATCCTGATTTTCTGTTCTATCAGAGCGCTCGTTTCCTGATCGTGCTCGCCACCGTGATGCAGTCGGTGGCTGTTGGATGGCAAGTCTATGAGCTGACGCACCGGCCGCTGGACCTGGGCTTTGTCGGCCTGGCGCAGTTCTTGCCCGGTGTGCTGCTCTTCCTGGTTGCCGGTCATAGCGCAGACCGATACGACCGTCGCAAACTACTGACGGCCTGCTATGGTGGGTTCGCCGCGTGCTCAGCGCTGCTATTCATGATTTCGTATCGGCAGATCCGTAGCGTTGGGCTTATATACCTCGTGTTGGTGGGAGTGGGCATTGTGCGCTCGTTCAATTGGCCGGTATCGCGTGCCATCCTGCCCCAACTCGTGCCGGAAGAAGCATTCGCAAACGCGGTGGCCTGGAACTCGGGGCTGCTGCAAGCTGCCGTGATTTGCGGGCCCGCTCTTGGGGGCTTGCTGTATACCGCGTTCCGCGGAGCCTCGGCCGTATACATGATGGCCGCGCTGGTCGCGATCGTGGCCATGATCTTAACTGTAAGCATCAGTTTGAGGCCGGCAACACGAGTGCGCGAACCCATGACTCGCAGAACAGTGCTGGCGGGCTTCGACTACATCTGGCGGAACAAGCTGATCCTGGGATCGATCTCGCTCGACCTGTTCGCGGTATTGCTTGGGGGAGCAGTCGCATTGCTGCCGGTCTATGCCAAGGAAATTCTGAGGACCGGGCCGTGGGGCCTGGGAATATTGCGGAGCGCGCCCGGCATGGGAGCGGGCATGATGGCAATTTTTCTCGCGCACCATCCTAGCCGCGGCCGGACCGGTCCCACGATGTTATGGGCGGTTGCAGGCTTCGGCGTATTCACCATTATCTTCGGTCTCTCGCACAACTTCATGATTTCGGTAGTAGCACTGGTTTTGCTCGGCGCATCGGACATGCTCAGCGTCATTATCCGGGCGTTGCTGGTGCAACTGGGAACCCCGGACGAAATGCGCGGACGGGTGAACGCAGTCGACATGCTGTTCATTGGCGCGTCGAATGAGCTGGGAGAATTCGAGTCGGGCCTCACTGCCCACTGGTTCGGCACCGTACCGGCTGTAGTTCTGGGAGGCATCGGAACGCTGGTCGTGATTGCGCTGTGGGCGTGGCTGTTCCCTGAACCGCGCAGTGCTGACAAGATGCCGGAGCTATCGCGAAGCTGAGCCCGTCGTTCGGTCCGACTTAGGCGCACTCTCCATAGATGTGCGGAAAGGCGGGTTCTTCTTGTCGTCCAGCTTCTTGAATTCGCGGACAGCGCCAGCGACGAACCACAAAGAAAGCACGTCAACGATGATTAAGACCTCGGCGAGCCTGCAATACACCCCTGCGGCTCTGAACAGGGCGATGTGGCCGGCCGCCACAATTCCAAGTACAACCAGCAAAACTATCTTTCGCTTGCCGGTCATATTTTGAGGGTTCGCCTGGCCCTGAATTCATCCCCGACCGTGTTATGCACACCGTGAAACTACCGATTTCCGACGATCATGGTTTTGGCCGCAACCATGTTGTCGTAGCGGTCATAGACGCGGACTACTATGACGTGCTCACGGGAACCAGTGCGCACTGTCGGGCTCACCGGCGGATCGGGAGGATCTCCAGCGGGGTCTTGAGCGCCGTTGGCAGCACTGTCCGCTGATGTGCGGGGAACGGCGACTCGGAAGTCATAGGCTTCCATCCTTGAGTCTGAGAGTTGACCAACCGGCTCAACGAATTGCCAGTCCCCCGCGTCCACTGAGTACTCGGCGCGTTTGATCGGAGAGAAATTGTCAGCGGCGCGGAAGGTGACGCGAAGCTGATTACCGTCGATTACTGCATTCAGGCCTTGCACCTGCGGCGGAGTCGTATCGACGATGAACCGCGAGCTTTCCTTTTCCGCGGTGAGCGCTTCGCTCGGAGAATGCGATGGCGCGTCTGACGCGATCACTTTGACACTGTAACCTCCATCCGGTAAAAGGCTGGCGTCAAACGAATAGTAGTGATCGCCCAAATTGTCCTTCAGCAACAACCAGCGGGACTGTCCGTCCGCACGGTAGTAGACGGAATAGACTAGCTGATCGTCATTGTCGTCGTGCGCCGTCCACTTCACACCGATCGCATCGCGATCATGCGCGGCGGGCGGTGGATTATCGAAATGCTGGCCATTGTCTCCGGCAGGCTTCGGCACAACCTGGTAGCGGGTGCCGATCTGCACGCTGACATCGTCAATATCAGGAGCCACATTCTTGGGCAGATAATTGAGCAGGACGCTTTCAACCTTGGGCGCTATGTTGCCGGCGTGCAAGACCGCCTTCCATTGCACGAAACGCGCCGGTGGCACCTTCACCAGCGGATCTTTCAGCATATCCACCTTGGTCCATGCACTCCAGTTGCGGTCCGGATTATCGACGTTGCCGCTGCGGGCAAACAGATCGACGCTTCCGGCGCCGCGGAACTCGAGACGTCCCCACCGGGAAAAGATGTGTGCATCGAAAACATCGCTCTCGTATGTGCCTTCCGAATCCGGAGCGGGCCCAAGCAGAAAGACCTTGCCGAAATTGCTGGTCGAAATGTACAGCCCCCCATTGGGCGCATTTGCAAACCCGGTTATCTGGGTCGCGCCCACGCGCAGCAGGTCGCTGAAGTCGTCTTCCCCGGTAACCGCGAATACATGACCACGGTTCCCAGTGCCAGCGATCAGCGTGCCATGAGTGTCGAAGGCCAGCGCATAAACAAGATCTTCGCGGGACGTCCAGATACGCGTGGGAGAGCCGTCAGGAGCGATGCGATAGATCTCCGATCCTCCGGTCGCATTCAAACCCGGTGCGGGAAAAGAGCCCAGCACCGGTGCGTTCGTACTGGGCGGACCGGACGGTCCGCTTCCCGGCTGCGAACCCGCCTGACTTTGGGGTGCTAACGCCAACTGGATCGGTGGTGCGCCGCCGCCTCGCTTCTCGCCCGTTCCGGCGGCATAGATATTGCCATTGCGATCGATTGCAAGAGCGGTAATCTCTTTCTTGGGCGCACTGTACAGAACAAAAGCGCTGCCGTCCGGCGAGATGCGATAGACCAGTCCGCTGCCATCTGAACCCGCGATCACGTTCCCCTTGGCATCGATCGCAAGCACGCGAATGTGCACCTCGTCGCTTTTGAAGAAGACCGAGTGCTCGCCGCGGGGCGTCACCCGATAAATTTCCCCGTGGTCACCCGTGGCGACGTAGAGATCTCCGGCATTGTCCTCGGCAAGGTCCCAGATGTACTTGGTGCCGGGATCGAAGTAAACGCTCGCGCTCCACGAGGAATCCTGAAGCGGCTTCGATTTTTCCTCTGGAGGAGTTTTTGCACTGGACTCGCTCGTGGCCGATGTTCCCGCAACCTTGGTACCGGGTAGCGAGGTCTGTGCTATGCGGTAGACCTTCCCGTCCGGCGCAGTCGCGGCATAGAGCACGCCGGTCTTGTCCACCAGCAACGCCTGCACCTGCAACTCTTGAGGTTCGAAGATAACCGTCGATTGCCCGTCCGGGCCAATCCTGTAGACCCGTGCGGGAGCACCAGCAGCAGCAAAAATATTTCCTCCCTTATCGGCGGCAATGGACCAGATGTAGGTGGAAGGGCTGGTATACATCGTCTTCAGCGCCGGGGCAAGTTGCAACCCGCCGGAACTAAGTATGGCCACACCCCTAGGGGTGCCCTTCACCAGTTCATCAAAGCGGGATTGTTGCCAGGTGCGAGTGCCCTCGGCAAAAGCAAAACATGCCGAAAGAATCAGAAGTGCCAGCGACAAAAAGCGCGTGCGATTTAACAATTTCGAATTACCTCTTTTCAAAGCACACACAAGCTCGCGGCCATCGCGACACTTCAAAGCCTTCCAGATTGATTTTCGCGAGACCCAACTCACGAGAAGAAAAGCTCTGAAGGGAGGAGCGCCATCCACCTAACGTGGATGGAGTGTGTGACTCGCCTCAAGATTTTGCAATCGATCTCGATTATTTCACGCTAATGGTGAGGATCTGTCCGCCCGCCACCGCATAATCGAGCGGCTGGGTGGCGGCCTCGTTCACCGACGACTCGCCTAACACCACCATTTCCTGCGTGCCCCGCATACCATCCATCACGTTCATGACCGACAGCGGTAGGGTTGGCATTACCTTGTCGGCTACCATCGCCTCAGGATCAGCCTCGAGCAAAGACACATACACGCGGTTATTGGCGTGCTCTTTGTTCAGCAGCGCGATGGTTGGGCCCAGGCCCAGTTTGCGGCCCAGCATCGGCGCGGAGCGCCGCATGTGATCGAGGGTCTCGCCGTCGCTGACCAGAATTCGCAGCGGCCCGCGGGAGGCGGACGTGGGAATGTGAATCGGTATCTGCTGCACCATGCGCTCGCCACGATAGGGCCGAAGCACGGCTTCGACAATAATGTCATCCCCCGGCCTGGCGTCGGAGACGTCCGTGCGGGCGCTCTCCAGTCGAGCCCACCGGCGTTCTTTTACCAGGTCGAAATCCAGCTTCACACCCTCGACATCCGGAACATCGTACGGATTGTCATAAATGCGTCCAAAGCGGTCCCCCAGCGAGGCGGCGGCGAGTGCTGCGGCCGGCTGGCCGCTGTCGGCGGGAGCGAACATGTTCTGCAATTGAACGTCAGGATAGCCCTGCACGCTGATACTGCCATTCATCCGGTACGTAATTTCCTCGCCGTACTCATTCACTCCGTGCAGCGCGTTGAACACCGTCGCCATCATGGCTACCGGGCTCAGCTTCGCGTTGTTCAGAACTTCGTAATGGAATTCCTTAGTGCCTGAGCCGGACCGGATGGTCAGGGTCACCGGAATCATGTCCGGCTTTTTGTTGAACTCGCCCAGAATGCCGGTGTGACGATCTTGAACGAAGGCGCCGGCAGGTTCGGTCGTGTTCACAATTTTGAAGGCGTTCATCGGCGAAGGAAGTGTCGCTAGCACCTGCGCCTTCGTCATCGGGATATCGACTGATCCGAACTGCAGTAACGGATGCCCACAAGCGAGAAGGCGCTGCGGATCAACGTACGTAACTGTGCAGGTTGCAGCGATATCCATGTCCCCGCTCACCAGCACGGCGCTGACCGCGGAACCGGGTTCCAAGGGCTCGGGCTGTTTCGCGTCGCTGTGCGACCCGACGCCCATGACAGGCACAATGCCCGCCGCTGCAAACTGCGGCGCGTACCGGCGCATCGTCTCTTCCGAAAATCCATTGAATACCAGTGGCGTGTCGATCGGGCGGAGATAGTTCGTAAAGCCTTGGCTGGAATTCGAAAGGCTGGCCGGAGTACCCGGACCTGACGTCTTCGTAGATCCGGTAGCGGCTTTGGCCTCAACCGGCGCAGATTCACCGGGAGTACGGTCCAGCGCGCTGATCTCCAGCATCTCGCCGATCGGGGTCACTCCCGCGATGGGCTCCTTCGAGAATTCCCCGATACGAAACGCGAGGGCGCCCGCCAGCTTGCCGTCCAGGTAAACCGGGCTGCCGCTCATGCCGGCGACTACTCCCGTGTACTCCGCCTTCGTCCCATGCAACCGAACCAGGATCACGTCGCCTTTGGGGCCATTGACGTTCTTCATTACTCCCAGGACTTCCACTTCCATGGGCTCAGGCTTGGTGCCCTCAAATACGGTGTAGGCGACCCCACGCATTCCCGCGTGGATCTGGCTAACCGCGATGGTTTCGGGTGCTTTGGTGGGAGTCTGAGCTGTGACTGCTAGGGGAGACAACAGACAGCACAGGGCGGCCAGTGAGAGTACCTTCCACATGAATTTGCCCCGGAGGCCAGTCATATTCGGCCCTGACTTCTAGTCTTCAGTTAGACTTCGCGCATTGTTTGAATTCTTTTGCTAGGAGGGAATGAAACTAGCCAGCAAAATGTCCCAAACACGAAGTTTGTGCATCTATACTAGCAAAGAGACTTCCAGCCAGTACAGGGTTTTCCACGAGGACCTACATGTTTTTCCCTAGATTTGCCAGCAAGTTAGGGCAAATGCCTTATGCGGCGAAGCTGCTCCTCATCCCCCTCATTCTGTTCGGAATCATGGGATTGATTTCCGCGCAGGATCAATCCCAGCAGCCGGCGAATCCCCAGCAGAACCCGAATGCCCAGACACCCCCTCCAGCGGCAGGGGGACCCACGGGAGATGTCGGGCCCTACGCCGTGCCGAAGAAGAAAGAAGAGCCTCCGCCGCCACCTCCAGAGAAGCCCAAGAAAATCGAAGGCATGCCGGACTACTCGATTCGGGTCGATGTCCCTCTCGTGAATCTGGACGTCGCTGTCGTGACCAAGGATGGCCAGTTCGTGCCTGGACTTCACAAAGACAATTTCAAGGTTTTCGAAGACGGGGTACCCCAGCAGATCGCCACCTTCAACCAGACACAGGCACCCATTACAGCGGTTCTTCTGCTCGAGTTCGCTTCCACGAATTACTACTTCATGTACGACGCCCTGAATGCGTCTTACAACTTCGCCAACAGCTTGCAGAAGGATGACTGGGTGGCTGTCACCTACTACGACATGCGGCCGCACATCCTGCTCGATTTCACCCAGGACAAGCGCGCTATTTTCGGCGCGCTGAACACGTTGCGCATTCCGGGCTTTGCCGAAACGAACCTGTTCGACGCACTTTATGACACTCTTGACCGGCTGGACCGCATAGAGGGCCGCAAGTACATCATCCTGGTATCCACCGGCGTCGATACCTTCAGCAAGCTGAATCTCGACCAGATTCTTAAGAAGGTCCGCAGCACGAAAGATGTGACCATCTATCCGGTGAGCATCGGGCGCGCCGAACGCGAGTACATGGACGCTCATGGAAGCACCATGCCGCACGGCGTGGCACCAGTTTCAAACATTGATTACCTGCAGGCCGACAATGAGATGAGCACGTTTGCCCGCTTGACCGGTGGTCGCGCCTACTTCCCTCGATTCGAAGGCGAGTTGCCGGAGATCTTTCACGACATTGCCGCCGACATTCGTAACCAGTATTCCATCACCTATCACCCCACGAACACGAAGCTGGATGGGACCTACCGCAAACTGAAGGTGGAAGTCGTGGCTCCGGACGGCGGCCCACTGAAGATCAAGAACCAGAAAGGGAAGGACGTGAAGTACGAAATCGTCGCCCGCGAAGGGTACACCGCGAAACACCAGGTGGAGTAGTTTCGCACGGTGTAGAGCGGGCACTCTTGTCCGCTCTCTTTTTCAGATTGTGTGAATGGACCGCGGGATCAGTGGAGATGGAAGAAATGATCCAGCAGGAAAAGAAATCCCACTCCGATAAACACTAGAACCGCCATTTTCACGCCGGGCTCTTTATTCACTTCGGGAATAAGGTCGGAGGCCGCCACGTAGATCGTGACCCCCGCCGCCAGCGGAAGGCCCGCCGCAACCTCGTGGCGAAAAACTCCCATTGTCAGGACGCCCGCCACGGTGGCGGCTCCCAACAGAACCGATGCTCCCCAGGCAAACCCGCCGCTGCGCCCACTGGCTAACATTACTGAGCTGACCGTAAATCCCTCGGGAATTTTGTGCAGAAAAATCGCGATGAAGATGATCCACCCCAGCCAGTTAGACACTAAGAAGCCCGAGGCGATGGCAATTCCGTCGAAAAAAGTGTGAATGAGCAGCCCCACAAGGACTGAGAAGCCTTTGTGCGGGTGAACGAATTCGTCGTGGTGGGTTTCTTCTCCGAAGTGGAAGTGAGGCGTGACGGTGTGCTCAAAAAAATGAACGATTAGGTAGCCAAGCAGAACGAGAAAAGCTGCGCTCTTTCCGCGAAGGGCAAGGCTCTCGGGCACCATCTCCACGATGGATGTCGCCAGCATGAATCCCGCGCCCAAAGCCACAAAGTACTTGAGATAGCGCCGCTCCCAGTTGCGCTGAACAATAATCGCCCCGCCAAAGACGTTCGCGGCGGCTGCGGTCAATCCCAACACAAGGCTGTTGAGTATCGGGTTCATTGAGCAGTGAAGAGAATAGCAGCTAGCCCGAATGCCGTATATGCATCACGTCGCCATCTTGCACAATGTAGTCTTTCCCTTCCAGGCGAAGGGTTCCTTTGGCGCGGGCGTTCGCTTCGGAGCCGGCTTCCAGCAATTGGTCCCAGCGAATCGTCTCCGCACGGATGAAGTGTTTTGACAAGTCCGAGTGAATTGCTCCCGCTGCGTCCACGGCGCGGCTATTGACGGGAACAGTCCAGGCGCGGCACTCATCTTCTCCTGCCGTGAAGAACGAAATCAGGCCAAGCAGCGCGTAGGATTTGCGAATCAGCCGGGTGAGCCCGCTGTCCGTCAGGCCGTAGCTGGACAGAAACTCGGCGGCATCTTCATCGCTCATTTCCGAAAGCTCGGCCTCCACTTTGCCGCAAATCGCTGTCGCCCCGGCGTTCGGGCGCGCAGCCACCTCGTTCAGTTTGTATTTTTCTACCGCCATATCCAGTTGTTTGCCGAGTTCCGGGTTCTCGCTGATATTCAGCACATACAGCATCGGCTTTTCGCTCAGAAACATGAAGCCGCGAATGCGTTTCTTGTCCTCGGCGGCCATTTCCAGTTCGCGCAGCGGACGTTCCGATTCCAGGTGAGCTTTCGCGCGAATCAGGAGTTCATTCTCCTTCTCGAGTTCTGGAGAACGCATCTTCTTCAAGTCTTTTTCCAGCCGCTCCAGCCTCTTCTCGATCTGGCCAAGATCGCTCACCATCAAATCGAAATCCACGTTCTTGACGTCACGCAAGGGATCGAGGTCCCCGACGTGCGGAATAGCTGGGTCCTCGAAAGCTCGCAGCACGTGAATCAGGGCATCCACATTCCGCAGGTGCCCGATATAGGCGCTTTCCTTGAGCGCTTCCTGGCCAATCGCGCCCACGTCCACGTACTCGACCGAAGCGTGCGTGAGTTTCTTCGGGTTATAGAGCGAGGCCAGGCGGTCGAGGCGGTCGTCGGGAACTTTAGCCACGCCGATGTGCGCCTCGCGCGGATTCGCGTAAGCCTGTTCCGAAAGATCCGCTTTGGTGAGAATGCGAAACAGAGATGTCTTGCCTACCTGCGGCAGGCCGATGATTCCGGTTTTCATAAGAACAGCTTCTGGCTTCGGCTCCTGACTTTGGCAGTCCACCTGCGGGATCAAGCCACGATGGATGGTAAATCCGTCCTTAAACGAATAAATGAGAATAAACGAATATGACGGCCGGCCAAAACGCGCGAGTTGATCTCGTCAGCACCTCAGCTTAATTGCTGAGCAGTCAGATACAGCGCCACTAATCCCAGCAAAAATACGCCGCCCTCCAGGCGCGTCGACCAGACGTGGAGCGAATTGAACTGCAGGCGGGCGGGCGCATCCACGGGGACGTTATCGATCTCTCCAACCGACGTTCGCAGTACGTGCATGCGCGGGGAGATACCGAACTGAGAAATGCACGTGAGTACCAGCATGAGCACGATGAGAAAGTGCCGAGCGGTAAAAGGATGCACAGAACCGGTGCTGACGCGCGCGTAGAGCGTCGAAGAAATCAGAAAAACGATGCCGGAAACGATGCCCATCCAGTGCAGCGCTCCCAGTGAGCGCGCAACCACTGTGCCTGCCATATGACGCGTCGGGAGCACGGCAAACGCGGACGGGGCGACCACAAAGGAAAAGAAAATCAGGCCGCCAATCCACGTGACAAGCGATAAGAGCATGAGATAGCGGAGCAGAGACATGCGCAAGATTATACGAGTACGGGCCGACGTTATGCGGAAGCGACCTGCAGATGGAGTATTACAGGTTTGAAATCCCTTAGACCGGCACTCGCACGCTGTCTACGATCTCGCGCACAATCTGGTCGGCCTGTTCGGATTTCTTCAAAGTTGAAGAGTACAGCGCGTTCACGACCACGCGATGAGCGAATACCGGAACAGCCAACGGCTTAAAATCTTCCGGAGTGCAGAAGCCGCGACCGTCCAGAAACGCCATGGCCTGCGCAGCGCGGTAAAGCATCTGGGATCCGCGCGGCGAGACGCCCAGAGACAGGTGCTCCGACTCGCGCGTGCGACGCACGATTTCAAGGGTATAGGTCACCAGCGAATCGTCCACGTGCACTTTTCCGATAGCATGCTGCATCTCGAGGACATCCGCCCCGGTAAGCACCGGGCGTAAATTTTCCAGTTGCGCTGCCCCCGCCTCAGACCGCAGGATCTCGCGCTCAGCATCCCCATCCGGATAGCCCATGTGCACACGCATTAGAAAGCGGTCGAGCTGCGATTCCGGCAGAGGGTAGGTGCCGTGATGTTCCACCGGATTTTGTGTTGCGATGACCAGAAAAGGCTGAGGCAGAGGATACGAATGAGCATCTACCGTGACCTGACCCTCGTTCATCGCCTCAAGCAGCGCTGACTGCGTCTTAGGGGTCGTGCGGTTGATTTCATCGGCGAGCAGAACGTTAGTAAAGACCGGGCCCCGCTTGAACTCGAACTGCTGCTCGATCGCAGAATAGATGGAAATCCCCAGCACGTCCGACGGCAGCATGTCGCTGGTGAACTGTACCCGCTGAAAGCTGCAGTCAATCGCCCGGGCAAGGGCCTGTCCGAGGGTGGTCTTGCCTACACCCGGCACGCCTTCGATCAGCAGGTGGCCACGGGCGAAAACGCAGACCAGCGCGAGGCGGAGAACGTCATCTTTACCGCGAATCACTTTGCGCAGCGTGTTTTCCAACTGCGTTGCTCTAGCCGATGCGGCGATGACAGCTTCGGGGGACATTCGAACTGAATTCTACTATGCCCGTGGATGCGCGTCGGCGTGAGTACCGGTTACCGAGGTCACGGAGGAATCCTGTCGTCGGCTCTCAGCTGAGGCGTAGCGGATAGAGGAATCACACGTTGAGGCAGAGAAGCGACAACGTTCACTTTATAACAAAACGAGCGGTCAGTAATCGTGATTGGATGCCGAGTGCCAATGGCTGATTACGAGAACTCTGCCGGTCGACCCGTCAGCCGCTCAATGCGCTTTGCGATCGGCGGATGCGTCGAGAACAGGCTGCCAAAGTTCATTCCCAACAGCGGCTGCACGATGAACAGGTGCGCCGTTGAAGGCGTCGCCACCATTGGGATGCGCTTCGAGTATGCCTCCAACTTCGATAAGGCGCTGGCAAGAGCGTAGGGGTTGCCGGTGAAATGTGCGCCCGTAGCATCCGCTTCGTACTCCCGTGAGCGCGATACTGCAAGCTGAATCAGCATGGCTGCGATTGGGGCCACGACCAGCATCAGCAGGCCAGTCATTCCGCCACCGCGGCGTTCGTCGCGATCGCCCATGCCGCCAAAAAAGAAACCAAAGCGCGCGAGATATGTGACGGCCCCGGCCAGGGTGGCTGCAATCGAGCTGATCAAGATGTCGCGATTGCGAACGTGGCCTAACTCGTGCGCCAGTACCCCTTCCAGTTCTTCATCGCTTAGCAGGTTAAGAATTCCCTGGGTCACCGCAACCGAGGCGTGCGACGGGTTACGACCTGTGGCAAACGCGTTGGGTGAATCGGTAGGAATGACGTATATCTTCGGCATGGGAATGCCGACCTTCTGTGTCAGCCGCTCCACTACGCTGTAAACGCGCGGCAATTGTTCACGGGTGACAGGTTGCGCCCGGTACATCGCCAAAGCAATCTTGTCGGAGAAAAAGTATGAAACGAAGTTCATGATCCCGGCGAAGATCAACGCCATGAACATGCCCTGCTGGCCACCAAATCTCTGGCCAATCCACAACAACATCAGGGTCATCACCGTCAGAAGCAGCGCGGTCTTAAAGGCATTGCCCATAATCTGAGTGTTCCTCGCTCATATTGATGATACGCCGAAGGTAAGGATTCAACCGCGGCAAACCGGTTCGCCCCGAGTGGAGCTTGCAAGGATTCTGTTCCGCCTCGCCGGGTCGCCGCGGCCGGAGCCAGGGTTAGGTCGTCTTCTGCGTTTCCCGTCTCAGCGCTCGTTGCAGGGTTTCGTCCAAAGCTGCCTTAGCTTTTTCGTATTCCTGCTGGGTGATGCTTCCCTGCTTATGTTCAATCTCTAGCTGGAAGAGCTCTTCCTTCAAGGCCTCTAGCAGCATTGAGGATCTCGTGCTCAGGTTGTTGTGCGCGGGTGGCGTTTGCACAGCGCGTTCCGTGTTGACACGTGCTTTGCGAGGACCGTCCGGCACTGGAATTTCCAATCGCGACGTTCCCCCTGCCGCGACCGCCGCGGGCGACTGCTGCCGCTTCAAGACAAAAAAAGCCCCGGCAGCCAGGATCAGCGCAAAGCCCCCGAGAATGTACCAGCGAAATTTCTCGAGCGGATCGGGGGCATCGATCGGCGGCCCCAGACCGCCTCCAGGACGGGAGTCACGACCCTGCGCGGTCGCACCACCTCCAGCACTGCCTTGCAAGGCTCCTTCCTGTTCACTCTGCAAAATCCCGGTACCTGAAACCTTGAATGCCAAAGGCTGGCCTACCTCAGTGCGCGTCGCCACCCGCACCACGGAATCGGACTGCTGCGGATCTTCCATGTTCTGGAACGCCGTCCCGGGGCCCGGGGTGAACTGCATAGATTTCGGCAGCATGACGACAAAGTGCTCCGCAGGATACAAGAGCCTAGGATCGAGCGACGCCTGTCCCAAGTAGGGCAAGTGGTACGCAACCTGGAACTGGGTCTCTCCCGGCCGCAGTGGAAAGACGAAAGCGTAACGGTTCTTCTCCGATTGCGGAACTGCCGCGGAGTTGATCGGCTGCCCGTTCGCCGTCTTCGCCATCGATTGATCGATCTGCGCTCCCTCCGGCAGGTAGAACTCGAAATTCCGGTCGTTCATTTGCGTGCGCGGCGGGCTCGAGGCATTGTTCACGGCGAACAGGCGGATCACTTCCAATTGCCCGCTTTCTGCCTGCACGCGCATTACGTCCGCGGTCACCGACAGGTTCTCAATCTTCTTGGCGACGTCATATACCTCAATGTCCACTGACGTCGTGCCAGGAGGCGCCATGCGGTGGTATGTGACACCCTGGTGAATCGCACGGATCAGGTGGGGCCCTTGATCATCCAGGCTAAAACTGAAGTTGCCCTTGGCATCGGCCTTCGTGCGGGCCGCTTCTTCCATTCCTTCGCCCAGCTTGATGAGAACAATCTCGTCGTTGGCCGCGGGCTTATCGGTAGTCCCATTTTTAACGGTGCCGGTCAGCGTCGTGGCCGAGGCCATTGCGGAAAGTATGGCCGCAACAACCAGGATCCGCGCCGGCTTGCGCGCTAATCTCAAATTCGTGCTCCTTTGATCTGCCGGTCTGCGACGTTGGGCGGTTGCTCCAGACGAGCGATTTCCGCAAGAATGGCTGCCGCTTCTTCTTCCAGCGACGTTTTCAGCGACGAGTAATCCTGATCGGGAACCTTGCCCGCGTTGTATTCGAAATTCAGGTCCCGGAGGTTCTCGTAAACTACTTCCTTGCGCTCGCGAAGGTAGCCCAGGCGAGTCTTCTCCGGTCCGATGTAAAGGTCCTGCGGCGGATAAAAAATGTAGAAAAGCGCGCCTAGCGTAAACAGGCCACAGAGAGCAGCGATCACAGGTCGGTCTCCTTTTGCGCCTGCTCGCGAAATCGTTCAAGTTCTGCCCCAGTCACAGGGCGAATACCATCGGCGAGGGCTGGCGCCGGCCGGTTCTTCCACAGCCGGACCAGGTAGACGACTACCGAGATACCGAATACTAGAGCGAAGTACGGCATCACCCATGCGACCCGGTTGAAGCCCTTGGTCGTCGGCGCCGCGATCACCACCGTGCCATATTTCTGCACGAACGACTGCATCAGAAGGTCGTCCGTGTCTCCCCGATCGAGGGCGGCCATGAGCTCGCCGCGCATTCGGTCTGAATACGAGCAACCTACGTGGTTGCATTCCAGCAGTATCTGATTGCAGCCACAAACACACATCATGTGGTGCCCCAGATCGTTGAAGCGTGCCGTGTTGTCCCCCGCTCCGAGGAAAACCAGGACCGCGGTGGCGAGCACCAGTGCCTGCCCCGCCCGGCACATGAAACGGTTACCCCTGCGCATGTCAGTCACCCGCTCCCACCGGAGCCGCTTGCACTCGCGCGGGCGCTGTCACGCGGATCGCGGCGGCATTCGGCACCAGGCAAACGATGGTTCCGAACACGATCACCAGCAATCCCGTCCAGATCCAGGGGACCAACGGATTCAAGTGCGCCTTGATGATGGGCCGGCCTGTATCCTGATTTATGCCCTCGTAGACCAGGTACAGATCGCTGACCAGGAACAAGTCTTCTTTAATCGAGGGGTAGATTCGGGGTACAGTCTGGGTTTGCTGGCTGGCCTTGTAGAATCGCCGCTCCGGATACAAAGTCGTAATCTGCCTGCCCCCCCGGAAAACGTTAATGATGGCCCACTCGTTCGAGTAGTTCGGATTGTCGTCTTGCGTGTAAGACTGGCATACGAGCGTGTAAGGGCCAATATCAATCTTGTCCCCGAAACCCATCTCCTTCTCTGCATCCTTATTGAAAGGAGTGCCGAGAATGCCGATGACCACCATGGCCACCCCGAAGTGCACGATGTACCCACCGTAGCGGCGAGTGTTCCTGTGCCACAGGTGCACCATCGAGGCGAACAGATTCTGGCCGGTGTGGCGCGCAATCACGCGGCCTCCTCGCACAAACTCTGAAATCACGGTAAGCGCCACAAGCACTGCAAGCATCGCGGCCATCAGGGAGTAAAAGTAAGCGACGTCCTTCCACGGCCTGACGCCAAAAATCATCATCAACATGCCGACGATCAGCGCCCCGATGCTAGGCCATAGAAAATTGCGCTTCAGGCTTTCCAGGGATGTCTTGCGCCATGCCAGGAGCGGTCCCACGGCCGTCAGCAACAGCAGGAGGAGGGCGACCGGTATCGCGACGCTGTTATAGAAAGGAGCGCCCACCGTGACCTTCGTGTTCTGCACCCACTCCGAGATCTTCGGGAACCACGTCCCCCACAGCACGGTGAAGCAGGCCAGCACGAAAAGGAGATTGTTAAACAGGAAACTGGATTCCCGCGATACCAGCGACTCCAGTTTGTGCTCGCTCTTCAAGTGAGACTTGTTCTTGACGAAGAAGAAGGTGAAGGTTGCGAAGCTCAGCGCCAGAAACCAGGCAAACCACTCGCCAATCGACGACTGCGCAAACGCGTGGACAGAACTGATGATGCCGCTGCGCGTGAGGAAGGTGCCCAGTATGGCGAGCCAGAAGGTGATGAAGACCAGCCACATGTTCCAGATCTTCAGCATCCCGCGCTTCTCCTGCATCATCACTGAGTGCAGGAATGCCGTCCCCGTGAGCCACGGCATCAGGGAAGCATTTTCCACCGGATCCCAGCCCCAATATCCACCCCAACCCAGGACCGAGTATGCCCAGTGCGCGCCCAGGAAAATTCCAACTGTGAGGAAACCCCACGTGATCATCGTCCAGTGGCGGGTGATGTGAATCCACTTCTCGCCCGGGTACCTCATGATGAGCGCCGCCATGCCGAAGGCGAATGGGACGGTAAATCCCACGTAACCCAGGTACAGCATCGGAGGATGGATCACCATCTCGGGATACTGCAGCAATGGGTTCAAGCCATTGCCATCCTGCGCGGGTGATCCGGCCATCACCGCGAATGGGTGGGCCGCAAAATTCAACAACAACAAGAAAAAGATCTGGACCGCGGCGATCACCACCGATGCGTAAGCAAAAAGGCGTTGGTCGGTTTTATGTCGCAGCCGCAGGACTAACCCGTAAGTCGCCAGCAATAGCGACCAGAAGACAAGAGAGCCCTCTTGTCCCGACCAGAGAGTTGCAAACTTATATGGACCGGGCAGATCTCGGTTACTGTGGTGAAAAATGTAGGCGATCCAGAAGTCGTCATGAAAGGCTGCTGCAACCAGAACAGAGGCCGCTAGGAATACCGCGGCAAAGACGGCGATGCCAGCACGACGAGCGGTCTCACCCAATCGTTCGGAGCCAGGTCCGGGACTTGCCAGCGCCAGCGCACCGGCGCCAAACGAATACAGACTAAGCGCTAGGGCGAAAAGAAGTGCAAAACTACCTATTTGCGCCATGGGGGACCAACATGCATTGTTTCAGAATGGATCTAGACTAGCAACTGAATCGCCAGAAAGAAAGGGACGCTGCGCGGATTCCTCAAACCCGCCATCCGCTTGGAATCAGGGGGGTCGGAGAAACGCGGTGACCGGGCATGGAGAGTCAGGACGAGGGCCTGAGCAACGCCCAGATCACGCAACGTTTGTTGGACGCGTCCAAAAATCTGTGCGTGCTGGTGCGTCCGATACTAGATGCCAGATATCTGTACAGGGGCGCTAAGCTGAGGAAAACCCGACTCCACCCATGCAAGCGGCGGCACAGGGACCAAGCATCCGCTGACATACCTCATTGCGCTGGAACGGGGTAGGAAAAGAGGCTAAGGCCCATGGATAGCATGGGCCCAAAGCCGTCCCGCGTATTTAGCGGCCGCGCTTATGCGCTTTGCTGCTCGCCGTAACGGGCAAGAACTTCACGCTCCGCCCGAACCCAATCGTCGCTCGCGTGCCCATCCGCGTATCCCCGCTCCTGGTAGAGCTCATAGGCACGACGCCGGATTTCTTCCTCGATGTTGATGGGGATCACGTTGCGCTTGGCTTCAAGCGCGGGCGCGACAGCCGCTGCCGCTCCAGAAGAGGTGGATTCAAATTGAACTTCGCTGGGGGTCTGCTTCGCGCGGCCGTTGCTGCGCGGAGTTCTAACTTTTGCCATACCGCAACTCCTTACAAATTAGTAAACAGTACCTATATAATCAGCCACTCACACTCATACCCGCAGTTAGGAGTTCCGGGGCATTATTTGTGACTGTGTTTACTACTATAAACTGCAAATCTGTGGATTGTGTGTGAATGCTGCATAAAATTTTTGAATCAAAAGCATTAGAAATGATTGCTTTGTTGCTATTCACAATGAAGTGACTACAAAAATCTGCTCGCCAGTTGCAACTCAATGAAAATCGTGTGACGAGGTTTCGGCAGATGTGACTGCAAGTGCCGATACCCGGTCAGCTTTAACGGAAATTACATTGTCCTGATTCTGCAGCGTGCCTTCCACCAGCAGGAACCTCTCCGAGATCACCAGGATGCGATTCTCCTGCAGCAAATCCGGGGTAATGATCGCATTTGCAATGCCTGTCTCATCCTCAATGCTCAGGAACACAAAGCCGCGCGCAGTTCCCGGGCGCTGGCGTGCAATGACGCAACCCCCAATCCGAACCAGCTTCCCATTGGGGATGGCGGCCAGATCGCAAGCACGGCGAATTCCCAGCTTATTCATCTCGGCGCGCCGATATGCCATGGGATGAGGTCCAACCGTGAGGCCGGTTCCACGAAAATCGGCAACCAGTCGCTCTTCATGTGTCATGAGCGCCAGCGGAGAACGGGAGTCCACTTCGGCAGCTTGTTCGAGCAGAGGTCCGGAGAAACGCACCGCGCGCTCCACCTCCCACAAAGCATCGCGACGGTGGAAGTTCGGAAAAGCATGAATGCTTGATGGGTGATGGTGGATTGAGCGCGGCTCGAACAAAGAATCATGGCCGGATACCTGCTCCGCTCTGCCTGGGTGACTCTCGGCTGGGTCGTTGATCGAATTTAATGCCCCAATGGCAGCAAGCGTCGTGAGTTCGTCCTTGCGCAGTTCGGGAACACGACGCGCGAGATCATGCGTGGAAATAAAAGGAGCTCTATTTCTCTCGCGCAGCAATGCCTTGCCAGCCTCTTCATGCAATCCACGCACGTAGCGCAGGCCGAGACGAAGCGCGAGACTGTTAGCTCGTTCATCGTGACTGAGCCCGGTTGCATCCTGGTCACCGAGAGCGGATGGCTGGCAGCTCTGAGCTGAGTCCTGGGCACTGCCATCCGAGCGCTCCAGCGTGCAGTTCCACTCCGATTTTGTCACGTCGATCGGCAACACTTTGAGGCCATGCCGCTGCGCGTCTTTCACAATCGTGGAGGGATGATAAAAGCCCATGGGCTGGTTATTCAGCAGCGCAGCCGTGAATGCCGCAAGGTAGTGGCACTTCAGATAAGCGCTGGCATACGCGATCAGCGCGAAGCTGGCGGCATGAGATTCAGGAAAGCCATAGAGCGCGAATGAGGTGATCGAAAGCACAATCTGCTCCTCGGCTTCCGGCGAGATTCCGTTCTTGCGCATGCCCGCCCGCAGCTTGGTCTCGATCTCTCGCATGCGTTTTTCCGAGCGCTTGAACCCCATCGCGCGGCGCAGTTCCTCGGCTTCGCCCCCGGTAAAATTCGCAACCACCATGGCCATGCGCAGTAACTGTTCCTGGAAAAGAGGCACGCCGAGGGTGCGTTCCAGCACAGGCTCAAGTGAAGGATGCGGATACACAACCTCTTCTCGCCCCTGGCGGCGTTTTAAAAACGGATTCACCATTTGCCCAACAATTGGGCCCGGGCGAATGATGGCTACCTGCACCACAATGTCGTAGAAATGTTGTGGACGGAGGCGCGGCAGGCACGACATCTGCGCCCGGCTTTCAATCTGGAACATGCCCACCGTGTCAGCCTTCTGCAGCGTGAAGTAAACCGCGGGATCGTCCTGCGGCAGATGCGCAAGGTCGACCTCTTCCTTGTAGTCCTCGCGGATAAGGCGAATGCTGTCTTCGAGCACTGCTATCATGCCCAATCCCAACAAGTCGACCTTAATGATTTTCATATCCGAGCAGTCTTCCTTATCCCATTGCACGACCACGCGGCCCGGCATGGACGCAGGTTCCAGCGGAACCACCGAGTCAAGTTGTCCCTGGCAAATCACCATGCCGCCTGAGTGTTGTCCAAGGTGCCGTGGAAGGTCCAGCGTCGCCATGCAGAGTTCAAAATATTTGCGCAGTCGCGGGTGACGCAGATCGAGACCGGCATCCTGAAAGCGACGGTCGAGCGCATCCTGGGCGTCTTTGAACTCGAACGTGGCGACCGCGGCGGAAATTCGATCGAGCGTTTCCGGATCGAAGCCCAGCGCCTTGCCCATTTCCCGGGCCGCCATGCGGTTTCTATAGGTGATGACGTTGGCAGTCATGGCCGCACCGCGGTCCCCGTAGCGCTGGTACACGTACTGGATGGCGCGTTCGCGCTGATCACCGCTGGGCAGGTCAATATCGATGTCCGGCCACTCGCCGCGTTCTTCCGATAAAAATCGCTCGAAGAGCAGGTCCATGCCCACCGGATCGACGGCAGTAATACCGAGCGAATAACACACGGCGCTGTTGGCGGCGGAACCACGGCCCTGGGCCAGAATGTTCTGCTCGCGGCAGAAGCGCACAATGTCCCACACAATGAGGAAGTAGCCGGAGAGGTCGAGTTTTTCGATCAACGCGAGTTCCCGCTCAATCTGCCGCCGCGCGCGCGATTTCAGATCATGGTCGGCACGGCCATAGCGCCGCTGAAAACCTTCCCGCGTCCGCTCCCGCAGGAATGACATCATGGTCTCGCCTTCCGGCACCGGGTACTTGGGAAACTCGTAACCCAGATCATCCAGCTTGAACTGGAGCCGCGCCGAAAGTTCTTTGGTGTGGCTAATCGCTTCGGGCAGGTCGGCAAAGAGCTCCTGCATTTGCTCCGCAGTTTTCAGGTGACGCTCGGAGTTTTGCGCCAGCAGGCGGCCTGCGGTAGCCAAGCTTTCATGATTGCGCAACGCGGTAAACACGTCGCACAACTCGCGTTCCCGCGGAGTTGCGTACGATACTCCGTTGGTCGCCAGCAATGGCAGATCGAGAGCGCGCGCAATTTCCACCGCGACGCGATTTCGCACCTCCTCCTCGCGATGAAAATGACGTTGCAGTTCTACATACACATTGGCACGTCCGAAGATCTCGACCAGCCGCAGTACCGAGCGAAACGCTTCCTGGGTGCCTCCGCGGGCATACGCGGCAGCCAGCGGGCCGTCATTGCCACCGGTCAGGCAGATCAAACCCGCGGCATGTTCTTCGAGTTCGCTCTCACAGACCGATCCCTCCTCCTTCGCGGCCCGCAGCTTCATCTTGGTAATGAGACGACATAGATTCTGATACCCGTCGCGATTCGCTGCCAGCAGCGGAATGCGAAACTCATCGCGCAGAAACGCAGGCCCAGAGGGCTTTCTGTTTTTTGTGTCCTCCGCTTTTTTCTGTCTTCGCCTTGCATAAACATGTTTCTGATCTCGCGACGAAGGGACAGCCTTCAAAATGGAATGATTAAAGGGAGAGCAATGGATTTCCGCGCCAATATGTGCCTGAATGCCGGCTTTCACTGCGGCCATATGGAAGCGAGGCGCCCCGTACACGCCGTCGCGATCGAGCACCGCCATCGCCGGCATCTGCAAAGCGGCGCAGGCGTCCACCAGGTCCTCAGGCAAGGAGGTGCCTTCCAGAAAACTGAAAGCGGAACGCGCGTGCAGCTCAATGTACATTGCCCATCTTCATGAATTGCAATTTCGAATTTTCAACCTGCTATTCTCAATTCCTTTTCAGTCATACGTTCCTTCTACAAACCATCGTCCCCTGAACAGGTCGCGGGTCAACCGGTAAAGAGCCATGCCGGTTTCTGCAGGCAAGGCGATGTCCCATTCTTCGCGCGCCCAACCATCCTGCTGCCACCAGTCGCCGGAGGAGCGCCATGGGCCTGCTAGCCAGACGATTTCGCCCTGCACTTCCTGGCGGCGTTCACAAACCACATGTGCCGGCTTGCCGTCGCGCAGCTTTACCATTGCGCCCAGCGGCGGCCGGAAAATGCGCAGCGCCGTCAGCGGAGCTCCATTTCCCGCCTGGTCCTCACATTGTTCTTTGCTGGCTTTTTGATTTTGCCGCGCCCCGGGCGAGAAATGCTGCATGCGGAAAGCTTCCGGTCGATGCGTGTCAAGGAGTTCGATGGAACCGGCCCTGCCTTCTCCCACCAGGCCGGAAATGCGCGCCAGTGTGAGCTCCAGCTTTTCTGGTTCGGGCGCGACCGGCTGAAACAATCCCGATTGTGTGTGCCGTGCGCATGCCGGTTCCGCCGAGAGATGCACCTTCACAATAGGCGCGCCCGGCGGATGCGCGCTCAAATCAAGCTGCAGAAGCTTAAGAAACACCTTGGCATCCAACATCGGTACCGGCAGCTGCAGAGTGCGGGTAAAAGAAGACGTGCGCGGATGGCCGGCTTCCTGCTTTTGTGAGTTTGCGTTGGCCGGCTCGGTGGCCTCATCGGCGATGCAGCCATTCTCCAGGTCCAGCTTGAGTTGTAGTTTCTGCGTAGCCAGCGCTCGAGATCCCAAGCGCGCGCACAACTGCTCAAGCATGTGTTGCAGCAACAATGCCAGGGGCTCAAGCAGCAGGAGTGGATATTCCAGTTCCGCGGCTTCTTCAAAGCTCAAAACAGGATCAACCACAACCAGCGTGCGTTTCAGGTTCCCGCGCGCCAGTTTCTGCAGATGAAGACCTCTCTGCCCGAGGCGCTCGGCCAATGGGATTTCCGGCAGCGCTGCGAGCGCCCGCAGATTGCGTACTCCCCAGCGCTCCAGTGTGTCGAGCAACTCCTGCCCTTGCTTTTCTTCTTCCGAGCCGGGAAAGCCGCCAAACAGGACTTCCAGCGAAAGCTGCCCAAGGCGCTCCGCCTCCTTGCCGGGAGCGATCACCGTCACGCCGGGAAATCCGCGGGCTGCGATCAGGGCGGCATCCGGATTGGAGGCGACTGCCACATTCGCTTCCATGCCAAGATCAGAGGCGCGGCGAGCCAGATCGCGCGCTATCTTCGCCGGCTGCCCGAACAAAGACTCCAGTCCCGCTAAGTCGAGGAGCACCGTATCGCATGCCGTATTTTCCACGACGGGAGAAAACGACTGCGCACAGTCCAGCAGCGCAGCGTGCGCCGATGTCTCTTGCACAAGCGAACGCGAGCGCAGCACCAGGCCAGTGCAGGCCTCCACTTGATTTTTTGTCATGCCCAAGTCAATGTCCGCGAGACGCGCTTTTTCGTTCAGCGCAAAAATTCTCTCCAGCGGAGGCTTGCCTTCGAGTACGGCGAGGGCGTTCGCGCGCAACCCTGGCTCGCTTCGCAGGATCGCCTCCGCCGGAAAATCAGGAACATAAATGCACGCGAATGGCATGGCGCATCACAATTCAATTTTTCGAATACTCAAATGCCGAATTCGCAATTCACAATGTGCGCTCGGCTTCTACGGCTCACGATTAAGCTACTTTTCGATTTCGCAAATTCGTGCATGCTTTCAACCTGCCCATCTCGTCTTCATTTCAAATTCACCTACGGATTGTGGCGCCTTGCGCGGCAAACGGGAGCGCAGCAACTCCACTTGCACGCGCAGTGCTTCGAGAACCTGCGCATGCGCGGGAGGAAAGGTGCTCTCCGCAAGTGTGCTTTGGATGAAAGCCGTTCCAGCGCTCGTCGCTCTTGTGTTGCAAGGGGAAAGCCGGGCTGCAGAAACCGCTTTGCCGGATGCCGAATCCACCACCACACCTTCCGCGTGCAACCTCAGCACCAGCGAGGCACACGTTTGCGCGCACGACTGTTGCGCGATCACCAGCAACACCGTATCGGTGTTCTCGACGGACCGGCGAAAACGAAACCAGGACGTCAGAGGGATGCGGCGCGCAATCTTTATGGGCACATCGCCAACATCGATCGCAATAAATCCAAAGCCGCCGCTCTGCAGCAGCAAGTCGGTAATGCGCAGCGCCTGCTCGACCGCCTGCGCAAAATTTGCGTGAACGGGATTGAAACGCTTTCCCTTTGGGCTATTCGATAATTTTTCACGACGAACCGGCACTGCCGGGCGAGATGCTTCACCCTCATTGGCGATGGCTTCCGCCGCGCAGCGTATCCAGAGAAAATTTTGCAGATCGAGACCCGCCGCCGCGACCGATTCAATGGCCAGCGAATCCGTGGTGTCTACCAGCGCACATATTTCCTGGCGTCGGGTAGCTGCAGCAAGCGCGGCAAGCAGCACGCTGCTGCGTCCCGAAGAAGCCGGCCCGCAAATTTCGCTGAGACAGCTGCGCGGCAGGCCACCAGTAAGCGAATCGATTGCCGCAATACCGCTGGGAATCATCGCGGGAGCCGGACGAATCTCCAATCGCGCCGCGGGCGTGATTCCCGCCAGCCGTGGAGTTCCCCGCAGGCGGTCCACAAAAGGCGTGAGAGCAGAAGGGGCTGGGCCTGGCGGTGGCGCCGGATCCGGTACAGGAAGCACCGGCCTTGGCCAGGCGGGGGTCGGCAAAGACGGTATGGGGCACGGCGAGGCTGCCGCGAGCGGCACGAGATCGCCATCATGCGGTCCAAAAACAAAATGGCGGCCAAAGGCCGCCCCGGCAAAAACCAGCTGGGAAGACATGCAGAACCTCTAAATTTCAGGGAACAGCGAGCCGCCAAAGCGCTCGAGGCGAACCAGGTAGTTTCGCTTTTTATTCGCCTAAGAAATTGTGGCTCTTGAAGCGCCGGTTGTCAAGCGGGGCGGCAATTTGCGGGGTGGTGTCTGTGAGTGGGTGCTGCTGCCTGTGCACGGGGGTGGAGTTGCCGGGTGGTGCGGGTGGAATTGGGAGTGGGATTGGCCGAGCCGGTGTGGTCGATTCAGACGCTGAGATTGGCCGGGTACGGCGTGGGAAGTTCTGGGTGTGCTTGCGGCATGATGCGGGTGGCCTTCTCGGGTGGAATTCAGGTGTGGGTGCGGGGGCTGCGTTGCGGCGGATCAGATTTTGCGATTGTTAAATAGAGCGTAGCGTCCAAAAAACACACAAAGAAAACGGGCGCGCTCTTGAAGCTCTCACTATCGTCGCACCGCTCAACCTGCATGATTGGCCGGAATCAGGCAGTTTTCCGGCCTGCGCGCCGACGGTTACGCAAGTTCCGTTTGTTATAATCGAGCTACCCGTGGCGCTATCGTCTAGGGGTTAGGACGGAAGATTCTCAATGGTAAAGAGGTCCGCCAAGCGTTCGCAAGTGATTGAAAGAACGTCGGGAACGGTTAGCCTTCGTTAGGGACCGTGAACCTCATTGGGTAAAATTTGGGTCGAAAAATATGGGTTAAAAGAACCCGGCGCGGAGCTGGGTTTCTTATTTTTCCCCGAGCTCGCGGTCGGCAGATTTAGCCAGCCAGCATCGTCCCTCGTTCGATGCGAACTGAAGGCTCCTCCTTCTTCCCGTCGAAGAAGTACCGTAGGGTGTACCTGCCGTCCGCGATGTTCGTTGTCATCAGGTCGCGGCGTGCAATCGCTCGTGCCACCGGCGTGGAGAGCTCGTCGACCATCATCTCCTTTATCGTCAGCCGCAGCTTGATGTCGTAGATTTTCTTCCCGTCCTGCAGCAGTTCGCCGGGGATGTATTCAATCACCGTTTTCGAGGCCATAGGTAGATTTTAACAAGCAAAATTCCGATGGACTGGGTACGCCTGTTAGTGATTACCTCTAGCAACTCAGCCGTGGCATACTAGCGAGGTACTCCCGACATGAAAACAGCAGCGCTCGTCGACAGCGTCGACTTCTTCCGACTGGACGCGAACCGCAAACTTGAACCGGAACGCCGTTCGGACCTAGGCCAGTTCATGACCCCGCCTGCGACGGCACGTCTGATGGCTTCGATGTTCGAAGCACGGCAGGACGAAATCTCATTGCTCGACGCGGGCGCTGGCGTCGGTTCTCTGACGGCAGCATTTGTCAGCGAGCTTTGCGGAAGGACGGAACGACCGAAGAAAATCTCTGTAACCGCCTATGAAATAGATGCGGTTCTGGCCGAGTATCTAGAAGGCACGCTGGACCAGTGCCGTACCACGTGCCGAGATGCTGGTGTCGCTTTCGAATGTAAGCTGGTCCGTGAGGACTTCATTGACGCTGCGGTGGGTCTGCTGCGGAAGGCAATGTTCGCACCTATCCAGCGCTTCAGTTCGGCCATTCTGAACCCGCCTTATAAGAAGATAAACAGCGACTCGGATACTCGCGCTATGCTGCGCGAGATTGGGGTCGAGACTTCGAATCTTTACACTGGGTTCTTGGCCGTCGTCCTAAAGCTACTCGCGCCCGGCGCGGAACTAGTAGCTATCACTCCGCGCAGTTTCTGCAACGGTCCGTATTTCAAGCCATTCCGCAAGCTCCTTCTCGATAGACTGGCAATCCGGCGCATTCACGTATTCGAGTCGCGGCAGATTGCGTTCGCAGAGGACGAGGTACTGCAAGAGAACGTCATCTTCCACGGCGATGCAACCGAGAAAGCACGGACGGGAACTGAACGGGTAACAATTTCATCGAGTACCGGTCCAGAGGACGAGTTCGCGACGTTCCGTCAGGTTCCGTACGACCAGCTAGTTCGACCGGGTGACCCCGAGCACTTCATCCACATCGTTCCGGATGAAATCGGCGCCTCCATTGCCGACCGCATGCGGTCCCTGCCTTTTACACTGCGGGACCTCGACATAGAGGTTTCGACTGGTCGCGTGGTCGATTTCCGAGCGACATACTTTTTGCGAGAGAATCCTTCGGCGGATACGGTCCCGCTGATTTATCCGCGAAACCTAGAGAACGGCTTCGTGCAGTGGCCGAAGCCGGGCGGAAAGAAGCCGCACGCGCTGGCACTCCTGCCCGGCGCTGAAGAACTAGTCGTGCCGAAGGGTGTTTACGTCTTATCGAAGCGGTTCACATCCAAGGAAGAAAACCGGCGCATCGTCGCTGCAGTTTACGACCCAGACCGTATCCCGGCGGAATGGGTCGGCTTCGAAAACCACACGAATTACTACCACCGACACGGCGCTGGGTTGTCAATGAACTTTGCGAAAGGGCTTGCCGCGTTCCTTAACTCCACGATGGTGGATATGTTCTTCCGTCAGTTCAACGGCCATACGCAGGTGAACGCGACGGACCTCCGAAATTTGAGATACCCGACGTCACAGCAATTGGAAGCTCTCGGTGCTAGAATCGCGGACGAATTTCCAGACCAAGGGAAAGTCGACGATTACATGCAGAAGGAGATTTTCCAGATGGCAACCGCGACGGGAGTGAGCCCGGTGAAGGCAAAAACGAAAATAGATGAGGCGTTATCCATACTGAAGGTTCTGGACCTGCCGCGAGAACAGCAGAACGAGCGCTCCGCGTTAACGCTCCTGTCTCTGCTCGACCTGAAGCCCGACGATAAATGGGCAGACGCGAAAAGCCCTCTCATGGGTATCACGCCCATGATGGACTTTTTTCGCAAGCACTACGGGAAGGAATACGCGCCGAACACCCGCGAAACCGTGCGGCGACAAACGGTCCACCAGTTTGTGGATGCGGGTATCGTGGTCCCGAACCCGGATAAGCCCTCGCGCCCGGTAAACAGTCCCCAAGCCGTTTACCAGATTGAAGGTGGACTCCTGCGCCTGCTCAAAACGTTCGGGACCAGCGAGTGGGAAGCGGGACTGAAAACGTATCTCTCCTCGGTCGAAACGCTGAAGAAAAAGTACGCGCAGGAACGTGAAATGCAGCGCATTCCCCTGAAGCTCTCTGACGGCAAGACCATCACTCTCACGCCCGGTGGACAAAACGTGCTCGTAGAGAAAATCGTCAACGAGTTCTGCCCACGGTTCACGGCGGGAGGAACGCTGGCGTATGTCGGAGATACCGGAGACAAGTTCGCCCACATCGATAGGGACCTGCTGAAGAAGCTCGGGGTTCACTTCGACTCGCACGGAAAGATGCCAGATGTCATCGTGTATGTCGAAGGCAAGAACTGGCTCGTTCTAATCGAAGCCGTAACCAGCCACGGTCCGGTGAACCCGAAGCGAATGGGAGAACTGAAGGAATTATTCAAGGGTGTGAAAGCAGGGCTCGTGTTCGTTACCACGTTCCTCGACCGAAACGCGATGGTGAAATACCTACCAGAGATTTCGTGGGAAACCGAGGTCTGGGTCGCCGATGCTCCGAGCCATATGATTCACTTCAACGGCGAACGCTTCCTCGGACCGTATGAAGGCTGACTACAGCGAACATCCTCTCAGGTATTGGGTACAAGTCTTTAGCGTCGATACATGGAAAGAGTTCCTCGATGCTGGCGCGAAGGTGACCGGCTTCCGCGAGAACCGGTGGGGTTTCGTCCAGCAACTCAAGCCTGGTGACTTTCTTCTCTGCTACGTAAGTCGCATTTCTCGCTGGGTCGGAATCCTCGAAGTGCAATCAGAACCATACTTGGATACCTCTCCAATTTGGAAAAGAGAGACGTATCCATGCCGTGCCGATGTGCGCATCGTGGCCTCGCTCCCCGTCGAAGAAGGCGTTCCAATCAAAGACCTCGCGGACAGACTGAGTATCTTCTCGGGTCCCATTTGGAGTCTCCACTTAATGGCTTCCCCGACGCGCTGGAAAGAACCGGACGCGAAAGTCGTATTTGAGGCGATTCAATCCCGCACATAACAGAAAATCTGCCCGCCACGTTCGCGCAAGGCGAATAGCTGGCCGTCCGGTGGTCCCTCGGGGACTGTCCCGCCGTCAGGTGACCTCCGATGACCGAGGAGCTAGGTCTTGATGGGCTTCCCTACCTTCCGATAGCAAGCGATAGTTGCACGTCGGGAGGGCAGGATGACGAAACGGAACGCGAAAAACGAAACCGCAGCGCAAGCCTACCAGCGGGTCCGCACGGACGTGGACCGGCTGCTTCAGGAAGTGAACGAGAAACTGGCGGACCACGCCCGCTGTCAGGCAGCCGACCCGAGCAACTGGGGATTTCACGGCGACATGGTCCATTACCGCGAGGTCCTCGAAGAACTCCTCGGGAAACGGCGGTATTACACGACGCCGATGGGTCCAGTCACGATTCCCGGTCGCGAGGAGGACGAGCAATGACGCAGCCGAAAGCACCACGGCAGCCGGTCCTAATCCGCCTCGAAGATTACGACCAGCTTAGGAAACTCTCCGAACAGACCGGCGTTCCGGTCACGCGGTTACTAAGCAACGCGGTTTCGCAGTACCTCGCGTCACGGCAGGCGGAGGCGCTTCGCGCAGCACTTTCCATCCGGAGGTCGGGATGAAAGCAGCCATCATTCAAGACCGCACCGGCCGCTGGATTATCCCGCACCATTCGGCGCTGCGTGGCCTGACGTATACCACACATAAAGATGCCGCTGCGTTCCTCATTCGGGTCCGGAACGCGGAAACCGAACTCGAAACCGTCATGCGGAAAGCGGTCGACGCTGCTCGGACAGAATCGTGAGGTTCATTCGCTTCTTCTGCTTTTACTGCGTGAGCCGGTTCGCCTACGAGGCGCTCCGCCGGTGCGCCCGCCGTCCGGCGCAACCGCTGACGCCCTGCCAGCGTCACGTCCGGGGAATTTTCCTGATGGTCCTGCTGGTCCCGCTTTTCCTGATGTTCGCGGCAACGACGGCGCTGGTAGTCCTCGGGTTCGCCATCCGTTAACGGCGGACCCTTTTCTTCTCATATTCGCGGCTGTATTTCCGGTTCCGTTGCCGTCTGACTTCCACGGCGGATTGTTTGCAGAACCTCTTTCGCGCCGGTTTTAATCCGCAGCGCTCGCGGGGGACCGCTCTCACGGGACGTGGTGTTCTTTAGCGAGCGCTATTCTCAATTGATACTGGAAGAAGCGCACGCTGAGGTGTTCAGCATATGGCGTCTGCAAGACCGCTCTTCGGTTCTTGAGAATTTCAACTTGCGCGTAAACGTCTTCGGCGGAGAGTGAGAAGTATCGCCGGAAGTCGAGGCCGAGACCTTCGGGGATGCCCCTCCCTTGCGCATCTTCCCCCGCTTCGACTGCACGCAAGAACTGGTACCGTTCGTTCTTGTTCTTGCTTGCGAAGTCCCAAACTCGCTTATCGGCTATTCGAGCTCTGAGTTCACCAATCGGAATGGCATCACAGAACAGGACACACGAAAGTTTCTTCCGCTCGCGCTCCAGCAACTGCTGCTCGTTCTCGCCTTCCTTCAGCTCAAACCGCGCGGCGAAGTCCTGTGCCAAATCACAATCCTGAGAAACGATAACAGCAAACCTGTGTTCGACGATGTCCGCCTTCAACTCTCCAAATGCGGAGCCCGGCTCCGGAACCACGCGCCTGAGACCGGTCAGGATTTCACCTTCTCTGAGCGGACCATTCTTAGAAGGGGTGTAAAAAGCATCGGGCAAATCTCAATCCTCGGAAACGTCAAACGGTTGGGACGTAAGCACGCGCTTTATATTCACCGAGACGCTCTTCTGGACGGGCGCGGGCGAAAGCAAATGAATGGCGCGCTTGCTGTAGAAATCATGCAAATCAATGAGGTTCTCGTGTAATTCTGGAAGACCCTCTTCGGGCAGGCAATTAACCAGAACGTGACACAAAACACGGAGCACGATACTCGGACCGTACTCGGCGGCTTGCGTCGTCGTTGTGACGCGATGCGCGAACTCGGCTCCCGGAACGGCTTGCTTCCACACAACCGACATGGTCTGGTCAGGCACGCCGCTGAGCGGCCAGAGGCTGAGGTTCCATTGCGTCGTGGAGGGTGGGAGCAATGCACCAGCGGAAACAGTTCCCTGATTCGCGATGTAGTTCATCAAGCCTAGTTGCGACATTGTCACTCTCCGTCCTTTGCTCTGAATAAAAGTCATTGTCTATACGATAGGACTCTTCGTCGGGCTCCTGAGTCCGGACCGTGCCGTGATTCATGCGGAGTCGGTCGCCATGCTCGTTCAACTTGAGTACGAGCACGTGCGCCGCTTCTTGAACATCCGCCGAAATGTCAGATGCGAGCTCTGCGGCGATATGTTCGTTTAGCAAATCCCTCCATGGGACGTTCGCAAGATTTAGCCGAGAACGACGGATTATATCCACGTACCTGAGGCCGATACGATTAAAGAACGGCGGCGCATACTCCCGGCGGAGCGCATCAATGGCAATGGCAAAGCGTCCAATGAAATCTTCCCATCTCGTGTAGACGCCGAGACATTCCAGTGCGAGAGATTCCTTCGAAAGCGTGACTCGCCAATGTTCGTCGCCAGAGGAGAACTGGTAGGTGCGGCTGATGTTTAGGGGCAACATCGACTTTACCAAATTCAGCACTTCCACCGGAAATCCTGTCGCCGTATCCATCGGCGCAAGTTGCGTCAGAACGGGATACGCGCCTCGAATACGTTCCTGAAAAGCAGCGGGAAGCTCTGTTTCAATCCGAAGGATTGGAGGGAACCGCAACTGGCATATTACGGTTTCCAACACATTCTTTCGATAAGTGACCCGCTCAGATTCAGGAAAGGACATTGACGTTTGTCTGTTCAGGGGAAGTAGCCTCATAGTGTACTACGGCGCTCCCCGGAGCGAATCAGTGAGAAGCTGCCGTTCTGGGTTACCACTGACATACGCCCTGAGAGCCTTCTGCTTGTAAACGCACCAGCATGCAGTGAAACACCGTCGATGACGTAATCAGGCTCTCTTTTTTGCTCGGCACGCATCGCACCATCTCCATTTCGGGTTCTCACGGTCCCCGCCACACTTGGGGCATTTCCCTTGTGCTTTCCATGCGGCGCGTCGGTCACGCTCCCGCTTCGAACGACGCTGGTTGTAGAATGCGCTCCTCGGAGTGCACCGGCATTCATCGCAAACAAAAACCCGACCGACCAGTTCCGTTCTCTGACATCGCCGACAGAGATGCTTACTCGACGGTTCTGTCGTTCCGTACGCTTCAGCACATGCGGAGCAATATCGGCCATCAGCAGCAGCCTCCCCGCAGCTAGGACACTTCTTGAGAACGGAGCCGCGTTTTATATCGCCAATCTCTTCCCACGTTCGGTGGAGCCGAAAAAGTGTCTGGCGGACGTGCTGCGGCGTGCATTTTCGCCGACCGTCGGACAACTCTGCTGCGACACCCGGTGAATCGAGTCGCGCTCTGAAATAAAAGTAAATGATGCCGATGATGTGCGCGGCGGGGTTCTGCAGGAACAGGAGGCTGGTGTCAACGTTCTTAATCTGGATTTCGAGCATGCGCAGCCGTTTCCGGTCCGGGTTCTCGGAATTTCGTTCGGCCACGAACTCCGCGCAGAGCCTGTCCATCGTCGCGCTATATATCGGAAAGTAGTGCGCTTTCACGCGCTGTTCGATTTCGTTGAGGTTCTGAATTTTCAGCGCGTCCGGGTCCGTTCGGCGGAGGGAACGTGGCAAGCGCTTTTCGAGGACCGCGAACACGAGGCGCTTCATCTTCGTATCGTCCAGCGCCCATTCTGGAATTTCGAGGCGGCGCTCGCCGGACGTTTTCCGCTTCATCGTCTGGCAGCGGGAATAGTCCTCGAAGCTCAGCCCGGTCCCAGCGCTGACGGGCTGCTGGATTTTATCTTCGAATTGGAAATGGTCGAAGTGCGCTTCGCCGTACATGGCAGCCCAGAAAAAAAGTGAGCCGGGTTTCCGCACCGGCTCGGCTCTTAGCTCGCGTCCGAACTTTGCTGAAATCGGAGAAAACGTTCGGATGCTCTCCGTCGCGGTTCTGCCTTTCGGCCACGCCGCGCCCGTGATTGAATAAACGCGGGAGGAAGGTGGACCCGCGTTCGTCAAAATCACCGGACCGTGTTTCGGCTTATTGCCACTCGCGTTCCATCGCCCACGCTTCAGCGACGCGCCGTTCGGCTTCCTCGCGGCCCTTCCGAACTTCCGCTTCGAGTTCGCGGGCTCGCTGCCTGTTCCGTTCGTCTGCGCGAGCATCGGCTTCCGCCTGCGTCATCGCCCGCACGGTCAGCTTCTTTTCGTCTATCCAGTAACCGGGCGCGTTCCGCAGGATTTCGAACTCCAGCCGTCGCGCTTCGGCGCGATGGAACGCGTCGACGTCCCGCGTGCTCAGCCGATAATCGGCGGACCGGGCGCTGACGGAAGTTCCCTTGCCGTACGCCGGGTAGGTCACGATGGAAACGTCGAACAGGTCCACGTCCTTCAGATACCGGAGTTGCTTTCCGTCCCGCGTATCCCAGCGCTCGCCCTTCCCGTCCTTCGGAGCTCGGAACGCGAACGAGCACTCGTTAACGTCCCCGCGCCTGACAGCGGAGTAGATATTTTTGTGCTCGGTGTTGTTCCGGTCGAGTTTTACCGTGAACCGCAGTCCTTCGGGCGTATCGTTCAGCGCCAGCGTTCCGTTCTGGACGCGCCCAAGGACCCGCGAGGCATCGTGGTTAACGAGGCATTTCACGTCCGCGCCGTCGCGCAGCGAACGCGTGAACGCGCCCGGCATAACCATTTCGGTGAAACCACCGAGGTCGCTCGACGGCGTCATATACGCCGCAGCGACGCCCTGCAGTTCGAACTTTTCGTCGGACGCGGACCGGACGAACATTCCGGTGATGGTTCGTTTTTCTAAATTACGCATAGGAAGTTCTCCCTGATTCGATTTCGCCTGCCCACTGTCCCCGAACCCTGTGACAGAACTTTTTCCGCCGGGGATTTCGTCGCCGTCCTCCGCCACAGGGCGTGCAGAGGTTTGCCCGGCTCGTCCCCGGCGGAAACTTTTAGTGCTTATTCCCCGCCGTGACTTCCTGCAGGCTGGCGGCGGACCGGCGCTTCAGCAGATAGTTCTCGTACGTTTTCTCGAAGAGCTCGCGAGCCTGCTCCGGACAATCGCTCGGCCAGCCGTACGGCTTCTTCGTGTACGGGCTGATGTCGTTCGGGTTCGAGAAGTACGTGGTTTCCGAACAGCGCTGGCGGACGAGGTGCGGTACGTCCGAGAACGGCGGGCATTTTACTCCCCACTTCGTTCCCTCGACCATCGGCGGCTGAACGTCGGCGGAATCGCCTCGCAGTCCGGGGTATCGCGGCGCGGAACCGGGGAGGACCTCCTCGACCATTCCGCTCTGAATCATCATCGCGACCGTGTTATCGTTTCGGGGAAAGTGCTGGGTTTCCCCGGCGCGTTTACCTACCAAAAATCTGACTAGCATCATGTCACCCTCTCTTTCACTTTTTCCGGAATTACCTTCCGGGCTGGTCCGCCTTCGCGGTTAACTTTTCGAGCCGACGTTCGAGTTCCTCGACCCGTTCTTCTAGCTGGAGAATTTTCAGGATGTACGGACCGAGAATGCGAATGCCGCTGCGATACGCGACCTCGCTTGCCTCCGCCAGCATCGCGCTGGTTTCGGAAGTCCGGACCGGCGTCGCGCCGAACCCGGAGGTGGTTGTCATCGTCATCTGTGCCTCCCCGTATCGTGCTGCTCGTAATCGAACGAACCCTCGAACTCTTCGCCGATGTGGACGAACGGGGACTGCTGCTTGCCCTTCAGCCGGGCTGCCAGCGCGTCACGTTCGGCCTTCAGCGTTTCGATTTCCACCAGCGCGAGCTCGCTGGGCGCGGGTCCGCGCAGCCAGATTAAGAATTTGTCGAGCATCGCGTTTCGACCTCCGCCATAGGATTGAACTTCGCGGCGCGTTTCATGGCGCGTTCCCGTCCGGCGCGTTCGTCCTCGATGGTTCCCTCGGCGATACGCAGGCGGGCGCGTAACTCCTCGCCCAGCGTCCGGTTCTTTTCCTGCGCTGCGGCGCGAAGGTCCGCGAGGGTTTCGGCGTCCACGCAGAACGTCACGCGCTGGTCCTGCGGCGCTGACGCCCGGCGATACAGGCGAGCCTGCAGGATGGCGTCCCTTTTCCGCATTCCGAAGGCGCGATACCCTGCGACGAGTTCGTCCGGGTTCATATCTTTTTTCATATCAATCTGACCGGCTCGTGTTACGGGGTTCCGGGGACGCCGGGGAATGTCTGGGCGAACGAGCAGGAACGAGGCAGGAACTCGCCAGCAGGGGACCCGAACGAACCCCGAACTCGCTGGAATGGACCATTTCCAATTCGCGAGTGCGCTCGTTGACGCGGGCGGCGCTCGATGAACGAGGCTCGAAATCAAAAAGAGTACCCCTATCCGGTTTGGAATGAATGGGTTAGCGCGATGGCTTCGAAAGCTCGTAACTCTATGAAAACAAACGAACTCGATTGCTCGCGTCCAAGGCGCGTGGGATGAACACGTTACAGCGAAGGTACAGCGTGGGTTCCCCGAATACGTCCACGAGGCGTTATAACGGGCGCTGGGCTGGGGTTCTGCGGGTTCGGTCGTATATCGGCGAGCTCGCCCACGTGCGGGTTCCTGTGTTCGTTTGCTGGGTATCGTGCGTGGGTATCCGTTCGCGCTTCCGGGTTTCCCTGCCATCGTTTCCTGCCATCGGGTTTCGTCCCCGTTCTGCGGCAGTTCGGAATGCGAACTTCAGCGCTGCGGTTCGTTCGTTCATTTAGCGAATTAACGCGAGGAGGTCCTCGGCGTTCGTCCCTTCCACGTCCTGCATCAGCGCGTTATATTTTTCGGCGGGCAGTATCGCGGCGCTGGTTTTCCGCGTAACGCAGGGGTGATGGTATTCGGTTCCGTCGAACAGGATGGTGGGCTGGTAATCGTATCGTTCCGCGTCCCCGGCTTCCGGTCCGTGATGCGCCCAGCAGATTCCCACGAGGTTCTTCCAGTCCTGCCGTTTCTGCCATCCGCCGTTCGCATCATCGCCGGGCGAAATTAAGTGGTGGACGAGCTCTGCCTTCGTTCGGCATGGTTTCCCGTTTTCGATTACTTGGCACATCGGGTTTCGGCGGCGGAACGCCTCGGACGTTTTCCGCCACGCCCAAGAAGCCTCGAAGTCCGTGGCCTTATCGTTCGCCGGGCGCGTTCGTTTCGTGAATTTCATTCCGGTATCTCCAGCAGTTCCTCGTCCAGCGTTTTCCTCGGCCTTCGGTTATTCGCCTGCTCGACCGGCGTGGACCAGCGGCAGTTTCCGGGTTCGTAATTTCCCTCGACGCGGATGCGGTCCAGCGAGTATTCGGGACCCGGACGCGGACCGAGGAGCCGGTAGAACTGTTCGAACGATACGAACAGGAACTTAATCCCGCGCCCGCCGTATCCCTGCCAGTCCTTGGTTCGCGGGTTCGTGCAGCGGGTTTTCGCGTGATGATAGGCTCGCCATTCCGGGGTTCCCCAGCCGGGCGTCGTATGGCAGCGGCGGAAATGTCCGTGAACGTATCGGCGCGGTCGGCTCGGACGTTCGGGAACTGGAGCCGGTAATCCGCAGCCACATTCACAGGACGGACGGAACTCGACGGCTGCGACGGCGGATTCTAGATAGCTGGCGACGTCGGCGTCCACCGGAGGCTCGGCTATCGGCTGGCTCGCGGTCCGTTCCTGCTCCATCCTCCGACCCAGCGCTTCGACCGTCGCTCGGATTTCCTCGTCGGTCATTTCGTTTTGTCCACCACAGGATTCCATCCGCGAGAACGTCAGCGGGAATGCAGGCAGGTAATTTCAAACTTGCTTCTCTCTTTCCATCAGGTCCGCGTTCACGCGCAGCGGTCCGTTCGTATTCCGCACGGCTCCGTAATCCGGCTGCAGCCGGTGGAGCTCGCAGAATCCGGCGTCGCCTCTGGCCTCGCGGTCCTGCAGCGCCTGCTGCGCGAATAATTCCAGCGCGAACAGGACGACGTAATGGAGTGACCGGTTAACCAGCGCTATCGGTCCGCCATCACCGCCGTGCTCCGATTGAACGGAGTAACCCGGCCAGCGCTTCATCGCGGCACGGACCCACGGCGAATTTCGTTCGTTATTCATCCTGCCATTCCTGAAATCTGTTACAGGGTTTCGCCCTCGTGCGCTGCCAGCACCATCTCGGCTTGGCCGACCAGCTCTTCGTTAAAGGAATACCTGTTGAACTTTCCTCCGTTTTGCTTCATGAAAATGTCCCTTAATTCCGGATGCGCGTTCCAGAACTCTGGCTGGACCAAACCGGTCGCCGTCAGCCTGCCCATCTTCTCCAGCTTTTCGAATACCGCACGCCAGCGGTCCTTCAGTTTCCGAACCCGGTCGTGATGATGATTAACGCGGACGATACCGGCGGCTTCGCGGAGGAACATTCCCCAGAAGAACCGCAAGCCTTCGGTGCTTCGTCCGTCCATCCATTCCGTCACGGTATCGGCGACGACGTCCGGTCCGTATTTTCGAACCCACTTCTGAAGTTCCGCCCGGTTCTCGTTCGTCATTATTCCGACCGCATCCGTTCGTTTCGCGACCAGTATCTGAAACCTTCGCCAGTCCTTTTGAATCTGCTCGCTTTCCCACGCTTCTGCCGAAGCGATTACCGCAGCCTCGTCCTCGGGCGTCTGGGTTCCGTTCTCCCATCGCTCCAGTACCTCCGGGCTGTTGAGCTTTTCGTTCGCGCCTATGGCGGGAAAAGAAGAAGCTTCCTCCCTGCCTTCCTCCCGGTTTTCATCCGGCGCGGACGCGCCTGCTTCAGGAAGGGAGGTAGGTAGGGCCTTCTCTTCTTTTGGCGTTCCGTCGGGCGGTAAAACGGGCGGTTGGGTGACAAAGCAAGTTGTCATGGGTCCGCGTGAAGTTGTCACCGGTCCCCGCGAAGATGGCACAGGTGCAGGTTCGAAGTTGTCACCGGTCACCGGCGAAGTTGTCACCGGTCCGTTCGAAGTTGTCACCGGTGTCATCTTCGAAACGTTCAGCGAACGAACGCGGGTCTTATGAATTTCGTGGAAGGCTCCGTCGTTCAGGAACCCGAGGTCGCGGAGGTCATTCAGTAAACGGAAAACGGTCCGGCGCGAAACGCCGAGCGCCTTTGCCATCGTAAATGTGGATGGATAACTTCGGGACCCGTCCGCGTTCGCGTATTTCGCGAGAACGACGACCAGCGCTTTTCGCTGACGGCAGGCGTGGAGGCGTTGCCGTCCGTCATCCGCCATCGCGAAGTTCTCTGGCGGGAGGTCAACAACGTCAAGCAGACATCGAATGGACTTCTCTTTCACGTTCCCCTCCTCGAATAAGGGAGCCGGGTTCGGTGTTCGAGGACGAACCCGGCGAAAGGTCCCTGACCGGCAGAGCCAGTCGAAATGATTTCGCCCGAAAGTTTTATGCGTAAACCGTTCGGCACGATGCTGGGCGCGAATACTTTGGTCGGCGTAGCCAACCGATGCGGTCCCCGCATATATCCGGGTTCTGTTACGGAACCCGGTCCACTTCCGTGGACGTGCCGTGGCCCAGCCCGTCCCCGGAAATCTTTTCACGGCGTCATCCAGTGACTACGCGGACGCCTTCGCCCGTTCGACGAATAAATCGAGGTCGGCCTTATCGAAAAGGAGCCGGTGTCCGAGCTTCAGACCGCGAACCTGCTTCTCCCAGTGAAGGGTTCGCATGAAAAAGATGGTTACGCCGAGATAGCTCGCCGCCTCTGCGACGTTCAGTAAACGCGGAGCGAGCGCCGCCTGCTCTGCTTTCGGTTTTTTCACGAGTAACGACCCCAAGGTGCTGGAGCCGTCTTGTTAAGAGGGAAGCTAACCCGAGGCGGGTCGCCGAGGACTTAGAACCGCGTCCTCCCCTATACGTCACCTTAATCCCTGACGGGCTGCTCGGGGCCTCCGAGCGGGAAAGGCAAGAACAGTGTGGCGTGGGTGCCGGTCGAAATGCAACGACAAAAAGTGTCAGGTATAAAAAGGAAGCGGAGGCGTATGCTCGCCGCGTTTGCGTCTCGGCGTCGGCACCTCTCGCTCAAGCAACCAGTTCGCTGTCTTCTGGTGTTCCTCGACAATTTCGAAGCCGAGAAAATGCTTTCCCGGCAGCGCCTTCGTAGCCTGCCCGGTGGTTCCTTTGCCAGCATAAGGGTCGAGCACGGTCTCGAAGTCGTACCACTCCAGCATCTGCCGAACCATCCTCGTCGACTTGGTCGAAGGATGCAGGTCGTTCCCCTCGCGAAAAGAGGGCAGAACATCACCCGGCCTTCCTATGAACTTGTGCCTGCACCCCGGATAGAAAAGGACCATTTCGTAATCGCGACTATGTTCGTGGGCCGTATCTCCTGAACCGCCTCTCCCCTTCTCCCACACGAGCACGCTCTTCGGCTTGGGAAGTTGACTGTGCTCCCAGAGATTGTCCCACCGACAAAAGAAGTACGCCGCGAGGCGGGGAACTTTGATGAGCCGTTTCAACATCTCGACTGGAAAGTAGTCGTCGCCGTGAATTCGCCGGTGGTATTTTCTCGACGGTTTCAGGTTCATTCCGTATGGCGGGTCCGTAATCACGAGGTCGATGGAACCGGGAGGAATTTTTTGCAGTTCCTTTTCGCAGTCCCCGAGAACCACCGTACAGCACTCGAAGGGTCCGATTTTTCGCCCGCAGCCTCTCATAGCCTTCCCGCGGCCGAAGCGTCAGCTCGCTCTTGCTTGTAGTAATGGCCCACGTCGTAATCCTGCCAATGGAACTCCAACTCCTTCGCCATACGATTGAACTCCTCGGCGGTAGCCTTCAGTTCTCTTATTACCTGCCGTCTGTCTCCCGGCGGGTCGCTGTGCATTAGTGCTCGAACGCTCAGATGGGAACTGAAATCCTTACAGAACTGTTTGCAAAGCTCGACGACCTTCTGCGCTGCTTGGTCTGAGTTCGTCGGCGTGTTCGTCATTCTCTCATTCGCTTTTTCGAGGACGGCGATGCGACCGCATTCCTTCGCTACAACGTCAGCGAACTGCACGACTGTGAGTTTTTTCGGCTTGTGCGTCAGAGCGCGTCGCAGAAGTTCCTTCCGCTTCGCTTTTGTGAATATTTTCTTTGCGACCAGCCGGTGATGTCCGAATGACAAATTCTTAACACGTGTTGAGATTGTCGGAAAGAATTCCGCCGTTAGCTTGAACTGCTGGAGAGAGGCGCGGGTCATTCCGGTCAGTTCCTCTACCTCGTCATACACATCGCTCTTCTTGAACCGCTTCATTCCATCGCGTATCCAGTCAGCGATTGCCCACTGGTTCCCACTCTTCGCTTTTCCCAGCACCTCGCCGCGTTTCTTCCAACGTTCGAAGTCCTGTTCCTTATTCGAGGTCATTAGGCGATTCTGCCAAACCCCAACACTGGCGGGCGAGTTACCGCCGTGCTGGTTACCTATGTCACTGTCCCGAACTTTACCCAAGGACGTACGATGTCGTGGGTTAAAGGAGGTCCTCGATGCGAGGAGCGAAAGGCGACGGATGTCTGATGAAGCTCAAGGGCTGCCGTCTCTGGTACGCGCAGTACTACCGAGACGGAAAGCGATACCGCGTGAGCACGAAAACTGAAGTCCGAGCGGAGGCGATGGCCGTACTCCGAAAACTGACAAGCGACCGCGACCACGGTCTCGCACCTCTGCCGGAGGTTAGAAAGCTAACGTACGCGAACCTCCGAGCTGGGCTGCTCGCCAACTACGAAGAACGCGGGAACCGGATGGTTGAACGAGCGGACGGCACGACCACCGTTATGGGATTGCCGCAATTAGATGAGTTCTTCAGATACGACGAGGAGAACCCCGGACCATCCGTGCTCCAGATTACGACTGAGACCGGGCGCAAGTTCGTCGAGATGCGCAAGGCAGCCGGAGCCGGAAACGCAGTCATCAATCGCTCGCTCGCCTGTTTGCGCCGAATGCTCCGCATTGCGAAGGAAGAAGGGAAAATTCCGAGCGTGCCGGTCATCAGAATGCTGAAGGAACCTCCGGCTCGCCGAGGCTTCGTTCCGCGTGACCAGTTCGATGCCCTCCTAAGAAACCTGCCGACACATCTACGACCACTTGTGCTCCTGCTTTACTGGTGCGGCGTCCGACTCGGCGAGGCGCTCTCCATCGAATGGGACGCCGTGGACCTCCGGGCTGGCGTAGTTCGCCTACACGAAACGAAGAACGGAGAGCCGCGTACCGTTCCGCTCCCGTCTGAACTTCTCGCGCTCCTCCGCGAAATCGAGCCGAAGGTCGGGCGCGTTTTCGATGCGACGAATTTAAGGAAGGAATGGATGACGGGTTGCGTGGCTGCTGGGCTGGGCCGTAAAATCGAGGTCGAGGATAAGCCCTACGACCGGCGTTATGAGGGCCTGACAATTCACGACCTCCGGCGGAGCGCAGCGCGGAACTTGCGCGAAGCGGGAGTTCCTGAAACGCTCATTATGCGCATCGGTGGATGGAAAACGATGTCCGTATTTTTCAGGTACGCGATAGCGAGCGAAACCGACCTCACCGCAGCCATGCGGAGGGCGGAGACGTATCGCTTCGCCGAAGAAGAAAGTGTTACGTCCCAAGGCAACGGGTCAAGTTTGGGTAAAAAGAAGCCTCGCAGTGTCCGTAAGTCTATGATGGCGCTATCGTCTAGGGGTTAGGACGGAAGATTCTCAATCTTCAAACCCGGGTTCGATTCCCGGTAGCGCTACCAACACTCTTCTCGTATCTCGTAAGATCTGCAGCACTTGCTTGCACCCAAACAGTGTCACCGTTGTGGGCGGGATCGACGCCGCACTCGATAGGACCCGCACCCGAGCACTTCACCGCTCTCCTCTGCAACCTGAAACTGCCGCAGAGCAGGAACGGCTATACGATCGTGCACGCCATCGAGGTTCGTGGTCTAAGCTCATCTCGATGCGTGCGTCTGACCACTCGACTGTTGCAATTCATCTCGATCGCGGCACAGTTGCCGTGAAGCGGCGGAAAGTGCCGGCGAGTGGCTGACGAGGGCTCAAGGTCGCATTATCGCGAAGATGGCCTTCCACACGGCTCGGAGCGGATTGATTGCCGCCAGGCACAGGGATTGCCAAGAAAGCAATCGTTGCGCCCGTCAGCGTATCCTGCGCGAACCCCACAATTTCGCCTTCATCATTAATGTCATTGGCGAGTTCCAGATGCAGAGATGAGTCAGGCTGAACCAGCGCATTCAAATCCGTCAGTTGGCCATTCTGGTAAATAAATGCCCTGCCTAGCGGATCATCGCTTCCGCCAAATGACTGTCCGACAGCGACGCCCCGCTTGTTGATGCCCCAAGCCCAGCTGTTCGTATCGTCCCCGATCGGAGGAATGGATTGGATCCCATGCTCGTGAGTCCAGTAGAAAGCGATGGGGTTGAACTCATTAGCCGGGCTGCCCTGTTGATTTCCAAACCCAACTACCTGGGCGTGATTGTTAAGCGCCGTGGGTGTATTCCATGCCAGACCGCCGTCGAAGTTGCCAAGGTCGACGGGTGCGGTGTATTTGTTTTGCCACAACACTGCATGCTCTGCACTGGTTCCCCCGACCGCATTTGAGCAGAGACCGGAAATTCCCACGATCTGACCTTTGTCATTGATCGCAGTAGCGGCGGAGTCGGGATCGGATCCAAAAGAAGCGAGCTGCGTCATCTCGCCCAATTTGGGTCCCCACACGACTGCTTCAAACTGCAGAACCTGATTGTAGGGTGGAGTGTTGTTGCAGGTGGGATCGTGAACGCCGTTCTCCGCCCACCCCACAACCTGCCCGTTGTTGTTGAGTGCGGCGGCATAGCTGTCGATCCCGCCAGGCAGCGGTGGCAGAGCGCTCATTACCCCAGCTTCCCATATAAATCCATTACATACGTGGTTGGTGACAGTGGGGAAGTTGGCTAGAGCGCAACTCCAGGCTTCGTTGAGAGGATTAATGTCTGCGGTTTCGGCAATACCCGCAACTTGTCCGTGATTGTTCTTATTCGGCCAGGCCACGGCGCTATTAGGTCCACCGAGCGTGTTCAGATCAACAGGGGTGCCGACCCAGAGTTCGGCGTGTTCGCTCGCGTTGCCGGGTTGAAGAGCGCTGCCCGCGATCCAGCCCACATTGTTAATGCTCGCGGCTGCCGCGCCAGTACCACCCCCGGGGTCGCCCAGATTAAACACGTAATAGCGAGACGGCTGTTTGGACTGTTGGGCTTGAGCAAGCCGAACTGAAATCGTTGACGCTGAGATTGCGACAACTACAGTGATGATCATCAATATGCTGGATCGCATGCTGCCTCCTCGGTGCCGAGCCGCGGGACTTTTGAATGCCCGCCGCCCGGCGTAGTTCGGAAATAGTAGCCAGACCGCTCGCGATCCAGTGGACGTTCACGGACTTCGAAATCCGGCAAATAGACGTATTCGGACCTCGCTGCCCGTGCTCGATTTATTGACTGGAGTCCGGAAACGTCCATGGCGTTCCGTTCTCCTCTTCTGACAAGGACCTAAGCGTCAGCAAGAGTCAAAGAGGTATGTTTTCTCTTGGGAAATACTGATAGGATGTCGCCAACCCTTGCCCTGGAATTACTTCTCTCTTGCTCGTCGCTCGGCACCAATCGTGATCCCGACTCTCATCACTAATCAGGATGTCCGACAAGACTAGAATAGTTCGAGATTCTCCTTGTGCCATGGCAAACAAAACTCCGCTGATCTCTAAAGGAATTCGCGCAAAACTGGACGTGGCGCGGGTCGCACGGCTGGCCACTCTGGATGCCAAGCGGAGACCACATCTGGTCCCTATCTGCTTTGCCCTTGACGGGAGCTTTGTCTACTCTGCAATTGATCGCAAGCCGAAGCGGGTAGCTCCGGACCGGCTTGCACGCCTGAAGAACATAAAGAAAACGCCGCAAGTGGCGCTGCTGGTGGATCACTATAACGAGGATTGGACACGTCTGTGGTATGTACTCTTGCGGGGGGAAGCAGAACTTGTATCGGCTAGGGCCGAACGCAAACGAGCTCTTCAGCGTCTGCGAGCAAAGTATCCGCAATATAGCGCGGCCATGCTCGAGGACGATGCCCCTGTGTTGCGCATTACTCCTCAGCGCATCAGCGCGTGGGGCAACATTTAGTCGCGCACGGTAGCATTAACTCACACTCATCATCCCTTGGAGTTGCTCCAGCAGAGAGAGCCAGTGCTCGAGCGACTGACCGCGCCGAGCAAACGTCGGATCAAAAAAGACCTCGTCGGCCCCGATTTTTTCGCAGGCTCTCACATCGTCGCTGATCTGTTCGAATGATCCGGAAAATATCGGTCTCTCGTTGCCCAATGGCTTGTCAGTTATCTCCACACCAGCATGTACCACCATCAGCATTGCTGACGGATCGCGCCCCGCCTCTTTTGCCATTTGCTTGATGCTGCCAAATATCTCCGCCATCATGGGCACGGGAAGAAAGACCGGGTTCCAGCCGTCGGCCAGCTTAGCCAGGCGTCTAAGCGCCGCTGGAACAAACGCTCCCAAATAAATTGGGGGATGCGGCTTCTGCACTGGCTTAAGATCGATGTAAGACTTGGGCACGTTGAAAAACTTTCCGTGAAACTCAACCGGATTCGTCGTCCAGATGGCTTTGAGCAATGGCAAGAATTCGTCTGCCAATGCGCCGCGTTTCGTGATGTCGGCATTGGTTGCGTCCATCTCGTCTTTACTCCACCCCAGACCCAAACCGACGTTCAGCCGACCATTTGAGAGGACATCGAGTGTGGTCAACCGTCGAGCCAGCACAACCGGGTTGTGATACGGCATGTCCAGCACGCTAGTACCCAACCTTATTTTTTTGGTTTGTGCGGCTACATATGTCAGTGCGTCGAGCGGATCCAGCACCTGCTTGTAAACTTCAGGCAGGTGCCCATCCGGCGTGCCAGGATATGGTCTCTGCGGTTTCACCGGGTAGAGCAAGCGCTCGATGGTCCAGAGCGTGCTGTAGCCGAGAGCCTCGGCTCGTTGTGCTACTTTCGCGATCGCTTCCGCGGTGCCGATGGGCCCAATGTTGGGTAGCGAAAAACCAATCTTCATGGCGCACCTCCCAGCAAAGACGGCAGGTATTGTAAAGCAGAAAGGCACTCCCCCGGCCGTTTTCGTGGATCAGGAATAATTTGAAATTCATTCCGAGCAGCAAGTGTGATCTGGGACATCGACCGGATCACTCCCGGGAAATGCTTTGTGAGTTGGGAGCCTCGAGTAATGCATTTGTCACGGTGGCGTTAATTTCTTGCAAGCGCCTCGGCAATAACCTTAACAATTTTTAGACAAACTGCTGACAAAACCAAGCAGCACATCTCCCATCATACGCACCGCTACGCCGGATTACTCTCGAACCGTGGGTTGATGATGAAAGGAGTAAAAGAAATGAAAAACTTAGCGGTCGACCCGCCAAGCGTTAGCAGTCGGCGATCGTTCCTCCAGAAAGGAATCGCAGCAGGAGCGGTCGGCATTGGAGTAGGATTCACACTTCTGGAAGAGAGTTCGTCTCTTCTCGCAGACGTTTCCAAGGAAACCGGAGGGAGCCTGACCAAGGGGGATGCTGCCCTGCTCCGATTTGCGGCAGCAGCGGAGATCCTTGAGAGCGATTTTTGGCTGCAATACAACGAACTAGGAGGAATTCAGGATAAAGAGGTGCCTGGCGGAAGTGGAAATCCGGTCTACACTGCGAAACTAAAAAATCTCGATGAGGATTTCGATCAGTATATCCACGATAATACCGACGATGAGATTAGCCACTTTACGTTTCTGAATGCCTACCTTGAATCAAGGGGTGCAGCTGGAGTGAATCTGGATCAGTTCCGTACTTTGCAGGGAAGCACAGCGACTGGAGTCAACCAAGAGCTGATTGGAAAACGACTCACAAACCTGACACAACTGACTTTAGACACCAGTTGGTGGACGCGATACCGCAGCAGTAATCACAACCCAGACCTTGATCCAGCCTTCAAATTCCCCCAAGCTGTTCCCGATTTGCATAAAGGGCAATTCACTGCGATTCCTAGGAACGACGCCGACCTTAGCCCTGATGCTCACATTCAGGCCATTGCTAATACGGCAGGGTTTCACATGCCGACGATCGAACAAGGAGGCACAAGTCTTTATCCGTCGATGGCACAGCGAGCCACCAGCGTGGAGGTTCTGCGAATTCTCATCAGCATCGGCCCGACCGAAACTATGCACTTTCAAACTTGGTCGGATAAGGCGGGTGCGGCAGTGTCGCCGCCCCTTGCACCCTTGACCGATCCTACCAATGGCTTGACGTTCCCCGATCTGAATTCACCGCCCTTCGGTGGTGAACTTTTCCAGACCAACCTCATTATGCCGGAGCCCTGCCCGTTCCTCACTCGGAAACTGCCGAAGTGCTCGATTATTCGGCCCACCAATACAAATGGAGTTGCTACGGGAGTTGTCAAATTCTTGACATCGATGGGGCTTTTCATCGGACAGTCAAAAGAGTTTTTTGAACTGCTGCTCGACTTAGCAGCAGAGGCCGACGCCGCCACACGTGAGTGTGACTAACGATTTGGATCCTGATAGGCGTCGCGGCAAGATCGCACGGCGCCGTTTTTTTACGAGAGCCACTTCCTTTTCGAAGGCATTGTCATCTGAAACGCTGCCGACCAGAGTTGTGAATTAATGGCTGGAAGGCGCTGGTCAGCCTTAAGGCCAATGCGCTGTCGCATGTACGGTTTTCAAATTCACGAGGAGGTCTGTTCCAGTGCAAAACCGTTTCAACTTGTCCCATTCCTCAATGGTCCTGCTCGGTATCTGCTTACTTGGAATTTGTGCACCCATGCTGGGTCAGCAACAAGCCCCGGGTCTACATGGCGTTGACATGACCGACGTTGCTCCAGCCTCCGTTAATCCTGATCAAATCGCTATCCTGCGCTGGTATCAAGCAAACCTCACCGCTACCTTCGGAGTTGGCGATGGCCCCGGGCAGATCGCTTTCGACGGTGCTAGCGTGTGGGTCACAAACTTCAGTGCCAACACGGTTACGAAGTTGCGAGCCAGCGACGGCACCCGGCTAGGCACTTTTCCGGCGGGAACATCACCGAGTGGAATCGCTTTTGATGGCGCAACGATTTGGGTTGCCGACCAAGGCAGTAGCAGCGTCATGAGGCTGCGCGCGAGCGATGGCAAATCCTTGGGAAGCTTCCCGGTGGGGTTCTCTCCTTTCGGAGTCGCTTTTGATGGTGCGGACATTTGGGTATCGAACTTGGGCAGCAACAACGTTACTAAGCTTCGCGCCCTGGACGGCAGACTACTGGGCACGTTCCCGGTCGGATTTGCGCCAGAGGGCATAGCTTTCGACGGCGCCAACATTTGGGTCGCGAATACGGGCGATAGCACGTTGTCGAAACTACGAGCGGCTGACGGCAGGCTGGTTGGCACCTTTACGGCTGGAGTGGGTCCGGTGGCAGTAGCTTTCGACGGACTGCACATCTGGGTGGTGAATCAGGGAAGCAACACCGTCACCAAGCTGCAGGCTAGCGATGGTACCGTGCTTGGGAATTTTCCTGTGGGCGCGCTTCCTCAAGGGGTCGTGTTTGATGGCGCGAATATATGGGTGACCAATTTCAGCAGCAACAACGTGACCAAACTACGTGCCAGCGATGGGAGTCTGATTGGGACCTTTCGCACGGGACAGTTTCCTGAGGGCATTGCTTTTGACGGGGCCAATGTGTGGGTCGTGAATGCGGGTAGCAACACGGTCTCTAAACGCTAACTGCGCGACGGAGTAGTTTGTCGTGTGCCAATAATGTTACAGAGTTCAGCTCCGTTTCCCGTGCTATAGCTTACGTCGTTCGCCGCTTGCGCTACCGAGCATCCTCGCAATCACGCTTATGGTAGTTTTTTGATGCAATACGATCGGTGCTTCTCTACTTTAAGTGCAAAATGTCCTACATCGCAGGCTAGAAGGGTAAGGAGCTGAATTACTTGCTGAGCCTGAATTGGTCGCCTCGGAGGCCGAGGAAGAGCTCTATTACAATTTGGCGTACTCTTCGTTCGCTTGTTTCAGAATCGCTATTTCCGCATCCGCGCCTCTCCAGAGTGTCAGGAAATTTCCATACGCGTTTTTAGCGTTCTTCTTCTCCCCTGCTAAAGCAAATGCTCGGCCGAGTTCAAGTTGGGCCAGGGCACCGATTGGTTCACTCCGCACTGCTCCCGGATGATCAAGAATCTTCTGAAATTCAGCAGCCGCGGCAGCGCCTTGTTTCGCCTGCAAATAAGCTTCGCCGCGGACATATACTGCATAAAGGACGAAGTTTAAAGTCAACAGATTGCCGCCAAGTTCGTAGGGAGCCGCGACCGAGAGCGCCTCTATTGCCCTACGGCTATTGCCGTCACCCAGGAAACCAGCGGCACGGATTATTGGCAAGTAAGTGAACTGCGCAATAGTGTCTTCGGAGAAGCGTTTCCCCAGATCATCGGCCAGGCGCGCGGCCGATTTGGAGTCACCGGCTAGCCCAAGTGCTATGGCAGACAAACCTTCCGCATCCCTGCCGTGGGAAGAGGCCACAGCTGCGTGGGCCTGTTCTTTCGCCGGGCCTGTATTACCGACCAGCGCTTCCCGTACCGCGGCTTGCGCCTCATAGACGGCCGCCACTTCCTTATCATCTTCTTTCTGGGCAGATGCAATGGCACGCCGCGACAGATCTCGCGCGTTCGCGAGCTGTCCCCGATAGAGAGCGGTATCGGACTCGTAGTTGAGCATCTGATCTTCGTAACCAGGTTTGCCGATGACGGCGGCAGCCTCCCGCTCCATCCCCGCAGTATCTTGCTTGAGAAAGTTCGACCAGTAAAGATTCACATGGATCTCGGGAGAGTCGACCTGGTTTGCTTTCGCCTTCTGCACAGCGGCCAGGGCATCGTTGACCCGATTGAGTTGCAGATATCCGTTTACAAGGTTCGCATATCTGGTGCCGGTTCCCGGACCGATTCTCACCGCGCTTTCGAAAGCGCTGAGGGCCTTATCGTAATCGCCCAGCTGACTGTAGATGATGCCGAGGTTGGTGTACGGAGCTTCGCGTGGATAGGTTTCCGCCAACACCTCGCATGCCTTGCTGGCTGCTTCCAGGTTGCCAGTCACAACGATTTGGTAGTGTGCGGCAATGTAGAGCCTTTCGCGCTCGCTCAGGTGCTCTCGCAGTTGATAGGCGCGGCGGTCGCTCTCAGTCGCAGCCACAGTCTGGTAAAGATTGAAATAACTCGTTCCCATTCTCGCGTAGGCCATGGCGAAATTGGGATCGAGGCTGATCGCCCTCTGAAATAATGGGATCGCGGCACCATAGTCGCTTTTCACAACCATGGCCTGATACCCAAGGCTGTACGCTTTAAGCGCCTCTAACGATGGAGTGGTGACGTTCTCCGCGGGTGCATCATACTTCTGCACTGAGGCCAGCGATTCGCCTACCTGGCTGCGAATCCCTGAAGCCAACTTGCTCAGGGCGGCGAGAATATGATCCTTATCACTCGCCGTTTCCTCCGCGCTCCCTAGTGATTCTCCGGTTGAGCAGTTAATCGCTTTCAGGGTGAGAAGGTACTGCTCGCCGACCTGCGCAATTGTTCCATCCAGAACCGCAGCACTTGCCGTTCTTTCACAGACTTCCCGAGCCACTTCGTGTGTCAAGCGCGCATCTTTCGGCCGGGACATCAGCGACAAAGTTTTGGCGATGCGATCGTCGGAGAGCAAATTCAAGAATGGAGACTGTTCCAACTGCGAGGAAAGCCCCTGCCGCAAGGCATCATCGAAGACAGGGTCTCCGGTAGAGTTCGCGAAGTCAGCGAGCACAACCGTATCCTTGTCCGTTAGCTTGGCGGGGCGGCTGGAGACCAGGAGCACGACCATGATTGCGAGGAGCATTAATCCCGCCGCGATCCACAAGCGACGCGACCACGCCTGCCATGCTGCCGAACGCCCAATTGCCACTCCCTGCTGACTGTTGGAAGCCTGTGCCGGCACGTTGACGGAAGTCCGGTCGCTTCCAAGCTCTATGACGGGCGACAAAAACCGGTAACCCCTCTTGGGAACAGTCTCAATATAGGGCTGGCCTTCTGGGTTCTCGCCCAACACCTTCCGTAACGCGGAGATATTGACTGTCAGGTTCGCCTCTTCCACGAACGTGTCGGGCCACACCTTGTGCATGAGTTCATCCTTGGTCATGAGCCTTCCATTGCTCTGAATCAGAACGACCAGGATTTCAAATGCCTTTGGAGATAGGGGCAGGGGTCTGCCATTGCGCAATAAGAGGTGTTCCCCCGGGTCGCAACGAAATCTTCCGAACTCGTATAAAACCTTTGTTTGTTCGGACATGCCTGTCCTTGCAATTTATTTGGAATTTCCCTCGAAGTTTTTAGCAAGCCGCTAAGGACGATTGCGAGCGGCGCCGCCTACTTTGCAATTGGGCCGGCGGTCTGGCGGCGAATAGGCGGAATTCTAGTGGAATCGGTGGGATGCCACAAGCGCCTGCTCTCCGCCCCTCGGTCCTTAAGGGTGGGTAACAGCCAAAAGGCTGAGCAACAACCACGAAACGTCCATGTTGAAAATCTAGAAAGCCGAAAGTAATGAAAACAAAAGTGCTCATTGGTAAGCCACAGGCGAGTTCAGCTGAAGAGATGCTAGACGACCTAGGCCTCGTGAACGCCTGCAAAAATGGAAGTGTCAGCGCCTTCGAGCAACTGGTCAAGCGGCACGATGGCAGACTGCTTCGCGTCGCTCAACATATCACCCGTAACCGGGAGGATGCGCAAGACGCTGTCCAGGAGGCGTTCCTAAAAGCCTTTCGGAAGCTGAACCAGTTTCAGGAGAATTCTCAATTCTCCACCTGGCTGATTCGCATCACCATTAACGAGTCAGTTAACAAGCTGCGGAAGCAGCGCTCGGTAAAAGAGATCTCCATTGATGAGGAGGCGACCCCAGACCGCGGTGCCCGCGTTGATATGGCGGATCGGGCCCTCGATCCTGAACAAGTTGTTGAAAACTCTGAGCTGCGGAACCAGCTAAGAGCAGCGCTGAGCGAATTGCGACCGAGCATAAGAGTCATTTTCGTCTTGCGTGATGTCGAAGGACTGCAAATTGAGCAAATAGCAGAGGTGCTCCAGCTGACTCAGTCTGCAGTCAAGGCACGTTTGTGGCGAGCGCGCTTACAGTTACGCAATCGCCTGAGCCCGTATCTTGGCAAATCGAATGGGCTGTCATACTCCAGCTTCAATTCAGCAGCGAACACAACTCGAGGAGTGTGCGCATGACACGAAAGACCTCCATTCCGCTTGATGAGCGATGGATGAATTTGCTTACAAACTCTTGACCTCGTCTTGACGTCTGTGGGCAAGGTTACGCGTATGGTTGGCATGGTATAGAAACTACAACCGCGGCTGAGATTGGAAACCAAACACTGGCTCCCACCTTTCCAGTGAAACCGATCAGGCCGTAACTCAACATCACCAAATCTTACCCAGGGAGAAGTACAGCAAAGCAGTAGCGACAGCGAAAAACTGCCATTCGGTTTTCTGCCGAGTAGCTTTAGACCACGCATTAACGAACAACGCACAAGAAAAGGACACGTTTATGACCAAAGCAATTCTGCTAGCAGCGATTGCAACTGCCATGGGCATTCTTGTCATGGGTACCCAAGCAGCTGCTGCAACCAATGACAGCATCACTTTCAAACTGGTCGTATCTTCCGGAGCCGTGAGCTGCCTTCCATCAGCACAGGGACGAGTCACCATTACCGACCTCGGACCAGTGCAAAACATGCACGTGGAAATTGCAGGTCTTCCCGCCAAAACTGAGTTCACGACCTTTCTTATCCAGGTTCCCAACAAGCCATTCGGTTTGGTGTGGTACCAGGGCGACATCATTACCAACAAAGTCGGCCGCGGCGTCGGAGACTTCACCGGCATTTTCAGCAAGGAGACTTTTATTAATGGACCAGGCGTTGCCGCCGCTCCTGCGGTGTTTCCCGACGATGCAACCACCAATCCGGCCACGGCCCCTATTCAGCTCTACCACATGGGACTGTGGTTCGCCGATGCCAATGACGCGCAGAACGCGGGCTGCGCGAATACCGTGACACCTTTTGATGGAGACCACCAGGCTGGCATTCAGGTTCTGAACACCAGCAACTTCGCCGACGATCACGGCCCATTGCTCAACCTCGACTAATGCAATTTAGGGGGGAGCGAGGTCAGCTCCTCCCACAACCATTTCTACTCTGGAAAGCGACACATCGTAACGTTGCGCTGACGCAAGTCGGAGAGAGGAAAGAGAGACACAAATGCGAAATTCCTCGGTCGCGTAGCGTTGCCGCAGAACAGACCTAACTCGGAGCGTTGAATCATTCTTACTTAATAGGAAAGACGGCAAACCATTAACCGGCCGCGTATGCGGCCGCAAAATTTCAAAAGGAAAAATACAATGCGAAAACCAAGTCTCTTCAGTGCGGCCATGTCAGTCGTGGCGTTGGCGGCTACGATGGCGTCAGCACAAACAACAAATTTCGTTGCCCTGCACCAGTTCAATGGTCAGGTAATCGGTGGCGTTCCGGATGGGGCAAATCCCGAGGCAGCCTTACTTATGGATGCTGGGGGAAATCTTTTCGGAACGACATTTGCCGGCGGGACGGGCGAAGGTGTGGTGTTCAAGATCGATAGCACAGGTAAGGAGTCGGTCCTGTTCGTTTTCGATGCACCTACAACCGGGACCAATCCCGCTTCTCCTCTCATTCAGGATGGTTCGGGGAACCTGATTGGCGTTGCGGACGGCGGTCCCGGCGCCGGTGTCATCTTCAGAGTTGCCCAGGATGGCGAAGAGACAACGCTGTTCAATTTTCAAGGAGGCTTGGACAATTTTGCTCCCAAAGAGCCGACCGGCGGCGTGTTTATGGACAAGCTCGGCAATATCTTTGGCACGACGCTTTTCGGGGGCAGCGCGAACTGTCGGCTGGGATGTGGAACTATTTTTCGCCTGGATCCAGCCGGAGCGCTGCACGTCGTTCACAAACTGAATGGATTGTCGGAAGGTAGCCAGCCATTCGGACCCTTTATCCAGGATGGCGCTGGAAACATGTTTGGCGTCGCCAAATCCGGCGGAAATCTGTCCTGCCCAGAGTTCCCGCAGGCTGGTTGCGGTACTGTCTTCAAGATCGCGAAAACGGGAAAGCTCACCGTTCTGCACACCTTCCAAGGCGGCGCGGATGGGGCGGTTCCGCAAGCTGGTCTTTTGATCGACGCGGCCGGCAACCTCTTTGGTGCGGCGAGCGCGGGCGGCAATAAGCAAAACGGTCTCATCTTTAAAATCAGTCCCAACGGCACATACACCGTTCTGCACCGGTTCAACGGCAAAGAAGGGTCAACTCCTAATGGCGGGCTAGTGGAGGACGAGGCTGGAAATCTTTTCGGAACGGCGGTTAACGGAGGCTCGGACGCGCATGGAACGGCATTCGAACTGACCCAGACGGGCCGCGTGACGGTGCTTCACAACTTTCTGGGCGGGGTTGACGGTGCAGCGCCGGCGGCGGGTCTCATTCGCGACCAACTGGGCCACCTGTTCGGAACAACGCAAAGGAACTTCATCGTGCAAAGAGTCCAGGGCGGAAATGTATTCGAGATAAGGCAGCCCTGACCAGTGGCGCCCACCCAGGCAAACCAGTTTGGGTGGGCCCTGCAAACCTGCGCGCGAATAATCTGAATTTCATCAAGCGTATGGAGAAGGCACGGGATCGTCCGACAGGGATTCGGGTGCAGCAGCGAGGCATGACGGAAATGACGCTCCCGGCCACAACGGTCTCGCCGCATGGTTGCTGGGAGAACTGGATCGAGGTGCGGCATCCCGCTCTCGAAGCAACCCCGTCAATAATAAAAGCGCCCACGCAGCCCGGCGAGTCGAAGCGCATTGCCATGGTCTCCCCCGACGGCAAGATTGCTGCTTTTGCTGAGGCTCTGCCCTTTCCCACACAGCGCTGAGCTTTTTCCTGCGGCGGGTTTGGCTCGTGGCTAATGGCAGGGTTGCGCGACGCTGTAGAGTGTCGAACACGGCCGCCAACCCTGCCTTACTCGCTTGCGCATCCTTAGTTCGTAATATGTGCCCATCGCTCGATTTTCATCTAGCGCTAATTGCAATGACTTACTCATTCTTGTTGGCACATCTCATCGTGGAAACAGTTCCTGCCTGGCAGAGTTACGGATAGCGAGGACTGCGGGATGCTGCAGCTTTCGCCCGGCGGTAATAGCGTAGAACTGTGTTCGTACGTCGTTCGTTGTGCCAATCGTTCTCAGTCCTTTTTGTTTCCGTAGCTGGGGCTCCACTGCCGACGGTAATGGAAAAACACCTGCGCCGGTTTCTCCAAATGCTCGTAATAACGCGTAATCCTCGAACTCCCCGAGAACGATAGGTCGAATGCCTTTGGATTCGAACCAGAAATCGAGGTTTCGACGCAAGGCAGTATTGTCGGTTGGCAGTAGCATGGGCGCGCCGTTAAGACATTCCGGGAAGTTGCGCCGGTAGCGCGCGGCAGTCCTCCGCCCGACAGCGAAACTGACTCCGCATTCTCCGAGAAGATGGCTGTAAGCGCGGATCTTCAGAGACGGGTCCATTGGGGAATCAGACAGCACAACATCGAGTTCGTGAGTCGCCAGGCGCGCAACCAACTGGTCGGCGGTTGCTTCGCGACAGACAATGCGAACAGACTCCCGCAGGTGCAGCGCCGGCTCGAGCAGTTTCTGAACGACAGCCTTGGGCATCACATCAACGATCCCGACGTCCAATCGAAGTGGACGGCCGATCGGGCGATTCTTCACTACGTCCATCAGTTCGCGGCCGAGCCCAAAAATATCCTCGGCATAGCTGAAAACCGTCCTCCCCATTTCGGTGAGAGCTAGCCGGCGACCTGATCGGGCGAACAGTTTCTCCCCAAGTTGATCTTCCAGAAGCTTCAGCTGGGCGCTGATGGCAGGCGGGGATACGAGCAGCTGTTCGCTTGCCTTCTGGATGCTTCCTGCCCGTGCAACACTCCAGAAATAAAGCAGGTGGTGGTAATTCAACCATTCCATTCAATCCCTCTCCTTCGGTCCCACAAACTTAATAAACTATTAATGAATTCTTCCTCATTATCTAATTTTATTAACGCGAGTTTGATCTTAGAGTGAAAACATAATCGCAACAGCGAAGGAGGAGGACGTAAATGCACATTGTGATGCACATGAACGACATTGATCTTGCTGAGGCTTTCACTTCCTACGTCGAGCGGCGGCTACGATTTGGGCTTGCCCGTTTTGGCGCACGCGTGGGCGAGGTCACCGTACGCATAGGGGCGGACGGCCCGGCAGAACGACAGTGCCGCATTAGCACCGAAGTCTTGCCCTTTGGTCGCGTGGCGGTGGAGGAAAGGGACCCCGATCTGTTTGCCGCGATCGACCGGGCGACAGGCAGAATCGGCCGATTATTCGGTCGAGAGTTGGAACGAGTCCGGGATGCAAGGGTCGGGCGCGAGTCGGTCCGCCTCGCGGCATAGCAGTCCGACGACACGCCCCGGCCAGCACCGAGAAATCGGTATGAAGTCTCGCAATTTTGAGGAACTTAGGAGAATGCCTTACAGGGGAGGAACAATCGTGGAAGATAAGAACATAGCGATAACGCATGCAGACTACATTCGCCTTCAGCGGCTGGTCGAATCATCAAGACAGTTTCGCCACCGGGATGCGAAGCATCTCGACGACCTTGAGCAAGAGTTGGAGCGTGCCGCCATCATGAAACCTGGCGAGGTTCCGAGCGATGTAGTGACGATGAACTCTCGAGTGAAGGTGAAGGACCTCAACAGCGGGCGGGTAACAACGTATCAGATTGTTTTCCCCGGGGAAGCTGACATCGCGAAGAACCGTATCTCGGTGCTGGCCCCGATCGGGACGGGCCTGCTTGGCTACAGGGCTGGTACTACGCTTGAATGGCAGGTCCCCTCGGGCATGCGACGCTTCCGCATTTTGGAAGTGGAATATCAACCGGAGGCCGCCGGTGTAGCCGCCTGAGAAGCGAGAGCAGAGTTAACCTCGAACCGATGCCGACCAGATGCAATCTCGGCCACCGGTTGAAGACACGCAAAAGGAGGACGAAGTTATGGATGCTTCGCACATCTTGGTGGGCGGATTGACCGCCATCGCCATTGCTCTACTAGTCTGGATAGAGATTCGCTCGCGGCGCAATGCGGCCTTGCCAGAGCAGGACCCTCATCCGCCCGGCACAGCCGAAGTACAACCGCCACCACAGAAACGAGACAGCAGGGGCCGAAAGGGGCAATGATGGCCGAATGGGTGCTGATTGCGGTAATCGTGCTCGTTCTGGCGGTTCTTGTTCTCGCTGGCTTCATCTTTCAATGCGCTCGCTGCCCGAAGTGCGGTCGGCTTCCGCTCGATGAACACTACTGCTGAACATCGAGCAGAGTCGGCCGCCTTGCTCCTCGCTGCTCCGCGGCTTGTTCTCGTAAATTCGGAAAGGAGCGGTCGGATAAAATCCGTTTAGGCCGGCGAATCAACTAACGAGGGAACAGTTTGGCAGAGGCGATTATCGAAGCTCGGGCAGTCGAGAAGTGCTTTGTTCAGCCCGAGGGCGGCAAGATTGAAGTCATTGCGGCCACCGATCTCGCCGTTTATCCGGGAACCATCGTTGCACTGCTCGGGCCGTCAGGATCGGGTAAATCCACTTTGCTTCGCATCCTTTCTGGCCTCGCGCAGCCTTCCGCCGGCGAGGTCCTGTGGCACGGGAAACCGCTGGATGGTCGAATTCCTAATGTTGCCATCGTGTTCCAGAGCTTTGCGCTCTTTCCCTGGCTAACCGTTCTGGAGAATGTCGAAGCGGCTCTGGAAGCGCTCGGGATGGATACATCTGAGCGCCACCGACGGGCTCTGCGAATACTCGATACCGTGGGCCTGGACGGGTTCGAGAGTGCTTACCCGAAAGAGCTCTCTGGTGGCATGAAGCAACGGGTCGGTTTTGCACGGGCACTGGTTGTCGAGCCGGAAGTGCTGTTCATGGACGAACCTTTTTCTGCGCTCGATGTGCTGACCGCTGAGAACCTGCGTGGTGAGCTTCTGGAGCTGTGGCTGAACAGGAACATGCCGACCAGCACGATTTTCATCGTCACGCACAATATCGAAGAAGCGGTCCTGCTGGCCGATCGGGTCATCGTGCTTGGACGTAACCCCGGGCACATCCGCGCAGACTTCCAGTTGCACTTGCCGCATCCGCGCGACCGAAAAGCTGCCCGATTTACCGAGTACGTCGACTACATCTACACAGTTATGACACGCCCTGAGGTTGAAGTTCCCCCGGTCCCGCAACGAAAGCCGCTGCGCAAAGAAAAATTCCAGATGCTGCCGCACGCGCTTCCCGGCGGGATTAGTGGTTTCCTTGAATTGCTCGCTGACCGTGGCGGACGCGACGACTTATATCAACTCGCAGACGAGCTGAACATGGAGGTCGATGACCTGTTACCTACCGTAGAGGCGGAGACATTGCTCGGGTTTGCCACGCTTAAGGAAGGAGATGCGGAGATTACAGCTCAGGGCAGGGCCTTTGCCGAGGCGGACATTCTCACGCGTAAGGTGCTGTTTCGTGACGCCGCTCTGAACAACGTCGCCCTGCTTCGTGTGATGGATAACACGCTTCGTTCGAAATCGGACCATACCATGGAGGAAGAGTTTTTTCACGACATGCTGGACGAGCACTTCACCGAGGCGGAGGTCCGGCGCCAACTGGATACGGCGCTCAATTGGGGACGCTATGCTGAAATCTTTGACTACGATTCTGAGACAGGGCGACTGCTGCGGACCGACGGCGGAGCGGAATCGAAAGGCCCTGCAGAGTGAAACGCGTCCTCGGCAAAGGCGCTCGCTTTCTGAGGGGCGGACCATGGTCGTTGCTGCCTTTGCGCACCTGGTCCTATGCCATCGATCTGTTGATCTTCGCTGCCGGCTTGGCGCTGTTTTATGGCCTGATTACTGTGGCCCGCACCTGGCTCGGTCCGGTCACACCCCGAATTGAAATCGATCGCAGCCCGCTCGCCCTTCCTACATACGCTGGCTACTCGCTTCTGCGGATCGTCATTGCTTACCTGCTCAGCCTTGGATTCACGCTCGTCTACGGCTACATCGCTGCGTATAACTCCACGGCCGAACGATTCATGATTCCGCTGTTGGACATCTTGCAGTCTATCCCGGTCCTGAGCTTTCTACCCGGCGTCATGCTTGCAATGGTGGCCCTGTTTCCGCAACGTCAACTCGGCGTCGAGTTCGGCGCCATTCTGCTGATCTTTACTGGGCAGGTGTGGAATATGACGTTCAGCTTCTATGCCTCGCTAAAGGGAATTCCGAAGGAGATGCGCGAGACGGCGCGAGTGTACCGTTTCAATAGATGGCAACGGTTCCGCGCGATGGAACTGCCATCCGCAGCTATCGGCCTGGTTTGGAATTCCATGATGTCGGTCGCAGGCGGTTGGTTCTTTCTCATGGCTTGCGAGATGTTCGTATTGGGTGACCGTGATTTTCGTCTACCGGGACTTGGTTCCTACTTGCAAACGGCCGCTGGCGCGGGCGATACGGAGGCGATCCTTTGGGGCGTGGCTGTGATGGTGGCGCTCATCGTTCTGCTGGATCAATTTATTTGGCGGCCAGTGATTGCCTGGAGCGAAAAATTTAAGCTGGAACAAGTCGAAAGTAGCCAATCGACGAAATCATGGCTGCTCCAATTGATCAGGCATTCTCGGCTGGTTTCGCGCCTGTACAAGAAAACCGTTGCACCAGTCGCCGAGTGGCTGTCCTTGCATTTCGCCAGGCACGGACTGACGGCACCACCGGACCTGCGGCATCAGAGTTCGTGGCGAAAATGGACACCCCGCCTTTTCGCAGTGGCATTCCTCGGGGTGGTCCTTTATGCCGTGGCGCGTGCCGCGATTATGCTGGCAGGCCTCGATCGGTCGGAATTCAGCCAGATCGGGATGGGTGTGCTGGCCACGTTCGTGCGCGTCAATGTTGCTTTAGTGATCGGCGCGGCATGGACCATTCCTGCCGGAGTTGCTATCGGTCTCAGTCCACGGCTTTCCCGCATCGCACAACCCCTGGCTCAGATCGCCGCTTCGGTTCCGGCGACTGCCTTGTTTCCTATCGTGTTGCTGGTGCTCATTCGGCTTGGCGGCGGACTGGGAGTCGCTTCAGTCGTTCTGCTGCTGCTGGGAACACAGTGGTACATTCTCTTTAATGTCATCGCTGGCGCTAGTGCCATACCCAGTGACCTTAAGGAAGCTGCTGCGGTTTTCAAGCTCAGCTCTGCCGCGAGGTGGCGCAAACTCATCCTCCCTGCCATTTTTCCGTATCTGGTAACGGGACTGGTCACCGCATCCGGGGGCGCCTGGAACGCCAGCATCATTGCCGAATATTTCCACTTCCGAGGCCAGATATTCTCGACGGTGGGGCTGGGCGCCGTCATCAGCCGGGCAACCGATTCTGGCAATTTCAACCTGCTCATTGCGTCCACCATCGTAATGGCGGCCCTCGTGGTGACCATCAACCGCACTGTCTGGCGCAGGCTCTATGCTTTAGCAGAGTCGCGCTACAAACTGGAGGGCTGAGCGGCTCAACGGCCTGGAGTGCAGTAGAACCCGCTGAGACGTTTGCCCGAGCGCCTGCAAATCCAGCGTATCCTGAGCCTGGCCTGCCGAAACGGCTATCCCAAACGCTCGAACGCTGTGCTAAACAAAGTGACCGTGTTGGCGCTGTGGAAACAGCGTTCCAAACCAGTAAAATAGGCGGATGCGCAAGCAGTGGGACAATTCGGACCCGGTAGCGCGCGCACATTCTTCCCAAGGCCAGCCTGAGTTCTCCAATTGGGACGGCTCTCCGCTCCGCGTCCCTGCCCGCCTCGCGATCGGCGCGCTCAATATTCAACCGGCTACCGTCCTTGCGCCCATGGCGGGCGTGACCGACACCGTATTCCGCCGTTTCATCCGTAACCTTGGTGGGTGTGGCCTGATCATGACCGAATTCACCTCGGCTGATGGAGTGCTTCGTGGCAAAGACAAGAAAGCAAAACGTTACCTGCATTTTTACGAAGACGAGCATCCCATCTCCGCGCAACTTTTCGGCAGCAATCCCCAGGTCATGGCCGAGGCCGCCCGCATGGTCGAAGCTCTCGGCTTCGACCTGGTCGATCTGAATCTTGGCTGTCCCGCTAAAAAAGTCGTCAGGTGCAACGGCGGTTCCGGCCTGCTTCGCGATCTACCCGCCATCGGCGCGATCTTCGAAGCGGTACGTGCCGCCGTAAAAATCCCCTTCACGGTGAAGTTTCGCGCGGGATGGAACGACCAGGAGATTGTTTGTGTCGAACTTGCTCGCATGGCCGAGGATTGCGGCCTTGCCGCCGTCGCCCTCCACGCCCGCACCCGCGAACAGGGGTACAGCGGCAGCGCGCGTTGGGACTGGATTGCCGCGGTAAAAAACGCGGTGCGCATTCCTGTGATCGGCAATGGGGACATTCGCTCTCCCGAAGACGCCTGCGCCATGGTGGCCCAGACCGGCTGCGATGCCGTGATGATCGGCCGAACCGCGCCTTCCAATCCCTGGATTTTCCGGCAGATTGAACAGTACATCGCCATCGGCAGCTACGATCAGCCCTCCGTGGGCGATCGCTACCAGATGATTCGTACGTATTTCCAGATGCTGATTGAAGAAGAAATGCCCGGAGCCGAAGGCAAGATGAAGCAGTTCGCTTCCTGGTTTACGCATGGCGTCTCAGGGGGCGCGTCGCTGCGCAAGTCCATTTATGAATCGAAGAATGCCCCGGAGATCCTGAGCCGCGTAGAAGAATTTTTCGAAGATCGCCTGTCGAGTCATGCTTGCGCGGAAGCGATTCCGGTAGGCTTTCCGTCGTCACCTTAAGTCCGCTGCTTGCGTCAAGCCCATCTTCCCCGGACTCACTTCCCGCACATAGCCCCACGGCACGTTCGGATCGTGGGTAAAAACTGTCAGCCACCTCTGCGGAATGGCACGCGTGTAATATGCCTTTCGGCTCTCGATCGTCTGCAAAGGAAACAAGTCATATGCCATGACCCATGTGACGTCGAGATGCGCGCTGGTTGGAATGAGGTCGGAGATGTAGCACGCCCTCCTCCCGCCGCTCTCGATAATGACCGCCTGCATGTTGGCCGTGTGCCCGGGAAAGATTTTCACGGAAATCCCTGGCGCAATGTCCCAGTCCCCCTTTAGCAATACCATTTGTCCGCTCTTGACCAGGGGATCATAATTGTCCGTCATGTAGCTAACCGCATCGCGCTCGAGTTGCCGTCGCGCATGTTGCCACTCGCCTTCCTGCACGTAGTACTTTGCCCGGGGAAATGCAGGCTGCACCACGCCGTTCTTGCGCACCGTGTTCCAGCCGCAATGATCGAAGTGCAAGTGAGTGTTGATGACCACATCAATCTCTTCCGGCGGCACACCGGCCTGGCTCAGGTTTTCGAGCAGCTTAGCCGGCTGACCGAAGATCTTCACCAGCCGGTCCGGCATCTTGTTGCCGATGCCAGTCTCAATCAGCACGTTCTGCTTGCCGTTGCGTACGAGCAGCGAATTCAGTCCTACGGTGATCCGGTTTTCCTCATCCGCCGTGACTCTTTTGGACCAGAGCGACTTCGGCACCACTCCGAAGAATGCGCCCCCGTCCGCCACGTACGTCCCATCAGAAACAATGCTTAGTTCGAAGTCTCCAATTGTGGTTCGCTGCATGTCTTCACTTGCCTCGTATGCCAGGACGCAGAACAATCGTAGCCACGATCATTCTCGGTGACGGCGGGCTCTGAATTCCACCATTTCAAGTTGCGCGCTTGCTCATTAAAATTTGCCGACATCTCGGCAACATTACAACTACTATTCGCGATCGAAGATTTTGTGTTGATCTGTGCACATCGCGGGCAGTAGACTTTCTCCGCGCTTCGTCCATCGACTTCTGCTGCTGCCTTATAGGGTCGGCGCCAAGCACTGTGCCTGAAGGTCGGCTTGAGGTCAGTCTCGATGCCCATGCTGTGCGTCAGGGTTCTCTCCGCGAGCATGGGCATTCTCATCTCTGAGTCCCGCTTCCACTCCGGCACGAATATGTTTGTGGCATTGCTCCGACTCTAATTGGCTGGCAGGAACAAGTCGGCGACCCTGAGAGCCAGACCTTCCGGCTGAAGATCGGCTCGGTTGCACAAGACCAGAACCGTCAGCCGGTCCGCTGGGAATCGCTGGATGTTGTTGCGGAAGCCGGCTGTTTCGCCGTAGTGGAACATGCGCGAGTGTCCGCGGTAGGGCGCGAGGAACCAGCCAAAACCGTACGCGATCGGTTTATCGCGCCGGTCGCGCACCATCTCGCCGTCCCACCGTGCCGGCGTAAGCGCCGGTTGCATTGCGTCTTCGCTCAACAGTGTGTGATGGTCGAGGGCACCGTTCCAGCGGACCATGTCCTCGAGCGAAGTGTAGATTCCCCCATCCCCCAATGTTGCCGACGTTGGGCTCTGATCGGTTTCCTTCCACCGGTCGCCCTCCTTGCTGTGACCATAGGCGCGATGTTGCACTTCGTTTTTTCCCTTCTGGTATGCGACGGTGTTGCTCATGCCGAGCGGGGCAAAGATGCGCTCGCGCAAAAAATCGCCGAATGGCTGCCCTGAGACCTTTTCCACGACCTGGGCAAGGACCACGTAACCGGAGTTGCTGTAATCCCATTTCGTGCCGGACTCAAATTTCGTGTGATTCTGCTGTTTCAATAACTGCAAAACCTCTCTATCTTTGATCTGCGGGATCGCGTTCTCCGGCGTGTTCTTGTCGGGCATCCGCATCAGGTCCTCATAATCCAGCAATCCAGACGTGTGATTGAGTAACTCGCGCATGGTGATCTGCTTGCCGTATTCGGGAAAATCGGGGAATATATCTGTGAGTTTTTCTTCGTAGCGCACCTTGCTGTCATTCACCAGCAGCATCAGCGCGATAGCCGTGAACTGCTTGGTCAACGAGGCGAGCCGGAAATTTGTGTGCTCGTCGATCTTGTGCAGGGTTCGCAAATCGGTGATGCCGTACCCCCGCTCGAAAACCACTTTGCCATCATGGATTACAAGCACCGCGGCTCCCGGGGCACGGTCCGACTGTAGACCAGCGAAGACAGCGTCGATCTGCTTCACCGGAGCATAGCTTTGTGGGGTGGCGTCCTGGGACATAGATATCTGGGACAAAACCAGCATACCCGCGATTAATGCGAAGGGAAACGCGCGCATCAGCATGCTCGCGATTTTAAAGGCAAGGCGCGGGGGAGGAAACCCACAAACCGACCACAGCTACAGCATGCCACCTGTGTTTACCGCTAACAGGTTCAAGGCCATCTCCAGCTTGGTGATGGCTTGGCCCAGTTCAGGATGCTCACCAATCCGCGCGCGCAGAGTCTGCAATAGTTGATGGGCGCTGGCTACGTGCTCTGCGGCTGGCTGCTGGCTCTGTGCCGCGTCATCATTCGGGTTGTCCATCGGCTCCCCTTCACTCCCCGATTCTAGTCCCGCTGGAGAACACCGGCACAGGAATCAATTCGCCGCGGCTCACTCAGCTTTGGCCGGCGACAGCTCAGGTAATTCCGCAGCTCCCTTCTCGTGCACAAGCGGGCTGTGAGGCGCGCGTGGCATGGTGGTGATCGCTACCACGCTGACCAGGATACATAGCGTCCCAATCAGCGTGCGGGCCCCCACTGTTTCACCGCCCAGAAGGTAGCCAAGCGCAACCGCTACCAGCGGGTTTACGTAGGCGTAGGTGCCGACTTTGGTCGGGGATTCATGGTGGAGAAGCCAGAGGAAGGCGGTGTAACCCGCGATGGAACCTGCCAGGATGAGATAGATTAACGCCAGCCACGCGTTCGTGGAGATTTCATGGACGTGAAATTGGCGGAACTCTCCGGCAATCAGCGCAGCAAGCAGTAGCTGGACTCCACCCGTAAGCATCTGTGCGGCGGAGCTCATCGCTTTCGACTTGGGTAATGGCAGCTTACGGCTCCAGATCACCGCTACTGACCAGGAAAGAGCCGCGATAGTGAGAGCCATCGCTCCCGCGCGATTGATGGGCTTCTCGCCGAGAGAGAACGAATGATTGGTCAACACCGCCACGCCGCCGATCCCGATCAGCAAGGCCACTGCAAGACGAATCGTCAGCCGCTGGGTGCGGAGAAAAAGGATTTCCAGCAGAGTCATGAAAACGGGAATCGTCGCCAACACCACCGCGGCCACTCCTGACGGAACGCGCTGCTCGGCCCAGAACAAGCATCCGTAATCCAGGAGGAAAATCAACGCTCCCATCATTGCCGAAAGGCCCCACTCGCGTGCCGTGGGGCTAGGCGCTCCGCGAAACCTCATCCAGGCATAAAGCAGCCCGCCGGCCGCGAGGAATCGCATGCCAGCCAGTAACAGTGGCGGGACATGCTCCACGCCCACTCGGATGGCCAGGAACGTCGATCCCCAAACGAAGTAAATGATGGAAAACGCGAGTACGATTTTCCACCGCGCCGGGCGGACTGCGGCGTTCATCAGGATTTCCTCCCAAGAGCACGCGAAGCGGTCGACAGCCCGTCGCTAGCCATGGCTGAATAGACGCTCCACGCAGCGCCGACGCTTCCGATTTGCCCTATTAAAAATTCTGATAACCACGACAAGTTCCGCTCATAGCGTTTCGCCAGGCCAACCCGTCACCCTGCCGTTATCCTTAATCCGTAACCGGTTCAGTCAGTTGCGTCCGCAAGCTAATCCCCTGTTCGTGTCCCGGAGTGCTACCATTTTGCTCTTTGAGAGTGCTCATCTCGGATTCCCATGACCAGAGCTTCCCGCGCGGTCGCCTCGCCTCACATCGTCAGCATTGAAGATTTTCGTCCTGCGGCTCGCCGCCGTTTGCCAAAGGCGGTATTTGACTACCTGGATGGCGGCGCGGAAGGTGAAATCACGCTTCGGGAGAATTGTCGCGCATTTCAAGACGTAAATTTCCGTCCGCGCCACGCGGTCGCCTTTGCCAACTGCGACCTGCGAACCACTGTTCTAGGCTGCGATCTTTCGCTTCCCTTCCTGCTGGCGCCGGTTGGTTACAGCCGGCTGATGCATCCCGATGGCGAAGTCGGCGCTGCGCGCGCCGCGGGCAATGCCGGAACCGCTTACATTTTGTCCACGATTTCCGGCCATCGTCTTGAAGACGTGAAGGCCGCGACTTCAGGGCCCGCGTTTTACCAGCTGTATCTCATGGGTGGCCGCGGCGCGGCGGAGGCCTCGATCCATCGGGCGCGTACCGCCGGATTTTCAGCGCTGGTCGTCACCATTGACACCGCGGTTGCGGGCCTGCGCGAGCGCGATTTCCGCAATGGCATGAAGGAGCTCATCAGCGGCAGTCCACTTGAGAAACTCCCATTCCTGCCTCAGGTGCTCTCGCGTCCCGCCTGGCTTTTTAGATTCCTGCGCGACGGCGGCCTGCCTCATTTACCGAATGTTGTCATTCCGGGACGAGGTCCTATGGCGCTCATTGACGTGAATGCCGCCTTGGCCGCGGCCGCGGTGACCTGGGCCGATTTCCGCTGGATCCGCGAGGTCTGGGGAGGGCCCATCGTCGCAAAAGGCGTGTTGACCGCCGATGATGCGCGTTGCGCAATTGACGCAGGTGCTTCGGCCATTGTCGTTTCCAACCATGGTGGCCGCCAGCTCGACGGCTTGCCCGCTTCTCTGCGAGCGCTGCCCGAAGTTCTTGAGGCGGTCAAAGACCAAGCCGAGGTCCTGATGGATGGCGGCATCCGTCGCGGCGCCGACATCGTGAAGGCCCTTTGCCTCGGGGCTCGCGCTGTCCTCTGTGGTCGCGCCTATGCCTACGGATTGGCAACGGCGGGCGAAGCTGGGGTCACCCGCGCTATTGAAATTCTGCGCGCCGACCTGGATCGCACTTTGCGGCTGCTCGGCTGCCAGTCGGTTTTGGGTCTCGATCGCTCATACATCCAGCTCCCGCAGAATTGGTGCTGATATGCAGCATCAGAACTGATCGCGCGCAACCCCTGGCCCACCGCATTGTTGTTTATTTCTTGCCTAGCTTTCCGTATTGCTTGATCTCTCCATCAATGGCGACGGCAATATAGTGACGGGTGTTGAGGTCGAGAAACTGCACTACCTGATGTCCCTGCCGCGCCAAGGTACCCCAACGGCTTGGCTTGTATGGATTCTGCTCTATGGCGGCGTATTGGCCGCCATTCATCACGAATTCAACTCTGCGCAATCGGTTAGTCCCGGTGCGTTGTACGCGCAACGTCTGGTCGCTCACGGTGAGCTCAGATTGCGTCATAAGCGCGGCAGCAATTTTTTTCATCAACTCAAGGTCGAGCATGAGCAATCCATACCGCTGCGAGGACTCCGCACCGTGCAGGCACGCAGGCGATCG
>Ga0070741_10000904_pt1 | contig 98167 bp, 79 predicted proteins | sample Coa_R1_4_FD_66440 | JGI IMG/M metagenome (GOLD analysis project Ga0070741, IMG submission 66440) | Surface soil microbial communities from Centralia Pennsylvania, which are recovering from an underground coalmine fire - Coalmine... | ecosystem: Environmental > Terrestrial > Soil > Unclassified ... | reverse complement strand
GTCACTCGGCTACCGGACACCTGAAGCAGTTTTCAAAGAACGAACTGGATAATTTAGTGGGCGACACGATCCATCTAAAAAAACTGCATTCTGGTCTTGAAAATGGGGTACACCTTAGGTTGCGCCGCTACCTTGTCGGACAACGAATCTACGAAATTTCAACCAGCCCGCTGAAAAGAGAGCCGGAACTCCGCGAGCCAAAGCTTTTCCTTGAATCTTTCAAGCTGCTCGGCGCTAAAGAGGATTTGGAAAAGAAGCCCGCCGCCGGCTCGCTTAACGGCACGCCTCTTGCCGTCCTTCTTGGCAAGGCGACAAAACGCGTGCAGCCACCATATCCTAAAAAGGCGAAGAAGGAAGTCGTTTCGGGAACGGTAAGGGTACACATTGAGATTTCAGAAGCGGGTAAGGTCGTCAGTGCCGAAGCCGTTGATGGCCCGTTCATGCTGCGCGAAGCTGCGGTGAAGGCTGCCAGGCAATGGGAATTCGCGCCCACACTTGTTGATTCAAAACCTGTCAAAGTGAGCGGAGTATTGGTATTCAATTTCACACTTCAATAAGAGTCAGACAATGGACGCCAGCCGGTACACACGGACATTGATCGGAGGCTTATTCCTGTTCCTTAGCCTTACCCTCTTCAGCAGGATTGTTACCGCACAGTGGATCACACAACTCAGCGGGACTACTGCGCGCTTCCGCGGCGTCAGCGCGGTCAATCGTAATATCGCCTGGGCCAGCGGCAGCAACGGCACTTATGCGCGCACGATTGACGGCGGCATGACCTGGAAAGCCGCGACCGTGCCCGGGGCTGAGAAGCTTGATTTCAGGGATGTCGAGGCGTTCGACGCGAACACGGCTTACCTGCTGAGCATCGGCGAGGGCGAGAATTCGCGGATTTATAAGACCACCGACGGCGGCAAAAACTGGGCGCTGCAATTCACCAGTCGCAACCCGAAAGCCTTCTTTGATGCGATTGCCTTCCGGGATGTGAATAACGGCATCGCGATCAGCGACCCGGTTGACGGGCGCTTTGTCGTCATCAGAACGACGGACGGAGGCGCCACATGGAAAGAGATTCCGCCGGAAAACATTCCGCCCGCGCTGCCAAATGAAGGCGCTTTTGCCGCGAGCGGAACCTGCCTCACCGTTCAGGGGAAAAATAACGTCTGGTTCGGCACGGGCGGCGCGGCTTCGGCGCGTGTCTTCAGATCAGCTGACGGCGGGCAAACCTGGGATGTCGCCGACACTCCGATCCTCAGCAGCAATGCCTCGTCGGGCATTTTCTCGCTCGCATTCAAAGACGCAATGAATGGCATCGCCGTCGGCGGCGATTACAAAAAAGAGAAGGAAGCCACGGACAACATCGCCAGAACGACTGACGGCGGGCGCACGTGGACTCTGGTCAGAAACCAGGGGCTTTCGGGATTCAGATCCGCAGTCGCCTGGGTTCCGGGCGCGGGCCGCTCAACGCTCGTTGCCGTCGGGCCTGCCGGGTCGGATTACTCGCTCGATGACGGCGCGAGCTGGGTGAGCATTGATTCAGCCGGCTGGCACGCCCTCAGTTTTGCGCGGCGTGGGAGCGATGGCTGGGCCGCCGGCGAAGCGGGACGAATCGCGAAGTTCACAGGCATCAGTTCTCAGAAGGGTGGACGAACAAAGTCAGCGGGCAAGCGAAGTCAAAAGCAGTAAATGCTCCCTCGTCTCTGAAGGGCATTTCCGAGTCCTTGTCGAAGCTGACTTGAACACTCAGCCAGCAGCGGCCAGAATCTCATCTCTGGTTACGGCCAGACCTTCCCCGCAGACAATCAGTTTTCCCCCGGACACCAGGGAGTGCTGAAACCGTGGATAAGCGGCAGGCCGACAAATCATCGGAGCGGGCGAAGATCCCGACGCTCGATCAGGTCTCCGCCGGCGGGGTCGCATTCCGCCGTCGAGATTCCGGGCCGGAAGTCGTCATTATTTCAGTCGGCCCTGAAGGGCGCTGGCAACTCCCCAAAGGTCTCGTTGACAGGGGAGAGACGCCTGAACTCGCGGCCATTCGCGAAGTGCGCGAGGAGGCGGGGATTGAAACGGAGCTGCTCGGGCTGATTGATAAGATCGAATACTGGTACGTCGCCGACCGCGCAGGTCGGCGCGTCCGCTATCACAAGTTCGTCTGGTTTTTCCTGCTCCGCTACAAGGCCGGTGATGTGAGCGAGCATGACTGGGAAGTGAATGAGGCCCGCTGGGTGGGGCTCGATCAGGCCGCGGAGATGCTGACTTATAAGGGCGAGCGTGAGGTGTTTACAAAGGCGAGGGCTTTAATCGAGGCGTTTGAAAGCGAGGATGACAGGGCCTGAGCAGGGACAACACTTGTGCTGCTCGATCTGGCGCGTCTGGACGCGCGTCACGCCGAACCAGTAACATGGCGGGCGAGTAATACAGATGGAGTAGTACGAGATTGATGTTTGAGACGATTTACGGCGTGGATTTCAGCGGCGCCAGACTCGCCGGGCAGAACACATGGGTGGCGCGGATCGAACGGAAGGCGCGCAGGTCTGCACGGCCAGCGTATCAACTGACAGCCCTCTCGCGGCTCGAAAAACTCTGCGGGACGGCCGAGCGGGCGGTTGCGCTGGCCCACCTGGTGCGATTGATCATGGAATCGCAGCAGGCATTGTGGGCGCTCGATTTCCCTTTCGGGTTTCCGGTCGAAGTGCTGGGGCCGGGCGCCGAGTGGCCGACTCAGTTCGACTTCCTGCATGAATGGAGTGAGGATGATTACGGGATCGGCCTTGAGTGCCTGCGCCGGGCGAAGGCGCTCGGCGGCCCCGGTCACATCCGCCGGCTGACGGACATCGAAGAGAAAGCGCCCTTTGACCCTTACCATTACCGGATCATCTACCAGACGTTTTACGGGATGCGCGACGTCCTCGGCCCACTGCGGCGGCGCAGGCACACGGCCATCCTGCCGTTTCAGTACCGGCGCCTCTCTTCGGCCCGGCGCGTGCTGGTGGAAGCCTGCCCGGCTTCGACATTGAAGCGGCTGGGGCTGCCACACCAGAATTACAAGCAGCCGGAGGGCGGGCCGCTCGTGGCCAAAAGATTACGCACGCGGCGCGCGATCCTCGACGGCCTCTCAAAGCAGGTCGCAATCGGCGATACGCATCGCCGCGTCATGATGCGCAACGGCGGGGGCGACGCTCTCGATGCGGTCATTGCGGCGCTCGGCGCCGCGAGGGCATGGCAGGCTTCGGATCACCGGCTGATCGCCCGCCACCCCAGATACCCACACGAAGGGAGGCTGTACGTTTGAAATGGCACCCAATCCGATCAATCAGCTGCACGCCTGGGATCTGACTCCGGCCGAGGCCATTGCCTTACAGAAAAAGCTACGCGAACAAGTGGTGATCCGGCCGCTGCCGGACAAGGTGGAACTGGTCGCTGGCGCGGACATCTCATTCAATAAGTTTTCCGAGGTCGTTTACGCCGGAATAGTGGTGTTGCGACTGCCGCAGCTTGAAGTCATCGCCACGTCCGGCGTGGTGACGACGACAAAGTTCCCCTACATCCCCGGCCTTCTTTCATTCCGCGAAGTCCCGGCGCTGCTTGAGGCGTGGCAAAAGCTGACGGTGCGGCCCGACGTGCTGGTGCTTGACGGGCAGGGGATTGCCCACCCGCGCCGGCTGGGGATCGCCTCACACATCGGGCTCGTGATCGGCCTGCCGACCGTCGGCTGCGCCAAGACGGTCCTGACAGGGAGGTATGAAGAACCTGACCCGCAGGCCGGGAGCTGGTCTCCGATGACTGACAAGGGCGAGACAATTGGCGCGGCCCTGCGGACAAAGGATCGCGTCAATCCGGTCTTCATTTCGCCGGGCCACCTTGCCGACATTCCGAGCGCGATCACTCTCGCGCTCAGGTGCGTCAGAGGCTACGCGGAACACAACACGTCCGGCGGCCTGTTCGGCACTCGTCCTGAGCCCTCACGCTCGAAAGGGAGTAAGTATCGCATCCCGGAACCGACCAGACTCGCGCATCTGTTCGTCAATGCCATGAGGCGCGGCGAAGAATGGGTGCCTCCCAAAGTCTGAAGGCGAGGCGGGAGGTGATGACAATGCCTCCGGCCACCGGCATAATTCCCGCCGTTGCTCGATCTTATCCACATCCTGCCAATAAAGCTTATGGGCAAACACAAAAAAGACCCCCCGAACAGCAGCCGTCGAAATTTCCTGAATCAAAGCACCGGAGTCGGAGCCGCAATTGTCCTCAGCCGCGCACTCGCGGCAACCGGGACAAAGGCTGCGATTTCTCAATCCGCAATCAAGCCATTCGAGCTGGAAGAAGTCACGATTGCCGAATTGCAGGAAGGCATGAAGTCGGGCAAATATACGGCCCGCTCAATCGCCGAAATGTACCTGGCGCGGATTGACGAAGTTGATAAGAACGGGCCGAAGCTCAACTCAGTTATTGAACTGAATCCCGATGCGCTCGCCATCGCTGAATCACTCGATCAGGAGCGTAAGGCTGGAAAGACGCGCGGGCCCTTGCACGGCATCCCGATTCTGATCAAGGACAACATTGACACGGCGGACAAGATGCAGACGACCGCCGGGTCGCTGGCGCTGGCCGGCTCGATTGCTCCGCGCGATTCCTTCGTCGCCGAACGGTTGCGCGCGGGCGGCGCCGTCATTCTCGGCAAAACGAATCTGAGCGAGTGGGCCAACTTCAGGTCATCGAAATCCACGAGCGGCTGGAGCGGTCGCGGCGGGCTGACGCGCAACCCTTACGCGCTGGATCGCAACACGAGCGGTTCAAGCTCCGGCTCGGGCGTGGCGGCTGCGGCGAACCTGTGCGCGGCGGCTGTGGGCACTGAAACCGACGGTTCGGTCATCAGCCCTTCAAGTCTCAACTCGCTGGCCGGCATCAAGCCGACGCTCGGCCTGCTCGGCCGTTCGGGCATCATCCCGATTGCCCACAGCCAGGACACCGCCGGCCCGATGGCGCGCACGGTTGCCGATGCCGCCGCGCTGCTCGGCGCCCTGACCGGCATTGACCCGCGCGACGCGGCGACGAAAGCGAGCGCGGGCAAAGCGCTCACTGATTACACAAAGTTCCTCGACCCGAACGGTCTCAAGGGCGCGCGCGTTGGCGTGGCGAGAAATTTGTTCGGCTTCAACGAACGGGTGGACAAGCTGATCAGTGCGGCGGTTGAGGTTATCAAAAAACTCGGCGCCGAAGTGATTGATCCGGCAGAATTGCCGAACAAGGGGAAGTATGACGACTCGGAACTGGAAGTACTGCTCTACGAGTTCAAGGCCGATCTGAACAAATATCTCGCCGGCCTCGGCCCGAAAGCTCCGGTGAAGTCATTGAAGGAAATTATCGAGTTCAATGAAAAGAACCGCGACCGCGAGTTGTCCTGGTTCGGTCAGGACATCATGGTCAAGGCCGAAGCCAAAGGCCCGCTGACTGAACTCAAATATCGTCAGGCGCTCGCGAAAAATCACCTCCTTTCCAGAACCCGTGGGATTGACGCCGCGCTCAGTAAGTATCGGCTGGACGCTCTGATCGCGCCGACCGACGGGATTCCCTGGGTCACCGATCCGCTTAACGGCGACCATTTCACCGGCGGCTGTTCGACCCCGCCGGCGGTCGCCGGTTATCCGCACGTCACCATCCCGGCCGGCTACATTCACGGCCTCCCGGTCGGCATCTCATTCTTCGCCGGCGCGTGGAGTGAAGGCAGACTGATCAAATACGCTTACGCTTTCGAGCAGGCCACCAAACATCGCCGCGCGCCGAGGTTTCTGCCGACGACTGATCTGACCGCCTGACACCTGATGCTGAGAGAAACTTCTTCCGCTGATCCGGCTGTCTCTGAGTTTCAGCCGCAGGCAGACAGTCGGGTTGCGACAAAATCCTTTTCGCCCGCGAAGTGGAAGTGGGGAATCATTGCCGCAGCGGTGATGACCCTGATCACGCTGATCCCGCAGGTCAGCTTGTGGAGGGCGCAGGGCGGCGCGTGGAATGGCCTGTACGCGATGGTTCATACTGATGAACCTGCTTACTCGGCATACATCAACGCGCTGATCAGTGGCCGCCCGCGCCGCAACGACCCGTACACCGGGCGCGATGACAGCCCCACCCTGCCACAGCCTGAATCACTTTTTTCAATTCAGTTCATTCCAGCATACGCGATTGCCTGGCCCGCCCGCATGCTTGGATTGTCGGCGGCGTCGGCTTTCATTGCATTGACGATTATTTCAAGCCTGCTCTCAGCACTCGCGCTCTTCTGGTTGATTCATCTGATAACCGGGGATGAAATGCTGGCGGCGGCAGGCGCGCTGGCCGTGCTTTGTTTCGGGACGATGGCCGGGGGGTACGGCGAGATTCGCGGGTTGCTGGGGCTTCAGGCGGCAGGCGCGGGAGATGTGGCGCTGCCTTTTCTGCGCCGTTATCTGCCCGCGCTGGTCTTTCCACTCTTCTTTATTTTTTGCGGACTCGTCTGGCGAGCGGCGATAAGCGAAAGACAGCGACAGCGAATGATTGCCGCAATCGCGGCGGGGGTGACTTTCGCCGTTCTGATCTTTTCATACTTCTTCCTGTGGACAGCCGCAGCGGCGTGGCTGGCCGGATTAGTTGCGCTGTCGCTGGTTGCGCGAAGTCACGACCGGAAAAGAATCGCGCAGGTGGTCGCCATCGTCGTCGGCGTCGCGGTTGCCGCACTGATCCCCTACCTCATGCTGATCGCGCGCCGTGCGGATTCGCTGGATTCCACGCAGGCGCTCGCGGTCACGCATCTGGCCGATTTTTCGCGCGTCAGCGAGCAGACGGGCCTCGCCGTGCTGATCGTCCTGATTGTGGCTGCGCTCTGCCGGCTGATTAACCGGAATGCACCGGCCACGCTTTTCGCCGCCTCGTTTGCGCTGATGCCGATCATCGCCTTCAACCAGCAGGTGATCACCGGGCGCGTATTGCAGCCGATTCACTACGAATTGTTCATTGCGAATTACGCGGCGGTGCTGGCCGCGGTGCTGACCTTTGCACTCGTCCGGCACAGGCTGTCAGGAAAGTGGATCGTGCGGCCCGCACTCCTGCTGATCGCGCTTGTCGCCGTGTGCTGGGGCGTCATCGAAGCAGCCGGGGTCGCCAGAAGGAATGCGGGCTATGCAAAATCGCTGGATGATTACCTGCCGGTGCTTGCGCGGCTGAAGGAACTGAGTAAAACGGACATCACGAACACAAACGCGCAGAATCCGCGCCCTATCGTGATGACCAGTGACCTCGATCTCGCCGACCTGCTGCCGACCGTCGCGCCACAGGCCGTGGTGTGGTCTTTGCACATGCCGGTTTATGCAGGCTTGAGGAAAGGCGAAAGTAAGGAGCGGTTTTATTACCACCTGTATTACTCGGGCGTCACCGAAGAGGAACTGGGTCAGGCCATCGCGGATTATCAGTTCGCACTGATGGCCGCGTTGTTTGGCTACGAGCGTGCGCTGCCCGCGCTCAGTCCGAATGCAAAGCCGGTCACTCAGGAAGACGTCCGCGCGGAGCTGAACCGCTACTCCGCATACGTTTCATCGTTCAATCGCCAGCGCGCCGAAGAGTATCCGCTTGCTTACGTCGTCACGTCCGGGCCGGAGGAAAAGAGCCTCGCCAGAATTGATCGCTGGTACGAGCGGGATGCGGGCGAGCGCATCGGCAGGTGGATGATTTACCGCGTGAAGTTGCGGCAGTGACTTTCTACTCCCACGCGTCGCCCCAGCCTGTTTTCCTGGCCCGCTTCCACGCCCCTTTATCCTTCTTCGTCACTGTCCGCCCGGTCAGATTCTCCCTTGTGCAAAGCTGAAGCTGTGTGTACCCCGAATGGCGCAGCGGGTGCCGGATGACCCGCGCCCGTGCCGCATTGACAGGGTATTTCGCGGCAGCGATGTACGAATACTTTTCGTCTTCGTAGCCAAGCTCTGCTCCTTTGATCCGGCGATGCGGCGAGGAGCGTTCAAACCGTTGTGAGAAATGACACCAGTCACCGCCAGCCATCGGGCAGGGTTGTTCGTGGGGGCAGGGCGCAACCGGATGGCCGCCGGCCTGAATGAGTTCGTCCCTCAGCATTCGGATCACGCTGAAGCCTTTCGTCGTGCCGGGTTCGATGATCGCAATGACCTGCGTGGCGGCCTGCCACGCCGGCTTGAGAGCATTACGCGCGGCGTGGTCATCAATCTCGCCGAGCGAGTAAGAACACACGACGAGGTCATGCCGCGGATACGAAATATTCATTCGCAGATCAACTGCCTGCCATTCGGCATCACGCAACGCCGCGTGTTCTGAATGCTGCGCGAAGCCCCGGCCCAGCCGGATCAGATCCACATCCCGTTCGATCAGCGTGATTTTCTGCACTTCAGGAAAAACTTCAGTCGCCGCCCACGCCGCCGTTCCCGGCCCCGCCCCGAGATCAAGCAGACTGTTGGCGCACAGTTCAGGCATCAACCGGCGGATTTCCGCAAAGACCGCCTGCACCGCAGCAAAGGTCGCGGGCAGACGGACGACGGCATAAGCGATACGCTGGGCCTCTGATGCGACGAGGCGTTCGGTGCCTTGCTGGCGCAGGCGATAGCTGTCCGAGAGTTCAGCCGCGGCTTTCGCGAGGCTGCCGAGGCTATGCCCTGAAGCTTCGTGTTCGATGGCGGCTTGCAGGCGTGTCGGCAGGCGCATAATCAGGATTTTTTGGCTTTGTCAGGAAACCAGTCCCCGGTAAAAATCTCGACGACGTTTTTCGCGACGCCGACAAAGGGAGCCGCGTCCAGCGCGACGTTGGCCAGCCCTTTGACGACGCCTTTCTTTTTGATCTCGTAACCCGCCATCCCGAAGACGACCACCGTGCCGACGACCGGTACCGTCCTGATCGCTTTGGTGGCCAGCCTTGTCGCGCCCGCCCGGAAAACTCTGCGAACGATTCCTGCCATAAGGTCAGTTGAAGAGGTTTTTATGGTTACCCGGTTCACGACGCTCGTGGAAAATCGCGGTTCGTCGTAGAATTTTATTTCGCCGATAGTTCACGAACGCAACAATAAACCGAAGGAGACGCCGTGTCCAACTCACCTTTTTCACGCCGCAATTTCATCAAACAAGCTGCGACTTCCCCGCTGATCGCCGGGGCCTTAACCGGCAGGTCCGCCTTCGCCCAGCGCGTCCCCGACCCGCCGGGGAAGAAGATGGGCTGGGCGATTGTGGGCCTGGGCAATCTGGCCATCAACCAGATCCTGCCCGCTTTCGCGAAAGCCGAGAAAGCGAAAGTCGTGGCGCTGGTCAGTGGGCACCGCGACAAGGCTGAAAAGCTCGCCGCGCGGTACGCCGTCAGGCCTGAAGATATTTACAACTACCAGAACTACGACGAACTGAAAAACAACCCCCGGGTTGACATCATTTACATCGTCCTGCCCAACAGCATGCACGCCGAATACACGATTCGAGGCGCGCAGGCCGGCAAACATATCCTGAGTGAAAAGCCGATGGCGACTTCGGTGAAGGATTGCGAATCCATGATCTCCGCCTGTCGTCAGGCCAACAGGAAGCTGATGGTCGCCTACCGCTGCCGCTATGAGCCGTTCAATCAGAATCTGATCAAACTCGCCCAGGATAAGGAACTGATCGGCCCGATCCGCGCCGTCACCTCCGACCACGGCTTCAACATCGGCGATCCGAAGCAGTGGCGCCTGAATAAGGCGCTGGCGGGCGGCGGCTCGCTGATGGACATTGGCATTTACGCATTGAATGCCGCGCGGTACTGCACCGGCGAGGAGCCGACCGAAATCAATGCGATGGAATACACGGACCGTAATGACGTGCGCTTCAGGGAAGTCGAAGACATGATTAATTTCCAGCTTCGCTTCCCGAGCGGCGCGCTGGCCAATTGCACTTCGAGCTATGGCTACGCCGGGCAGAATCGGATTCGGGTGATCGGCACGAAGGGCTGGGTCGAGCTTGAGCCGGCGACCAGTTACACCGGCGCGCGCCTGCGGATGCGGCAGGGCGGTCAGTTGACCGAAAGGGATATTCAGCCGAGAGACCACTTTGCCGCCGAGATGGATCACCTGTCTGAGTGCGTGATGAACGACCAGACGCCGCTCACGCCCGGCGAGGAAGGCCTGCGCGATCTGAAATATATGACGGCAATTTACGAGGCTGCGAAGACCGGAAAGACGGTCAGGGTATAGCTGTCCCCTTCTGATTCGCGGAGTCTGCCTCTCACCTCAGAGAAGGGCGCTTTCATCCGCCCCGGGCCGCGGCCTCAGGCTGATGAAAGGCAGTAAATAGCGGCCTTTCAAGGCCGGTGTGTTGCCGGCAGGTGATCGAACCACGAAATCCGGGGGCCATCAGGGCCGGCCATTTCTTGACCCTCATCCCGCCACGCACCTATAATCCCTGATTTATCAAGGCCGCAAAATCGTCAGCCGTTGCTGGCAGGCCGCACGAATCGCTGTCCCCCATCACTTTCGTCACGCGATGACTGAATTCCGCAGACTTCTCAACTACCTCAGACCATACCGGGGCATCTTTGCGCTCTCCATCGTGCTGATGGTGGCGACGGGCGTGTTTGAGGGGGCGACGAATCTGCTGATCGTGCCGATCTTCAACAAGCTGGCGGGGACTGCCGGCGAAAGCGCGGTCTTCAGGCGGCTGCATCTGGACGAGTACCTGCCCGCAGAAAGTACGCTCGCAACCATCGCGCTGCTGCTCGTCGGCTTCACGCTGGCGAAGGGCGTGGCGGAATACTTCTCGTCCTATTCGATGAGCTACATCGGGCAGCATGTGATCGCGGACGTGCGGGCGTCGCTTTACGATCACGTGATCAAACAGGCGGCTTCGTTCTTCGCGCTCTACCCGACCAACGCGCTGACGGCTCATCTGATGAGCGACGCGCAGATGGTCGAGCGCGCTGTTTCTGACACGCTGCGCGATCTGCTGCGCGAATCGGTCAGCCTGGTGGTCTATCTGGTGCTGCTCTTTTCGATCAACTGGAGGCTCGCGGCGGTGATGTTGCTGGTCGCGCCGCCGGTCGCTTACCTGACGACGAACTTCAACCGGCGGCTGCGGCATTACGTGGATTCGCGGCAGCAGAGTGGGGCTGAAATGCTCGACGTCGCGCAGGAGGCGATTTCGTCGCAGCGCGTCGTCAAGGCTTTCGGGATGGAGGAGTACGAAAGCCGCCGGTTCCGCACGGCCGCGCGCAAACAAATGCGCGATCAGTTGCGGGCGATGCGGATTTACTTCCTCTCGCCGATCGTGCTGGAAACGATCGGGATTTTCGCGGTGGCCGGGCTGCTGGTTTACGCGCAGAGCAGCATCACCGCGGGCGGCATGAGCATTGGCGATTTCGCGGGCTTTCTGGTCGTGATGTTCAGGACCTACGACCCGATCCGCCGCCTCAGCCGGTTGCAGCATGATTTGCAGCAGGGGCTGGCTTCCGCCGCGCGCATCTTCAGGGTGATGGATCAGCGGATGGAGATGCGCGACAAGCCGGACGCGATGGAACTCGGGCGATTTGAGAAAGAGATTGAATTCCGTGACGTATCGTTCAGCTACGGCGCGGGCTTCGACCTGCCGGTGATCGAAGGCGTTTCCTTCAAGGCGCGCGCCGGGGAGATGGTCGCCATCGTCGGCCACAGCGGCGCGGGCAAAAGCACGCTGACGAACCTGATCCCGCGTTTTTATGATGTGACCAGGGGCGCGGTGATGGTTGACGGTCACGACGTGCGCGATCTGAAGCTGGCTTCGCTGCGTTCGCAGATCGCGATGGTCACGCAGGAAGTCCATCTCTTCAATGACACGGTGCGCGCCAACATCGCTTACGGTGCTTACGGGCGCAGTGACAATGACGGAGCGGTCAGGGCCGCCGCGCGCGCCGCTTTTGCCGATGAATTTATCAGCAAACTGCCGGGCGGGTACGATACAGTAGTCGGCGAGCGCGGCCTGATTCTTTCCGGCGGGCAGCGGCAGCGCATCGCGATTGCGCGCGCGATTCTCAAGGACGCGCCGGTTCTGATCCTCGACGAAGCGACTTCCGCGCTCGACACGGAAAGCGAAATCCTGGTTCAGCAGGCGCTCAACAACCTGATGGAAGGCCGCACGACAATAGTCATCGCGCACCGGCTTTCGACCGTGCGCCGCGCCGACCGGATAGTGGTGATGGACGCGGGGCGCATCGCCGAAACCGGCACGCATCAGGAACTGATGGCGCGCAATGGAATTTATCGCAGGCTGTACGACTTGCAGTTTGCCGAAGAGGGAGGGGTCGGTGATCAGAATCTGCTGGTCAGTCGCTGACCGGTCAGCAGGTGATGATTACCTCCCGGCCTCTGGCCTCCAGCCTCTGAGGTGATGATGATTAAAAGCATGACAGGTTACGGGCAGGGAACCGTGACCGGTGAGACTTTCAAGGTCATGGTTGATATGCGGTCGGTCAACAACCGCAATCTGGACATTCACTGGCGCGCGCCGCAGGAGCTGGCCGCCCTGGAAATCCCGCTCAAGAAGCAGGTGCAGGCGGCGGTCACGCGGGGCCGGGTGGACGTGACGATCAACTTCACGCAGACGGCGGACGCCGCCTGGGAGCTGAATCGCCCGCTGATTCGCGGCTATCTGGAAGCGATGAGGACGATGCGCGAAGAGTTCGGTCTGGCGGGCGAGGCCGATCTGGGGACGATTGCGCGGCTGCCGAATGTGCTGATGCCGATGAGCGACAACAGCCGGCTGAGTGACGAAATCACACAGGGGATCGAAGCTGCCCTGACGCAGGCGCTGACCGCACTCGTGGCGATGCGCGCGGTCGAAGGGCATGAATTACAGAAGGAGCTGCTCGCGCGCGTTACGCGAATCGAAGAGAACCTGAAAGTCATCAGGGCCAACGCCGCCGACATCACGGCCAGTTACCGTGATAAGCTGCAAAAGCGGCTGACCGAACTGCTCGAAAAAGTGTCAGTGGATGAGACGCGGCTGGCGCAGGAAGTCGCCTATCTGGCCGAGCGCGCGGACATCAGCGAGGAGATCGCGCGGCTCAACAGCCATTTGTCACAACTGCGCGAACTGCTTAACGCCGGTGGCGAGATCGGCAAGAAGCTCGACTTCCTGCTGCAGGAGACCAACCGCGAAGCGAATACGATTCTGTCGAAATCATCTGAGCTGGCGATCTGCGACGCCGCGATTGAAATCAAGACCGAGGTCGAAAAACTGCGTGAACAGTCCCTGAATGTAGAATAAAGATGTCCGGTAATCTGATCATCGTTTCGGCCCCTTCCGGGGCGGGCAAGACCACGCTGGTCGCCGAGGCGCTGCGGCGCATCGGCGGGGTGCAGGCTTCGGTCTCGTACACTTCGCGCGCGCCGCGCGAAGGTGAGCAGCACGGCGTACATTACCATTTCATCTCGCGCGCCGGGTTTGAAGCGATGATCACGCGCGATGAGTTTCTGGAATGGGCCGAAGTTCACGGCAACCTTTACGGCACCGGGCGCAAAGCAGTTGAAGAGATGCGGGCCGCGGGGACGGACGTGATTCTGGTGATTGACGTGCAGGGGGCGGAAAACGCCCGCCTTGCATTCCCTGACGCCGTCAGCATTTTCATCCTGCCGCCCTCGTATCAGACACTGGTCGAGCGGCTTGAGGCGCGCGGCGCGAACCGTCAGGCTGACCTCGAACTGAGATTGCAGAATGCCCGCCATGAACTCGATCAGTACCGCAGGTTCGATTACCTGATCGTCAATGACGAACTGGAGAAGGCGATGCAGGAATTCGTTTCCATCATCAACGCCGAGCGTTGCCGCAGAAAGTCACGGGCGGAGATCGCCGAACAGATCATCAACACCTTCGGGCAGACAGCCTCTGAAAAGAAAATCGGGAGATAGACATGAAAAAGGATAGCAATAACACGGTGGCAAATACGATTGACAGCAAGTACCGCAAAATCCTGATCGCGGCCAAACGGAGCAAGCAGCTGCAGAAAGGCGCCCGCCCGCGTATCGAGATGCCCGGCGCCAAGGCCACGCGCGTCGCACTGGCCGAAGTTGATCGCGGGCTGGTCGGCTTTGAGATCGTCAAACCGGGCGAGAAGTAAGAAGATCGGGGAAGGTAGAGACTGGGGGACAGGGGGCAGAAGAATGCTCTGTTCCAGTGTCCGCCTCTTTATCGCAATGGCCCGTCATGAAAGTTCTTCTCGGCGTCACAGGTTGCATCGGAGCTTACAAGGCGGCTGAAATCCTGCGCGGGTTGCAGAAGGCCGGGGCGCAGGTGCGCGTGGTAATGACGCGCCACGCGACCGAGTTCGTGCGGCCACTGACGTTCGAAGCCCTGTCGGGTGAGCCGGTGATCACGGAGATGTTCGACCGGCCCGACTACTCCGTCATCGAACACATTGCGGTGGCGCGCGCGGCCGACCTGCTGCTCGTTGCACCCGCGACGGCAAACGTCCTCGCCAGATTCGCGCACGGCATCGCGGATGACTTCCTTTCCACGGTCTACCTTTCCAACACGAACCCGGTACTCGTCGCGCCGGCGATGAACGTCGAGATGTGGAATCATCCGGCGACGCAGGCGAATCTGAAAATCCTGCGCGAACGTGGCGTCGAATTCGTTGACCCGGGTTCCGGCTACCAGGCCTGTGGTGAAGTCGGGATGGGGCGCCTTGCGGAGCCCGCACAGATCGTCGAACGGGCGTTGCAGATGATGACGCGCCAGACTCCGGCTTCAGCCGGGACTGATTTTGCGGGGGAACATGTGATGGTGACTGCCGGGCCGACGGTTGAAGACATTGACCCGGTGCGGTTCCTGACCAATCGTTCATCGGGGCGGATGGGCTACGCCCTGGCCGAGGCCGCGCGGGCGCGCGGCGCCCGCGTGACGCTGGTAAGCGGGCCGGTGAAATTGCCGCCCCCGGAGGGAGTCGAAGTCGTGCGGGTGCGTTCAACGGCGGAGATGTACAGGGCGGTGATGGATCGCGTGGCTGACGCCACGGTGTTCATCGGGTGCGCCGCCGTCTGCGATTTCCGCCCGGCGAAGCGCACCGAAAACAAGATCAAGAAGCAGGGACGCAAACGGATCACGCTCGAACTCGAAACGACCGAAGACATCATCGGCACGGTGGCCGCCGACCCGAGCCGCAACGGGCGCATCGTGACCGGGTTCGCGGCGGAATCGCGCGAACTGATTGATTACGCCGAACAGAAGCTGCGCGAGAAGAAGCTCGACCTGATCGTCGCGAATGACATCACGCGCGAAGGCGCCGGGTTCGACGTGGAGACCAATACGGCGACGGTCCTCAGGCGTGACGGTTCGAGCGTTGAGCTGCCGCTGCAAAGCAAGCGCGCACTGGCTGACGCCGTGCTGGACGAGATTGCGCGGCTGCGGCGGATGAAGGGACAGGCGGGATGAATCAGCAGGACGAACTTCGTGAACTGATCGGGCAGGCCGTCGAGCATCTGCGCTACTGCCGCGAGCTGGGGCTGACTCACATCGGCGGGCAGACTCCTGCGGCTCCGATTGAAATTCCGGCGCCGGTCCAGGCGGCGACAAAAGCGGCGACCGAATCAACCGACAACACCCCGGCGACTCCCCGTGCAGTTGAAAAGCCGGCAATCCCTGTAGTCACTCAACCGACTCCCAAACCGGAAATTGTCATGCCTCGAAGTACAGAGAAGAAGCCTGATCAACCGGCCCCGTCATCGCTGTTCGGTGACGCTGCCGCGCCGCCGGAAGACCAATATGCCGGCGAAACGCTGGAAGACATCCGCGCCGACCTCGGCGTCTGTCAGCGCTGCAAGCTCTGGGAGACGCGCGCGAACCTCGTTTTCGGCGAAGGCAATCCGAAGGCGGAGCTGATGTTCGTCGGCGAAGCCCCAGGTGCCGATGAAGACGCGACCGGGCGGCCCTTCGTCGGGCGCGCCGGGCAGCTGCTGACCAAAATGATCGAAGCCATCGGCCTCAGGCGCGAGGACGTTTACATCGCGAACATCCTGAAATCACGCCCGCCCGGCAACCGCAATCCTGAAGCCGATGAGATCGCGGCCTGCAAGCCATTTCTGTTGCGCCAGATCGCCGTCATCAGGCCGAAGCTGATCGTGACGCTCGGCAACCCGGCGACGCAGGGGCTGCTGGAAACGAAGACCGGCATCACCAGAATCCGCGGCGAGTTTCAGGACTACCCGCGCCTCTCGGGGGTCAGAGTGCTGCCGACGTTCCACCCGGCCTACCTGCTGCGTTCGCCCGATAAAAAGCGCGAGGCGTGGGAGGATTTGAAGAAGGTGCGCGCTTTCCTCAGAGGCGAGTGATAGCGCGGCTGGCCAGCGCACTGCTCTCTTCACGGGCGTGCGATCTTTCACTTGTTGCCAGCGCCGCGAGCGCGAGGAACAGCTGCGCGTTGGCCGTCACCTGCAAATTGAAATCCACGAAGCTGTGAACTGCGATGGCGAAACACGCCGTGAGCGCACCGATTACGACGGCGCGTCGCCGCGGGTCGCGCGTGCGGGCGGCGGCAAACCCGCGGACGAACAACAGCACGATAAAAGCGAGCGCGATCAGCCCGCCCGTGATTCCCGTATCGGCGACAATCTGCAGGTAATCGTTATGCGCCTGCTCGACACGCATCGAGCCGGAACTCGGGTCGTATCGCGTGTAAGCCAGCGGGAACGCGCCGAGGCCGACGCCGGCGAACGGGTGATCCCGGATCATTTGCAGGGTCGCGCCCCAGATGTCACGGCGGCTGTAGAGTTCTCCCGCCTGCCGGAATGTGCCTGCGGTCTCCGTCCCCTGGGCAACCGAGATACTCGCGAAGTTATTGAGCAGGTCTTCCGGCCCGGCCAGCAGCATCACCCCCGTGATAATGCAGAAGAAGAGGACGACCGCCGCCGCGGCGCGCAGGAGTTTCTGCCAACGTCGTTCGATTTGCTCTTCGCGCCGGGGCAGGGCAATCATAGCCAGAAGGAATGCCGAGGCGACAAAAGCCAGCATCCCGCCGCGTGAGGCCGAGACGACCAGTCCGGCCAGCAGCACGATGATCACGCACCCGTAAATCGCCAGGCGCTCCCGCTTGACGCCGCGCCCGGCCACCAGCCCGGCGGCCATGCCCAGCCCCATCTCCAGAAAACCCGCGAAGTGATTGCGGTTGACGAACGGGCCGAACGTCCCGCGCTGCCAGAGCGCCTTGCCGATGTAACTCTGCCCGATCCCGATGATCGCGATGACGAACGCCAGACCGATGACAGTGTTGGCGACCAGATTGCGGCGCCAGTCGGTGTTGACGAATGTGGTGAAGAGGATGAAGAAGAGAATGAAAGCCGACAGCTTGATCGCGGCCTGAAAAGTGGCGTAAGAGTCGTAGCTCAGTGATCGCCTGCCGCCGGCGGAAGCCAGCGGGAGAAGCTGCACGACGGCGACCAGAAGTAATGCGATCAGCGGTAACGCGAGCGGATTACTGCTCACACTCAATCGGCCCTCGATCACGGCCAGCACGCCCCAGAGCAGCGTGGTCGCGAAAATCCACAGCTCCCAGAGCGTCACCGACCAGACTTCGACGGTGCCGTAAGGCAGCGGGGCCAGCACGAGCAGCACGAGCAGCGAAGAAAAGATAACCTTGTTCAGAATCGTCATGGGAAGGGTCTGTGCTTTTTGAATACCGGGTTTCGGATTCAGGCCGTCACTTCTTCACCTCAACGAGTTTGAGGTTATCGAACCAGATGCGGCCGGTCAGCGGACAGGGTGATTCCGCGCAGGCGCGCCGCGCGATGCGCACGGTGACGGCTTCGGTAGACGGTTTCGTGGTGAAATCAATGGTTGATTCATGCCAGTTGCTGTCCTGTTCGGGAATCGGCCCGGCGGCGCTGAGCCTGCCTGCCCCGGCGGTGTCAATCACCTCCACCAGGGGAAGACTGAAGCTTTTCAGTTCCTGAGTCCTGACCGCGAAACTGAGGCGATAGCCGGTGGAAGGTGAGACGGGTACGTGCTGCTGCACCAGGACGAATTCTCCCCTTTCATGCGCGTCGAAGCCGATGCGCAGGCTGTAGCGGCCGGAAGAAGTCTGCCGGTCGTCGAGCGAGAGGCTGACCCCGTTGCGCGGGATAACCTGCCAGGCCAGAAAGGGCGTGGTCGTGCCGACGGTGATCTCCTGATCAAAGTCGCCGTTCGCGAGCAGTGAACCTTTATCACGCTGCGGCACGCTCGTGCCCTGTGTGTGCCGCCAGAGGTCGAAAGCTGCCGCGTAATACTGATTGGCGAAGAGCGTCTCGACCATCAGCTTCGCGTTGGCGGCAGTCTGGTCCGCCTCCTTCCAGGCGGCGAGCGCTTCCGGCAGTTGCCCGCGCGAGGCGAGCGCGACGGCCAGCTGAGTCCGCGCCGCCCGGGGCAGTCTGAGGGCGCCGAGCAGCGCCGGCACGTCGCCCTGATAAGCGTCCCACAGGGAATTGAAGATCAATGGGAAGAGATCAGGCCGATTGATCATCGGAACCTGTAATGTGGCCAGGGCGGCTTCGCGGTCGCCGGTGCGGAGCAGGAAGTTACCCAGGGCCCAGCGCGGCTCGAAGTGCTGGGGCGCAAGCTGCACGGCGCGCTCGAGCGCCTGTCGGACTTGGGCCGTCGTCCCGCCTTCCGGACTCCGCGCCTCTGCGCGGCCGAGCGCCAGCCAGACGCGGTAATCTTCAGGGCTGATCCGCGCCGCGGCCAGCAGCTCCCGAATCGCCGCCGCCAGATTCCCGTCACCTTTATCCGGCTCATCGGCGTTACTTGTGACCGCCGCGCTGAAATGAACCAGGGCGCTCTCGCGGCGCGTATCCGGATCATCGGCGGCGTAGCGCAGGGCAATGTCAGCCGCCTCAAGCCGCGCGGTTTCGTCAACCTCCTCCGCACGCCGGGCAAAGGTCGCGAAGCTGTTGCCAATCGCCGCGCGAACTATCAGCCGGGAAACCCACACGAGCGGCACAGAGAGTGTAATCAGGAAGACCACCCGCAGGAGCGGGGACTTCAATGAGATTGTCAGCATGGCGCACACTATAATCCAGATACTGCCGCGGGCAGAAATGCTCCGGGATGTGACAGGCGTGGAATCATTAACTGCGACAGGGTCTCACTTCGACGAAGAAGATCACAGGCGGCTTCAAGGACATGGAAAGCCGGGGTCGGGCCTGCTACTGGCGGCGTGCTGTCCGGGTTCAACTGCGTCAATTTCGCCGGATCAGACTTCTGCTTTCCTCAGGTCCGCTACCGCACATTCCAGCTTCTATAAAACTATGATCCGTAAGGGCCAGGGGAAAATCCATATTGACAGATTACGAGGGCATCAGCGATACTTTGCCATCCTTTTGGACAATAGCGGTTGAAGTTCAAATCTCTCACGAACAACCGCAGGTTTGCGGTGAAGCGCTGTGAAGTCGTGTGTGACACGCTCTCGGCACTGAGCATTACAGAGTCCCCGGTTGAAAATCAGACCTGACACTTCATTCGTGTTAGTTGGAAACATCGCCTGACATGAGCTGCCCTCCCCCTTAACTCTCTTATGTCGGAATTTCTGAGTTATGCTGGCACGCTGCGAAGGATGACAGCACATTGCATCAGTGGTGTCAGGCAGCCTCCGCCCTGTGAGCATCACCAGGCAGGCCGGAGAGCTGTCGGGGAGGCGGTCGTTACAGAGCAGTTATGGGAGGGTTTATGCAACAGAGATTCTACGAGCATCCGTCACGTTTCTCTTCTTTCCTGATTCACCTGCCGGCCCTGGGTCTGCTGATCTGCCTGGCTTCGCTCGTCCCGGCTCAGGAACCAAAACAGAAACCGCAGGCTCAGCCGCCGAAAGTGAGCGGCAGGGAAACGCCCGGTCACCCGACCGCCCCTCAGACTGACCTGCCGGGGCAATCGCCTGCCGCCCCGACCGTGAACCAGTCATCCGACGCCCCGGTTCGCGCCGTGCGCGAAGCCGTCGCCACGCAACCTGACCCGAGTCGCCCGAGCGTGAATGAGAGTGATACTGCTTACCGCATCGGCCCGGGCGACCTGCTCGACATCAGAGTCTTCAATCAACCACAGCTTTCATTCCCGGTGCGGGTCACCACGCAGGGCACAATCCGGCTGCTCTTCGCCGGTGACATTGACGCTGCCTGCCTGACCGAGAGAGAACTGGCCCTCGCGATTACCGAAAAGTATAAGCGTTATATCAATTCCCCGCAGGTGGACGTGTTCATCAGGGAGTATCAGAGCCAGCCGGTCGCTGTGATCGGGGCGGTCGAGAGGCCCGCCCAGTTCCAGTTGCAACGGAGAGTAAAGCTGCTCGAACTGATCACATTCGCCGGCGGCCCCAAGCCGAACGCCGGGCACAGCGTTCATGTAATCCACAGCGGCGTCAAAAGACCCTGCAGCCTGGACCCAAGGCAGGCTGCCGCGGAGGACGGCCAAGCCGGAATCTCTGACAATATTTCACTCTCTTCCTTCAAACTGAGCGAATTGCTGGCCGGCGGGCCGTCGGCCAGCGTGGTCATCGAGCCGGGCGATGTGGTCAGTGTGCCGGTCGCCGATCAGGTCTTCGTCACCGGCGCTGTCGTCAGGCCCAGCCCGATTCAGATGCTGCCGAATATTACGCTGACTCAGGCCATCGCCGCGGCGGGCGGGATCCTGCCGGACGGGTCAAAAAACAAGGTGAGACTGCTGCGCCAGGATCCCCATACCGGAGTGCGCGTGGAGAAGTTTTTTAACGTTACCGACATTGAAAAGCACCGGGCCGAGGATATGGTGTTGGAGGCTAATGATGTCATTGATGTCCCCGGTTCGACACACAAGGCTATCTTCCGCAGTCTGCTTGGTCAGATCGCCCCGATGGCGGGAACTGTCCCGTTCATCATCGTTCGGTAATCCATCGGTCATGACCGGCTGACGCTTCAGGAGCCCGGATTCGCCCCGATTCCGGGCGGCACTTTACGCAGCACCCTGAAGCTGGGATAGGAGCAGGACAGACGCAAGGTTAAAAAGGAATGCAGGAAGAAAATCAGAACAGCCACGAACAGCAACCCGGCCCCGGGCCGATTCAGCTCACAGAAATTGCCCCCCTCCCAGCATCTGCTTCAATCGCCGAGACGCGCCGTGATTATGGTTACGGCCAGGGGACGCCGCCGGAAGGCCGGCAGCTGCACCTGCGCGATTACTGGCGCATGGTCCGCCGCCGGCTGTGGATCCCGGTCAGCATGGTCTTTGTGGCCGTCACGCTCATGACGATTTATATGGTGCGCTCGCCCTCGATCTACGAGGGCGAGACCACGATTCAGATTGACAACGAGGAGAACAGCGCTTTCAACTTCAAGGATCTGCGGATCATTAACGAGGACGCACTCTACCTCAACACGCAGCTCAAGAACCTGCAAAGCCCGACCATCGCTTACCTCGTCGCCAAAACGCTCGACCTCGAACATAACGAGAGATTCTTCCCGGAAGACAGAGCGCGCGCGCAGGGCAAGCCGCAATCACTTCAGGTCACAAGCGGCGAGCGCGAGACGCAGGCGGAGATGCAGCGGCTCGAACCTTACATTGACGCGCTGCTGGACGGCGTGACGGTCACCCGCCTGCGCGAAACGCGCCTCGTGCAGATCAAGTACCGCCACCCGGACAAGGATCTTGCCCGGAAGATCGCCGACACATGGGCCGAGGCGTTCATCAAAAATAACCTGGATGCGCGCCGCGCCGGGAGCAATGACTCCGACCAGTTCCTTGATGACCGCATCGCCAAAGTCAAACTGGAGCTGAAGACGGCCGAAGAGAAGCTGCTCAATTACCGGCGCACCAACCAGGTGATTGATTTCGGGCAGGAGCAGAATACCGTGATCACGCGCCTCGCCGACCTGAGCAAACTGCTGCTCCAGGCCGAGACCGAGCGCAAGAACCTTCAGGGCACCTACGACCTGATGCAGCAGCCGATTGACCCTTCGACCATTCCCGAAATCCAGCGAGACACCTTCGTCCAGGAACTCAACCGGAAACTCACTGACCTGAAGCAGCAGAGGGAGAAACTCCTGGTCGAGTACACGCCGGAATGGCCCGCCGTCAAAGAGGTGGATCAGCAGGTGGCCCAGCTCGAAGGCGAGCGCCGCGCGGCCTACCTGCGCATCATCAGCGGCATCCAGAATCAATACCGCGCCGCCGTCCGCCGCGAAGAGTCGCTGCGCCAGTCATTAGCCGAGCAGAAGGGTGAGACTCTGCACCACAACGAAGGGACGATCACGGCGAGAATTCTGCAGGCGGAGGTTGACAGCAACCGCAAGCTCCTCGACACGCTGAACCAGAGCAAGAAGGAGACCGAAGTGACCGCCGCCTCGCTCAAGAGCAACATCCGGATCACCAATTTTTCCGCGCTGCCGCGCGTCCCGGTCGCGCCGAAGCGCGTCCGCTACATCCTGCTGAGCTTCGCGCTCAGCCTGATCCTCGGCGTGGCCCTCGCGATCTTCCTCGATTACGTCAACAACAAGATCGAGACGGTCGAGGACGTTGACCGTTACCTGCAACTGCCGGCGCTCGGCGTGATCCCGGCCTTCGCCGGCAGCAAGGCGCGCAAGTTGCTCGGGGCGGCGCCGCAGGGGAGCCTCACGCCGTCCGCCGCGAGGATCAATGGCAGTCTGCCCGGCAGCGCGAACGGTGCGGTTCTCCTGACGCAGGTCGGCGTGACTTCATCGCTGGCCGAAAGCTACCGGCAGTTGCGCACGGCCGTCCTGCTCTCGGCGGCCGAACACGCGCCCCGGACGATGCTCGTCACCAGCAGCCAGCCGACCGAAGGGAAGACCACGACCAGCGTCAACCTCGCGATCTCGCTCGCCCAGACCGGCGCTTCCGTGCTGCTGGTGGATGCCGACCTGCGGCGCCCGCGCATTCACAAGGTTTTCAACCTGAAGAATACGCGGGGCGCCTGCAACTACCTGGCCGGCGACAGTGAGCTGGCTTCACTCGTGCAGACGGCGATGCCGAACCTCTACCTCCTGCCGGCCGGGCCGCTGCCGCCCAACCCGGCGGAACTGCTCGGCTCACAGCGGATGCGCCAGATGGTCGAAACGCTCTCGGCCAACTTCGATTATGTCGTGATTGATTCGCCGCCCGTCGCCTCGTTCGCTGACGGCCTGATCCTGTCATCCCTGGTCGAAGGCGTGATTCTGGTCGTCAAGGCCGGGGTGACGCCCCGCGAGATGGCGCAGCGCACCAAGGCCAATCTGCAATCGGTCGGCGCGAAGATTCTCGGCGTGGTCGTCAACCACATCAAGCTTCAGCCGCATGATTATTATTACTACTCAACGTACTACAGCCGCTATTACTACAATCGGGACGGCGAGGATAACGCCCACGATGATCCCGAGACGTCCCGCGCCGAAGAGGCGGAAGGAGAAGTGTCAAGCTGAGGTTCGCGGTAAGGATGGGAAGGGCATGGAGAAAAGGAGATGCAGGGATGTGGAAAGGATTTTCTGACCTGAAGTGTTACGCGTTCCTGCCGTCAGCCCCGGCTGACTCAGGTTTGCTTCGCCCCTCGCGGCAAGGCTGAATGACTGACCCCGGCAATCACGGGCCCGATGAACAGGACGGGAGAGGTCATTCGGGGGGAAAGGCGCCGGAAGGCGGACGGCGGGCCGGGATGGTGGCATCAGGGGAACCGTCGTTACCTGCCGACTGCATCCGCGGCGCGCTGGTCCGGGCCGCCGCAGCAGATCCGTTTTGAGACCTTCCGACGGCGACCGGCGGCCCGTCGCCCGGCTGTCACAATACGCCCCGCCACGGCAGCAGGAGACTTCCTCATCTCTATCCTTCAATCAATATAAGCCGGACAGGATCGCGCCATTTTCATTTTCTCCCGGTATGATCAGCTCGGGCCTGATGGCTCTCGACCCGGCGCCGAAAATAGTGCTTGAGCGCATCAGGCAAAGTGAGCTAAAAAACGGGATGCTGCCTCGGCATGAGGTTTCCTTCAGGGTTAATAATGCGGGGATGGGTGTGCCTGATGGTGAGTTGAAAGTCGCATTATTAAGTCTCCCGTCTCAGACGAACCGAAAACAGGGCGTGAAGATTGCAATCACCGGCGCCGCCGGACAACTCGGCTCAGACCTTGTGAGCGCCCTGCGCGCGCGCGGTCAGGAAGTGACGCCGCTTACGCGCGCGGAACTGGATGTGACGGACGCGGGACGGATGCGGGCCGTGCTGGCGAAGGCACGGCCGGAGATCGTTATCAACTGCACGGCGGAAAACCGGGTGGATGATTGTGAGGAGCTGCTGGCCGAGGCTTTCACGCTCAACGCCATCGTCCCCGGTCGGATGGCCGCCATGACGCGCGAACTCGGCGCCGCCCTGCTGCACCTGAGTACCGATTACGTCTTTGATGGCGGTCAGCGGGTGCCTTATGTTGAAAGCGACACGCCAAGCCCGCTCAGCGCTTACGGGGCGTCCAAACTCGCCGGCGAACAACTCGTCCGACAGCGCAACCCGCGCCATTACATCGTGCGCGTTTCCGGCCTGTATGGCGCGGCCGGTTCAAGGGGCAAAGGCGGCAACTTTGTCGAAGCCATTCTCCGCCGCGCCCGCGCCGAGGGCCGGTTAAGAGTAGTCAATGATCAGACGACGGCGCCGACTTACACGCGCGACCTCGCTGCCGGCATCGCGCGGCTGATCGAATCGTCCCCGGCGCCCGGCCTCTATCATCTCGCGGCCGATGGCGAAGCCACCTGGTACGACTTCGCCCGCGAGATCGTCAGGCAGACGGGTGTTGAAGCCGAAGTCATTCCCATCGGCAGCGCCGAACTCAATCAGCGCGCCCGAAGGCCAGCCTGTTCCGTGCTGCGCAGCGAGACGCTCGCGCCGTTGCGTCACTGGCGGCCGGCGCTCAGGGCCTACCTCGTTGAGAAAGCGTATCTGACTTCGGCGAACGAAAGAGAGATGGCCTCCAGAGAGCAGTGACGATTTTATGAATAACAGGATCTCAACCGGAGACACTCTCATTCAGGCGGATGTGTCAGCGCCATCTGTCGCCCATCCGCTGCCGGATCAGCCGGTCGTCCGCATTCGTCCGAGCAGCAAATGGGTCGCGCTCAATCTGCGCGACCTCTGGGCGTACCGTGACCTGCTCTACTTCCTCACGTGGCGGGATGTCAAAGTCCGCTACAAGCAGACACTACTCGGGGCGGCGTGGGCGATCATCCAGCCGCTCTTCACAATGCTGATCTTCTCGCTCTTCTTCGGGAAACTGGCGGGGATCGCTTCCGACGGCATCCCGTATCCGCTCTTCGCCTACGGGGCGCTGCTGCCGTGGACATTTTTCTCAAACGCGGTGACGAACAGCGGCAACAGTCTGGTGGGCAGTTCGAATCTGATCACGAAAGTCTACTTCCCGCGCCTGATCATCCCCGGCGCTGCGGTCGCGGCGGGGCTGATTGATCTCGCGATAGCTTTCGGTCTGCTGGCGGTCATGATGGCATGGTACGGGGTCGGCGTGGGTCCGGGCCTCGTCATGTTGCCCGTTCTCGTCCTGCTCGTCACGCTGCTGGCGCTCGGGGTCGGGATGTGGATGTCGGCGCTCAACGTGAAGTACCGTGACATCCGGTACGCGCTGCCGTTCGTCATTCAGTTGTGGATGTTCGCCACGCCGATCATTTACCCGCTGAGTCTGGTGCCGGCGAAGTGGCGCTGGGTGATGGCGCTCAACCCGCTGACCGGCGTCGTCGAAGCCTTCCGCGCCTCGCTCTTCGGGCGGCCATTCAACTGGCTCACGCTGGGCGTTTCGACTGTGATCATCTTTGTCGTCCTGATCTACTCCGCCTACAGCTTCCGGCGGATGGAGAAGACGTTCGCCGACGTGGTCTAGCGCCTCCAATGAAGCCGATCATCAAAGTCGAGAATCTGAGCAAGCAATACCGCCTCGGCGTGGGCAGAGTGCCCTACGAAACCCTGCGCGAATCACTCATTCGTGCCGTCCGTGCGCCCTTCGGTCAGTTGCGCCGGAACGGTGACGCGCCCGAAAATACGATCTGGGCGCTCAATGGTGTCAGCTTCCAGGTCAGGCCGGGGGAGGTCGTCGGGATCATCGGAGGAAACGGCGCGGGGAAGTCAACCCTGCTCAAGATTCTCTCACGGATCACCGAGCCGACGGCGGGCGGCGTGGATCTGTACGGGCGGGTCGGGAGCCTGCTCGAAGTCGGCACCGGGTTCCACCCGGAACTGAGTGGCCGCGAGAACATCTACCTGAACGGGGCGATCCTTGGCATGAGGCGCGACGAGATCGAGCGGAAGTTCGACGAGATCGTGGCCTTCGCCGAGGTCGGAAAATTTCTCGACACGCCCGTCAAGCATTACTCCAGCGGCATGTATATGCGCCTGGCCTTCTCGGTCGCGGCGCATCTGGAGATGGAGATTCTGCTGGTGGACGAAGTGCTGGCAGTGGGCGACGCCGCCTTTCAGAAGAAATGCCTGAATAAAATGGGCGACGTGGCCAGGCAGGGCCGCACCGTCCTCTTTGTCAGTCACAACCTGGTCGCCGTGCAGGGCCTCTGCAGCCGCGCCATCTGGATTCAGCAGGGCGTGGTCAGGCAGGACGGTGTGGCCACTGATGTGGTTTCCAGCTACCTGCGGACTTCGTTCTCTTCCGCCACCGAACAGATCTGGGATGACCCCACAGCCGCGCCGGGGAACGAGAAAGTGCGCCTGCGCCGCGCCTGCGTCAGGCCCGCGAATGGCCATTCGTCGGAGCCGATCACCGTCCATACGCCGGTCGTCATGGAGTTCGAGTACTGGAATCTGGAGCCGGACGCCCGCCTGAATCTCAGCCTGGTGGTTTACAACGAAGACAACATCCCGATCTTCAACACCGGCCCGGCGGATGAACCGGTGTGGCAGGGCCGTCCTTTCCCGGCAGGGCTTTTCCGCAGTGCCTGCTACATCCCGGGCGATCTCCTGAATGACGGGACTCACAGGGTCGAACTCTATGTCATCAGGGATCAGTCGGTCGTGATCTACCGTCAGGACGAACTCCTGTTTTTTGAGGTGCGCGACTCGGTGGACCTGCGCGGCGCCTGGCACGGCAAGTGGATCGGAGCCCTTCGCCCCCGGCTGCGCTGGGATACAGAACTGATTCAGCCGGGGGAACCCGACCCGGAATCTCTGGCGGGGGAACAGAAACTCATATGCGGTTAGCGAATCTGGCCGGCAGAGCCGCCCGGAGGGTAATTCGTCGGAGCGCGGGGCCGCAGTCGGAAGCATTGCGGGCGGCAATTCTGAATTTGTGGCAGGAGATCAAGGCCGCCAGAGTCAGTCGTCATTCGGCCAGAAAGTTCGCCGCCCTGAAAGGGCATGACGGACTCAAAGTACACATTGGTGCCGGGGATGACATCCGGCCCGGCTGGGTAAATATTGATCTCGCTTTGCGGATACCCGAGAATTTCCGCCCCGAAGCGCACCCGGACACGGTTTGTATCAATCATGACCTTCGGCTGGGGCTGTCGCTCGAAGAAGGCAGTTGCGACCTGATCTACTCCTCGCACTTCCTCGAACATCTGGAGTACGCGCATGGCGTCAGACTGATGCGTGACTGCCACCGCGCGCTGCGGCCCGGAGGGATCTTCCGCGCCGCGCTGCCCAACTTCAGGGGGCTGTTTGACGCCTACCTGCGCGGTGACCGGAAGTACGTCGAGCTGGTGGACATCTCAGCCGTGCTGCCCGAAGTGGAGCCGGGGACCGAGACGCTCGTTGACCACGTCAATTACGGCATCTATCAGCACGGCGAACACAAGTGCGTTTATGACGAGGAGAAGATCGTCCTGATCCTGGAGAGGATCGGGTTCAGCAAAGTTTCGCTGCCCGGATACAGTCCGGGGCTCGATCCTGATTCGGATTTGCGCCGCCGCTATTCTTTCTACGTGGAGGCCATCAAGTAGTGTCAGCCGTGACCGGCTACCTGCACCCAGGTTACGCCGAATCGCTCGGTGAGTTCGGGGCGCCCCGAGGACTGCCCGAGAGCGGCGGCTGGTTGCTGGAGCGCCCGATCCCCGGTTCCGGCGACCGCGACGCAACGGGGTGTTATCCTTTATTCACTTGTCAGGACTGGACACGGCTCGGTCGCGATCTGGATGGGTTGGCCGACAGGCTGGTCAGTGTCGGGCTGGTGGCTGACCCCTTCGGGCAGTACGAAGTGGCCGATCTCGAACGATGCTTCCCTGACCGGTTCTTCCGGTTCAAGGAACACCATGTCATTGATCTCGGTCGGCCACCGCATAGTTATGTTTCCGCCCACCATCAACGCAACGCGCGTAAGGCGCTCGACCAGCTTCAGGTGGAAGGATCCGATGTGCCGCCAGCAGCTGAAGAGTGGGAACGTTTATACAGCACGCTGATTGAGCGGCACAGCATCACGGGCATCAGCGCCTTCTCAAGACAAGCGTTCGCGAGGCAATTCAGCGTCCCGGGCCTTGTAGCGTTCCGGGCCATCAGCGAGGGAGAGACGGTCGGGATGCTCCTTTGGTATTTGCAGGACGGAGTGGGTTACTACCACTTGGGAGCTTACAGCCCCCAAGGGTACGAATTGCGGGCCTCCTTCGCGCTCTTCTGGAAGGCTATTCATTACTTTGCTGAAAGCGGTCTCGGGTGGCTCAATCTCGGATCAGGGGCCGGACTGGGCGGCGGCGATGAAGACGGCCTGAGCCGCTTCAAACGCGGCTGGGCGACCGGGACGCGCCCGGCCTGGTTCTGCGGGCGGATTCTCAACCGGGAGAAATATGATGAGCTGGTGCGGGCGCACGGCGTGACGGGAGACGATTACTTCCCGCTCTACCGGCGCGGTGAGTTTCGCTGACGGGCACGCGGCCGCGAATCATGAAGGACAAACAGTACCTCAGGATCGTCTCGCATTATGAGCAGTGCCTTGAGCGGCACGGCGACACGCACCTCGGCGTTGACTGGCCGAAGAAGGAAGATGCGGCCCGGCGGTATCGGGTCATGCTCGAAGTCATCAGGCCTGAACATGACGGCACGAATGTCCGGCTGCTCGATTTCGGCTGCGGGGCCTCGCACCTCTATGAGTATCTGATTGAGCGAGGGATTGATCACATCAGTTATGCCGGCCTCGACCTTTCTGAAAAGTTCATCAGCCTCTCCAGGCGGAAGTTCCCGCAGAATGACTACTATTGCGCTGACATCCTGGATGCCCGGACCGAGCTGCCGAACTTTGATTACATTGTCATGAACGGCGTCTTCACTGAGAAGCGGGAGCTGTCGTTTGACGAAATGCTGGATTACTTCCGGCGGATGATCAAAGCCGTCTTCGCAAAAGCTGACCGGGGAATCGCCTTCAACGTTATGTCAAAGCAGGTTGACTGGGAGAGGCCGGACCTCTTCCACCTGCCGCTCGACACCCTCGCCGGGTTTCTGGCCGGAGAGGTGACGAGGAATTTTGTCATCCGCAACGATTACGGCTTGTACGAGTACACGACCTACGTCTACCGGTGAAAGGCTCCGCTATGGCCAAAGTCATCATTTTCGGCGTCAGGGATTTCGCCTCGCTCGCCCACTTTTATCTCCGCCACGACTCGCCGCACGAGGTCGTCGCCTTCAGCGTCAACGAGGCGTACCTGCCGACAGAGCGGAGCTTTGAAGGCCTGCCCGTCTGCCCCTTCGAGGGCGTCGAGCAGCGCTTCAGCCCGGCCGAATACAAGTTCTTTGCCCCGATGTCGCACGGGCGCATGAACCGGCTACGCGAGTCGGTCTATCTGGCCATCCGTGAGAAAGGGTACGAACTCATCAGCTACGTCAGCTCCAGGGCGACGATCTTCCCCGGCACGCCGGTCGGCGACAACTGTTTCATCCTCGAAGATAATACGATTCAGCCGTTCACCGCCATCGGCAACAACGTGGTACTCTGGAGCGGCAACCACATCGGCCACCACAGCGTCATCAGGGACCACGTGCTGTTCACCTCGCACGTCGTCCTCTCCGGCCACTGCACGGTTGAGCCGTACTCCTTCTTCGGGGTGAATGCCACCGTCCGGGACGGGCTGCACATCGCCGAAGGCTCGCTGATTGCGATGGCAGCCGCCGTTGTCAAAGATACGGAACCGTGGGGGGTCTACAAGGGCAGCCCGGCGAAAAAGGGCGATGTCCTCAGTCGCGACATGGGTATCTGAAGCCTCTCCCGTGCGTCGCCTACTTATGAAGTGGGTCAAACAGGGGCTCATCTTCTGCCCCGATAAAAACTTTGACTGGATGTTCTCTCACGCCTCACTCCCGGTGGTGGACCGGGTCAACGAGGAGGTGCTGAGAATCTACTTCGGCACCCGTGATGACAAGGGGCGTTCACATACGGCTTACCTGGAGGTGGAAGCTGACAACCCGGGTAACATCATCTGCCTGCACGACCGGCCGGTGCTTGAACGCGGCAGACCGGGTACGTTTGATGACAGCGGGATTATGCCCTCATGGATTGTTGATAAGTCCGGCCGGAAATATCTCTACTACATCGGATGGAACCCGCAGGTCACCGTCTCCTATCGTCTGTCAATCGGCCTTGCCATCAGCGATGACTCGGGGAGAAGGTTCAGGAAATATTCGGAGGGGCCAGTCTGTGACCGGGATGTTGATGAACCTTACTTCAACACCGCCCCCTGCGTACTCTTTGACGCCGGGGTCTGGAAGATGTGGTACGTATCCTGCACCGGTTGGGAAGTAGTCAACGACCGGGCTGAACCGCGCTATCACATCAAATACGCGGAATCCGCCGACGGGGTGCGCTGGCGCAGGACCGGTCAGGTCTGCATAGGCTATAGCCACCCCGCCGAAGCCATCGGTCGCCCCTGCGTCTTTATCGAGAACTCAACTTGGCGGATGCTTTATTCATACCGCGATATCAGCAGCTACCGGTCTGACCCGGAGAAAAGTTACAGGCTTGGTTATGCGGAATCGGCGGACGGGATTCACTGGGTCAGGAAGGATGCAGAAGCAGGTATAAGCAGAGCCGGGAGCGGGTGGGATTCTGAAATGATGGAGTACTGCTTCCTGTATGAACATCGGGGCAGGAAGTACCTCTTCTATAACGGGAACGGGTTCGGCGCTTCCGGGTTCGGCTACGCGGTCCTCGACCAGTAAATGAAATCGGGCAGGGAAGTGGGTTTCTGAAATGGTCTGGACCAGACAAGGGTTGATATACCGCCCCGGAGGCCGGCACTGGTGGGGTAAGTCACATGCCGCCCTGCCGGTTGTAGACAAGGTTGACGACCAAATCTGGCGCATCTACTATGCGGCAAGAGATGAAGCCGGTCGCAGCCACATCAGCTACATTGAAGTAGAAGCCGGCCACCCCGGGAATATCCTTTATGAGCATCCCGAGCCGGTCCTCTCTTCAGGGAAGATAGGCACATTCGATGATTGCGGGGTGATGCCGTCCTGGATTATCAACGTCGGGGAGTCGAAGTATCTGTACTACATTGGCTGTATGGTCAGGAATACCATCCCGTATCACAATGCGATTGGTCTGGCGATCAGCCGGGACGGCGGCAGGACCTTCGAGCGGTTTTCGGACGGCCCCCTGTTCGGGACGACTTTTCTGGAGCCGCACTTCAGCGCCAGTTCCTGTGTGGTCATTGAAGAGCAGGTCTGGAAGATCTGGTACCTCTCGTGCGTCAGGTGGGAAATCTCGGATGGCCGACCGGAGCCCTTCTATCACCTCAAGTATGCGGAATCACCGGACGGGATTAACTGGCAACGCGAGGGGCTGGTGGCGATAGACCTCAAGTCGGAAGCGGAGGCCGGGGTCGCCAGACCGTCGGTGCTGAAAGAGGACGGGGTCTATCGAATGTGGTATTCATATCGCAGCCTGACCGGCTACCGGACGGAGAAGGAGGCGAGTTACCGAATCGGGTACGCGGAGTCGCAGGATGGAAAGTACTGGAACCGGATGGATGATCTGGCCGGGATTGATATATCTGAGGGCGGCTGGGATTCAGAGATGATTGAATACCCATACGTCCTCGAACATCTGGGCCGAAAGTACCTCTTCTATAACGGGAATGGTTTCGGCATTTCCGGGTTCGGCTACGCGGTCCTCGATCAGAAGGGCTGACGCGGGCGATATATGGATTTGCAACTGACAGACCTGGCGATTTTCGGCGGTGGCCCCGCCTTTGCGGAGAAACTTCATGTCGGGCGACCCAACGTCGGCGACCGGGCGCGGCTGCTCGAACGGCTGAACGGCATCCTGGACACGAGGTGGCTTTCCAACGGCGGGCCGTATGTGCAGGAGTTCGAACAGCGCATTGCCGGGATGCTCGGGAGCCGGCATTGTATCGCGATGTGCAACGCGACCGTCGCGCTGGAAATCGCGATCCGCGCGCTGGGGCTCGGCGGCGAGGTGATCGTCCCCTCGTTCACCTTCGTCGCCACCGCGCACGCCCTCCAGTGGCAGCAGATCACGCCGGTCTTCTGTGACATTGACCCGGAGACGCACAACCTCGACCCGCGTTCGGTCGAGAGGATGATCACGCCGCGCACGACCGGGATTATCGGCGTGCATCTGTGGGGGCGGGCCTGTGACGTGAAGTCGCTCGCGGCGCTTGCCGAAAGGCACAACCTGAAGCTGATTTTCGACGCCGCCCACGCCTTCGGCTGCACACACGAGGGGCTGATGATCGGCAACTTCGGCCACGCCGAGGTCTTCAGCTTCCATGCCACGAAGTTCCTGAACTCGTTTGAGGGGGGCGCGGTAGTCACGAACGATGACGATCTGGCGGCCAGAATCCGGCTGATGAAGAACTTCGGTTTCGCCGGGTACGACCGGGTGATTCATCTCGGGACCAACGGCAAGATGAGCGAAATCTCCGCCGCCATGGGATTGACCTCTCTGGAAAGCGCCGGGGAGTTCATCAGCGTCAACCGTCGGAACTACGAGCGGTACAGTGAGGGGTTAAAAGACCTGCCCGGCGTGCGGCTGATCTCATACAGCGCGGTTGAGAAGGGGAATTATCAGTACGTGGTGCTGGAGATTGATGAGGCCGCAACGGGCATCAGCCGTGATGATCTCCTGCAGGTCCTGCATGCCGAGAACGTGATTGCCAGACGATACTTCTACCCCGGCTGTCACCGGATGGAGCCGTACCGCTCCTGCTTCCCGCACGCAGGGCTGATGCTGCCGGAGACAGAGTTGCTGGTGCAGCGCGTGCTGTCGCTGCCCACGGGCACCTCGGTCGGGCCGGAAGACATCGCCCTGATCTCGCGGATCGTCCGGCTGGCCATCACCCACGGCCGGGAAGTCACTGAGAGACTCCATCCGTCCGCCGCCCAGCCCACCCCCGCAAGTGCCACCTGAGAGTGTTCACGTCCGATCCGCCGTATGAAAGTCAGCGTCCCGATCACAACGTATAATCATGAGCGGTACATTGCCCGGGCGATCGAGGGCGCGCTCATGCAGCGGACGGACTTCGATTACGAAATCCTCGTCGGCGAGGATTGTTCGACTGACCGCACCCGGGACATCGTGACCGAATTCCAGCGCAGGTTCCCCGGCAGGGTTCGCGCGCTGCTGCACGAGCAGAATCTCGGCCTGAAGGGGAAGCGGAACTTCGTGCGGACGCTCGGGGAGTGCAAGGGGCAATATGTTGCCATGCTCGAAGGCGACGACTACTGGACATCGCCTGACAAACTGCAAAAACAGGTCGAATATCTGGACAGCCACCCCGAATGCTCGATTTGTTTTCATGACGTGACCGTGGTCTACGAAGACGGCAGCAAAGAACCTCACCGCTTTTGTCCCGCCGGGCAGAAAGAAATCTCTACGATTGAAGATCTGCTCAAGGGGAATTTCATGTCCACCTGCTCCGTCATGTTCCGGCGCGGATTGTTCGGGGAGTTCCCGGCATGGTTTTATGAAGTGCTGGTCGGCGACTGGCCGCTTCACATCTTCAACGCCGTCCACGGCCGGATCGGCTACCTTGACGAGGTTATGGGGGCATATCGGGTCAGCGGGGGCGGGGTGTGGGCCTTGCAGAGTCGCGCGCCGCAGCTTTCTGACTCAATCAGGGTACTCGATTACGCCGACACATACCTGCGCGGCAAGTACACGGGACTCATCAGGGCCACGAAGTCGAGTTGGTACTTTCAACTGGCGGAAGTTTATGAGGCCAGCGGTGAAATTGGGAGAGCCAGAACCTCCTTGCTGAAAAGCTTCGCCGAGTCTTTTTTCAGCACCGGCATCTCGGACAAGCCCTTTCTCCGCCTGCTGCTCAAGCTTTATGCGCCGTCGCTCTACAGGCTCTCCAGAACGCTGAGCAAAGCCTGACCGGGGCGGGATCATGGTGAATACGGATTTGACATCTGCCACTGACCGCGGGCTTTCAGTCGCTCTCTGTACCTATAACGGCGAATTATACCTGCGGGAACAACTGGAAAGCATTGCGGCACAGACGCGGCCCCCTGATGAGCTGGTCATCTGCGACGACTGCTCGACCGACGGGACGAGAAGTATCATCGAGGACTTCTCGTCGGAAGCGCCGTTCCCGGTCAGGCTGTCTGTGAGCGACCGGAACCTCGGCTCGACGAAAAACTTCGAGCGGGCGATTGAGCTTTGTCGGGGCGACCTGATCGCCCTTTCAGACCAGGATGACGTGTGGCTCCGCGACAAACTGGAACTGATCGAGTCAGTCTTTTCGGCCAGACCTGAGGTCGGCCTGGTCTTTACGGATGCTGAGATAGTTGATCAGGAGCTGCGGCCACTGGGTTATCGCCTGTGGGAGTCCGAAGGGTTCGATCAGAAAAAGCAGGGCTTGTTTGAGGCGGGGAAGGCCTTCCCGATCCTGCTGCTGGGGAATCAGGTGACCGGGGCGACGATGGTCTTTCGCTCGGGATTCAGGGATCTCGTGCTGCCGATCCCGGTGATCCCCGGTTCCGGGTTGATCCATGATGGCTGGATTGCCCTGCTGATCTCCGCGGTCGCCGACCTCGCTTTTATCCGGGAACCGCTGATCAGGTATCGCCAGCACCCAGGGCAGCAACTGGGGACGAGACTCCGGCAGGGTGAGAAACTTTCCTGGCGTGAGAGACTGCGCCGCAATAACTGCAGCCCGGACAGCGTGAAGAGATTTTCAGTCATCTTCGACCGCCTCGCCGCGATGAGGAGCCGATACCAGTATAAGGAAGTGTTATATGAGAGCAGAGACCAGATCGAACACCTGAAGACGCGGGCGGGTCTGCCTGAAAACAGATTGCGCCGCCTGCCCTACATCCTCAGGGAACTGCTGACGCTCCGCTATCACCATTACTCAAACAGTCTGCTCAGCGCCGCAAAGGATTTTTATGGGCCGGGGAAGTAGGCCGCAGGTTTACGTCGTCGTTCTTAACTGGAATAACTATCAGGACTCAAGAGAGTGTCTGGAGTCCCTGCGGCAGGCCACTCACCCTGACCTGAAAGTCATCTTCGTTGACAACGGCTCGCGGGACCGGTCTGGTGAAAGGCTTCAGGCGGAGTTCGGTGAATTCATCTTTATCTACAACGAAGAGAACCTTGGCTTCGCCAGAGGCTGCAACGTCGGGATCAGGGCCGCGCTTGAAGACCCGCAATGCGGCTACGTCCTGCTCCTCAACAACGACGCGGTCGTGACGCCGGCCTTTCTGGACGAGGCCGTCACGAGGATGGAACTGGATGAGAGCATCGGGCTGGCCGGCGGGAAGATTCTCTACTCCCACGAGCCGAACAGAATCTGGTATGCGGGAGGTCATATGAACCGCTGGTTCGGACGACCGGTCGTTCGCGGTTACCACGAGATTGACCGCGGTCAGTACGACGAGGCAGCGGATACCAGCTTTGTTACCGGGGCGCTGATGCTGATCAGGAGGGAGGTCCTCGAGCGCGTGGGGCTGTTGCCGGAAGAGTACTTCTTCGGCGTCGAGGAGTATGATTACTCGATTGCGGTCAAAAGGGCGGGCTACAGGCTGCTTTATGTCCCGGAACTGACCGTCTATCACAAGGCCGACGGGAGTCATTCAAATGACGACCCGAAGTTCGTCTATAACAGTTATCGAAACAAACTTATCCTCCAGGAGAAGTATCTGCCCAAAGGTACTTTCACATTCTGGAAGCTGATCTTCCGCTGCTATGGCGAATTCCTGGCCGGACGGGTCTGGAAAAGACTGAGGGAACAGAACACTCAGGCCGGTGAGAAAAGGGTCCCGTATTTCGAGTTCAAATTCGCCCTCAGGCAGGCGCTCAGGGATCACGGGAAAAACAGGCTCTCGGAAGAGACGCTGCGGAAATTCGACGAGGAGCTGAAGCGGCAGGTTCAGTTACCCGAAAGGAATTGAACGCGAGATGGATAACATTGAACTGATGCTGATGCTGGACGTGGCGGCGGTCTCGCTGTGTACATTGCTGCTGTGGAAGTACGGGAATCTCGGGTACCAGCACCCGGCGACGATTTACCTGATTTTTCATGTCACGGTTGTGACCTTCCGGCTGGTCGTGCTGCTCGTCGGGGCGCAGACGCTATTCACCAACTGGCGGGGGCAATACGATCCCGTCACCTACCCGGAGATCATCAGGGCCACGCTGCTGGCGGATTTGATCATATTCCTGATGACCCTTGCCTGGATCAAGGCTCATCGCGACGACGCGAGAAAGACCGCCGTTGCGCTCAGGAAGGTCTGGCACAAAGGCGGGCTGTCGTCACGCTACATCTGGTACGTGGTGCTGGTGGTGTTCCCCATCGGTTTCGTCGCGCTCCTTTTACTGACGAGGCTGCCCGTGCTGGGCGAACCCAGAGTTGATCTGGGCGAGTGGTCAACTTCGACCTGGGCGCTGACGATTCAGACCTGGTGCGGGCTGGCACTCCTCATGCTGATTTACCGCTACGGCTTCCGCCTCGTCCTCCTCGCACCGATGGCGATCTACCTGATGATCATGTTGTATCAGGGGTTCCACCGGTTCCGGGTCGTCATCCCAATAATCTTTCTTTCCTACATCTACCTCGATCAGCGGCGTTTGAGGTGGCCGCCACTGAAACTGGTCGGGGCGATGGTCATCTGTGTGCTGTTGTTCATCCCGATGAAAGCGGTCGGGAGGATGTGGCAGTCGAGGGCCGCCTTCGCTGAGATCCTGGACTATATGGGAAGTTCTATCCAGGAGACCTACATCAACCCGGACAGCGATATGAACCTGCTGGACGGGACGGCGGCGACGCTGACGCTGGTGGATGAGGGCAAACGTTTTTACTACGGCGAAACTTACTTCGCCCTGCTGGTCAACCCGGTCCCCCGGCAGTGGTGGGAGGAAAAACCCGGGCTGAATGATTTTCTCAAGGACATTTCGACCGACGGGCGTCCTCTGGCGAAGATGGGCACGGCGGTGGGGCTGATCGGAGAGCTGTACGCCAATTTCGGTTACCCGGGGCTGACCCTGGTGCCAATGCTGCTGGCCTACTGGCTGGCGCGACTCTACTTCCGGGCGTACCGTGCCCCTTACTACTCCATTACCCGATTGTCTTATCTGGTCGTGGCCTGCATCCTGATTCAGGTCTACCGCGACGGCCTGATTTCGCTCGTCCTCTTCACCCTGGTGCATATGATGCCGTTCTGCGCGCTGATCGCGCTGCACTGGATCCTGCCCGTCCGGGCCAGGCAGGAGGACCCGAACCTGTTCGATTCCGGGCCGCCTGCCTCCTGGGGGCTGGCGCGGTAGCTTTAGAGATGCTGAAACTGACGGTCTGACGGCGAGACAGACTGCGCGCCGCCGTGAGCAGACCGGAGAGAAGATCGTGATGAAAGCGGCAGGGACTTATTTACTCAAACGTCTGAGGCAGGTCAGCGGTCAACGCCAAGCCGTACCGCGCCGGCTCTCGCCGGGTGGCTGAGGCGGACGAAATGTCGTTCCAGTCCGTTCGCTGATTCTGGCCGGGGGAGTTGACACGTGGCTTTGTCTGAAGCAATGGTCGTTGCACAGCTGGGCGCCAGGATGCATTACGCTGTGCCGCAGATCCTGCATGCGAGAGGTCTGCTGGCTCACTTCTTCACTGATCTTTGCGCCGTGAAGGGCTGGCCCCGGCTCACGTCTCTGCTCCCGAATGTCCTCCTGCCCAACGCCGTCAGGCGAATGGTCGGCAGGGTGCCGGGCCGGATTCCTGGGGACAGGATTACCGCCTTCACGGCCTTCGGCGTGGAGTATGCTTTGCGAGTCCGCCGGGCGCGCACGAGTCGCGAGCAGCTGGCCGCCTTCCTGTGGTCCGGTGAAACTTTCTGCGACCTGATTATTCGCGCCGGTCTGGGGGATGCCGCCGGCGTCTACACCTTTAATACCGCCGGCCTGGAATTGTTGAGGCACGCGCGGGCGCGCGGGTTGAAGACAGTCATGGAACAGACGATTGCGCCGCAGGCGGTGGAGAAGATGCTGATGGGCGAGGAGCAGGCGCGGCATCCGGACTGGCAGTTGAAAGTTGCGAATGATGATTTGTCAGCGGAACTGGCGGCGCGCGAACGCGCGGAATGGGACGAGGCCGACCTCATCCTGTGCGGATCTCAGTTTGTCGCCGACGGCATTGCTTCGTGCGGCGGCCCCGTGGACCGTTGTCGGGTCGTCCCCTACGGAGTCAGCGGAAACTTCCGCGCCAGGGAAAGGCGCCGCCCGGAGGGGAAGCTCAGAGTCCTGACGGTGGGTGAAGTCGGATTACGGAAAGGCTCCCCTTACGTCCGGGAGGCGGCGCGAAGATTGAAAGGGAAAGCCGAATTTCGGATGGTCGGGCAGATCAACATCCTGCCCCGGGCGGCGGCGCAGCTCAGGCAGGAGGTGGAACTGATCGGGGCGATCCCGAGGCGCGAGATCCTCACCCATTTTGACTGGGCCGACGTCTTCCTCCTGCCTTCGCTGTGTGAAGGTTCGGCCACAGTCACTTATGAGGCGCTGGCCTGCGGGCTGCCGGTCATTTGCACCCACAACACAGGCAGCGTCGTCCGCCACGGGGAGGACGGTCTGATCGTCCCGCTGCGTGACTGGGAGTCAATTGTCGAGGCGATGGAAGCTCTGGCCGCAAGCCCCGATCTGCTGCGGACGTTTTCCGAAAATGCCATGAAGCGCGCCCGCGAGGTCAGTCTGGATGCTTATGCCGAAAGACTGGTGACGGCTCTGGAACCGGGAAACCCGAATACAGTCACAGCCTGGTCGCTCAATGAAAATCTGCCTGATCGCCTTCGGGTCTGAGGAGATTGTGCCGTATAAGAAAGTGGCTCCTCAGTCTGATCCGCCTCCGGGACTGGCGGGATAAATCAGGGAAGAGTGATGAAAACCAAAGACGCAGGAATGACCGGCCGGGATCACTACCGGTCAATTTACCAGCAGACGCTGGAGGCCGAAGCCGAGTGGCTCAGGGCGGGCGCCGCCGGGAAAGCCGACTCAATTGGCTTCTTCCTCAGGGAAAGAAACATCCGTCCGGAGAGCCTGCTCGAACTGGGCTGCGGGACCGGCGCGCTCATCACTGAATGCCAGCGCCGCGATTACGCACAACGTTACTCGGCGGTGGATTACTCGCCGGAGGCGATCAGCTACCTCAGCAGCCATTCGCCGGGCATTCAATCCCTCGCGGCGGATATTACCAGCGACGATTTTGCCCCGGCGGAGAGCTACGACGTGGTGATCCTGAGTCATGTGCTGGAGCATCTGGAAGATCCCGGGGCATTTCTCCGTTCAGTGCAGAGGATAAACTTCTCCTGGCTCGTGCTTGAGGTTCCGCTGGAAGATCTGTTCTTCAGCCGGGTGAAATCACTGCTCAGGGACAGGACACAAAACCTGGCCGGGCACGTCCAGTTCTACACCGCCGCTTCCTTCGATCAGCTGGTCACCGGCTCCGGGCTGGAAATTCTGGGGAGGAGAACATATGTGCCGGTTCAGGGGCGGGACGACCTCAGGTTCGTTTGTACAAAGAACGGTGCCGGGAGGTTGAAATATTTACAAACTCTGTTGACCGGGCGTTACCTGCCGCTGGCGACGCGACCTTTGTGGGCCCGGCTGTACTATGCTCATTATGCCGTCCTCTGCCGGCGGGCTTCTGACGCACGGGCTGTTCAGGGAAGGGTGATGCCGGGCCATTAGTTCTCCCCGCCTGCAGGATGAAACTGACGATCTGGATGAATCAGCCGTCCCCTTATCAGGACGACCTCTTCACCGACCTGGCGGCGTCGGAGGAGGTGGATTTACAGGTGGTTTTTGCCGGAGACATGGCAGTGGACAGGCTCAACCTTGGATGGCGGAAGGGGGCGATGCCTTACCGGCACCACATGCTTGACGCGCGGGCCGGAATCCTGGAGGCGTTGCGGCTCGCCTGGGCGCAGCGTGACCGGCTGCACGTCGTCTGCGGCATCTGGGCCTATCCGGAGTTTGCTGCCGCCCTGAGCATGCTGAAATTGTCCCGGGCCGATTACGTCATTTACTCGGAGTCGCCGGATGAGTCAGATCGCCGTTCGTTCGGCCGACGATTTCTGCGCAGGTTATTCGGGCAGTGGATTGCAGCGGGCGCGGCGGGCGGTCTGGCCATTTCACATTTCGCCGCTGAATTCTTTACCGGTCTGGGGTTCAACCCGGACACGGTTCACCGCTTCGGATACTTCCAGTCGGGGCGCAGTGCGCCGGCCGTGACGTCGTGCGCGGGCCGGAGCCGGGCTGAGATCATTTATGTCGGTCAGTTCATTCGGCGCAAAGGCGTGGACGTGCTGCTCGACGCCCTGGCGCGGCTGCGGGGCCGGAATGTGGACTGGCATCTGACGCTCGTGGGTGACGGGCCGGAACGCACGACACTTGAAGCTCAGGCGGCGGCGGCCGGAATCAGTGACCGACTGACTTTTGCGGGAGTGATCCCGTCAGATCAGGTTCGGGCGCGCATCGCCGGAGCCGATCTGCTCGCGCTGCCCTCGCGCTGGGACGGCTGGGGTGTGGTTGTGAACGAAGCCTTCTCCGTGGGCGTGCCGGTACTGGTCTCCGATCGCTGCGGCGCCAGTGACCTCGTGCGCCATGGGGTGAATGGCTACATCTTTCGCAGCGAGAATGCGGACGAACTGCGGGGCTGTCTGGAAGACTTTATGCGCCAGCCTCCGGGCCGTGAAAGCATGCGTGCGGCGGCGCGCGAGACTGGCAGCAGGATCGCGACCGAAACCGTCGCACCTTACCTGATCGAGTGTCTGCATCATGTGGCCGGCCTGCGGCAGATGCGCCCTGTGCCGCCATGGCTGTAACTCAAAGCCCAATGAAACTCTGCTTCATCGCCGACGCCCGCAGCCCGATTGCCCGAAACTGGATCGGTCATTTCATCCGGGCCGGTGATGAGGTTCACGTGATCTCGTCATACCCGTGTCCACCCGATTCCTTCCCCGGAGCGACAGTGCATCAGTTGCCAATCGCGTTCGCCGGGTTTTACCGCGAAGCGAAGGGCGAGGCCGCCGCGCCGCCGCGCTCACGACTTTCGCCACTCCTGGCCCGCATCAAGGACGTCCCGCTCGCAAGGCCGCTCAGGAAGGCGCACGACTGGCTTGCCCCGCTCGAACTTTACCGGCACGTCGGGCGGGCGCGGGAACTGATGACGGCGATCTCTCCCGATCTGGTTCACGCGATGCGAATTCCGTATGAAGGCATGCTCGCGGGGATCGCGACGCCTGACGACTGCCCGCTACTGATTTCGGTCTGGGGCAACGACTTCACGCTGATCGCCAGACAGAATGCGCTGCTGGCGCGGCACACCAGGCGGGCGATGGCGCGCGCGTCGGCGCTCCATTGCGATTGCCGGCGCGATCTGGAACTGGCGGTGCGCGACTGGGGGTTCCAGGCTGATAAGCCGAGCGCCGTGCTACCGGGGGCCGGCGGGATTCAGCAGTCGGTGTTTTATTGCGGCGCGCCGGATGAAGACCTGCGCCAGGAACTGAATGTCCCGATGGGTGCGCCCATAGTGATCAACCCGCGTGGGTTGCGCCGGTACGTGCGGAACGACGCCTTCTTTCAGGCAATCCCTCTCGTGCTGCGGGAATTCCCCGAGGCAGTCTTTATCAACATCGCGATGAAGGATCACCCGATGGTGGTGGCCTGGGCCGGGCAGTACGGCATTCAGTCACAGGTGCGCCTGCTGCCGGTCGTGCCGCGTGAGCAGATGGCCAGGCTCTTTCGCCTCTCACAGGTCACCGTCTCGCCGAGCCTGCACGACGGGACGCCGAACACGCTGCTCGAAGCCATGGCCTGCGGGTGCTTTCCCGCCGCCGGGGACATTAATTCGGTCAGGGAGTGGATCACGGACGGCGTGAACGGCCTGCTGTTTGATCCCACTGACCCGGAGGCGATTGCCGCGTCGGTTATCCAAGCCCTGCGCGACCACGCGTTGCGGGAACGCGCGCGGGAGCATAATCTGCAACTCATCAAGGAACGCGCAGAACACGGCACTGTTATGCGGCAGGCGGAGAGTTTTTATCGGCACATCGTCAGCCGTCATCTTCGTTCGGCGATAGCAGGTGAAACTTCGCCAGCTCCGGAGACGCAGCAGGTTGGTTGAAGAAGGTCATCGCTTTATATGTGTGGAATCTGCGGCATAGTCGGTCACACCGATCACGATGTCATCGGACGGATGACGGAGACCGTCGCTCATCGCGGGCCGGATGATGACGGCGTGCGTAATTTCCCCGAATCTGCGCTTGCGCTCGGCCACCGTCGCCTCTCAATCATTGACCTTTCGCCGCGTGGCCATCAGCCGATGGCGAATGAAGACGCGAGCATCTGGATCAGCTTCAACGGGGAGATTTATAACTACCGGGAGTTGAAAGAGACCCTTGACCCGGGGCGTCATCGCTTCGCCTCGGAGAGCGACACGGAAGTCATCCTGCACCTTTACGAAGAGCGCGGGACTGACGCCTTCGGCGCGCTGAACGGTATTTTCGCCTTTGCCCTTTATGACGCGCGGCGCGAACGCTTGTATCTCGTCCGCGACCACTTCGGCATCAAGCCGCTTTATTACGCCGAAGTGAACGGCAAACTGATCTTCGCTTCAGAGATCAAGGCGATTCTCGCTTCCGAAGCTTACACACCCGAAGTCAACTGGCAGGGCGTTCATGACTTCTTCACCTACCTCTACATCCCCGAGCCGGACACGATCTTCCGCGGGATTCATCAGCTCCCGCCCGCGCACTGGCTGGAATACGACCTGAAGGCGCGCCGCATCGTAAAACTCGAACGCTACTGGGATGTGGCGCAGTGGGGCGCGAAAGGCGGGAAAGCAGGCGAAGCTCAGTTGCGGGCCGAGTTAGGTTCGCTGATGGCCGATGCCGTCGCGAAGCAGATGATCAGCGACGTGCCGCTCGGCGCGTTCCTCTCGGGCGGCATTGATTCCAATGTGATCGTCGGCCTGATGGCTGATCGAGCGACCCGCCCGGTCAAAACTTTTACGATCCTCTTCGACGGGCCGGAGATGGGGTATTACGACGAGCGCCAGGAAGCCCGGCGCATCGCTGAGAAGTTCGGCACCGAGCATCACGAAATGCCCGTGGATTTATCGCGGCCCGAAGAGATGCTCGATCTGGTCGAGTACTTCGATCAGCCGTTTGGCAACGCGACGCTCTACATCACCTACCTGCTGTCGAAATATACGCGGCAATCGGTGACGGTCGCCCTGTCGGGCGCAGGCGGGGATGAGTTGTTCGGCGGCTACCCGCGCTACAAGGCCGTGCGGGCGGCGAAATACCTGCGCTTCGTGCCGCACGTTGCCGCGCGCGCCGCTTACGCGGCGGTCTCGCGCGTCCAGGACAGCTTCGCCGACCGGCGGTGGCACCGGATTCGCGCGCTGCTCGACGGGATGGACTCCGACCCGGCGCGGCAGTACATGAAGTGGGTCTATTACCTCGACGAAGAACGCAAGGCGAAACTGCTCGCGCACCGGAACGGCGGAATGCTCGCTTCACACCGCGTGCTGCAATCCCACCTCAACCGCATCCCGCCCGCCTGGGATGACGGCAATCGGTATTCGTATCTCGACGTCGAGACCTTTCTGGCCGACAACCTGCTGGAGTACTCGGACAAGATGAGCATGGCCTGCGGGCTCGAACTGCGCGTGCCTTACCTTGACCCGCGGGTGGTGGAGATGGCCTTCCGCATCCCGTTCGCGCTCAAGCTGCGCGGCGGCGAGAGCAAGGCGATCATGCGCGCGGCTTTCGCAGGACTGATTCCGGAAGAGAACAGGCATGTGCCGAAGAAAGGATTCAACGTCCCGCTGGGTGCCTGGATGCGGACGAAGCTGGATCATTACTTCGACGAACGGATGCCGCGCGATTACGTGCAGCGCGAAGGCATTTTCAATCACGATTACATCACCCGCCTGCGCGAAGAACACCGGCGCGGGCGGCGCGACAACGCCTACGAGCTGTTCGCGGTGCTGATGTTCGACACGTGGTATCGAAAGTACATCACGCGCACGCTGCCGATGGTTCATCAGGCGCAATCGGCATTCAGCCGGTAAAGAGTATGTCCAAAGCAGCACCTGAAGTGAAAGACGCGGAGCTGAAGCAGCGCGTCAAATCCCACTGGGAGGCGCAGCCGTGCGGCACCCGCGAGATCCCGGCGGCGGATCGGAAGGCCTTCTTCGATCAGCTTGAGCGGGAGCGGTACACGGTCGAACCTTACCTGCGCGATTTCGCGCGGTTCGAGCGCGGGCGCGGGAAGCGACTGCTCGAAATCGGCGTCGGCGCCGGCACAGACTTCATCAACTGGGTGCGCAACGGCGCGCAGGCGACCGGCGTGGACCTGACCGAACAGGGCGTGCGACTGACGCGGGAGCGGCTCGCGCTGGAAGGGCTGGAAGCAGAGGTCAGAGCAGCCGACGCCGAAAACCTGCCCTTCGCCGACAACACTTTTGAGCTGGTCTACTCATACGGCGTCCTGCACCATTCCCCGAACACAGAGAAGGCGATCCGCGAAGTCCGTCGCGTACTCAGGCCCGGCGGGCGCGCGATCATCATGGTCTATCACGTGCCGAGCTGGACGGGCTTCATGCTCTGGGGCATTCACTGTCTGGCGAAACTCAGACCGTGGAAGAGCCCGCGCTGGGCGATCTATCACCACCTCGAAAGCCCCGGGACCAAGGCATACACGGTCGCCGAGGCCGCAAAGCTTTTCTCCGACTTTTCCGTCGCCGACATTCGCACGCAGCTCGGCAACGGCGATCTGCTGCTGATGAGGCCCGACCGGAAGTATCAGAAGTGGTATCACAGAGCCGCGTGGTCTTTATACCCGCGCCGGATCGTCAGGATGACCGGCAACCGGTTCGGCCTGTTCCTCTTCATCGAGGCGACGAAGTAAAGCAGAAATGAAACAGGTCCTTCAGAATTTTCGCACCGGCGTCCTCAAGGTTGAGGAGGTGCCGGAGACGGTCGGCAAGGGCGGCGGCATTCTGGTGCGCAACGTCGCCTCGCTGATCAGCGCGGGCACGGAGAAGATGGTCGTGGATCTGGCGCAGAAATCGCTCGTCGGCAAGGCCAGAGAGCGCCCCGACCTCGTCCGCCAGGTGATCAACAAAGTGCAGAAAGACGGCATCGCCAGCACCTTTCGCACGGTGATGGCGCGGCTCGATGCGCCGCTCGCGCTCGGGTACAGCTGCGCCGGCATAGTCAGAGAGGTCGGGCGCGGCGCCGAAGAGTTTCACGTCGGCGACCGCGTCGCCTGCGCCGGGATGAATTACGCCTCGCACGCGGAGACGGTCTTCGTCCCGAAAAATCTGGCGGTGAAGATTCCTGACGGCGTCAGTTTTGACGAAGCAGCTTTCATCACGCTCGGCGCAATTGCGCTCCAGGGCGTGCGGACGGCTGAAGCGAAGCTGGGTGAGGCCGTCGCGGTCGTCGGGCTCGGGCTACTCGGGCAGCTGACGGTGATGATTCTGAAAGCCGCCGGCTGCCGCGTGATTGGGATTGATCTCGATCCGAACAAAACAAAGCTGGCGCTTGAACATGGGGCCGACGCGGCAGTGTTGCGCGGCGATGATGTCGAGGGCGCAATGGCGCACTTCACGGGCGGCCACGGCGCTGATGCGGTCGTGATCACGGCGGCGGCTGATTCAAATGACCCGATTGAACTCGCCGGGGTAATTGCGCGTGACCGGGCGATTGTTTCGCTGGTCGGCGCGGTCGGGATGGACGTGCCTCGCAAGGTTTATTACGAGAAGGAACTGCAACTGCGCTTGTCGCGCTCCTACGGGCCGGGCCGTTACGACGCACAGTACGAGGAAGGCGGCGTTGATTACCCGATCGGTTACGTGCGCTGGACCGAGCGGCGCAACATGGAGGAATTCCTGCGCCTGATTGCCGCGCACTCGGTCAGGCTCGACAGGTTGATCACACATCACTTCGACATCGCGCGGGCCGGGGAGGCTTATGACATCATTACAGGGAAGAATCGGCAGCCTTATCTGGGCATTTTGCTGACCTACGCGGAAACGGAGGAGCAGAAGCACGGCTCGAAGGTCGTGGTACTCAGCGAAGCGCGCGCTAAATCCGGCGATGACAAAACTGTCAGGCTTGGTGTCATCGGCGCGGGCAATTTTGCGAAGGCCGTGCTGCTGCCGCGGCTCGCAAAAATTTCGGGTGTGACTCTGGCGGGCATCGCGACGGCTACAGGCCGCAACGCCAAAGCCATCGGCGAACAGTACGGCTTCGGTTTCTGCACGAGTGATTACCGTGAATTGCTGGCCGACGAAAATGTGAACACAGTCCTGATCGCCACGCGCCACGACTCACACGCGCGGATGACCGCCGAGGCGCTGCGCGCGGGCAAAACTGTTTATGTCGAAAAGCCGCTCGCGATCAATGAAGATGGGCTGAATGAGATTGTTGACGCTGTCGTGCAGACTGGCGGGCGCGTGATGGTCGGCTTCAATCGCCGCTTCTCGTCGCTGGCCGTTGAGATGAAGCAGGCGTTTGCCGGAGCCGGCCCGCTCGCGATCACTTATCGCGTCAACGCCGGGGCGATTCCGAAAGAGAGCTGGATTCAGGGCGAGGAGGGCGGCGGGCGCATTGTGGGAGAAGTCTGCCACTTCACCGACTTCCTGCAATACCTGACCTCGGCTGAACCGGTCGAAGTCTTCGCTTACGCCGCGGGCAGCGGAATGAATGACACGCTGAGCATCGTCATCAGGTTCGGCGACGGCTCGACCGGCAACATCAATTACTTCTCTACAGGCGACAGGGCATTCCCCAAGGAGCGCGTCGAAGTTTACGGCGGCGGGCGCGTGGCGGTACTCGATGATTTCCGCCTGCTCGAAGTCTGGCGCAATGGCAAACGCAAAGTCACCAGGCGGCTGCAACAGGACAAGGGCTTTGACAGGGAACTCGAAGCCTTCGTCGCGGCGGCGCGCACGAGCGCCGGGATGCCGATCAGTTTCCGCAGCCTGGCGCTGACGACGCTCGCGACGATTCACATCGTGGACGCGCTTGGCAGCGGGCGGCCCGAAGCCGTTGATGTCAAATTTTCGATTTGAGATTGAAATCGCACTCTGACATTTGAAGCTCAGTCTTCTCCTTCACACGCTCCCGCATTTGCGCTGGGAGCAGGTGTTTTACCGGCTGCTGCGGACGGCACAGTTCCGCGCTTATCGCGCGCTGCCGCGGCTCGCCGCCCGGTGGCAGATGACCGAGGGGCGCGCGCCGGAGCCCGCCGCCGGCGCGGTTGAAACGATCCGCGAGGTCTTTGAATCTTCATTCGCTCACCTGAACACGCCGCTTGAGTGGCACGACGAGAAGCTGAGCAGTCTGGTCGCGGGAAAGTTCACGCACCTCAATCGCACGCTGACAATCCCGGCGCCCGACTGGAACGAGCGGTACGAAGGCCACCTGTGGAATTACCAGTTCCACTACTTCGGCTTCGCGGTGCCGTGCGCCAGAGTTCTGGTCGGGCGCGGCGATGAGCGTGCGTGGCGGCGCTGCCGCGAGCTGATCGAAAGCTGGATTGACGGCGCGCGCATCGGCGCAAGCGACGGGTGGGACGCTTATCCGGTTTCGCTGCGCGTGGTGAACTGGATTTACGCTTACGCGCTGGTCGCCGACCGCGAGGCCGACCGGAAGTTTCTCGGCAAGTGGCGCGCGAGCATTTATCAGCAGCTTGATTTTCTGAGCAGCCATCTGGAACTTCACCTGCTTGCGAATCACCTGCTCGAAAACGCGAAGACGCTCGTGATTGGCGGATTGTTTTTTGCGGAGGACCCGAAGGGCGGGCAGTGGCTCGAACGGGGCGAGCGGCTGCTGTGGCGCGAATTCGCCGAGCAGGTGCTTGAAGACGGCGGGCATTACGAACGCGCGCCGATGTATCACGCGCTCGCGCTGGCCGCGTTCCTTGAATGTTTCGCGCTCCTCGATGCCCACAGGGCGAAACGATCCATCGCCTGGGGAAATATTTCGCCCGGCGAGATCAGAAAGAAGCTGCGGGCGATGGCGCGGTTTCTCGAGGCGATGAGTTACCCCGACGGCACGCTCGCGCTCTTCAACGATTCGGCGAACACGGAAGAGGCAAGGGCCCTGCCATTGCTTGAGGCCGCCGCGCGCGTCGTCGGCAGCGATCCGGAAGCGCACTCACCTGTCTTCCCGAAGACTGGTTATTACTGCTGGTTTTCGCCTGACGGCGGTGAACGCATCATCGTGGACGCGGGGCCGCCTGCGGTTGATTACAACGCCGCGCACGCGCACTGCGACCTGCTGAGCTACGAATTGTGGCTGGATGGCCGCCCGTTCATCGTTGATTCCGGCGTTCACGGCTACGGCGGTGACCGTTTCCGCGAATACTGTCGCTCGACGCGGGCGCACAACACGGTCGTGTTTGACGGGCGCGAGCAGTCGGAAGTGTGGGGGACTTTCAGGATGGGGCGGCGCGCGGAACCGGGTGCGGTTGGAGTCAGGAGTGATGAGCAGACGTGGGAGTTCCGGGGAAGCTATACGCCTTATCACGATCGGGGGACGTTTTGTGAGCGCTCCATCCGGCGCACGGATCGGGGGCAGTGGATTTTTGAAGACCTGATGGATGAATTGATGCCGTACACCAGCTGCGCTGCCAGCTTCATCCATCTGCATCCTGACGTGCGGGCACGAAAAATCAGTGATGACAGCCTGGCGGTTGAATGCAGGGCGGGCGCGTTGACGGTTGTGATCGAGCCATTTGGCGCAAAAAGAGTAAGGATCATTGAAGGCGAGGATGAGCCGATCCAGGGCTGGTACTTTCCTGAATTCGGGATTGCAAAGCCGAGCCAGACGATCTGTTTTGAGTATCTGATAAAGGAGGAGGAATCCTTCGGTTACAAAATCAGCCGCCCGGCTGGCGGCTGACCACCGTTCGTTGATGCGCATTACTTTTCTTTGCCAGTACTTTCCGCCTGAAATGGGCGCGCCGTCAGCTCGCACGTACGAACACGCGCGGCACTGGGCCTCCCTGGGCCACGAGGTGACGGTGATCACCGGCTTCCCGAATCACCCGACCGGGGTCATCCGGCCCGAATACCGCGGCTGCTTCGTCAGGCGGGAAAGCGTTGACGGCATTGACCTGCTGCGGACATGGATTTACTGTGCGGCGAACAAGGGATTTGCAAAACGGGTTCTCAACTTTCTGTCGTTCTTCTTTTCGTCGCTGACGCTCGGCGCGCTGATGACCAGAAGGCCGGACGTGATTGTCGGGACGTCGCCGCAGTTCTTCTGCGCGGTGGCGGCTTACATGCTGAGCGTGGTGAAGCGCGCACCGTTCGTCTTTGAGGTGCGCGACATCTGGCCGCAGTCGGCGGTCGAACTCGGGGCTTTGAAAAATCGGCTGATCATCCGCGCGCTCGAAGCGATTGAAGCGTTTATGTACGCCCGGGCCGCGCGGATTGTGATCGTCGCGGAATCAACCAGGGGCTACCTCGTCGGCAGAGGCGTCGCGCCGGAAAAGATCGCGATGATTCCGAACGGCATTGACGCGAAGTATCTGGCGGCGGCAGCTCTGTCCGACGGCGAGGGCGTGCGCGCGGAACTGGGGCTGGAGGGCAGATTCGTCGTTTCATACGTCGGCACGCACGGCATGTCGCACGCGCTCGACACGGTACTCGGGGCGGCCGAGGCGCTGCGCCCGGACGCTTCGGTTCATTTTCTCTTCGTCGGCGAGGGCGCGGAAAAAGATCGGCTGAAGCGGCTGGCGGCTGATCTTAAACTCGACAACGTGACTTTTCTGAATGAGCAGCCGCGCGCGAGGCTGCCGGCTTTTTACCGGACGAGCGACGCCAGTCTGGTCCCGCTCAGGCGGCTGGAGATCTTCAAAAAGGTGCTGCCGTCGAAGATGTTCGAACTGATGGGGACGGGTTGTCCGATCATTTGCAGCGTCGAGGGCGAGGCCGCGGAACTGCTTGAGCGCGCCCACGCCGGATTATGTATCGAGCCGGAAAACGTGGAGGCACTCGTCGCCGCGATCAGGCAACTGCGCGCCGCCCCCGACCTCGCGCGGCAGTTCGGCGCGAATGGTGAAAGTTTTGTCAAAGCGCACTACCTGCGTTCGGTACTGGCGGAAAAATATCTGGAAACGTTGAAAACGGTGGCGGGCGGCGGATGGCAAGTGGTCGGTGATGAGTTACTGGATAAAAGCTGAGGGTTGTCAAGGCACCTCTTCAGCTGAAATGAAGTAACTGATCACCCGCCAGCGCGCCACCCGCCACAGACCACCGGCCACTAGTATGCGTTCTTACGTCATTCTCTTTGCCGTCTCGTTCGTCCTGTCGCTCGTGATGACGCCGTTTGTGCGGCGGAAGGCGATTGAGTGGGGGGCCGTTGATCTGCCCGGCGGGCGGCGCATTCACCTGCGCCCGACGCCGCGGCTGGGCGGCATCGCGATCTTCCTCTCATTCGTCGCCACGCTGCTGTGCGTGCCGCTGCTGGGCAACATGGTGAGCGACACTTTTCGCGGCAGCCTGCCCCGGCTGATTGCCCTCTTCATCCCGGCGACGTTCATTTTCCTGTTCGGCATCTATGACGACTTTCGCGGCTCCAGCGCGACGCTCAAGATCGCCGCGCAGTCGCTCGCCGGGACGTTCGTCTGGGCGTCGGGGTTCCGGATCGAGAAGCTTTCGATGCTCTCCGGCGGGTCGTGGGAACTGCCGGCGGTCGTCGGCTTCCTGCTCACTTTATTGTGGATCATCGGGATCACGAACGCCTTCAACCTGATTGACGGGGTTGACGGGCTGGCCGCCGGGGCGTCGGTCTTCGCGATGCTCTCGATCCTGGTCTTTTCGATAGTTCAAGGCAGCCCTGACATCAGTCTGGTCGCGGTCGTGCTGGTGGGTGCGGTCATCGGATTTCTGCCCTACAACTTCAACCCGGCGACGATCTTTCTGGGGGATTCGGGCAGCCTGTTTCTGGGCTTTATGGCCGCCGTGCTGTCAATGGTCGGGTCGCAGAAGGGCTCGACCATCGTGGCGATTGCGATCCCGCTCGTCTCCTTCGGGCTGCCGGTGATGGAAGCCGCGCTCTCGCTCGTGCGGCGCTTCCTGAGCGGCGCGCCGCTCTTTGACAGCGACCGCGGCCACATCCACCACATGCTGCTCCGGCGCGGCCTGAGCCAGCGTCAGGTCGTGATCCTGCTCTACGGCGTGTGTGCGCTCTTTTCGCTCTTCGGGCTGATGCTCCTCAACCCGGCGCGCAACCTGGCCGCGCTGCTCTTCTTCGTCCTGGGCGTGGGGATAGTCTTCGGCGTCCAGCACCTGCGCTACACGGAATTCAGCGAGCTGGGCTCTCAGATCCGGCGCGAGGTTTTGCAGCGGCGCCGCGCGCTGGCCGTCAACGTCCGGGTGCGGCAGATCAGCAGCGATCTGGCGGAGAACAAAACCATCGAGCAGTTTTTCGGCGCGCTGGAAGGGCTGCTGGCGGTCAACGAGTTCGATTGCGCGCTGCTGGAAATCAACGAAGCGAAGTATTCGGTGAGAGGCGTGGAGGCTTTCGCCCCGGGCGGGCGGAGGAGACTCCCGGCCAGCGGGTTCGACAAAGTAGTCTGGACGTGGGAACGCGGCGGCACGCCCCTTGATGAGATCCTCGCCTCGGACCAGTTCTGGACGCTGCGGCTGCCGATGACTGAAGAGGACGGCACCGCGTTCGGCGCAATTACCTTCTACCGCTGCCTGCTCGACGGCGAGCCATCAATTGACCTGAAAAACCTCTGCGGCCCGCTCCGGCGCGAATTGAGCGCGACGCTCGCCTGCCTGCTCAAGGAGTGTCCGGCCCCGGCCGGCCAGAGTCAGGCGCCGGCGATTCGGAGTTCGGAGCTGGTCAGTCAGTCGCCGGAGACTTTGCTGTGAGCCGGGAGTCCGCAGGAAGGTGCCGGATTCTCTCCTACCTCATAAGCGGGATATATTCCTCATCGTCCTGCTGGTCGCGTTCCCAAGTCAGAAAATCGAAGTAACCGCAGCGCCTGGTCAGCGGGTATTCGCGGCAGACGCCGGGGCGGTATTTGTAAACCGTGCAGCGGCGTTTCTCCTGGTCGAAGAACATGCAGGTGCTTTTGAAGATGTGATCCTGCTTGTGGCGCAGCACGCGGTACCCGTATTCGGGCACCCATTTGGTGAAGCGCAGTTCGGCCTCCTCGGGCGTGATTCCGAAGCCGCGGGCGAGGCGGTTGATGTCGCGTTTGTAGACGACGATCCAGTCGTAGGAGCAGCAGTAGCCGGGGCATTTCGCGCAGTCGTAGGCGGGCCTGGGCTTTTTCTGGGTCAGGATCGGCAATTCGGTTTTGGGCATAGGTGCGATCGCGCAGATTCCAGTACGGCGCCGGGTTTTGATCGTGGATTTCAGGCCGGAGACCGAAAAGTCTTCCCCGGCCTGCTACCGCCGGAATAATTCGTCCACATTCCAGAGCGAGCGCGGGCTGATGAAGCTCGGGCGCCAGTTACCGAGATTCGCTTTCGCGCCGCTGACGAAATGGCGCACGACGAGCGGGATCATCGGGATCTGCTCGGCGAAGATGCGCTGCGCCTCATTGAATTTCTCCCTGCGTTTGTTGACATCACTCTCGACGCTCTGTTCGTCCATCAGCTGGTCGAGCTTCTTTTCCCAGGCGGCACGGGCCTGCTTCTGGTTCAGAAACCAGAACCGCTGCTGGCCGTCGGTCCTGAGGATCGAGCTGATCGTCGTCGGGTCGGTGTCGGTCGCCGACGCCCCGTGCAGCGCGGCCTCGTACCTGAGCGACTTGCGCATGAGTTCGTTGAGGGCCTTGTCTTCGACGGGCGAGACATTGACCTTGATCCCGAGTTTCGCGAGGTCTTCCTGAATCACGGTCGCCATCTGTTTCCGCACCGCCACGTTTTCCGAGACGACCAGGGTGAATTCGACCGGGTGCCCGGCGCTGTCCACGAGGCCGTTGTCATTGAGCCTGAAGCCCGCCTCCTTCAGCAGATCCTGCGCCCGCTTCACATCATAATCGTAAGCCGGGATGTTGTCATTCACCCAGAATTTATTGCCTGGTGAAACCACGCCCTTGAGCGGAGTGCCGAGGCCCCGCAGCACGTTCTGAATGATCGAGGCGCGGTCAATCGCATGCGCCACCGCCCGGCGGAACCGGACGTCCGCAAACCACGCGCGCTTCGCCGGGTCAACCAGCGGTTTGCCCGATTCGTCCCTGCCGTCGTTCAGGTTGAACCAGAAGAAATCCGTCTGCAGGCGCGGGCCGAGGTCACGGACTGTAAACCCTTCGGCCTTGTCCTTCATCGTCGCGTAATCCGACGGGCGGATGTCGTCAAGCACGTCCAGCTCGCCCTGCTGAAACTTGAGGACAGAGTTGTTCGGGTCGCTGATCGCCTCGACGACGAGTTCATCCAGGTAAGGCAGCTGGTTGCCTTGCTTGTCCTTCTTCCAGTAATACTCGTTACGTTTGAGGATGGTGCGCTGCCCGGCCACGTACTCCTTCGGCGCAAACGGCCCCGAGACGGCGAAATCGGCGGGCGCCGCCGCAAGCCCCCACTGCTTGTCAACCTCGCCTTTCAGGTAAGCCGCCTCCAGCTTGTGGCGCGGCAGCACGCCGACGTTGTAGAGGTACGGCTCAATCGCGGCGACCCCGTGCGGCAGTTCCAGCCTGATCGTGCGGTCATCAACTTTCGACGCCTTCATCGGCTTGCCGTCAACCAGCATCGCGTCGTAGAAGGCGGGCGGGTGCAGCTTCGGGTCGGCGAGCAGCCCGAGCGTGAACAGTACGTCGTCGGCGGTCATCGGCGCGCCGTCAGAAAATTTCAGCCCGTCGCGCAATTTCACCGTCACAACCTTCCCGCCGTCGCTCGTGGGCCAGGATTCGGCGAGGCCCGGCACGTACTGTTGCTTGTCGTGGTCGAATTCCGCCAGCCGCGCCGACATCAGGAAGAAGCTGATGTTGATCGTGACCGCGTCGCCGGCAGCCAGGTAACTGAAGCTCTGCGGCGCGCTGCGGTCCGCGACGACCAGCCGACCGCCGCGCGAGCCAGTCTGCCGCTCGCCCGATTGCCGACCGTCCTGGCAGGCCGTGAACGCGAGCAGAAAGATGAAGAGGCCGATGAACAGATTTTTCCCGCGCACTGGTACACCTCCGCAGAGTGATGTTTCAAGCAACGTTGATGAACAGGAAGAAAAACGGGGCTGGCCCTGAAGCGGGCGAATTAGAGCATGACCGCCATCGCGAAGTAAAGCCGCAGATTCTGGGGGCCTGACCGGGGCCTCATCCGAACGGCGTCATCTGCATCATGTAATCCAGCACCTGATCCATCGCGGGCAGCGCGCGCGACTGTTTGAGCTGGAAGCCAACCTCGACGGAAACCTGCTGGAGCAGGCCGACCAGTAATTCAGAGCGGACGCGCACGAGGCCGGGGACGGAGCCGAGCTGGGCGAGGGTGTGGACGACTTTGACCGGAACCATCCCCCACATGGCTTCGAGCGAGGGCTGCGCTTTGAGCATTTCGTTGCCCACGATCATCCGGCTCTGCCCGTCCACGATCATGAGCAGGTAGGGGAAGAAGGGCCGCTCGTTCTTCTCGCCCACCGGCGTCGGCAGCAGGATCAGGTCAATTTCAACCTCGCGGTCGCTGTGCGGCATCTGTTTGAGCCGTTCGAGCGCCTGAAGGTCCATTTTCAGCGGGATGATTTCGGGCTCCGGCGGCGGCACGCTCACCACCTTGTCTTCCCAGACGAGCCCGCCATTATCCTCCCGCGCCGCGCGCACGAGCAGTACGTTCTCGCCTTCGGGCCAGAGCAGCGAATCGTCATCATTGAATCGCGCGGCGACCTCAGGCACCTGTTCGAGCGCGCAGGCGAGAAAGCGGGCTTCGGCGCCAGTCAGGTACCAGGGGAAGAATCCCGGCTCGTAACTGCGGAACTGTGGCCACGCCTGCGCCCCGCGAAATTTCAGCCCGAGCTGTTTGATCACGTCACGATCCTTTTTCTCGAGCTGCTCGCGGTCCTCGAACGAGGCCTGAAGCTGCGGGATTTCGAGCAGCCGCTGCGGCTCGACCTCGTCTTCGGCGTCCTCTTCCAGCTCGAGGAATTTGTACAGCGCGGCGGCGCCCGGGTAGAGCGCGACGGCCAGATGCTCGCCCAGATTGCCCATCACGCTGACGAAGCCGATTTCATCAGTCTCGGGGTTCTGCACGCCGAAAATATCGTCCTCCATCATCCACGTCCACGGGGCGAGTTCTTTGACGCGCGCCGCGGCCGCATACAACCTGCGCCATTCCTCAAGGGTCGGTGTCGTGTCAGCCATGTGAACTCCTTTGGTTATCCGTCAGCGGATTCACTGAAGGGCATATTGTGCAACAGTCGCTCGAATCCCACTACGGTTATTTTGCCAGCGCGCGCCAGGCCCTGTGATATTTCTCGATCCGCTTCCATGGTCGCCATTTTCTCTCCTTCGGGGCCGGCTTAAATTCAGAGTATCAGGTTGCGTTGACCCACAGGACGGGCTGACGCACGGGGAAGTTGCGGATCACTTCAGCGTCAACGGGATCAGCCTCCAGCTTCTTCCACAGTTCGATGTAGCGCGGCTCTTTGTATGCGATCCCGGCGAACAGCAGCGACGGCATCCGCACCGGCAGCTGGTCAAAATGTTCGATGTCTTTCGCAAACGGCCAGCGCGATTTGTCGGCGATGAACGGGTAGTGAAATTCGAACGCGCGCCGCAACCCCGCGCCGCCGGGCAAAGTGAACCCCCACAGGTCATCGCCCGGCGTCGAGAGAATCTGGCAGGCGATGCCAAGGATGTCGAGGTTGAAAAGCGAATAGCTGTATGGCCGCGTGCGGGCCAGTTCCAGCGGGAAGCTGCCGTCGGCGGTCAGCTGGTCGGGTATCAGTTTCGTGCGGAACAGTTCGCGGCAGCGCTCAATCATCTTTTCGTTACCGACCAGTTGCGCGAACGCCGCCGCCTGCATCACCCAGCAGCTCCCGTGATTGTTCTTCGCCGCGCGCTCCTCAGCGCCGTTCGGGTGCGCGTCAATCCACTTCAGGTACTCGGCGAACCACTTATGCAGGCCCTGCTCATCGGCTTTGCTGAGCGCGCGCGATCTGCCGAGCGCGGGAATTGACCGCGCGACTTCGGCCAGGTGGATCGTATCAATGATGCCGATGCCGCGGCCTTTGGTGACGCCCTTGATGGCCTGCGCGTAGAGCAGGTGCGGGGCCATGTAAGTCTTTTCGTCGAGGAAAAAGACGCGCAGGTGCTGCGCCGCACGTTCGGCGTAACGCTTCTCGCCGCTGACCACCCAGCCGGCGGTGAGTGACGCCACGCAGAGGCTCATCTTCACCATCGCCTGGCGGTGGTCGTTGAAGTTGTCCGGGTTGATCTGCCCGTCGCGGCGGATGTAAGGCCCGCCCGGGTTCTTCGGGTCGGGCCACCAGTAATCGCCTTCGGAAAAGAAATCGTGCGGCCCGCCGGCGCTGCGTTCGCTGCGCGAGGCGGTCACGCTGCCCGGGCGTTCGGCCAGCGCCCGGTCGGCGGCACGGATGACGCGGGCGTATTCGTGCTTTTTGAGGTCAAGCTTGTCAGCCGGCAGTGCCGCAGCGATTGCCGCGTGCCGATCAATGAGCGCCGCCGCCGTCGTGCCCGCCAGAGCGCCCATAAAAAAACGCCGATTCATAATCATCCTGCCAGTCACTCGCCCTTCCTTTTGACCTTCCATTGTTCAGATTCGGTGCGCGCAGTTTTCAGATAAGCTTCGATCCGCTTCACGATTTCGGGATACTTTGCGGCGACATTATTTTGTTCGCCGCGATCAGCTTTGAGGTCGTAGAGTTCGAGCGGTGAATCCGCGCCGTTACGCACGGCCTTCCAGTCGCCCATCCGCACGGCCTGGTCAAAGCCCCTTTCGAAAAACTCCCAATACAGAAACTCGTGCTGCTTTTGTTTCTTCCCCAGCAGGGCGGGCAGCATCGAAATACCGTCAATACCCGCCGGCGCTTTCACTCCGACCAGTTCGGCAGCGGTCGGCAGAAAATCCCAGTGAGCCCAGACCTGATCGCTGACTCTGCCCGCTTTTATCTGACCGGGCCAGCGCACGACCATCGGCACGCGGATGCCGCCTTCGTACAAATCGCGCTTGATGCCGCGCAGGCCGCCGTTGCTGTTGAAGAAGACCGGGTCGGCGCCGCCTTCCTTGTGCGGGCCGTTGTCGCTCGTGAAAAAGACGATGGTGTTGTCGTCAATCCCCAGTTCCTTCAGCCGCGCGAGAATTATTCCGACATGGCGATCCATGCGCGTGATCATCGCGGCGAAGGCCGCGCGCGGCGTCGGCTGCGAACGGTAGCCGATGGACGGCAGGCGCTCGGGCGAGGGTTGAATTGTCGGCACGGCGTCGGCTCTGGCGTTGACGAAAGGCGTTTCCGGGAATTTGCCCCGGTACTCTTTCATCGAATCTTCCGGCGCGCGCAACTCGGCGTGCGGCACAGTGAAAGCCAGATAGAGGAAGAAAGGGCGGCGGCTGTTTCTGCCGATGAAATCCAGTGCGGCCTGAGCGAACAGGTCGCCGGCGTAATCCTTCTCCAGATCAACCGGAAATACTTCGCCGTTCTTCCACAGGTGGCCCGTGTATTGCCGGTGCGCGTGCGTGTGGTCGAGGAAGCCGAACGACTCATCAAAGCCCTGCCGGTCGGGCCGCCCTGTGGTCGCCGTCGTGCCGAGGCCCCACTTGCCGATCACCGCCGTCCGGTATCCGGCGGTCTTCAACACCTCGGCCACCGTCACATCTTCGGGGCGCAGCGGGATTTCCCCGTTGCCGCGAATCCAGGCGTGGCCGGTGTGAAATCCGGTCATGAGGGCCGCCCGCGACGGCGCGCAGACCGTGCTGCCCGCGTAATACCCGGTGAAGCGCGTACCCTCATTCGCCATCCGGTCAATGTTCGGCGTGCGAAACTTCTGCTGACCGTAACAACTCAGGTCGCCATAGCCAAGGTCATCGGCGTGGATGAAGATGATGTTCGGCTTTTTCCCGGCGGCGGAAACCGTGGCGGGCGGAGTCGTCAGGCCGCAGAACAATGCGAGCAGAACAAGCGTCGTCAGATGTCGGAACAATTTCCTTGTCATGATTTCAGTCCCAGCAGGCGTTCGGCATTTTCGTGATAAACCTTGCGCAGGATCGTTTCCGGCAATCCCAGCCCGTAAATGCGCCAGCGCCCCTGCGGCGGGATGCGGGCCGGCGCGTAATCGAAATACTCGTCCTCGGTTTCGAGGAAGCGGTAATAGATCTCGTAAAGCTGATCGCCGAAGATCTGCTGCGGCGTCTCAACCCCTTCCGGCACGGCGTCGGTGCCGAACATAATCCGGTCCTGATACTTGTCGAAGAATTTACGCGCCGTGCGCGGCTGGCGGCCGAGTTCGCCGATGCGCGCGCCGATTTCGACCGACGTGTTCGGGTAATGATCCAGCCACTCCGACACCCACCCCAGGTTTTCGGCGTTGCCCACGTGCAGCAGCACGAACTCGGTTTTCGGGTGGCGCGCGATGACGCGGAGGCGCGCCTCGTGCAACTCCCGGTTGCTCGGAAAATCGCCGCCGTAAAATGACCAGCTCGGGTGCGCGTTCAGTTCCTCGAAGCGTTCGTTGTAGCGGTCAATCGGCAGGAAGAACGCTTCGGGGTCGGAGGTGTGCATCGCGACGGGCATCCGGTTCGCGCCCGCCGCCTCCCACATCGGGTCGAAGCGGCGGTCGTCAATCTGCACGAGCTTTCCCGTCGTGACGTTCTCGCGCAGGTAAAGCCCGAGCGTCTTGAGAACCTTGACCCCTCTGGCACCGTCCTTTCTCGCCCGCTCGATCTGGTCGGCCTGAAACTGCGGGTAATTCTGCTCGACGATCTTTTTGAACCAGGGCTCGGTGAAAACGATGAAGCGGTCGGGGTGCGGCGCCTGCCAGGTGCGGATGTTTTCTTCCAGCGCCGCGCCGTAACCGCCGGTCAGGTTGACCATCGTCCGCAGGTTCTTCCGATCCATGACGGCCAGAATCTCCGGGGGCTTCGCGCGGGAGCGGGCTTTTTCCAGCGGGCCGGAAGTGTCAGTGAACGAGAGGTGCGTGTGAAAATCAATGACCGGGAAGCGCGCCCGCTCAACTCGCGTTTCCGGCACGTGCAGCATGCTTTTTGGTTCGTAGTCATTGATCGAAAGCGGCTGAGGGCTTTGCTTTTTTGCATCCTGTTGTTGCTGGGCAGACGTCAGGCTGCCGGATGCGAGGGCCGTCAGCGCAAAACCCTTCAACCATTCTCTGCGGGTTGGTTTGTCCATGATTTCTCCGAAAATCAAATTGCCGGCGGCGTCATTTGCCGGGCACGACCAGTGTCTGCTCTTTGCCGTTCGCAGTCAGCAGCGGGTGTCTGACGACAGTGCGGAATTCGTACTGTCTGCCCGGCTCAAGGCCCGTGACTTCGGTTGAAAATTCCCCGGCGGCGTTGACCAAGGTGAGACCGGCCTCCTGCCATTTTCGTTCGTTGAATTCGGTGGCTTCAGGTTTGATGCGGTACTGAAAGCCGACCCGGACTGAAGAGGCTCTGCCCAGGTCTTCAAGCCTGCCCCGCAACACGGCAGCGCGCTTTTCGGCGTTCCACGACCCGGCCAGCGTGGCGACTCTGGGCGGCGTGACGCCGGATTTCGCGTGCGTGATTTTGATGACGACCGGGTTCGGCCACTGATAGTTGGTGTAAAGCCGGTGGGCCTTCCACGCGGTGATCTGCAAACCTTCGGCGGTCTGCTGCCATTTCAGGCTCGGCCTGACCTGTGGCTTGTATTCGAGGATTTCGCCGGTCTGGCCGAGGACGGTGATGGCGCTCTCCTTCGCGGCCTCGACCGATTTGAGCGTGATGGTTTTCGGCTCGCCAAATTTCCATTCGTCGGTGACGATGGCGTAAACGGTGTCTTCGTTCTTTCTCTTCGTGAACCAGACGCCGCCTTCATTGGTCACGACCCAGGGCCGTGCGTCGTAAATCGCCTCGCGGTTGACGAACATCCAGAGCGCGACTTCGCGCAGCCGGTCTTCCTGCTGAATCGGCAGCTCGCCATCAGGCTTCGGGCCGACGTTGAGCAGGAGGTTGCCGCCCCTGGCCCGGGTTTCGATCAGGATGCGGATCAGTTCCTGCCCCGACTTGTAAGTCTCGTTCGTCGGCTTGTAGGGCCATTCGGTGCCCATCGTCAGGCATGATTCCCACGCGCCTTCGAGCGGCAGCCCCGGAATGTGCTGCTCCGGCGTGGCTATCGCGCCGCGCGTGACGACGATGTTCGGCTGCAGCTCCCAGCAGTATTCGCGCAATCCGTCAGCCGGGCCGTCAAGAAACATCAGGTCAATCGGCCCGTAATTTGTCAGCAGTTCGCGCAGTTGCGCCTTGTCGTGATCCATCAGCCCCGGGTTCTCCTGCGGCGTCACGCCCGGGTGCGGGCCACGCGCTATGGGTTTGTCGTTTTTCAGGAGCCACAGGAAATCATCGGGCGAGTAATAAAAGCCGACGGCGATGCCCTGATCACGGAACGCTTTCACCAGCTGCTTCGTGATGTCCCTGCCGTAAGGCGTGTTCATGACGTTGAAGCCGGTCGTCTTCGTCTCGAACATGCAGAAGCCCGCGTGGTGTTTGGTCGTGAAGACGACGTATTGCATCCCGGCGAGCCTGGCCAGCGCGGCCCAGTCTTCCGGGTCGTATTTGCGCGGGTTGAAGACCTGCGGCAGGAATTCGACGTAACGTTTCAGGTAATCATCCGAAGCGCCGACCATCGAATGACTGATCACCCCGCCGAGCGTGCCGTCAACGTTCCAGTGGATGAACATCCCGAAGCCAAGGTCACGGAACCATTCGACCCGTTCGGGCCTGTTGCCGGGCGTGTGCTGGGAGTAAGCGACCCCGTGCGCCAGGGTCACGAAGCAGATCAGCAGAGTGATTAAGCTGTTCCGGAATTTCTTACTGGTCATGGCAATTTGACGAGTCGGAATCCGTTGTTCTCGTGGAGCGTTTCAAAATTTACTTTTGACGCCTTCGGCAGCACAGCGTAACCGGCGTGGTACTTTGCACCGAGCGCGATCAGTTGTTCGGCACTGAGTTCGGCGTAGGCGTTGTTGAGCGGCTTGCGATTTTTGAGACCGCGGTCAGACGCGAGCTTCCCGCCGGTCAGGTCTTTCAACCTCTCGAACCATTCTGTCAGGTAAAGCGCCCCGTCGGGGTTGATCTTGAATTCCACGACGTTCGAGCGGTCTGTCAGCGCGGTGAAGCCGTCGTTCCCAGGGGGCGTCAGATAGACCGTCTCACGCGGGCCATTGGCTTTGATCCAGTTGCAGATCCTCACCCAGTCCTGCTTCCGTTCGGAGTAGCGCGTCACGCCGGGGTGAAACTCCCGATCAGGATCTCTGGCGGTTGCGTAAGTGCCCCAGCCGAGGGCGAGCAGGATCAGGCAGGCGTTGACGAGGCCGGGGAGCCACGCCCTGCCGCCGCGCCGGGGCCCCTGCCGCGCGAGTACGTTCGCGAGCAGGATCAGGCAGAGCGCGCCGAAGACCGTGACGAGCGGGCTCAGGCGAATGAACTGGATGTTGGCAATCTTGTCGTTTTTGATGATGTAGTAGTCGGTGAAATGGACGAGCGCCAGCGCGACCAGCGTGAGGCTCATCACGAGCAACCCCCCGGCCAGCCGTGCTTCATCACGCTTCGTGCGCCGCAACCAGTACCACACCGCCGCCTGCACAAGCACGTACCCGCCGACCCACAGGGCATGCGCTGCCGACATCAGTTCGAAATGGTGAGGGTGGCGGAAGTCAATGTAATAAGCCAGTGAGTAGCTGCTCGAAGCGGGCCTGAGCAGACCCTGCCGCATCATCTCCAGCAGGTGAAGGATCGCGGGCGAGGCCGGGAGCAGATAGAGCGCCGCGATCCTGACGGTTTCGCGAACGCCGAACGATTTCAGCCTGACCAGATAAAACGGCGCGATCATCAGCGTGCAGATCACCCCGATCTGCAGGTGGAATATCACCGCCATCCCGGCGCAGAAGGCCGCGGGCCGGTATCGTGACTGTAATAAAAAGGCCGCCGCCAGCAGCACGAATGAGTGGGCGAAGAGCGGCGGCTGGATTTCGGTGTTGCCGACGAAGGTGTTCTCTTCGAGCCCCGAGCCCGTCCACAGGAACCCGGTCGCCAGAAACAACCCGGCGGCCAGATAACCCGTGAGCGGGAGTCGCAGCACGCGGCACAGATACCAGAGCGACGCTGACAACAGCGCAGCCCCGACGAGATGCAGAAAGACGATCCCGCGCTCTTCGCCCGCGAGCCAGGACAGCCCGGCGAGCAGGTAAGCAAAGACGCGGTGATGATAAATGCGCAACGAGATGTTGAAATCGCCGGGCAGGTAGTCGGGGTTGAGTATCCGACGCACGACGGGCAGCAGCCCGACATGATTTGAAATGCCCACGCCGATGCCGCCGTTGAAGCTGATGATCAGGATGGCAATGCCGGCGATACAGAGAATGGTGAGCAGCGGCATCACGAGCGACCGCGACTGGCTGATCGCCATCCCGGGCATTGCGTCTGATTGTGAATAGTCACTCTCCATCAGGAGATTTATCTGAAGGGTGCCTTATTTCACTTCGTGTCTGCGATGTGGCAGTGCCAGAAAAATCAGTCCGAGCAGAGTCCAGAACAGAACCCGCAGCTTGCGATAAACGGCCATCGTCACGCCGGCCAGCGCCCCGAAGCCGAGGGCCTGCGCAAGCAGCGCGGTCCCGGCCTCATCTACACCGACCTTCACCGGCACGAAGGCGAATGCAAAATTGATGAGCCGGTTGACCGCTTCAAAAATGAATGACGCGACCCAGCCGGGCTGCCCGCCGATCAGCCGCAGCATGACCCACATTTCCGTCACGCCGAGCAGGTGGAAGCCCGCCTCGCACAAACACACCGCCGCGAAATCGCGCGGACGCTGGCGGTAAAAATCGAAGATGTGTTTTTCCAGTTTGTGCAGGTGATGAAACTGATGGTCAATCTGATGACCGAAGCGATGGCGCCCGATAACGCGCCTGATCAGTTTTCTCAGGGCCGTCACCGGCGACCACCGCCGGCTGAATACTACGATCACCGCGACCAGAATTACCAGCAGCGCGCCGAGTGCGAGCAGGCTCGCCTGGCGCAGCGACGGGCTCAGCGCGAAAGTGGCGAGCAGCACGCCCACCCCCGCGAGCATCATCACGCAGCACGAAATGAAGTAGCTCAGGAATTCCACCGAGAGCGACGAGGCCGCATGCGCGAAAGGCATCCGCCCGCTAAAAAAAACCAGCCGCGCCGGTTCGGCCAGCAGCGGCCCCGCCGTCGTCAGATTGCCAATTGCATCGCCGATCAGGCGCGCGCGCCAGACCGTGAAAAATCCGACGCGCCGATCCGCCGCCGACATGCACCGCAGCCACGCCCAGGCCCTCACCGCGGGCCGCAGGCCGGAAATGAAGATGATCCACAGAAAACCCGGCCCGATTGAGCGCACCCGGGTCAGCAGTTCCTGCGACCCGGCCTGCCGGATGACGTAAACGAAGAGCGCCAGCCCGGCCAGCAGTGAGAGGATGGTGATCAGGTAAGCACGTTTCCTCATTGCGCCGGCACCCGCCTGTGACGTTGCTTTGCGAATACAATCGCTCTGCTCATTTATTCATCTGATCCGGCGGACTGTGTCTTGGGATCTCGGCTTTGAAATCGCCCAGACTGGCCCAGTGCAGGCGCCGGTTGAGGTCAACTTCCGTCACCACGACCGTCCCCCATTTCTCGGCCTGCGCGAGCGTCCTGCCGTCGTGATCGTAAATCGCCGTCAGCATCCAGTTGCGCGAAACATCCTCGTAAGTGCTGCTGACCAGGTAAACGTGATTTTCGCAGGCCCGCGCCGAGGCGAGCAACGGGTTGCAGCCCCACACGGGCCACGCGATCACTTCGGCGCCGCTCTGGCCGAGCCGCCGCGCGACTTCGGGGAAGAAGCCGTCGTAACAGACCATCATCCCTACTTTGCCAAAGCGCGTCTCAAACACCGGGTATTCATTGCCGGGCGTAATGCCGCCTTCGATCTCGCCGCGCGGCAGGGCGACCTTGCGATACCGCCCGACGATCTTCCCGTCAGGGCCGAGCATCACCGCGACGTTGTAAATCAGGTGGTGGTCGCGTTCGATCAGTCCGGCGACGATGTACAGGTTGTGCTTCCGGGCCAACTCGCCGAAGTATTCAGTCGAAGGGCCGGGGATCGGTTCGGCCACGTCAACGTAGGGTTTGCCGAGGCCGTAATAGGTCAGCGTTTCGGGCAGCACCACGAGATCGGCGCGCTGGCGTGCGGCTTCGGCGACGAGCGGCGCGAACTGCTGGCAATTGTCCATCGGCGTTTTCCCGCCTGCAGGTCGGAAATGCACGGCGGCGAGGCGCGCCCTGCGTTCGGGCGGCGGCGGGGTTTCGGCGAGCGACACCGAACTCCATTCGACTCTGGCGCGCGAAGCCCAGCGCAGGTGCAATTCGACTACGGCGTGCGTCGCTTTCGCGGGCGCCTGATAAACGTCAGAAACCTCCGTCCAGCCGTCGGCATCGGTCGCTTTGTCCGTCGGGTATTCAGGTTCGGCGACGGGCAGGGCTCCCTTCAGGTAACCGCTGACGACCGGCGTATCGCGCAATACCTGCCTGCCGTTGTCGTCCTGCCAGATGACGCGCGCGACGACGCTGCGCCGGGGCGCGGCGACGTTCTCAACCCGGCGCAGCGCGAGGAAGCGATAGTGTCTGCCGCCCGTGATCGCGAAGGTTTTCATCCAGTAACCATCCAGCCCTTCGCGCCCGTCGGCAGTAATGACGAGACTGCCTTTGCCATCCTTCCCGCCTTTCGGCTGATAGTCGAACTGCGGGCGGATCTCATCGCGCGGGGCCGCCGGCCGCCAGCCGTCAGGCGCGGACCTGATGCCGTCGGCCGCTGCCGCAGCGACGAGCAGGATAACGAGAATTGTTTGAGGGAGAAAGTAACCGGCCCTGGTCATATTCGTGACTCCTTTGTCGTGCATTTCGATTCAGCCCGGCGGTTTCAGTAAGTCAGCCCGAACCCATACCTGAAGAGCGGATCATACCGTCGGTCGCCGACGTTGATCGGGATCTGCGACATCGAACGCGGCCACGAAAAAGAGAGCCTGCCGGCAGGTTTGTAATCACCGAACAGGACATCGGCCACGCCCTGACCCTCAGTCCCGGGCAGCCAGGCGGCAATGAACGCGTCGCATTTGTCCAGGGCTTCGCCGATGATCAGCGGGCGGCCTGAGAGCAGAATGACGACAACGGGAATGCCGGCCTGCTTCATATTACTGACGGCTTCAACATCCTCCTTTGCCAGTGACAGGTCGGTCCGGTCGCCGAACATTTCGGCGTACGGCGTCTCACCGATCACGACGACGCCGACATCGGCCCCTCCGGCGCCGGTTCCGTCCCTCGAAAAAGTCACCCGTGAGTCTTTCGAGACGGCGTTCTGAATGGCCTTCAGAATGGTCGTCCCGCCGGTCGTCACCTCACCACTCTTCCCCTGCCAGTCAATCGTCCAGCCGCCGCACTGATTGCCCAGATCGTCCGCGCTTTTGCCGCCGACGTGAATGCGGGCGAGCTTCTTTGACAAGGGCAGAACCTTTTTATTGTTTTTGAGCAGCACCAGCGACTGGCGCACGCACTCGCGGGCGACCTCGCGATGGCCGGCGGAACCGAAAGTCTGGTGCAGGCTGCGGTCGGCCAGCGGAGATTTGTTCCTGTCCATCAGGCCCATCGCAAACTTGACGCGCAGGATTCGCATCACGGCGTCGTCAATCCGCGACACCGGCACCCGGCCTTCGCCCGCCAGCTCTTTCAGTGTGTCGAAGAATTCGGCGTTCCTGTCCGGCACCATCACCATATCCATCCCGGCATTGATCGAGGTTTCAATGCGGCTCTTGTTGTCGCCGGGGAGCTGGTCGAGCGCGTTGTAATCCGAAATCAGGAAGCCTTCAAAGCCGAGTTCATTCTTCAGGATCTCGGTCAGCAGGCGCTTGCTGCCCGAACACTTCACGCCGTTCCAGCTGTTGTAAGAAGGCATGATCGTGCCCACGCCGGCCCTGATCGCGGTGACGTAACCCTGCAGATGAATTTCCCGCAGCTCCTTCTCGGTCAGCCGCGTATCGCCCTGGTCGAGCGGCCAGCGCTCGGTTGATCTGCCCTTCGGCGCCCCGGTCCCGTAGGCCGTTCCGCCGTCGCCGGCAAAATGCTTGGCGCAGGCGAGTACGCTCGGCGGGTCGCCGAGGTCATTGCCCTGAAAGCCCCTGACGGCGGCCTCGCCGAGCGTGCGGGCCAGCTCCGGCGCTTCACCAAAGCCTTCATACGTTCTGCCCCACCTCTCATCACGCGGGACGGCCACGCAGGGGGCGAACGCCCAGTTGATCCCGGTCGCTTTGACTTCTTCAGCCGTGACGCGCGCGGCCTTCTCGATCAGGCCCGGGTTGCGGGTGCAGCCGAGGCCGATGTTATGCGGGAAGATCACCGCGTTGAGGACGTTGTTATGGCCGTGGACCGCGTCCACGCCGTAGAGCAGCGGGATGGCCAGGCGAGTCTTGAGCGCCTGCGACTGGCACCTGTCGTAAGCGTCAGTCCAGGCCGCCAGCGTATTGCCTTCCTTCGGGTCGGCATTGCCACCGCTGAGGACAGACCCAAGGTGGTACTTTGCGATGTCGCCCGGGTCTTTCAGGCCGGTCAGTTCGGCCTGAGTCATCTGTCCGATCTTCTCTTCCAGCGTCATTTTCGCCAGCAGTTCCCGGGCCTGCGGGTCCCAGGAAGAAAATCGTTTCGGAGTGCCGGCGCGGGACGGTTGCGCGGCAGGCCGGGTGGTGTGGTCAGCGATCACGGCCAGTGCCGGAAGCAGGGCGAGCAGGGTGACAAAGTATCTCATCTGATCATTCCTCTGAATCGTGGATTGTGGTTATCATTCGGTTGCGGGCCTGCCTCATGGGCGGTTCCATTACGGCGTGCTGGCCGCGCAGCCTCGCGGTCAGTGCCGCGGCGTCAATGTCCCGGACGGCGACTTTCTTATCAATCACCATCGCTTTCAGTTTTGCAGCCGATCCTGCTGCCCCCCGGGGCAGGCGGGGGAGCAGGCTGTAAGTTTAATTGTGATAACCAGGCCGCAATTCAGACGGGCTGCGCCCGGGTGTCACTACGCGAAACCGGCTCTTCGGCGAAGCGCACCAGCACTTCGGCTGCGATCAGGGACATGCTGAAGGCGAAATGGATGTCGAGCCGTTCGTCGAGCGACTGCGCGAGCAGCCGGTCATAAATCCGCAGCACGACTCTGGCCCGCGGGTTGAGCAGCTTGGCATTCAACCCGACCTCCAGATTGGTCAGGTCATCCCTCGTCACGCAGAGCAGCGCTTTGGCTTCCTGCATCCCGGCGTCGCGCAGCGTACGTTCGATGCGCGCGTCGCCGATGATGGTCGGGACTCGTTTCGCATAGATCGCCGGCAGGAAGCGGCTGTGTTCCTGACTGTCAATGACGACCACGTATTCGCCGCGCTTGAGCAGCTCCTCGACGACGCGCAGCCCGATTGAGCCGATCCCGGCGACGATGACGTGCCCCGACTGCTTCACGCGCCGGCGGCCGAAGGAGAGCGCGATCCGTTTTTTGAGCAGCGAATCGGTGATCAGCGCGAAGATCACGGCGGTATTGGTCACGCTGGCGATCATCAGCAGGATGCCGATGATCTTGGAAAGCGTTTTGGCATCGCGCAGATTGAAGTCGCCGAAACCGACCGTCGCCATCATCGTCACGACAAAGTAGACGGCGTCAATCCACGACAGGTGTTCGGCGACGTGAAAGTAACAGGTGGCCAGAATCGCCAGCGCGCCGATGAAACAAACGGCGCGCACGATCAGCGGGTCAGGTTTCCAGGGCTCGGTAATCTCCTTTTCCGTTTCCGCCGGGATGGCGCGGGCACTCGTGGCTGATGACCGCGTCGGCGCGTAAACCGCGTCCACGAATTTCTGCGCCGCGAGTTCGGGCGCGTTGATGAAGGAAAAATGCTCCAGATGCCGCGCCAGCTTTTTGCCGAGGCGGCTCTGGATCAGGGTGATGACCACCGGCACAGTGCTGCTCGCGTTGCGCACGGCGAGCGCGATCCGGATGTTGAGCTTGTCTTCATCAGTGACGGCATAAACCACGCGCGCCCGCCCGATGTCGTCCGGCACAGTGAAATCAGAGCTGGCATATTCCCATCCGGATGAAGGTTCCGGCGCCTCGGCGGCGCGGTCAATCACCAGCACGCGCCGCGCCGCCCGCGCCAGCCGGTCGGCCAGTCTGATGCCGACGTGCGTCGCGCCGAAGATGACGATTTCAGGGACAGGTGTCGAATTCAAGCGGACCCTCCCACGTTCCCGCATTTCGCGGGGCTGGCAACAACCTGACGCTGCCTAATATAATCCCTCCGGGCAAAGGTTGTAATAACCGGGGAACAAACATGCAAAGCACCGAACGGCTCAGAAACGAGCAGGTGGCGCAGGTCGTCGCCGAAGTCACGCGGCTGGCACAGCGCCGCGAGGACTTGCAGCTTGATTCACTGGAGCGCTCGCAGGTCGAGCAGATCCTGCAGGAACTCAACCTCCCGCCTGACCTGATTGACGACGCGCTCGTGCAGTTGCGGCGGAAGGAAGCGCTGGCCAGGGAGCGGCGGCGCAAAAAATGGATCATCGCCGCCGCGACCGTCGCCCTGCTCGCGCTGCTCACGACCGCCTTCTGGTGGACTTCGCACCGCAACGCGATCTTCGCCCGCATCACCGGGGATCAGGGGCGAATCACGGGGCGGGTGGATAGTGGCAGCAATATGTCCACGGTCACGCGCAACGGCGAAGAAGTGAATTATCACGTCACGTTGCGCGACGTGCCGCTCAATGAAAGGCTCTCGCTCGACTGCAAATGGACGAGTCCGAGCGGGCAGGTTTTCAAACAGAATCACTGGGAAACACAGCTGACCAACCAGACAGTCTGGCCGACCTTCTGCAAATGTCAGATCGGCGCGGCAGCGGAAAAAGGCACGTGGAAAGTCGAAATGTCACTCGGCGGTCGCGTGCTGAGTTCGACCACGTTTCAGGTCGAGTAGACGGTATGAGCGCAATCATCGGATACTGGGGCGCGGGCGTTCGCGAAGAGCTGGACGCACTGCTGGCCGTCAGCATCAGCGCGACCCCGCACACCTTTCAGCGGCTCAGCCTCCCGGCGAATCGTCACAACGGCCGCAGCCCCGCCGCCATTGCTTGTTTTGGTCGTCACGTTCAGACAAACGGCACTGATGGAATGCTGACCGCCTCGCTCTCGGCTTCCGGCCTGTCAGACGGCGGCGGTGCGCTGGTCGAAGCTCAGGCCCATTGCCTGAGACTGCGCCGGGATGCTTTCGGGCGCGTGCCGCTCTACTGGCTACAAAGCGACGGCGCCGTCTGGTTTGCCACACGGCTTCAACTGCTGCTGCCGATTCTGAAGGCGAAAGTTTCGCCGGCCGGTTTGTACGGCTACACGTGCTTCTCGTGGATTCCGTCGCCGCTCACTCCGGTCGAAAACATTTTCGCCGTGCCTGCCGGGTGCGAAGTGGTCTGGAAGCATGATTCGGCGTTCGGAGTGCCGGCTTCAGCCGGGTTTTGCTTCGGCGTAACGGAAAACCCGGCTGAAGCCGGCACTCCGAACATCGTCCGCCGATGGCACGAGTGGCAGGCGGTGGATGATGAAATCAATGACGAAGCAGAAGCCGTCACGCAGTTGCGCACTTTGCTCGACCAGGCGGTTGAAGAGCAGACCGGCGACATTTCATCGGATGAAACGGTCGGAGTCTTTCTGTCCGGCGGGCTTGATTCAGCAGTGACTGCGGCGCTGCTCGTGCGCGCCGGCATGAAGGTCAGAGCTTACACGCTCGATTTCGGCGAATACGGTCTGCCGGAGGTTTCCTTTGCCGAAGGCGTCGCGCGGCATCTGAAAATTCCGCTCATCAGAGTTGACGCCTCACCGCGAAGAATCCGCGAGGCTCTGCCGGCGACCGCGCGGGCGCTGGATCTGCCTTTCGGTGATGGCGTGACCGCACCATTGCTCCTGCTGAGTGAAGCGGCTGCCTGCGAAGTCGGCGTGGGTTTCAACGGCGAAGGTGGCGATCAGTTGTTCGGCGGGTGGGCGAACAAGCCGCTGATTGCGGCGGGGATTTACCAGCAGTCGCACCCTGCCGGGGATGATTTCGAGCGGGCCTACCTGCGGACTTTCCATCGCCTGCATGGGTCTGAGGCGGCGGTTTACAGCGAAGCGGTGCGGGCGGAAGTGGCAAAGCTGAATCCGCTGGAGTGGCTGCGGGAAGCGCTCGATAATTCAGTAGGGCACGCGCTGCTCCATCGCCTGCGGCGCGCGAATCTGATGCTCAAGGGCGCGCAGAACATCCAGCCGCGGGCGACGAATCTGGCCCTCGCCCATGGGCTGATGGTGCGCACGCCGTTCTGTTCGCTGCCGCTGGCGCAGCTGACTTTCCGGCTGACCGGCGAGTTGTGTCTGCGCGGGCCGTGTGAAAAGTACCTGCTCAAGCGCGCGGTCGAGGACTGGTTGCCGGCGGAAGTCGTCTGGCGCGAGAAGCGCGGGATGGGCGTGCCGCTGACGCAGTGGTGCCTCGGGCCGCTCTGGCGCGAACTGGGCCGGTGGCTCGGGCCTGACGCGTTGCGCGCCGAAGGACACTTTCAGCCGGACATCGCGCTTCGCGTGGCAACGGGTCAGTTGAGCGGGCAGATTCAGGGCCGCCGCATCGGCGAGATTCTGTGGCTCCTGATGATGTGGCAGGTGTGGCAGCGGACGGTGCTGCGTCAAGACCGCCTGAAAGCCCCGGATTTCAAACAGTCACTTCATAATCCTTTCTGGCTGCCGCAGCGCTGGTGGCAGTGGCGATACCGGGCAATGACGTAGCGCGATGGGTCAGATTGCGCTGCCGCGTTCATAACTCTTCACGATGATTTCACCCGCATTATCACAGCAATTGCTGGCCGACTATGGATCGCCGCTGTACGTGTACGATGCCGATCACTTGCGCTCAACGGTTGCGCGCATCCGGCGCGCAGTCCCTTACCCGCACACGAAATTTTTCTTTGCCAGCGTCGTCAACGGCAACGTTTCGCTGATGCGCATCTTCCGCGAATGCGGCTGGGGCCTGCACGCAAACACGCCGGGCGACGTGTTCCTTGGCCTGCAAGCCGGGTTCGCGCCCGGGCAGATGGTGTACAGCGGCAGCAATCTCAACCGCGAAGAGATGGCCGCGATGCTGCGGCACGGCGTCGGCACGCTCAACCTCGACAGCATTTCTCAACTGAAATTGTTGTGCGAACTCTGGCAGCAGGAGAAGGCGGAAAATCGTGAGGAAATCAGCGAACGTTCTTTGCCGCGTAGCGGAGGGACGGAAATACGCAAAGCTGAGCCTGACTTCCCACGCCTCGGCTTTCGATTGAATCTGCCTGAAATTACCGGGGACAACCGCATTGGCGTGAGCGTCGCGGAATTGTGCGAGGCGGTGAGCATTGCTGCGCGCGCCGGATTGAAAGCGAGCGGCATCCATTTTTATCGCGGCACGGGGACCAATGCGACTGATGCCTTCACCGAATCAATCGCCGCCGTGCTGGAAGCGGGGAAGACTTTGCCAGACTGGGGGTACCTGGATTTCGGCGGCGGCTTCGGTTACCCGTACCGCGAAGGCGAAGGCGGATTCGACTGGGGAATGTTCGGCGCGGAACTCTCGCGGCAGACGAGCGCCCTCGGGCGCCCGCTTGAGTTGTTCATCGAACCCGGGCGCGCGGCCATTGCCGGTTGCGGCACGCTGCTCGCGAAAGTCGTTTCCGTGAAGTGGCAGGGAGAGAGACAAATTGTCGGCGTCGACACTTCGGTCGCGAACATCGCCGTCCTCAGCGTTCACGGCGGTCACCGCGAGATTCGCGCGCTGAAAGATTGCGATGATGCACTGCACCCGACCGACGTTTGTGGCAATACGACTTACTCGCGTGATTACCTGGGGCGGGGTCGCAGGCTGCCGGCCATGCGGCCGGACGATGTGGTCGCAATTCTGGGCGTGGGCGCTTACGGCTACGCGATGTCATCACACTTCCTGCACCGCCCGCGCCCGGCGGAAGTGCTGGTCGAGCAGGGAACGCATCGCCTCATCCGGCGGCGCGAAAGTTACGACGTGCTGCTTGAGCATCAGGTCTTGCAGGCAGAAGGCAAAAGTCAAAAGGCAGAAGGATGAGCTGCTCTCACCAGCATGGGCTGCCCGGCGCTCTGACTTTTGACTTCTGACTTCTGCCTTACTCAGCGGGGGTCACCTTGTGAAATGTATCAAATGTCAGACTGACAACAAGCTCAGGGAGCGGACCGCCAACGACGGTCGCTGTAAAAACTGTCAGCACCCTTTCGCTTTTGACCCGAAGGGCATGACGGGCATCACCTTCACCGATCAGTTTTTTGCCAACTGCATCTCGTCGGTTTCCGCGCAGGACACGCTCTTTTTCACCCCGCGGCAGCTTTACTACGCCTTCAACGCGCGCAAAGCCAACTCGAAAACCCCGTTCATTCTCGGCTGCATCGGCCTGTCCGCCGCGGCAGTCATCCTGGCGTCTGCCGGCGGGCCGTTTTTCTTCCTGCTGGCGTTGCTGCTGGTGGGCGCCGGGTTCTCTTTGCTGCTGCCTCCGGTCCAGAAACGCCTGCGGTCAAAAAAGCCGAAAGAACCGGCGGTGACTTTCGATCAGTTCGGGCAGTGGCTCGACCGGTGGACGAAAATCAACGGCCCGCTCGTGAAGCTGCTGCCGCCGCCGTCGCCGCGCAAGGCCCCGGCGCGCATCAACCCCGAAGTCGCCGCCTACAGCTTTGACCGCGTCGTCGTCTGCCAGCATGCCGCGGTCGCGCAGTTCCTGATCGCCAACAATTTTCACTTCGAACACAACTGCGCCGTCCTCAGTCTGGAGAAATACCCGCAGGACATCTTCGACACGGTGATGCAGATGCTGCGGCGCAATCCCGAGCTGAAGGTCTACGCGCTGCACGACGCGAGCCCCGGCGGCGTGCAGATGACGCACGAACTGCTGACCGACCCGGCGTGGTTCGCGGATTTCGGCAACGTGAAGATTTTCGACCTCGGGTTGCTGCCGCGCCAGTTGATTGACCACCCGGCCTTCGTGCTGGAGGATTACGGGAAACTCGTCCCGAAAGTCAGCGCGATGCCCGCGCCCGTGCGGGATGCCCTGCAGCCCGCCGAAGTGAAATGGCTGGAAGAGAGAAAGTATGTCGAAGTGGAGTCGCTCGGCCCGCAACGGCTGCTGCGACTGATTACGGCGGGCATCGCCCAGAGCCGTGATCCGAATGCGGCGGATACGCTGGTGCCGGTCGAAGGCGGCGACGGCGGCAGCGGGGTTTACATTTACTCGATTGACAGCTTCGGCTAATCCCGCGCGTGGGCCTGTAACCACAGCTCAAGGCTCGCGAGCAGCCAGAGCTTCACGCCGTACCGCGACCACGTGTCGCCGCGATAATCCAGCCAGTCGCGGATCAATTCCTGATTGAGATACCGTCTGATCCTCGCGCGCCTGCTGAGCAGCAAAGCGCGCGCCTGCTTCGGCCAGTATTTGCGGAACCACAACTGCACGGGAACCATCATCCCGCTTTTCGGGCGCGCCAGAATTCGCGCGGGCAGCAGGTCGCGCACCGCCGCTTTCAGCACGGCTTTCTCTTCCGCGCCGCTCAGTTTGTATTCGGGCGGGATCGTCAGACTCAGCTCGACCACGCGCTCGTCGAAGAGCGGCGAGCGGCCCTGCAATCCGCAATACCGCGTCAGGTTGCCGACCTTCGTCAGGATGTGATCCGCGCCCTTGAATTTCGTGTTGATGAACATCAGGCGGTTCAGGTAACTGCCGTCGCCGTGAAGCTCTGGCTCAAAGACTGAAGGTTCGTTTCTGACCGCTTCCCACACGTCGGGCCTGAGCAGTCGCGCGAGATCGAGCGAGCATTTCTGGAACGAGGCGAGATAGGCCGAAACCAGATCGGGCGTGGCGCTCGGGCCCGCTTCACCTGACCCAGCCGCCGTGCGGTAGAGATTATTGAGCAGCATCGGCTGATTTTTCGGCCCGCCGAAACAGGGGTCGCCGCCCTCGCCGTTGAGGATCACTTCGACCGACTGTTTTGCCGCGCGCCCGAGGATCAGGTTGGGGATCGTCAGCGGGTCGCCGATGGGATCATCCAGCACGGCCATCGTTTCAGGCAGCAGCGTCCACATCTGCTCGGTTCTGATTTCGATGATGTGATGCGTCGTGCGGCAGTGTTCGGCGACGAGGCTCGAAAATTCCAGCTCGTGCGGCGTCTCATCGCCGAAGTGAATCGAGTAAGTGTGGACCGGATGCGAATGAAGATTGGCGGCGAGCGCGACCACACAACTCGAATCCAGCCCGCCGGAAAGATAGGCGCCGACCGGCCCGCCGTCAGGAAGATATTCAGCCATCACCTGCTCAAGGTGTGAGCGTAACGTCCGGGCATGCCATTCCAGCGGCTCGCCCGCGTCCGTGATCCGCTCGCGAACTTCCCAGTAAATTTTCCTTTCGCCGTCGGGGAGTCGCAACATCGTGCCGGGGCGCAGTTCGCGAATCCCGCCCCACATCGTCCGCTCGCCCGGCACGAATGCGCAGCACAGGTAATCGCGCAACGCGACGGCGTCAATTTCCGGCGACAGGCGCCGCGCCAGAGGTCTCAACTGCGGCGCAACCCAGCGCACGGGGCCGGCGGCGCTGTAATAAATCGTCCGCGCCCCGACCGGGTCGCGCGCGAGCCACAGTTCCCGCCGCTCGCGATCCCAGACTGCCAGACCGAACATTCCGGCGAGTCGCAAAACGGTTGCTTCGCCGTGCCTTTCCCAGAGCGCGGCGATGACCTGCAAATCGTACCACGCCTGCGGATTCGCATCGGCTTCGAGTTCAGACAGCAACTGCTTTCTATTGCTCAGCCACACATCACCGACCACGACGAAACGCTGCCGCGGGCTGAAGGCCGGCTCAGTCTGCGCGACCGCGAAGTTTTCATCCCGCCATGAGAAGTCTTCGCCGGGGATGTTTATGTCGCCGAAAGCGAGCGCCCAGCCTGAGGGGGCAGGGCCTGAAGGTTTTCGGAACGGAGCCAGGAGCGAACGGGTTGATTGCATAGGAGCGTATTTCACCCTGAGAAGTAATCTGGTTCAAGTGGAATTCCCGAGAGAACGCGGCCGGGTTTCACGACAGTCGTCCTGTCAGATCCTCCGGAGCTGACAGCCTGCATCGCAGCCGATGGCCGGCCTTCCGGGAAGTGCTTGCTTCATTCCTCAGCAGCGCTATAATCGCGCTCCCGTTGCCGCGGGCGGCGATTGTTCCGCCGCGGCAGTCGGTTGCCCCTTCAATCCGGCCTCAGAGAGTAAAAAGTGCTTGCCCAGACGATAGCCCGCCTCATCCTGAAACGCATCATTCAGGCTGTCCCGACCCTGCTGATCATTTCGGCGCTCAGCTTTGCGCTGATCGGGACGGCGCCGGGCGACGCCCTGTCCGCGCTCGAGCAGGATGCGCGGATCAAACCGGAGACGATTGAGAAGCTGCGGCGGGAGTACGGGCTGGATCGCCCGCTCGTCGCGCGTTACGGCTCGTGGATGAAAGGCGTACTCGGCGGCGATCTGGGTGCTTCGCTGACGGAAAAGCTGCCGGTGACGACGCTGATTGGCGCGCGGCTCGCGAACACGCTGAAGCTGTCTCTCGCGGCGACGCTGCTCGCATGGATTGTCGCATTACCCTTCGGCGCGCTGGCGGCGGTGAAGCGCGGGTCGTGGGTGGATCGAATCACCGGCGCAATGGCGCTCGCGAGCGTCTCGACGCCGCGCCTCGTGCTGGCGATTGTGGCGCTCCTGTTCGCGGCGCGCACGCGGCTCTTTCCCATCGGCAACGTGCGCTCGCTTGATGTGGCGAATGATTTTTCGGCGGCTTCAATCGCCGACAGCCTGCATCACCTGGTGCTGCCCGCGGTGGTGATGAGCCTGCCGCTCGCGGCGGTTTATCTGCGCCAGATGCGCGCCGGGATGATCGAGGCGCTCGCGGCCGATTTCATCCGCACGGCGCGGGCCAAGGGTTTGAGCGAAAGAGTCGTGGTCATTCGTCACGCGGCTCGCAACGCGCTCAACCCGCTGATCACGCTCTTCGGGTACGCGGTCGCCGCGCTGCTCAGCGGCTCGATCATCGTCGAGACGGTCATGGCGTGGCCGGGACTCGGGCAGCTGGCCGTCAATTCGGTGCGCGGGCGCGACGTGCCGGTGCTGATGGGGATCGTGATGCTGACGGCGGTGATGATGGTCATCGGCAATCTGCTGGCCGACATCCTGCTGATCGTGTCTGACCCGAGATTGCGGGGAAGTGAGACAAAGTGATGAAAGCGCGAAAGTCGGAAGCCGGAAAAAAGGGGCTTCATTTTTCTTCACGGCGTGTCGGGCTGGCGCTGCTGGTCGTCTTTTATCTCTTCTCGCTGCTCGGCGGGTTCATCGCGCCTTACAACTTTCGCGCGCAGTCGCGGCAGACGCCGTTCGTGCCGCCCGTGAGGATTCACTTTATTGACGAGCAGGGCGGCTTTCACCTGCGACCCTTCATTTACAGGCCAAAGCTGATTGACCCGCTCAACTTCGGTTACGACGAAGACCGCTCGCAACGCTACCCGGTGCAATTTTTCGCGCGCGGCGAGGACTATGAACTGTTCGGGCTGTTCACTTCGACTCTGCACCTGCTCGGGGTCGAGGGCGGCGCGTCCGCTCCGCGCCTGCACCTGCTCGGCACCGACGGGCTGGGGCGCGACCTGCTGGCGCGGATGCTTTACGGCGGGCAGGTCTCGCTCCTCGTCGGCCCGCTCGGCCTGCTCGTCGCTTACCTGATCGGCGTGGCCCTGGGCGCGGCGGCCGGTTATTACGGCGGCGCGATTGACGCGCTGCTGATGCGCGCGGCGGACGTGATGATGTCGCTGCCGTCGCTGCTGCTGATTCTGGCCCTGCGCGCCGCGTTCCCGCTGAGCGTGACCCCACTGCAGGTCGCGATGATGATGCTCGTCATCTTCGCAGTCGTCGGGTGGGCCGAAGTGGCGCGGCTCGCGCGCGGGCTGGTCGCGGCCGAAAGGCAGCGCGATTACGTGGCCGCCGCGATTTCGAGCGGCGCGCGCGATTCACGGATCGTCACTCGCCACATCCTGCCGAACGTCAGTACGCCGCTGCTCACGCAGTTCGCGATCAGCGCGCCCTCATTCATCCTGGCCGAAATCGCGCTCTCATACCTTGGCGTTGGCGTGCAGGAGCCGAGCGCGAGCTGGGGCACGCTGCTCGCCGACGCGAGTGAAATTTCGGTGCTGAAAAATTACCTGTGGATGCTGACTCCCGCGCTGTTCGTTTTCCTCACCGCACTGGCCTTTCATCTGCTGGGCGAGAATACTTCTGGTGTTGAGCTTCAGGAAAGATGAAGCGCTCATCCCCCTTCGGCGCGTCAGTCTGATATAATTCAGCCTCGCCATGACCCTGTACAGCATCGGCCACAGCAACGTTGAGATCGAAACTTTTCTCGGTCTGCTCCGCCGGCACGGCATCAAGCGGCTCGTGGACACGCGCAGCCAGCCTTACAGCCGCTACTCGCCGCAGTTCAGCCGCGAGGCGTTGCGCGCCGCGCTCAATGAGGCCGGAATCAATTATGTGTTTATGGGTGATCGCATCGGCGGGCGGCCGGAGGGCAGCGAGTATTACCTGCCGAGCGGTAAAGTAGATTATGACTTGTTAGCGACCGCGCCCGCTTACCTGTCAGGCATTGAGAGCCTGATCGAACTCGGCGTGGCTTCCCGCACGGCGTTTATGTGCAGCGAGGCTGATTTTCATCACTGTCATCGTTATCACCTGATCACGCGCACGCTCGTCAATCGGGGGGTCGAGGTGCAACACATCACGCATTCCGGCGAACTGGCGGGCTCGACGAAGGGGGAATTCGAGCCCGCGCAGCCGAGCCTATTTTGAAGGGACACCTGCGATGATCTTCACCATCGGCTTCACAAAGAAGAGTCTGCGCGAGTTCATCGAGATACTGCGCGGCGCGGGCGTGCGCGCGGTGATTGACACGCGGCTGAGAAACACCTCGCAGCTGGCGGGCTGGAGCAAGTCTCCCGACTTCGCTTACCTGCTCGAAGAAGGCTTCGGCATTCGCTACGAGCATCATCCCGAGTTCGCGCCGACGGGCGAGATGCTCGACGGTTACAAGCAACATCGCGACTGGCCGCGGTATGAGGATGAATTCAGGCGGCTGCTCGCCGGTCGCCGGCTTGAGACCGGGGCGCGCGCGCTGCTCGGTCAGGAAAATATCTGTCTGCTTTGCGCCGAGCCGACGGCGGACAAATGTCACCGCCGGCTGGTGGCGGAATATCTCGCCGATCTTTCACCCGGGGTTGAAATCAGACACCTCTAAAGAAGGTGACGTGATGATCGTTCGGCCTGTCGTCAAAGACCTGACCATTCTGGCGGTGACAAAGATGCATGGCGGCGTCTGCACCGCCGGCATTGACGGCACGAGCCACTGGGTGCGCCCGGTGCGGGCGGCAGTGGCGCGGCCCTGGAATCACGACGCGATCACCGACCACTGCCTGCTGCCGGTGGATTTCTTTCACGGCGGGCAATCGCATCTTCTCAACCTCGGGGTGACGCGGTTCTGGCTGACGAAACACGACCCGGAGCCGCCGCACACTGAAGACTGGGTGATTGACACGCGCCGCAAGCCGCAGCTGCTGCGCAGGCTTTCGGAAGAGGAGCAGGAAAAATTTCTCGCGGCTTACGCGCGCACCGATCTGGAACTGCTGCAACCGAACGGCCACCACTCGCTCGGGCTGTTTCTGCCTGAAAGCTTCTCCTTCACTTTCAGTCAGAATAAAACCGGGGATGACGTGACGGTGCGTGCCTCGTTTGCTGTGGCTGGGCAGCAGGTTCACGACATCGGTTGCACTGACCTGCGGATGCGCGCCCTCGGGCGCCGGCTGCTCGAAAAATCGGGCGGCGCAGCGAATACGCTCAACGAAGAGGATTTCCGGCGGCACGGCAAGCGGGCGACTTATCTGGCGGTCGGGCTCTCGCGCCTCTTCCGCGACCGGCACTGGCTGATTCTGGTCGGCGTGCATTCGATCCCGGAGATCGAGGTCGCCGTTGATTACGCAAAACTCTGATGGATGATTTAGAGCAGGCGCTCCACAAATATTTCGGCTTTGAAAAATTCCGCCCCGGCCAGCGTGAAGTGATCGAACACGTCCTCGCGCGGCGGCACACGCTCGCCGTGCTGCCGACGGGCCGGGGCAAATCGCTCTGCTACCAGCTGACGGCGCAGATGCTGCCCGGCGTGACGCTCGTCGTCTCGCCGCTGATCGCGCTCATGCAGGATCAGGTTGACGCGCTCAGGCGGCGCGGGTTTTACAACGTCACTTACCTGAGCAGCACGCTCACTCCGGCCGAGATCGGCACGCGTTATTCCGAAATCGAACGCGGCGAATACAAGCTGGTTTACGTCGCGCCCGAGCGCTGCGACTCGCCGCGCTTTCAGCAGCTGGTCAGGCAGGCGGCGGTTGACCTGTTCGTCATTGACGAGGCGCACTGCATCAGCCAGTGGGGACATGACTTCCGCCCGCATTACCGTACGCTGCTCAAGCGGCTGCCCGAGTTGCGCCGCGCGACATTTCTGGCCGTGACCGCCACGGCGACCACCGACGTCCAGAACGACATCATCGCCTCGCTCGCATTGCCGCAGATGGAGCGTGTGATTGCGGATTTCAACCGGCCCAATCTCTATTTCGAGACCGTCCGGGCCGACAAGCGCGAGGAGAAGGACGCGCGGCTCCTCGAACTGCTCGCGCGCGACGAGGGCGGCTCGGCGATTGTTTACGCCAGCACGCGCAAGGAGGCGGTTTACGTTTATCAGTTGCTTGAGGGCCGCGGCTTCGACGTGTGCCTCTATCACGCCGGACTTGGGGCTGAAGAGCGCGTGCAGGCGCAGCGTGACTTTCAGCAGGGCAATCACCGGGTCATTGTCGCCACCGTCGCGTTCGGCATGGGCATAGACAAACCTGACGTGCGGCGTGTGATCCATTACAACATCCCCGGCTCGCTGGAAGGCTATTATCAGGAAGCGGGCCGCGCCGGTCGCGATGAGAAGCCGGCGACCTGCACGCTGCTCTATTCGCAGCCCGACGTCCGCATCCAGCGCTTCTTCATTGACAACTCTTACCCCGAAGTCAGAGTCATCTTCCGCGTCTGGGACGTGCTGCGGCAGGCGCACCCGCTGCCCGTCGCGCCGGGCGACGTGGTGACGGCCTGCGAACTGCCCGAGATTTCGATCAACGCGGCGCTGCAACTGCTCTACGAACAGGGGTGGGTCGCGATTATGCCGGACGGGAAATACGCGCTGGCCCGCGAATCGGAGCCGCGGATTGACACGCGCCCGCTGACTGAGCGCCGCAACCGCGTCGGCGAGCGGCTGAAGAAGATGATCGAATACGCCGCCAGCCCGCGCTGCCGACGGGCGCAGATCCTGCATTACTTCGGCCAGCAGTTTGCGGCGCCCTGCGGGGCCTGTGACGTCTGCACGGTGGCCGTTTCGCCGTCGGATGCAAATGCCACTGAACTGGCAGTGGGGACTGAAGCGTCAGACCGGGTGGCGCGAATTATTCTACAGACGGCGGCTGATTTCGGCGGGCGGATGGGTCGTCTGATGATCGCCGACGTGCTGGCGGGCAGCCGCCGCAAGCGCATCACGGAGCTGAAGCTGGAGCAGGCGAAAAATTACGGCGCGCTCAGGCTGAGCAGCCGCGATCAGGTGATTGCCTGGATGGATGAACTGGTGGCGCGGCAATTACTGATGGTGACGGCAGAAGAATATCCGCGCCTCCGCATCACGCCGGAAGGCCGGCGCGCGCTTGGGGCTGGTGAGCTGCTGCCGCTCTCGGGATTTGCGAACAGGGCTGTGAGTTCGGATGCGGGTGAGTTGAGAGTGAAGAAAGTTGCGGCGGACGAAGCGGCGGGACACCGCACCGACGATGAAGAGCTGCCTGCGCGTCCGCCGACCAACGGGGCTGGCGTCGGGCTGCTCGCCGACCGTCTGAAGCAGTGGCGGCGCGAAAAGGCCGCCGCGCAGAACGTTTCAGCTTTCCTCGTCCTGCACAACGGCGTGCTGGAAGAGATCGCGCAAAGGCGGCCCCGCACGCTCGCCGAACTGCAAATCATCAAGGGCATCGGCCCGAACAAAATCGAAAGCTACGGCGAAGAGCTGCTGGAGATCGTGCGCAGCCTCCCCGCGGAAATTGAGTCGGCGGGGACTGAGGGAATGAGCGTGGCGGAAGCCGATGAAGAGCCGCCTGCGCTGCCGGCCGGGTTGCGACTGCAAATCGAGATGTGGCGGCAGCGGGGCGATGAGCCTGATCGGCAGTCTCTGCTCGCGGCGCTCGAAAATCACGCGGCGCTGGAACACGCCGAACTGATGATCGTGCTTCAGGCGGTCAGTCAGCTCGGACTCCGCGAAGCGGCAGGTGTGCTTGGCAGGCTGCTCGGCGAAACTACGAACGGCAACCTGCTGCCGGTGATCTGCGAAGGGGTGGGGCGGTTCGGCGTCGCGGGCGCGGTGCCCGATCTGATGGGGCTGCTTGATGATGAAAGGCCGGCGGTGCGGCGCGCCGCCGTGCGGGCCTTGGGGACTTTGCGCGCCGAAGCCGCGCTAGCCAGACTCGAACTGCTGGCGAATGATGATCCATCTGATTACGTCAGGCTCGCGGCGCGCGCGGCGGTGCTGCTGATGGAATCGCAGGGCGGCTGACCGGAATGCCTGTGGGCTCAGCCGGAGCTTTGTTTTTTCTGCGCGCCCAGTCGCTTGAGTTTCATATTGAGCGTCTGGACGCGCAGTCCCAGCAACTTCGCGGCTTTGACCTGATGACCGCCGGTCTGGCGCAGCGCGGTTTCGATCAGCTCGCGCTCGAACTCATCCACCAGGTGCGGCAGGTCAATTCCTTCCGTGGGTATTGCCTGGAGCGTGGCGCGGCGGATGCGCGCGGGCAGGAGTTCGGGATCAACCTCGCGGGGCCGCGTCCGGCTGATGGCGCTCTCCAGCACCGCCTCCAGCTCATCAATGTTCCCTTCCCACGAATACTCCGCGAGCATCTGCATGGCCGCCGGCGTGATCTCGTGATCCCCCTTGTGCGCGCGGCGGACGATGCGCTCGACCAGATGTGTGGCGAGGTATGGAATATCTTCGCTGCGCTCGCGCAGTGGCTTCAGGGTGAAGCTCCAGGGGCGCAGCAGTTCGATCAGGCCGTAGGCGATGCGGTTTTCGGCGCACAGGGCTGACGGGTTGAATCCGGTCGCAAAGATCAGGCGCGGCTGACCCGTGGATTGTGGCCGCCCCTGCCAGCGCTGTTCCTCCAGGTAGACGGCGAAACGCTGTTGCAGCAGCGGCGGCAGGCCGGCCAGCTCGTTGATATAGATGACGCCCCGTTGGCAGGTCTCGATCAGACCGCGCGGGCCGAAGAGAAGCTCGTGCAGCGCCTCCACGTGCAGGCCATGAACGTTGACCGAAATGAATGGCGCTTCCCATTGTTTGCTGGCCTGATGCAGCGCCCGCGCGACCTGCTCCTGCCTGAGCCCGCGCTCGCCGATCAGCAGGACCGACTGCTGGTGCATCGCGTGGGCGCTGATGAATTGTCTCAGTTCGGAAACGTGGGCGCTCGGGCCGATGAAGCATTCGTAATTCGTCAGCGCAAGTGTCTGCGGCGACCTCATCAGAGGCAGCGCCGGGCGCACCTGTAAACTATCCATCGCCAGATTACCGACTACAGCCTCATCGTTCATGACTTCCTTACTTCTTCCTGATGTAATCGCCGTCGAAGGCGACGGACCACGTTTTACCCTCGTCGGCCGATTGTTCCCACAACTGGCGAACGTGATCCGACGAGAGATTGAAAAACGTCAGCCGCTCGAGCCGCCGGCCGCCGTCTTTTTTGCGGGTCTCACCGGCCAGCCGCATGGCGCCGTCTTTATACTCCCCGGCCAGTTCAAGCACGCCGCCGCCACTGCCGACCCAGACCTGATGCCATTTGCCGGTGGCGGCGTTGTAGAAATTCAGGCTCTTGCCGTCTCCCCCGCCCCTGCCGGTCCAGTTTTCGAGCAGCGCGCAACTCCCCGAAACAAGCTGCACGCTGTTGGTCCCGGCGGGCTGGCCGCCCGCCTTCACTTCCCATTCGCCGAGCCAGAAATCGAACTGCCGGTAATCGGGCTGACTGCATGGTTTGGCATTGCCTCGTGTTTGCCTGCCCGGAGCGGGCGGCGAATAACCCCGCCCGTGCCGGGCGCGTTCATTGACTCGCTTGCGCCCCGCGCCGGCCCGGTCCTTGTTTTGATCGTCAGTGCCTGCATCTTTCCCAGCATAAGCTTTGGACCGGGCCGAGACGGTTTCGGCGGCAATCAGCAGAATCAGCAGGGCCACCGTGGTCACGAGGAGTCGGACTACGTATTTCATCTGAGAGATTCTCTCCTGAAGTTTCTGACCGCCCTGACCAGTCGCATGCCGGCGGCCCAGCTCAGTTCGCCGCCGCTGAAATCGCACTGGCAGAACTCGCCAGGTCCGTCCGGCGCGGGGAGTCGCGCGTCGTGGAGCAGCACAATCTGGCGGTTGTAGAGGACGAACGCAGAGCTGATTTCCACGAGCAGGCGCCGGCTCAAGGTAGAATCACCTTCCGCGCGGCAATCATCTTCGGTCATGACGATGATGGCCGCCTGACAGCGGCGCATGGCTTGAAATGTTTTTTCCGAGATCGGCAGCAAACCGTCCTCACTTCTTTCGCTGACCTCGCTTTCGATGTCGGCCACTTCCAGGGCCATTCTGATCTGGTCAATGATCCCGGCCTCTTTCCGGCATGAGATGAGGACGCGCGGTTTTTCTGAGGCCGCCGTGACCGGAGCCGGGAGGGAAGATTTGACGGCCGGTGATGTCGCGTCGTCTGTGGTCTCTCGCGAAAGCAGACAGGCCGCCAGCTCTTCGCGATCAACCTTCAGGCGGGCGGGCTGTCCCCGTTTGCCGATGGTCATCGCGCCGAGTTCGGCGGCCTGGCAGAGATGAAAGAAACAGACGATGCTGGCGGTGACGGTCTTTTCATTCCCGAGGCCATGCTCGCCGGCGTGGTGTTTCTGCCAGTAAGCGGCCACATCCGTCTGCGTGACCAGATCGAGCTGCTGGCCGTGAATCCATTCGAGCAGCGACCGGTACGGGGCCGAGAGGGTGATCACGTCGCGAAACGCCCGGGCTTCGGGTTGCAGCTTCCCGGCGAAGTCCCAGCCCTGGGGGCTCAGCCTGAGCCTGTCCCCCTCGCGCTCGACCAGACCCAGGAATTCATAGGCCGGGATTTTGCCCGGGTGCAGGGTCTTTTTTCTGGTAGCATCCATCGCCTCGACGATGGTTACTCCGGCGGGCTTTTTTCTCAGGTATCTGACCAGTTCGCGGATGTCGCCGGGCGTGGCGAGCGTCGGCAGCGCCAGGCCCGGCGCGGCTTCCACCAGTTGCGGCGTCGGCCTGGGCGGCTGTGCCGACTGGCGCTCAAGGCGGTCCCGTAAAAAGGGGGTGACCTTTTCAGCTTCCCGGGCGGCGGCACTGTTTGAAGGAACTACCATTGCTCGCGTGTCTCCCGCTCTTCAACTTTTTGACTGAGCCAGCCCGACTGAGGGCACGGCTCCGTGACGCGATCCAAAAAAATGGAGCGCGTCACATTGCATGGATTTTCGTGTCCCGAAAATCCCTTTGAAAACCCGACTGATCATCCCGGCAAGTTCTTTCTCATTGTTCGTTCTGGTTCTCAGGACTAAAATCCACTTCAGAACCAGACAGGTAAATCCCGGCTTTCGATTACCAGAAAAGCGCGGGAGGGTTACTCAGCCTGAGAGTAGTCGCCAGACGAGTTCAATGTCTTGAGCGAGCGTTTATAAAACTGTTATTTAGTTCTGACGGGGTTCTTAATTATGGACATCCGCATGCAGACCAGGCATTTATACGAGTTCGGACCCTTCCGTGTGGATGCCACGGACCGGCAGCTGCTGCGCGACGGGAAAAATGTGCCGCTGCCGCCGAAGGTCTTCGAGACGCTGCTGGTGCTGGTCGAAAACAGCGGGCGCGTTCTGGAAAAGGATGAGCTGATCAGGGTTCTCTGGCCCGACAGCTTCGTCGAGGAGAGCAGCCTCTCACAGAACATCTTTCAGATCAGAAAAGCTCTGGGCGAAGGAGCCTCGGAACAGCCATACATTGAAACGATCCCGAGGCGCGGCTATCGCTTCGTGGCGAGCGTCAGGGAGGTGTGGGATGACGGCGCGAAGGCTCTGATCGAAAAATCGGAGCAGGGTGACGCTCAGGTCAGTTTATGGATTAATGGTGAGACACAGGCCGCCGCGCCCGGGCCGGGGCAGGCTGTTGCCGCGAAGAGCAACGGGCAGGTGACAGGTCAAAGCTCAGAAGCAGTCAGCGCGCCGGACGGGACGTGGCGGAAATATGCGGCGGTCGTGCTGGCAACACTCATCGTGGCGGCGGGCTCCTTCGGCGTCTACAGATTGTTCAGCCAGCGCCACTCGGCCAACGCGTCAGCCGTGCCGTTTCACAACATGCGGATCACCCGGCTGACCAGAACCGGCAAGGTCCTGTTTCAGGCCGTCTCACCCGACGGCAAATATGTCGCGCACGTCGTTGAAGAGGCCGGGCAGCAGAGCCTGTGGGTTCGCCAGACCGCGACGACCAGTAACGTACAGATCGTGCCGCCGGAGGACGTTGATTACCGGGGCGTTACTTTCTCGCACGACGGCAACTACGTTTACTACTCAGTTTACCTCACCAGGCCGAACAAGCTGGGCATCCTCTATCAGCTCCCCGTCCTCGGCGGGGCGCCGAAGAAGGTGGCTGAGGACGTAGACAGCAGCCTCACGCTTTCTCACGACGGAAAGCAGATCGCCTTTGTCAGGAATTACCCCTTTCAGCAGGAAGTGGCATTGATCGTCGTCCATACGGACGGCAGCGGTGAAAGAAGACTGGCCGTGCGCAAAAGACCCAATTCCTTCTCTTTCGCCGGGCCGTCGTGGTCACCCGACGGGAAGATCATTGCCGTCTCCGGGATGAACAATGATCCCAATGGGAATTACATGAATGTGATCGGGGTGCGCGTGGCGGACGGCGCCGAGATCCCTGTCGGCACACAGCAGTGGACCTGGGTCGGGCAGGTCGCCTGGATGAAGGACGGCAGCGGGCTGGTGGCAGTCGCCTGGCACCCCAATTACTCGGTCTACGCCGATCAGATCTGGCATATCTCCTGGCCGGCGGGCGAGGCGCGCCGGATCACCAACGATCTTGACGGTTACCGCGGGGTGAGCATCGCCGACAACGCGAGCGCGCTGACGACGATTCAATCCACCCGGATGTCGAACATCTGGATCGTCCCGCGCGAGAAGTCAGGACACGCCGTCCAGATCACTTCCGGCTTCGGCGATAATTACAGCGAGAATATGGGACTCGCCTGGCTCGCGAATAACCGGATTGTTTACGGCGGCAACACCGGCGGCAATACGGACCTGTGGGTGATGGACGCTGACGGCAGGAATCAGCGGCAACTGACTACCGACGGCAGCTCGGAGATTCTGCCGACGGTCTCCGCCGACGGGCGTCTGATCGTTTACACCTCGTACCACTCCGGCATCCCTCACCTCTGGAGTATCAGGCCCGACGGCAGCAATGCAAAACAACTGACCGACGGCCAGGGCGAGACCCAGCCGAGCCTGTCGCCGGATGGCCGGTGGGTGGTTTATACGGGCAGTGATGAGCAACGGCGCTCCATCTGGAAGATTCCGGTCGAAGGCGGGACGCCGGTTCAGTTGACGGAGATCGAATCAAATCACCCGGTCGTCTCGCCGGACGGCAGGCGGGTCGGATGCTTTGTGCTTGACCCGCAGGCGAAGGCGCAGGTGAAGGTGATGAAGCTGGCGGTAATCCCGATTGACGGCGGGGAGCCGGTGGTCGTCTGTAAGGGCAGACTGACGGCGGATTATGGCGCCGTCCAGTGGTCGCCAGACGGCCGCGCGCTCCATTTCATCATGACGATCAACGGGGTCTCGAACATCTGGAGCCAGCCGATAGACGGCGGCCAGCCCCGGCAGGTGACTGACTTCAGGAGTGACCGCATCTACCGCTTCGCCTGGTCGCCGGACGGCAAATCCCTGGCCTGCGAACGCGGTAGCACGATCAATGACATCGTGCTGGTCACTGATTTCGTTCAAGCGAAATGAGGCTGCGATCCTTCCCCGCCTTCCGGGCCGTAGAACATCACCCAGACCGCGAAATCCCCGGTGAAATCTTCAAACCGGTGTTCGCTGCCCGCTGGCGCGAAGCGCAGGTCGCCCACCTCGAAGCCGCGCCGCGTCGCGCCGTCGTAAAAGATTCCGCTCCCCCGGGCCACGACATAAAGCTCGTCGCGCGCATGCAGCGTCTGCGGGTCGTGGCCGCGCGGGGCATACATTTTTACCTGCAGGCTGCCATGCTCAAAAAGCAGGACGGAAGACGTGCCCGCAGCCACAAGGCGGTCGAGGGCGTCGGCAATATGGATGTGTGCTTTCTCGCCGCGCACCCTGGAAGTGGTGGCGTCAATCGAGTCCCCGTGCCCTGATCCGGCCTGTTCTTTCATCGCGACCCTCCCTCGATTTCGTGTTCTTCCGTGATGAAGAAAGCGACTCTGCTCCGGTCAATAAAGTTTCGTCGGCTGACGATAATTTCCATTCCGGCGAAGTGCGCGCCAGGAGCAGCGCTTCCAGGTCATCAAACCACAACTCGGCCATTCCATCAAAATCAGGCCGCCGGATCTCTTTGGCGCGCCGGATGGCGTGGCTCTGGACGAGCTTTCGCAATCCCGGAATGCGCGCCCATCGGGCCGTGAATATTCTTCCAGTAATGAATATTCTTCCAGTAATGAAAGAACTCTTCATCGGTCAGTTCAGGCTTCTTCATGATGCAGTAAACCAGCTTGATCATCGGCGCAAAATCCCCCTTCCCGAAATGACAGCGGGCTCTTTCTTCAACGCCCATCCCGCCAATCCTGTGAATCCTGTCGAACTGGTTTGTCTTTTGATTAACGATCCGGAGTATGGATGGGGTGCGCAGAAGACCGCCGGAAGAAATCGGGGCCGGGTCGCGAGCAGGAACGGGCTGTCGGTTGCTGACCATGGCGCCGCGACATCCCGTTCCTGTCATCCGGCAGATCAGCCCGATCAGGCCTGACATTCCGGATATGTGACGTACTCCTGAAAACTCCAGTGGGCGCGGACGAAAACCTTTGCCTTCGCCCGCGCCCGGCGGTCTGCCGTCCACAATCACTCCCGGTTTCAGAACTGGAGCCGCGCCGCAAACTGCAGGACGCGGTAAGGGTCATTGCCCGCGGCCTGGACGGTCACCTGGAGGCGGCCAAAGGTCGAGCTGTTGATATTGAACATGCCGAACTGGCCGGTCGCCGAGGTGATATCCGGAACGTTGTCCACGCCGAAATTCGCCCGGTTGAAAAGGTTGAAAGCTTCGGCGCGCAGCTGGAGCCGAACGCGCTCGGTGATTGCGAAGTTCTTGATCAGCGAGGCATCCGTGTTGACGTAGACCGGGCCATTGATGAAGGCACGCTCCAGGTTGCCGGTCTCGCCGGGGCCGTTATTGAAGAAGACCTGACCGGGGAAAGCCGCCGTGCCGAAGCCGCGCGAAGCGCGCCCCGTCCCTGAGCAGTCTGAAAGGTTGATGTCAATCACCTTCGGGTCAATGAAGAAAATTCCGCACTTCGTCTTGTGGATGCCGATCAGATCCTTGATCTGATCCTTGCTGAGCGGGGAACTCGCCGTCTGACGATTCGCACGGTTGCCGCTCGAACGGTTGATCGTGCCGCGCGGGTCGGTGATGGTGAGCGGCGCGCCGCTCGCGATGCGCACGATCCCCGTGAGCTGCCAGCCGCCGAACAGCAGGTCGGCGACGCCGCCCCGATTCAGGAACCGGCGCCCGTTACCGAAGGGAAGCTCGTAGCTGCCGTTGAAATTGAACACATGCGTCGTGTCGAAATCGGCGCGCGAGTATTCAAGCCCCGGCTGCAGCCGGTCGAGATAAGGCTCGACGCGCGTCTGCCCCGTCCCCACCGCGTCGGTCAGAACTTTCTGGAAGGTGTAATTCGCCTGGAAGAAGATGCCGCGCGAGAAGCGCTTGCGCAACTCGACCTGCAGCGCGTTGTAGTTGAATCTGGCCCCGTTCTGGAGCAGGTTCGCCGTGCCGGTGTTCGGGTTGGGCAGGAACTTGAAGCCGTTGGTCAGCCCTCCCTGCACGTAAGCCAGCGCGAGGTCGGCGACCTGCCCGTCACGCAGCCGGTTGAGGATCGTCGCGTTCGAGAGTGCGCCCACGGCCGAAGTGCCGATGATTTGCAGCGGCACGCAGCCCGTGAAAGCAGGACTGCAATTGAAGTTGGTGCCTGAGGTCAGGCCGCCGGGCGCGAGCGCCAGGTTGTTTCGAGCGCGGATGAAGTCGGCGAGGAAGCCGTTGCTGCGGATGTCAACCTGGTTGTAATCAACCGCGCGGATCAGGTTATTGCTGTAGCTGCCGACGTAGCGGATTTCGAGCGCGGTCTGGAACCCGAGTTCGCGCTGGATGCCGAAGTTGTATTCCAGCACGCGCGACGCCTGGAGGTTCGGGTCCACGCCGAAGACGGCGCCGAAGTTGCCGAACTGCGCTGTGTTATTCGCGGCGAAGCTCTTCGGCAGCACGGGCGCCGCCGGCGTCGGGAAGTTGGTCGGCGGCGCGCCGAGACGCGCGTTGAGCTGCGAAGTACTCGTGCCGCCAATGACCTGCGTCGCATTGACGGCCGTCGCGCCCAGGCCCACGTTGCCGACGGCGGCGTTGCGCGGCGCGGTGACCAGTTCGTCATTGACGTAGCTGATGCGGAAACCGCCGCGGATTGCCGTCCTTCCGTTCGAGGGGAAGAAACCTCCGAGGAATTTGTTTTTGAACTCCGGCGACCAGGCGAAGCTCACCACCGGCGCGAAGTTGTTATTGTCCATATTGTAGAAATTCTGGCCGCCCGCGTTGGTGCCGAGGAAGTTGTACTGGCCATTCGGATTGAGGATTGCGGCGACCGGATCGCCCTGGATGACCGGTTCGAGCAGCACGCCGTTCGTGTTGCGCAGCGGCGTTTGCAGCTCGTAGCGCAGGCCCAGGTTGAGCGAGAACTGCGGCCTCAGGCGCCACTGATCAGAAACATAAAAGCCGATGTTTTCCCAGGCGTATTTCTGAAGCGAGGTCGCGCCGCGCACGAAACCCGAATCGCGGCTGGTCGGGTTGAAGGTCTGCGTCGCGGTGCTGATGATGCCCCCCAGGAGCGCGTAGAGCTTGTTCGCGTTGGCGAGCTGCGTCGAATCAATCGTCACGCCCGCCGGCAGGATCGAGGCGAAACTGGCGTTGGTCAGCTGCGGCGTGTTATTGCCAACGCCCAGGAAGACCGTCGGCACGATGCCGGCGTCATTGAAGGGGTCCACGCGGTAAAACTGGGCGTTGGTGCCGGCGCGGAACGCATGGTTCCCGCGCACGTAATCGGCGTTATCCTGAATGTTGTAATAATTCACGTTGCGGCCCTGATTGAGGAACGTAACTTCAGGGTTGTTGATGATCGCAAAGCTGGCCGCGGTGTTCGCGGGCACGGGGCTGACCACGCCGCCGATGAAAAAGTCCTGCGGCGGGCTCGTCCGAAGGAAGGGAATCTCGGTCTTGAAGGTGCCGCCGCGCACCTCGTTCGTGAAACTGGAGCCGATCGTCTGGCGGTAGGCGAGTGCCAGGAAATTGATCGTCGCGCCCTGCGAGATCAGGGGCGTTGAGGCAAAACCGTTGACCCCGTCGGCGTCGGGGCGCAGGGTGCTTTCTTTCTTGTGCGTGTAGACGCCGTGGATCGAGTGGCGCGCGTTGATGTCGTAATCAATCCGCGTCGTGTAGCTGTTGCGGTCCTGATTCTGCGCCTGATCGAGACCGTACCCGGTCGTATTCAATCCGTCGCCCAGATCCGAGCGATTGCCGACCGTCGGCAGGTTGGCGAGGATGCGGCTTTGAATGACCGGGTCAATGCCGGTCGGCGCCGCCGCGCCACCCGCGCCGCCGGAGGCCGGAAGGGAGAATAGATTGACCGAGCGGAGCGTGCCCGCACTGTCCCTGAAAGTGAAGACGCCGTTGCGCGCCGAGGGTAGCAGGATCAGGCGCGAGCGCGAAGTGGAGTTGCGCCGCCGCAGCCCTTCGTAAGAGAAGAAGAAGAAGAGTTTGTCTTTATTCTCATTCCACCCGAGCGGGCCGAAGAAACGGCGCGGCATCACGACCGGGCCTGAGACCGTGCCGCCGAACTGATTGCGGTTGAGGAAGGGGCGTTTGATCCCGGCCGCATTATTGAAGAAGTCGTTGGCGGTGAACTCCGAGTTGCGGTTGTATTCGAAGAGCGCGCCGTGCAGCAGGCTCTGACCGCGCGGGGTGACGAGCTGGATCTGCGCCGCGCCGTTTTGCGCCGCGCCCGCGTTCTGCGTCGTGACCGTGAATTCGCCGGTGTCGTCCACCGACGGGCGCTCGGATGAAAAGTCGCTCGCGTTGGCGCGGATGAAATTGTCATTGACGTTGAGGCCGTCGCGCGTGATGTTGGTGAAGGCCGGGCGCGCGCCGTTGATGCTGGTCGTCTGTGCGCCGTTGGCCGAGGTGCCCGCCTGAAGCTGGATCAGGTTGAGCGGGTTGCGGCCGTTGAGTGGCAGTTCCTTGATCTGCCGCTCGCTGACGGTGTTGCTCAATTCCGCGTTCGATGCGTTGATGACGTCCGCCCCGGCGGTGACCTCGATGGTGTCTTCGACCCGCCCGACGTCGAGCGTGACGTTGAGGGAATACTCCCGCCCGACGTCAATCTTGACCGCCTTCGCCGTGAAAGTTTTGAAGCCCGACGCCGTCACTTTCACGGTATAAACTCCGACTTCGAGCTGAGGGATCGTGAAGGTGCCCTCGTTACTGGTCGTCAGCTGTTTTTCTCTCCCCGTCTGGTTGTCGGTGATAGTGACGGTCGCGCCGACGACCACTCCGGCGGCGCTCGAGACGGTGCCGACCAGCCGGCCGGTGTTGGATTGTGCCAGCGCTGAAAGCGTGAAAACGCAAAGCACGAGCATCAGTCGGGTGAGGCATCTCACGGTATTCATAATGATCTCCCTGGTAATGTGCGGTCCTCTGGTTCGATGATCGGGGCCTTCGGGTCCGGATAATTTGCGCCGGACTGTAAGGTCACGCGTGGAGTTCAAAATCCGCAAGGTGCGTGCCTGGCGTAAAGGTGAAAGGACAAGTCGTTGCCGAGATGCGACTTAATTATTGGATGAAGGGGAACGGCGGGCTGGAGAATATGAATTACAGAAGCGGATCATCATAAAAAATAAGATGTAATGAATATCGAATCTTGTTTCCGATATATATGACAGAGGCACGACCACCGGGGTGGAATTATCAGGCGGGTTCAGACCCGGCGGCTTTGACATGATACAATCCCGCGCGCTATTAACTTCTCAATCTCGCCCCAAAGCTCGTCGGGGACTTCTCGCAGCGTTGGCGTGGATTCACTTTATCAAAGAGCGTTCAGGTTTGCGGGCACGCTTCAGGGCGGCAACAGCAAAGGTGGCCCTGGGTCACTGATGCCCTGTTTATGGAGGAACCAGGTATGACGAAAATGACGATTCTGTTTCTGGCCGTTTTCCTGCTGTCAGTCCCGGCAGCAGCACAGACGACCATGTCGGCGGAAGCGCAGATCGCCTCCGCCATCCTCGCCGCCCCGGAAGAGCGGCGGGCCGAGGCCGCCGTGCTGGGCTATGACGCGCAGGGCAAGCTCGTCACGCTGCGCAAGGGCACGAACGACCTGATCTGCCTGACCGACGACCCGGCCGACAAAAGGTTCAGCGTGGCCTGCTACCACAAGGACCTCGAACCATACATGGCCAGAGGCCGCGAGTTGACGGCCCAAGGGATCACCGGCAATGACCGCAACGAGAAATACCGCTGGAAGGAGATCAGAGAGGGCAAGCTCCAGATGCCGAAGGAACCCCGGATGCTCTACGTCCTCTCGGGCAAAGGCTACGACGCCGCGACCGGCACGGTCGCCGAGCCGTCGCGGCGCTGGGTACTCTACGTCCCTTTCGCGACGGCGGAATCCACCGGGTTGTCAACGAAGCCGAAGCGCGGCGAGCCATGGCTGATGGATGCCGGGACGCCCGGTGCCCACATCATGATCAGCCCGCCGGGGAACTAAAGCGCGAAGTCCGGCACCTTGAGATTCGAATGGCGATTTACAGACCAGAAGAAAGAGCGGAGGGCGTTATGAGCAATGACGAAATTACCACAATAGTCAGGTCGTTCGATCTGAGCGGCCTGACTGACGAGGAGAAGGCGGCGTACTGGAAAGGGTACAACGATTACAGCAACGGCGTCAGCAGTGTGACCGATTCATCCGATCAGGCGTACCAGGCAGGCTACGAGCGGGCAAGGCAGGATGATGAACAGCACAACACTGACCTGCGGCGGAGTCGGACGTAAGTCCTGGGGGGAGTCCCCGAAGAGCGCACCTGACACGAGTCGTGTTCCGGGCCCCGTTGCGGCCCGGAGCGACGAGTTTGCTGAAACTATAAGGCCGGGAAATGAATCACACCCCTTTCGACGACGATAAATCCCTCGCGCAACCCAATTCACGTGAGGCTCTGGACCGCCTGCTCGGCGACATCATCAGCTTCCCCGAACGGCAGGCGGAAACAGCACAGGTCATCGAGGAAACGTTCGGTCAGTGTAAAGCCGTTCTGGTACTCGATATGAGCGGCTTTTCCCGGACGACGCAGCAGCACGGCATCATTTCGTTCCTCCTGATGATTCACCAGATGCAGATTATCTGCCGGCCGTGCATTGAACAGAACAACGGGGCGGTGATCAAAACGGACGCGGATAATCTGTTCTGCCTGTTCGACACGGTCGCCGACGCGGTCAGGGCCAGTCAGGAGATCATCAGCCGCCTGAACACAGTCAATATGATTCTCCCGAAGGACCGGCACCTCTACGTCGCATTCGGAATAGGGTACGGGAAAATCCTGAACATCGGGAATGAGGACATCTTCGGTGACGAAGTGAATCTGGCCAGCAAACTGGGCGAGGACATTGCGAGCAAGGGGGAGGTTTTATTGACCTCCGCCGCAAAGGCCGAGCTGGGTGAATCAAACATCGTGACGCGTGAGGGGACAATCAGCATTTCAGGAATATCTCTCACTTATTATTATGTCGAAGGGCACGAGCCAGCCCCGCGATAAATGCGCGCCTGACATGCAATCCACCCCGGGGACCAGAGGCCTACCGAAAGCCGTCTTTGAAGAGAATGACCAAAGAACGAAAGCCGGAGATGGGCGAAAAACATTTGCAGCGAGTCCGGCGCATCTGTGCCGCGCTACCCGAGACGACGGAAAAACTCTCGCACGGCGAGCCGACCTTCTTCGTCCGCAAAAAGGTCTTCGCGATGTTCGCCAATAACCATCACAACGACGGGCACATCGCCGTCTGGCTGCCCGCGCCGCCCGGCATTCAGGCGATGCTCGTCGGTGCCGCGCCGGAGAAATTCTTCAAGCCGCCTTACGTCGGCGTGCGCGGTTGGGTCGGCATCGAATTGAATTGCATCAGCGATGAAGAGCTGGCTTCCCATCTGCGCGAGGCCTGGCGACTGATCGCGCCGAAAAGATTGCAGGCCGCGCCGTGACGCCCGCACCATCCGGATTCGCCTGGCCTGAAAGCCGGAGAAAAGACATCACAGTAATCTTCTGAAAAACAGGAAGGGAACAGACCGATGATCAAAGGCAGTGAGGTCAGGAAACCCGACCACCCGGTTGACAGCCTTTTTCTCGACCGCTGGTCCCCGCGGGCAATGTCGGGTGAAGCGATCCCCGAAGAAGATCTGATGACCCTGTTCGAGGCCGCACGGTGGGCGCCGTCCTCTTACAATAACCAGCCCTGGCGCATCCTTTATGCGCGCCGGGACAGCGAGTACTGGCCGCTCTTCTTCGACCTGCTCGTGGAGGGGAATAAGATATGGGCGCGGAACGCCGCGGCGCTCCTGCTTTTCGTCTCGAAGACGACCTTCGACTTTAACGGCAAGCCGTACCCGACGCACTCATTCGACACTGGAGCGGCATGGGAGAATCTGGCGCTGCAGGCCTGGCTCAAGGGTTACGTCACCCACGGCATGCAGGGGTTCGATTACGAGCGCGCGAAAACTGCTCTGGGCATCCCCGAAGGGTTCCGCGTAGAGGCGATGGCGGCGGTTGGCAAACCCGGTAACAAAGAGGATCTGCCGGAAGAGGTGCGGAAGCGCGAAGCCCCCAGTGACCGGCGGAAACTTGCAGGAACGATCTGCGAAGGCCCGTTTCACTTCTGATCCGCCGGGGCCGGGTGGCGCCGCCCGGCGTTTGTCGCAGGCGGCAGAGTTTCTTCACGCCCGACTACTTTTGTTGCGAAGGAGAGATTCGTCATGACCAGACTACTTCGTTCAGGCGGGGTGGCGTTAACCGCTCTGCTGCTCGTGCTGGGCGCAATCTTCACCTCCCATCAGGCGCCGAGCGCTGCCCAGGCAACACAAGCCGCGCGCCCGGAGCATGTCATCCTGATTTCGGTGGATGGCCTGCCGCCGGATTATTACACTGCGTCGGAAAAGCTGGGGCTGCGCGTGCCGACGCTGACGATGCTGAAGCAGGGCGGCGCTTATGCGGAAGGCATGGAAGGCGTCTATCCGACGGTGACTTACCCGCAACACGCGACGATGGTGACCGGTGTGCGCCCGGCGGCGCACGGCATTGTCCAGAATCGTATCTTTGAAGCGCCGAGCGAGCCGCAGACGCGCTATTGGTATTGGTATGCCAAAGCGCTGAAGGCGGAGACGCTCTGGACGGTGGCGAAAAAGGCGGGGCTGACCGCCGCCGCCATCGGCTGGCCGGTGACGGTCGGCGCGGAGATTGATTACAACGTCCCGGAGATTTACGAACCGGGCGAGAATCCTCCGACCTGGAAATGGACGGCCAGGCATTCGACGCCGGGCCTGCTGGAAAAGGCGCTCGGCCCCGACCTGAAGAAAGACAGCAGCGTGGATGAGCGCCTGACTTCGGTCGGCGAGTTCATCATCAAAAACTACCGGCCCAGCCTGCTGCTGCTGCATTTGATCGAGCTGGATGGCGTACACCACCGCAACGGCCCGCGCACCAGACCCGGCATCGAAACCGCCGAGCGCGAAGACGGCTACATTGGCCGCATCGTCGAAGCGACGCGGCAGGCGGGCATCTTCGAGAAGACCACATTCTTCATCGTGTCCGATCATGGCTTTGCCGGCATTGACAAACGCTTCTCGCCGAACGTGGCGCTGGCCAAAGAGGGTTTGATTACGCTTGATGCAAAGGGAAAAGCGACAGCGTGGAAAGCCGCGGCCTGGCCGGCGGGCGGCTCCTGCGCCATCGTACTGAAAGATGCGAATGACCGGGAGACCGAAGCGAAGGTCAACGCACTTTTTTCAAAATGGGCGCGGCAGGAGCGCAGCCCTGTCAGGCAGATCGTCACGCGCGCGGAACTGCACAGGCTGCAGGCGGTGCCTGAAGCAGCGCTGATGCTGGAAGCCGCGCCGGGCTTTTCTTTTGACGACACGCTGACGGGGCCGGAAGTGCGCGATTCGGACGAGACGTACAAAGGGACGCACGGCTATCTGCCGACCGACCCACGGATGCGGGCTTCACTTATTGTTTACGGCCCCGGCGTGCGTAGCGGCGCGAAGCTGCAACTGGCGAGAATGATTGATCTGGCGCCATCCATCGCCGGTCTGCTCAGGCTGAAACTTCCGCACCCGGAAGGAAAGCCGTTCAGGGAGTTGCTTGACGACGGCGCGATGAAGTGATTTCTGATGACCAATCAGAATATTCTGCTGAGGCGAGTGAGAGTTGTGTTCAAATATACAGCCACACTCTTATTTTTCTGGCTGCTGCCGGTTTATCCTGGAAGCGCTCCCTGCGGGCAATCCTCCAAAGCCGCTCCGCGTGATGACACGCAGGCGTGGGAAGAAATCCAGCTTGCAATCCCGCTGCACCGGAAAATAGACCTGCTCATTATCGGCCACCTGCGAATTGGCCGCGACGTGAGCGCTTTCGTTGATGAGCGCGCAGGCGCGGCCTTCGCCTTCAAGGTAAACAAGTACCTGACGCTTACCCCCGGTTATTTATATCGGGCCGATCAGCCGGTTGCCACCCAGCATAATCACGAACACCGCCTCAACCTGGCAGGCACCGTGAGTATTCCGCTCGGTCGCTTTACGCTCAGTGATCGCAACCTGTTTGAGCGGCGCTGGCGTGCCCCGGCCGACTCCGTCCGCTATCGTAATCGCTTCCAGATCGAGCGCCCGATCAAACTGGGCAACACTGAGTTCCGGTTGTTTGTCAACGATGAGGTCTTCTACGACTGGAGCCTGCACGGCTGGGCGCGTAATCGCTTCGCGGTCGGAGTCAGTAAAACATTTAATGAGCATCTGACCGGCGACCTTTACTACATGCGGCAGAATGATGGTCACAGCCGCCCGGGTGATC
>Ga0070741_10000903_pt1 | contig 98168 bp, 83 predicted proteins | sample Coa_R1_4_FD_66440 | JGI IMG/M metagenome (GOLD analysis project Ga0070741, IMG submission 66440) | Surface soil microbial communities from Centralia Pennsylvania, which are recovering from an underground coalmine fire - Coalmine... | ecosystem: Environmental > Terrestrial > Soil > Unclassified ... | reverse complement strand
CGTCAGGCTCTTGCGGCCTTTGAGCACGTACGGGCTCAGATCCAGCGACGGGCGGTTGGTTAGAACCGCCCGTTCGCACATTCTGGCAGATTTTGCAGACACAAGATCACGTATAAGCCGGAAAACCACTGCGCAGGGAGGGCCGGTGTGATCACCGCCTGTACCTGTGGTTCTTGCGCTTGCGCAATTTTTTTTGCGCAAGGCCCCGGGTGCAGCGGCCACCCGGCCTTCCCTGCACCCTCTGTCTTTCGGGAGGGTAACGAATGATGCAAAGCTCGGGCGAAACGCGCCGCGAGGATACGAACGCGTGTCTCCACGTGGTCGTCCCGGCGAAGGCCGGGACCCATAACCACAGGATTGTCCTTTGGCGAAGGACATCTACAACTGCGCGTCACGGAAAGATTCCGCGGTATGGGTCCCGGCCTTCGCCGGGACGACGTATCCCCGATGGACCGCATCCCAATTTCGACAACGCTGCCAGGCTGCTGCCTCCTCCCGCCTCATGCGCTGCGTGAGCCGAATGGCGCAGTCCACAGGCCTTGTTGGCCACGACCGGGCGGCTTACCTTCCACCTGACCATCGGCGAATTGCCGTTCCACAAGAGCTTCAAGAGACACCAATGCAAGCAGCGTTTCTTCCCGACCGCGGCGTGGTGAAGGTTTCCGGCGAGGACGCACGCAATTTCCTCAACGGCCTGGTCACCACTGATGTCACCGAGCTCAAGCCGGGGCTCGCGAAGTTCGGCGCGCTGCTGACACCCCAGGGCAAGATCATCGTCGACTTCCTGATCACGGAAGCACCGGCAGGCCATGGCGGCGGCTTCCTGTTCGACTGCCCGCGCGCGCTCGCGCAGGCGCTGACCGACAAGCTCCGCTTCTACAAGCTGCGCGCCAAGGTCACGGTGGAAAACCTGAGCGAGAGCCTCGGCGTCATCGCCGCATGGGGCGGCGAACCCGCGATGCAGCCGGATCTCACCTATGCCGATCCGCGCGCGGAAGCGCTCGGGTATCGCATCCTCGCCCCGCACGACCTCGTTGCGAAAGTCACGGCCCTGATTGGCGCCGACGTGGTCGAGCCGGGCGCCTATGAGGCGCAGCGCATCGCCTGCGGCGTGCCTCGCGGCGGGCTCGATTTCATCTATGGCGATGCGTTCCCGCACGAGACCAACATGGATCGCCTCAATGGCGTCGACTTCGACAAGGGCTGCTATGTCGGCCAGGAGGTGGTCTCGCGCATGCAGCATCGCGGCACCGCGCGCACCCGCACGGTGAAGATCGTGCTCGACGGCCCGGCGCCGGAAGCAGGTGCCAGCATTCTCGCCGGCGACAAACCGGTCGGCACAATCGGCTCGACCGCGGGCGGGACAGGCCTTGCACTGGTGCGCACGGACCGCGTCGCGGACGCGCTTGCCGCCGGCCAGCCGCTCACTGCGGGCGGCCTGTCGCTGCGTCTCGCCGATCCCGAAGCGATCCTCAAGGCCGAGAAGCGGGGCGTGGCATGAGCCGCACGGCCCGCCTGCATCCCGATGGCAAGTCACGCTGCCCCTGGCCGGGCGAGGATCCCTTCTACATCGCCTATCACGACACCGAGTGGGGCGTGCCGGAATATGACGACCGTGCGCTGTATGAAAAGCTGATCCTCGACGGTTTCCAGGCCGGCCTGTCCTGGATCACGATCCTGCGCAAGCGCGACAATTTCCGCCGCGCCTTCGACGATTTCGAGCCGGCGAAGATCGCGCGCTACAATGCGAAGAAAGTGCATGCGCTGATGAACGACGTCGGCATCGTGCGCAACCGCTCCAAGATCGAGGGCGCGATCGAGAGCGCGAAGTCTTACCTGAAGATCATGGAGGAAGGCCCGGGCTTCTCGACGTTTTTGTGGGATTTCGTCGACGGCCGGCCGAAGGTCAACCAGTTCAAGACCACGGCAAGCGTGCCGGCCTCCACACCGCTCTCGATCAAGATGTCGAAGGAGCTGTCGTCGCGGGGCTTCAAGTTCGTCGGTCCCACCATCGTCTATGCGTTCATGCAGGCGACCGGCATGGTCAACGACCATCTCGTCACCTGCTTCTGCCATGAGGCCTGCGGCAAGGCGCACCGCAAACCGCGCCTTGCGGTCAAATGAGCTCACGCCTCATGAGCGCAACCAACACCGCCGACACCCGCGTCTGGCAACGGATGCTGTCGGGGCGCAGGCTCGATCTGCTCGACCCGTCCCCGCTCGACGTCGAGATCGCCGATATCGCGCATGGCCTCGCCCGCGTCGCGCGCTGGAACGGCCAGACCTCGGGCGCGCATATCTTCTCGGTCGCCCAGCACACGCTCCTGGTGGAAGCGGTCATGCGCGCGGAAAACCCCAATATCGATGCCAAGGTCAGGCTCGCCGCGCTGCTGCATGACGCCCCGGAGTATGTCATCGGCGATATGATCTCACCGTTCAAGGCGGTGCTCGGCGGCGACTACAAGGCGGTGGAGAAGCGGCTGCTCGCCGCCATCCACATCCGCTTCGGTCTGCCGCCGCAAATCCCCGTGGCCGTCGAGAAACAGATCAAGGCCGCCGACCGCGGCGCGGCATACCTGGAGGCCACGGAACTGGCGGGCTTTTCCAAAGAGGAGGCAAAACGCCTGTTCGGCCGGGATCCCGGCCTGCCCGACGCTGTCAGGGAGGACTATCTGACGCCCTGGAATGCGGCCAAGGCGGAGAAGCGGTTCCTGGCCCGATTCAAGGCGCTGGAGGCTTGAATGGATGGCCCGGAGGTGCTTTCACCGCGGCATATCCGAACCGTAGGGTCGGCAAAGGCGCTCCGCGCCCTGCCACCTTCCGCCGCAACAAGAAGATGGTGGGCACGCTTCGCTTTGCCCACCCTACGTAAGAAGTTAGGACCATCATGATCCACGTCTGCTCGCTTGCCGCCCTTCCCGAAACCGTCCGCACCACGCGCGCGAGCCATGTGCTGACGGTGATGGGCAAGGTCGACCAGGTCGAGCGGCCGGTCTCGATCCGCCCAGAGAATCATCTGAAGGTGTCGGTCGACGACATCACCGAGCCGATGGACGGCTTTGTCATGCCGTCCGAAGAACATGTCGTTCAGGTGCTCGATTTCGTGCGCAGCTGGGACCGCAGCGCGCCTTTGGTGATTCATTGCTGGGCCGGCGTCAGCCGCTCGACTGCGAGCGCCTTCGCCGCGGCCTGTGCGCTCAACCCGCATCGCGAGGAGATCGAGATCGCCCGCTGCATCCGCGCGGCATCCCCGATCGCCTCGCCCAACCGGCTGATCGTGAGCCTCGCCGACAAGGCGCTTGGCCGCGACGGCCGCATGCTGCGCGCGCTCGAGGCGATCGGGCCGGCCTCGATGATGGTGGAAGGCGTGCCGTTCCGCATCGAGCTGGATTAACAGAGCGTGCTACCCTCGTGATCTCAAACCGGATTCGGGGCACGGGGGTATGAGCGAGACGCCACTCAAGCCGATCGAGATAGGCCTGACTGCGGCCATCGTCGGGATCGAGGGCAACGAGCCCTTGATCCTGACCGCGTCCGCCGAGGATGACGGCAAGCTGGCGAGGCTTCCCTTCGGCCCGTTCGATGCGGTCGCGCACCGCACCTTCGAGATGGGCTTGCGCGCCTGGGTCGCCGAGCAGACGGGTCTGCAGCTCGGCTATGTCGAACAGCTCTATACATTCGGCGACCGCGGCCGCCACGCCGAAGCCGGCGACACCACCCACCTGGTCTCGATCGGCTATCTCGCGCTGACCCGCGCCGCCCCCGGCGTCGCGCCTGCACCGGGCGCGGGCTTCGAGCCCTGGTACCGCTACTTCCCCTGGGAGGACTGGCGCGAGACCCGCCCCGAGATCATCGCCCGCGACATCCTGCCTGCACTGAACCAATGGGCTCGGCAAAGCGAGGACGCGGCGACGCCGCGGCCACTCTCGCGCCAGGATCGCGTGCGACTTAATTTCGGCACCGAGGACGCGCATTGGGACGAGGAGCGCGTGCTCGACCGCTACGAACTGCTCTATGAAGCAGGCCTTGTCGAGGAAGCGCGGCGCGACGGCCGGCCCGCTGCGCTGGCGCGCCAATCGCTACCCCCGCTCGGCGCCGCCATGCGCTTCGACCACCGCCGGATCCTCGCCACTGCGATCGCAAGGCTCCGCGCCAAACTGAAATACCGCCCCGTGGTGTTTGAACTGATGCCGGCCGAATTTACACTTACCGAATTGCAGCACACGGTGGAGGCGATCTCGGGGCGGCTGCTGCACAAGCAGAACTTCCGGCGGCTCGTGGAAGCCACCGCGCTGGTCGAACCGACCGGCGTGATGTCGACACTAACCGGCGGCCGGCCCGCTGCGCTGTTTCGCTTTCGCCGCGAAGTGCTGCAGGAGCGCCCCGCTCCCGGCCTGCGGGTCCGCGGCCGGCGGTAGAGCATGATCCGGAAAAGTGTGCAGCGGTTTTCCGAAAAGATCATGCTCGACGAAAACTGAAAGCGCGATCGCGTATCGCGCTTGAAAGGGAGACAGGGGACGCGATGCCCGACTCGATATTCGATGCGCCATTTGATTTTTTCGCACTGCTGATCGCGGTCATCGCCTTCATCGTCGCGCTGCGCTCACGCAACCAGATCGAGGCGTTGCGGGCGCGGCTCGACGCATTCGAGGCCGCAGGCGAGACCGCAATGCGGGCTGCACCGCCGCCGCTGCCCTATCAGTCCGCAGCCGAGCCGCCACCGCTGGCGCCGGCTGTCAATCTCGTTCCCGAGCCCCCGCCGATTGCGCCGGAAGCAGCTGCTGCCGAGACCGAAGCGGAGGCGGTGCCACAGGATGCCGCGCCGCCGCCGCTTGCGCCTGCCCAGCCGGGCTTCGAGGAAACCATCGGCACACGCTGGGTGGTCTGGATCGGCGGCCTGACGCTCGCGCTCGGGGGCTTCTTCCTGGTCCGCTACTCCATCGAGGCCGGCCTGCTCGGACCGCGCGTGCGCACTTTCCTCGGCGGCTTGTTCGCGCTGGCATTGCTCGGCGTCGGCGAATGGACCCGCCGCAAGGAGAGCCTTGCCGAGATCGCTGCGCTACCGATCGCCAACATCCCGGCGATCCTGACCGCGGCCGGCACCGCCGTCGCCTTTGCCACCGTCTACGCGGCCTACGCGCTCTATGATTTCATCGGCCCCGCCACCGCGTTCGTCCTGCTCGGCATGGTCGCGCTCGGCACGCTGGCGGCAGCGCTGCTGCACGGGCCGGCGCTGGCCGGTCTCGGCGTGGTCGGCGCGTTTGCGACGCCCATCCTGGTATCCTCGCAGAAGCCGGACTTCTGGGCGCTTTATGTCTATCTCGCGATCGTCACTGCAGCAGCACTAGGGCTCGCGCGGGCGCGACTGTGGCGTTGGCTTGCGATCACCACCATCATCCTGGCGCTGGTCTGGATCCTGCCGGTCATGAAGTTCGATCCGCCTGAGGTCGGGCCTTACGCCATCCACGTCATCGCAGGCTTCGTCATCGCGAGCCTGCTCGTCGTCTGCGGCTTCATGTTCGGGCCGCCCGACGAGGATCAGCGGATCGAGCCGATCTCATCGATCGCGCTCGGCGCCTACCTGTTCGGCGCGCTACTGATCGTGCTGGCGAGCCAGCACGCGGATTCCGCGCTCACCGTCTTCACCCTGCTGGTGGCTGCGACCTTTGCCGTGGCCTGGCGCGCACCCGCTGCGACCGGCGCGATCGCCGGCGCCGCTGCATTTGTCTTCGTCGTCTTCGCGGAGTGGGCGGTGCGCGGCAATCCGGACGTTCTGGTGCTTCCGGGCGGTCCGCTGCCGGGCATCGGCGGTCCCGCCATCACCGATCAGTCGGTCACCCTCCACATGGCGGTCGCAGCGATCTTCGCGCTTGGATTTGGCGCAGTCGGCTTCCTTGCCCAGGGCCGCGCAACGAACGCTGTCGTCCCAGTGGTGTGGTCCTCGGCTGCGGTGTTCATGCCTCTGGCGCTGCTGATCGCACTCTACGCCCGCATCGCCCATCTCGACCGCTCGATCCCGTTTGCCATCCTGGCCGTGCTGCTCGCAGGCGTGTTCGCTGCCGCGACTGAAGCGCTCAGCCGCCGCGATGCGCGTCCCGGCCTTGCCATTTCGACCGCGCTGTTTGCGACGGGAACGCTGGGCGCGCTGGCGCTTGCCTTCACCTTCGCGCTGGAGAAGGGCTGGCTGACCATTGCGCTGGCGCTGATGTCGCTGGGGACGGCCTGGATCGCCATGCAGCGCCCGATCCCGTTCCTGCGCACGCTGGCTGCGATCCTCGCCGCAATCGTGGTGGCGCGGATCGGCTATGAGCCTCGGATCGCGGGGGATGACGTCGGTACCACGCCGATCTTCAACTGGCTGCTGTGGGGCTATGGCGTGCCGGCCGCGTCCTTCTGGCTCGGCGCGCACTTGCTGCGCCCGGGCGGCGACGATGCCCCGCTGCGCGCCATCGAGGCGGCGGCAATCCTGTTCACGGTGCTGTTCGCCTTCACCGAAATCCGCCATGCAATCTATGGCGGCGATATCTATCGCGTCATTCCATCGCTCGCCGAGACCGCGCTCGAAGTCTGTGTCGCCCTCGGGCTCGCGATCGGTCTCGAGCGGCTGCGCATCCGTACCCGCAGCATTGTGCACAATGTCGGCGCGGTGCTGCTTACCGTGTTTGCGGGCCTGGTCGGCGTGTTCGGTCTGTTGCTGGCGGAAAACCCGATGCTGACGTGGATATCGGTCTCGCTCGACGGCTCCGTGATCAACCTGCTGCTGCTCGCCTATGCGCTGCCCGCCGTGCTGATGCTGCTGCTGTCCTATGCGGTGGCGGGGCAACGACCGGTGGCCTATGTCAACACCATCGCCGGCGGCGCGCTGGTCTTCGCGTTGGCCTATGCGAGCCTCGAGATACGCCGGCTCTATCACGGTCCGTATGTTCAGATCGGCGCCACCAGCGGTGCCGAGCAATATACCTATTCGATCACCTGGCTCGTCTTTGGCGTGGTGCTGCTCGGCATCGGCCTTGTCGTGAACTCGCAGCGTGCGCGGCTCGCATCCGCCGTGGTGATCGCGCTGACCATCGCCAAGGCCTTCCTGGTCGACATGTCGACGCTGACAGGCGTCTACCGCGCGCTGTCGTTCATCTGCCTCGGATTGGTGCTGGTTGCGATCGGTTGGCTGTATCAGAAGATCCTGTTCCGGCGGCAAGTGCCGCCGCAACCTATTGCGCCGGCGGCCTCATGACGGCATCACGCCGCGCGCACCGACTCCAGGAATTGGCTCACCTCGCGCCGCAGGCGGTCGCTGTCGGTCGACAGCATCTGCGCCGCGGACAGCACCTGCGAGGAGGCCGATCCGGTCGCGGTGGCGCCGCGCTGCACGTCCGAGATGTTGGCGGAGACTTCCTGGGTGCCTTGCGCGGCCTGCTGCACGTTGCGCGAAATCTCCTGCGTCGCGGCGCCCTGCTCTTCCACGGCGGCGGCGATGGCCGAGGCGATCTCCGACAGTTTTTCGATGGTGCTCGAAATGTCCTTGATCGCGCCGACCGACTCCTGCGTCGCCGCCTGGATGCCGGTGACCTGTTGGCCGATCTCGCCCGTGGCCTTCGCCGTCTGCTCGGCAAGCGCCTTCACTTCCGAAGCAACCACTGCAAAGCCGCGGCCGGCCTCGCCCGCGCGCGCAGCCTCGATCGTCGCGTTCAGCGCCAGGAGATTGGTCTGTCCTGCGATGGTGTTGATCAGCTCCACCACGTCCCCAATCCGGCTTGCCGCCCGCGACAATTCGCCGACGCGGTCATTGGTCGAACGGGCCTGGTCGACAGCCTCGCTCGCCATCCGGGCCGATTCCTGCACCTGCCGACTGATCTCGCGAATCGACGAGGACAGTTCCTCGGTCGCCGACGCCACCGACTGCACATTGGTCGACGCCTCTTCCGAGGCCGCAGCGACCGCGGTGGACAGCTCCTGCGCCCTGCTCGCGGTCGAGGTCAGCGTATCGGCGGAATTTTCCAGCTGCGTCGAGGCCGACGACACCGTCTCGACGATGTTGCCGATCACGGATTCGAATTCGCTGGTGATATGATCCACCTTCCGCCCGCGCTCGATCTTGGCTTCCGCATCCCGCGCGGCCGCCTGGTCGGCGGCTCGCTTGGCGATCAGCGCCTCCTTGAACACCTGCAAGGTGTCGGCCATCGCGCCAATCTCGGTCCGCTCGCCGCGATGCGGCACCTCGGCGGCGAGATCGCCGTCGCCGAGCGCCTGCATCGGCCGCACGATGGAGGCGATTCCACTCGAGACATCACGCACCAGATAGAAGCCCACGGCAATCCCGGAGACGATCGCAGCCATGATGATGCCGATAACGACCATGAAGGCGAGACTGTAACTCTCCGCCGCAGTCCTGGTGGCAGCGTCCGCGCCCGCACTGTTGAGGTCGACGTCCTTCTTGAGCATCTCATCGGATTCACGGGCGATGACGGCGACCGACTTGTTGAGCAACTCGGTCGCTTCGTGGGGGATGCGGCCGACGCTCTTGCGCGAGAGATCGAGAACCTCGTCGACGCCCTTCACATATTTGTCCCAGGCGCGCGACCACTCTTCATACAGCGCGCGTTCCTGCGGCGAGGTGATCAGCGGCTCGTACGCCTTGCGATCCCTGCCGATGCTCTCGAGAATGCCGGCCAGTCTTTTCCCGGCGGCGTCCTTCTCCTCCGCCGTTTCCGCCATCACGTGAGCGCGGAGACCGACCCGATAAAGATTGATGTCGGCGCGCAGGTCGCCGAGCACGTGCACGCTGGGCAGCCAGCTCGTGGCGATCTCCACCGTATGCTCGTTGATCGCTCCCATGCTGCGAACCGTCAGCACGCCAAGGCCCGACATCACGATCAGCAGGAAGGTGATGACGGCCGCGATCTTGATACGAATGGAAAGCTTCGACATGAAAATGATGTCCTGGCTGAAAATTCCCGGGAATGTGCACGCTGGGCGCGGTCGCTTTGGCGCGACTCGTCTGTCCCAGGCGATGCCGTGGGGTTGCGCTTACGACTTAAGAATAGAACACCCTTCCGAGCTGCCGGTTAATGAAGCCCGCGTACTACTACTTACCCATGCAAGCGAGCGAGGTAGCACAACACCCGTCGGCGCGTTTCGCGCACCGCCAGCGGTAGCATCATGCGGGTCGTCGCTGCGTTCGTGTTTGTCGCACGCCGCGGTGACGTCGACTTCAAGCGGCGCGCACCGAGTCCAGGAACTTGCCGACCTCGAGCTTGAGGCGGCTCGAATCGCTCAACAGAGTCTGCGTCCTCTCAGACTTTGGGGCGCGACCAAGCGGCATGGCGCGAACAAAAAGGCTACTCCAGCGCCTCGCCCAGCACCCGGATGCGGAACACCGGCTCCCTGGCTTCATCGAGCAATTCCATCTGCCATTCCCCGTCAGGCTTGAGGCTGCGAGCGATGCCGCCGACAAGGTTGGCACAAACGGCGGTCATCTCGCCCCACGCGGCTTCGCGCGTGTCGAACTCGTACGGCAGATCGGAGGCGCCGGAATATGGCCCGTGGCTGATCCGGAAAAAATACGTCGCCATTCATGAACCCATGGGTTGGGCCCCGTCCCCGCGCGAAACTGGACCGGCAATGCTACCAAGGCATGAAAGGAACGGCCCGTATGACTACGGCCGCCCGGTCTGTCGAATCACTCGGTCGAGCGGCGAAGCTCCGGCGCGGCCTCGACCTTCGCAGGCTCGGACTTCACCGGCTCGATCTTGGCGCTCTCGACGCGCGGCGTTTCCACCCGGGACGTCGCCTCAGCATGGGACTCCGCGACCGAGCCGGTCGCCTCGGCGTGATGCGAACGCGGGCGCGCCACGGCGCGGGCCATCAGCATCTGGGTGCCGCCCTGGTGGTGGAAGTCGCAGTAAGCGAAGCTCATGCCGGAGACAGAGCCGCGGAAGCTCGCTTCGTCGGTCTTGTCCAGGTTGAAGCAGGGCTCGAACGGCAGGCCGCGCAGCGAAGCGCAAACGGCCTGTCCGCGAATTTGCAGCGTGTTGCCGGGAAGGCGGACATGCCTGATCGGACCGGAGCCGGAGAACTGCACCGCGCCGGCTGCGCCCATGTCGTCGAGGACGCGTCCGGCACCGCGGGTGCCGTCGACGCAGGTGAACGTGAACACCTTGCCGGCGACGAACTTGCGTGCCTCCTCGGCGGTCATCATCCCAGCAAGCGCAGGAGCGATCATGGCGCCGGCGGTAACGGTGCCCAACAGAAAACGCGCAAGCATGCTGCAACTCCAAACTAACCCAAGCGCGGGCAAAGTCTGCCTTCTTTACCCGCCACTTACCATACTAACCGTGGCAACATTGGAGCAGCTTGGTTGGTAAAGTCTGAAGATCCTCAGACAATTTTTACCACGATGCGGCCGCGGACCTGGCCGGCAAGGATTTGCGCACCCATGCCAACGACCTGATCGAGGCCAATTTCATGTGTAATTTCAGATAGTTTTGTCCGATCCAAGTCCCGCGCCAGCCGTTCCCAGGCGAGCTTTCGCAACGGCAGCGGGCACATCACGGAATCGATGCCCAGAAGGCACACCCCCCGCAGAATAAAGGGCGCGACGGACGACGGCAGGTCCATGCCGGCAGCAAGCCCGCAGGCGGCGATCGCCCCACCATATTTGGTCATGGACAGGAGATTGGCGAGGGTGGTCGAGCCGACGCTGTCCACCCCGCCCGCCCAGCGCTCCTTTGCCAGGGGCTTTGCGGGACCGCTCAGCTCGTTGCGGTCGATCACCTCCGTAGCGCCAAGATCCTTCAGATAGGGCGCCTCCGCCAGCCGCCCGGTCGAGGCAATCACGTGGTAGCCGAGCTTGGCCAGCACGGCGGTCGCAACCGAGCCGACGCCACCGGCCGCGCCGGTGACCACCACGGGCCCGGCCTGCGGCGTCAGGCCGTGCTTCTCCAGTGCCAGCACGGCGAGCATGGCGGTGAAGCCTGCCGTGCCGATTGCCATCGCCTCGCGGGCCGAGAGGCCATCCGGCAGGCGCACCAGCCAGTCGCCCTTCACCCGCGCCCTCTCGGCATAGGCGCCAAGATGGGTCTCGCCCATGCCCCAGCCGGTGCAGACCACCTTGTCGCCGGCCTTCCAGGCGGGATGAGAGGATTGCGCGACGGTGCCGGCGAAATCGATCCCGGCGATCATGGGAAAGCGCCGGACCACCGGCGCCTTGCCGGTGACGGCGAGACCATCTTTGTAATTGAGCGTCGACCATTCGACGGCGACGATGACATCGCCATCCATCAGCTCGGCTTCATCGAACTGCGTGAGCGTGGCGGTGGTGCCCTTGTCCGCCTTGTCGATCCTGATTGCCTTGAAACTGACCACGGCGAAACTCCCTCAAACGCTGGCTCTCAGGGGTTTTATCGCATCAGGCGGGCTGCGCAACGGTGCGCGTCACCGGCTTCTCGACAATCGGCAGGTTGATCAGCGCCGAGAGCACGCCGAACATGATCGAAAGCCACCAGACCGGGGTGTAGGAACCAAAGCTCTCGAACACGATGCCGCCGAGCCAGACGCCGAGGAAGCCGCCGACCTGGTGGCTGACAAAGGCAAAGCCATAGAGTGTTGCAAACCAGCGGGTGCCAAACATCAATGCCACCAGTGCCGAGGTCGGCGGCACCGTGGAGAGCCAGGTCAGCCCCGAGATGGCGCCGAACAGGATGGCCGTAACAGGCGTGATCGGGAAGGAGATGAAGGTGACAGTCGCCAGCGCCCGCGTGAAATAGATCGCTGACAGGATGTAGCGCTTGGGCATGAAATTCTGCAGCCAGCCGACGCTCAGCGAGCCGATCATGTTGAACAGCCCGATCGCCGCGATCACCCAGCCGCCGGTCTGTGCGCTGATGCTGCGATCGGCGAGAAAAGGCGGCAGGTGCACGGTGATGAAGGCGAGCTGAAAGCCGCAGGTGAAGAAGCCGAGCACCAGCAGCACGTAGGAGCGATGGCCGAAGGCTTCCGCTAGCGCGGTCTTGAACGATTGCTGGCTCGCGCTGCCTGCCGTTGCGGGCTCGGCCGCGGGTGTTGCGATCGCAAGCGACAGCGGGATGATCAACAGCATCAGGCCGGCGAACACCATGAGAGCGGTCTGCCAGCCGAAATTGTCGATCAGCGCGACGCCAAATGGCGCGAACACGAATTGGCCGAAGGAGCCCGCAGCGGTGCCGGCGCCGAGCGCCAGTCCGCGCCGCTCAACCGGCAGCAATTTGCTGAAGGCCGACAATACGAGATTGAAAGAGCAGCCCGACAACCCAAGGCCGACCAGCACGCCAGCACCGAGATTGAGCGACAGCGGCGTCGCCGAATAGCGCATCAGCAGCAGGCCACCCGCATAGAGCAAGGCGCCCACGATCATCACACGCAACAGGCCGAAGCGGTCGGCGATGGCGCCGGCCAGGGGTTGACCGAGCCCCCAGAGTAGATTTTGCACGGCGATGGCCAAGCTGAACACGTCGCGGCCCCACGCGAACTCCTGGCCCATCGGCTTGATGAAGAAACCGACGCTCGAGCGCGGGCCGAAGGAGAGCAAGGCAATCGCGCAGCCGCAGGCGATGATGACGAGCGGTGTACGCCAACTGGAAGCGGCAACAGCCGGCCGAAGCTCGCCCACAGTTGTCGACATCGGTCATCCCCCAGTTTGTTGTTGGCGGCGTTCCGGAATGGCCGGCCACAGATTCAGACGAATTAATGCATATGCATGAAAAGCCAAGCGTCATAAGAAGGGAATTTCGTTTCGCAGGGCAGCTCTGCAAAAGGCTGAGATCGGCCACGCCGAATTGATCCATGAAACGACTGGCGCATCGCCGCGAGGCATGCTACGTTTGTTTTGCTCAATTCGAGTATAATCGATCGGGTACAAGCCGACGGGACGGCACGCTGGCCGGCCTCGTGAATGCAGTATCTAGCGAAGCAAACGGACCGGCCCCCGAGGCCGGATTTCTCAGGTCATAGATATACTCATATCGAGTATAATTGGTCTGAGCCAGAGAAGGGAGGCAGTCATGCCGATTGCTGGAATCTACGGGCCCAACGATTTTCCTGCCGCCGAACGCAATTCCCCCACTCCCATCGGCGCTGGCACGCATACCGGCACGCGTCCTCGCGCGATCGCGATGCCATCACTCGAATGGAGCGATGAAGTCGAGCGCGCCACCGCCCACCTCTATGACCGGGTGAAAGACGTCATCCCGCCGGTCGAGTGGCCGTTCATGGCGCCCTATGTGAAGGCGATCAATGAGCTGAAGGCTGCGCGCGATGCCGTCATCCTCGCGCACAACTATCAGACACCCGAGATCTTCCACTGCGTCGCCGACATCACGGGCGATTCGCTGCAGCTCGCCATCGAGGCCACCAAGGTGAAGGCCTCCACCATCATCCAGTGCGGCGTGCATTTCATGGCGGAGACCTCGAAGATCCTCAATCCGGACAAGACGGTCTTGATTCCGGACTCGCGTGCCGGCTGCTCGCTGGCCGCGAGCCTCACAGCCGCAGATGTGCGGCTCTTGCGCGACCGCTTCCCTGGCGTGCCGATGGTTGCGTATGTCAACACCTCGGCCGAGGTGAAGGCAGAAGTCGACATCTGCTGTACATCGTCAAATGCGCTGCAGGTGGTCGAAAGCCTGAACGCGCCGACGGTGATCTTCCTGCCCGATCAGTATCTGGCGCGATATGTCGCCTCGAAAACCAATGTGAAGATCATCGCCTGGAAAGGCGCTTGCGAGGTGCATGAGCGCTTCACGGGCGACGAACTGCGGGCCTATCGCGAGGCTGATCCGAGCGTGCAGATCATCGCGCATCCGGAGTGCCCGCCCGACGTGCTGGCGGAGGCCGATTTCACCGGCTCGACGGCGCACATGATCAAATGGGTCCGCGAGAGGCATCCGCGACGGCTGGTGATGATCACCGAATGCTCGATGGCCGACAACGTCCGTGCAGAGTTGCCCGACGTCGAGATGGTGCAGCCCTGCAATCTGTGCCCGCACATGAAGCGGATCACGCTCGCGAACATTCTGGAAAGCCTGCTCCACCTGCGCGAGGAGGTCGTGGTCGACCCGATCATTGCCGAGAGGGCCCGGCGATCGGTCGAGCGCATGATCAATCTGAAGAATTAGCGCCGTCCCAGCGCAAGCCAGGACGACGGCGGAGGAACAACATGAACAGCTCGATCCACCAATTCACAAGCACAGACGATGTCGTCATCATCGGCGGCGGGCTCGCCGGACTGTTCTGCGCGTTGAAACTCGCGCCACGACCGGTGACGGTGATCTCGGCGGCGCCGCTGGGTCAAGGCGCGTCATCGGCCTGGGCGCAGGGCGGCATCGCCGCGGCGCTCTCCGCGAGCGACAGCGCGGAATCGCATGCGGCGGACACCGTTGCCGCGGGTGCTGGCCTGGTCGACGAGGATGTCGCTCTGGCACTGGCACGCGAAGCACCGGAGCGCATCGAGGACCTGCTTCGCTATGGCGTCCCCTTCGACCGAGATCTCGAAGGCCGGCTCGCGCTCGGCCGCGAAGCCGCCCATTCGGAGCGACGCATCGTGCATGTGCGCGGCGACATGGCGGGACGGGCCATCATTGCGGCGCTGACGGAAGCCGTCCGCAATACGCCGTCGATCCGGCTGATCGAAGGTTTTGTTGCCGAGATGCTGTTGACGGAAGACAATGCCGTCACAGGCGTGCAATTGCACCCGCGGGATGATGCCACCGCAAGGCCCGTGACAATCGCCGCACGTGCAATTGTGCTCGCGACCGGCGGCATCGGCCATCTCTATGCCGCGACCACCAATCCGCAGGAAGCTGCAGGCCTCGGCCTTGCGATCGCAGCGCGCGCCGGGGCTGTCATCGCCGACCCGGAATTCGTACAGTTTCACCCGACCGCGATCATGATCGGTCGCGACCCGGCACCGCTTGCGACCGAAGCCTTGCGCGGCGAAGGCGCCACCCTGATCAACGGCAAGGGCGAGCGCTTCATGCTGGCGCGTCACGCCGCCGCCGAGCTTGCGCCCCGCGACATCGTCGCCCGCGGCGTGTTCGCCGAGATCGCCGCTGGCCGCGGCGCCTTTCTCGACGCGCGCGCGGCGCTGGGCTCGCGCTTTGCGGATAAATTCCCGACCGTCTATGCGAGCTGCATCGCCGGTGGGCTCGATCCGGCCACAAAGCCAATCCCGATCGCGCCCGCCGCGCATTACCACATGGGTGGCATTGCCGTGGATGCGCGCGGCCGCAGCTCGATCGAGGGCCTGTGGGCCGGTGGCGAGGTGGCTTCGACAGGCGCGCATGGCGCCAACCGCCTCGCCTCTAATTCGCTGCTGGAAGCTGCGGTCTACGCCGCGCGCATCGCGGAGGATATTGCGGGTCGCGCACTGCCCTCGCCTGCCTGCGCCTTGGCGGAGCCACTGGTGCGACACAACGCTACGATGCCAACGGGCGCGGCGAAAGCTCTTCGCAAGCTGATGTCCTCGCATGTCGGCGTGATCAGGGAGGGCGAGACTCTCGCCGATGCGGTGCGCAGCTTTGCCGCGCTTGAACGCGACAGTAGCAATATCGCGTTGCGCAACATGGCGGCGACGGCACTGCTGGTCGCAGCCAGCGCATTCAGCCGACGCGGGAGCCGCGGCGCGCATTTTCGTTCTGACCATCCAACCGAGAAGCAAGCGTTTGCCGATCGCACCATGACGACATTGGCTGAAGCGCGAGACGTTGCGGAACGGCTGAGCGATGACGCGCGCCAAACTGCGCAGCCGATGATCGCGTAAGGAGATCTCTATGACGACCGCAACCTCCCTCCTGCATCCCGATGCATTCCTGTCACCGTTTGCCATTGACGAAGCCGTCACGCGCGCGCTCGATGAGGATCTTGGCCGCGCCGGCGACATCACGTCGATCGCTACCATTCCGGAAACGACCCGGGCCCATGCCGTGATGGTCGCGCGGCAGGCCGGCGTGATCGCGGGCCTGCCGCTGGCAGTCACCGTGTTTGGAAGGCTCTGCCCTGATATCAACCTGCAGGCCCATGTGCGCGATGGGGCCGCGGTGGCCGCCGGCGTGCATCTGATGACGATTTCGGGACCTGCCCGTGCGGTGCTGACAGGCGAACGCACGGCGCTCAATTTCGTCGGCCGTCTTTCAGGCGTTGCGACATCGACATCGACTTATGTGCGCAAGACGGCCGGCACGCAGTTGCGCATCTGCTGCACCCGCAAGACCACGCCGGGCTTGCGGGCGCTGGAAAAATATGCGGTGCGCTGCGGTGGCGGTTTCAATCACCGGTTCGGGCTCGACGATGCCATCCTGATCAAGGACAATCACATCGCGGTCGCCGGCGGCATCAGGCCCGTGCTGGAGCGCGCCCGCGCCCATGCCGGTCATCTCGTCAAGATCGAAATCGAGGTCGATACATTGGCGCAGCTGCGCGAGGTGCTTGACACCGGCCTTGCCGATGCGGTGCTGCTCGACAATATGGATATCGCAACCCTGTCCGAGGCGGTGAAGATGGCGCAGGGCCGCGTGGTGCTGGAGGCCTCCGGCGGAGTCACGCCGGACTCGATCGCGGAAATCGCAGCCACTGGAGTCGACTACGTCTCCTCCGGCGCGCTGACGCACTCCGCGCCGAATTTCGACGTCGCACTGGATATCGATGCGTGAGTGTCCGCTCCGTCATCCTGAGGCGCTCGCGCCAGCGAGCCTCGAAGGATGAACGGCCCGCTGATGCCGCCGGGCCGTCTCCTTCAAGACGGCCGCTTTGCGGCCTCCTCAGGATGACGGCGAGAGACTGAGCTCTCGGCGCGAATGCCGCCGCGCGCTACCTTCTCACCGAATTCGGATTGAGCTCGGCTTCGCTCTTGGCCTCCTCCACAAGCTCGGCCGAGAGCGCGGCGGTCTGCTGCGGCGTGCCCCAGCTCGGGGCATCGCTGCCGTCGCCCCAGGCTTTCGGCCGATAGAAGGTATGTACGCCGAATTTGTACATCCGCTTCATCTCGGCCACCCAGGATGGATGCACGTAGTAAGCGTGATAGTGCGTCGACTTGCCGACCTCCGGCAGCCAGATCTGCCCGTCGAGCATCGCCTTGGCGATCTTCTTCGCCCGCTCCCACATGTCCGGCTCGCGGATATTCTCGGTATTGACCTCGCAGGCGAAGGTGAACTGGCAGACCGAGTGCCGGTACTTGCTCTGGAACACCACGCCGCACACAGTGCTCGGATAGTATCCCGAGAAGGCGCGGTTCATCACCACCTGCGCGACCGCGATCTGGCCACGCACGGCTTCGCCACGCGCTTCGAAATAGATCGCCTCAGCAAGGCATTTTTCCGCTTTGCCCCGGGATTTCGCATCGACCAGTCCGAGCCGCTCAGCCGGAGTCTTGGCCTGCTGATTGTCCGCGTTCACCTCGCCCTTCGGCGCGATGCTCTCGCCGCTTTCGGTTTCCTTGAGCGCCTCGCCAGACAGCGGCAAGGATGCCATGACCTTCATGTCGGGATCAGGCAGCGCATCGGTCGAGACGATCGAGGGCTCCTCGCCCGGCTGCCAGCGTTCGATATTCTCATTGCCACCGCCGAGCGAGGCGCTGCCAAAATAAAGACTTGCTGTCTTGACGTCGAAGCCGTCCTCCCGCGAGGGCGCCTGTGTCGCCGTGGTTGCCTTCTGCACGCCCTTGAGATCATAGAGCGGATGCGCTTCCAGCGACATGGAAACATCATATTGCGGCAAGGGCGGCGCGTTCATCGCCTCCTGCAGCTCAGGATCGAGCTTGCCGGCACCATCTGGCGCAACTGACGCGGTCTTGGCCCCCAGCACGGAGATGTTGGGCGTGTCAGGGCTTTCCAGCACCGGAATTACCGGGCCTACGGGCGCAGCGGTGTCAGGCGAGACCGTGTCGACCGATGGCGACGCGCTGGCGGCGGGCGGCGGCGCCACCGTGAGGCGATCACCCTTCAATGAGCGGTCGACCTTGGGAAAATCGGAGGCTTGGTAGCGCGGCGGCGTCTGCAGGACCGGATTGTGTGTTGTCGCGCCGCTAATGCCGGCTGCGCGCTCGAGACTTGCCAGACGATAAGTCGCGCTCTCGGGCGCAGACGTGCCGATCGGACGCGCGAAGCTGTAGGTCGCAAGCTGGATGGATGCGGCTGCCGAGAACACGCGCTTCTGCCAAAGCTCGGCGACACCAGGCTGCCGCGCCAGGAGCGAGGCGATGTCCTGGTAGCCGATCTGGGTCGGCATCAACGCGAAGATGCAAAGGCCGAAACCGAAGGACGCGAAACGCGCGCCCCTCGGCTGGTTACGCACGACTGACATCGATACGCTCACGCAACGCTTTACTCACGTCGAAAAATCGAACGCAGTACATCCGTGCAATTCGATCTTTTCCGTTAGTAGCTAATTTAGGTTGCCGGGGCGTTAATCGACGTGACGGCCGGGACACAGGCAAGCGGATGCGCGAATGCGCGTGGTTACATCGGTCGCTGTGGTAAACGCGGCCTCGCGACGAGTAGTAAATATCGCGTCAATGCGAATGGTGAAGGAACTCTGAACGGTGTGACTGCGGGCTGCGACGACGCTCAGAATTGGGCACGTCATTCCGGGGCGGTCCACAGGACCGAACCCGGAATCTCGAGATTCCGGGTTCGCCTCTTCGAGGCGCCCCGGAATGACGGTGCGCGATAGCTAGCTCACGCAGTGCTGGCCGCACCCTTGCCGATCGCGGCCTGCGCCGCCGCGAGACGCGCGATCGGCACGCGGTAGGGGGAGCAGGAGACGTAGTCGAGACCTAAGTCATGGCAGAACGCAACGGAGGCCGGGTCACCGCCATGCTCGCCGCAGATGCCGACCTTCAGGCCCGGCCGCGTCTTGCGGCCGCGCGCAACGCCGATCTTCACGAGCTCGCCGACGCCTTCGCGATCAAGCGAGATGAAGGGATCGACGTCGAAGATGCCCTTGGCGATATAGGTCGACAGGAAGCTCGCGGCGTCGTCGCGGCTGATGCCGTAGGTGGTCTGGGTGAGATCGTTGGTGCCGAAGGAGAAGAACTCCGCCGACTGCGCGATCTCGCCGGCCATCAGGGCCGCACGCGGCAGCTCGATCATGGTGCCGACCTGGTAGGTGAGCTTGGCGTTGGTCTCCCGCATCACGGCCTGCGCGGTGGCATCGATCCGCGCCTTGATCAGGTCGAGCTCGGCCTTGGTCGCGATCAGCGGCACCATCACCTCGAGCCCGACGGCCTTGCCGGTGCGCTTCCCCGCCTCGACCGCTGCCTCGAATATGGCGCGCGCCTGCATCTCCGCGATCTCTGGGTATGCGATCGCGAGACGGCAGCCGCGGAAGCCGAGCATCGGATTGAACTCCGACAATTCGCGGACTCGATCGGCGAGCCGCCGCGGATCGGTGTTCATCGCACGCGCGACTTCCTCGATCTCCGCATGGGTGTGCGGCAGGAACTCGTGCAGCGGCGGATCCAAGAGGCGGATCGTGACCGGCAGGCCCTTCATGATCTCGAACAGCTCGACGAAGTCGGCCCGCTGCATCGGGAGCAGCTTTGCCAGCGCGGCGCGGCGCGCCTGCTCCTCTTCGGCGAGGATCATCTCGCGCACGGTGCGGATTCGAGTCTCCTCGAAGAACATGTGCTCGGTACGGCAGAGGCCAATGCCTTCGGCGCCGAACTTGATGGCGGTGCGGGCATCATCGGGCGTGTCGCCATTGACGCGCACGCCGATCTTGCGGACCTCGTCGGCCCAGCCCATCAGCGTGCCGAACTCGCCCGACAGCGCCGGCTCGATCATTGGCATGCGTCCCGCCAGCACCTGGCCGAGCGAGCCGTCGATGGTGATGACGTCGCCGGTCTTGAAGGTGCGCGAGCCCACGCTCATGGTGCCGCGGCCGTAGTCGACGCGGATGTTGCCGCAGCCGGAGACGCAGGGCTTGCCCATGCCGCGCGCGACCACCGCCGCATGCGAGGTCATGCCGCCGCGCGTGGTCAGAATGCCCTCGGCGGCGTGCATGCCGTGGATGTCCTCCGGGCTGGTCTCGATGCGGACCAGGATGACCTTGCGGCCATCGGCCTGCAGCTTGGCGGCTTCATCGGACGAGAACACGATCTCGCCGGAGGCAGCACCGGGCGAGGCCGGCAGGCCGGTTGCGATCACGTCGCGCTTGGCCGCGGGATCGATGGTCGGATGCAGCAGCTGATCGAGCGAAGCGGGATCGATGCGCGACACCGCATCCTTCTTGGTGATCAGGCCTTCATTGGCGAGCTCGACGGCGATCCGCAGCGCAGCCTTCGCAGTGCGTTTGCCGCCGCGGGTCTGCAGCATCCACAGCTTGCCGCGCTCGACCGTGAACTCCATGTCCTGCATGTCACGGTAGTGCCTCTCCAGCATGGTGTAGATGCGGGTCAGCTCCTTGAAGGCCTCCGGCATCGCCATTTCCATCGAGGGCTTGTCGGAGCCGGAATCTCTGCGCGCGTCCTCGGTGATGTCCTGCGGCGTGCGGATGCCCGCCACCACGTCCTCGCCCTGCGCGTTGATCAGGAACTCGCCATAGAGCTTGCTTTCGCCGGTCGAGGGATTGCGGGTGAAGGCAACGCCGGTCGCCGAGGTCTCGCCCATGTTGCCGAACACCATGGCCTGCACATTGACCGCAGTACCCCACGACTCCGGAATGTCGTGCAGCTTGCGGTAGGTCACCGCGCGCGCATTCATCCAGGATGAAAACACCGCGCCGATCGCGCCCCACAGCTGGTCGTGTGGATCCTGCGGGAAGTCCTTGCCCGTCTCGCGCGCCACCGCATCCTTGTACTTCCCGACCAGGTCGACCCAGTCTTCGGCAGTGAGATCGGTGTCGAGCGTATAGCCCTGGCCATCCTTGAAAGTATCGAGGATGTCCTCGAAGTGATGATGCTCGAAGCCGAGCACCACATCGGAATACATGGTGATGAAGCGGCGGTAGCTGTCATAGGCGAAACGCCGGTCACCCGACATCTCCGCCAGCGCCTCCACGGTCTGGTCGTTGAGACCGAGATTGAGGACGGTGTCCATCATGCCCGGCATCGAGGCGCGGGCGCCCGAGCGCACCGAGACCAGCAGCGGATTTTCGGCATCGCCGAACGTCTTGCCGGTCAGCTTGCCGATATGATCGAGCGCCTTTTCGACCTGCGCTTTCAGTTCTTTCGGATAGGTCTTGTCGTGCTCGTAGAAATAGGTGCAGACCGACGTCGGGATGGTGAAGCCGGGGGGCACCGGGAGGCCGAGATTGGCCATTTCGGCAAGATTGGCGCCCTTGCCGCCCAGGAGGTCGCGCATCTCGGAGCGCCCCTCGGCCTTGCCGTCGCCGAAGGTATAGACCCACTTGCCGGGCTTGATGGCTGGTGCGGCGCTAGCCGCCTTCTTGGGGGCCGGGGCCGCAGTTTTGACCACTCCCTTCTTGGGTGCGGGTGCGGCCGCCTTTTTCGGCGGCAACGCGGGCTTTTTGGTCGCTGGCGCGATCTTCTTCACCGCCTTGCGCGCCGGCGCCGGGTTGGCCCGGGCTGGCGTGGATGGCTTTGATTTCGCAGCGATTTTTTTCGATCTCGCGAGGGCTTTGGCCATGACTTGCAACAATCCCGGATGGAGGGTCTATGATTGGTGAAAAGTTGCGCGCCTTACACCATTTTGAGCGGGCCCGCGCAAGCCAGATGCCCGCCTGCACATCCTTAGAGGTGCAGCCAGCGCAGCAGGCCGAGCCCGAGCAGGCCGACGCAGATGAGGTAGATGGCTACAATGAAGTTGAGCAGCCGCGGCATGATCAGGATCAAAATGCCTGCGATCAGAGCCACGATGGCAGGCAGGTGTGCAGCGGTGATGACCATTCAACTTTCTCCGAAGTGATGCTGAGAGCGAGTGATGTGATGCGGGGTAGTCGATTCGGCAGCCGCATCCTAGCGGCCTGCCGGGGAATAGGAGACGCCCCAAGGCGCTCTGCGGTTCCGTGAGGCGCGACGATTGCCGAAAATTGCTGCGCACGAAAGGCGATTTTCCCGGGAACGATCCGCAAGGCACAGCATTGCCGCTGGGCGTGCCGGTCACGATCCGGCATGCACGCGAATGCATCCGTTTGTCCGGACTGTCGCAGCGGCGCCCGGACAAGAAGCCCGCGCCCGGTCCCCCCGGCCGGGCCGGGCTTTTCTGCGTAGTCAATAGATCAAGCAGATTTTTGCACGACCAGGCGATGGACGGTCTTGCCGGATGATGCGCTGACGACTTCCTCGTCGAGCAGCGTGATCGCCTTGGCCAATTCGTCGCGCACGAGCTTTGCGTCGAACGCCGCGTAGAGCCGCCCATGCTTGTCGCGCACATCCGAGCCCTCGGTGACGCGCCAGCTGAGATAGAAGATGCCACCGGGTTTTGTGATGGCGAGCATGCGGCGCACGGATGGCGCGATCTGCGCGTGGTCGAGATGCATGATCACGGTCTCGCAGAGCACGTTGTCGAATGCGTCAGCTGCAATGCCGTGCAATTCCGGCAATTCGGCGCGCACAAATTTCAGCTGCGGATAGCGGCTGCGCGCCTGCGCGAGCAGGCCATCTGATGCATCGAAGCCCTCGGCCGCATAGCCGTTGGCAGTGAGCCAGGCCACCTCGCGGCCGCTGCCGCAGCCGATATCGGCGGTCGTCCCGCCCTTGATGAAGAAGCGCGTGACGACGTCATGCAGATCGGTCGGCGCCGACTGCTCGTGCCAGTCCTTCGCAAACGCCGCTGCGTCGTTGTCGTAAGCCGCGAGCGTTCCCCGATCCATGGTCAGCCTTCGATCTTGGAGAAGTCGGCCACCGCACGGGTCGCCGCGCGAATCTGGTTGAGCAGCTTCAGGCGGTTCTCGCGCACCTTTGGATCGTCGTCATTGACCTTGACCTTGTCGAAGAAGGCGTCAACCGCCGGCCGCAGCTTTGCCATCGCACTCATGGCGCCGGCGAAGTCTTCCTTCGCGACCGCTGCGCTGGCTTCGCTCTTCACCTGCTCGATCGCCTTCGCCAACGCCTTTTCTTCAGCGAGGCTGTAGAGCGAAGGATCAGGCGCTCCGTCGAAGGCACGCCTATCCTTCTTCTCCTCGATCGCGAGGATGTTGCTGGCACGCTTGGTTCCGGCAAGGAGGTTCTTTCCGTCATCAGTGTCGAGGAACGCTGCAAGCGCTTCGACACGGCGGACGATCATAAGCAGATCGTCCTGGCCCTCAAGCGCGAACACCGCATCAACAAGGTCATGCCGCGCGCCGTGCTCACGGAGTTGCACCTTTAGGCGATCGGCGAAGAACACCATTAGATCGCCGACAGCAGGTGCCAGATTTCCCAGCGACAACCCTTCTGGAGCCCCATGCTCGCGGGTCTCTCGCACAATGTTTTTTGCGTCAAGGAAGGAAGCAAATTTCGCTGATCCGATATCCATGAGCTCCGGATAAGCCAAATCGGGCCATCCACTAATTTGGCCCTTTACAACTGCCGAGTGAGCAAACAGCAATCGGAATAGCTGGAGACGAAGACTGTTATTCAAAATTATTCGCAAAGCCCCAAGGGCGGCTCTGCGCAGAGCGAACGGGTCCTTCGATCCTGTCGGCTTCTCATCAATGACCCAAAAACTAGTCAACATATCGATCTTATCGGCCAGCGCGACCGCAACACTCACTGGGTCGTCCGGGACCCGATCTGTAGGACCAAGCGGTTTGTAGTGATCCTCGCAAGTTGCAGCGACGGAGGCGTCTTCCCCTTGCGCAAGAGCGTAATACCTTCCCATTAATCCTTGCAATTCGGGAAACTCGCCTACTACTTCGGTGAGTCGATCAGATTTTGCTAGTATTGCGGCACGACGGACCTTCTCAACATCGGCGCCCACTAGTGGCGCAATCACCATCGCCAATCGCTCGATGCGTCTGATGTGCTGGCTTTCCGTACCGAGTTGCTCATGGAACACGATCGCATCGAATTTCGGCAGGCGGTCTTCCAGCCGGGTCTTCCGGTCGGTCTCGTAGAAGAACTTCGCGTCCGACAGCCGGGCGCGGATCACTTTCTCATTGCCGCCCACGATGGTCTTGCCGCCGTCGGCGGTTTCGACATTTGCCGTGAGGATGAACTTGTTGGCGAGCTTGCCGGTGTTGGGATCGTGGACGACGAAGCATTTCTGGTTGTTGCGGATGGTGGCGCGGATCACTTCGCCCGGGATCGAGAGAAATTCCGTCTCGAACGATCCCATCAGCACCACGGGCCATTCGACGAGACCGGCGACCTCGTCCAGCAGCGTCGGATCTTCAATCAGCTCGAACCCCTGCGCAAACGCAAGCTGCCGCGCGTCCGTCACGATGGCGTCCTTGCGGCGCTGCGGGTCGAGCACGACCTTGGCATTCAACAGCTTTGCGTCGTAATCCTCGAAGCGGCGCACGCCAATCGCAGCAGGCGCCATGAAGCGGTGCCCGTACGTGGTCTGGCCGGCCTCGATGCCGTCGACCGAGAATGGCACCACATCAGGCTCTTCAGTCTCAAGGCCAAAGGTCGCGGTGATCGCGTGCAGCGGGCGCACCCAGTTCAGCGAGCCTGGTTTGGCCGACCGCGCGCCCCAGCGCATCGATTTCGGCCACGGGAAGGTGCGGATGATGACGGGCAGGATTTCCGCGAGCACGTCGATGGCGGGGCGGCCCGGCTTCTCGATCAGTGCGACATAGAAGTCACCCTTCTTGTCCTTCTGGATCGTCGCTTCCTCGACCGAGGCAAGACCGGTGGCTTTGAGAAAGCCCTGGATCGCCGCCTCAGGCCCGCCGACGCGCGGACCGCGGCGCTCGTCCTTCAAATCCGGCTGACGCGCAGGGATTCCGTGCACGGTGAGCGCAAGCCGCCGCGGGGTCGCAAAGGCCTTGGCACCCTCATAGACCAGGCCTTCGGCCACGAGCTTGTCGGTGACCATGCGGCGCAAATCCTCCGCCGCCTTCGCCTGCATGCGCGCGGGGATTTCCTCGGAAAACAGTTCAAGCAGAAGATCAGGCATTGAATGTCACAATTCTGGTTCAGCGGGAGCAGCGCACAACAAGCGGTGGACTCAACCGCCCGCGCTGCCCGCTTCAGTATGAATCCACGCTTCGCCGCAGGCTTTGGCGAGCTCGCGGACGCGCAGGATATAGCTCTGCCGCTCGGTCACCGAGATCACGCCGCGCGCATCGAGCAGATTGAACACATGGCTTGCCTTGATGCACTGGTCGTAGGCCGGCAGCGCCATCAGATGTTCTTTTCGATTGCTGCGCTCGCGCCAGCCGGCGGCAAGATATTTCCTGCAGGCTTCCTCCGCCATCCGGAACTGCTCGAACAGCATCGCGGTGTCGGCATATTCGAAATTGTGCCGCGAATATTCCTGCTCGGCCTGCAGGAAGACGTCGCCATAGGTGACGCGCTCGGCGCCGTCGCGGCCGTTGAAGTTGAGATCGTAGACGCGGTCGACGCCCTGCACATACATTGCGAGGCGCTCGAGCCCGTAGGTGAGCTCGCCCGCCACCGGCGAGCACTCGACGCCGGCGACCTGCTGGAAATAGGTGAACTGCGACACTTCCATGCCGTCGCACCAGCATTCCCAGCCCAGGCCCCAGGCGCCCAGCGTCGGGCTCTCCCAATCGTCCTCGACAAAGCGGATGTCGTGCAGCGAGGAATCGATGCCGATCGCGGCCAGCGACTTCAGGTAGAGCTCCTGAAGGTTCGGCGGCGACGGCTTCATGATCACCTGGAACTGGTAGTAATGCTGCATGCGATTGGGGTTCTCGCCATAGCGGCCGTCCTTCGGCCGCCGCGAGGGCTGCACATAGGCCGCATTCCAAGGCTTTGGCCCCAGCGCGCGCAGGGTGGTGGCGGGATGGAAGGTGCCCGCGCCCATTTCCATGTCGTAGGGTTGCAGAATCACGCAGCCCTGCTCGGCCCAGAAGGTCTGGAGCGCCAGGATGAAGGCCTGGAACGAGCGGTCCGGGCGCATATGCGGGGGCAGTGATTCCATGGTCAAAGCAGGTCTCGTGGGGGGTGAAAACGCGCGGGACCGTATCGGCGGAGCCGTTTGGAATCAAGGAAGCTGGGGCATTCACGCCGTCATTCCGAGCCCAACCGTCACCCTGAAGGCGCCGTCGCGCAGTGGAGGTCGAAGGACGACGGCCCGGCTCTCGCAGCGGGGCCGTTCATCCTTCGAGGCGCGCAAGCGCGCACCTCAGGATGACGGTTCACCCTCCGTACGCAGCCAGAACGGCGGATTTCGCCGAACTTTTGAGCTAACCCGGCCGGTAGGTGCCGGTCACCGGGTCGCGCCGCAAAGTCTGGATTTCGCCCGCGCGTGCGGCTTCGGCGACCCGCGACAGACGCACCTCCTCCAGCTCCTGGTTGATCCGCAGAGCCGTCTTGTAGGCCCAGCGCACCATCGCTAGTCCACCCAGCACGCCCGCGAATGCGATGAACGGCGGCATCGGTCCGATCCTCAACGAAAAATCAATTCCGCCCCCAATTCCCATTGTCGCGCAGCAGGTGCCCCGCCGCAATGTCCTCTTTCCGGACAAAATGGCGCGGTCCCGCCGTGTCCCCTTGTTTCAAAAGCCGAATTTGGCCCAGATCGCCCGCCTCTCCAGCGCCGAAATCAAATCATCGGGAAGTCCGGCAAGCCCGTCCAGCGCCAGGGCGCCCGCCCCCGGTGCCCGGCGGCCGAGCAGGCCCGCCAGCATGCCGCTAGAGGGGGCGATCACGGGGGTCACCACCTTGTCGCCATAGCGGGCGCGCAGCGTCGAGCGGAGGTCACCGATACCGTCGGCAAGGCCCAGCGCCACCGAGCGGTCGCCCGCCCAATATTCGCCGGTGAACAGCTCCTCGTCCGGCCCCTTCAGGCGGGCGCCGCGGCTGTTCTTCACCAGTGCAATGAAGATCGCATGGATATCGCGCTGGATCGCCTTCAGCCGTGCGACATCGTCGGGGTTCTCGGGCAGGAACGGATCGAGCGTCGCCTTGCGTTCACCGGCGGTATAAAGCCTGCGCTCCACGCCGATCTTCCTGATCGCGTCCTGGAAGCCGAAGGAGCCGCCGACCACGCCGATCGAGCCGAGAATGGATGATGGGTCGCAGAAGATCTCGTCGCCCGCACAGGCGATCATGTAGCCGCCGGACGCTGCGACGTCCTCGACAAAGACGAGGACCGGCAGCTTCTTCTCTTCGGCCAGCTGGCGGATGCGCAGGTAGATCTGGCGCGACTGCACCGGCGAGCCGCCGGGCGAGTTGATCAGAAGCGCGACCGCCTTGGCATTCCCGACCGAGAAGGCGCGCTCGAGAATCCGTGCAAGCCCCGAGAGCGTCATGCCGGGCCGCAGCGGCGTCACCGCGCCGATCACACCTGCCAGCCGCACGACGGGGACCACGGCACTTCCCGGACGCAGGCGCGCGGGCAACCATTCCCGCCCGCGGTCGATCAATGCCTGCCATCTGCCACGAACACTCAATCCTTCGGCCATTCTGTTACCTCAAATTAACGCTTTCTTATCGCGCCACTGTCATTGATCTGATGGAACGCCGTTTGCGTCTCTGTGGTTGATCTTCCGTGGTTGGCTTTCCTTGGTTGCTCGGCGCAATGACGCGGCGGAGAGAGGGACATGAAGATATATCTGCTGATGCTCCTGATCGGTACCCTTCTCACTCTGATCCGCTTCACAGCGACGCCTGAGCGGAAATCGGAACCGGCCCAGCAATAGGGGGCAGACCGCTTCACGGTATTGCCAACGGCAGTACCTTTCTTCCCGCCAAAATCTCCGCAACCTCCTGGTCAGGCGACGCCGACGTGCCGTTGAGCATCAGCGCCGGCAGAATTTGCGTCGGTGCCCTGCCTCCTTTCAACGCGCGGACCAAGATCCGGATCGCGGGCTTGTTTGCATCGCCATGGACGGGCAAGACGGCGAGGCTCCCAAAACCGTGATCGAGCGCGGCGAGCGCCTCATAGAGCCCATCGGCGCGCCAGATCAAGGTAAGAACGCCGCCGGATTTGAGAGTGCGGCGCGCGGCCGCAATCCATTGCGTAAGCGTCGCCGGCTGCGCGACATGCGCCGAGGCACGCGCCAGATCCGGCGAGGCACGGTGGCGCGCGGCATCGTTGAAGGGTGGATTCATCAGCACGAGATCGGCGCTGTCGGGTGGCAGGCCGGCGGCGACGAATGCCTGCGCCGACGCAGCAACGTCGAGGACGCAGATCTGAGCCGGGATTCCGTTGGCGCTCGCATTGTCGCGGGCGAGCGCGGCGAGCGCAGGGTCGATCTCGACCAAAGCGAGCTCGATGCCACCGACGCGCTTTGCTACTGCAAGCCCCGCAGCGCCGACGCCTGCGCCGAACTCGACCACACGCTCGCCCGCCCGCGCGCGGCAGCTGGCGGCGAGCAGCACAGCGTCATGGCCGGCGCGATGTCCCGTCTTCGGCTGCCGCAGCTTCAACTGGCCGCCGAGAAAGGCGTCTTCCGTGTGTTCCAAAATGACGTCACTCATCCGGCCGCAATTCGTGGGACAGGCCGGCGTCGGTGAGAAGCTGGCGCGCGGCGCGGTTGTCCTCGTCATGGACCAGGATCCGGCGCGGCAGGATGCCGAGCGAGCCTTCGATCACGCTCATGTTCTGGTCCAGCACCATATGATGGATATTGGCGCCGTCGAGCAAGGCGCCGATCGCCGAGACCAGCACGATATCATTGGTCCGAACCAGTTCCCGCAAAACGCCTCTCCGTCCTCGATAGGATATATCTTTATCTTTTGTCAGGCTGCGCGACAGTGACGCAGGTTTGTCAAGGTCAGACCGCCCTTGCCGCCTGCCATCGCAGTTCCTATGGTGGTTCCGACCATAGCAAAACTGGAGACCCGCGTGGCGGTAATTGTGCCTTTCGAGAGCCCTTCGGGCGCGTCCATCGATGCCCTGATCGAGCTCGTTGCCGCCGACATGGAGCGCGTCAACGCCGCCATCCTGTCGCGGACCGGTTCGGAAGTGACGATGATCCCCGAGGTCGCCAACCATCTGATCTCCTCAGGCGGAAAACGGCTGCGCCCGATGTTGACGCTCGCCATGGCGCAGCTCTCCGGCTATGCGGGCGACGGCCACATCAAGCTCGCGGCCGCAGTCGAGTTCATGCACACGGCAACGCTCCTGCATGACGACGTGGTCGATGAAAGCGAGCTCCGCCGCGGCAAGCTGTCGGCGCGGATGCTGTGGGGCAATGAGGCGAGCGTCTTGGTCGGCGACTTCCTGCTCGGCCAGGCCTTCCGCATGATGGTCGAAGTCGGTTCGCTGCGCGCGCTCGACATCCTCTCGGCCGCTGCCGCGACCATTGCCGAAGGCGAGGTGATGCAGCTTGCCGCCGCCAAGAACACCGCGACCACCGAGGACGAATATCTCGCGGTGATCCGCGGCAAGACCGCCGAGTTGTTCGCCGCGGCTTGCGAGGTTGGCCCTGTGATTGCCAACCGCCCGAAGGCGGAGCAGACCGCCTGCCGCTCGGTCGGCATGAATCTCGGCATCGCCTTCCAGCTTGTCGACGACGTGCTCGACTATGGCGGCAAGTCCGCAAAACTCGGCAAGAATATCGGCGACGATTTCCGGGAGGGCAAGATCACGCTCCCGGTGGTACTCGCCTTCCGCCGTGGCAACGCCGCCGAGCGCGCCTTCTGGATCAAGGCGCTGGAGCGCGGCGAGATCGGCGATGCGGATCTCGAGCACGCCATCGGCTTGATGAGCAAACACCGCGCGCTGGAAGACACCATGAATCGCGCGCAGCACTACGGCGCCATGGCCGTCGACGCGCTGGCACTGTTCCCCTCATCGCCGATGAAGACGGCACTGGAGCAGGTGGTGGCGTTCTGTTTGGCACGATCGTATTAGGGGCGCAATCAGCTCGCTCCGTCATCCCGGCGAAAGCCGGGATCCATACCGCGGAATCTTTCTGCGGCGCTCAGTGGCCCACGATCTTCGCAACAATTAAGGCCGGGGATTATGGGTCCCGGCGTTCGCCGGGATGACGGCGAGTGTGTGACTGTCGCTCGCCCAGTTCGCGGCCCACGGTTCCCGATCGCTCCTCATCACGATTTCGGAACTCTTTTTGCACTCAGCCATTCGACCGATGCGGTTCTTCGGACAGGGGACGACCCAAGGACCGGTCCAGCGAGATCGGGCCGCAACCCGAGAGGAGCGATCGATGAAGTTGAACTCGGCACAAGTGCAGCAGACCCTGAATCAGATGGATGCCCAGGTTGTTCCCGAGACCCATCCGGCGCTGATGCAGCTGACCGATGTGTTTGGCGAACACACTTTCTTTCTCGACGAGAGCGGTCTCAAGGTGCTGGAGCCCTGCGACGTTCCGCAGATGGGCAGCCAATCTGGTGAGGTGGTGAGTCTTGCCGATTGGTCGGATGCGACGCTTACCAGTCTGTCACCACATCCGCCGGTCGCGACCGGCACGATCATCGCGCTGCGCGAGGTGAAACACTGATTGGTGCCGCGGGCGGGGAACGCCTCCGCCTTGCCTGCCTGCGCTCTTTCTCAGTCGTCCTGGCGAAAGCGAGGACGACTGGCGCTAAGACAGCCCAGCGCGACTAAAGCGCGATGATATTAGGATGAATCGTCATCGCGCTTTAGCTCTCTGATTGAGCATGATCTTTTCGGAAAACCGCTTCACACTTTTCCGGATCATGCTCTAGCTCAGCTCTCCCGCATGCACCCACCAGGTGGGGCGCGCTGCGGCGATGCTTTTCGCGGCGGCCTCTGCATCGGCGGCAGAGGCAAACAGCGCAAAGCAGGTTGCGCCCGATCCGCTCATGCGGGCGAGTTCGACGCCTCGGGCTTGGCCGAGCGCGTGCAGGACATCGCCGATCACAGGCTGGATGCGCTTGGCGGGCGCCTCGAGATCGTTGCCGACCGCGGACAGCGCCGCGATCCAATCGGCGACAGAGGCGCCTTCGCCCGGCCAGCTCGGCGCCTCAAGCACGTCGGTGGCACCGACTAGCAGTTCGCCGTTGCGCAACCCCAGAGCCTGGAACACGTCCTTGGTGGCGACGGGGACGTTGGGATTGACCAACACCGCCGGCAATTTCGGCAAGGGCAGCGGCAGAAGGCCCTCGCCGACGCCCGTCATGTCGCAGGCGCGCGAGGCAAGACACACCGGCACGTCGGCGCCAGTGAGCAGCGCCACTTCCGCCAGCCGCGCATCATCGAGCGACAGCTCATTGAGCCGGGCGAGCAGCCGCAGCGCGGCGGCGGCATCGGCCGAGCCGCCGCCGATGCCTGCGGCCACGGGGAGCATCTTCTCAAGCGTAAAGGCGCCGAGTTCGAGATCGGCGACGCGCTCGGCCAAAAGCCGTGCCGCCTTCAGCACCAGATTGTCCGCGACATCGCCACAGGCATTGGCGGTCGGCCCGGTGGTGTCCAGGGCAAGTGTCGCGCCGGGGGTCAGCGTCAGGCGATCGGCGCAATCGGCAAATGCCACAACGCTTTCCAGATCGTGATAGCCGTCGACGCGACGTCCTACCACCCGCAGCGTCAGGTTGACCTTGGCCCGGCCGTAATCGACCAGCGCATGCGTCCCCGTTCTTGCCTCAGCCGTCACGACAATCAAACCCAGATGCAGATAGCCCTTGTTCCGGCCCCTGCATTCTCAGAAAAGCCGGCTCAAGGGAAGCCAAATAGCAGGGCCGGGGGTATTTTTGGCGCTTGATCGGAAGATCGAAGCGCGCCCGCAGCCTCACCGTCATCCTGAGGCGCTCGCCTCAGGATGGCGGAGCAGGCAGCATAGGCCGAAGCGGTCGCGCCATACCGGCAGGGCTCGGTGCTAGCCGCCCTTGTCGTCGTCTTTCTTCTTGTCGTCCGCGGCGGCTGCGGCCGGGGGCGCGGCTTGTTCGGTCATGCCGTTTGCGATCTTGGCCTCGATCTTGGGCAGATCGTCCGGCTCGGGCTTGAGGTCGCGGGCGTGGGCCCACTGGAATTTGGCTTCCAGCTTGCGCCCGACCTTCCAATAGGCATCGCCCAGATGGTCGTTGATGGTGGGATCCTCGGGCTTCAGGTCGACGGCGCGCTCGAGGTTCTTCACCGCTTCGTCGTAGTTGCCGAGACGGTAATAGGCCCAGCCGAGCGAGTCGACGATATAGCCGTCGTCGGGACGCTGCTCGACGGCGCGCTTGATCATCTTCATGCCTTCGTCGAGATTGACGCCCTGGTCGATCCAGGAATAGCCGAGATAGTTGAGGACATGCGGCTGGTCGGGCTGCAGCTCGAGCGCCTTCTTCATATCGGCTTCGGCCTTCGGCCACTGATGCGAGCGCTCCTCGCAGATGCCGCGATAGTAGTAGTAGAACATGTTGTTCTTGTCGGTCGCATCCGGCAGCACGTCGATGGCCTTGGAATAAGTCTCCGCGCAGTCGGCGAACTTCTTGCGGCCGCGCTCGATGTTGCCGAGCGCCATGATGGCCTCGAGATCCTTCGGATCGTCTGATATCACGCCCTTGAGAATCTTGATCGCCTCGTCGCTGCGGTCGGCACTGTCGAGATCAGTGGCGAGCTGGATCTGCGCATTGCGCTTCAACGGCGAGTTCGAGGGAACGCGTTCATAGATCTTGATCGCCATCTGCGGCTTCTTCACCGATTCATAGAGATCGGCGAGCGAGAGCAGTGCCAGCGGATGATCGGGCTTGAGGTAGAGCGCAAGCTGCAGATAGACCAGCGCGAGATCCTCGCCACCGCGGCGCGTCAGCGTGGCACCGATGCCGTAAAGCGCCTCGGCCGCACCGGCCTGCGCCGAATCAACCAGCGGCGGCAGCTTCTTGCCGGCCTTGGTGTCGCGCAGGCCCTCCTCGACCAGCGGATGGCGCGCAAGCTTCTTGTCGAAAGCCTCGTAAATGGCTTCCGCCGCCTTGTCGTCCTTGTTGCGAGAGAGCCAGCGGGCATAGGAATCGGCGACGCGCAGCATGGAGTCGTCGAGCTTGTAGGCGCGCTCGAAGCGCATGCCAGCGTCCTTCTCCTTGCCGGCGAGCTCGTCGATCATCCCGGCGTGGAGATCCTTGAACAGCGGATACCATTCCGGGCCGGTCAGCTTGTCGATGCTGGCGACCGCGCCCTTGGCATCACCCCCGCCATAGGCCGCCCAGGCCGACAGCAGCGTCGCCACGAGGTCGGTGATCGGCCCCCGGATCGACTGGTTGATGTTGAGCTGCGCCGCAGCCCACTTCTTCTGCTTCAGGTCCTGCACGCCGACCACGAGCCGCGCCACGCGGTTGGACTTGTCGACGGCGAGGATGCGGTCGGCGAGCTTGACCGCCTCTTCTATATCGCCCTCCGCGACCGAGGAGATGAAGGCGCGATCCAACAGCTCATTGTTCTTCGGGTCGGTGCGCAGCGCGGACCGGTAGAATGCCGCAGCGGAGGCCGCATCGCGCTCGACGCTGGCATGACGCGCGGCCAGATAGCTGCCCGAGGTGGTCAGGTTCTTCAGCTCATGGGAGTTCGGAAACGCCGCGGCATTGTCCGTTGGATGCTCCGGCGTCTGCGCCCAGACCGCGCCGGGCAGAAGCAGCGCGGCAATCGCGACAGCGGCAAGAGAAGAGCGGGTGCAACGGAGAGCGGGCATCAGGTTCGCCTCGGGCTGTGTCAGGAATTCTACGGGACGCGTCATAAAGGTCCGGCGACGCATCAAAACAGCCTCGGACAATGCCGCTTTTGACGCGCAACCGCAAGGATTTGGGCTGGCTATTCCGTTGGCAGAAATGCCGCCTCGGCCCCGCCTGCCTCAAAACCCTTCTACTGTGGCCTTATCGTGGCCGGCCGAGATCTGACCCTCACGCCGGCTCACGCAAATGTAATTACATGGCTTCGTAATTCGGTCCGCCACCACCTTCCGGTGGAACCCAGGTGATGTTGCCATTGGGGTCCTTCACGTCGCAGGTTTTGCAATGGACGCAGTTCTGGGCGTTGATGACAAAACGCGGGCCGGATGCCTCCTCGACCCATTCGTACACGCCGGCCGGGCAATACCGGTTGGAGGGACCGGCGAAGACATCATGTTCGCTGGTCTTCTGCAGATCCATGTCGAGAACCTTGAGATGGACCGGCTGGTCCTCCTCGTGATTGGTGTTGGACAGGAACACCGACGACAGGCGATCAAAGGTGATCTTGCCGTCGGGCTTCGGTGCGGGGATCGGCTGGTGCAGCTTGGCCGGATCGAGCATCGCGCGGTCGGGCTTGGCATGGGATTGCGTGCCGAACAGCGAGAAGCCGAGCGTGTTGCACCACATGTCGAAGCCGCCGAGCGCAACGCCGAGGATGGTGCCGAACTTCGACCACAGCGGCTTGGCGTTGCGCACCGGATAGAGGTCCTTGCCAATTGCGGAATCGCGCCAGGCGTTCTCATATTCCGCGACCTCGTCATTGGCGCGCCCCGCGACCAATGCCGCATTGACATGCTCGGCGGCGAGCATGCCCGAGCCGATCGCGTTGTGCACGCCCTTGATGCGCGGCACGTTGACGAAGCCTGCCGCGCAGCCGATCAGCGCGCCGCCGGCAAAGGTCAGCCGCGGCACCGACTGGTAGCCGCCTTCGGTGATCGCACGCGCGCCATAGGCGAGCCGCTTGCCGCCCTCAAGCAGCGGACGGATGGAAGGATGGGTCTTGAAGCGCTGGAATTCCTCGAACGGCGACAGATACGGATCGTCATAATTGAGATGCACGACAAAGCCGATCGCGAGCATGTTGTCGTCCTGATGATACAGGAACGAGCCGCCGCCGGTCTTGTTGTTCAATGGCCAGCCGAAGGAATGCTGGATCAGGCCCTTCTTGTGCTTGGCGGGATCGATCTGCCAGACCTCCTTCAGGCCGATGCCGAATTTCGGCGGCTGGCAGTTGGCATCCAGCTTGAACTTGTTGATCAGCTGCTTGGTGAGGCTGCCGCGCGCGCCTTCGGCAAACAGCGTGTATTTGCCGACGAGCTCCATGCCACGGGTGAAGGAGTCCTTGTGCGTGCCGTCCTTGGCGATGCCCATGTCGCCGGTGGCAATGCCACGCACCGCCCCCTGCTCGTCATAGAGCACTTCGACCGCGGCAAAACCTGGATAGATCTCGACGCCGAGCGCTTCCGCCTTGCGCGCGAGATAGCGGCAGAGATGGCCGAGCGAGCCGGTGAAGCAATGATGATTGTGCATGAGGGGTGGCATCGCGAAGCCCGGCAGCCGGAACGCGCTCGTGGCTGTCATCCAGTAGAAGCGGTCTTCGGTGACCTGGGTCTTGAGCAGGCAATCCGCATCGCTCCGCCATTCCGGGACCAGCCTGTCGAGATTTACGGGATCGATCACCGCGCCGGAGAGGATATGCGCGCCGACCTCGCTGCCCTTCTCCACCACGACAATATTCAGATCAGCATTGAGCTGCTTCAGCCGGATCGCCGCCGATAGCCCCGACGGGCCGGCGCCGACGATCACGACGTCAAATTCCATGGATTCGCGCGGGGGAAGGTCTTCGCTGCTCATAACTGGTCTCAGCCCGGTTGGCACATTTCCTCTGACATTGCGGTCCCTTGTTTCCGATTTTTACCGACAGGACAACCATGGAATTGCGTGCAAAGGCACCTAAACTGACCTAAATGTCCTCCCGCCCACTTAAAACCCTCGCAGCATGACGCCCGAGCCTGCCTTTTCCGTCCGAGAGCTCCTGGCCTTCTATCTGGAGGCGGGCGTTGATTGCGCGTTGGCCGATGAGCCGATCAATCGCCTGGCGGAGCCCGAGATCGCACCAAAACGCGCGGAGACGGCGCCGTCGCAGCCGACGCGGCCCGCGCCTGTTCCGCTGGTGGTTTCGCCCAGCGAAACGCCGACGGCACCGGATGCGGCAATCGCCTCCGCACGCGAAGCCGCGCGTACGGCGCCGACGCTCGCCGAGTTGCGCGCATTGATGGAGCGCTTCGACGGTTGTTCGCTCAAGGCAACCGCGACCCGGCTGGTGTTCGCCGACGGCAATCCGCAAGCTCGCATCATGTTTGTCGGCGAAGCGCCGGGGCGCGACGAGGACATCGAAGGCCTGCCGTTCGTCGGCCGCTCCGGCAAGCTGCTCGACCGCATGATCGGCGCGATCGGGCTCGATCGCACCAAGGCCTATATCGCCAACGTGATTCCGTGGCGGCCGCCCGGCAACCGCACGCCGACGCCGCAGGAGACGCAAATCTGCCTGCCCTTCATCCAGCGCCAGATCGAACTTGTTGACCCTGATGTGCTGGTGACGCTCGGCAATCCCTCGACCCAGACCTTGCTCGGCACCCGCGACGGCATCATGCGCACACGCGGCCGCTGGTTCGACTATGACACCGGAAAGCGCGTGATCCGCGCGCTGCCGACGTTTCACCCGGCCTATCTCTTGCGCTCGCCGGCCTACAAGCGGCTCGCCTGGCAGGATCTGCTCGCCATCGCGAAGGTGTTGAGGCAGGGCTGATCAGCCAAGCAACGTCATTCCGGGCCGCTCGCGACGCGAGCGAACCCGGAATCCAGAAGTTGCGGCGCGAGATTCTCAGCTGTGCAACAGCACAGCCAAGTTCGCCTCTTCGAGGCGCCCCGGAATGACCGAGCGTCACGGCCCCTTCGGCCGCACGATCGCCCAGCCGATCCGCAATGTCGGCTGCCGGCCGTTGACCAGCCGATCGAAGGAGCGCGGCACTTCAGGCACGAGGCCAGGGAAGTGCCGGGCAATCTCCGCCGGAGGGGTGCCGGCGGTATCGGAGGCGCGCCAGACCACCACACCGCCTGTTTCATTGAACTTCGCCTGGTCGATCCAGGGTGATGCCTTCGGGTTTGCATCCAGGAACAGATGCGGCCGGCCGGCTCCGAGCGCGACCAGGCTCGCGATCTCGGCATCGCCGGCTACCGCCGCAAGACGATGGTTGGTGCGCCGCTCGAAGGCATCGGTGAAGAACGCGCCGATCGCGCGCGACGGCAGCGAGGTTGCGATCTCTTTGGCGGAAGTCCAGGGCAGGAACAGTGTGCTCCCGACCACAGCAATCGCGGGCGCGACGATGATCGCCGCCCACACCGCGCGCAGCAGGCGCTGGCGCCTGAGATGAATGAGATCGCCGGCGGCGACCACGACTGCAAGGCCGGACATCGACAGCACGACGCCGGTGCCGCCGACGACATGATCGAGATTGAACAGTGCGGCGAGGAAACTGCCGGCGATCGCCGGCGCCAGTGCGAAGAAATAGACGAAATCGCGTGCCAGCGGGGGGACCGGCGGCCGATAGATGATCGGCGAATCCTCGCCCTCGCGGCTAAACCAGCCTGCATTGAGCACGACCAGAAGCAGAATGCCGGTGATCGCCAGCACGAGGGCGCCGATCAGCCACGCCCAATGGATGGCGCGCGGCTTCAGATCGGCCAGCATCGGCCAGTGCAGACTTGGCGAATCGGCGCGCAGCAGGAAGATTAAATAGGGCAGTGCCAGCACCACCACGACGAGCAGCGCAAACAATGGATCGAAGGAGCGCAGCGGCCGGCGTCCCTCCTTTGTCGCGAGCGCAAACCCCAGAGCCAGCACCAGCAGCATGATTGCAGAGGAGGTCGTGAGCAACAGCAGCCCGACATCGATCGACCACGCGAACCAGACATTGCGCCGCCTTTGCCCGATCAGCTCCCAGCTGTGCAGCAGCAGCAGCGCCCAGAGCGGCCGGGCCAGCACATCGGGTCCGAACTCCAGCGTATGGGCGCCGAATGCCGTTACCGTCATGGTCAGCAGCACGGCCAGCACCGCATGCTGGCCGCCGACCAGCGCGCGTCCGAGCAGGAACAGGATCCAGAAGGTCGCGACATCGCACAATTCGGCGAGCAGATAGACCCCGGTCATGTGATTGCCGGCGGCGCGATAGGCGAGATCGGCGAGCCAGAACGACAGCGGCGGCCCCAGCTCGCTGCCGACCTGGTATTCCCGTCCGTAAGCCAGGGCCAGCGCAAGGTTCGACGGGGGCGCGTGATAGAAAGGCAGCGTCACGAGCAGCCAGAGCGCGGCCTGCACCAGCACCACAATCCAAACCACCAGCCGCGGCCGGGCCCGGATCAGTTCGATTACCAGGGAGGTGAAACGCATGAAACGTCCGGCAGGCGAGCCGGCAGGGGATGCCGGCTCTTTCGATCTCACGTATTTTGATAAAGGGCGGAAGGCGTGGAGGCAACTGGCGGTGTGATTCGTCAGGCTTGAATGAACGAACATTGCCACGAATCACGAACTCTCACCGTCCCCCAGAGGCGCTCGCGAAAGCGAGCCTCGAAGGGCGACGGCCCAGCGGCCAGCTATGGGACCGCACAGGCTTCAAGGCTCGCTTCGCGAGCACCTTGAGGATGACGGAGCGAGACGGCTCGCGTGCCTAGAAAGTCAAGGAGGCTGCCGTCTCGTTTTCCACCTCGACCTCAACCGCTGCTTCCACCGCGAACAAATCAGGTTCGCGATGCACCGTCCAGGGCTGGTGCTTTTCGCGCGCGGCGATGACGGGTGCGAAGAAGCTGCGGTGATGTGAGGAAGGGCCGAGTCGGTCGAGCGCCGCCAGATGCTCCGGAACGCTGTAGCCCTTGTGCTGCTCGAAGCCGTAGCCCGGGCAGTCCTCGGCCAGCGCGCACATCAGCCGGTCGCGCGTGACTTTGGCGATGATGGAGGCGGCCGCAATCGAGGCCACGATGCCGTCACCGCCGATCACCGCCTCGCAGTCGCAGGCAACATCGACCCGGTCGCGGCCGTCGACGAATACGTGCTTGGGCGCCTCGGGCAACGCGCGCACGGCACGGGACAACGCCCACAGCGAGGCGCGCAGGATATTGTCGCGGTCGATTCGCGCCGGCGAGGCAAAGGCGACGGCAAACGACGCGGTGGCGCAGATCTTGTTGAACAGCTTTTCGCGCTCCTCCGCGGTCAGACGCTTGGAATCATCGAGGCCGCGCGGAATGCGATTGGGATCGAGGATCACTGCCGCAGCTACCACCGGGCCGGCCAGCGGCCCACGCCCGGCCTCGTCGCAACCCGCCACAGGCCAGATGCCGCGCTTCAAAAGCGCCCGCTCGCGGCGAAACGTCGGCGGCGCGACAGCGATGACGCCTTTCGCCGGCTTCGCCATGGATTTTGGCGCGACTTTTGGCCCGACATTGGCCTTGGTCTGTTCGGAATTGTTGGCACGCTTGTCCCGAGTCATGGCCGGGATCGTTGCGCCAGCACCGCAAGTTTCGCAACCGGGAACTCGGATTAATTCCCGTTATTCAGCCCACCTCAAAACAAGCTGAGCTGTTCGCCGCTCCGTTTCGGCCGCACAAAATGATCGGTCGTCAGCTTGGAGCGGCGCTTGTTCAAACCGAGTTTTTCGCAGGCAATCTCGAAGCGGCGGCCGATCATCCAGGCCATTGGCCCCGTCCCCTTCATCCTCGTACCCCATTGCGAGTCGTAATCCTTGCCGCCCCGCATATCGCGAATAAGGGTAAAGACATGGCGGTAGCGGTCGGGATAATTGGCCATCAGCCATTCGCGAAAGAGATCGCGCACCTCCAGCGGCAGGCGCAGCAGAACGTAGGAGGCTTCCCTAGCGCCGGCATGCGCGGCCGCATCCAGGATCCGCTCGATCTCCGAGTCGTTCAGTGCTGGGATCACGGGCGCAACCATCACCGTGGTCGGAACGCCGGCATCGGCAAGCCGCCGCAGCGCTTCCAACCGTTTTGATGGGGTCGACGCCCGCGGCTCCATGGCGCGGGCAAGCTTGGGGTCAAGGGTCGTGACCGACAGCGCGACCTTGGCGAGGTTGCGCTTGGCCATCCGCGCCAGAATGTCGGCATCGCGCGCGACCAGCGCCGATTTGGTGACGATGCCGACCGGATGGCCGGCGCGCTCCAGCACCTCCAGAATGCCGCGCATGATCTTCCGCTCCCGCTCGATCGGCTGGTAGGGATCGGTGTTGGTGCCGATCGCGATCATGCGCGGCTCATAATCCGATGCTGCGAGCTCCTTCTCCAGAAGAAGGGGTGCGTCGGGCTTGGCGAACAGCTTTGATTCGAAATCGAGCCCCGGCGACAGGCCGAGATAGGCATGGGTCGGCCGCGCGAAACAGTAGACGCAGCCATGCTCGCAGCCCCGGTAGGGATTGATCGACCGGTCGAAGCCGATGTCGGGCGAGTCGTTGCGTGTGATCACCTTGCGCGCGGTGTCGAGCGCAACCGTGGTCTTGAACGGCGGCAGGTCGTCCAGGCTCTGCCAGCCGTCGTCGAAGGCGACCCGCGCCTCGGCCTCGTAGCGGCCGCTGGCATTGGACTGGGCACCGCGGCCGCGCCGACGCGGGCCGGCGATTTCAACCGCAACTTCCGGCGCGCTGGTCATTGGTTCAGGCATGGGCGCGCCCACCGGCTCGGAGGGCACCGGGACCGGCGGGCGCTTGAGGGCATGAGAGGATGCTCGGCTCATGGAGTCACACATAGCACGTTCAGTGAACAAATCAAGAACAATGAGATTCACTATCCGTCATTCCGGGGCGATGCGTCAGCATCGAACCCGGAATCTCGAGATTCCGGGTTGGCTCCTGCGGAGCGCCCCGGAACGACGGCGCGTGTGTGAGACCATGCCCATCGATGAGGCACGCGCTTTTGACTCGGCGCAATCGTGCCCTGTCAAATTCGCGCTCTATCCTCCACGCGCAACGCGAGCGGATCGAACAGCCGACCGGAATGTTGGTGATCTTTCCGCAATGGAGGTCGGCATGCAGCTCACGACAACAGAACAACAACGAAGCGGCGCCGACGAACTGGAACTGCTCGACCGCTACTGGCGCGCGGCGAATTATCTCTCCGTCGGGCAGATCTATCTCATGGACAATCCGCTGCTGAAGCAGCCCTTAAGCCCCGCCCATATCAAACCGCGTCTCCTGGGCCATTGGGGAACCACGCCAGGGCTCAATTTCATCTATGCCCATCTGAACCGTGCGATCCGCGCCTTCGACCTCGACGTCATCTATGTCTGCGGTCCCGGCCATGGCGGTCCAGGCATGGTCGCCAACACTTATCTCGAAGGCAGCTACACTGAAATCTATCCCGACATTACGCGCGATGCCGACGGCCTGCGCAAACTGTTCCGGCAATTCTCCTTCCCCGGCGGCATTCCGAGCCATGCGGCGCCGGAGACGCCCGGTTCGATCCACGAGGGCGGCGAACTCGGCTACGCGCTGGTGCATGCCTATGGCGCGGCCTTTGACAATCCCGACCTGATCGTCGCCTGCGTCGTCGGCGATGGCGAGGCCGAGACCGGGCCGCTCGCCGCTTCCTGGCATTCCAACAAGTTCTTGAACCCGGTGCATGACGGCGCGGTGCTGCCGATCCTGCATCTCAACGGCTACAAGATCGCCAACCCCACCGTGCTCGGCCGGATGATTGACGCGGAAATCCGCGCCCTGTTCGCGGGCTATGGCCACGAGCCGATTTTCGTCGAGGGTGACGATCCGAAGGTGATGCATCACCTGATGGCCGATGCGCTGGACGTGGCGCTCGCCAGCATCCGCTCCATCCAGCAAAACGCGCGCGCGCAAACCGAGACCTTCCATCGGCCGAAATGGCCCATGATCGTGCTGCGCAGCCCGAAGGGCTGGACGGGGCCAAAGGAAGTCGACGGCCTCAAAGTCGAGGGCTTCTGGCGCGCCCATCAGGTGCCGATCGCCAATGCGCGCGACAATCCGGAGCATCTGAAGCTGCTGGAAGCCTGGATGAAGAGCTATGAGCCCGACAAGCTGTTCGATGCCAACGGCCGCCTCATGCCGGAATTGCAGGCGTTGGCGCCACAAGGCAAGCGGCGCATGGGCGCCAATCCGCATGCCAACGGCGGGCTTCTCAAGCGCGAATTGAAGCTGCCGGATTTTCGCGCCTTTGCCGTCGAGGTCCCCTGCCCCGGCGGCGTTGTCGCCGAAGCCACGCGCGAACTCGGCAAGTTCCTGCGCGATGTGCTCAAGCTGAATGCCGAGACCAGCAACTTCCGCATCATGGGGCCGGACGAGACATCATCGAACCGGCTCGATGCGGTGTTCGAGGCGACTGACCGCGTCTGGATGGAAGGCATCGAGCCCTACGACGTGCACCTCGCACATGAGGGGCGCGTGATGGAGGTGTTGAGCGAGCATCTCTGCCAGGGCTGGCTGGAGGGTTACTTGCTCACCGGCCGCCACGGTTTCTTCTCCTGCTACGAGGCGTTCATCCACATCGTGGATTCCATGTTCAACCAGCACGCCAAATGGCTAAAGGTGTCGCGTGCATTGCCATGGCGTCGCCCGATCGCCTCGCTCAATTATCTTCTGACCTCCCATGTCTGGCGCCAGGACCATAACGGCTTCAGTCATCAGGATCCCGGCTTTGTCGATCTCGTCGCCAACAAGAAAGCCGACATCGTCCGCATCTACCTGCCGCCGGATGCCAACACTCTGCTCTGGGTCGCCGATCATTGTTTGCGCACCTATGACCGCATCAACGTGATCGTCGCGGGCAAGCAGCCCTCGCCGCAATGGCTCTCGATGCGCGAGGCCATCACCCATTGCGAGGCCGGCGTCGGCATCTGGAGATGGGCGGGCACGGAAGCGGCGAACGCCGAGCCCGACGTGGTGATGGCCTGCGCCGGCGACATCCCGACGCTGGAAACACTCGCCGCCGTCGACCTGCTGCGCAAAGCGCTGCCGCAATTGAAGATCCGCGTCGTCAACGTCGTCGACCTCATGACGCTGCAGCCGAAGGACGAGCATCCGCACGGTCTGCCCGACCGCGACTTCGACAGCCTCTTCACCCGCGACAAGCCCGTGATCTTCGCCTATCACGGCTATCCCCACCTGATCCATCGCCTGACCTATAGCCGCACCAACCATTCGGGCTTCCATGTCCGCGGCTTTGCCGAGGAAGGCACCACCACCACGCCGTTCGATATGGTGGTGTTGAACCAGCTCGACCGTTTTCATCTCGCCATCGAAGCGATCGAGCGGGTGCCGGGGCTCGGTGTTGCGGCGGCGCATGTGAAACAGCAATTCCGCGACGCGCTGATCGAGCATACGCGCTATGTGCGCGAGTATGGCGAGGACATGCCGCAGATCCGCGACTGGGTCTGGCCGAATAGTGCGGGCGGCACGACACCGCGCGAAGCCGGCGATTGATATTGTCCTGTCGCGCACCTGTCGTCGTGCGAGCCAAATGACCACGATGCAATATGACAATTTCGTGAATGATCTAGCGCAACGAGGCAGCGCCCGGCTCGCGGCATACAGCAGACTGTCAATCTGTCCCGCGGTGTGCCATGAAATCGGAAATCATCAGAGAACTCGGCGAGGGCAGCATGCTGCTGCCTTCGCTGATCAGGGAAGGCCTTGCCGCCAACGACCGCATCAAGGTCCGGATGAGCGCGCTGCAGGCCGCAGCACAACGCGCCGCGCGGCCGGAGGCGCCCATCAGCGACCTCTCAGCCGAAAGCCGTGCCGCGGGCCTGGCGGCGCCAACGCTTGCTGCGCTGATCGAAGGTGCCCACACCGCGGGCGATGCCCGCTTCACTGCGCCCCATCTGGCCGAGCTGATCGGAGACATCGCCGACGACGTCGCGACCATGATCCGCTCCGTCGCCGCCGGCGAGGCGAAGGAGGGCGAAGCCGCTAGTGCCAGGCTTGCCGCGATCCGCGCCGCCGGCCTGCTCACGCCTTCCCAAGAGATTGAGACTGCGCGCGTTGCGGTTTTGACCGGCGCGCATGAAGGACGCGACAGCCTGCACCGGCTGGTCATGGATCTGCACAAGTCGCTCAATCGCCTTGCCGCCACTTGCGCCGAGGAGATCGTCGGCGGCGCACATGCGTTTGGCCTCGAGCCTGCCGATCGCGCCGCCGTCGAAGCCTTCATGCGCGGGCTGAACGCGACGCGCGGGTTGAAGTTCAATCATCCCGGCCTCGACACCATGGCCATGCGCGCAGGCAATCGGCTCCTGATCCAGAACGACATTGGCACCACTGATGCCCATGTCGTTGTCATCGCGGTCGAGAACAACACGGTCACAGTCACCTACACCGACGTGCATCTGGTGCGCGCCAAATTCTTCATCGGCCTGTTCGACAAGCATCGCGCACAGTGGAGCGGGCTCGATCGCCACGCGGCCGCCGGCCTTGGCGAGGAGAATGCTTTCTTCCTCGTCACCGGCCGCTTCGACGGCGAAAACGCGACCGCGCGCGACGATTTCCTGACTAGCATCGGCAGCTCGCTGGTGTTCCTGATCGACTGGAACAAGGCCCGCAAGCTGCTCCGCAACTACATTGCCAAGGACGACAGCATCCGCGTGCTCGACTGGGCGGCACGGCACCATATCGGCCATCGCGCCTTTCTCGAGCTCGGCGGCAACGAGCTGTTGTCCGCGGCGGTACGCAGCGCGGCCGCCACCCGCATCGGCTTTGGCGAACGCCTCGACCAGGCGCTCGGCCGAACGGCGGCAATCGATTTCCTGAAATCGACCTTGCGCAGTTCGACGGAGGGGTTAAGCGCCGGCCAGTCGGCACGTCTGGTGCGGGACCGGATCGAGGCGGAACTGGTGCGGCACCTCGATCGCGTCGATAGTGCGCTTCTGGCCGCCGTGCTGCGTCAGGTCGGCCTGGCGCAGGATCTGGTTGCCGCGATTTCGCGCCATGTCGCAGCCCTCCGTGCCGGCCGTCCGGCAGACGCCAAACATCTTGCCGCGCGCGCCGCTCATATCGAACAGAAGGCCGACCGCATCGCGCTGGAAGCGCGGAACGAGGCCGCCCGTCTCGACGCCCGCCCCGTCATCGGCGAGCTCATCGATGTTGCCGAACAGGCGATCGACGAACTTGAACAGGCCGCTTTCATCGCCTCGCTGGCGCCGTCTGCGCTGGACGCACGGCTCCTGCCGGCACTGTCCGAGCTCTGCGCTATCGCGATGGCCGCAACAGAAGCCGCGGCATCCGGGCTTGCAGCCGCAGCGCAAGTGCCCGAGGGTCGGCGCGCCGATTCCGAGGATGCACTCACCGCCGTCGGGCGCCTGATCGATGCCGAGCATGCGGCGGACACGCAGGAGCGCGCGGTCACGGCACTGGTGTTTGCCAGCGGTTTCGACGTCGCCACGTCGCTCTCCATGCTCGAGCTCGCCCGCGCCATTGAGCGATCGACCGATCGCTTCGCCGGATTCGGCCATCTCCTGCGCCAGCACATCATGGCCGATCTGTCGGCCTAACCAGGGATAGCTTCCATGCATATCGTTCGTATCGGACCGCAGACGACGGAGCATCCGTCCGCCGAGGTGATCGGCGCCAAGGCCGCCAATCTCGCCCGCATGGCGGCGCTTGGCCTTGCCGTCCCGCCGGCTTTCGTGCTGCCGGTCAGGCTATGTGCCGAGATCATCGGCAACAAGCCGCATGCCGAGCAGCACCTGCGCGACGGGCTCAAGGAAGGCATCGCGTTTCTCGAAGAGGTCACCGGAAAGCGCTTCGGGGATCACCGACGTCCGCTGCTCGTCTCGGTGCGCTCGGGCGCTGCGCGCTCGATGCCGGGCATGCTGGACACCGTCCTCAATGTCGGCTGCACATCGCTCGCCGTGCAGGGGCTGATCCGCGCCACGGGTCGGCCACGGCTGGCGTGGGACTGCCGGCGCCGCTTTCTGGAAAGCTTTGGCGAAACCGTGCTCGGCCACGATCCGGCGCTGCTTGCCGCGCGGGTCGCCGAGCTCACGGCAGGCGAAGCGGTGGCGCGCGACCGGGAGCTCGATAGCGAGGCGCTGGAGCGCTTGGCCGCCGACGAGCAGGCGCTGCTTGAAGGCGGCGACGACGGATGGCTGGAAGATGCGCATCGCCAGCTGGAGGCCGCCGCGCGCGCCGTCTATCGCTCCTGGATGAGCGAGCGTGCACAGACCTATCGCCGCCTGCAGAGGCTCGATCAGCTCAAGGGCACGGCCGTCACCGTGCAGGCCATGGTGTTCGGCAATGGCGGACTCGCGTCAGGCGCCGGCGTTGCATTCTCGCGCGATCCCTCCAGCGGCGCGCCGCATCCCGTCATCGACCTCGTGCTGGATGCCCAGGGCGAGGATGTCGTCTCGGGGCGACGCACGCCGGACACCGAGGACACCATTGCGCGGGCGCTGCCGACCTTGGCAGAAGAGTTGCGGGGCGTGCTGCAGCGCCTCGAACGCGAGTTCCTTGACATGCAGGATGTCGAGTTCACCGTCGAGGATGGCAAATTGTGGATGCTGCAGACCCGAGCCGGGAAGCGGACTCCGCGCGCGGCGCTGAATATTGCCATCGATCTCGTGCATGAGGAGCTGATCGACAAGAAGCAGGCGCTGGCGCGCATTGCCGATCTCGATCTCGGCTCCCTGGTCGAGGTCTCGCTTGCCACCGAGCAACCGCCTGTGCTGACCGGCATCGCCGCATCCGGCGGTATTGCGGTGGGCCGTGCCGCCTTCGATACACCAAGCGCCGAGCGCCTGGCAGCCACCGGCGATCCGGTGATCCTGATGCGCCCTGATACATCGACAGCAGATGTCGCGGGCTTTGCGGTGGCGGCCGGCATCGTCACGGCGGTCGGCGCGCGCACGGCGCATGCGGCACTGGTGGCGCGGCAGCTGGGCCGGCCTTGCATCGTCGGCTGTGACGATCTTGCAATCGATGTCACGGCCGATCGCGCCTCGCTCGCAGGACAACCGATCGCAGCTGGCGACTGGATCACCATTGACGGGGACACCGGTCGCCTCTTCCTCGGTCGCCTTGCCACGGTCGTCACGCGCCCTGAAGCCGAGCTCGCGGAGATCGCGAGCTGGCGGGCCCACGGCAACGATCGCGGGAATGGCAACGCACAGACTGCCGTCCGAGAGGTTGTGCAGCGCTAGGACTTCCCCGCCTCCTTTGCCGCAAAAAGCCGCAAATCGCAGGGCTGCTTTGATTGTGACAAGGTGATAACAGTGCGGGCGCTTCTCGTATTGCAGGGGTGCCCGAGGCGCGATGCTGAGCGTAATCATTCCGACCGAAGGGGTCGAACAGCCCGTGGTGGCGACATTGGCCGCGCTGGTGCCGGGCGCAGCCGCCGGCGTCGTGCGCGAGGTGCTGCTTGTGGACGGCACCGACAATGGCGTGATCGAACGGGTCGCCGACGTCGCCGGCTGCCGCTTCCTGCGCTTTGCGGGATCGCGCACCGCTGCGCTTGCAGCGGGCGCCCGCGAGGCGCGCTCGGCCTGGCTGATGTTCTTGCGCGCTGGCGCCGTGCTCGATCCCGGCTGGATCGATGAGACCTCGCAATTCGTCCAGCGCGTCTCAGTGAGCGATCATCCGCGCGCCGGCATCTTCCGCTACGCCCGCTCGCCCTACGAAGAGCCGGGCTTGCGCGACGGATTGCGCTGGCTGGCACGCACGATTGCAGGACCCCGCGCCGATCAGGGCCTTCTGATCGCGCGCGAGCATTACGATCGCCTCGGCGGTTACGCCAACGACGCGCGCGCCTCTGAAACGCGGCTGCTGCGGCGGCTCGGCCGCTCCTCGCGCACGGTGCTGCGCAGCAGGATCATCATATTGTGAACTAGCCTCAGTATACTTGCCAAAGTCAATCAATTATTTGACATTGGCAAATATATCGGAGGTACGCCATGCCAATTGCCCAGACATCGCTTGCCGAGCCCGATCAGGAGATCGCAGCGGTCCGCGCCTTCAATCGCTTCTACACCCGCAAGCTCGACGTTCTCGACCAGCATATGCTCAAGACCCCGTTCTCGCTGAGCGAGGCGCGGGTGATGTTCGAGCTCGCCCATCGCGGCGATCTCTCGGCCAAGGAGATCGGGGCGGAGCTCGGGTTGGACCCCGGCTATCTCAGCCGCATCGTACAGAAATTCGACGACGACGGGCTGATCAGCCGCAAGGCGCTGCCGAGCGACCGGCGACAGTATCAGTTGAGCCTGACCGCCAAGGGCCGCGCCGCCTTCGCCAAGCTCGAGCGCACGTCCCAGGACCATGTCGGTCTGATGCTGGGCGCGCTTGGAAGCGAGGACCGCAAGCGGCTGTTGTCCGCCATGGAGGTGATCGAGCGGCTGCTCGGCGCGCCGCACACGGCCTTGCCGACGGCGATGCTGCGCGACCCGCGTCCCGGCGACATGGGCTATGTGGTCCAGAGCCATGGCGCGCTCTATGCCAGCGAATATGGCTTCGATGCCTCTTTCGAAGCGCTGGTCGCGGAGATTGCGGCCAAGTTCATCACGTCCTTCGATGCCGCGCGCGAGCGCTGCTGGATAGCCGATATCGACGGCAGGCCGGTCGGCTCGGTGTTCCTGGTGCGAGGCAGCGACGAGGTTGCCAAGCTGCGCCTGCTGTTGGTCGAGCCGAGTGCGCGGGGCCAGGGCCTCGGCCAGCGCCTGGTCGCCGAGTGTGTCTCGTTTGCCCGCGCCTGCGGCTATCGCCGGATCACGCTGTGGACGCAGAGCATCCTGATTGCCGCGCGAAAGATCTATCAGGACGCAGGCTTCGCGCTGGTCAAGGCCGAGCCGCATCGCAGCTTCGGCCAGAACCTGATCGGCGAGACCTGGGAACGCGAGCTGTGAAAGCGCCGCACCGCGAGACGTCGCTGCGCGTCACGGCGGAATTGATTGCGCTTTACAAGCGGCGCGCGAGGAGGCTCCGCAGCGAGGCATGCCGGGGCATGTGGCGGAGGGTGTGGGTGTCGCTGATCGGGCGGGCGGCTGGGTATTGCACTAATTGAAGCGGACTCTGGCCTATCGCCGTCATCCTGAAGCGCTCGCGCAGCGAGCCTCCAAGGAGACGGCCCGGATGCAACAGCGGGGCCGTTCATCCTTCGAGGCTCGCTTTCGCGAGCACCTCAGGATGACGGGTCGAGATAGGCACTCGCTGCGGCACGACTCAGGCCGAAGCCCCCTTTGCCTTCGGCCGGCGCAGGTGCTCATCCAGCCGCGGCATGATCTCGACGAAATTGCACGGGCGCGTGCGGTAATCGAGCTGTGCGGCAAGGATGCCGTCCCAGGCGTCGCGGCAGGCACCGGGCGAGCCGGGCAGGCAGAAGATGAAGGTGGCGCCCGCAACGCCGGCCGTGGCGCGGCTCTGGATGGTCGAGGTACCGATCTTGGCGTGGCTCAGCATATGGAAGGCGATGGAGAAGCCGTCCATGCGCTTCTCGAACAAAGGCTCGATCGCCTCCGGCGTGACGTCGCGTCCGGTGAAGCCGGTGCCGCCGGTCGAGATGATCACGTCGACGCCCTGATCCGCGATCCAGCGCTTCACCACGCTGCGGATCGCCTCGACATCGTCGGTGACGATCTCGCGCGCAGCGAGCCTGTGACCGGCGGCAGTGAGACGATCGACCAGCGTGCTGCCGGATTTGTCATCGGCGAGCGAACGCGTGTCGGACATCGTCAGCACCGCGATGTTGAGCGGGATGAACTGTTTTGAGTCATCGATAGAGGACATTGGCGAACCCTCAGGTCTGTCGTTCCGGGCGCGCGCAGCGCGAGCCCGAACCTCGAGATTCCGGGTTCGATGCTTCGCATCGCCCCGGAATGACCGTCAATTGCTACAGCGCCCCGTTTGCGAACGTGTTGCAGGCTTGCACGGTGCCCTGCTGATACCCGGTCATGAACCACTGCTTGCGCTGCGCCGAGGTGCCGTGGGTGAAGGAATCCGGAACCACGCGGCCGGTGGACTGGCGCTGCAGCGTGTCGTCGCCGATCGCCGAGGCCGTGGTCAGGGCCGCATCGATGTCGCCGGCTTCCAGGAAGCCCGGCCGCTTCTTCTCTTCGCGATTGGTCCACACGCCGGAGAGACAGTCGGCCTGCAGTTCCACGCGAACCTGCAACGCATTGGCTTCGGCCTTGCTGCCGGCCTGCTGCTGCATCCGCGTCACCCGCGGGATGATGCCGAGCAGGTTCTGCACGTGGTGGCCGGCCTCATGCGCGATGATATAGGCTGCGGTGAACTTGCAGGCATTGCCGGAACAGCCGTGGAACCGCGTCTCGACCTCGCGGAAGAACCCGGTGTCGAGAAAGATCTTCTGGTCCGGCGGGCAATAGAACGGGCCCATCGCCGATTGCGCCATGCCGCAGCGGCCGCCATTGGTGGCGTTGCGGAACAGCACGATCTTCGGCCCGACATAGTTCTGTCCGCTCGCCTTGAAAATTTCGCTCCAGCGATCATCGATCTCGCCGAGAATCCCTGAGATCATGCTGCCCATCTCGTCGGTGGGCGCGCCGGTCTTGCCCTGGCTGGTCCGGCGGTCGGTCTGGTAGGTTGGCGCCTGCTGGCCGCCGCCGGTGAGGATCTCGGCGCCGCCGATCAGGATGCGCGGGTCGATGCCGAACGCATAACCGATCAGGCCGAGCACGATGATGGTGCCGATGCCGAGCCCACCGCCGCCCATCGGCAGGCCGATGCCACCACCGCCACCGAAGCCGCCGCCGCTGTCGTCGCGCCGGTCCTCGATGTCGTCGCTGCGGCGGAAATCATCATAACGCATGGCAGCCGTCCCTCATTTCGTCGCGCGAACATCGCTCAGCTATTGCAGTTGCGTAATCGATCGCGGCGCACGTCACAAACGTAAAATTTCTATTGCGGCAATCAATAGCCTGCCCGGCAAAAATTGCCTAGTGGCGGCGATTGGACGCTGCAGCATTGCAGCGCTCGCGCGCGAGTAACCACAAAATCGAAAAGCGCGAGCGGAAACGGAAACTTGGCATCGCATCCCGCCTCAATATTTGGCGGCAAGAGGATTGCGACCCACGATCGCTGCGCATCGCGTGGTGTGAAAAACTTTCCCGGTTAAGTCGATTTTTACTTTGCGCGGTCATTGTGGCGCCAGTCGGTTGTTTAGTCCCGCGTCGCCGACAGCGTCGCCTGAGTCAGAGTTCTTGAGTCATGGTTGTGTCGCGTCGCGGGGCGTCTGCAAAGGCGCCCCGCACTAATTTCCAGGCAGACGATTCATCTCGCATCATTGTCGGCGATTGCGTCGCCGAGATGTCGAAGCTGCCGTCGGCGTCCGTCGACCTCGTGTTCGCCGATCCGCCCTACAATCTGCAGCTCAAGGGCGATCTGAAACGCCCCGACGAATCCCATGTCGACGCCGTCAACGATTCCTGGGACAAGTTCTCGTCGTTCTCCGCCTATGATGATTTCACCCGCGCCTGGCTGCTCGCCTGCCGCCGCGTGATGAAGCCGTCGGCGACGCTGTGGGTAATCGGCTCCTATCACAACATCTTCCGTGTCGGGACTATCCTGCAGGATCTCGGCTTCTGGGTGCTCAACGACATCGTCTGGCGCAAGTCCAACCCGATGCCGAACTTCCGCGGACGCCGGTTCACCAATGCGCACGAGACCATGATCTGGGCGGCGCGCGACGAGAACGCCAAGGGCTATACCTTCAACTACGAAGCGCTCAAGGCCGCCAACGAAGACGTACAGGCGCGCTCCGATTGGCTGATCCCGCTCTGCACCGGCGAAGAGCGGCTGAAGGGCAAGGACGGCAAGAAGGTGCATCCGACCCAGAAGCCGGAGAGCCTGCTCGCCCGCGTGCTGCTGTCCTCGTCCAAGCCCGGCGACCTCGTCATCGATCCGTTCAACGGCACCGGCACCACGGGTGCCGTCGCAAAGCGACTCGGCCGCCGCTATATCGGCTTCGAGCGCGACCCCGATTACGCCAAGGCCGCGCGGGAGCGCATCGCTGCAATCGAGCCGCTGCCGGACGCAACGCTTGCGCCCTTCATGACCGCGCGCGAGGCGCCACGTGTCGCCTTCTCCGAACTGATCGAGCGCGGCATGATCATGCCGGGCACAAAACTGGTCGACGCCAAGAAGCGCCATGGCGCCTTGGTGCGGGCCGATGGCGCCATCATGCTCGGTGACAAGGTCGGCTCCATCCACCGCATCGGCGCAGTGGCGCAGGGCTCGGAGGCCTGCAACGGCTGGACCTTCTGGCACATCGAGACCAAGCAGGGCTTGAAGCTGATCGATGAACTGCGCGCCGAGATCCGCAGCCAGATGGCGGCGGGCTAGAATTCAAGCGAAATCTCTCTCCAGGTCATTCCGGGGCTCGCGAAAGCGAGAACCCGGAATCTCCCTGCATCACAACCTCGAGATTCCGGGTCTCGCTCGCTGTTCGCGAGCGCCCCGGAATGACGGCGCAAGTGACAGGCGCCGTTCACAAAGTCGTCGCTTGTGCTTTTTCGAAAATTTGCGCATGGAGGGCTCACGTGCGGCAACAAAGCCGTGCCCCGAGTTTCTCGGTGAAAACAACGGGAGCCCTCCATGCTCAAATTCTATTTCAACGGCGCGCCGAACCCGAACAAGGTGGCGCTATTTCTGGAAGAGTCCGGCCTGCCTTGCGAGCTCGTGCCAGTCGATACCCGCAAGGGCGAGCAGTTCAAGCCGGAATTCCTGAAGGTCAATCCGAACGGCAAGGTGCCGGCGATCGACGACGACGGCGTGTTCGTGTTCGACAGCAACGCGATCCTGCTTTATCTCGCCGAGAAGACCGGCAAGTTTCTGCCGCCCAACACGCCCGCCAACCGCGCGCAGATGCTGTCCTGGCTGATGTTCATCGCGACCGGCCTCGGGCCCTATTCGGGACAGGCGGTGCACTTCAAGACGGCCGCGCCCAAGGACCTGGACTACGCGCTGAACCGCTATCTGTACGAGGCGCATCGTCACTACAAGATCCTCGACGATCACCTCGCCAAGCATCGCTATATGGTCGGCGAAACCTATACCATCGTCGACATGGCCTTGTGGGGCTGGGCGCGCCTCGCCCCCTTCGTGCTCGGCGAAGAAGGCGCGGCGAAATATCCCAACGTGAAGCGGCTGGTCGATGAAATCTCGGCCCGTCCCGCGGCGGCGCGCGCCATTGCGCTGAAGGACAAGTTCACCTTCAAGGCCGAGATGGATGACGAGGCGCGCAACTACATGTTCGGCCATCTCAAGACCAGGGTGGCGTGAGCGTCTGACCCGTCATTCCGGAGCGCGTCGAGGACGCGAACCCGGAAGCTCACTCCACAAGCTCTGGGTTTTCCGGGGCGCTCGCCGTTCGCGAGCGCCCCGGAGGGACGGATCAGACCGCCGCCGCCCCTCCCGGAAATTTCCCCAGCGCCCGCTCGGTCAACACTGAGTCGCAATATTCCCTGATCTCCTTGATCTTGCCGCTCTCCAGGCGAAACACCAGGCAATAGTCGTTGTCGTAGCGGAGGCCTTCCTTAGTGAGGTTGTCGCCCTTCGCTTCCACCACGACGTAATCACCATCGGCGATGAAGCGATGCGCGAGCGTGCGCGTCCGGTCGACCAGGCGCGAGCGGACGTGGCCGTGCAGGTCGTTCAGGATCGACTCCTTGCCCCTGAAGGTGCGTGACCAGGAATATTGTCCGGTCACCGTCCATATCGCGTCATCGGCCAGCGTCGCAATGAACAGCGCGCGATCGCGCGCGGCCAGGTCGGGGCTTCCCGCGGCGGCAAAAATCTCCTGCATCAATTTCTTGTTTTCCAGCGTGCCCATGGTGGCGTCTCCGTTGCTCGTGAAGGACCGTCTCCGTCTTGCGCGCTCGCCGCCTATTCTTCCAATCGATAGTTCATATGATATATATTCGTTCAATGAATTTGACTGCGCTCGATCTCAATCTGCTGGTGACGCTGGACGCGCTATTGAAGGAAGCCAGCGTCAGCCGCGCCGCGCTGCGGATCGGCCTCTCCCAGCCGGCGACGAGTCACGCGCTGCAGCGGCTGCGCGAACTGGTAGGCGATCCGCTTCTGGTGCGCAATGGTGCGCGGATGGAGCTGACGCCGCGGGCGCTTGCGCTTCGCGCTCCGCTTGCGGAGACGCTGGAGCAGGTTCGCGCGCTGTTCGTCGCCGATGCCTTCGATGCCGCCCGCAGCGAGCGGCAGTTCCGCCTGATGATGCCGGATCTCGCAGTCGAGCTGCTGATGCCGCGCCTGATGGAGAAGATCACCAAGGCCGCGCCGCATGTGCGGATCGATGTCGTGCCGTGGCGGGGGCCGGCAATCTTCCACGCCGAATTCGCCCGCACCATCGATCTCGTGATCTCGATCGGCAATGCCTTCAAGGGTTTTCACCGCCAGCTGCTCTACACCGACGCGGACGCGCTCGCGGTCCGGCGCGGCCACCCGATCGGCACAAGACTGAGCAAGCGCGAGAGCTTCCTCAATGCGCGGCACGTGGCCGTGATCATTCGCGGTCAGAACGAGGACCTGATCGACACCTGGCTGCGCGCAAAGGGCATCGAGCGACACGTTGCATTGGTTGTGCCGGGCTATATCGAGGCGCTGCATGTGACGGCGCGCACCGACCTCGTCGCCTTCGTGCCGCGCCGCCTGATCGCCGCGCTGAGCCGGCAATTGTCGCTCAAGACCGTCGCCCCGCCGCTCGATCCCGGCATCGACGAGCAGTACATGTTCTATCCGACCCGCGCGCAGATGGATCCCGGATCGATCTGGCTGCGCAGACTGATGCAGGAAACGGGACGGGAATTGGAGCGTGTGAAGAAAACGTAGGGTGGGCAAAAGGCGCGCGGGCGCCGTGCCCACCACGTCTCCGCGAAATCTCTAATGGTGGGCACGCTTCGCTTTGCCCACCCTACAAATTGCTCGGGTTATGGGTCCCGGCTTTCGCCGGGACGACCGCGAGAGGAGGCCGGTCTTGCCACTTACGCCTTCTCCTCTTCCACCACCTTGCGCACGGCGGGGCGCTCCAGCATGCGCTTGCGGTGGGCCATTACTTTCGGCAGCGCCGAGACGTCGACGCCGTCCCCCTCCAGCCAGGTGCCGATCGTGTACAGATAGGGATCGCAGATCGTGTAGGTCTCGCCCATCACCCACGGGCCCCTGATCATGTCGCGCTCGATCAGCGCAAAGTTGCTGCCCATGGTCTTGGAGACCATCCGCTTCATGTCGGCAAAGGAGGATTCCTCCGTCGCCCAGCGATAGCCGCGCAGCTTGTGGGCATGGGCGACATGGACCGTGGAGCACAGATAGCTGGTGAAGGCCTGCACCTGCGCGAGCTTGAACGCATCGTCGAACGGGGCGAGCTGGGCTCGCGGAAAGGTTTGCGCAATGAAGGCGAGGATCGCCGGCGTCTCGGTCAGCACGCCCTGCTCGGTCACCAGCGCCGGCACGCGCCCCTTCGGATTGATCGCCAGATAGTCCGGGCTGTTCTGCTGGTTGCTCCTGAAATCGAGCCGCTCGGCCTTGTAGGGGGCACCCGCCTCCTCCAGCGCGATATGCGATGCGAGCGCGCAGGTTCCGGGGGCATAATAGAATTTGTACATGGCGAGCCTCGATTGATCGAAAGCCGCAAACTAGCGAGGCACCGCCGTACCGTCCATCCCCGAACCAACGACGGGCCGCGTTTCGCAGTTGCCCACTTTGGCATCCCTGTGCCAAGACCGCGCCGAAATGGGGGATCCTATGACCGTACTTATCGCAGGCGGCGGCATCGGCGGCTTGACGCTGGCGCTCAGCCTCAACCAGATCGGCGTTCCTGCAAAGGTGTTCGAAAGCGTCGCCGAGCTGCGGCCGCTCGGCGTCGGAATCAATGTGCTGCCGCATGCGGTGCGCGAGCTGATCGAGCTCGGTCTTCTGGACAAGCTCGACCAAGCCGGCGTGCGAACCAAGGAGCTCGCCTATTTCTCCAAGCATGGCAAGCCGATCTGGAGCGAGCCGCGCGGGCTCGAGGCCGGCTACAAGTGGCCGCAATTCTCGATCCATCGCGGTGTCCTGCAGCAGATCCTGCTGGATGCAGCCATCGAACGGCTAGGCGCCGGGAACATCCTCACCAGCCATCATCTGACCGGCTGGGAGGAGACGAGCGAGGGCGTCCGCGCCAGCTTCGTTGACAAGGCGACCGGCCGCAAGGCCGGCACCTATGAGGGCGCGCTGCTGATCGCCTGCGACGGCATTCATTCCGCCGTCCGCGAAAAGCTCTACCCACAAGAGGGTCCGCCGATCTGGAACGGCCGCATTCTCTGGCGCGGCATCACCGATTCCGATGCATTCCTCTCCGGCCGCACCATGATCATGGCAGGCCATGAAATCCTGAAATTCGTCTGCTATCCCATCTCCAAACAGCCTGACGCGAATGGCAAGCACCGCATCAACTGGGTCGCGGAGCGGCACATGCCGCCGACCTATCAGTGGCGGCGCGAGGACTATAACCGCACCGCCAAGCTCGAGGAGTTCCTGCCCTGGTTCGAGAGCTGGCAGTTCGACTGGCTCGATGTGCCCGCGCTCATCAAGAACTGCCCGCACGCTTATGAATATCCGCTGGTCGACCGCGACCCGCTGGCGCGCTGGACCTTCGGCCCCGTCACGCTGCTCGGCGATGCCGCCCATCCGATGTATCCGATCGGCTCCAACGGCGCCTCGCAGGCAATCCTGGACGCGCGGGTGCTGACGCGGGAGATTCTCGCGCTCGGCGAAACCAACGCCGCACTTGCGGCCTACGAAGCTGAACGCCGGCCTGCGACCACCGATCTCGTGATGCTCAACCGCCGCAACGGGCCTGAGCAGGTGATGCAGCTCGTGGAGGAGCGCGCGCCTGACGGATACAATGTCGTCACCGACGTGCTGTCGCAGCAGGAGCTGGAAGACATCGCCGCCAACTACAAGCGTGTCGCCGGCTTCCAGGTCGACGCCCTCAACGCCAAGCCGCCGATCGTGCCACGCACCAGTGCGAGCTGATGCGATGGGCGATCAGGCGAGCGCTCGCGCTAGAGACCGAGCCCGTGCGCGATCACCTTGCGCATCACGTTTGGGAACGCCTCGTCGGCAAGCGTCGCAATCGGCACCCAGCGCATGCCGGCCGGGGCGCGCGTGCGTGAAGGCACTTCCGCGGTATAAACCACGAGTTCCAGCGGAAAATGCGTGAACACGTGGCTGACCACCCCCGTCTTGCGATGCCAGCGAGTGACACTCTTCAGCGCCGGCGCCTGGTCGCGCGCGGCTTTGTCGTCCTGGTCGGCAATCCAGTCGGAGCCCGGCACCTCGGTCATGCCGCCGAGCAGGCCTTTTTCCGGGCGCGTGCGCACCAACAACTCGTCCCTTCGCCTGACCACAAAGGCAGCGCCCCGACGCAGCGCGCCGGCTTTCTTGGCGGCCTTGCGCGGAAAGCGTTCCTGCGTGCCCTGCGCCCGCGCCGCGCAATTCTCAGTCAGCGGACACAGCGCACAGGCCGGCTTCTTCGGCGTGCAGATGGTGGCACCGAGATCCATCAGCGCCTGCGCGCTGTCGCCGGCCCGGCTCTCGCCAAGCAATGTCGCCGCCAGCTCCCGGATCAAAGGCTTGGCCTGCGGCAGCGTCTCCTCGACCGCAAACATCCGCGACACCACGCGCTCGATATTGCCGTCGACCGGCATGGTGCGGCGGTCGAAGGCGATGGCCGCAATCGCGGCTGCCGTATAGGGCCCGATCCCCGGCAGCGAAAGCAGGCCCTCTTCGGTATCAGGAAACACCCCGTCATGGTCGCGCATCACCGCGACTGCACAGGCATGCAGATTGCGCGCCCGCGAGTAATAGCCGAGGCCGGCCCACAGCCGGAGCACGTCCTCAAGCGAGGCGCGCCCGAGCGAGGCGACGTCGGGCCAGCGCGCCGTAAATTTCTCGAAATAGGGCCCAACCGCCTTCACGGTCGTCTGTTGCAGCATGATCTCCGACAGCCAGACCCGATACGGATCAGGTTGCGCCCCCGGCAGCGCCCGCCACGGCAGCCGGCGGCGATGCCGGTCGTACCAGGCGAGCAGCAGCGCGGGGCGATCGGCAGGCGCCATCGTTTCGGTGCGCGATTTTCGCTTTGCAGCTTCGGCAGGACTCATGAACGAACTCTAGCGCAACTCCCTCCCCGTTGTGCCGGGGCTTGACCTGGGCATCCACGTCTTTCTTGCCCAGGTCCGACATGGACGGCCGCGCCTTCGCCGCGCCGAAGAAGCTGCGGCCGCGCAGGCAGGACAAGCCCGGCCATGACGGCGGAGACTGCGATATGGTAATAGGAGGCCATGTCCAAACCCGGCCGCGTCACTGCAAAACCGCTCTCCGTCCTCCTCAACGATGTCTTTTCCGACGCCTATGCCCGGCAGGGTTTTGCCGCGCGAGAGCTCGTCACCCGTTGGGCTGAGATTGCCGGCAACGATATCGCGGCATTCGCCGAGCCGTTGAAGATGCAGTGGCCGCGGCCGGTCGAGGGCCAGCCGCAGGAGCCGGCCACGCTGGTGCTGCGGGTCGAAGGCCCGATGGCGCTGGAGATCCAGCATCGGTCCGACGTCATCCTAGAGCGGGTCAACCGCTTCTTCGGCTGGCACGCGGTTGGGCGGATCGCGCTGCGCCAGGCGCCCTTGTCTCGCCGGAACCGTCGTCCGTCGCCCCGCCCGCCCGACCCGGCTGCAGTGAAGGAAGTCGCCGAAACGCTGTCGGCGGTCGAGGATGAGGCACTGAAGGAGGCGCTGGCGCGCCTGGGCGCCGCGATCAAGCGAAATTGACGCTTTTCGAAGGAGCTGGCGCCAAAGCCCGCCATTGCCACGCTGGCCATTTTTGGCTAGCGAACGGCGTCTCAATTGGAACCTCATTTTTGGGCGCCGATGCGCCGATCCGGGAGCTGAGCGTTGATTATCACCCGCCGCGCCTTCACCACCGCCCTGTCATTGACCGGCCTCGCTGCGCTGGCCGGCTTCTCGCCCCTGCGGCTGATCTCGGGAGCCTTCGCCCAGACCGCGACCGATGTCGCCAAGCCGCAGTCGCTGCCGGACATGGCGCTGGGCCCGGCGGACGCCAAGGTGACCATCACCGAATACGCATCGATGACCTGCCCGCATTGCGCGGCGTTCAATGAACAGGTGTTCCCGAAGATCAAGGCCGAATACATCGACACCGGCAAAGTCCGCTACGTCTTCCGCGAGTTTCCACTCGACATCAAGGCAGCCGCCGGCTCCATGCTGTCGCGTTGCATCGCCAATGGCGATCCCAACAAATATTTCGCCGTCACCGACCTGCTGTTCAAAACCCAGTCTGACTGGGTGATGAAGAACACCACCGAAGCCCTGACCCGAATCGGCAAGCAGGCGGGACTTAGCCAGCAGCAGGTGGATGATTGCCTAAAGGACCAGGCGCTGCTCGACAAGATCGCCGCCGACCAGAAATACGCCAGCGACGTGTTGAAGGTCGATTCGACGCCGACCTTCTTCATCAATGGCGAGAAGATCAAGGGCGAAGCCTCGATCGAGGAGTTTGAGAAGAGGATCAACCCGCTTCTCAAGAGCTGATTCCTCCACAGGATTTGGCCGCAATCATAAGTCTCGCAAAAGCCTTGGGAAAAGCGTCCAAGGCCGGTTGCCGAAAAAGCCCGGCGCAGCCATTGTCGCCGCCTTGACGGCACTTAAGCTGGTGTATCTGTCCCATCCGGAGTGCCATCTATGGTATTGTCCGGCAAGGAAGATTCGCGCCCTGCCAACAGAGAATGCGAGATTTATGAAACTCACGCGTCTTCGTCTCCACGGATTCAAGTCGTTCGTTGAACCCACTGACTTTGTGATCGAACCCGGCCTTACCGGGGTGGTCGGTCCGAACGGCTGCGGCAAATCCAACCTGGTCGAGGCGCTGCGCTGGGCGATGGGCGAGACCTCGCACAAATCGCTGCGTGCCGCCGACATGGACGCGGTGATCTTCGCCGGTTCCGGCAACCGCCCGGCGCGCAACCACGCCGAAGTGGTGATGACGATCGACAACACCGAGCGCACCGCGCCGGCCGCCATCAACGACAGCCAGCTCCTGGAAATCTCCCGCCGCATCGAGCGCGAGGCCGGCTCGGTCTACCGCATCAACGGCCGCGACGTGCGCGCCCGCGACGTGCAGCTGTTGTTCGCGGATGCCGCGACCGGCGCCCGTTCGCCGGCCCTCGTCCACCAGGGGAAGATCGGCGAGATCATCCAGGCCAAGCCCGAGCAGCGCCGCCGCGTGCTGGAGGACGCCGCCGGCGTCGCCGGTCTGCACGCCCGCCGCCACGAGGCGGAGCTGCGGCTGAAGGCGGCCGAGACCAACCTGACCCGCGTCGAGGACGTGATCGGGCAGCTGTCCGGCCAAATGGACGGATTGAAGAAGCAGGCGCGCCAGGCGATCCGCTACCGCGAGGTCGCCGCCAAGGTGCGCAAGGCCGAGGCGACGCTCTATCATCTGCGCTGGATGCAGGCGCATGCCGAGGTCAATGACGCCGCGCACCACCATGAACTCACGGTGCGCGATATGGCCGAGCGCACCCGCGAGCAGGCGGAGGCCGCGCGCATCCAGGCCATCCGCGCTGCCGAGCTGCCCGCCCTGCGCGACGCCGAAGCGCGCGCCGCCGCCACCCTGCAGCGGCTGACCAATACGCGCGACATGCTCGATCGCGAGGAAGAGCGCGCCAAGGAGCGCGTCGGCGAGCTCGACCGAAGGCTCAACCAGTTCGCTGCCGATATCGCCCGTGAGCGGCAACAGACCTCCGATGCAGACGTTGCGCTGCAGCGGCTCGAGACCGAGGACGCCGAGCTCAAGGAAGAGATCAGGTCGCGCGTCGAACGCCGCAGCGGCGTTGACGAGCGCGTGGCTGAGGCCGAGGCAACCTTGGCCGGCTCGGAGCGCATGTTCGCCGAGCTGACCACGGCACTCGCTGACCTCACCGCCAAGCGCAACCAGCTCGAGGCGAGCGTGCGCAGCCACCGCGACCGTCTGGCACGGCTCGACCAGGAGATCGCCAACGTCGCCCGCGAGGAGGAAAAGCTCGCGCAGGAGACCGGCGGTCTCGGCGACATCGACACCCTCGCCGCGGCCATGGAGAGCGCGCAGGACAACCGCGTCCAGGCGGAAATGACCGCGCAAGCCGCGGAACAGGCGCATGTGGCCGCGCGGCAAACGCTGGAAGCCTCCCGCGCACCGCTGTCCGAGGCCGAAAAGCGGGTGCAGCGTCTTGAGACCGAGGCGCGCACCATCGCAAAGCTGGTCACCAGCGCAACCAAGAACCTGTGGCCTCCGATCATCGACGGGATCACCGTCGAGAAGGGTTTTGAGAAGGCACTTGGCGCGGTGCTCGGCGACGACCTCGACGCCCCGGTCGACGCATCAGCTCCGATGCATTGGACGCTGGTGGGCGCAACCGGCGAGGACCCGGCGCTGCCTGAAGGAATCGAACCGCTGGCCGCTCGTGTGCAGGCCCCGCCGGAGCTCGCGCGCCGTCTGGCGCAGATCGGTGTCGTGCCGAAGGAACGCGGTGCAGAGCTGGCCTCATTGCTGAAAGTCGGGCAGCGGCTGGTGTCGACCGACGGCGACGTCTGGCGCTGGGATGGCTTTGTCGCCGCGGCCCATGCGCCAACCGGCGCGGCGCGGCGGCTCGCCGAACGTGCGCGCCTCGTCGACATCGAGAACGAGTTGGAGCAGGCCAAGGGTGATCTCGCCGCCAAGCGCCAGGCGCTGGACATGGCGGAAGCGGAGCTGCGCGCCGCGGCCTCTGCCGAAAGTGCGGCACGGGAAGCCTGGCGCGCCGCCCAGCGCGAGGCCGATGCCGCTCGCGAGCGCCATGCCGCGGCCGAGCGCGAGATCAATCGCCATGCTGCGCGCAAATCCGCGTTGACCGAGGCGCGGACGCGCCTCGAAGCCGATCTCACCGAAGCCTATGCCGCGCATCAGAACGCGACCGCGGCGCTGGAAGAGATGCCGGCGAGCGTCGACACCGAGCAGCAGCTCGCCGCCGTCCGTGGCGAGATCGAGGGCCATCGCCGGCTGGCTGCGCAAGTGCGCGCGGAAGCACAGGCGCTCGCCCGTGAGGCCGAGCTCGCCGACCGCCGCGTGCAGGCGATCCTGGCCGAACGCAACCAGTGGCAGAACCGCAAGGCCAGCGCCGGCTCCCAGGTCGAGACCATCGAAGCCCGCATCACCGAGGTGACGGCCGAGCGCGCCGAACTCGAAAACGCGCCGGCGTTCTTTGCCGAGAAGCGCAGCGCGCTGATCAGCGAGATCGAGCACGCCGAAAGCGACCGCCGCATGGCAGCCGACGCGCTCGCCACGGCGGAAGCCGCGATGGCTGAGACCGACCGGGCCGCCAAGGCTTCGCTGGAAGCGTTTTCGGCCGCGCGCGAAACAACTGCCCGCGCTGAGGAGCGGATGGAGGGCGCGCGCCGGCGCCTCGCCGATGTCGAGCGCGAGATCCACGACATGCTGGAGATCGAGCCCCAGGGCGTCGCGGCGATGGCGGAGATCGAGCCGGGCGCCGAGCTGCCGCCGCTGGCCGAAATCGAGGAAAATCTGGAAAAGCTGCGCCGCGACCGCGAGCGGCTCGGTGCGGTGAACCTGCGCGCCGAGGAAGAGCTGCGCGAGGTCGAGACCCAGCACACAACGCTCGCCACCGAGCGCGACGATCTGGTCGAGGCCATCAAGCGGCTGCGCCAGGGCATCCAGAGCCTCAACCGCGAAGCGCGCGAGCGCCTGCTCTCCTCCTTCGAAAGCGTGAACACGCAGTTCAAGCGCCTGTTCACCGAACTGTTCGGCGGCGGCGAGGCGGCGCTGCATCTGATCGAAAGCGAGGATCCGCTGGAGGCGGGCCTGGAAATCATCGCCAAGCCGCCCGGCAAGAAGCCGCAATCGCTGTCGCTGCTCTCGGGCGGCGAGCAGGCGCTGACGGCGCTGGCGCTGATCTTTGCGGTGTTCCTCACCAATCCCTCGCCGATCTGCGTGCTGGACGAGGTCGACGCGCCGCTTGACGACCACAACGTCGAACGCTTCTGCAACCTGCTGCATGAGATGACCGGCTCGACCGAGACGCGCTTCATCATCATCACCCACAACCCGATCACCATGGCGCGGATGAACCGCCTGTTCGGCGTCACCATGGCCGAGCGTGGCGTGTCGCAGCTGGTGTCGGTCGACCTCGAGCAGGCCGCGAAGATCCTCGACCAGAACGTGGCGTGATGACATGACCGTCATTCCGGGGCGATGCGAAGCATCGAGCCCGGAATCTCGAGATTCCGGGTTCGCGCTGCGCGCCCCCGGAATGACTCGTTGAGGCAGTCATGATCTCTCCCGCCCTTCCTCCCGCACTGAGGGCCGTGCTCGACACCAAGCTTCATGGCCTGTCGCGCAGCGACACGGCCGCGCGAGCCGCCGTGATCTCCAAGACCTACCGCGGCGGCGGAAGCTCAAGGACCATACGGACCGAGGCCGACGCGCTCGCTTATGCGCTGGCGCGCATGCCCGCGACCTATGCTGCGGTGACGGCCTGCCTGAATACGCTCAGCGAGGTGCGCCCCGATTTCGGGCCGCGGAAGCTGCTCGATATCGGCGCCGGCCCCGGCACAGCGACCCTTGCCGCAGCCGAAGCCTTTCCTTCGCTGCAGGATTTTGCCCTGCTCGACCGCAACAGCCCGTTGCGCGCGCTCGCAATCGAGCTTGCGAACGAAAACCCGCGGCTCGGTAGACTGAACTACAGCTCTGGAGAGGCGCACAGCACGCTTGCGCAAGCGGATGCTGCCGATCTCGTAACAGCAAGCTATGTGATCGGCGAGCTTGCCGAGGCTGAGCGAGACGAGCTCATCGCACTTGCATGGACCAAGACAAGGGATGCGCTTCTCATTGTCGAGCCGGGCACGCCGGCGGGCTATGCGCGGATCATCGCGGCCCGTGCGCAGCTGATCGCGAGGGGCGCCCATGTTGCCGCGCCCTGCCCGCACGATTCCTCCTGCCCGCTGACCGCGCCCGACTGGTGCCATTTCGCGCAGCGCCTCGCCCGCTCGCGCGCGCACAAGGAGATCAGGGGCGCGGAACTGCCCTTCGAGGACGAGAAGTTTTCCTATGTGATCGCGACGCGGACGCCCGTTGCAAACCGCCCGTCCCGCGTCTTGGCAGAGCCGGCAGTCGGCAAGGTCGAGGTAGCGGCGAAGCTCTGCACAGCTCTTGGCCTCACGCTGGCTAAAGTGCCGCGTCGGAACAAAGGCGCCTACGCGGCCGCGCGGCGCTGGCGCTGGGGAGACGGGGTCATGGAGGAAAGTTAACCCCTTGAAGGGGTTAACCATTGAACTCAAGGCGCCTTGCCCGCGACCAAGCCAATACCCACCTCGCGGCTGTCGCCAACGCCCGCTAGACTGTCCGCATCCCAAGTCCCTTTCAGGAGCCCTTCCATGTCGACCGGCTGGATCGTTCTCGGCATCATCGTCATTCTCGTGCTGTTTGCGCTTGGCGCCTACAACCGTTTGGTGGCACTCGGCCAACGCGTCAACCAGGCCTTTGCCGATGTCGACGTGCAGCTGAAGCAGCGGCACGATCTGATCCCGAACCTGGTCGAGACCGTGAAAGGCTATGCGGCGCACGAACGCGGCACGCTCGACGAGGTGATCAAGGCCCGCAATTCGGCCATGTCGGCGCAAGGTCCGGCGCAGGTCTCCGCGGCGGAAACCCAGCTCACCGGCGCGCTCGGCCGGCTGATCGCGCTGTCGGAAGCATATCCGGACCTCAAGGCCAACGCCAATTTCCAGCAGCTCGCCGCCGAGCTCTCCGACCTCGAGAACAAGATCGCCGCCAGCCGCCGCTTCTTCAACAATGCGGTCCAGGAATACAACACCTCGATCCAGCAGATGCCGGCCGCCCTGTTCGCCGGCATGTTCGGCTTCACCCGCAAGGATTTCTTCGATCTCGGCGCCAGCCGCACCGAAGTCGAGGCTGCGCCGAGCGTGAAGTTCTGAGACGAATGACTTTGCGCAAGCGCGCGACCTTTACTCCAGTCATTCCGGCGCGGTCCGCAGGACTGAACTATGGTGCGCAATTGCGCACCTGAGAATCTCGAGATTCCGGGCCCACCTCTTCGAGGTGCCCCGGAATGACGGCGCCTCGCGGTGCCTGACGGAGCCTGATGCATGGCCGCCTACGGTCTTTATACCCATATCGCCGCGAACAGGACCCGCTCGATGGTCCTGCTCGCGAGCCTGTTCCTGCTGGTCTATGTCATCGTCTACGCCGGCGCGCTGATCATCGAGGTGATGCACTATAGCGGCGCACCTGCGGATTATTATCTGCGTGCCGCGTTGCGCGACCTGATCGTCTCGCTGCCGTTTTCGACCGGCGCTGCAGCGCTCTGGATCGTCATTGCCTATTTCTTCCACCAGAACATCATCGACGCCGTTACCGGCGGCACCGACGTCACACGGCAGGAGCAGCCGCGGCTCTATAATCTCCTGGAAAATCTCTGCATCTCGCGCGGCATTCCGATGCCCAAGCTGAAGCTCGTCGACAGCGAGGCGCTCAACGCCTATGCGACGGGCCTCAATCCCAAGCAATATGCGGTTACCGTGACCACGGGCCTCCTGAACGCTCTTGACGATCAGGAGATGGAGGCGGTGCTTGGCCACGAGCTCACCCACATCAGGAACGGCGACGTGCAGATGATGGTCATTGCGGTCATCATCGCCGGCGTCGTGGGCTTCTTTGCCGAATTGCTATTCCGCATGTTCTTCAACGGCTGGGGATGGGGCTGGAGCTCCGGTGGCGGCTCGTCCTGGTCCTCGTCCGGCTCTTCATCCTCGTCCGATTCTGGCCGCAGCGACCGCAAAAGCTCGGGCGGCGGGGCCGCGATCCTGATCATCATTCTGGCTGTGGTCCTGATCGTGCTCGCTTGGGCACTGTCGCAACTGGTGCGGCTCGCATTGTCGCGCTCGCGCGAATATCTGGCCGATGCCGGATCGGTCGAATTGACCAAGAACCCGGATGCCATGATCTCGGCGCTGCGCAAGATCGAAGGCCGCGGCGAGCTGCCCGGCGCGACGTCGGCCGTCATGGAATTGTGCGTCGACAACCCGCGCGAGGGCTTTGCCGACCTGTTCGCAACCCATCCGTCAGTCGAAGCCCGGGTGCAAGCTTTGGTGAAATATGCCGGCGGCCACGATGTCGGCCCGCTCGCTCTGCCGATCCATCCGTCGCAGGACCAGGAGGGTCAGGCGGACAACGCACACAGCCTGGGCCCACAGCCGCCGCCCTTGCCCTCCGGCCCCTGGGGCGATGCGAGCAATAGCGGTGGCAACCAGGCCGGACCGGCCCCCGCCCACGGCCCTTGGGGAGATCCGGCCGGTAATTCCACGGGCAACCCCACGGGTCCCTGGGGACCACATTAGACGCCAAATATATCTTCCCTCGACAGATCAACATATTCCGTGCCAATGGCGAAAGCGGGCGCGCCATTGAATTGAATTCTCCCTTGTTTCTGCCATGTTCGCGCCCAAAGCAGATACGGGGATGGCTGGTCGACCTTACGATCGGCATGGTTTTCTTGAGGGTGGGACATGGCAAAACCGGCAGTGATTGTAGTGGGTGCAGACAAGGGCGGGGTCGGCAAGACCACGGTCTCGCGCACGGTGCTTGACTATTTCAGCGCCAACAATGTGCCGACGCGCGCATTCGATACCGAATCGCCGCGCGGGACCCTGAAGCGGTTTCACCCGGAGATCACCGAGATCGTCGACATGACCGCGACGGCCGACCAGATGAAGATCTTCGACACGCTCAACACGGTCAGCCCCTCGGTGACCGTGATCGACGTGCGCGCAGGCCTGCTCTCGCCCGCGCTCGCCTCCTTGCGCGACATCGGCTTTCTCGATGCCGCCCGGGCCGGGCAGATCACCTTTGCCGTATTCCATATACTGGGCCCCTCGATCGCCTCGCTGGACGAGATCGCGGAAACCGCCAACTTCATGACCGGCGCAAAATACTTCCTGGTGAAGAATTTCATCAACAACACCAGCTTCTTCGAGTGGGACCAGTCGACCTATAATTCCTACTTCCACCGCATCAAGGACGCGACCGAGCTGACCATCCCCAAGCTCAACGAAATGGCGTTCGAGCAGGTCGAGGTGGCCTCCGTTCCGTTCCTCAAATTTGTCGCCAATAAGGGCATGCGCGACGAGGCGGCGAACTATTCGTTCGTGCTGCGCGGCTATGTCCGGCACTGGCTCGCCAACGTCTGGAGCGAGTTCGACCGCATCAAGCTGACCGACCTCGTCGGCAGCGGCAAGGTCGGCGTGCGCGGCAGCGAAAAATAATGCTCCGGCCCTTCTGTTGGGGCTGGATCGGAGGCGAATTTCGCCTGATATAGCGGGAGATGCCTGCAACTCCGGTCTACATCATCTGCTCGCCCCGCCCGCAGGTCGGTAAGACCTTGGTCGCGCGCCTGCTGACCGAGTTCTTGCTGCTGAAGAACGGCAAGGTTGCCGCTTTCGACGTCAACCTGAAAGAGCCGTCGCTCCTGGATTTTCTGCCGAACGTCACGGAAACGGCCGAGATCGACGACACCTTCGGCAAGATGCAGCTGATGGACCGCATCATCGTCGACGACGGCATCGCCAAGGTGATTGATCTCGGCTTCCACGCCTTCGACGAATTCTTCAAGATGACCGAGCAGATCGGCTTCATGAAGGAGGCGGCGCGACGGCGTGTGGCGCCGATCATGCTGTTTGCGGCCGATACCGACCGCGTCTCGGCGCGCGAACACCAAATGCTGCAACGGCAGCTTCCGTTGTCGCGGCTTGTCGTCATCGACAATGAATATGTCGTGCGCGGCCAATTGCCAGAGGCGTACAGCTCGGGACGGGTGCTCCGCGTGACTGCGCTGCCGACGTTTCTCAAGACCTATATCGACAGGCTTGCTTTTTCGTTCACCGATTATCTGCGGCACGAGAGGGATTCATCGACCGAACTCCATCAATGGATCCGGCGCAACTATTTTGCGCTGCGTGAACTCGAACTGAGCCTCATCCTGCAGCAATCATAGATTATTCATCGTGCCAAACCTCGTTTCATGGCTCTCGCGGGACGGTCAGCACTTTCTGGTCCGTGGACTGAAGGCCCGCTTCCTCGCCCAGCGGATCGAGTTCCGCCTCATCCGCCAGCATGTAGGGCCAGCCGACACGGTCTGCGACGTCGGCGCCAACAAGGGCAGCTTTGTCTTCTGGCTGTCCCGCTGGTGCCGCAACGGCAAGGTGGTGGCATTCGAGCCGCAGCCCCAATTCGCGGAGCTGCTTGGCCGGCTGCGGCGTGCCCTCAAACTCGACAATGTGACGATTGAGCGGTCGGCCGTGTTCTCAAGTCCGGGTCAGGCCGATCTGTTCGTGCCGAAAGGTCATTCGCCCGGTGCCTCCCTGGTGAGCAAGACCGTGGGTGCCAGCGAGTTCGAGACCATCTCCGTGCCAATGGTTCGGCTCGATGATTACTTCGGTAGGGGTGAGCGAATCAGCTTCATCAAGGTGGACGTCGAAGGCGCCGAGTTCGAGGTCTTCAAGGGCGCCGAGCGCATCCTGCGCGAGCAGTCGCCGCTGATCATCTTCGAATGCGAGAACCGGCACCTCAACGGCGCGCGCGTTGAGGACGTGTTCGCGTATCTGAATGGTCTCGGCTATGCGGGCCACTTCATCGCGGGAAAGCACCTTCTCCCGGTCGCGCAGTTCAACGCCGCTGTTCATCAGAAACAGGACGGCGACTGGTTCTGGAAGGCCGAGGGCTACTGCAACAATTTCGTCTTCAGCAAGACGCCGCTGCCAGGCGCGCAACAGCAGAGCACATCCGGTTGAACTAACAACTTCGCCGCCCGAAATTGCGGACGGCGAAGCGAGTCAACTTGTCCCGAGGTCCGCTAGAATGCCGTCCAGAGATAGACGAGCAGGGTATTGTTGTCGCGGGCGTTCGTTCCCATTCCATCGAAATTGGACTTCGCGCCATTGAACTTGTTGTAGGCGATGTATTGAACGCCTACCCGGGTGTTGAACCACGGCCACAGCTTCGGTGCGTTGTTCTTGCCGAAGAACTGGTAGGCGATCTCGGCGGTGTAGCCATCGCTGTCCGGCTTGAAGGTCCTGTTGCCCGCATAGAGCAGGCTATCGGCCGATCCCCAGGTGTTGAAATAGCCGCCGGTCAAGACGATCTTGCCGTCGACGCCGTAGGTCAGGGTGCCATTGACGCGCAGCGTGTTGAGTGTGTCCGTGAGGTTGGCGGCGCCGCCGTTTGCGAAGCTCGCACCGAGACTCTGCTTCTCGTGGATATACGTGCCGCGCAGGGTGAACCAGTAGCCGTCTCCTTGATACTGATACTGGCTATCGAAGCCAATGTCCGTGAAGCGGTTCGTCCCCGGTCCCGGCGCACCATAGGGCAGACCGGTGTCGGCGATCAGGCCGAACGTTCCGACTTCCAGGATGTGCTTGCCCCATTGCTGTTCGAAGGCGGCCCTGAAATAGGGTGCGGTCGCCTGCGTCGGGGTTGTTCCTGCCGGCGCCACGCCGAGCGAATCGAGCGTGCCCGGTCGGAGCGTCTGATAGCCGCCGCCCTCGATATAGAGCTGATCGTTGATGAACGCATAGGCCGTCGCGCCGAGAACCTGCGCCGCGAAGCCCTGATCGATGCGCGTCTTGGCGCCGGGCGTGTTGGCGAGGTTCGTCTGCACGAAGGGATATCCCCATGCGGGCGTCGAATTCCAGGGATCCTGGACTGTTGGATTGTTGTTGACCGAAATGCCGAACACGACCGGCATGCCGGCGATGTTGGTCGTGTTGGCGTAGCGAACGTCGAGATTGTCCCAGGTGTACAGATGCGGCACCGGCGGGCCGAACGGCTGCGCGTTGTAGGTGCCCTGGATGAAGGCGCCGATATGGTCAGTGATGGCGCCGCCGTAAAACAGGCTCGCGCTCTGCACCGGTTCGACATTGTCGTTCGGCTTCAGGTACGGCGCAGAGCCGGCGGTGTCCATCGGCGTCGCAGTGTGCGTGTAGGTCGTGACGACCTGCACGGATATCGGGGGCGTCCATTCTCCGATGACCGGCTCTTTGCTCGGATCGGTGGCCGGCGCCTTGGTCGGAAACGGCGAGTATCCGGGCTTGCCGGTCACCGCGGCCGTTGCATAACCCAGCGTGTAACCGCCGATCTTGAAGCGCCGACCGAATGGCGTCAGCTGCGGATACTCGGTGTGGCACGCGCCGCAAGCGAGTCCAGTTTGTCGTGCGAAGCTCGGCAGTGCCGCTGCAGGATCCGGCCGAAGCATCGCCGCTGCCAGTAGCAGAACGAAACTTGCAAAGAGCAGGCGCGCGAAGAGGCGCCCGCTAGAATGGACTTCCAGCGTCATTCCGTCCCCCAATAATGTGAAGTCTGGACGTGCCGCGACGGGCGACGCGCCGTCCCATAGCGATGAACCGGGCGATCTCCCCACCGCCGGGTGCCTAGGACCGGGTTAGCCTGGTTCCAAAACCGGGCCCCTGTTAGTCGGAATGAGTCGCAACTGCGTGTTTATCCGTGATGGTTTGATGAACGGATCACCGAGCTATGCGCGCCTGCGCAGAGTCGCGCGTTTTTGACGCGTGCTTGCCAATGTCAACGTCCGAAGGGGTCGCGGCCGCCTTGCGCGGATGGCGGTTAAAGCGCTGACTCTGTTGAAGCAATTGGCGCGATGCGCCCCACAGCGGCTGCCGGATCAGCCTTGGATGCAGGCGCAATCGGCCCGGCCGCCCGCTTGAGAAATCGTGACATCGGCGCGCCGGCATGGCGGCGGGACCGCAGCAGAGTGTTTCTGTCTTCGGCTATCAATGCAATTTGCAAATGCCTCGCAATCCTGACGACCGGTTCCTTAAGGCATGATCCGGAAAAGTGTGAAGCGGCTTTCCGAAAGGATCATGCTCAATCAAAGAGCTAAAGCGCGATGACGATTCGTCCTAATCTCATCGCGCTTTAGTGCCCCTCGAAGGTCATCAGCGTGCGGACCGGCACGTCCATGGCGCGCAATTTGTCGGCACCGCCGAGATCAGGCAGGTCGATGATGAAGCAAGCCGCGACCACGTTGGCGCCGATCTGGCGCAAGAGCTTCACGGCGCCTTCCGCGGTGCCGCCGGTTGCGATGAGGTCGTCAACGAGGATGACGCGCTCGCCGGGATGCACTGCATCGGCATGCATCTCCATCTCGTCGATGCCATACTCGAGCGAGTAGGCGATGCGCACGGTGGTGTGGGGCAGCTTGCCTTTCTTTCGGATCGGCACGAACCCGGCGGAGAGCTGGTGCGCCACCGCGCCACCCAGGATGAAGCCGCGGGCCTCGATGCCGGCGACCTTGTCCATTTTCGAGCCCGCCCAGGGATGCACCAATTCGTCCACCGCACGGCGGAAGGCGCGGGCGTCGGCCAGCAGCGTGGTGATGTCGCGAAACAGGATGCCCGGCTTGGGGTAATCCGGAATGGTGCGAACGGCCGCTTTCAGATCAAGGTCAAAGGTCATGCTGGTCTCTTTCTACACCCGTCATTCCGGGGCGATGCGAAGCATCGAGCCCGGAATCTCGAGATTCCGGGTCTGGTCCTTCGAACCATCCCGGAATGACGGAAATCCAAGTTTACACCAATCCAGGCTCAATTCGCGGCCCCGCCGAGCCGAAAGGCATTTTCCACGATCCGCAGGCCGACCTCGCCGCCCAGCGACATCAGCGACTCCGGATGGAATTGCACCCCGCCGACCGGCAAGCTCTTGTGCTCGATTGCCATCGCGACCCCGTCCTCGGTACTGGCGGTCACGGTGAGCACCTCCGGCATGCTGTCGCGGGCGACATAGAGCGAGTGGTAGCGGCCGATCACAATCTCATTGGGTAGACTGCGCATCAACCGCCCGCCCCGCACCTGGACCCGCGACGGCCGGCCATGGGCCGGCTGGGCCAGCTGGCCGAGCTCGCCGCCGAAATATTCACCAATCGCCTGCACCCCGAGGCAGACCCCGAAGATCGGCAGTTTCTTGGCAATCGCGGCGTCGATCGTCGAGGAAATCTTGAAATCCTCCGGGCGGCCGGGCCCAGGCGACAGCACCAGCAGGTCCCATGTCCGCTGCTTCAGCATGTCCAGGGCATGCACGTACCGGACCACGGTGACATTCGCGCCGACTTGCCGGAAATAGTCCGCCAGCATGTGCACGAAGCTGTCGTCATGGTCGATCAGGAGCACCTGCTTGCCGCTGCCGGTCGCATCCGGCGCGGTCGACGACAACGGCTTGGGCGGATCGCCGCGCAGCGCCTGGAACAGCGCCGCGGCCTTGACCTGGCATTCGCGGTCCTCCGCGGCCGGATCTGAATCGAAAAGGCAGGTCGCGCCGACCCGCACCTCGGCGAGCCCATCCTTCATGCGGATGGTGCGGATGGTGAGCCCGGTATTGATGCTGCCATCAAAGTTGACGCAGCCGATGGCGCCGGCATACCAGCGCCGCGGCGATCGCTCGTGATCCTCCACGAACTGCATCGCCCACAATTTCGGCGCGCCAGTCACCGTCACCGCCCACGCATGGGTCAGGAAAGCATCCAGCGCATCAAAGCCCGGCCGCAGCATGCCTTCGACATGGTCGACCGTGTGGAACAGTTTTGAATAGGTCTCGATCTGCCGCCGCGCCAGCACCTTGATGGTGCCGGGGACGCAGACGCGCGCCTTGTCGTTGCGATCGACATCGGTGCACATGTTGAGCTCGAACTCGTCCTTCTCCGAGTTCAGAAGCTGCCGGATCTGCTCGGCGTCGCCGATTGCATCGGTCCCGCGCGCGATGGTGCCGGAGATCGGACAGGTCTCGACCCGGCGACCATCGGAGCGCACGAACATCTCCGGCGAAGCCGAGACCAGGAACTCGCCGTCACCGAGGTTCATGAGCGCGCCATAGGGCGACGGGTTGATGCGACAGAGCCTCTGAAACACCTCCGCGGGCGAGCGCTCGCACGGCTCGCCGAACAGCTGCCCCGGCACCGCCTCGAACAAATCGCCACGGGCAAACGCCGCGCGGGCGGTCTCGACCGTGGCCTGGTATTCGCCGGGTGCGTGATCGGCAAAGCCCTGGCGTGGCGTTTTGGCATAGACGCTTTCCGGGGTCTCGCGCGGCAGGCCGGAGGTCGATTTGCCATTCCAGGCAAAGTCATAGCTCAGCACGACGCCGCGCCCGGTGGCGCGGTCGTAAGCCAGAAGCTGGTCCGGCACGTAGAGCACGATGTCGCGCTGGTCGGCCTCGCGCTGGCGCTTCTGCACCAGGTCCTCGATCTGGAACACGAGGTCATAGGCAAAGGCGCCGAACAGGCCGAGCAGCGGATCGTCATTTGCACCGAACCCGGCGATCAGTTCGCGCACCAGGGACATCACGCTGGCACGGCGGGTGCGCTGGTCCTCTTCCACCGGCGCAGCGCCGCGGATGATGTGGCCGGACAGGCGCGCGGCCGTCCTTTCCGTGATGACCACGTTGGGATCGTGCAGATTATCGCCAAGGAAGGCGATCAGCACCTCGCCGCGCCCATTCAGCGCCGACAGCGCGAAATCGACGCCCCTGGTCTCAAGGACAAGCGGCGGGTCGGCAAAGCCAAGATCAAAGCTTTCGTAGCGGCCGGGCACCGTGGTGCCCGAGGACAGCACCACGCCGCGGCGACGGTCGAGCACCTCGATCAACGCATCGAGCCGGGTCGCGCCGCCGGAGAACTGCTCGGCCAGGCGCGTGACGGCAAGCCCGCCGCGGGTGCGATAGTCATAGCGTTCGGGCAGGGAGAAGACTGTCCTGTTCATGTGATCCTCTTACGAAACTTGCCGAGGGAACGCCACACACAGGACAGGGATCAGGCCGCCGCGCTGCGTGGCGGCCTTCGACGATCAGATTTGAGCAAATCGCACCGGCCACCTTTTAGAAGGTGGGCCACCACAGACCGGACGGGCGGGAAACGGTGCTCATGCGGGGAACACACCATGGCGGCGCGGGGACGTCAAGGGCGACGGGCGACGCCGCCCCTGGATCATGCAGGCGTGATATCTGCCGCCTAGCTCATCCGGCTTCAGGCGCCATGAACCAGATGCTTGCCGAAGTACTGGATCGCGCGGCCCCAGGCGAGTTCGGCGGCCTGGCGGTCGTGGACGGTCATGCGCTGCTCGTTGGCAAAGCCGTGCTCGGCGTCATAGCGGTAGAGCTCGATGGACTTGCCAGCGGCCTTCATGCCCTTCTCGAAGGCGTCGACGACATCAGGCGTGCACCAGTCGTCCTTGGTGGCGAAATGGCCCTGCAGTGGAATCTTGACGTCGGCGGGTTTCGCCGCCTGCTCGGGCGGAATGCCGTAGAACACGACACCGGCGGCGAGCTCCGGAATCTTGGTGGCGCCGATGACAGTCACGGCACCGCCAAGACAGAAGCCAGTGAGCCCCACCTTGGCACCGTTGCGCGACAGATATTGCGCCGCTCCGCGCACGGTCTGGGTCGTCGCGTCCATGAAATCCAGCGAATTCATCTCCTTCGCCGCCGCGTCCGTGTCGTGATAGGGCACGACGGTGCCCTTGTAGAGATCGGGCGCCAGCGCATCGAAGCCCGCGCGGGCGAAGCGGTCGCACATGCCCTTGATCTGGTCCTGCAGGCCCCACCACTCCTGGATCACCACCACGCCCGGCGCGTCGCCGCGCGCGGCGTTGGCGAGATAGCCGGATGCCTCTTTGCCGTCCGGACGCTTGAAAGTGATGATGGTACCCATGGTTCCTCCGCAGGATCTTTAAACGGGCTTGGCCCCATTTTGGCGACTCCGCAAGGCGGATGCAATTCACACTCTATCGTCCGGCAGCGTCATTCCGGAGAGCGCGCCTCGCGAGCGAGCCCGGAATCTCGAGATTCCGGGCTCGATGCATCGCATCGCCCCGGAATGACGGTGCCAAAAGCAAAAAAGCCCCCTACGGGGCTTTTCGCATCTTGTCGCCGTCATCCGCCACTTTAGTGCGCGTCGGCCCAGACCTTCTTCTTGGTGAAGTACATGAGGCCGGCAAAGATGATCAGGAAGATGAACACCTGCATGCCCAGCTTCTTGCGCTCCTCCATGTGCGGCTCAGCCGCCCACATCAGGAAGGTCGCGACGTCATGGGCATATTGCTGGACGGTCGCGGGTGAGCCGTCATCATAGGTCACCTGACCGTCCGAGAGCGGCTTCGGCATCTTGATGGCGTGGCCCGGGAAGTACTGGTTGTAATACGAGCCATCGGGAATGGTCACGCCGGCCGGCGGCTTGTCCTCGAAGCCGGTCAGGATGCCCACGATATAGTTCGGCCCCTGCTCCTGGAACTGGGTGAAGAAGTCGAAGATGAACCACGGAAAGCCGCGCTCATACGAGCGCGCCTTCGCGATCAGCGACAGGTCCGGCGGGGCTGCACCGCCATTCGCCGCACGCGCGGCCTGCTCGTTCGGGAACGGCGAGGGGAAATAGTCGGCCGGCCGGCCCGGCCGTTCGAACATCTCGCCCTGGTCGTTCGGGCCATCCTTGATCTTGTATTCGGACGCGAGCGCCTTGGTCTGCGCCTCCGAATAGCCGGGACCGCCGGGATCGCCAAGATTGCGGAACGCGATGTAGGACAGCGAATGGCAGTTCGAGCAGACTTCCTTGTAGACCTTCAGCCCGCGCTGCAGGGCGCCGCGGTCATATTTGCCGAACGGACCAGCGAACGACCATGATTGCGAAGGCGGGGTGGTCTCCTCCGCGGCGCGAGCGCTCTGCGCGCCGCCGACAAGCAATCCGCCGGCAACCATCAGCGCGATCACGGTCGAGACCATCGGCGCCGCCTTGCTGCCGGTCTTGGCGAGCACGTCGTCGGCGATGGAGTTGGGCAGCGGACGCGGCGTCTCGATACGCGAGAGCAGCGGCATCACGATCAGGAAGTAGGCGAAGTAGCAGACCGTCAGGATCCGCGCGGCGATAACATAAATGCCCTCCGGCGGCTGCGCGCCGAGATAGCCGAGCAGGATGCAGGTGATGACGAACAGCCAGAAGAACTGCTTCGCCAGCGGCCGATACTTGCAGGACCTCGTCTTGGCGGTGTCGAGCCAGGGCAGGAACACGAGCACAATGATCGCCGAGAACATCGCGATCACGCCCGCGAGCTTGTTCGGGATCGAGCGCAGGATCGCGTAGAACGGCAGGTAATACCATTCGGGCACGATATGCGCCGGCGTCACGCCCGGATTGGCCGGGATGTAGTTGTCGGCATCGCCGAGATAGTTCGGCATGTAGAAGATGAACCAGGCGAACAGGATCAGGAACACCGAGATGCCGAACGCGTCCTTGATGGTCGCGTGCGGCGTGAACGGCACGGTGTCCTTCTCGCTCTTGACGTCAACGCCGGCGGGATTGCCCTGGCCAGCGACATGCAGCGCCCAGACGTGCAGGCCGACGACGCCCGCGATCAGGAACGGCAACAGATAGTGCAGCGAGAAGAAGCGATTCAGTGTCGGATTGCCGACCGAGTAGCCGCCCCAGAGCAGCGTCACGATGCTGTCGCCGACGTAAGGGATCGCCGAGAACAGGTTGGTAATGACGGTGGCGCCCCAGAAGCTCATCTGGCCCCAGGGCAGCACATAGCCCATGAAGCCGGTCGCCATCATCAGCAGGTAGATGATGACGCCGAGGATCCACAGCACCTCGCGCGGCTCTTTGTACGACCCGTAATACAGGCCGCGGAACATGTGCACATAGACGGCGAAGAAGAACATCGAGGCGCCGGCGGCGTGCATGTTGCGAAGCAGCCAGCCGTAATTGACGTCGCGCACGATCAGTTCGACCGAGCGGAAGGCGAGATCGGCATTCGGCGTGTAGTGCATCGCCAGGATCACGCCGGTCACGATCTGCGCAACCAGCATGAACGACAGGATGGCGCCAAAGGTCCACCAGTAATTCAGGTTGCGCGGCGTCGGATAGGCCACGAAGGAGCCATAGACGAAGTTCATGATCGGCAGACGCCGCTCAATCCACTTCAAGGCCGGATGGCTGGGCTGATAGTCGGAGGGTCCGCTCATTGGTGCGATCCTGAGGAATAAGGCCATGCGACGGCGTGAGGAGCCCCGGGACGAGGTCCCGGGAGCCCGTTAGCCGATCTGAATCTTGCTGTCGGAGACGAACTGGTAGGGCGGCACCGGCAGATTCAGCGGCGCAGGCCCCTGGCGAATGCGGCCCGAAGAATCGTACTGGGATCCGTGACAGGGGCAGAAGAAGCCGTCGTAATTGCCCTCATGGGCGATCGGAATGCAGCCGAGATGGGTGCAGATGCCGATCACGACGAGCCAGTTGTCGTGGCCCTCCTTGACCCGGGCTTGATCGCTCTGCGGATCCCTGAGGCTGTCGACGGCGACGCTGCGCGCCTCCTCGATCTGCTTTTTGGTGCGGTTCATGATGTAGATCGGCTTGCCGCGCCAGAACACCTTGATGTCCTGACCCACCGCGACCGGGCTCAGATCGACCTCGATCGGTGCGCCAGCCGCAATCGTTGCCGCATCCGGGTTCATCTGGGAGACGAACGGCCAGAGCGTGGCAAGCGTCCCGACGCCTGCGGCGGCTCCAGTGGCCACAAAGAGGAAATCACGGCGTGTCGGTTGGTCCGCCGAAGACGCTGTCGTCACGTTTCCACACCCTTTCTTAGCTTCGCAGCCGGTGGAACCGCCCCGGAAACGCCCAAAAGCATGGCCGGAAAGGCTGCCGGCGCCCGCGGCCCCCGCGGCGGCAGATGGACTGCCATCTTCAGCCGGAGCGGCCGAATGGCAGTCTTGAATCGTTCTATTGGCACCCTTGCCGGAAGAGCGCAAGCCCGCTATCGGCCAACAACCGTGCAATGCACGAAATCAGCGCAAGCGCCCTGAATATTTGCGCAAATCCGTATCCGGAACGACACATGCAGATCGCGCTCTACCAGCCCGACATTCCCCCCAATACGGGGACAATCCTGCGGCTCTGCGCATGCCTGGACGTCTCGGCCCATATCATTGAACCTGCAGGCTTTGCGGTCTCAGAATACGCCTTCCGCCGGGCCGGAATGGACTATCTCGACCACGTCAACATCATGCGCCACGTGTCCTGGGATGCTTTCGAAGCGTGGCGGCGGGAGCAAGGCTACCGCGTTCTGCTCTTCACCACCAAAGGCGCCACCTCCTATCTTGATTTTCGCTATCAGTCGCAAGACATCCTGTTGCTCGGCCGGGAGACCGCGGGCGTGCCCGAAGAGGTCGCCGCGAAAGCCGATGCGCGGCTGAGGATCCCGATCAAGCCACCCCTCCGCTCGCTCAATGTGGCGATGGCGGCGGCCATGGCAGTTGGCGAGGCGCTGCGGCAAACGACAGAAGGAAAGGCTCCATGGACGCCGACATGATCGAAGCGCGCAAAGCGCGTGCCAAAGCCTGGTTCGAACAGCTCCGAGACGAGATTTGCGCCGCCTTCGAGAAGCTGGAGGACGAGGCCCCAGCCGAGCTTTATCCGGCCGCGGCCGCGCGTTTCGTTCGGACGCCCTGGCAACGCACTGACCATACCGGCGCGCCCGGCGGCGGCGGGGTGATGTCGATGATGCATGGCCGGCTGTTCGAAAAGGTGGGCGTGCACACAGTCGCGGTGCATGGCGAATTCGCGCCCGAATTTCGTGGCCAGATGCTCGGCGCTGCCGAGGACCCGCGGTTCTGGGCCTCAGGCATCTCGCTGATCGCACATATGCGCAGCCCGCACATCCCGGCCGTGCACATGAACACGCGATTCATCGTCACGACCAAGCACTGGTTCGGCGGCGGCGCCGACCTGACGCCGGTGCTCAACCGACGGCGCACGCAGGACGATCCCGATACGATCGCCTTCCATGACGCGATGCGCGCGGCCTGTGACGCACATGCGGCAATTGCGCCATATGAAAAATACAAGAAGTGGTGCGACGAGTATTTCTACCTGCCGCACCGCAAGGAACCGCGCGGGGTCGGCGGCATCTTCTACGACCACCACAATTCCGGCAATTGGGACGGGGATTTCGGCTTCACCCAAAGCGTCGGCCGCGCCTTCCTCGACATCTATCCCAAGCTGGTCCGGGCCAATTTCAACACACCCTGGAGCGAGCCGGAGCGCGAGGAGCAACTCATCCGGCGCGGCCGCTATGTCGAGTTCAACCTGCTCTACGACCGCGGCACCCTGTTTGGCCTCAAGACCGGCGGCAATATCGACTCCATCCTCTCCTCGCTGCCGCCCGAGGTGAAGTGGCCGTGAGGGAGCGTGCCGCAAGGGACATCGTCATTCCGGGGCGGTGCGACAGCACCGAACCGGGAATCTCGAGATTCTCAGGTGCGCAATTGCGCACCATAGTTCACGCTTCGCGCGCCCCGGAATGACCACCGCACAAACTCACGCCCGATCGCGGTTGAGGCGCGACACCGCCTGATCCGCAATGACCGCGAGCGCGGCCTGGTCCAGCGGAAAATCGGCGGCGAGCCAGGCATCCTCTGCGAGCGTGATGACATGGCCCAGCGCCGGGCCTTCGGCGATGCCGCGGGCGATGAAATCGGCGGCTTTGAGCGGAAATTTCGGCGCGCTCCAGCGCTGCGGCAGGCCGGCATGCTCGCGCCACGGCACCGCGTCGGCATTGCCGCCGCTGCGCGCCCAGGCCAGCAACAGCCGGTCGCGATAGGCCGCCTCGCCAAGCCGGTAGAGCCGGCGCCTGGCCAGCGCCTCGTCCATGTCGGCCAGCCGCCACCAGCGGTGGCCCATGGAATCCAGCCGCTTTGCTTCCGCATTGGACAGGCGCAAGCGCGTTGCCAGCCGCCTTGCATCCTCGGTGACCGCGACTGCGAGCGCGGCAAGACGGCGGATCGAGTCCGCGGCCAGCCCAAGGTCCCGCTCGGCGACAATTATCGCCGCGAACGGCCCGGTATAAGCGACCCCGCCCAAGATCGCCTGCAGAAAGCCGCCGTCCGCCATCGCCATGACCGCGCCAACCGCGCCGTCGGCGACCAGGAGTTTCAAGACCTCCACCCGCACCCGCTCCGCTGACAGTGAAGCAAGGCCCGCGCGCGACGAGATGCAGGCGAGATAGCCCTCGCGGTCGACCTCGCCGGCGCCGAAGGCGGCGTGAATGCGGAAGAAGCGGAGGATGCGCAAATAGTCCTCCTCGATCCGCTGTTTGGCATCGCCGATGAAGCGCACCCGTCGCTCGGCGATGTCGGCGAGCCCGCCGACATAGTCGTGCACCACGCCGTCGAGCCCGGCCGACAGCGCGTTGATGGTGAAGTCGCGCCGGTGGGCATCGCCGACCCAGTCGCGGCCGAACGCGACATTGGCCTTGCGGCCGAAGGTTTCGGTGTCCTCGCGCAGCGTCGTGACCTCGAACGGCACACCGTCGGCGACCAGCGTCACCGTGCCGTGCTCGATCCCGGTCGGCACGCTCTTGATGCCGGCAAGCTTGGCGCGGCGAACCACCTCGTTCGGCACGGCCGTGGTCGCGATGTCGATATCGCCGATGGGAACACCGAGCAGCGCGTTGCGCACGGCGCCGCCGACAACACGCGCCTCCTCGCCATCGGCATTGAGCAGTTCGAGCACGCGCGGCGCGGGCCCTGATCTCAGCCAAGGCGCATCCGACAGCCGCCTATCCGACAGCTGCGCAGCCGTCATTTCTCGACTCCGGACTTCTCAACTCCCGGAACGAGCTTGCCGTTTTCGACATGCGCGGGGATGTAGGTGGAATTCGGCGGCGAGCCGGTGAAATTCGCAAGCATGACGAGGCTTAATATGATCAACAACAACGAGGCCAGCACCAGCCTGGCAACAAGATGGATCGGCCACGACGTTTGTACCAGAAGGCCCGAGCGCGTGGCGATCAGAAACAGCGCATAGACCGCAAACGGGATGAGGAAAATTCCGGTCTCGGTCAGCGCCTGCCGGATCATGGCAGATAGATCCGCTCGTAAAGCACCCTCAATATGCCGGCCGTGGCTCCCCAAATATACCGTTCCGCAAAGGGCATGGCGTAATAGGTGCGCTCCACCCCGCGGAATTCCTTGGCATGAAGCTGATGGTTGTTCGGATTCATCAGGAAGGCCAGCGGCACCTCGAAGGCGTCGTCGACCTCGGCGCGGTTGATCTGAAGCGAGAAGCCGGGCCTGACCCGCGCAACGGTCGGCAGGATGCGAAATCCGAAGCTCGTGCCATAGACCCCGAGATAGCCGAGCGGATCGACAAAGCGGCGGTCGAGCCCGACTTCCTCCTCGGCTTCGCGCAGCGCGGTGTCGCGCGGCGAGGCATCGGTCGCATCAATCTTGCCGCCGGGAAAGGCGATCTGGCCGGCATGATCGGCCAGATGCGGCGAGCGCTGCGTCAGCAGCACCGTCGGCTCAGGATGGTCAACGATCGGGATCAGGACGGCAGCCGGGCGGATCGGCTGTTCGCGGGCGATGATCTCGAGCATGCGATCAGTACCGGCATCACCGCTTGGCGGGACCACATTGGGATCGAGGAGCGCAGGCGGAACATCGAAGCTGAGCCGCGCGCGGGCCCGATCGAAAAACTCCGCAGAGCCCAGCTCGCGTGGGTAAGGCTTCAGCATCGGCTCGTTCAAAGTGCCGCCCTCATCTGCTCCGCATCGGCCATCGCGAAAAACTCGCCCGCGGATTCCACCCCAAACATCGGACGGTCCTTGATCATTCGCTCCTCGCCCATCTCGACCAGATCGTAAAACAGCGCGCGTGTCACCTTGGCCCAGAGATCGGCCCGCACATGGAGATAGGGCGTGAGCCCGCCAGCGCGAGATGCCTCAAAGCGCAGACGATGCGCGGAATCGCAGTCCACCCAATCATCCACATTGGTGCGAAAGCGCAACCGGCGTTTGCCGGCACTAGTCTCGGTCTGCATCTCCACCGCAAGAAATGGCGCATCATCGACGCGGATGCCGACCTTCTCGACCGGCGTCACCAGAAAATATTTGTCGGCCTCGCGTTTGAGAATGGTCGAGAACAGGCGTACCAGCGCCGGCCGGCCGATTGGCGTCCCCATGTAGAACCATGTACCATCGGATGCGATTCGCATGTCGAGATCGCCGCAAAATGGCGGATTCCACAGGTGAACCGGCGGCAGCCCTTTTCCGGCAGCGCTGGCTTTTGCAGCGTCCGTGGCCGCAGCCGTCAGCCCGTCGAGGCCTTGATTGCTGCTCTGCCCTTGCTTCGCCATGGTTTACCTTGAACTTTCGCTGTCACGATTTGGCACGATTGCTGCACGTTGTGCGTTGGTGAAACGTAAGTAGACGTTGTCGCAGGTTAGCTTACCGGCGAGTTCCCCCGCAAATTCCCGGGGGCAAATTCCCGGGGGTTGGTCGCCACATCGTGATGCAGTTAATACCCCGAAAAGCCTTTAAGGTGGGGATAGTTCAACTCGATGAATACATGGCCCTCCTGCTGGCTTAGCATGGGCCGGTTCTGGATCGACCAAGGCCTGATGGCGCCCTCCCCAATCGCCATCGACAAGGAGCAAACTGGATGGCGGAGAGTGTCGAGAAGCTGGAAGACGTGATCGTTCGCTCGGCCGAACAGGTTTCGGGACAAATTCGCGCGGCAAAGGACGCGATCGCGAGCGTGATCTTCGGCCAGGAGCGTGTGATCGAAAACACGCTGGTGACGATCCTCTCCGGCGGCCATGCGCTCCTGATCGGCGTGCCCGGTCTTGCCAAGACCAAGCTCGTGGAGACCCTCGGCATCACCCTCGGACTTGACGCCAAGCGAATCCAGTTCACCCCGGACCTGATGCCGTCGGACATTCTCGGCGCCGAAGTGCTGGACGAGAGCAATTCCGGCAAGCGCTCGTTCCGCTTCATCGCTGGGCCCGTGTTCGCCCAACTCCTGATGGCCGACGAGATCAACCGCGCCAGCCCCCGCACCCAGTCGGCGCTGCTGCAGGCCATGCAGGAGCAGCACATCACGGTCGCTGGCGCCCGGCACGATTTGCCCAAGCCATTCCACGTGCTCGCCACGCAAAACCCGCTGGAGCAGGAAGGCACCTATCCCTTGCCGGAAGCCCAGCTCGATCGCTTCCTGATGGAGATCGACGTCGATTATCCCGATCGCGAGGCGGAGCGGCGCATCCTGTTCGAGACCACCGGCGCCGAGGAGACGCTTGCCAAGAGCGCCATGACCGCGGACGCATTGATCGCGGCACAACGGCTGGTACGGCGTCTGCCGGTCGGCGATTCCGTGGTCGATGCGATCCTGTCGCTGGTGCGCGCGGCGCGTCCGGGACCGGATGCGGGTGAAGCCGGCAAGCTGATCGCGTGGGGCCCGGGTCCGCGCGCCAGTCAGGCGTTGATGCTCGCCGTGCGCGCCCGCGCGCTGCTCGACGGCCGCCTTGCGCCCTCCATCGACGACGTGCTCGACCTCGCCGAGCCGATCCTCAAGCACCGCATGGCCCTGACCTTCGCAGCACGGGCCGAGGGACGCACGATTCCGGACGTCATTCGCCAATTGAAGACCCGGATCGGTTGATGGCAGAAGCGAACAGGAACGCGGGCAAGGAGATTGTTGCGATCCGACGTGCCGATGGCGAAAGCCGTACGCTCGCCGCATCGCTGCCGCGTCTTGTGCTCGAGGCCCGCCGTATCGCCGCCAATGTTATCCATGGCTTGCATGGTCGGCGGCGCGCAGGCACCGGCGAGAACTTCTGGCAATACCGCCGCTTCATCTCGGGCGAGCCGTCGCAGAATGTCGACTGGCGCCGCTCGGCCCGCGACGACCATCTTTATGTCCGCGAGCATGAATGGGAATCCGCGCACACGGTCTGGCTTTGGCCCGACCGATCGCCGTCGATGGCCTTTGCCTCCAGAACGGCGCGCGACAGCAAGCTCGAGCGCACGCTGATCGTGACCTTCGCGCTGGCCGAGCTTCTGGTCGCCGGCGGCGAACGGGTCGGCATTCCCGGCCTGATGAACCCGACGGCAAGCCGCGGGGTGATCGACAAGATGGCACAGGCGATGCTGCACGACGATGCGGCACGGCCGAGCCTGCCGCCATCCTTCGTGCCGTCGGCATTGGCTGAGATCGTGGTGCTCTCCGACTTCTGGTCGCCCATCTCCGAGATCACCACCATGCTGGCAGGATTGTCCGCCTCCGGCGCGCATGGCGTGCTGGTGCAGATCGTCGATCCTGCCGAAGAGACGTTTCCCTATTCCGGGCGCATCGAATTCGTCGAGCCCGAGGGCCATGGCGTCATCACCGCGGGCCGCGCCGAACGCTGGGTCAGCGACTACGTCCAGCGTGTCGCACTGCATCGCGACCAGATTCGCGCCGAGACCGGCCGGCTGGACTGGTTGTTCACCACCCACACGACCGACCGTTCAGCCGCGGAGTTGCTGCTGTTCCTGCACAGCGGCATGACCGTGAGCAAGACCGGTGTGCACGGCAACGTCAAAGTGGGGCGAACCGCATGATCTTTGGCCTGCCCCTCTCCTTCACCGAACCATTCCTGCTGGCGGGCCTATTGAGCCTGCCGGTGTTGTGGTGGGTACTGCGGGTGATGCCGCCGCGGCCGCGGCGCGTCGAGTTTCCGCCGACGCGGCTCTTGTTCGACATCCAGCCCAGGGAAGAGACGCCGTCGCGTACGCCATGGTGGCTGACCCTGCTGCGGCTTGCCGCGGCCGCGCTGGTGATTTTCGCGGCCGCCGGCCCGGTCTGGAATCCGCAGACCGGACTTGCCGGCAGCAAGGCGCCGCTGATGATCCTGCTCGACGATGGCTGGAGCGCGGCATCAAGCTGGGAGGCACGGATCCGCGCCGCTGATGAGTTGGTCGCCAATGCCGATTCTGACCGCCGCGGCGTAGCGCTGGTGCCTCTGTCGGAGACCACACGCGACATCACCATCATGACCGCGGGCGCGGCACGCGTCGCCCTGCGCCAGCTTGAGCCAAAGCCCTACTCCATCGATCGGGTGGATACGCTGACCGCGATCGACCGTTTCCTGAAAGGCGCCGGCGACGTCGAGATCGCCTGGCTATCCGACGGCGTCGATACCGGCCGCGGGCCGGATTTCGTCGAAGGGCTCGGCAAGACCATCGGCAACCGCACGCTGACCATCTATCAGGGCGGCACACAATCGCCGCTGGCGCTGGCCGCGGCCGAGAACGCGGCGGCGAAGATGACGGTGAAGGTGCTGCGCGCCGATAGCGGCGTTGGCGGCGGCGTGGTGCGCGCGCTCGATGCGAAGGGCTCGCCGATCGGCGACGCACGGTTCGGCTTTGCCCCGCAGGCGCTGGAGACCGAAGCCGCCTTCGATCTACCGGTCGAATTGCGCAACGACATCGCGCGGCTGGAGATCGCCGGTGAGCACTCGGCAGGTGCGGTGCAGCTGCTCGACAAGCGCTGGCGCCGCCGCGCCATCGGCATCGTCTCCGGCGCGAGCAGCGACACCGCGCAGCCCTTGCTGGCACCGACCTTCTATCTCGCCCGCGCGCTGGGTCCCTTTGCCGATGTGCGGCTCGGCGAGCGCGGCGTCGCACCGCAGCAGGCGGTGGCCCAGTTCCTCGACCAGAAGCTGCCGATGATCATCATGGCCGATGTTGGCACGCTGTCGCCTGAAGTGCGAGATCGCCTCAATGCCTGGATCGATCAGGGCGGCGTGCTGGTGCGTTTTGCCGGCCCGCGGCTGGCGCAGGGCGATGACGACCTGGTGCCGGTGAAATTGCGTCGCGGCGGCCGCACGCTCGGCGGCAGCCTGACCTGGGAGAAGCCGCAGCATCTCACGGCCTTTGCGGCTGACGGCCCGTTCGCAGGGCTTGCGGTGCCGAAGGATGTCACGGTCAATCGCCAGGTGCTGGCCGAGCCAGACGCGGTGCTCGCGACCAAGAGCTGGGCGTCGCTGGAAGACGGAACGCCGCTTGTCACGGGCGAACGCCGTGGCAAAGGCATCCTCGCGTTGTTTCATGTGAGTGCCGATATGCGCTGGTCGGATCTGCCGATGTCCGGGACTTTCGTCGAGATGCTTCGCCGCATTGTCGACATGTCCGGCTATACCTCCAATCCCGGCGCCGGTGTCGAAGCCCAGAACAGCGCCAAGGAGACGCTGGCGCCCCTGCACACGCTGGACGGCTTTGGCGTCTTCGGTCCGCCGCCCTCGACGGCAAAGCCGTTGCCGGCCGACTATCGCGACCGCGCCACGCCCGATCACCCGCCCGGCTTCTATGGTCCGGCGGAGGGCCCGCTGGCGGTGAACACGCTGTCCGCCGCCGATCGCATTGCCGCGCTCGATACCTCTTCATTGCGGGCGCGGCACGCCACCTACACCAATGCCGAACCGCGCGATCTCCGGGGCATCCTGCTCACCGCCGCGCTCGCGCTGTTCCTGCTCGATGCAATCATCGTTGCGCTGCTCGGCGGCGGGCTCGCAGCCTTGGTACGGCGGCGCGCGGCGCCGGCCGTGCTGGCATTCGGCCTGATTGCCGCGGGGCTGTTGATGCCCTCCGCGATCCGCGCCGAAAGCGCCGACGAGTTCGCCATGCGGGCGACATCTCAGACGCGGCTTGCTTACGTCGTCACCGGCAATGCGGACGTGGATTCGATCGTGAAAGCGGGAATGGCGGGGCTGACGCTGTTCCTGGCGCAGCGCACGGCGCTCGAGGCCGGCGATCCCGTCGGCGTCGATCCCGCACATGACGAGCTTGCCTTCTTCCCGCTGATCTACTGGCCGATCGTGCCCGGCGCGCCCAAGCCGCCGCAGGACGCGTTGAACAAGATCGACGCCTATATGAAGCAGGGCGGCACGGTCCTGTTCGACACCCGCGATGCGGTCGAGGCCCCGCCCGGCGAGAATGGCGCCTCGCAAACGCCGGGCATGCAGACGCTGCGCGACATCCTCTCCTCCCTCGACGTTCCCGAGCTTGAGCCGGTGCCGCGCGAGCATGTGCTGACCAAGACCTTCTATCTGTTGCGCGACTTTCCGGGGCGCTTCGTCGACGGCCAGACCTGGGTCGAGGCCCTCCCCCGCGACGACGAGGACGAGAACGCATCGCGCCCGGCGCGCGGCGGCGACGGCGTCTCGCCCATCATCATCACCTCGAACGACCTCGCCGGCGCCTGGGCGATCCGGCCCGACGGTCAGCCGATGCTGCCGCTCGTCCCCGGCGAGCAGAAGCAGCGCGAATACGCCTTCCGCGCCGGCGTCAACATCGTGATGTACACCCTGACCGGCAACTACAAGGCCGACCAGGTGCACGCACCGGCGCTGATCGAACGGCTCGGACAATAGGACGGGATAAAGACACGACATGAACTACGGCATCGCGTTCACGCCGCTTGTCCCCTCGATCGTGCTCTGGGTCGCCAGCGCGGCCATTGTCGTGACCGCGGCAGTGCTGTTGCTTGCGCGCGCCCGTGGCGCCGCGGTGCGCGTCGCAGCGCTCGCGCTGATCGTGCTCGCGCTCGCCAACCCCTCTTTCACGCGCGAGGACCGCGAACCCCTGAGCTCGGTCGCGGCAGTCGTGGTCGACAAGAGCCCCAGCCAGAATTTTGGCGACCGCAACAAGCAGACCGACGAGGCTCGTACCCAGCTCGTCGACGCCTTGAAGAAGATCAAGGGCCTCGAGGTCCGCGTGGTCGAGGCGGGGCAGGCTGATGGCGAAACCGACGGCACCCATCTGTTCGGCGCGCTGTCCTCGGCGCTGTCGGACGTTCCGGTCGATCGCGTCGCCGGCGCCTTCCTGATCACCGATGGACGCGTGCACGACATTCCCGCTAATGCGGCGGCGCTCGGCTTCCAGGCGCCGGTCCATGCGCTGATCACCGGCGCGAAGAACGAGCGCGACCGCCGCATCGCAATCACGGCCGCGCCGCGCTTCGGCATCGTCGGCCAGAGCCAGACCATCGCCTATCGGCTCGACGACCAGGGCGTGACCGGGGAGCGCGCCAAGATCTCGGTGCGCGTCGACGGCGAGACCATTAGCGAGAAGACGCTCGCGAGCGGCCAGACTTCGAGTGTCGACGTTACCATCAAGCACGAAGGCCAGAACATCGTCGAGATCGAGGCCTCGCCGCTCGAGAACGAGCTGACGCCGGTCAACAATCGCGCGGTGGTCTCGATCGACGGTGTGCGCGACAAGCTGCGGGTGCTGCTCGTCTCGGGCGAGCCGCATTCCGGCGAGCGCACCTGGCGCAACCTGTTGAAGTCGGATGCCAGCGTCGACCTCGTCCATTTCACCATCCTGCGTCCGCCGGAGAAGCAGGACGGCACGCCGATCAACGAGCTGTCGCTGATCGCCTTCCCCACCCGCGAGCTGTTCCAGCAGAAGATCAACGAATTCCAGCTGATCATCTTCGACCGTTACGCGCGGCAGGGCGTGCTGCCGGTGGCCTATTTCGACAACATCGCGCGCTATGTCCGTTCCGGTGGCGCGGTGCTGGTCTCCGCAGGGCCGGACTATGCCTCCAACACCTCGATCTGGCGCACGCCGCTGGATGCGGTGCTGCCGGCCGAGCCGGTCGGCGTGACGGAGAAGCCGTTCTATGCGCATCTGACCGACGCCGGCAAACGCCATCCGGTGACGCGCGGCCTTGAGGGCTCCAACTTCGATCCTCCGCACTGGAGCCGCTTCTTCCGCACCGTCGACACCCGCAATGCCGTCAGCCCGCCGGTGATGACGGGCGCCAATGGCGAACCGCTGCTGCTGTTGTCGCGTTTCGGCGAGGGTCGCGTCGCGCTGCTGCTCACTGACCACATCTGGCTGTGGGCGCGCGGCTATGAGGGGGGCGGCCCGCATCTCGACCTGCTGCGGCGGATGTCGCACTGGCTGATGAAGCAGCCGGATCTCGATGAAGAGGCGCTCAGGCTCAACGTGAAGGGGCACGATCTCGAGGTGGTCCGCCAGACCATGGGCGACAGCGTCGCGCCAGTGACGGTGACTTCCCCCTCCGGCACGACCCGCGAATTGACGCTCACCGAAGGCGATCCCGGCCAGTGGCGCGCCACCATGCCCGCGGGCGAACTCGGCCTCTGGCAGGCCACCGACGGCACGCTGAAGGCGCTGATCAATGTCGGCCCGACCAATCCGAAGGAGTTTTCCGAGGTCACATCGACCACCGACACGCTCAAGCCGCTCGCGCAGGCGACCGGCGGCGATGCGCGGCGCGTGGCGGATGGATCGAGCGTCGAACTGCCGCGTATTGTCGGCGTCCACTCATCCAGCGTCTTCCATGGCGACGGCTGGATGGGCGTCCGGCTGCGCGACGCCAGCGTGGTCAAGGGCGTCGGCGTGCTGCCGATCTTCGCCGGGCTGATCGGCCTTCTGCTCCTGCTCGGCGCCTTCGCGGGCACCTGGCTGCGCGAGGGACGCTAAAGCGCGACGAGATTAGGATGAACCGTCATCGCGCTTTAGCTCTTTGATTGAGCATGATCTTTTCGGAAAACCGCTTCACACTTTTCCGGATCATGCTCTAGCTCGCGCAAGCGGAAGCTACTTGGCGTAATCCCAGTCGGGCCGGATGGCGCCGGAGACGCCGTCGAACGCGGCGTCGACAAGCTCGACCATCAGGACGCGGTCGTAGTCGACTGGCCCGGGCATGGTCAGGCGGCCCTTCGGCACCCTCTTGAAGCCGACCTGGCTGTAATAAGCCTCGTCGCCGACCAGGAGCACCAGGCGGTGGCCCTTGGCCTTCGCTTCGCCGAGTGCGCGCTCCAGCAACTGCCGGCCAATGCCGCGGCCGCGGAACGGCGGCTCGACGGTCAACGGCCCCAGCAGCAACGCCTTGGTGTCGCCGACGCAGATCGGCAATTGGCGGATCGATCCAACCATGAGCGTGCCGATCCGCGCGGTGAAGGACAGATCGTGCAGATGGTCGACATGCTCGCGCAGGCGGTAGGCGCTGAGCACGAAGCGGCCGGGCCCGAAGGTGCGTTCCAACAGCCGTTCGATCGCCTGGGCATCCCTGGGGCTTTCCGGGGCGATGGTGAGGGACAAATCATTCATGCGAGTCGCCTTAGCATCCGCCGCGCGTGCGGTCCAGAATGACGCAAGCCTCACGGCTCGGCGAACGGCGGCTGCGCCAGATAAGCGAGCAGCTTCATTTCCCGCCGCCCCCGCGTCACGGTATCGAGCACCAGCCCTGAGGACATCGACAGGATCGCCACGATCATCAAGCCCGTCGACAGCACCGCCGTGGGCAGACGCGGCACGATGCCCTGCTCCAGATAGGTAATGAAGATCGGGATCGCGAGCCCGACCGAGATCAGCGCCAGGCTGATACCGACTGCCGTGAAGAATCGCAGCGGCTTTTCCGAGCGATAGAGCTTGAGCATGGTGCCGAGGATGCGCAGGCCGTCGCGCCAGGTGTTGAGCTTCGAGAACGATCCTTCGGGGCGCGCATAATAGGGCGTCTCGATCTCGGCGACCGGCAGCGCGAGCTCAAGCGCATGCACGCTCAATTCGGTTTCCATCTCGAAGCCGCCGGAGAGGATCGGGAAGGATTTGACGAAGCGGCGCGAGAAGACGCGATAGCCGGACAGGAGGTCCTTGAAGCTTTGGCCGAACACATCGGCCAGGAAGCGCGTCAGCAGCAGGTTGCCGGTGCGATGGCCGATGCGGTAGGCCGCCTTGTTCTGGTCGACGCGCAGGCCCACCACCATGTCGAGATGCTCGTTGACCAGCATCTTGATCATGCGCGGCGCGCTGGCCGCATCGTAGGTCGCATCGCCATCGACCAGGACATAGATGTCCGCCTCGACGTCAGCGAACATGCGCCGCACCACATGTCCCTTGCCCTGCCGTCGCTCCGCGCGCACCACCGCACCCGCCTCCCGCGCGACGGCGGCGGTGCGGTCCCTCGAATTGTTGTCGTAGACGTAGACAGTGGCCTCAGGCAGCGCTTTGCGGAAGTCCGCGACGACGCTTGCGACCGCGGCCTCCTCGTTGAAGCACGGCACCAGGACGGCGATCCGCGGCGGTGAGAGCGTCATTGCTTGCTGGCCTGTCGGGGAAGCGGTGTCGGTTCAGGGCTGCCTATCACGATCAAGCTTTACGGCGCCTTTTCCGGCCGAGTGCCGTCCACCGCACAACGCGGTATCCTTACCGCGAGGTTATCGACGCCAGTTGGCGAGCGGCGGCCGGCCCTCCAGCACCTCGGCGATGCGCAGCCGCGTGCCCGGGGTGGTTTCCTCCGGCAGCGCGTCAGCGGCGAAGAATCCGCAGGCCGTGATTTCGCGGTTGGGCTCGGGCAGGCGGTCCTGGCGATACTGCCTGACCACATAGACGGCGACATGGTCGCGGATGGAGACGTGGCTGTTGAAGTACATCCCGTGCAGCAGGGGCTCGCCGACCAACTCGATCCGTCCCTCCTCCCACAGCTCGCGCTTGAGACCATCCAGGACGCTCTCGCCGACCTCGACGCCGCCGCCGGGCAGATGCCAGCCCGCGACATAGCTGTGCAGCACCAGGAACACGCGGTTCTCGCCATCCAGCACCACCGCACGCACGCCGAGCGTCATGCCGCGGGCGAAGCGCCAATACAGGTGGAACAGCCGCCGCAGCCACGGCTCCATCCGGCGCCGCAGGCTCTGCGGCAGGTTCATCGGCTTATCAGGCATCACGATCCTGTATGGTGTTTCCAGTTGCGCGGGGAGCGGGCGCCTGCGAATAGAGGGGCATCTTTGCGGGGGGATCACGCGGTGGTCAAGCAACGGCGCGGCTGCAACGGAAGCGGATGATGGCAGCCTTCACGCTCGCCCACCTGTCGGACCCGCATCTGCCGCCGCTGCCGGCGCCGCGCCTCGCCGAGCTCGCAAGCAAGCGCGCGCTCGGCTATCTCAACTGGACGCGCAATCGCCACAAATATCACCGCCGCGAGGCGCTCGATGCGCTCGTTGCCGACCTCAAGACCCAGGGCCCCGACCATATCGCGGTCACCGGCGACCTCACCAATCTCGCGCTGCGCGAGGAGTTTCCGCTCGCCGCGCGCTGGCTGCAGGGCATCGGCAATGCCGAGCGGGTGACCGCCATTCCCGGCAATCACGACGCCTATGTGCGCGCGACCAGCGACTGCTTTGCGCAAGTGTTCGCCGATTACTTCCGCTCCGACAGCGCGAGCGACGCGAAATTTCCGTCACTGCGCAGGCGCGGGCCGCTCGCTTTGATCAGCCTGTCCACCGCCGTTCCGACGCCGCCGCTGTTTGCGACCGGAACACTCGGCCGCGCGCAGCTCGAAGCGCTGCAGGCGCTGCTCGAAGGCCTGTCCGCCGAGCCGCTGTTTCGCGTGATGCTGGTGCATCATCCCATGCGCTCGACCTCCCGCATCAAGCGGCTGACCGATGCGTCGGAGCTATTGGCGATACTTCGCCGGCATGGCGTGGAGCTAATCCTGCACGGCCACGACCACATCCATTCCACCATGTGGGTCGATGGGCCTGAGCGGAGGATTCCATCGATCGGCGTCCCCTCGGCCTCCGCGCTCGCCCACGGCCGCCATCCTGCCGCGGCCTACAATCTGTTCGCGATCGAGCCTGTCGGCAATGGCTGGCGCTGCGAGCAGGTCGTGCGCGGGCTGGATGCGAAGCTGCGGGTGATCGAGCTCAATCGCGTGCGGTTGATGTAGCTCTCTCCCCCGTCATTCCGGGGCAGGCGAAGCGTGAACGACCGGCCATCTCTCACAGATTCCGCAACGCCGCCAATAGCGCGACGCCGAACAGCGCGATGGCACCGAGCACGAATCCCAGCGCGAAGCTCCAGAATCGGCTGCGCCGGCGCTTCTCGACCGGCACGGGCGCCGGCGGCTCGGTCGGCGCCAGCGCGTGCTCGCGCTCGACCATGCGGCGGGCGACGTAGTCGGTCACGGCGTCGACGATCACGGGCACGTCATGCGATTCGGCGAGCACGATGCGGCCGAAGCGGGTGTCCTGCACGAAGCGGTAGATACGCTTGTCGCGTCCCATCACGACGTGCCCGACCACGTCGATCCACAGCCGCGGCGTCTCGCCCTGGCTGATGCCGCGGTCGAACAGGTCGATCTCCGTCGGCACCTGCGCGAACAGGGGATCGAGCGCCTCGTTCAATATTTCAAGTCGCGCGACCTCAGCGTCGCGCAGATCGACCACGACACCGGTGCGATCGGCGGCCTCGATGCGCGCCTTGCGGAGCGCGTCACGCAAGCTGAGCGGCCGTGCTGCGGCAGTGCTTTGCGTCGTCTGCGCCTCTGACATCTGATGGCCCTAATTGTGGATTTCGGGGCCGTTAGCCTATCAGTAACCACGTCTGGAGCAAAGTCGCTTTGTTCTCAATGGCTTAGGCCTTTTCACAGACACCACGGCCCCACCCGGGATCCGGATGGGGCCGCCTGCCTTTTTGGCTTTCCTTGGGCATTAATTTGATGCGCCTCTTCGGGCGCCTTGCTCTTGGAGGCTTTGGACACGTTGTTCTTGGACTGTGACCCGAGAACAAGCGGATCACACTCTTCAACCCGGCAATGAAACCGTCGTCAGGCGGCGGTGCGGTTGGGCTCTTCCACGATGGAGAAGCGCACGCCGGCCTTGTGACGGTGCTCTTCCGAGACCTCGCGCCAGCAGTCCTCGGCCTCCTTGCGGGTCTTGAACGGACCTTTGACCTGGGCCGAGCCTTCCACGAGCTTGTGGAAGTTCATCGAGCCGAACTCACCGCCGATCACCCAGAAATTGCTGCCTTTGGTCATTGTCAGTCTCCTGTGCTGTGGCGATCAGTCTGGAAGTCGACCAGGCTCCAGACTGATCAGCTTAACCGTTAGCCGAACTGGTTCATCGTGTTGTGGGCGCCGCCCGCCTTCAGCGCAGCCTCGCCGGCGAAGTACTCCTTGTGATCGTCGCCGATGTCGGAGCCGGCCATGTTCTGATGCTTCACGCAGGCGATGCCCTGACGGATCTCGGCGCGCTGGACGTTCTTAACATAGCCGAGCATGCCCTGCTCGCCGAAATACTCCCTCGCCAGATTGTCGGTCGAGAGCGCCGCCGTGTGATAGGTCGGCAACGTGATCAGATGGTGGAAGATGCCGGCGCGCTTCGCCGAGTCCGCCTGGAAGGTGCGGATCCGCTCGTCGGCTTCCTTCGCCAGCGGCGTGTCGTCATATTCCGCCTTCATCAGCTCGGCGCGGTTGTACCTGCTGACGTCCTGGCCGGCTTCCTTCATCGCATCGTAGACCTGCCAACGGAAGTTCAGCGTCCAGTTGAACGACGGCGAGTTGTTGTAGGCGAGCTTGGCGTTCGGGACCACCTTGCGGATCCGGTCGACCATGTTGGCGATCTGCTCAATATGCGGCTTCTCGGTCTCGATCCACAACAGGTCGGCGCCATTCTGCAGCGAGGTGATGCAGTCCAGCACGCAGCGATCCTCACCGGTGCCCGGGCGGAACTGATAGAGGTTCGAGGGCAACCGCTTCGGACGCAGCATCTTGCCGTTGCGGTTGATGATGACATCACCGTTCCTGGCATTCTCGGCCGTCACTTCCTCGCAATCGAGGAAGCTGTTGTACTGGTCGCCGAGGTCGCCGGGCTTGTGGCTGACGGCGATCTGCTGCGTGAGGCCGGCGCCGAGCGAGTCGGTGCGGGTCACGATGATGCCGTCTTCGACGCCGAGTTCGAGGAAAGCGTGGCGGCAGGCCCGGATCTTCGCCAGGAAGACCTCGTGCGGCACGGTCACCTTGCCGTCCTGGTGTCCGCACTGCTTTTCGTCCGAGACCTGGTTTTCGATCTGCAGCGCGCAGGCGCCCGCCTCGATCATCTTCTTGGCGAGCAGATAGGTCGCTTCCGCGTTGCCGAAGCCGGCATCGATGTCGGCGATGATGGGGACGACATGGGTCTGGAAGTTGTCGATCTTCTCGATCAGCGCCTTCTCCTTTGCCTTGTCGCCTTCCTTGCGGGCGGTATCAAGCGCCCGGAAGATATCGTTCAGCTCGCGCGAGTCGGCCTGGCGCAGGAAGGTGTAGAGCTCCTCGATCAGGGCCGGCACCGAGGTCTTCTCATGCATCGACTGGTCGGGCAGCGGGCCGAACTCGGAGCGCAGCGCCGCGATCATCCAGCCGGACAGGTACAGATAGCGGCGATCGGTGGTGCCGAAGTGCTTCTTGACCGAGATCAGCTTCTGCTGGGCGATGAAGCCATGCCAGCAGCCCAGCGACTGGGTGTATTTGGTCGGGTCGCCGTCATAGGCGGCCATGTCGGCCCGCATCAGCGCCGCGGTGTAGCGCGCAATATCGAGGCCGGTCTTGAAACGGTTCTGCAGCCGCATGCGCGCCACAGCCTCGGCCGTCACCCCGTTCCAGGTCGGCTGTGTCTCGAGCAGCGCCTGGGCTGCCTCGATCTGGCTCTGATACGAAGCCGGCCCCTTGAGAGCCTGATCGCTGATTCCACGTGGCTGGTAGTTCATGTTCGTCGTCCTTTCCGTGACCTGCAGCGCGGCGTCGCTTTTCTCGACATTCTTGACACTGCATTGCGAAATGCGTGACCAGAGCTAAACGCCAATCGGCGGGAAAAGGATAGATGGCTTGATTCTGATTGGTGATGCGATGTAACATCTAGTTCTGTGTAAATTGTCATTCTGTAAATCTTGTCACAAAAATAGGTCAGCGAGACTGCCATGGCCGGTGAAACGGGGAAGAAGCTGTTCGTCGGACCGCGCTTCCGGCGCATCCGCCAGCAACTGGGCCTGTCGCAGACCCAGATTGCCGAGGGCCTTGGGATTTCCCCGAGCTACATCAACCTGATCGAGCGCAACCAGCGCCCGGTTACCGCCCAGATCCTGCTCCGGCTGGCCGAAACCTACGACCTCGATCTGCGCGACCTCGCAACCGCCGACGAGGACCGCTTCTTTGCCGAGCTGAACGAGATTTTCTCCGATCCCCTGTTCCGGCAGATCGAGCTGCCCAAGCAGGAACTGCGCGACCTCGCCGAACTCTGCCCCGGCGTGACGCATGCGCTGCAGCGGCTCTATGCTGCCTACACCGAGGCCCGCCGCGGCGAGACGATGGTCGCGGCGCAAATGGCCGACCGCAACGACGGCGCCCAGTTCGAGGCCAATCCGATCGAGCGCGTGCGCGAGCTGATCGAGACCAACCGCAACTATTTCGCCGAGCTCGAACAGGCCGCGGAGACCCTGCGCGACGAGCTCAACGTTCCCGCCGAGGCACTTTATGCGGCACTGGCCGCCCGCCTTCGCGAAAAACATTCCATTGTCAGCCGCATCATGCCTGTCGACGTCATGCGCGAGACGCTGCGGCGTTTCGACCGGCATCGCCGCCAGCTCTTGATTTCCGAGCTGGTGGAAGCCTCCGCCCGCACCTTCCAGCTCGCGTTCCAGATCGGGCTCGCCGAATGCGGCCCCATTCTGGAGACCATCGTCGGCCGCGCCGGCGCGCTCGACGACGCCCCGCGAAGGCTTTACCGCATCACGCTCGCCAATTATTTCGCGGCTGCCGTGATGATGCCCTACCAGGCGTTTCTCACCGCGGCCGAGGCGCTGAACTATGACATTCATGTGCTGGCCCAGCGCTTCAACGCTGGCTTCGAGCAGGTCTGTCATCGCCTGACCACGCTGTCGCGGCCAAACGCGCGCGGGATTCCCTTTTTCATGCTGCGCGTCGACAACGCCGGCAATGTTTCAAAGCGTTTTTCCTCCGGCACGTTCCCGTTCTCCAAATTCGGCGGCACATGTCCGCTGTGGAATGTGCATTCGACCTTCGACACGCCGGACCGGCTGTTGAAGCAGGTGATCGAGCTGCCCGACGGGACGCGCTATTTCTCCATTGCGCAGATGGTACGCCGTCCCGTCGCACCGCATCCCCTTCCACAGCCGCGCTTCGCCCTCAGCGTCGGCTGCGAGATTCGCCATGCCGCAAAGCTCGTTTACGCCACCGGCATGGACCTCGAGACCGCCGAAGGCACGCCCATCGGCGTCAACTGCCGCCTCTGCGAGCGCGAAAACTGCAGCCAGCGCGCCGAGCCCCCGATCACGCGCACGCTGATTTTGGATGAGAACACACGGCGCGTAAGCTCGTTCGCGTTCTCCAATGCAAGGGAGTTGTGAGTTTCCTCGCGCAAAACTCTCCGTCGCCCCGGCGAAAGCCGGGGCCCATAACCACAGGGAGACGTTGCTTTGCTCCACACTAACCCCGTCATTGCGAGCGGAGCGAAGCAATCCGGGGCCCCGCACACGACTCTGGATTGCCGCGTCGCTTCGCTCCTCGCAATGACGGTCTAACAGCTCACGCTGCCAACGACCGTCTGGGATTATGGGTCCCGGCCTTCGCCAGGCCTTCGCCGGGACGACCTCGTCGAGGGCCGATGCGAATAACTCACGCCAGCGTGTGCACGATCACCGGCCCCGCACTGGCCTTCGCATCGCCGGCGAGCAGCGGGGTGAGGTTCTGCTCGATCCAGGCGATGGCGCGGCGGTTGGCCTCCTCCGCCTGCTCGTATTTGTCGAAGATGGAGATCGCGGTCACGGTATCGTCGCCGGCATAGACCACGTAATAGGCGCGGAAGCCGTCGACGTCGCTGATGATGGGAATGGCGCCTTCCTTGACCCGGCGCGCCAGCTCCTCGGCGCTTCCGGCTCTCGCTTTGGCCTGACGGATGGCAGCGTACATGCGTTCCTCCTTGCCCGTGCAGATGATCGGCGTATCTTGTCGCGCGCTGCCATCGATCCTACGCCCGGTCGCACGCTTGATCCAAGTCCCAAAACTTTCGCTCTGATCCACCGGGCGTGGTCGCTAGCCGGCCGCGCATTTGCGTAACCTGTCGTCATAAACGGCCCTGATCGCGGCAAAAGGAATCGCAACGCGCGCAAAGCGCCGGTTAAACCACAGCCCGACCTCGATTCCGTTCTTGGTCACGACCAGATGCTCGAATTCGTACTGCAGGATGACGGTCATCTCATCAGGATATTGCGAAACGAGATCAGGGGGAATTTTGACACCATCCGCTCTCGTCGCAAAGGTGATGCTGACGGGCTGGTCTTCGCCCGCATGCGAGATAAGGCTCGTCATCTCCGACCGCCCGCCGGGGCCTGCGCAGTCTTCCGCCCGGACCAACGGCGCGAGCAGCACCAGGAGGAGGAAGAGTGTGGCCGTCTTCATCTGGTCAATCCCACAGCGTTTCGTCTCACAGGTTCATGCTTCAGTTGCAGGAACACCGGCACCGGTTCATCCTTCCCGACGCCAAACAGCAGGCCGCATCCTCGCGGCGCGTTTCGCCCGAGTTTTGCTTCATCGGTGACCCTCCGAGCAATCGGAGGGCGCAGGGAAGACCGGGTGGCCGCATGCACCCGGGGCCTGCGCGCAAAAAGAATTGCGCGAGGCGCGTAGACCACAGGTACAGGCGGTGACAACCGGCCTTCCCCGCGCGATGGTGTTACGGCTTATACGTA
>Ga0070741_10000902_pt1 | contig 98219 bp, 94 predicted proteins | sample Coa_R1_4_FD_66440 | JGI IMG/M metagenome (GOLD analysis project Ga0070741, IMG submission 66440) | Surface soil microbial communities from Centralia Pennsylvania, which are recovering from an underground coalmine fire - Coalmine... | ecosystem: Environmental > Terrestrial > Soil > Unclassified ... | reverse complement strand
ACAACGAGCACCGGCCGCACGACTCGCTCCGCGACCGGACCCCGGCCGAAGCACGAGCAGCGGCCCTGACCACACTCAATTCAGCAGCCTGACTGTCCACCACCGAGGGGGTCGTTACGATCACCGACACCTACGCCGTTGGCTTCGCCGCCCACAAGACCACGCTCGCCGATCCCCTGATACGCGAATTCCTCTCCGTGTGGAAAGCCGAAGAGCGTGAGCACTCACGGGCCCTGGCGCGCTTTCTCGACGCGTACGCGCACGCCACCGGCGTCGAGATCCCGCCGAGACAACCGACACCCGTCCCGAAGGTCTCCTGGTACGAGGCTGCGCTCGCGCACGTCGGCGGACCCTTTGGCACCGTCGTCGCCGCCGCCCACATGACCTGGGGCGCCGCCAACGAACTGCTTACGATGAACGGCTACCGGCTCCTCGCGGAACAGTGTGACCACCCCATCCTCGCCGAACTGCTCCGCCGCATCGCCGCGCAGGAGGCTCGCCACTACAGCTTCTACGTGCTGCAAGCCGAATGGCGACTGACCGCAAGCCGTCTCGCGCGCGTCGCGATCCCGCGGCTCATGGCCGGCTCCTGGACTCCGGTCGGCGTCGGCGACGGATACAAGACCGCCGGCGAGTTCGGCCGCGTCGTCGACGTGCTCGTCCGCTGCCCTGACAGCCAACGCATCATCGACCGCATGGATCGCCGCTTCTCCGCTCTACCCGGCCTCGAACACCTGCGCATCTACCGCCACACCGCGGCCGCCGCGTAGGTTCCGCAAGGGCGCGCCCTCGCCGAAGGCGCGCGTCGGCCGGCTGATGGTCCGTGTCGGCCTGGAGGGCGGTGCAGGAAGCGTGACACAAGACGACGATCCCGGATCCTGCCCCGGCCGATCGTCCGACCGAGGCTCGACCTACACCCACGGTCCTCCTAGCCCGTCCTGAGGCCGGTGAGCCGGGCCCGCACCAACCCCAGGCCGTCGTTGCCGGAGCCCGCGTTGCACACGAGATCGATCGACTCGCTGTCATCGACGTGCACCAGGCCGTCGAAGGAGAACGGCACCTCAAAGACGGAATTGAGCACGTCTGGGTCCGGGTCGGTCCAGTCAACGCGGGACCCGGCGGCGCGGAGCTCGCAGAAGAAGGGAGCGGTGAATCCGGTGTCGACGTTGCGCTGGCTCGTGATGATCCCCTTCGCGTGCACGAGGTAGGTGCCAGCGCCGGGGGTGACGGTCGCGTAGACGTGGTCGTCGTTGTCGTCGGGGATGCCGGCGCCCAGCGCGTAGTCGGCCTGCTGCACGTCGAACGCGGTCAGCGCCGACGGGCCACCCGCGGGCGCGCAGTGCAACCTGCCGTTGGCGTCAAAGCTCTGGGCGAGCTGGCCGGTCGGACACGCCTGGTTTGCCTCGACGAACAGGTTGCACCCCCACCTGTCAGGCAGCGAGGGCACCACGTTCACCTGTCGCTGCGGCGACTCGCCGAGGTCGCAGAGCGGAAGCCGGGCGTCGTCGGCGAGGCTGAACACGTTGCCCTCGAGCTGGAGGCCGTCACCGGCCGCGTAGCTCGGACCGGCGGGTCCCTGCGGGCCGGCGGGACCCTGCGGGCCTGGCTGGCCCTGCTGGTTCCAGGAGATCGCGACCTCGTGGCCGCGGCACGGCGTCTGCTTGGCGGCGCCCGGATCGACGATACGGACGTTGCCGTTCTGGACGTCGTAACACGCGTGGATCACACCGTCGGAGGACGGGACCGCCGCGTACGACGAGCCGCTGACGACGAGCGCGGAGACCGCGAGCAGGATCGCGAGAGGCCATCTCGAGAAGGTGCGCGACATGGTGCGGACGGTACGAAGTGGTGCCCGCGGTGACCATCCCGCAGGCCGGCGGAACCGTTCCTGACAGAAAGGGGAACCCGCCCCCTCAGTTGGGGGGCTGCGCTCCGTGCCCGATTCGCGGTATACGTGCACCCCGTGGAGGTGCGGCACTTCGTCCGCGCCCGCGACCGGCTTCTCGCGGCCGACGCCGCCGAACTGGCGCTGGGCGACATCTGCGCCGAGATCGTGAGGGCCTTCCACGACATCGCCCTCTTCGATCGCAGCGCGGTCATGACGACCGACCCCGAGTCGCTCCTACCGTCGGGCGGCGTCGTCGAGGGGTTCCCGCCCGACGCGTGCCAGCCGACGTGGGACAACGAGCTGCTCGACCCCGACTTCAACAAGTACAGCGAGCTGGTCCGCCGCCACGACCCGGTCGCCACCCTCGTCGAAGCCACCGACGGCGACCTGTCCCGCAGCCCACGCTACCGGAGGATCTACGAAGCGGCGGGGGCCGCCGACGAGCTGCGAACCGTGTTCGTCGCCGGGCACAGCTGCCTCGCCATCGGCGAATTCGTGCGGCCAGTCGACGCCGGCCCGTTCACCGCCAGCGAGCTCGCCAGCGTCCGGCAGCTGGTCCCGGTCGCGACGACGGTCCTGCGCCGCGCCCTCGGGCGCGTCAACGAGGCGGTCGACCGCGAGCCGCCGGTGATGATCATCCTCGACGCCAACAACCAGATCACGGCGACGACACTCGGCGCGGCGCGCGTGCTCGACGCGTTGCGCAGCGACGTCGACACCGCGGTGCCGACCGTCGTGCGCACGGCCGCGACCAAGGCGCGCTGGGGTCGCACCGCCGCCAGCGTGTCGACGCGGGTGCAGGACGCCAACGGCAACTGGTTGCGCCTCCACGTAACACCGATCGAAGGCGAGGCCGGCTCGGTCGCGCTCGTCGTCGAGCGGGCCCGGCCGAACGACCTTGCCCGCTTGCTGCTCGAGTCCTACGGGCTCACCCACCGCGAGACCGAGATCGTCGTGTTGCTCGCCCGGGGCCTGTCGGCCAAGGAGATCGCAGCCGAGATGGCGCTCTCACCCCACACTGTCCGCGACCACGTGAAGGCCATCTACGACAAGGCGGGCGTCAACAGCCGGGGCGAGCTCGTCGCCAACCTGTTCTCCAATCACGTCATCAACTGGATGCACGAGGCGACGTTGAGCCTCGGGTGAGCCGCGGCGGCCGTCACCCCTTGTCGAGGTTGTCGATCACGGCCTGCGCGAGCTTCTTCGCGCTCTCGCGGTCGGCGGCGGCGTCATTGCTGTCGACCCGGACCTCGAAGATGTGGTCGCCGGATTGCACGAGCACCCACACGCCGTCGGCTTGCTCTGCGATGTAGGCCCTGTCGCCGAGCCCGTCGACCGCTTCGGTGTAGCCCAGGTCTTCCAGCTCGTCGAAGACGACCGGGTGCTGCGAGTTGTAAGAAGCGCTCGGGAACAGCTCGTGGTCGGCGCGCTCGAAGTAGCACGGGGCGGTATCGCTGCGCTGCATCGGGACACCGAGCAGCGTGCTGACCTGCTCGGCGGTGAGCGGGCAGCTGCCGTCGGCTGCGCCGGACTCGGCGGTCAGGTCCGAAGCGGCTGTGCTGCTGGCGTTGCTGTTCGACCCCCTGTCGCGAGCCGGCACCGAGCTCGACTGGCTCGCCGTCGAGCGTTCCGTCGCGGCAGCGTTCGTCGCGCCGCCGCCGCTGCTGCACCCGCCAAGCAGGACCAGCGCGATGGCGCAGGCCAGCGAGGCCTGCCGGCGGGCGCGTCGGGGCCGGCTCATCGCACCGCCCCCGCGGCGAGGGCGTCCAGCAACCCTTGGTCGGGGTGCGGCGGCGGGGTGGTGTCGGGCAGCGCGGTGATGAGGTCGAACGCCCTGTCGATGTGCTCGCCCGAGATCGCCGGGGTGTGCGCGCCGACAATGACGCTCGGCTCGAGCTCGTGTACGCGCGAGACGGTGGCGCGGTACGCGGCACGGTCCACGAGCGGGAGCCACGGGGCGAGGGCATGGTGGTGGAACATCGCCGTTCCCTCCTCCCACATGCCGGGTGGGAGGTCGCCGACATAATCGACCGGCTCGGTCGGCATCGGCGTGGCGAAGCAGTCCGACGCCCAGTACACGCCGGTCGTCGGGTCGAACAGGCCGCGCGTGGTGGGGCTGTCGAACACGGGAGGGCGAACCGCGCGCAGCACGCGATCGCCGGCGTCGAGGCTCTCGCCGTCGTGGACCCAGCGAAGGCGTCCCAGCGGCGCGGAGAACGTCGAGCCCATGCGCTCGGTGGCCGCCCACGTCGTGACGAGCGTGGCGTTCGGGCACCGCTCCAAGACCTCGGCCAGGTTGCCGGTGTGGTCCTCGTCGTCATGGGACAGGAACACCCAGCGCACCTCGGTCAGGTCGACGAGCGACGCCAGGTCGGCCAGCCATGCGTCTCGGTTGGCTCGCGTCCCGGTGTCGACCAGGACCGGCTCACGCGCGCGGATCACGAGCGAGCTCAGGTACACCGACAGCGGTGCGCCCGTCGCCTGTTGCGCGCTCCGCAACACGAACGTGTCCGCCGCGACCTTCAACGGCGCGGGGTGGATCGGCTCCTGCGGTTCGAACGCCATGCACGGAAAGTAGGAACAGGATTCCGACCGGGGAATCCCAAGGACGTGGGGACTTGGCCACCCTTCGTGGGGGGTCTCGTCCCTCATCCGCGGGATGGCACCGGTAGCCGCCGCGGCATCCGAAGCGTCACTGTCCGGGGTGACCGCACCCGGTCATGAACCCGCCACGCAGCACGATGGCCCCGAGCGTGCCAATCGGCACCTCGTTGCCGGCGTCGTCGACGATGCGCACCTCCTTGTCCGGCAGCGGTGGCCCGCACGCGGGATGCGATCGTCGTGTGCGAGCTCCGGGAGGGCAAGGCCGACGAAACCGCAGAGCTCGCCCTCGCACCGGGCGAGGTCCCCCGCTACCCGCCGGTCACCTCCGGGCAGTGGCTCATCGACGAGCTGTCGAAGTCCTACTGATGCTCGCCGCGAGGGAAGTGCCGTCGTGGCCCCGCGAGCCCGGTTCGCGTACCCGACCATCATGTGTCGCCATGGTGGCCGCGGGTGCCACCATCGTTGCGGCGCCCGGGGTCAGCCGGCGCTACGAGGGTTGTAGCCCCAGCGGTCGACCTGGTCGATCTCGGCCTCGGTGAACGACACCCGCCGGCGTAGCTCGCGCTCGGTGCGGGACTGGAACGGCACGCCGTCGGGATCGGGACCGGCCAGCGCCGCGATCTCCTGTGCCGCCCGCTCCGGGTCGGCCTCGAGGTACCGGCTCCGCAGGTCGCGCTGGCGACCGAAGAACCGGCCGTGTACCAGCTCGCGCTCGAGCACCGGGTCGAGGCCGTGCTCGGCGCACAGCTCGCGCGTCAGCCGGAGCCCGTGGTCGACGTGGAACAGCTCGTCGGCAGCGATGTAGTCGAGGGCGCGAGCGATATCGGGTTGGTCGAGCCAGTCGAGCGTGGCGATCTCGGGCGGGATCTTGTCGATGGCCAGCGCCTCAAGCACGGTGCACAGCAGCAACAGCCGCCATACCAGCTCCTTGCCGCTGCCCGGTTCGCAGTCGGGGAACTCGTAGGCAAGCTCGTAGTTGGTGGCGTGCTGGGGCAAGCCGGCCTCGTCGATGCCTCGTTCGGCGAGGAGCCGGCGGAACATCGCGGCGTGGCGGGACTCGTCGGCTGCGTGGCGGGCCATCCCGAGCTGCGTCGACCACGCCAGCTCGGGGTGCTCGTACGCGCACCGGCACAGCAGCTCCAGCGCGCACAGCTCCGCGGTCACGTTCTCGTTCAACTCACCCGCGACGTTGTGCAGCTCGCGGCGCGAGCCGATGCGCAGGTGGCCCATCGCGCCCGGTAAGGGCCGGCGGCGGCCCGCGGGTCGCGCCGGCACAGGCACGCGGTCGACGGGGGCCCATACCAGCGCGTCGAGCGGTGCCGCCTCCGCAGGGCCAGACGAGCGGCCCGCGCCGAGCGAAGCCGCAACGGGTCCGGGCTGGCCGGCGCGCCGGGCGAGCGCGTCCACGGCGGTGTGCACGGTCGCGAGCAGGCGCGCGTCGTAGAGCGGGTCGAGCTGTCCGGCCAGGTCGCGGTAGCGGGCCGCCAGGAACGCGCCCGCGTCGTCGACGACGCCGTCGACGACTGCCACCGGGTCGGCGGAGCGGTCGAGGGCGCGCAGCGGTTCGACCCACGCGGGGTCAGCGCGCAGCGCCTCGTCGTCGCGTTCGAGCAGCGTGCGCGCGTGCTCTCGCAACGCCACGGCGCGGGCCATGGCGCCCTCGAGTCCGTCGGCGAGGCGGAGCTTGGCGTCGAGCTCGGGCACCTTCGGCACCCATCCCGCGGTGACGTGAGCGACCGCCCGCTCGACCGCGGCCAGGTGCAGAACGTCCTCGACGAGCGAAGGCGTCGACCACCTGCCGCCGGGCCTTGCGTCGCGCGCCGGTACGGCGACCTCGGTCACTGCACCCACTCGCTCTTGTCGGCGACGAAGGACTTGTTCCACGGGCAGCACCCGGCGCTGGCCGCGAAGCCGGGGCCGGTGAGCGCTCCGGTGGGCAGCCCGGCGGCGCGGTTGAGCGCGATCCCGAGCGACGAGGCGACGGGCTGCGACAGCAGCGGGCCGCGGCTGAGGTAGCCCATGATCGGCCCCGAGCCGATCGAGAATCCGCTGACCTCGGTCGACGCCTCCTCGAGGAGCAGCTGGCGCTCATCGTCGGTGAGGTCCCACTCGTCGAGCACGGCCGGGTTCTCGGCGACCAGCTCGCGGTAGCCGTCGTCGTTCAACATAATCGTGTAGACGCTCGCGACTGCCTCCTTGCTCATAAGACCTCCCTTGTCCGGTTGAACCCGTGACCGCCACGACGGCGGTGGCGGCCACCGGTTACACGCGCGTGTAACCGCACCGGGGTGTCGTCGTCCTGGGGTCGGCCCGAGATCGCCCCGGGCGGGGAAGGAGGAACGATGGCGGCAGACAGCCTCGCAGTCGCGCTGATGGCGCTTGACGACGAGCACATCCGTGAGCACATCCGCAACGGCGACTTCTCTGTGCTGCATCCCGACGTGGTCCTCAGCGCCAGGGAGGAGGAGCTGCTCAAGGCCGCGGCGGCGGAAGAGATCGACCCAGAGGTCGCCGGGTTCGACGCCGCATCGTCGGCGTTCTTCCAGGCGGCTCGGATGGTACCCGGCAACGTTTTGAGCGCGCCGGTGGCCGAGAGCTTCCAGTCGTACATGGCAGCGAAGTTCCGCGGGCTCGGCTCGGCGATGGACATGAACTGCGCCTGCCCTCCCATGAACGGCATGCCGTTCGGCGGCGTCGGGTTGCAGATGTGAGAGACGTCGTCGCGACGCAGCAGATCGTGGCCGACCTGCTGATCGATCCCGAAGCCCGGCGGGCGTGGGAGGCGGACCCGGCGGGGTTCGCCTCCGAGCGGCTCGGGCAGGGGGACGAGGCAGCCATGGTCGCGAGCCTCGACCCGGCGGGTGTGGCCGCGGCCGCCCGCTCGCATGTGGTCAAGAAGGAGCGCTTCGACTACCTGCACCGCCTGCACCACGAGCACGAGGACCGCAAGGCAGCCAGGGCCACCGGCGACCACCACCATGACCACGGCCGCCACCCCGATGGTCACGACCACAGGAGCCCGGCGTGATCCGCGTCGGGTGCACGTTTCGGGCCGGGCTCATCCCCCACCTGTGGGCCCACCCCGACCTCGTCGACGTGTTCGAGTACACCCTCGACAGCTTCGTCGCGGCGGGCGACGACGGCCGGCGAGCGGCGGCTACGTGCGCGGGCAGCGGGCCGCTCAGGCTGCACAGCATCGACCTGTCGCTCGGCTCGCCCGCGGCCCGGGCCCGCCCGCGCCACCTGGAGGAGATCCGCGAGATCATGCGGATCACCTGTGTCGACGAGATCAGCGACCACCTGGCCTACAGCCGCGTCGGCGATCGCCGGTTGCACGATTTCGCACCGCTGTGGCGAGTCGAGGAGCAGGTCGACCTGTTGGCGGAGAACGTCGAATGGGTGCAGGAGCGCATCGGTGGGCGGCTCGTGCTCGAGAACGTGGCGTCGCTGTACGACCCGGGCGGTGAGCTCACCGGCGCCGAGGTTGCCAACGAGGTCGTGCGCCGCACCGGCTGCGGGTTGCTGCTTGACATCTCCAACGTGCTGATCAACGAGATCAACGGGTTCTGTGACGCCAACGTCGAGCTGGCCACGCTCGACCTCGGCGCGGTCGTGGAGGTGCATCTGGCTGGCGGCGAGCTGGTCGACGGGCTGATGTGGGACGCGCACAGCTCGCCCGTGCCGCGCTCCGACATCGAGTGGTTGGCGGCCCTGCTGCCGTCGATGCCCGCGTGTCAGGCCGTGATCGTCGAGCGCGACGAGCGGCTGCAGAACGGCGCGGAGCTGATCGACGACCTGCGGGCGGTGCGAGCGGTCGTCGACGACGTCAATGCCGCCCGCACCGTCGGGGCGCTGGCCTGACCGGTGGCCCGCTTCGACCCGGCGGCGGTCCTCGCCAGCCGCCCGGCGCTCACCGCTCTCGGGCGGCTGGCTGAGCAGCTCCGCGCCGCCGGCTACAACAACCGGCCGTTGCCGGCCGCGTATCCTGGGGCGGCCGCGAGCCGGCTCGCCCTCGGCCACGCCGTCGAACGGTGCGATTGGCCCGACGACGACAGTCGGGCGCTCGTCGCCGCGGGGGCAGCCGATCTCACGGCCAGTGCGCTCACGCTGCGCTTCCTGCTCTTCGCCGCCGGGCGCACCCTGGTCGTGGTGCCGAAGGACGGCGGCTATGACAGCGAGCGCGTGTATTTCGGCCGCGACTCGCTGTGGCTCGCCGAGCTGGCCCGCCGGATCGGGCCGCCCCGCGGGGCCCTGGCCGACCTCGGCTCCGGCGCGGGCACGGTGGCGGCTCTGCTCGCGGACCGCTTCGACCCGGTCGTCGCGACCGACATACTGCCCCGCACCGCGGCCAGCGCCGCGCTCACCCTGGCACTGAACCGGCGGACCGACGGGCGCGCCGCCGGCGGCGCGGTCGTCGCAGACGTGGCGGGCGGGCTGCGCGCCGGCGCGTTCGATCTGGTCACGGCCAACCCGCCGTGGGTGCCCGACCGCCAGCCCGACGCCAGCGGCCGCCACCGGGTGTTCGCCGAGGGAGGCCGCACCGGCTTCGAGCTGCCCCGGCGCTTCGTGGCCGAGGCGCTCACGCTGCTGCGACCTGGCGGGGTGGCGGTCACGCTCCTGCTCGACGTCACCTGGCGCGACGGGCGGCGCCCGCTGCACGCGCTGGCCCGTGGCCTGCGCCGGCTCGGCCACGATGTGGCGATCGTCGACACGGACGCCGAACGGTGCTGGCCCGACCTGGCTCCAGACCTGCTGGGCCGGTTCCCGGGCATGGCCGCGGTGCGGCACGTGGCGCTGCTCGTCGCGGCCGGACGGCCGCTCAGCGCCGCAGCGCCGTCGTGGCGCGGATCGACGTCGTCGCCGACCGCAGGACGTTGGTGAGCCGGCCCGCGGGGCGGGGCGCCTCCTGCACGTTGGCGGCCGTCGCCCACAGCACCGCCTTCACCTGGAACGGGCGCAGCTCGGGGTGCTTCGAGCGGATCAGCGCGGCGATGCCCGCGATGTGCGGCGCGGCGTACGAGTTGCCGGTGCCCCGCATCCGGCCGCCGTCGCGCCAGGCCAGGTCGACGTCGATGCCGCGGGCGAGGAACTCGGTGGGTGGCTCGGGGTTGAAGTGGAAGCGCATCGGGTCGGTGGCCAGGTTGCACGCGACGCTCACGACCGACGCGTACAGCGACGGGAAGCTGGCGCGGGTCACGTTGTTGGCCGCGGTGACGACGAGCGAGCCCCGGAAGTAGGCCTCGTCGCACACCTCGTAGAACGGCAGCGCCCAGTCGCGGCGCGTCGTGCCGAGGGAGAGGTTGATGATGTCGAAGCCCTGCTCGACGGCCCAGCCGAGGCCGCGCAGGAACCCGGCGGCCTTGCCGGTGAGCCCCGAGCCGAGCACCTTCACGCTCGTGATGCGCGCCGCCGGCGCGATCGAATGGATGATGCCGGCACACGCGGTGCCGTGCCCGAAGTCGTCGCGGTGGGCGCCGGGCACCTCGACCGGGTTGCCGTCGTCGTCGACGGTGATCGCCACGCCCGCGTCGGCGTCGACGGAGCCCTCGAGGGCGGGGTGGTCAGCCTCCACACCACTGTCGACGACGGCGACCCGTACCCCCGCGCCGGTCGAGCCTCCCCAGGCCCACTCCGGGTCGAGCTCGCCGAAGGACACGGCGCGGGGCAGGCGCAGCACGATCGACTCACGCGTGTAGGCCGGTCGGGGCGGCAGCGCAGGCTCAGTCACGTCAGGCTCGGTGCAGGAGCGCGTCGAGCGCGGCGGCCACGGCCGCGTACTGCGGCGGGTCTGCGTCGGCCAGCCGGTGCAGGCCCGCGGCCAGCTCGGCTGGGGCGGGAACGTCGGGAACGGACGCACCCCGCGCCACCAGCGCGGTCCCGGCGATGCCGGCGAGCAAGGTGGCCAGCTCGACGTCGTCGAAGGAGAACGCGCCGCCCCCCGCCTTGTCGATCACCTCCAACGCGCCCACGACGTCGTCGCCCACCTCGCACGCGACGCACAGGACCGTTGCCGGTTGCCGTCCCATGAGGGCCGGCACGCCTTCGGCCAGGCGCGGGTCGTCGGCCGCGCCCGACAGCGCCAGCGGCTGGCCCGACGCGACCACGTAGCCGGCCGTGCCCGCGCCGGCCGTGACCCGGGCGCCCAGCACGGCGGCTGCCTCGCTGCCTTGGGCGGCGACGACCTCCAGCTCGTCGCCGGCGCGCGCGAGCAGCCAGCCCGCGCTCGCGCCGGTCACGTCGGTCACCGCGCGCACGAGCGCGTGCAGGACAGGGTCAGGCGCCACGGGCGCCGGAGTGTAGGACCGAGCCGGCCGCGGCAGCCGACATGCCGATCGTGAGGCGCGACAGCCGGCGGCCGCCGGCAGGCGCGGCCGCCGGTGCGGTGCGCCCTTCCAGCACCGCGGCGATCGACGGATGCCGGGCGGCGAGGGCAGCGAGCGCCTCGTCGTGCAGCACCAGCAGGCCGACCGGCTCGACGGCCTGCAGTCGCGCGCCCTGTTCCTGGCCGAGCAACGCGCTGACTCCGAAGCTGTCGCCGGGCCACAGCTCGGCGGCCGCGGTCGACTTTCCGTCGAGGCCGGGCACCAGCACCCGAGCGTGCCCCTTGCGGATCACCGCGAGGCGGCCACCGCCTTCGGCGACCGTGTCGCCCGCCGCTACCTCGGCCGCCACGAGCCGCGCCGCGACGTCGTCGAGGCCGGCCCGGTCCAGCGCGGCGAACAGCGGGATGCGGGCCAGGGCCCCAGCCACGTCGAAGGGCGGCTCGGCGGCGGCGACCGGCGCGCCGGTCTGCTCCGACCACAGCGACGCGTAGGTGCCGCCGCGGGCGACCAGTTCGTCGTGGGTGCCCGACTCGACGAGTCGGCCGTTGGCCAGCACGAAGATCTGGTCGTAGCCGGTGATCGACGTGAGCCGGTGCGTGACCGCGATGGTGGTGCGGCCGTGGGCCACCCGGTCGAGGGTGTCGGTGATGAGCCGTTCCGTGCGCGGGTCGAGGGCCGACGTTGCTTCATCGAGCAGCAGCACGCTGGGGTTGCGCACCAGCGCCCGGGCGATGGCGATCCGCTGGCGCTGGCCGCCCGACAGCCGGCTGCCGCGCTCGCCCACGAGCGTGTCGTAGCCGCGGGGCAGCTCGAGGATGAAGTCGTGCACCTCGGCGGCCCGGGCCGCCGCCTCGATCTCCGCGTCCGTGGCACCGGGCCGCCCCATGCCGATGTTCTCGCGGATCGTGGTGTCGAACAAGAACGTGTCCTGGAACACGACACCGAGCTGGGCGCGCAGCGATTCGATGGGCGCGTCGCGGATGTCGCGGCCATCGAAGAGCACCGCCCCCTCGTCGGGGTCGTAGAACCGCTGGATCAGCTGCAACGTCGACGACTTGCCCGCGCCCGTCGGCCCCACGAACGCGACGCGTTGGCCCGCGGCGATGGTGATGTCGATGCCGTCGAGGGTGCGCCGCTCCGGCGTGTAGGCGAAGCCGACACCGGCGAGGCGGATCTCGTGGCGCAGCGGCGCCAGCGGCGCGCCCGCGGTCCGGTCGACCACGTCGGGCTCGGCGTCGAGCACCTCGTTGATGCGCGCCAGCGCCCCGGTGGAGGCCTGGATCTGCTGGCCGATGCCGGTGAGCACCGTGACCGGGTTGATGACCTCGCCCATGAGCGACATGAACGCCACGAGCCCACCGATGGTGAGGTGGCCGTTCAGGATCAGCCAGCCGCCCAGCGCGAGGATGCCGATGCGCAACCCGGTGACGATCATGTTGACCGACAGGCCGAACAGCCCGCCGAAGAGGGTGAGCCGGCGCTGGGCGGCGAAGAGCCGGTCCGACGCCCGCCCGAAGCGCAGCTTCTCTCGCGCTTCGAGGGCGAACGCCTTCACGACCGCCTGCGCGCCGTAGTTCTCCGCGCTGATGGCCAGCACGGCGCTGAGCTGCTCCTGCACGGCGACGCTGCGGGCCTGGGCGCCGGTGGCCATGACGCGGTAGACGAGCGCGACGAGCGGCGCACCGAGCAGCACGATGATGCCGAGCAGCGGGTTGAGCGTGAGCAACACGATGCTCGACACGACGAGCGACAGCACCTGGAACAACCCGTCGCGCAGTGTGCCCGACAAGCCGGCCTCCACCGCTCCGACGTCGGAGAACAATCGCGACAGCACGTCGCCCTGCTGGTGCGCGCCGAACCAGCCGGCGCTGAGTCGCTGGAGCTTGTCGAACATCTCGAGTCGGATCTGGCGCACGACCGACCCGCTCACGAAGGCCGCGAGGTAGGCGCGCCGCAGGTCGGCCACCATCGACACCGCGAACGCGGCGCCGAGCACACCGAGCAGCCCGCTGACGCGGGAGAACTGGCCGCTCGGGATGGCTGAGTCGACCAGGTTCCGGAACGCAAACGGGAACACCATGGTAAAGCCGAGGCCGAGGATCATGTAGACGGCCATCTCGGCTTCGCGCCGGACGTGGGGCCGCACGTAGCGCGCGGCGAGGCGCAGGAACTCGCCGGTCCTCACCTTGGGGCCCTGGCCCACGAGGGTGGCCCGCCACGCGGCTTCGAGGGCGGCGAGCGACGCGCCATAGACCTCCTCGGCGGCCGCGTCGACCCGACCGGGGCGGGCGCTGCTCAAGAGGCGCAGCAGCGCGTCGCTTCCGCCGCGGCGCAGCAGGTGGCGCACGAATGACAGCGCCATGGCCGCACCGAGGTCGCCGACCGCGTCGGGGCTGCCGAGGGGCGGGAGCGGGACGGCGCGGAGGTGCTCGTCGGGGTCGGGTGTGCCGGCCACGTGCAGGCCGTAGCCCTCGAGCAGCGGGCCGAGGTCCGCCGCCGCGGGCAGGGCAGCGCCGAAGAGCAGGGCGAGGGGCCGCTCGGGCGGTTCGGGGGGCGACTCGGCGGTGACGACGAGCCACACCTCGCCGCGCTCGGTGTCCACGATGGTGCCGCTGGCCATCACCTCTCCCGGCCGGTCGGGCTCGGGGAAGGGGTCGACCAGGCAGACCTGCACCGTCGTGCCCCACGGTTCCGAGCCGAGCCCGGCGAGCCGCTTGCGGGCCCTGGCGCACGCGGCGGCGTAGCCCTTGGCGGCGGCCGCTCCCGCGGTGCCGGGCCGGTAGCGCACGACGCACCCGCCCGCTTCGACCGACTCCAGCGCCTCGACGGCGGGGCGGGCGGCGACCGGGGCGGGTTCTGCCGGCCGGGCAGGTTCTGCCGGTGCCGTCGCCACGGCGGGCGCGGGCAGCAGCTCCAGTTCGGTGCCTCCGGCGCCGACGGTGATGACGTCGCCGGGACCCACGACGACCGGGGCCGTGAGGCGCGCGCCGTTCACCGCGGTGCCGTTGCTGCTGCCGAGGTCCTCGACGCTCGCGCCGCCGTCGACCGGGACGAGCCGCAGGTGGCGGCGCGACGCCATCGGATCGGTGAGCAGCACGCCGTCGCACTCGCGGCCCACCTCGACGGGCGCGGTGACCCGCAGCCGCCGGGGCGGCAGGCCCGGCTCGCGGATCTCGATCATGCACTCGAAGCTGGTCATCGCACCCGGCGGAGCCGCCGGCGCTGGCCCGCCCGCAGCTGCCCGATCGCGTACGCGACGCCGGCGGCGGCGCCGAGAGCGGCACCGGTCGCCAGCCCGGCCGGCGCCGGCTCGGGCGCGCCCGCGGCCCACAACACCACGTCGAGCGCGACCGCGAGCCCACCGGCCAGCACCGCGACACCGACGATCGACGCCATCCGTCGCCGCCCCTTGCGCAGCGGCTTGCCGAGCGCCTCCACGTACGCCAGGCAGAACAGCGCTAGCGCGATGGCCCCAATCGCCGGGCCGGTCAGCCACGGCGACTGCTTCGACGTGACCTCGAAGGCCTGCCGGCGTCCCGTGCCGGTGCGGGCCAGCTCGAGCGTGGCGGAGCCGGCCACGGCGTAGCGCGCCGCCCCCAGGTCGAACGTCGCCTGGTCGGTATCGCCCACCGGTCGCAGCGGCTCGGTCGCGGTCGTGATCGTGAAGCCGGCCACCTTCACCGACGCGCGCAGCGATCCCGGTGGCTCGGCAGAGCCGGGCATCGCCACGGTGAGTGGCTCGGCGAAGTCGATCGCGAGCGTCGACGCGCTCGGGTCGGCGCCGTTGATCGTGGTGCCACCGGCCGCCTTGTCGTGGGACGGTCGGCCGAGCCCCGCGAAGGCCGCGAGCACCACCAGCGCGCTGAGCACCGCGCCGACGAGGAACGGTACGACCGGCGACGCGCCGGTGGGGACGATCGCCTTCACCGGCACAACGTCGGCCGCGGCCACCCTCACCGCCGCGCCCACCGCGTGCACGCTCGCTGTGGGTCGCACGGGCGCGCCCGGCACGATGGTCGGCGGTGCAGGGCCAGCTACGCCCGCTGCGACCGGCACCGGCGGCACCGTCGGCCGTGCCGGGGCGGCTTCGACAGGAGCCGGCGGCGCGCCCCCGGTGGGCCGTTCGGTAACCGCGACGATTGGCCCGGCAGCCATCACCGCCACACCGCCGCGCGCGCCGAGCCAGCCCGGCCCCCACACCGCGGTGGCCGCCTCGGCCAGGTCGAGCCCGAGCTGCTCGGCGGTCGGCGGGCGAGCCGCGGGGTCGCGGGCGATGGCTCGCATGGCCACGGCCGCGATGGGCTCGGGCACCGACGGCATCACGTCGCCGAGCTGTACGGGCTCCTCGTGGACGTGGCGGTACAACGTCGTGAGCGGGTCGCCGTCTTCGGGGTAGGGAAGCCGGCCCGTCAGCAGCTCGTAGAGCATGGTGCCCACCGCGTAGATGTCGGTGGCGGGGCCGAGCTCGCGGCCCTGGGCCTGCTCGGGCGCCATGTAGGCGGGGGTGCCGAGGATGTCTCCGGCCCGGGTGGCCATCGTTTCGCTGCCGCCGATCACCTTGGCGATGCCGAAGTCGGTGACCTTGACGACCCCCTCGGCCGAGTACATGAGGTTCTCGGGTTTGATGTCTCGGTGCAGGATGCCGCGCTGGTGGGCGAACTGGAGCGCTGTGCATGTCGCCAGCACGACCGCGCAGGCCCGTTCGGCCACGATCCCCTGCGCCGTGAACTCCTCCCACACGGTGCCGCCCGGCAGCTTCTCCATCACGAGCAGGCACAGCCCGTCGTGCTCGACGTAGTCGTACACGGGGACGATGTGGGGGTGGTCGAGCGACGCCAGCAGCCTTGCTTCGGACACGAACCGGGCGCGCACGGCCGGGTCGCCGGCGAAGGCGCGGGGCAGCTCCTTGATGGCGACCTCCCGGCCGAGCTGGCGGTGCCGGCCGGCGAGCACCACCCCCCAGCCGCCCCGGCCGAGCTCACCTTCGACCTCATAGGCGCCGAGCGCAGCGGCGACGCGGTCGCGGTCGAGGGTCACGGCGCCACGCTCTCGTCGCGCTGGCCCAAGCCATCGTCGCTGTCGGCGTCGTCGGCGATCTCGTCGTCGACAGCGCTGGGCGGGGTCGGCGTCAGATAGCCGGCGATGAACAGCGCGGCCGCGCTGATCGCCATCGTCGGCACCCAGCGGCGCGGCAGGGGCGCAAGCACACGGAACGCCGATAGCGAGAACACGAGGGTCAGGCCCAGACCGACGCCAGGGGTCAGGAACCGCAGCCCGCGCCGCCAACGGTTCGATGCCAACCGTCCCCGCGCCAGCGCGACCAGCGCGGCCGCGAACCACACCACGGTGAGCACGGCCACCGCCATCCCGAACAGGCCGTAGACCGAGCGCAACCGGCCGCGCACGTCGACGACCACGCCCTGTGTGGCGACGACGTGGCGTGACCCGTCGAGCAGCTCGACGGTGGAAGGGATCAGGCCGGTGGCTTGCCCGCCGAGGCCCGACAGGTCGAGTGCGAACGACCGCCGCTCAGAGCGGTGCGGCCCGACCTCGATCAGCACGCTCGTGTCGTACGCGTAGAACGTGAGGCCCAGCACGCGGCCCGACAGCCGCACGGTGCGCACGACGAGCGGGTGGTCGCTGTCGTTGTCGACCTCGAGGTCCAGGTTCGCCGGCTTGGCCGGCTCGAGGCGGATCGGGTGGCGCTCGCTTGAGTCTGACGCGGCGTGGCCGTCGATCGTCGCGCGCACGGTGACCGCGCTGGTGCCGGTGGCGGGCGCCGCGCTCATCGCTGCCACCGCGAGCACGGCTGCGCCGGCGGCCACGGCCCGCACGGCCCACTCCGTCACCGGCCGGGACCTCACGGTTGCCCCTCGCCGTGCGGGCCGGGGCCGACGAGCACGAGCTGGCGGCGGGCGAGCGCGGCGCCGAGCAGCACGAAGAAGACGAGCACGAGCAGCGTGCTTGTCGCGCGGTCGACCCGGCTGGCCAGCACGATGTCGAGGGTGGTGGTGAGCGTCGGGCCGCACCGGGCCCGCACGAGGTAGCGGCCGACGTCGAGGTCGGGCAGGTCGAGCTTCGCCTCGAAGTGTCCCGTGTGGTCGGCCACCGATTCGCCGACCTCGCGCGCGCCGATCAAGAGCGTCACCTTGGCGTCGGGATCACAGCCATTGCCGACCGCGGCCACGATCCCCCCGGGCGGCGACGCGCTGCGGTCGAGCTCCACGCCCCGACCCGCTCGGCTCGACGTGGTCGGGACGGTGTCCCCCGGCAGGGTCGTGTCGGTCGTGGTCGTCGTCGCGGTGGACGACGTGGTGGTCGCGGACGACGACGCCGGCGCGGTCGTCGCCGTCGTGCCTGGCGTCGTGGTCGTGGTGGTGGGTGCGGTCGTCGACGGGACTGTGCTGGTCGTGGTCGTGGTGGTGGTCGTCGGCGGCGGGTCGACGACGAATCGCGAAGCTGCGTGGCCGAACGGAGGCGGGGCGGCGCCCGGAGGGAACGCGGGTGTGCAGTCCACCGTGACCGAGTGGCCGCCGACCGCCGCATCCTGCGGTGTCGTGCCGGTGAGCGTCGAGGAGATCGGCGTACCGTCCCAGCTGAGCGTGATGGTCTTGGAGCTGTCACACGGGTAGTAGGTGACCCGCCCGCTGGCCGGATCGGTGTAGGGGAACTCCACGCTCGCGGTGAACGTCGTCGGGACGCGACCGCTGCTGGGCGACAGCGTCATCGAACCCGAGATGGCCGCGCCCGAGGTCACCGCGCCGGCGGGCGCGTGACCCAGCCCCACCACCGTCGTGAGCAGGGCCACGGTCGCCACGGTACGAATTCCCCGCCGGTTCATCGAGTGCTCATGCTCGCGCACCGCGCCGCAGCTTCTCGGGGGCTTACGATGCAATCGTGCGCCGGGCGGCCCCTTCGACGCGCGATGCCGATCTCGTTGCCGCAGTGCGAGGCGGCGACTTCGATGCGTTCACGGCCCTCTACTCCCTGCACGCCGGGGCGGTGCGAGCCGCAATCCGCGACAACCTGCGTGACCCCGATGCCATCGCCGACGCCGTGCAGGACACCTTCGTACGGGCACTCGAACGGCTGGCTTCGCTGCGTGAGCCCGATCGGTTCCGCCCGTGGCTCCTGGCCATCGCCCGCCACGTCGCCATCGACGAGCGGCGGTCGCGCCAGCGAACCGTCGCCGCGGAGGCCAGCACCGAGAGCCTCGAGGTCGATGAACCGGGACCCGCCGAGCTGGCCGAGCTGGCCGAGCTGGCCGAGCTGGTGAACGGCTGCGTCGGAGGGCTCTCGGCGCGCGACGCGACCGCCATCACCCTGGTGACCCGCTTCGGGCTGTCGCCCGCGGAGGTCGGCCTCGCCCTCGGTACCACGCCCGGCGCCGCGAAGGTGGTGGTGCACCGCGCCCGGCGCCGGTTGCGGGACGCGCTGGTGCTCGAGCTCATGGTGCGAGCCAAGGCCACCCCGTGCGCGGAGTTCGCGCAGCTCCGCTCGGCCGAGGACCTCACGGCGGCCGCGGCGCACGTCCGTCGCTGCCAGCGGTGCCAGCATGCGGCCACCACCGAGCTGTCGCTGTACTCCCTGACCACCAGCGACACGCCCGATCACAGCCCCTCGATGCGCACCTGACGGTTGCGGATCGCGTCGGCCAACGCGCCCGGGAGTCGATCGTTCGACCAGTCGGCGAAGCCGACGACCTCAGCGTCACCGTAGGCCGCCACGATGGCCGGCGCGACGAGAGCGGCGAACAGCGCCCGCTCGTCGTCGTCCAGCTCAGCCTCGACGAGCCGGCGCAGCTTGTCGAGCAACCGCTCGGCCGGCGAAGCGCTCATCGCCAGCAGGACGCCGCTCGAGCCGCGCGGTTACATGCGACGCGCGTCGGTCTCCGCCGATCCGCTCGCGACGGCGACCCCCGGCTCCGGCGACGAGCCGGGTTGGACCTGGGCTGCACTCCGGCGAGGTCATTGGCCGAAGAGCACCGCGTAGGTGTCCATGACCTTGCCGATCGAGTCGATGGTGACCCGCAGGACCCAGGTCGTGCACCTAGGTGACAACGAGGTCGCGCCCCCTCCCGATCGAGGTCGGTCAGCGCCAGCCGTCCGTTGCCGCCGCCCGCGATCGACCCGATGGCACCGAGCGCGTCGAGCCGCTCGCGCAACCGCGGGAACGAGCTCCGGAGCGAATCGAGCGCGCCGCGCCTCTACGTCGAGAGCCTCAACACCATGATCGACATGCACACCACCCGGCTCGCCCCGCTCGCCGACGTCATCCCCGAGCAGGTGCTCGACGTGCAGCTCTTCGGCGGCGCCGTCGCCCTCGGCGTCCTCGCGGTCTACCTGCGCGTCGTCGGGCGCGGCGGGGTGATCGCGATCGTCACCGCCACCATGATCAGTATCGTCCTGGTCGTGATCGCCGACCTCGACCGGCCGGAGCGCGGGTTCATCCATGTGCCCGCGACGTCGCTCGACAACGTGCGCGCATCGATGCAGCAGCCACCCGCGCTGGGACCGTAGCGCCGCGGTGGGTTCAGCCGCTGAGTCCGCGCCGTACCGCGACGGCCGGCGCTTGCGGCGAGTGCCGGTCGCTTCTGGCCAGAATGGCTCGACGTGGTTGCGGGCGGTGTCGAGCTCGGTCTCGATGCTGCAGCATGAGGGTGGTGTTGAGCTGGTTATCGCTGAACGGGTTGTCGTTCGACACGCGTGGCCGGCTGGGGCTGTGCTTGTCGGACCCCCCGAGACCAACTAGCCTGCTGGCACCCCAACTTCCGGGAGGTAGCGACGATGGCCCTCGAGCGGGTTTCGATCAAGACCAAGCGGCCCGCGATGGTGCCCACTCCCGGCCGTCCCCGTCCAGAGGGCGAGCAGGAGCCGGTGGCATCCACCTCCGACGGTGAACGGCAGCGGCAGCTGAACGCTTCGGCCTGAGCACCTGCGCGCTCCGGCGCGCTCCGGCCCGCACCTGATGCGACACTGCCTCGTCTCCATGCCGTGGCAGTCATTGGAGCTGCCCCCGCTTCCGGTCGGCATCCTGGCCGCGACCATTCGTTCGGCGCGCCCAGACGACCACGTGTCGGTTCGCCACGCCAACATCTCTTTCGTCGAGTTCCTCCACGAGCGGACCGGAGGAGCGCTGACCCCCGACGAGTACGGCGATGTGGTCGAGCACGGGCTCTTTCATGGCCTGGGTGACTGGGTCTTCACCTCGGCGCTGTACCCCGACGCCAGTTGGCCCGAGGAACGTTACGCCGCCTACCGGAGATCCCGACACGTCCACGATGGCCCAGCACGGCTGATGCGCGAGCTGGCTCCGGAGTTCATCGAACTCACGGCCACCGAGATCCTGGCCGACGGACCCGACGTCGTCGGGTTGTCCACCACGTTCATGCAGAACGTGCCGTGCTTGGCACTGGCGACGGCGTTGAAGCGCTGCGAACCGAGTGTGGTCGTGGTTCTGGGGGGCGGCAACTGCGACGGGCCGATGGGCGCGGCGCTGCACCGCGCCTTTCCCGTGCTCGACTACGTCGTGAGCGGTGAGGGAGAGCAGGCTTTGCTTGCCCTCCTCCAGGCGCTTGACGCCGGAGCTGGCCGGGACTCGCTCGCCTCCGTACCGGGACTCTGCTGGCGAGACGGCGAGCGATCGGTGGCCAACCCTCCGGCAAGCGAGCCCCTGGACATGGACGCCGTGCCCACACCGCGCTTCGATGACTGGTTCGAGGCGGTCGAAGGCGGCCTCGTGCGAGAGTACGTCGAGCCGAAGCTGATCCTGGAGGCCGCCCGGGGATGCTGGTGGGGCATGCGCAAGCACTGCACCTTCTGCGGGCTGAACGGATCCAACATGACCTTCCGCAGCAAGCCGCCGCAGCGGGTGTTCAGCGAGATCGGTGACTACGTCACCCGCCACCAGGTGCTCGACGTGGTGATGGTCGACAACATCATGGACATGGGCTACATCTCGACGCTGCTGCCCGACCTGGCTGCGACGGGGTGGGACCTGCGCCTGCACTACGAGGTGAAGTCGAACCTCAAGCGCGACCACGTGCGCGCGATGGCAGACGCCGGCGTCGTGCACATCCAACCCGGGATCGAGAGCCTGTCGACGCGCGTGCTCAACATCATGGCCAAGGGTGTTGATGGGGTGACCAACGTTCGCCTGCTGCGCGACTGCGAAGACCTGCGGGTGACAACGCCGTGGAACTACCTGTACGGCTTCCCGGGTGAGGAGGCGGAAGACTACCGCTCGATCATCGACCAGATGCCGAACCTGTACCACCTCCAGCCGCCGCGCATCGCGACACGGATCACGGTCGAGCGGTTCAGCCCGTATCACAACGATCCGGGGCTCGGCTTCGCGGTCCGCAAGCCGGCCGCCTTCTACCGCCACATCTACGATCTGCCAGCCGCCCAGCTCATCGATCTGGTTTACCTGTTCGACTCGCCGGCGGCGGGCATCGAAGGAGAGGACGAGGAGGCGCTGCAACGCGCGGTCGCGGCCTGGCAGGAGGCCTACGTGGCGTCGACGCTCCGAGCCGAGCGCGACGGTGACGCGCTCGTCATCACCGACCGGCGGGTGGGTCGCGAGCAAGCCGTCCATGTGCTGCGCGAGCCGTGGCAAGTTCGGGGCTACGAGCTGTTGGCGGACGGACTCGGGATCGAGAGCCTCCTGGGTCGATTGGTGGACGAGGGCTTCGACGTCGAGCGAGAACAGCTCGGGTCATGGTCGTCGTGGCTGCTCGATCAGGGCCTGGTGTTTCACGACGCGGGACGCTTTGTCGCTGTCGCGACCAGCGACGTGCCGGCGAGGGTTCCCGTTGCGCGCTGGCGCTGATCACCAGCGTCGTGTGTCACCGTCGACGCTCCAGGTCCGCAGGTGCGACGACCTACTGGATGTCGACGTCGTTTCGTCGAGCGCGGTCGGCCTCACGGGCGTCGACCTCCAAGGGCCCCGCGATCTGACGGACGACGACCCGATGACGACGCTCGGCTTGGTGCGTCTTCTGCGGGAGGCGGCGTCGGTGGGCTTGCCCGTGCGCTGGGAGCTCGGTGCAGTCCACGGCATCGACATCCCGCTGCTCGTCCACCTCCCGGCGCCAGTCGCCTCTTCGGCTCTGATACCGGACGTTGCCGAATGGCAGCGCCGGCACCAGCCCGGCCTCTGCTACTACCGAGTCGGTCCGGGCTTCGTGCAGATCAAGGACGTCCGCCAACCGGAAGGATCAGCTCGCTTCCGCATCACCGGCGACCAGGAGCTGTCGTGGTTCGCACGCCTGCACGACGTCATCAGCATCGAGCAGCTCGACACTCCCGGACGCGCCCTTCTCGACGCGCTCCTCGACGCCAGAATCGCGCTCGTCTCTGGCCCGTGTGCGACGCTGCTGCCCCACCGGATGCGCCGCTGGCCGGTTCCCGCCCTGGATGTCTGATGTGACGTTTCTCGCTCATCGTTCCCTCCCTTGTTGCGAGCTGGTCGGGTGCGGCCGTCATGGCTGCTCCTGGCGACTGAGATGATCGTCTCCAAGGTGCGCCACCGGTGCGGAGCGGACACCTGTGAGCTGGCGGCCGAGGTGAGATCGGAGGCCTGGAGCGAAGAACGGTTCACGCTGTGGTACCGCGTGCCGGCGACACTTGCCGCCGACCACGATCCGGTGGCCCCCGACTGCTCCCCGTTCCTCGCCGGCCTGCTCCTGTGGTGCCTCCGGCGGAGCGAGCGACTCGTGATCGAGGGGCCGGTCTCCGGACGCCTGCTCGATGCAGTGGCGCTGATCAACGACATCGGCAAGGCGTTTTGGCCTGAGTTCGGGATGACCAGAGTGGAGGCAACAAGGCACACACCGGCGCGTGCTTCTGGGCCGGTGATGTCGTTCTTCACCCGTGGCGTCGACTCGTGGTACACCGCGCTCACGCACGGCGAACGGCCCTACGACGGACCGGCACTGACCCACCTCGTGTACGTCCCAAGCGTCGACTTCATGTTCGACGACGCGAACCTGGCTGCCACGATCGCGCACACCCGAGCGGCAGCCGAGCGGGCCGGGTTCGAAACCGTGACCGTCGAGACGAACTTGCGCCGCAACACCGAGCACTTCCTGCACTGGGGCTACTACCACGGCGCGGGACTCGCGAGCATCGGGCTCGCGATGCGGTCGCCTCGGGTGCTCGTGCCGGCCGGCCGCTCCTACGGTTTCATCGTGCCCGAGGGGACACACCCGCTGCTCGACCCGTTGTGGTCGACCGAGCGCACGGAGATCGTGCACCACGGCGCCGAGGCGACGCGGTTTGCCAAGGTCCGACGCCTTGCCCGGGAACCACAGGCGCTCGGGTCGCTGAAGGTCTGCTTCGACGCCAACACGCTGGGCAACTGCGGTCGATGCCCCAAATGCCTCGTGACGATGACGATGCTTCGCGCCGCGGGCGTGGTCGACCACAGCTCGTTCGACACGCCGCTCGACCCGCGGGCCGTCGCCCGTCTCGACGTACCACCGGCGTTGCTCGAGTTGCTGCGCGTCGAGGTTCTGCCTCACGTCGACGACGCGTCACTCGCGCTCGCGTTGCGCTGGGCGGTCGCGCGGGTGAGCACGCAGACGGCGTGGAAGTCAGCCCGAGACCTGGTCAGCTCCGCGATGTCGGCACTTCGAACTCGGAAGGGCGGCCGTGCCATGATCTCGCCGTCCTCATCACCATGAGCCGAGCCGGCCGCCAGGGTCAGCCAGCCGTCGTGATCGGCGGCGGCTTCATCGGAACGGCCGTGGCGCGCGCACTCGCGCGATCGGGACGGCCAACGACGCTGTTGAGCCGGAGGCCGATGCCCGCACCGGCCGGCGTCGACGTTGTCTACGGCGATGCGACCGACGGGACGGCCATGGCCTCGCTCGTCGCTGGCGGCCGAGACGTCGTCTATGCGGCAGGCACGTCGCTTCCTCTGGCTGTCGAGCGCGATCCGGCGCAGCTCGTCGAGCCGCTACGGGCGCTCGTCACCGTGTTGGAGGCCGTCCGGATCAACGCCGGGTCTTCGCTGCTGTTCCTGTCGTCGGGCGGCACCGTCTACGGCGAACCCGGCCACCTGCCCGTCACCGAGGATCATCCGCTGCGCCCTCGCAGCGCGTACGGCTCCGAGATGGTGGCCGCTGAGACCTATGTCGCCTACTACGCCCGCCGGCACGGCGTCGCTGCGACGTCGCTCCGCTGCGCGAACGCGTACGGTCCGGGGCAGCAGCCGCACCGGGGGCAGGGCCTGATCGCAACCGTGCTCGACGCGGCGACCCACGGCCAGGCCGTCGAGGTGTGGGGTGACGGCTCGGCCGTGCGCGACTACGTCTTCATCGACGATCTGGCGACCGCTGTCGTCGCGCTACTCGGCCGAGCCGATCTGCCCGAGGCCCTCAACCTCGGCTCCGGCGTTGGCGCGTCGGTCCACGAGGTGCTCGAGCTCGTCGAGGCGACCACCGGGCGCGCCCTGCGTGTCCACTGGCGTGGCTCGAGACCATTCGATGTCAGCCGCGTCGTCCTCGACATCACCCGTTTGCGATCCTTGATCGCCTTCGAACCAACGCCACTCGCCGTGGGCATCCGCGACACGTGGGCGGCCATCTCGCGCTCGACCGTGGCGTGACGGCCCGAGTGCGTCGCGTTTGGGCGCGAGCGACCGAGCGGGTGCGGTGGGCCTGGTCGACGCGGCTGATCTCCGGGCGGCGGCGAACGCTGGGCGTGATCGAGTCGATCTGCGCCGACGCGAGTGGCATCCATGCAGCGGGCTGGGCGAGGCTGCCCGGTCACCCTGTTGTTGCCTTGGTGCTCCTCATCGACCACCTGCCGGTCGCCGTCGCGCCGCCTGAGGGCAACACGGGCGAAAACGTGCGGTGGCGCGTCGACGGTCCCGCGCCGGTCGGCCGGTCGGTGGCGGTCGGCGTGTTGGCGGTGACCGCAACGGGGTTCGTTCGCCAGCTCGCGCCGAAGTCCACGGATGTCATGGTGCCCGCGATCGGGACGGTGACGATCACCGCCGAGGACGAAGCGCGCGACATCGACGCGCCCGGCGAGCTCACGTCGGCTGTCACGCTTCACGGTCTCGACATGCCTCAACCCGGGGACGTGGTCGACGGTCCGACGATGACGATCGCAGGGTGGTCACTCGACCGCCACCTGGCTCGCATCGAGGTTCGCATCGGCGAACGCACCGAGCTCGTCCAGCCGATGTCGCTCCCGCGGCCCGATGTGGCCAAGGCGCTTCCCGACGCGGCGGCCCCGGTGTGCGGGTTCGTGCACACGATCGACATCGGCCAGGAGCCGGCGGGCGCGCCGGTGCGCGTCGAAGTCGCTGCTGTGGGGACGGACGGGAGACGCCACGTGATCGGTGCACCCAACGTCGTGATCGCGGCGACGCGTCCCTCACCGGAGATCGACTCCTCCTACCTCGCGGCGCTCCAGGCTCGCGTCGAACTCGTCGCGAAAGGCCACATTCCGTCAACAGACGGCATCCGAGTCCTTGCCGTTACACACGATCTCGGCCTTGGCGGCGGCCAGCTCTACCTGTCGGATCTTCTCATCCCGCTGCTCGCCGACCACGGGCTGTCATGCACGGTCGTCAGCCCTCGCGACGGGCCGCTGCGCGCCCCGCTCGAAGCGGCGGGAGCCCGCGTGCACCTGAGCGGCACGTACCCGACGTCGCCCTACGAGTACGAATCGGCCATGCGCCAGCTCGCAGCGATCGCGGTCGGCGACGGATCGAACGTTGTGATCGCCAACACGATGGGCGCGTTCATCGGAGTTGACCTCGCGTCTCGGATCAGCATCCCGTCGCTGTGGGCGATTCACGAGAGCTACCCGCTCGAGCGCTACTGGGAGGCTGCCTACGGTTCGAACGGCATCCACCCGACCGTGGTCGCCCGAGCCCAAGCCGCCTTGCGCGCCGCGTCGGCGGTGATCTTCGAGGCCGACGCGACCCGCGAGCTGTACTGCGGCAACGGTGATCCGCGACGTTTCATCCGAATCGACTACGGCATCCCGATCGCCTCCGTTGATGCATTCCGCGCGAAGGCCAACCGGGACGAGCTGCGCGCAAGGCACGGGTTCGCGCCCGAGGACATCGTCGTGCTCTGCATGGGCACGATCGAACCGCGCAAGGGTCAGGCGATGCTGATCGAAGCGTTCGTCCACCTGGCCAGCCGGTTCCCAGAGGCCGTGCTGGTGCTCGTGGGCGACCGCGGTGACATCCACGGCGACGCGCTGCGATCTTACGCCGACCGCCTCGTGCTCGGTGATCGGCTGCGGATCGTGCCGGTCACGCCCGACGCGTACGAGTGGTACACGATGGCCGACGCGTTCGCGCTGCCGTCGAGCGTCGAGTCGCTGCCGCGAAGCGTGCTCGAGGCGATGGCGTTTGGCGTTCCCGTGCTGTGCACCGACGTCTTCGGCCTCGGTGAACTCATCGTCGACCGTGTGAACGGGCTGGTGGTCCCTCCTCGTGACCTCGCCGCCCTCGAAGACGGCCTGCATCGCATCATCCGCGCGACCCCAGCGGAGCGGGCCGCACTCGGGGCCGCGGGGGAAGCGGTCGTACGCGCCCGCCACGACAGCGCCGGCTATGTCGGCGCCTACCGATCGCTGCTGTACGGCCTCAGCAATGACCCGGCGGCTTGGCCGGGCGATCTTCTTGCGGAGCAGCGAACGTGCACGGACTGCTGACGTGGCCGGCGGGGCGACCGCGTGTTCTCGTCACCGACGGGTGGCTCGCGAACGCGGGGGACGCAGCCATCGCATTGGCCGTCGACCGCCTGGTGCGCACCGCCGCGCCGGGCGCGGCAGTCCTGTTCGCGGCCTACCAGCATGAGTTGTGCGCTGCCGATTGCCCCGGCCTGGCACTCGTGCCGCCGCTCGACGCGCTGCTCGGCATCTCGATCGCGCCCCGCCACGCGCCGCTCGACGCCGGCTCGGCGGAGGCGCTGGTGCGCGGCGCCGATCTGGTCGTCAGCCAAGGTGGTGGATTCCTACTCGAGCGCTACCTCCCGTGGTCGCGGCTTCAGGCCCTCGCCGCCGTCGCCGATCTCGGCCTGCCTCTCGCGATCGTCGGTCAGACGATCGGCCGCTTCGACGACGCGAAGGCCCGGCGCTTGCTCGGCCACGCCTTGCGGGCGGCGCGTCTGGTCGCTGTCCGCGATCGCGGGTCGCTCGTGGGTGTCGCCGACCTGGGCATCGACCCCTCGGCCGTCCTGGTCGGCTCCGACCTCACCTTGTGCCTCCTCGACGGACCCGTCGACGGCGATCGCGCCGGCATCGGCGTCGTGGTCACCGGCGGGGTCGCGGTGACTTCGGCCGCCGCCGACCTCGTGGCGGCCGAGGTCCTGCACGACGTACTCGCGCTGACTGCCGACGAGGTCGTGCGCGTGTTCTCCTCCGCGCAGGGCGTCGAGGGACCCGGGATCGAGGACGACCGGCCGATCGCCGGCTCGGCCATCGGCACCCTCGGGGACACCGAGCGGGCACGCGTCGTGCACGTCGAACACCATGTCGGTCCTTGGGAGCTCCTGGCGACCGTCGCTTCGTGCCGGGCGGTGGTCTCCATGCGACTCCACCCGGCCCTGCTGGCCATGGCCGTCGGCACACCTGCGGCGCTGCTCAGCGAGGCAGCCAAGGTCGGTGCGCTCGACGGCGCCGAGGTCCCGATCTGTCGCCAGCCGGCCGCCAAGAGCTGCCGGGCCGATGCCATCCGGGCCGCGCTCGATCCTCGAGCGCCCGCTGGCCCGGCGCTGTGGGATGCGCTGGCCGAACCGCGAGCGCGCGCCGGCCGCACCGCTGACGCGTTGATCCGGCTCGTTGCTGAGATCGCCGGCTAGAGGCCTTGGGCCGGCGAAGCCTCGAGGGTGACGTGGTCGCCGAGAACGTCGCGCTCGGCCGGAGCCCGCGCCCAGAGGGGACTTCGCCCCGGCCCGCCGCCGCGCATCACCGGCATGAGCGCGCCGCGCGCATCGACTCGTGGCTGGGGCGAAGCCTCGTCAGCTCTTGAGCTCCACGAAGAGGACGTGGGTGTCGGTGGTCCCGATGTTCTCGCCGACGTGATGCTGGGCGGGCAGCCAGAAGGCATTGCCCTCCTGCATGTCGAGGTCGCGGGTTTCGTCGTCGAAGTGCAGGCGCCGCCGGAAGTTCGACAGTGTGTACATGACGCTGTCGGGATGTCGGTGGGGGCTGGTCCTGGCGCCGGGGGTGTCGCGGTATTCGAGCACCCTGACCCGATCGTTCTCGAAGATGGCCGTGTACTTGTCGGGGTCGGTACAGGTCGGATCGTCATCTGCCATCGGCGCAGCTCCTCATCCAGGTCCCACAGCGAGACTTTATAGAGTATTACTCTGCTAAGTGTGGGTGATCCGATCAAGGGCAAGTCGGAGGCGGGCCGCCGCCGCGAGGAGCGGGCGCGCCGCACGCGTGAGCGGATCGTGGACGCGGCCCGCACCCTGTTCTTGGAGGACGGGTACGTCCCCACCACCATGGAGGCGATCGCCCGGTCGGCCGGTGTTGCGCCGGCGACGGTGTATCAGGCGTTCGGCACCAAGCTGGCGATCCTGGCCCGGGTGCTCGACGTGACCATCGCCGGTGACGCCGCGCCCGTGGGTCTGCTCGAGCGCGACTGGGTCGAGCGGGCACGGGTGGAACCCGACGGCCGCCGGCGGTTGACGATCGTCGTGGAGGGCGCGGCGAAGGTGGCGGCCCGCACGGCGGCCATCAAGGAGGTGCTGCGCGACGCCGCCGCCACCGACGCTGGGGCGGCGGAGCTGCTTCGCCAGGACACGGCACGCCGGCACGCCACCCAGAAGGTGCTGATCGATCTGGTGCTCGACGCGCTGGCGCCGCGCCCGAAGCGCGCCCGAGATCAGGCGGTGGCGACGTTCTTCGCGCTGGTGAACAGCGACACCTACCGGCTCCTGGTCGGCGACCTCGGCTGGTCGACGCCGAAGTGGACGAGGTGGCTGGTCGTGATGCTCGAACGGGAGCTCCTCGGAACCGGCTGAACCAGGCGGGTCAGAGGGCTCGCTCGCGAACGATGCGGGCGATGTCGAGGCGGCCGATGGTGCGCCGGGCGGGGACATGGGTGGCGAGGGTGATGGCGACGAAGGCGCCGGCGAGGAGGAGCGGGGTGGTGGGTCGCAGCCGGAGCGTGAAGTGGTAGAGGTCGCTGTTGAACGAGCTCATGAACCAGGCGCCGGTGATCCCTCCGCCGATGAGGCCGACGGGGATCGCGGCGGCAACGAGGAGCAGGTTCTCGCCGGTCACGATGCGGGCCAGGGTGGCGAGGCGTCCGCCCGCGGCCCGCAGGGTGGCGAGCTCGACGGTGCGTTCGGAGAGGTTGACTGACAGGGTGTTGAACAGCACGACGAAGGCGAGGGTCGACCCGAACAGCAACATGACACCGACGATGGCGTAGAAGAGCTCGAGGAGTTGGCGGACGGCGGCTGCGCTGCCGCGCGCGTCGCGGAAGGCGACGACCCCGGGCTGATGCTCGAGCTGCCGGCGCAGCGACGCGGTGTCGGCGCCGGGCTGGTAGCGGACGAGGAGGGAGTGTTCGCCCGCTGCTCCGGCGAGGCGGTCAGCTTCGGGGAGCGCGGCGTAGGCCAGGCTGCCGAGGGGTTCGTCGACGAAGCCGGCCACGGTGACCGCCACCGGGGCAGCGCCGGCGACGCCGACGTTGACGGTGCTGCCGGCGTCGACGCCGAGCTGGGCGCGCAGGCTGGCGCCGAGCAGCACACCGTCCGCGGGCAGTCCGTGCGCGAACCGGTGCATGGTCGTGTCGGGCTCGAAGCCAGCGAGGACGGTCTGGTATCGGTGGCTCCCGGCGGCGAGCACCACCGGGGCCTCGATGGCCGGCTCGGCGGCGGCGACTCCCGGTGTCGCGGCGACGGCCCCTTGTCGGGCAGCGTCGAGCGGACCGGCCAGGTAGAGCTGGGCGTCTTGGCGTTGCACACCGTGGAACTGGTCGTCGAGCACAAGCGACACCGTGTCGAGCATCCCCAGCGACGACAGCACGAGCACCGCGGCCAGCGCGACGCCCGCGCCGGTCGACAGTGCGCGCCGCGGGCTGCGCCCGAGGTTGCGCACCGCGAGGATCACCCGGATGGGCAGTCCCCGCAGTCCGGGTATCCGTTCGAGGATGTTGCGGTGCGCGACCCCGGTCGGTGCGACGCCGCGCATCGCCTCGGCCGGCGGGACCCGCACGGCGGCGCGGGCCGGCGCGGCCGCGGCGAGCATGCCGGCGATGGTGCCGGCGGTGAACCCAGCGACCGGGGTGACGGGATGGAAGCGGGCGACAGCGAGGGGAATGTCGAGCGAGGAGGTGTAGGTGCTGGTGAGCCACACGGCGAGGCCGACCCCGGCCGCCGCGCCGACCAGCGATCCGGCGACGCCGGCGACGGCGCCATAGGCGAGGTAGTGGCCGAGGAGCCGCCGGGTCGGGTAGCCGTTGGCGGTGAGCATGCCGATCTGGGCGCGCTGGGTGCGTACCAACCGTCCCAGCAGCACGTAGGCGGCGAGCGCGCCAGCTACGAGGAACAGCAACGGGAACAGCACGGCGAGCTGACCGAAGCCGTCGACATCTTGCGCCAGCGCGGCGTTGGAGGGCTGATCGGCGCGCACCATGACATCGCCCGCGTCGTGCGCGGCCGCGATCTGGCCGATCTCGCGGTCGAGGCGGGCGCGGTCGGCGCCGGTGCGGTAGGTGATCACCGCCTGCGTGCTGGTCGCCCCCGGCGCCAACTGAGCGACGAGCGCGTCGGGGACGAACAGGACACCGAAGTCGTCCTGGGAGCTCAGCAGGTCCTGGCGGCTGCGGGCCGGCCACAGGTACTCCGGGGACACGCCGACGCCGACCACATCAAGTGGCTGCCAGCGGCCGCCGGCGAAGACGTTGACCGTGTCGCCGACCCCGAGATGGAAGTGGTTGGCCATGTGGCGTTCCGCCACCGCCCCGGTGACCGTCGCGCCGGTCGGTTGGGTGCCGTGCTGGACGAGCACCCGGTTGACCCGATCGTCGGCGGGAAGGCCGACGAGCCGCCCTACCAGCGTGTGGGTATCGCCGGAGCTGTTGATCTGGAAGGGGATGTCGGCTTGTGACCGGGTGGCGACGGCCGCGACCCCGTCGAGGTCGCGGGCTGTTGCCGCGATGGCCGTGGTGTCGCCGCCGGTGACGGTGATGTCGGCGAAGCCGAGCTGTTGGTAGATGTGCTGGTAGGAGTCCTTGAGGTTGGCGTAGCTGTCGAACGCGGCGCCGAACACGGCGACCCCCAACGCCAACGTGAGCGCGACACCGGCGAACTGCAGCCACTGGCGGCGGGCATCGCGGGCCAGCTTCACCATGAGCAGGCTCACCAGTCCAACGCCTCCGCCTCGAGGGGATCGGCGATGGCGGTGTCCTCAGCGATGTGGCCGCCGTGCAGGCGGATGACCCGGTCGGCCATGTGCCCGATCGCGTGGTTGTGGGTCACCACCACCACGGTGCGTTGCTCGGTGCGGTTGACATCGCGCAACAGGCCGAGCACGCGCCGGCCGGTGTCGACGTCGAGCGCGCCGGTCGGCTCGTCGCACAGCAACACGTCGGGGTTCTTGGCCAAGGCGCGGGCGATGGCCACCCGCTGCTGCTCACCGCCCGACAGCGACGCCGGGAAGCGGTCCATGCGATCGCCGAGACCGACCGCGTCGAGCAGCGATTCGCTGTGGACGTCCCGGTCGACCAGTTCCGCGATCAGCGCGACGTTCTCACGTGCCGACAGCGTGGGGACGAGGTTGAAGAACTGGAACACGAAGCCGACATGGCGCCGCCGGAACTCGGCCAGCTCGTTTCTGTCGAGCGACGTAAGGTCGAGGCCGGCGACGCGCACGTGGCCGCGCGACGCGGCGTCGATGCCGGCGATGATGTTCAACAGCGTGGTCTTGCCCGACCCGCTCGGCCCCAGAACCACCACGAACTGACCCGCGGGGACAACGAGGTTGATCCCATCGAGGGCGTCGACCGCGACCGCGCCGTCGCCGAAACGGCGGCCGACACCCGCCAGCTCGATCGCGCGGTCGACGTGTTCGTTCGCGGTCATCGGCGTCGGCTCCGACGGCCCGGCGACCGCGGCGGTTTCAGTGACGCTTCGATGGCGGCGGCCCACGGCGCCACGTCGAGGTCGGCATCCACCAAGCGGTGCAACACCACGCCGTCGAACAGCGCGGCAAGCGCGGCCGCCAACCCGACCGCTACGTCCACGTCGACGTCGCCCCGGCTGGCGAGCGCCGCGGCCAGGTCCCTTCGGCCCTCATCCAGCGCGGCGGCCACCATCGGTCGGACGTCCGGGTTCCGGAATGCCTCGATCGTCAGCTCGGTCAGCGTCCGCATTCCCGGGTCAGCGACGTCGAGACGGCCGATCCACCGCAGGACCTCCGCGACGCCGGCGCTGAGCGTCGGCGCGTCCCGCAGCATTCGCGCCGGCTCGCCCACCGCTTCGTCCAAGCTGCTCAGCGCGGCCTGCACCACCAACGCCGTCTTCGAGCCGAAGTAGTAATGCACCAGCGCGTTGTTCACCCCGGCCCGCTCCGAGATCGCCCGGGTGGTCACCGCCGAGAAGCCGACCTCGGCCACCAGCTCCCGAGCCGCGCGGAGCAGCCGGGCGCGAGCCGTCGAGACCGCTGCGACCGAGGTGTTGGTCAACGACTTAGTCACTGACCAAGATCGTAGCGCGCCGCCGCCGTCGCGCCGGCGGGCGTCAGTCGTCGGGTGTTGCGTTCGATCGGAGTCCCGCGCAACGCGCGTGCGTCGGGGGTGCCTTTGACTGCTGTGCATCGAGCACCGGAATCCGGTGCTCAATGCACATCAGTCGGCTTGGGGGACCTGTCATTGCCGCCGGTCGTTCATGGCCGGATGTTCTGGTTGAGGCGGAACAGGTTGTGCGGATCGACCCGCCGCTTGAGCGCGACGAGTCGATCGTGGCGGGCGGGGCCGTACGCGGCGCGGACCGTCGCGTCGTCTGCGCCGTCGGAGAGGAAGTTCACGTAATCGGTCCCTCGCCCGTACCGGGCGAGCGCGGTAGCGAACTCGCGCGCCCACTCCCGGTGCGCGGCATCGGCAGCCGGATCGTCCCAGATGGCGATGATGTTGTAGGTGAACGCGGCGTCGCGGTCGGCGAACGCGGTGTCCTCGCTTCCGACGTCGCTCACCGCGCCGCCCATGTGGTGCAGGTCGAACTCGCACCACGGGGACGGCTTGGCTCCCATGAACGACGCCATCGTCGCAAGCGCCTCGCGGCCGAGCGATGGCAGGAAGCCACCCTTGAAGTAGTAGCGCCGGCCAGCCGGAAGGTCCGCGTCGAACATGGTCTGCAGCTCGGGATACGGCACCGGCCCGAACAGATCGGTGACCGGGCCCAGCGCCCGCACCGCTGCCAACTCGGCTTCGGCCTCTCGGGCCGGACCGCAGTGGCAACCGGCGATGGCGATGCAGGGCTCGGCGTGGAGGTCCTCGGGAAGGAAATCCGCCGGCGGCCCACTCAAGTACACCAGCATCGTGGTGAACGAGCGCGACAGCGTCGCCGACCAGTCCTGGTAGAACGCGGCGATCTCGTCGACGCGACTGCCGGGGAAGATGACCAAACCCCCGGTGACCGTACGCACGGGGTGCAACCGGAAGAGGAATCGGGTCACCACCCCGAAGTTGCCGCCACCGCCGCGCAGTCCCCAGAACAGCTCGGGATCCTCATCCGCCGAGACGGCCGCCACCTCACCGGATGCGGTGACCAACTCGGCGCCGATCAGATTGTCGCACGCCAGTCCGTAGGCACGGGTCAACCAGCCGATGCCCCCACCAAGCGTGAGTCCGGCGACACCGGTGGTCGACACCAGTCCACCGGTGCTGGCCAGGCCGTGCACATGGGTGGCGGCGTCGTACTCGCCCCGGCGGCACCCGCCGCCCGCCCAAGCCGCCCCCGCCGCCAAGTCGACGTGGACCTGGTTCATCGGCGACAGGTCGGCGACGAGTCCACCATCGCAGGTCGAGAAACCCGGCAGGCTGTGCCCGCCCCCCCGAACAGCAAGCATGACCCCCGACGACGCCGCGACCTTGACTGTGGCGACGACGTCCTCGGTCGTCTTGCACCGGACGATGGCCAAGGGTCGGCGGTCGATGCAGCCGTTCCAAACCTGGCGGGCGTCATCGTAACCGCCGTCGCCGGCGACGATCACCTCCCCGGACACCGACGACCGCAATCCCCCCACCACCGACTGTTCCGTGCGTGAGAGCATCATGGTCGCACCGTACGTGTCGCAAGGCGGTACCGCTGTGCTGCACGGCACACTGGGAAGCGTGGACCGCGTGGAGCTACTGCTGTCGTCCTACCCGTTCTGTGATCTCACGCCAGCAGCAGTCGAGCACCTCGCCGATACGACGCGATCCAAGCACTACGACACGGGTTCGTTCGTGTTCCACGTCGGCGACCCCGCCGACGCCCTCTACATCGTCGCGGACGGCCAGCTCAAGGAATGCCTGGTCAGCGCTCACGGCGAGGAGCTCAACTTTGAGATCTTCACCACCGGTGCCGTGTTCGGAGAGCCCGGCCTTTTCGCGCCGGAGCGCAACCGCGTCGTCGATGTCGTCGCGATGACGCCGACACAGCTGTTGATCGTGCCGAGAGACGCGCTCGTCGACTTCGCACTCGGACACCCGCCCGTGCTGCTACGACTGCTCGAGGGCTTCGCCGCGCAGGTTCGCTCGCTCACCGAGGACGCAGCCGGCCTCGCCTACCACCCGATCCGCGAGCGCCTGGCGATCAAGCTCCTCGAGCTCGCCGCGACGCACGGCCAGCCGGGGTCCGACGGGGTGCGCATCGTCCTCGACATCACGCAGTCCCAGCTGGCGGCCATGATCGGCGCCAGCAGGCCGAACGTCAACCGCGCTCTTGCCTCGCTCGCGGCCGAGCACGCCGTCGTCAGCAACAACGGCCGCGTGCGGTTCGTTGATCCGGCCCGCCTCGCGGCATTCGCCAACAGGTCGACGGTCCTGCACCGGCGCAACCGGATCCTCGCGCCATCGGAGGGCTCGGCCTGAGGTGGACCGGGCGGCCCTGGTCGTGCACCCATCCGCGTGCAGTTGATCGAACGACACGCTACGGCACGCGCCCCTCGAGCGTTCGCGTCGGGGGCTTCCTTTGACTGATGTGCATTGAGCACCGGAATCCGGTGCTCGATGCACATCAGTCGGCTTGGGAGGTGGGGCGTGGGCTGGCGCGGTCGAAGAACTCCGCCGGCGACATCGTGCCCGCGGTCACGCTGATGAACGCATCCATGGCAGGCTGGTCGCCGGCGATCGCGCCGAGCAGCTCCTGCATCTCGGGTGGCGGCGGCTCCAGCGTCGCCAGTTGCGTGGTGAACTCGTACATCGGCAACGTGGTCGCGTCGCGCTCGGCCCGGCACCGGCTCATCACCTCGTCGAACGATCCCTGGCCCGACCAGATCTCGCCGAGCGCGGCGGCGGTGCGTTCGGCATCGACGAAGGCGTTGGCGATGCCCTGCGCGGTGACGGGATCTTTCGTGTAGCCGGCGTCGCCGACCAGGACCCAGCCGTGCCCGTAAGGCTTGCGGTAGAAGTTCGGCACGCCGCCGCCGGTGAAGCGTTCGACCCGCATCGCCGCCCCAACGCGCTCGGCCCATCCGGGTTCGCGCGCGAGCGCGTCGAAGTAATTGCCTTCGACGTCACGCCGGAAGTCGCTGGCGTGGGCGAACGGGCAGCCGACCAGCAGCAGGGTAAGATCGTCGTTCGTGGGAATGGCAGCGAAGGCGCGGTCGCCTCGGATGACAGTGGTGAACGCAGCGATCGGCAGGTCGCGCCAGAACGTGTAGAACGCGTTCTCGAGCACCGGCTTGTCGTGGTACTGCTCGGTGCCCACGGCTCGAGCGACGCGTGAGTTGTGACCGTCGGCGCCGATCACGACCCGAGCGTGCTCGATCACCTCCGGTCCGCCGTCGGCGTGCCCGCGGATGCCGACCACCGTCCCGTCGTCGACGAGGACCTCGTCGACGGTGAAGCCCTCACGGACCTCCGCACCGGCTCGCGCCGCGGCATCGACGAGGATCCGGTCGAGCACGGTGCGCCGCGGCGCGATGGCGGTCGCGGTCCCGTCGGCCGGTTGCGGGCGGCCCGAGATGACGACGGGCCCGAAGTCGAAGCAGTAGCGCTCGATCGGCGGGCATCCGGTCGCGGCGACCTCGTCGAAGAGCCCCCAGCGCATGAGGGCGGCTACACCCTTGGGCTGGATGACGAGGGTCGACAGCGTGTCGCTCGGGAACGTCGAGCGATCCACGAGCAGCACCCGGTGGCCCTGCCGGGCCAGCAGCATGGCGGTGGGAGCGCCGGCGCACCGGGCTCCCACGACGATCGCGTCATAGGTGGTGGTCATGGGCGCAGTGTGGGTGGCGCGCCGTTTGACAGCCGTTTGGCCGCGGCGTTCGACGCGAGCAAACGTCGGGTCTCGTCGATGCGTCGCAGGTGGCCGCCCGCGCCCTGGCTATGGGCCAGGGCCTCTGCTGCCTGCAACGCGTCCTGGACCGGTGCCGCGCCAGCCCCGATCGCGTCGAGGAACACCGCCCGGGCACGGTGGATCTCGGCGTTCCAGATGGGGGTGCTCGCGAGCGCGAGGGCCTGCTCGCAGGCCCCGAGGCCGCCGGCCGCGTCGGCGGCGATGGTGTGGGCGGCGACGAGGATGCGGGCGATGGTTGCCTGGAAGCCGGGATAGAAGTTGCGGCCTTCGCAGCGAGCCAGCGCGGCACGAGTGCGTCCGATGCCGGCTGACGGCTTGCCGCCGACGACGTCGACCAGCCCGGCGATGGCCTCGTGCTTGGTCAGGAAGGGGAGGGTGTTCACGCCGAGCGCGTCGAGGTCCTCGCATCGTCGCCGGAGCTGGTCGTAGTCGGCCATGTCGATGGCGAGCAGGCACGAGAAGATCGTCGCGGTGTCCAGGCTCAACGGATGGCCGACATCGGCGGCCAGCGCGAGCGCGTCGTCGCAGGTCCGGCGAGCGGCGTCTTGTTGACCGAGGAACCACAGCGTGTTCGCGAGCCGGCTCTGGCACACGACCTGAGGGTCGTGGCCGTACGCGAGGTGATGACGGGCGCGCGTCGCCGGGTCGAACTCGCCGACCACGATCTCGAAGTGCTGGCGCGCTTCGTCGAAACGCGCCGCCCAGAACGCGGCGATGCCCAGCAGGTAGTGCGACTCCGTGGCCAGCGACGCGTCGCCGGCGGTGCCGGCGTGTGCGAGCAGCCGGCTCGCCATCGCTGCGGCCTCGTCGAACGCGTTGCGGCACAGCGCCGACATCACCATCGAACGGACCACCGTCGGGTCGAGCTCGACGCCGAGATGGGTCGCGACACTGGCGGCGCGCCGGTGCGCTTCGTGCATCCGGGTCGTCGCGTAGCCTTCTGCGCCGCCGATCGCCGGAGGCATGCTCGACAGCAATTCCAGCTCGCGTTCGTGCTGCAGGGCCGCGGGAAGCGACGGAACCAGCCTCAGCGCGTGGTCGAGCAGTCGTACCGCCTCGGCATACGCAGCCATCTGCTGGGAATCCAGAGCCGCGCGGTGGAACCACGCGATCGCGTCGTCGGGGCGGTTGGCGGCCTCGAAGTGGATGGCCACCTGACTGGCCGCGACCTCCGGGTCATCATCGGCGAGCTCGGCGAGGATCTCGGCGATCACCTCGTGGTGCGCTCGCCTTATCACCGGACTGAGGTTCTCGTAGGCGGCGTCGCGGAGCTTGCCGTGGCTGAACTCATAGGCGTCGGTACCGGATTCGCGCAGGATGCCGCGCTGCCACAGCTCGTCCAGGCCGCGAGCGAGTGATCGGTCGTCGAGATCGCACACGCGGCCCAGCAGGCGCGCCGAGCATGGGCGAGCCGCGACCGAGGCGGCGCCGAGGACGGTGGTGGCGATGTCCGACAACCGGTGGAAGCGCGCGTCGATCACAGCTCGAAGCCGCGGGCTGAGTGCCAATGAATCGGCTCGGCCATGCCCGCCCGCGCGCACGGCCTCGACCACGAACAGCGGGTTGCCCTCCGTCTCCGCGAACAGCGCATTGACATCAGCTTCGTCGAGTGGCGCGCCGCGGAGCTGGCCTGCGAACGCGCCGGTGTCGTCGCGGGACAGTCGCGCGAGCGGCACCTCGGTCACCCGCTCGAGCACCGCGAGCGAGTCGTGCAAGCCGGTCAACGGGTGGCTGGGGTCGAGCTCCTCCCGGCGAGCGGTGAGCGTGACCAGTAGCCCCGGCTCGGCACGCTGGCGGACCAGGTAGTGGATGAACTCCTGGCTGACCTGGTCGCTCCACTGCGCGTCGTCCGCGATCAACAGCGTCGGGCTCGCCGCGCCGACGATGGCTGCGCACGCGGCATCGAAGATGCGCCGCCTGCGCTCGGCGTCGTCCAACTGCTCACCGCGTCGCGGCGCGCCGAGCTCGGGCAGCAGGCGCGCCAGGTCGGCTCGCTGCGCGCCCGGCAGTCGCTGCACGCGCTCGTGGATGCCAGGTGATCGAAGCCATGCGGCGACGACGCCATGCGCGACGTCTCCTTCCGTCGCGTACGACCTCGCCTCGCCGATCGCGGCACCTTCCCGTGCGCACATCGCGCGCAGCTCTTCGACCAGACGGGTCTTGCCGATGCCCGGCTCGCCGGTGACGAGCACGACGCGTGGCCGGTCGTGCTGGGCGGCACGCCACGCGGCGACGAGCTGTTCCCACTCGCGGTCGCGACCCACGAGACCAGGCCGGGCGCGGGTGACCGGTCCGTGGTCGGGAACCGAGGCCGTTGCCGCGTCGCTGCTGTCGAGCACCGCGGCGTAGGCGGCGGCGGTGGCCGGTGCCGGCTCCACCCCGAGTTCGCGTTCGAGGGTCGCGGCGCACTCGTGGTAGGCGCGGATCGCGCCGGCGCGATCACCGGCGGCATGATGCGCCTCGATCCGCAGGCGATGCCCCGACTCGTCGAGCGGGTCGGCACGCACCAGGTCGCGTGTCACCGCGGTCGCCTGGCGAGCCTGACCACTGTCGATCAGCGCAGTGCCAAGGCGGCGAAGGACGTCGCGGTACTGATCGCGTAACGCCTCGCGCCGCGCCAGCAGCCATTCGTCGTGATCGCCGGCGAGCAGCTCGCCTCCGTAGAGGTCGACCGCTGCCCGGCACCGGGCGATCAGCTCGCCGGCGTCGTCGGGATCCGCGCTCGACGCCGCCTGCGCGGCTCTCACGAACTCGTCGACGTCGAGCCACGCGGGTTGCGCCGGCCGCCACTGCAAGGTCGCCGGCGTGACATCGAGGGACGCGTCGATGGCTGGGTGTGCCTGGCGGAGCGTGTGGAGCACGTTGCGCAGGTTCGTGCGCGCCTGGCTCTCCGGGGAGTCGGGCCAGAACTCGAACGCGAGCCGCTGCCGGGCATGCGCCACGTCCCCGTGCAGAATGAGGAACGCGAGCAACGAGCGCGCTCGCCCCGAGCGCAACGCCTCGAGCGTCTCGCCCCCCGCCCGCACCTGGAAGCCGCCCAGGAGCCGGATCTCGAGCATCTGGACGTCGCTCACCAGCGACGAGACCGAGCCCCCGATGGTCCCCACGCCTCAATGCTTCCATGCGCCATTGCTCGACGTGGGTGGTTCCTAGTGCGGCGCGCGTGAGCTCAGTCGCGAGCCCGACGCGGGCCGCGGGCCGTGACCGCCTTCGACCCCGGCAACGGGATGCCGCGTTCGACCGCGAACTCTTCGTACCGGCGCCGCGTCGCCTTGAGCTCGGCCATCACGCTGTCGAGCATCCCGATCTTGTCCGCCACCAACTTCTGGAGCCGATCGTTGAGCTCGAGGCACTCGTGCAGGATTGTCTCCTGGCGCCGCGCCGAGACACCCTTGCGGTACTCGGTGCGCAGCTCGGCGAGGCGGTCCTCGGCCGCGAGCATCTCGCGGATGCGATCGAGATCGAACCCGAAGACCTGTTGCAGCTCGCGGATGTGGCCGACGCGTGCGATCTCGGCCTCGGAGTACTTGCGGGCACCGCCGGGGCTGTGCCCGGCGGGGTCGACGAGACCGACCTCCTCGTAGTACCGCAGCGTCCGCGTCGAGATGCCGAGCCGCTTCGCCGCCTCGCCGATCCGGTACAACCGCGGCCGCTCGTCCACCATCACCTCATCCGCGACGGGCGCTCAGATCGGCACCCACCTCGTCGCCAGTCTCATGCCGGTGCCCACTCTTGCACCAGGGCGACGCCGGTCTCGGCATAGTCGAGCTCGTCCTCGTCGCCCGTTGCCGCGTCATCGCGCAACCACGACGCCCACGCGGCGACGAGGCACATGATGAGTGACGACGTGAAGGCGATGCGCAAGCCCGTCATGAACGGGTGCGAGATCAGCTGCGGGAAGAAGGTCTTGCCGGTGATCGTCTGCCACTGCGCGTTCGACAGGTGCGCCGCCTGCTGGCTGCCGAGTAGCGTCTGCATCGGGTTGTAGCCGAGGAACGCCGCGAACAAGCTGCCGACTGCGGGCGCGTGCGCGACCTGCTCGGCCTGCACCGCGCTCACCCCATTGGCCTGGAGCTGGGTCGACATGGTGTGCGGCAGCGTCGACGTCAGGCCGATGATCATCAGCGAGAAGAACACGCCGATCGACAGCACCATCCCGGTGTTCTGGAACGTGGCACGCATGCCCGACGCCGCGCCGCGCTGGTGAGCGGGCACGCTGTTCATGATCTTCGTGACGTTCGGTGCCGCGAACAAGCCCATGCCGATGCCGTTGAGCAGCAGCAGCGCGGCAAAAACGGGGAACGCGAAGTTGGCCGGTAGCAGCATCAACAGCGCGAAGCTCAGGGCCGCGACCATCATCCCGCCAGTGGCGAACTTCCGCTGCCCGAAGTGGTCGGACAGCCAGCCCGACGCGGGCCCGGCCACGAGGAACCCCGCCGTCAACGGCAGCATGTAGATCCCCGCCCACAACGGTGTCGACTCGAAGCTGTATCCGTGCAATGGCAGCCAGATGCCCTGCAACCAGATGATGAGGATGAACTGCATGCCGCCGCGCCCGATCGACGACAGCAGGCCGGCCAGATTGCCCGAGGTGAACGCGCGGATCTTGAACAGGTCGAGATGGAACATCGGGTCGTCGGTGCGCGCCTCGACGATGCAGAAGACGACGAGTACGGCCAGCCCACCGATCAGCTCGAAGAGCACCCACGGGCTCGTCCATCCCATCGAGTGACCGCCCGACGGCATCAAACCGTACGTCAGCCCGATCAGGATCATCACGAGCCCGGTGCCGAACGTGGCGTTGCCCCACCAGTCGATGCGCGCGCGCCGCTGCACGCCGGTCTCGCGCAGCTTCATGTAGGCCCACACCGTGCCGAACGCGCCTATGGGCACGTTGATCCAGAACACGGCCCGCCAGTCGATGTCAGCGAGCAGCCCGCCGGCGATCAGGCCGATGAAGCTCCCGGCGATGCCCGCGATCATGTTCACGCCCATCGCCAGGCCGCGCTCTGCGATGGGGAAAGCGTCGGTGAGGATGGCGGTCGAGTTCGCCATCAGCAGCGCGCCGCCGATGCCCTGCACGATTCGCCACACGATCAGCCACATCGCACCGGACCCACCGTCGTAGGGACACAGCGAAAGGGCGAGCGACGCGACGCTGAACACGAGGAAGCCGGCGTTGTACATCCGCACGCGGCCGAACATGTCGCCGAGGCGGCCGAAGGTCACCACGAGCACCGCCGTGACGACGAGGTAGCCCATCAGCATCCACAGCAGGTAGCCGATGTTCGCCGGCTGGAGCGGATCGAGGTGGATGCCGCGGAAGATGGCGGGGAGCGAGATCAGGACGATCGACGAGTCGAGCGCCGCCATGAAGATGCCCAAGGTGGTGTTGGACAGAGCGGTCCACTTGTAGCGGTCGGGTCGGGTCGCAGTCAGTGTTGCCATGCGGGTCCTTCAAAAGTTGACGTCGACGTAAAGGTAGCACGAATCTTTACGTTGGCGTCAACTTCGAGGAAGGCCCCCCAACGCTCCTCGCGACTCGCCGCCACTCGCTGACTGAACGAATGTTGGTGCACTTCGGCCCCTATAGGGGCCGAAGTGACCCGGAGCTCGAGGCGTGCGCCGCTCGCTGACTCGACAGAGACGCATAGGACTCCTATGTTTTGCTCCGACCTGGTACCGGCTGCACCTGACCAGACAAGGAGAGCGTTCATGACCACGCCGAGCGGCTACCTCTACGACGACCCGGGCCTCGCCGCGTCGCCCGTCTCGGTCGACGAGCTCGATCGCATCAAGAGCTCGCTGCTGTGGACCGACGAGGATCGAGACGCGTTGCGAGCTGCGGGCAAGATCCTCATCGACCAGACCGCTGCCATTCTCGACCTGTGGTACGGGTTCGTAGCTTCGCAGCCGCACCTGGTCGCCGCGTTCGCTGGCCCTGATGGCCAGCCCGACGGGAATTACCTCGACGCGGTACGGGGCCGGTTCGGACGCTGGATCGAAGACCTTTGCACGCGCGACTTCGACGAGACCTGGCTCGCCTACCAGGAAGAAATCGCGCTCCGCCACCACTCGGCGAAGAAGAACCGGACCGACCGGGTCGCCTCGCCATCCAACCATGTGGAGCTGCGGTACCTCATTGCCTTGACGGTGCCCATCACGGTCACGATTCGCTACTTCCTCGCCGCCGGTGAGAGTGATCCGGCGAGGGTCGACGCGATGTACCACGCCTGGTTCAAGGCTGTGATCCTGTCGGTGGTTCTCTGGGCGCGGCCGTACAGTCCTGACTTGTGGTGACGGCTGGCGGCGGCGCGGAACACGAGGGGCTCGCGCCGACCATTGTCGCGGCCCTCGACCGGCTGGCCCGGGGGCAGCGCTCGTTCCGGCAAGCGGTCGCCTCCGACCTCAAGCTGACACCCCTCCAGGTCGAGATCCTGTCGACGATCGCCGCCGGTCCGCCGCCGCAACCACTCGTCGGCCTCCTCGCGCGCGAACTCGGTGTCAGCCAGCCGACGATCACCGACGCCGCCGCCGTGCTTGAGAGCAAGGGTCTGCTGCGGCGGCGGATCGACGATGGGGATCGGCGTCGCTCGGTCCTCAGCCTCACCCGGCGCGGCGCGCAGGTCGTCGAGCGCATCACCGCGGCCGATCGCCGGATCGTCGAGGCGATCGGGGCAGCGTCATCAGCAGCGCAGGCAGACGCCGTCGAGGCCCTGTTCGCTCTGATCGCCCGTCTTGTCGACGCCGGCATCATCGATGTCGCCCGCACGTGCACGACGTGCCGGTACCTCGACGCGCACCGCGGCCGGCGCCGCTGCCGGCTGCTCGAGATCGACCTCGGTCCGGCCGAGTTGCGGGTCAACTGCCCGGAGCACGAACCCTCCACCGCCGACTAGCGCGGCTCGCCTCGTCTCGTCCCGCACCCACACCCACAACCCGACTGCTGTGCATCGAGCACCGGAATCCGGTGCTCGATGCACAGCAGTCGGGGTCACGTCGCCTAGCGTTCGGTGCGGAGGTGGGTATGCCGGGAACCGTCTCATACGCAGTCCAGGACGGCGTCGCCCGGCTCGGGCTGAACCGCCCCGACGCCGGCAACGCGGTCGACCTCGAACTTGCACGAGAACTCAGCGAGGCGACGCTCGCGTGCAGCGAGGACGGTTCCGTCCGCGCCGTGCTCCTCACCGGCGCGGGCCGGAATTTCTGCGTAGGCGGCGACCTGCGCAGCTTCGCGGGCCGAGGCGACACCCTGCCGTCGCACCTGCGCGAGGTCACGATGCACCTGCACGCGGCGGTGTCGCGCCTCGGCCGTCTCCGCGCGCCGGTGATCGTGGCCGTGCAGGGCAGCGCCGCGGGTGCGGGGATGAGCCTGGCGTGCGCTGGCGATCTCGTCGTCGTCGGTCCGTCGACGCGGTTCGTCCTCGCCTACAGCCGCGTCGGACTGAGCCCCGACGGCGGCGGGTCGTGGTTCCTGCCCCGTCTGATCGGGTTGCGTCGTTCGCTCGACCTGGCGTTGACCAACCGTCCGCTGACCGGTGAGGAGGCCGTGGCGTGGGGGCTGGCGACGACGATGGTTCCGAATGACGACGGGTTGCTGCCCGAAGCCGAGCGCGTGGCGTCAGAACTGGCGTGCGGGCCGACCGCCGCGTTCGGTGCGGCGAAGCGACTGCTGCGCGACAGCGCGAACACCACGCTGGAGACGCAGCTCGAGCACGAGTCGATCGCGCTGGCTTCGAGCGCCGGCACGACCGACGGTCGAGAGGGCATCGCCGCGTTCCTGGAGAAGCGCCCGCCGCACTACACCGGCGACGTCCGCTGACCGTTCGCCACGGGCTGCGAACGTTCATCGCGGGCGAGCTACCGGCCGGTGAACCTCGGGTCGCGCTGTTCGAGGAAGGCGGCGGCTGCCTCCTTGTGGTCCTCGGTGGTGAACAGGCGGGCGAGGCCGTTGCCGACGAACGTCGCCAGGTCGGTGAGCTCAGCGAAGCTACGGCCCGCGCCGCGACGTAGACCCTCCTTCACATGGCGGACGGCGAGCGGCGCGTTCGACGCGATGCGCCCGGCCAGGTCCCGTGCGGCGGGCAGCAGCTCATCGTGTGGCACGACACGCGACACCAGGCCGATGCGGTGTGCCTCGGCCGCGTCGATGATGTCGCCGGTCATCAGCAGCTCGGCGGCCTTCTCGTAGCCGACGAGCTGCGGCAACCGCCAGTACGACGGCAGGTCGGCCATCAACCCCATCTTCACGTACATCAACCCGAAGCGCGCGTGCTCCGACGCCACCCGCAGGTCGCAGCTCACGGCGAGGTCCATGCCGATCCCGACGGCCACGCCGTTCACTGCGGCGATCGTCGGCTTTGTCATGCCGAGCAGCGACCCGGACTCTGGTGTCATCGGCGGTCGCACGCCACCGAGCTCGCGGAGGATAGCGGCCATCCGCGGGTCGCCCCACGCCGCCTCGACATCGTCCCCCGCGCAGAACCCCTTTCCGGCGCCGGTCAGCACGACGACGCGCACCCCGTCGTCGGCTTCGGCGTCGGCCAGGGCGGCGATCAACTGCTCACCCAGGTCGAACGTCGCCGCGTTGAGGCGCTCGGGCCGGTTCAGCGTGACGGTCGCGACGTGCCCGTCCACCTCGTAGAGGACCTCTCGAGTCTCCATGGTCAAAGTTAACCACGATTGACTAACGTGCCGGCATGGAGCTCTGGGAGCTGTCCGCCGTCGAGGTCGCGGACGGCGTACGGGCCGGGCGCATCCGCGCCGCCGAAGCGGTCGAGACCGCGCTGGAGCGCATCGACCGGCTGAACGGCCCGATCAACGCGTTCGTCCACGTCGATGCAGAGCGGGCGCGTCGGGTGGCGGCGGACATCGACCGTCGGGTCGCGGCCGGCGACGACCCCGGCCCGCTCGCCGGTGTGCCCCTCGGCATCAAGGAGCTCGAAGCCGTCGAGGGCTGGCCCGACACGCGCGCCAGCACCGTGTTCGCCGATCGCATCGCCACCACGACCTCGACGATGACCACCCGCCTGCTCGCGGCTGGCGCGGTGCCGATCGGGCTCACCGCTGCGCCGGAGATGGGGTTGTTGTTCTTCACCAACTCGGTGCTGCACGGTCCGACCCGCAACCCGTGGAACCTCGAGCGCACGCCCGGCGGCTCGAGTGGTGGTGCCGGTGCCGCGCTGGTCGCGGGGCTCGTGCCGCTCGCGACCGGTAGCGACATGGGCGGGTCGATCCGGCTGCCGTCCGGCTGGTGCGGCGTCGTCGGTGTCAAGGGGACATACGGTCGCATCCCGCGTGGTCCAGGGTATCTCGGCGGCGCCAACCTCGTGCACTACGGACCGCTCGCCAGGTCCGTGCGCGACGCGGCGCGCTATCTGGACTGTGCGGTGGGTGTCGACCAGCGGGATCCGTCGTCGCTGCCCCCGCCGGCTGTCCCGTTCGAGCGCGCCATCGACGAGATCGACCTCACCGGCCTGCGGGTCGCGGTCGTCGACGACACCGGCACCTGTCCCACCGACCCGGAGGTCCGTGAGGCGCTGCATGCGACCGCAGACGCGCTCGTCGACGGCGCGCGCCTCACACGAGTCGACGGCGTCGAGCTGCTGGTCCCGCCGATGGACGAGATCGGCGGCGCCTTGCTCTATGTCGACCTCGACCCGGGACTCGGCGACGGGCTCGGTCAGGTCATGGCAAACTTGATGAGCACCGAGGGCGCGGCGCCGCTGTTCGAGGTCGCGTTCGATCCCGCGGTGCTGTCACTTGACGGCGTGGCGAAGGCCAATCAGCTCCGCGACGAGCTCAACGCCACGATGGCCGCCGTGTTCGACCAGGTAGACCTACTTCTCGTCCCGACCTCACCGGTGCCGGCGTTCGGCGCCACCGGCCCGGTGCCGACCGTCGTCGACGGCAAGGACGTGGGACCGACCGCGGCCGCGATCTACACGGGGGTGTTCAACATGTCGGGTAACCCCTGCGTGTCGGTGCCCGCCGGCTTCGCGAACGGCTGCCCGGTGGGCATTCAGGTCGTCGCCCGCCGCCACGAGGATGCGCTCGCGCTTGCCGCCGCCGCTGCCGTCGAGCGCATCAAGCCGTGGCCGAAGACGGCGCCGTACGCCGCGGGCGCCGGTCCCGCAACCGCAGGCTGAACGAGCCGGCGACCAAGACGACGCTGCCGAGCACTGTCAGCCACCCGAGCCAGTTGCCGAACGACACCCACGGGGAGGTGCCGGAACCCAGGGGGACGTCCGCGACGAGCGTCGCTTGTGTTCGCCCGTGGGGATCGACCGTGCTGGCGAGGATGCGACCCCACGGGTCGATGATCGCCGAGTCGAAGCGGCTGTCCGCCTTGACCATCGACACACGGTTCTCGATGGCCCGGAACACCAGATGGGTGTAGTGCGTGCGGGCGATCGCTGACACGTCCGACGACGGCGTGGCGATGAAGCGAGCGCCGCCGCGCGTCATGATGCGCGCGGTGTCGGTGTAGTCGAGGTCATAGCAGATGATCGTCGCGATCTTTCCGACCTCCGTGTCGTACACCGGGAACGTGCCCTGGAAGTCGTTTACGTCGCCGGCGAACGTGCCTGGGTGGTCCTTCCCGTAGACGCCAAGGAACCGGCCGTCGGGCGCGAGGAGCGTGGTGGCGTTGCGCTGCTTCCCGCCCGGTTCGTCGAGGTGGTACCCGAGTACGAGATACGCGTTGGTCTCTGCCGCGAGCGCCCGCAACTCGGTGGTGTGCTCGCGTGCTGGGTCGAACCGCAACCCGACTTCGTTCCACACGATGATGCGGGCGCCACTCGCGGCGGCATCGCGGGTCTGCGCGAAGTACCGCTCGAGCCGGGCGTCGGCGTTGCTGGCGTCGTTGACCAGACCGTCCTGCACGGCGGCGACCCGCACCGTGGCCGGGGCCGAGTCCATCATCAACGCGCCGGCGGCCACCCACGCGACGGTGACCGTGGCCACGATCGCGACGTTCCGGCGCCACGCGCGGGTGCGGAGAACCGCGGCCGCGACCGTCCAGTTGATGACGAAGATCAGCAGATGCAGACCGGTGATCCCGAACACGCTGATCGGCTGCAGCAGCACCGGGTGCTTCCACAACGCGTACGCCTGGAAGCCCCAGGTGCCACCGAACGTCTCGGTTCCCGATGAGCGCAGGAACTCGATGGCGGTGAACGCGACAGGGAACGACACCGCGAGCCACCGGTAACCCGTGCGCTCTTGGAACCACCGGCTGCGCCACGCCACGCCGGCGGCGATGGAAGCGAGGTACAGCGGCATCAGCTGGTAGACGATCGCCACGTCGCCGTCGGCGAGGCCAGGCGACAGGTGGACCGCGAACGCACCGCCGATGCCGACACCGATCGCGAACGATGACCACCGCGGTGGCAGGATGCGGTGCTGCGCCACGACCATCGGGACGAACGCGACGAACACGAGCGGCCACACACCGAAGGGCGGGTTGGCGAGCGCGATGAGGATCGGTGTCACGAGCGCGAGCGCGAGCCCCACGACGACACGGCTGCGGGTGCCCGGACGCCGGCGTGCGTCCACCGGCGAGGATGCGGCGGCGGCAGCAGCGGACGGTGGGGACTCGACGACCACGCCCTCTCCTCGTTGGACGGCCCGACCGAGCAATGTTAGCGTGTGTTCACGTCTGGCCGCACGGAGGTTTGTCTGCGTGGACTTCGCGTTGTCCGAGGAACAGGAGGAGCTGCGGCGCAGTGTCCGGTCCTTCCTCGAGCAGAAGTCACCCGAGACTGAGGTCCGGCGGCTGATGGAGACCGAGGAGGGCTACGACCCGGCGGTGTGGTCGCAGATGGCCACGCAGCTCGGGCTGCAGGGCCTCGCCGTACCCGAGGACCTCGGTGGTCTGGGCTACACATTCCGCGAGCAGGCGATCGTGCTCGAGGAGATGGGCCGGGTGCTCCTCCCGGCGCCGTTCCTGTCGAGCGCGGTCCTCGCAACCGGCGCGCTGCTGGCCGCCGACGACACCGCCGCGCAGAAGGAGCTGCTCCCGCGTCTCGCGAGCGGCGAGTCGATCGCCACGCTCGCCGTCACCGAGGACGGCGGCGGGTGGGACCAAGCCGCGGTCGGGTGCGTCGCGACGCGCCGGGGCGACGGCTTCGTGCTGTCCGGTACCAAGAGCTTCGTCCTCGACGGGTTGATTGCCGACGTCATCCTCGTTGCCGCCCGTTCCGACGCGGGGCTCGGGTTGTTCGCCGTCACCCCTGATGCGGCGGGTTTGACGCGCACATCGCTGTTCACGATGGACCAGACGCGCAAGCTGGCCCGACTCGAGCTGGCGCGCACGCCAGCCCGCCTCGTCGGTGCCGACGGCGAGGGCTGGGCCGCGATCGAGCACGCGCTCCGGCTGGGAGCGGTCGCGCTCGCTGCCGAGCAGGTCGGCGGCGCGCAGCGATGCCTTGAGATGTCGGTCGACTACGCGAAGAACCGCATCCAGTTCGGGCGCCCGATCGGGTCGTTCCAGGCTGTGAAGCACAAGTGCGCGGACATGCTGCTGCATGTCGAACTGGCGAGGTCGGCCGCGAGCTACGCGGCGTGGTGTGCGGCGACCGGCGACCCGGACCTCCCCGTCGCGGCAGCGATGGCGAAGTCCTACTGCTCGGAGGCGTTCTTTGACGTCGCCGCCGAGACGATTCAGGTGCACGGTGGCATCGGCTTCACATGGGAGCACCCCGCACACCTGTACTTCAAGCGGGCCAAGTCATCCGAGCTGTACCTCGGCGACCCGCGTCACCACCGCAGGTTGCTCACGAGGCACCTCGGGATCTAGCGAGCGAGGACACCGTGGGCACCTACCAGTTCGTGGAGGTCGAAGTCGACGACGCCGGCGTCGGCATCGTGACGTTCAACCGGCCCGAGGCCAAGAACGCGATGAACCTCGCCATGACCGGCGAGGTGTCTGACGCGCTGTGGGCGCTCGACGCCGACGAAGCGGTGCGAGCGATCGTCGTGACGGGTGCTGGATCGGCCTTCTGTGCCGGCGTCGACGTGTCGGAGGGCGCAGCGACGTTCGGAGCCGACAGCCACGAGGAACACAACGCGCAACTCGGTGTCACCGACGAGGGCATCACCGAACGCTTCGCGCTGTGGCGCATGCGCACGCCGACGATCGCGGCGATCAACGGTGCCGCCATCGGCGCGGGCATGACGGTCACCCTCCTGTTCGACATCCGCATCGCCGCCGAGGACGCGCCGTTGCGGTTCCCGTTCGTGCGCATGAACCTCGTGCCCGAGGCGAGCTCGACATGGATCCTGCCCCGGCTGATCGGTGTGTCCCGTACGCTCGAGCTGTTCCTCACCGGGCGGTTCTTCACCGGTGCCGAAGCCGCGCAGATGGGCATCGTCTCGCGTGCGGTACCGCGGGAGGAGGTCCTCCCCGACGCGCTCGAGCTTGCACACGAGATCGCGACGTACGCGGCACCGCTCGCCGCCGCCGTGACGAAGGATCTCGTGTACCGCGCCCTCGAATCGACGGACCGCTCCGAGACGATGACGGAGGAGACGCGGCTGACGTGGTGGACGGGCACGCAGCCCGACACGATCGAGGGCGTCACCGCGCTGATGACCAACGGCGTGCCGAACTTCAAGCAGTCCAAGCTCACGCCCGTGCCCGACGACCTGTAGCGTCGTGACCGCCGCCAACGCCGCGAACGCCACCCACGCCGCCGGCGCCGTTCCGGGAGAGATCGTCCTCACCGACCTGCTGCGCCGTCGCGGTCGCGACGCGCCGGACGAGCCCGCGGTGCAGGAGGTCGGCGGTCGTGAGCTGACGTGGCGGGGGGTCCTCGACGAGTCGCTGCGGTGGGCGGACGCCTACCGGCGCATTGGTGTCGTCGCCGGCGAGCACGTGGCGACGATGATGCCGAACTCGGTCGACGCCTACTTCGCGTGGCTAGGCGTCGCGTGGCTGCGCGCGATCGAGGTGCCGATCAACAACATGTATCGGGCGCGGATGCTCGAGTACGTGGTGCGCAACTCGGGTGCGCGTGTCGTCGTCGTGTCCGCTCGATTCCTCGACCGGCTCGCCGAGGTCGCGCCCGCACTGGACGCGGTCGAGCTCGTGGTCGTTCCCGACGCGGAAGGATCGCTCCCGCACCTTCCGTTCCGGCTGATCACCGCAGACGACTTCCTTGCCAGCGCGAAGGCCGACCTGTCGATCGACGGCCCCGCGTACTGGGACGTCGCCGCGATGATCTACACGTCGGGCACGACGGGTGCCTCGAAGGGCGTGCTCGTGCCATGGTCCGAGCAGTTCACCTTCAGCGTCGGCCTCCCCGAGGACTTCCTCCTCCCAGGCGACGCGTACTACTCGGTGTACCCGCCGTTCCACGTCTCAGGGAAGAACGCGCTCTACAACGCCGCGGTGTACGACTCTCGACTGGTGCTGCGCGACACGTTCAGCCCCAACGAGTTCTGGAACGACGTGCGCGCCTACGGGTGCACGACGGCGGGGCTCGTCGGTCCGATGGCTGCGCTGCTGCTCCTCGCGCCCCCGTCGCCGTCCGACCGCGACCACCCGCTGCGCGGCGTTGCGCTCGGTCCGCTGCCAGCGACGCTCGACGCGTTCAAGGAGCGGTTCGGACTCAGGGTGTGCACCGGCTACGGCATGACCGAGATCGGCGCGCCCCTCACCTCAGGGTGGGAGCTACCGAACCACCGGACGTGCGGCCGGCTCAAAACGGGCTGGCCCCGGTACGAGGCCAAGGTCGTCGACGAGCACGACCACGAGGTCCCGCCGGGCACTGTGGGCGAGCTCGTCGTGCGATCCATGGACCCGTGGGTGATCATGCGCGGCTACTACGGCATGCCCGAGGCCACCGCGGCGGCGTGGCGCAATGGCTGGTTCCACACCGGCGACGGCTTCATGATCGATGAGGACGGATGGTTCTACTTCGTCGACCGCATGAAGGACGCGATTCGCCGGCGGGGTGAGAACATCTCCTCGTTCGAGGTGGAGGCGTGCGTCAACGAACATCCCGCCGTGCAGGAGTCGGCGGCGGTCGGCGTCCCATCCGAGCTCGGCGAGGACGAGATCAAGGTCGCGGTCGTGGTGAAACCCGGTGAGATGCTCGATCCAGCCGAGCTCGTCGAGTTCCTCGTCCCCCGCATGCCACGGTTCATGATCCCGCGCTACGTCGAGATCGTCGACGCGTTGCCCAAGACCGACGCCACCATGCGCACCCGCAAGGTGGAGCTGCGCGAGCAGGGGCTAACGCCCTCGACGTGGGACCGTGAAGCGGCGCGAGCCGCTGACGGTTCGCCGCTGCGATCGTGATGAAGCGGCGCGGGTAGCCGCGTGATGCGCGACTGCCACGTCCCGGTGACGGACGAGGACGCTCGGCGCCGAGCGCTCGCATCATCATCGAGACCAGCAGCGGCCCGAGCAGTTCGCGGTCGAGGCCGCTGCGGTAGGTGCCGCCCATCAGCCCCAGTTCGGCGACGGCTTGGATCATCACGCGTGCTTCAGTGTCGCTGAGCTCGGGTCGCACCTGGGACAGCGCGTGGACCCAGTCCTCGAAGTAGCGCCGCTCGGCGCGCTCGACGAGGGCACGGATCTCCGGGCGGAGCGTGCGCCGCTCGAAGACGCCAACGCTGACCATGGCCGGGTTCTCAAGCACCGAGCCGACGTAGAGGGTCACCAGCCCTTCCAGCGCCTCCTCGGGCGTCGCCGACTCAGACACGATCTCGTCGGCGCGGGCGACGACCACGCTGCTGCGCTCGATCATGAGCGTCTCGAGGATGTCCTCATTGCTCTTGAAGTGTCGGTAGGTCGCGGGGCCGGTGATGCCGGCGGCGGCACCGATGTCGTCCATGCCGGTCGCGTGGTAGCCGTTGGCAGCGAACAGCCTGGTTGCGGGGGCGAGGATCTCGTCGCGGCGATGCGGCCGGAGCTTCCTGCGCCGCTTCGTCTCGTCGGGCGCGTCGACCGCACGCTGAACCGCCACCGACGAGCGACCCTAAGCGCTACCGGGAACACGAACGTGAGCGGCGACAAACCTTCCGGTTCGCGCGGTCAGGTGGAAGCGAACGTCAGTCCTTCGGCAGGACGATGCCGGCCGCTTCGCGGTCCCATGTTGCGTCCGTGACGAGCTTCTCGCGCAACTCGACCTTGCGGACCCGGAACGTGCCGTCGGTCTTCGGCAGCGCATCGACGAACTCGACGTAGCGCGGGATCATGAAGCTCGGCATGCGTGGGATGAGGAACTCGATGAGCTCCTCGGGGGTTAGCGCCTGGTCGGCGTGGCGCACGATCACGGCCTTCAACTCGTCCTCGCCCAACTCGGACGGCACGCCGACGACGGCGACCTCGGCGACGGCGTGGTGCTGCAGCACGGCCGCTTCGACCTCGAACGACGAGATGTTCTCGCCTCGCCGGCGCAGCGAGTCCTTCATGCGGTCAACGAAGTAGAGCCAGCCGTCCTCGTCCTCCATGAACGCATCGCCGGTGTGGAACCAGCCGTTGCGCCACGCCGCCGCGGTGAGCTCCGGTGACTTCCAGTACCCGACGTTCATCACCCACGGGTCGTACGCCCGGACGACCAGCTCGCCGACGGTCCCCGGCGGCACCTCGTGGTCGTGCTCGTCGACGATCTTAATGTCGAAGTGCGGCGGGCCGTCGCGACGCCGGCCGCACGTTCTCGGGTTCGGTGGGTCCCATGGCGCCGCGATCGGGAAGCCGATCTCCGTCATGCCGAAACCGGTCGTAACGTGCTTCACCCCGAAGCGATTCTTGAACTCCTCGATGTTCGGAATGATTGGGCCCATCACGACGCGCTCGAGCGGGTTGTCGGCGTCGTCGTCACTCGGCGGCGTCGTCATCAACATCGCCGCGATCGGGCCGAGTAGACCCGCCGAGCGCACCTCGTAGCGGCGGATGTCGTTCCAGAACTCGGAGATGCTCAGCGTTTCGCGCAGCACGAGGTGCGACCTGGTGTGCGCGGCGTTGTACAGACCGCACTTCCCTGATAGATGGAAGGGCGGATACATCGTGTAGTAGGGCTCTCCGGGCTCGACGAAGTCGTCGGGGAGGATCATCGGCGACTGGAACAGCTCACCCCACGGGACGATGACGCCCTTCGACGGGCCGGTCGTTCCCGACGTGTAGATGAGCGCCGCGGTATCCCAGACATCGGGCCCGGCGACGTCCTCAAGGGGTGCGACGGACGCGAGCAACTCGTCGCCGAGCACGACCTCGAACGGCAGGTCGGGGAGCGGACCGGTCGCGTCCGGCACAATCACCGTGCGGAGGTGGCGCACGTCGCCTGCGACGAGCGCCAGACGGTCCACGAAACGCTCGGCGATGACGAGGACCCTGGCGTCGGAGTCGTTCAACAGGTACTGGAGCATGTGGCCCCGGTACATGTTGTTCGCCGGCACCTCGATCGCCCGCAGCCATGCCGCGCCGATCCAGGCGTGGTACGACTCAAACGAGTTCGGCAGCATCGTGACGACGGTGTCGCCTTCGCCCACGCCGGCGGCGCGGTAGGCCGCTGCCCACCGGAGGTTGGTGGTGTGGAACTCGCTCCAGGTAAGGGACCGGCCACCGACGTCGACCATGGCGGGCAGGTCGGGGTGCTCGGCGGCGAGATCGGCGAGGCGATGGGGGAGGACGAGGCGTCGGTCGATGGTCATGCGGGTGGCTCCTCGTGAGAACGCCGGTTAACTTAGCGGCGTGCGGGAGTCCGCGCTAGCCGCGCTCGACGATCTCGAGGACGAGTACGCCGCGCTCGACGCCGTCGTCGCTGGCCTCGATGCCGCCGCCTGGGACACGCCGACGCCCGCTGATGGCTGGGCCGTGCGCGACCAGATCTTCCACCTCGGGTTCAGCGAGGAACTGGCCACGACGGCGCTGGTCGACGCCGATGCGTTCGCCGAGTTGCTCGCGGACCTGTTGAGCCGGCTCGACGACCTCGAGCGGGAGTTCGTCATCCGCGCACGCGCCGCCCATCCCGATGCACTGTTGCAGTGCTGGCGGGCCGCGCGATCAAGCACCGTGCGAGCCCTGCGCGCGCACGATCCGCGCGTGCGCGTGCCGTGGGTGACCGGCACGATGAGCCCCGCTTCGTTCGCGACGGCGCGGCTGATGGAGACGTGGGCGCACGGCCAGGACGTCGTCGACGCGCTCGGCATCACTCGAGTGCCGACCCGCCGCCTCCGGCACATCGCCGACCTCGGCGTGCGTACACGCGCCTTCAGCTTCACCGTGCGTGGCCTCCCCGTCCCCGAGGCCCCGGTGTTCGTGCGTCTCGACGCGCCCGACGGCGACACCTGGACATGGGGGCCCGACGACGCCGCCGACCGCGTGCTCGGTCCCGCCCTGGACTTCTGCCTCGTCGTCACCCGGCGACGGCATCCGGCTGACACGAGGCTCGTCGCCGAGGGCCGCGCCGCCGCGGCGTGGCTGTCGGTCGCCCAGGCGTTCGCCGGACCACCCACGCCGGGACGGGCGCCCGGCCAGTTCCCGGTCCCAGCCCGCTGATGGATTTCGACGACTCGCCGCGCGAGGCCGCGTTCCGTGCCGAGGTGCGGGCCTGGCTCGACGCGAACGCGCCGCGCAAGACGGACGAGACCGTCCGGCTGTCCGTCCTGGAAGGCTTCGACGACCGGCCCGAGACGATCGCCCGGGCGAAGGAGTGGCAGCGCCGGCTCGCCGACGCCGGGTGGGCGGCGATCACGTGGCCGGTCGAGCACGGCGGTCGCGGCGCCGGACCGCTTGAGGCGATCGTCTTCGGCGAGGAGCTCGCGCGCTATGACGTCCCGGTCCAACTGTTCACGATCGGTCTCGGCATGATCGGGCCGACCCTGATCGCGCACGGCACGCCCGAGCAGAAGCAGCGCCACCTCCCACCGATGCTGCGCGGTGAGGAGGTCTGGTGCCAGCTGTGGAGCGAGCCGGATGCCGGGTCCGACCTCGCCTCGCTGAGGACGCGGGCGGTACGCGACGGCGACGATTTCGTCCTCGACGGCCACAAGATCTGGACGAGTGGCGCGCACTACTGCGACTTCGGCCTCGGTGTGTTCCGCAGCAACCCCGACGCGCCGAAGCACAAGGGCATCTCCGCGTTGATCGTGCCGATGGATGCACCCGGCATCACCATCCGGCCACTCCGGCAGATCAACGGTGCAGCGCACTTCAACGAGGTTTTCTTCGACGGCGTGCGCGTCCCGGCGACCAACCTCGTCGGCGACCTCGACGACGGGTGGCGCGTCGCCCGCACGACGTTGATGAACGAGCGCCTCTCCGCCGGCGTCATGGTGTCGATGACGGAGACGATGCGTTCACTCCTGGCGCTGGCTGGCCGGCGGGACGGCACGCACGATTCGCCCGCCCGCCAGAGCCTCGCGCACGCATACACGCAGGCACGGCTGTTCGACCTCACCGTGGCACGCGTGCGCACGACGCTTGCGCGCGAAGCGATCCCCGGGCCGGAGGTGTCGATCATGAAGCTGTTCGCCGCCCTCGCGGGCACCGAGATCGCGGAGATCGGCGTCGACCTGCTCGGCCCCGCCGGCGCGCTGTGGGGCGAGGACGCGCCGGACAGCGGCCGCTGGGCGTCGGCTCTCCTCGCGAGCTTCGCCATGCACATCGGCGGCGGCACCGACGAGATCCAGCGCAACATCATCGGGGAGACCGTGCTCGGGCTCCCACGCGAGCCCGCCGTCGACCGTTAGTCAGGAGCCATCGTGGAGCTTGCCGTCACGCTGCCGTACGCCGAGGGTGCGATGTCGCCCGCCGACGTCGTCGAGTTCGCGCACGCCGCCGACGAGCTGGGATACCACTCGATCTGGATGGCGGAGGCGTGGAGCCTCGACGCGTTCATGATCCTCACGTCACTCGTCCCGCACACGTCGCGCATCGGCCTCGGAACGTCGATCGTCAACGTGTACTCGCGAACGCCGGCGCTGATCGGCCAGTCGATAGCGACGCTCGACGCGCTGTCGGGTGGCCGGGCGATCCTCGGCCTCGGCGCGTCGGGTCCGCAGGTCATCGAGGGATGGCACGGCATCCCGTACCGCAAACCGTTGCAGCGTACGCGGGAGACCATCGACATCGTCCGCACGATCCTTCGGCGCGACCGGCTCGTGTATCAGGGCGAGATCTTCCAACTCGGCATGGGCCTCAAGCTCATCAACCATCCGGTGCGCGCCGACGTACCGATCGTCGTCGCGTCACTCGGTCCGAAGAACGTCGAGCTAACGGCCGAGATCGCTGACGGCTGGATGCCGACGTTGTACTCACCGACGAAGGGGCCCGAGGTGTTCAGGCCCGCGCTCGAGGCCGGGCGGGCCAAACGGTCGCCCGACCTCGGGCCATTGACGGTCTACGGCAGCGCCGCGGTGGCGATCGGCGACGATCCGGCGATGGCGCGTGGCATGGTCCGCCAGATGCTGGCGCTGTACCTGGGAGGCATGGGCTCGCGCGACGCAAACTTCTACAACCATCTCGTCCAACGGTACGGCTTCGTGGACGAGGCGATCGCCGTGCAGGACCTCTATCTAGCGGGCAAGCGAGACGAGGCGGTCGCGGCCGTGCCGGACGCACTGATCGACGACCTTGCCGCGATCGGCGATGCCGGCGCGGTCAAGGACAAGCTTGCCGCCTTCGCCGCGGCCGGTGTCGACGTCCTCATGGTGTCGCTGGTGGCCTCCGACCAGGCGAGCCGGATGGCGCTCCTGGAGGAGTTGCCGTCTCTCGTGTGAGCGAAGGGCGCGCCAGCGTCGCGATTCAGTTGACGGCGCGCTGGCGGCCTTCCCAGTAGGGCGCGCGGAGGTCCTTCTTCAGCACCTTGCCCGACGGGTTGCGCGGCAGCTCGTTGACGAAGTCGACTGAGGTCGGGCACTTGTAGTGCGCCAGCCGATCGCGGGCGAACGCGATCACGTCGTCGGCGGCCAGGTCACTGCCCGGCACGGGTACGACGATCGCTTTCGGTGTCTCGCCCCACCGCTCGTCCGGTACGCCGATCACCGCCACGTCGGCGATGGCCGGATGCGCCATGAGCGCGGATTCGACCTCGGCCGGGTACACGTTCTCGCCGCCCGAGATGATCATGTCCTTCACGCGGTCGTGGATGTATAGGTAGCCATCGGCATCGAGGTAGCCGGCGTCGCCGGTGCGCAGCCACCCGCCCTCCAGGATCGTCTCCGCCGTCGCCTCCGGCATGTGCCAGTAGCCCTTCATGTTCTGCGGGCTGTGGATGAGGATCTCGCCGACCTCGCCGGTGGGTACGTCTTCGAGCGTGGCGGCATCGACGACGCGTACCTCGGTGTTCGGCCCGGGCCTGCCCGCGGCGCGCAGTCGGTGCGCGTTCGGGCCGTCGGGGTCGTGATCCTCCGGAGGCAACAGCACGCAACCGCCAGTCGTCTCCGTCATGCCGTACGCCTGGAGGAAGTCGCACCCGAACAGGCGAACTGCCCTCGTCAGCACCTCCTCAGAGATCGGGGAGGCTCCGTACACGAGCACCTCCATGCTGGAGAAGTCGGCCTCGTCGACGCCGGGAACCATCAGGAGGAACTGGATCACCGCGGGCACGAGGACGGTGTGGGTGATGCCGTACTCGGGAATCACCCGCACAATCGTCGCCGGGTCGACATCGCGCAGCAGGACGTTCGGCACGCCGTTGTAGAGACCCATCAACGCCCACGCGCCCCCCGCGACGTGGAACGTCGGCATGACGACGAGGTTCACCGAACTGGCGCCGAACCGGAGCGAGGCGTTGTTGGCAAAGACGCCGGCAAAGAGGTTGCCGTTCGTGAGCATCACACCCTTCGGGCGACCGGTCGTGCCCGACGAGTAGAACTGCAACACCACGTCGTCCGATGTCGACGTCCCCCCCCGGATCGGTCACTGGCTGGCGGGCCAGCCAGTCGTCATAGCGCTCGTGACGACCGGTCGGGTCCTCGCCGACGACGACGATCCTCTTCACGGTCGTGAGCTCAGACGCCATCGCGTCGAGCATCGGGAGCAGCTCCTCGCCGACGACGAGCACGGTCGCCTCCGAGTCGTTGACGATGAACGCGGCCTCGGCCGGCGCGAGCCGCCAGTTGACAGGGCAAAGGACAGCAGCGAGCTTCGCCGCGCCGAACATGGCGTCCACGAACTCGGGCGCGTTGCGGTCGAGGTACGCGACGCGATCCTGCGGCCCGACGCCCTCGGCAGCGAGGCCGTTGGCGAACCGATTGGACCGCTCGTCGAACTCCCCGTACGTGATCGTGCGTTCGCCGTAGATGACGGCGGCAACGCCAGCTCGCGTCCTGCCGTGCTCCCGCACGACGTCCGCGACGGTGCTCATCCTCATGGTTGTCGCCCCCGACCCTTGCCGTGAACGGCGACTTACCTTAGCGTCACGGCATGGGGCACTCCGTGGTCGAGCTCACCCAACAGCTCATCCGGAATCGGTGCGTGAACCACGCCACGCCCCAGTCCGGCGAGGAGGCCCGAAACGCCGACGTCTTGCGAACGGTGGTCGAGGGAGCAGGCGTCGACATCGAGCGCTTCGACGCGGGGCCGGGCCGGTCGAGCATCGTTGCCCGGATCGAAGGCAGCGACCCTGACGCGCCGAGCCTGTGCTGGCTGGGGCACACCGACGTCGTGCCGGTGAACGAGCAACGGTGGGAGCGGGATCCCTTCGGCGGCGAGCTCATCGATGGTTTCGTCTGGGGTCGCGGCGCCATCGACATGTTCAACCTCACCGCGTCCATGGCCGTCGCGTTCCGGCGGCTCGCCGACAGTGGGTTCCGCCCGCGCGGCACGCTGATCTACGCCGCGGTCGCCGACGAGGAGGCCGGCGGACGCTATGGCGCCGAGCACCTCGTGCGCGAGCACCCCGACGCCGTCCGCTGCGACTACCTGTCACCGAGTCCGGCGGCTTCCCACTTCCGTCGCCGTCCGGCATCAGGTTGCCGTACCTGACGGACGAGAAGGGTCCGCTGTGGGCGACCATGACCGTGCGGGGCACTGCCGGCCACGGGTCGATGCCGTTCCGCACCGACAACGCGCTCGTGAAGGCCGCCGAGGTCGTGCGCCGGCTGGGCGAGTACCGCTCGCGCACGCGCATCGACGACGCGTGGCGGGGCTTCGTCGAGGGCCTCGGTATCCCCGCCGAGCTCGCCGAGCCGCTCCTGCGTGAGGAGGGCTTCGCCGACGCGATCGAGATGCTGCCGCTCGGCATCTCGAAGATGGCGTACTCGTGCACGCACACGACGATCACGCCGACCGTGCTGACGACCGGACACAACACGAACGTCATCCCCGACGAGGTGACGATCAAGCTCGACGTCCGCGTCCTGCCCGGCGACGGACCCGACGCGGTGCGAGCCATGATTGACGAGGCGCTCGGCGACCTCGCCACCGCCGGTTCGATCGAGGTGGAGTTCCCGCGCCCCGACGACGTCGCCACGACCTCGCCGCAGTCATCGCCACTGGTCGACAGCCTGCAACGGACGGCTTCGAACTTCTATCAGGGCGCCACGCTGCTGCCGATGCGGATGGTCGGCACGACCGACGCCCGCCACTTCCGTCGTGTGCTCGGTACGGCCGCCTACGGATTCGGGCTGTTCAGCGAGAAGCTCGGCCTCGACGAGATCGCCACCATGGCTCACGGCGACAACGAGCGCGTCGACGTCGAATCGCTCGAGATGTGCACCGACTTCTGGGAGGCGCTCGCCCGCGACTTCGTCGGCTGACGGAGCCGGCTCAGTCGATCGCGGTAGTGAGGTAGGCGCGGCGAACTTCGTCGAAACTGGCGCGTACCTCGTCGGCCGTCCCGGTGACGACGACCTCGCCGCGGCGCAGGACGACGACGCGGTCGGCGACGTGGAGGACCTGGCGGGCATGCTGCTCGACGACGACGACGGCGACGCCCTCGTCGGCGGCCTGGCGCAGGGTGACGAGCAGCCGCCGGACGATCAGCGGTGCCAACCCGAGCGAGAGCTCGTCGGCGAGGATCAGCGACGGACGGCGGGCGAGCGCGCGGGCGAGCGTCAGCATCTGCTGTTCGCCACCGGACACGAGCCCCGCGGGCCGGCCGAGCAACGGTTCCAGCTCGGGGAACAACGAGAGCGCGTCCGCAACCGCGACCCCGGCGAGTCGGAGGTTGTCGGCGACCGAAAGCGACCGGATCACGGATCGTTCCTCGGGTACGAGCGCGGTACCGGCGCGGGCCCGGCGATGGAGCGGGTGGGTCGTGGCCTCACCCCGCCAGTGCAGCTCGCCGTGCAGCGGTGGCAGCTCGCCGGCCAATGTGAGCAGCGTCGTCGACTTGCCCGCGCCGTTCGCCCCGAGCACGGCGACGACCTCGCCCGGACGGATGTCGAGGTCGAGATTGCGCACCGCGGCGAGATCGCCGTAGCCGGCGAAGACACCGCGTGCCTCGATGATCGGTGCGGTCGTCACCCGACCACGAGGCGTGGGGGTCGCCGGCACGGGCGGAGCACCCTCTTCTTCGCCGAGATACGCCGTGATGACCGCGGGATCGGCGCGCACCTCCTCGGGCGACCCCTCGGCGATGAGCCGGCCGAAGTTGAGCACGGCGACGCGGTCACACGTGTCGAGTACGAGCGACACGTCGTGCTCGACGAGGAGCACGGCGATGCCCCACTCGTGGGCGAGACGCCGGACGAGCCGGCTGAGCTCGGCGCTGTCGGCCTCTCCAAGCCCGGCAGCGGGTTCGTCGAGCAGCAGCACTGCGGGCTCCGCGGCAACGGCGCGGGCGATCGCCACCAGCCGGCGCCGGCCGTACGGAAGGTCCTCGGGCCGGCGGTCGAGGTCGTCTTCGAGCCCGAACTCGCGAACGACGGCTGCCGCGGCCGCGCCGAGGCGGGCACGGCCGGGACGCGCCAAGTCGCTGAGATACGCGAACGGATCGCGCTGGTCGCCCGCGGTGCAGAGATTCTCGCGCACGGTCATGCTCTCGAACAGCTCGAGGCTCTGGAACGAGCGTCCGACCCCGTGGACGGCGCGCCGACGTGGCGACCATCGGGTGATTGGCTCGCCGTCGAGGACCACGGCGCCCGACGCCGGGCGTACGAACCCGGTGAGCGCGTCGATGAACGTCGTCTTGCCGGCGCCGTTCGGGCCGATCAGGCCGAGCACCTCGCCCGGCCGCACGGCGAGTGACACGCTGTCCAGCGCGGTGACGACGCCGAAGTGCACGGTGACGTCGCGCGCCTCGAGCGTTCGTCCCGCGAGGCGCTGTGCGTCGTGTCCGCCGGTGAACGGCTCCCCGGCGGTTCGACGCAGCCACGGCACGAGACGGGTGACATCGACGCTGGCCAGCCCGTTGGGCAACCGCATGAGGATGACGATGACGAGCACGCCGAGCAGCAGTTGCACGAGCGCGGCGCTGCCGAGCAGCGAGCCCGAGAGGGTCGCGACGAGCGCGCCCGGAGCGAGCGCGGCGCCGAGCAGCGCGCCCACGACGAACCCGACGCCGCCGATCACCCCGTACACGATCACGAGGATCGACTCGAAAATCGAGAACGTCGGATAGAAGACGACGCTCGGACGGTGGTAGCCGATAAGGACTCCGCCCACGGCCGCGATCGCGGCGGACAGCGCGAACGCGTACAGCTTCACGGCGACGACATCGATCCCGAGCGCAGCCGCGGCTCGCTCGTTCGTCCGCACCGCGACGAGCCGGCGGCCGGCGCGCCCGCGGCGGAGGTTGGCGACGACGAGCGCGACGAGCGTGAAGCACAGGAACGTCAGCACCGCGTAGCGGTCGGGATGGCGGGTGGCGTCGAAGTCCGCGCCGAACAGCCGCACCGATCCGATCTGCGTGCCGGTGATGCCGCCGGTGCGCCTGGAATTGTTGAGCACGAGACTCTCGACAACCAGCGAGAGGCCGAGGGTCGCGACGGCGAGGTTGACACCCCGGGTTCGCAGCGCCGGGAGCCCGACCGCGACGCCGACGGGGATCGTGCCGAGGATGGCGACGAGCGCGGCGAGCTCGAACGGCGTGTCGTAGTTCGCGATGAGGCGCGTCGCGATCCACGCGCCGGAGCCGGCGAGCGCGAACTGCGCGAGCGACAGCTGGCCCGCGAAGCCGGTGACCACCGTGAGCGACAGCACGATGATCCCGACCGACGCCGTCGTGATCGACGCCTCGAGGATGTTCGTCGGCGGTCCGGCAGCGAGGAACACGACCGCGGCGAGAACGAGCGGCGCCACCACGACCGGACGAACTCGGCCGTCGCCGACCGCCGGCGGGCGCTCGATGGCCTCGCTGCGCAGCGGCAGCGCCCGCCCCCGCACGACCAGCACGAGGATGATCACGAGGAACGGCACGGCCCGCCCCCAACCGGCGAGGGCGGTCGGGTCGGACACCTTCGTCTGGACAAACGCGACCTCGGACTCGAGGATCCCGATCGCGAGGCCACCCGCGAGCGTCAAGCCGAATGACCGGAACCCGCCGACGAGTGCGGCAGCGACCCCGGGGACGACGAGCAGCGTCAGGTTCTGCGCTTGGAGACCGGTGACGTTGACGATGAGGATGGCGGCCGCTACGGCGAGCGTGGTGCCGATCGCCCAGTTCGCGGTCGCGACGACGTCCGGTGAGATGCCGATCGTCGCCGTCGCCCGCCGGCTCTCCGCGACCGCAGTCGTCGCCAGCCCGAAGCGCGTCCACCGGTACACCGCGAAGAGCACGAGCGTGAGCGCGACGGCGATGCCGAGGAGGATCAGACGGTCCTCGCCGACGATGGCGCCGGGCAGGACCTCGACGGGTGCCGTCGGCAACACCTTGGCCACGATGCGGGAACGGTCACCCCAGCGCTCCAGGCCGAACCCGAGGAGCAGGGTCAGGAGTCCGAGCGTGGCGATGAGGCGCGACAGCGCCGGCGCCCGCCGCAACGGCCGCATGACGAGCAGGTGCGTCGCGGCGCCGATCGCAGCGCCGAGGACCAGCGCGAGGACGAACGCGAGTGGGGTCGGCATCCCGTCGGCGCGCCACAGGTAGAAGCCGAACGCGCCGACCATCCCGATCGCGCCATGGGCGAAGTTGAGGACGCCTGACCCGCGGTAAACGAGCACCATGCCCTGCGCGGCGAGGGCATAGACCGCGCCGGCACCGAGGCCGAGCAGGGCGAAACGGACGACACCCACCGCTCAGCCGGCACCCCATCGGTCGGGAGCGGTGGTCACCGGCGCGACCTCAGCAGGGGGCGCCGGTGAACATGTCGATGAACCCGCCCAGGTTCGTGAGGTTGCCGTTGGCGTCGAGTTGCCCATAACGACCGCACGGGTTGAACACCCGCGGCACACCACCGACACCGCCCTTGGTGAACTGCAGCGGCGGCAGCACGCCGACGTCGATGTTCTGCGCCTTGGGGAGCGCGTCGTACAGCGCCGCGGCGGTAGCTTCGGGTGCGCTCTCGAGCACCTTCGCCACGACCATGACCGCGGCATACGAGTTCTCGCGGAAGCCGGAGTAGTTGGTGAAGCCGGCTGCCTGCATGTCGTCCGTGTACGCCTTCCACGCCGCGGGGTTCGATTGTTCGTTGTGGAAGAAGGACGTCACGAGGATGCCAGCGGCCTGCGGGCCGAGCGCCTTGACGACGGCGTCGAATTCGGTCGTCGTCGCCGAGATCTTCACGTTCGGGTTGGTCTGACGGAGCTGGATGATGAAGTTCGTCGCGTCCTGACCGCTCAGACCGACGAGCACGCCGTCGGTCCCGCCTTCGAGCGCGGACGCGACGTATGTCGCCATGTCGGGAGCGCCGACCGGGATCGCGACGTCCTTGTTGATGGTGAGGTTGCTGCGCTTGAGGCTGGTGCCCGCGAACACGCCAATCGCCGCTGCCTCGGCGAGGTCGATGCGGGCGATGCTGATCTTCTTCGCGCCCTGCTGCGCGAGGACGTCGGCCAGACCGGCAGAAGCGGTGACGATGCCGCCGTAGATCGGGAACGAGTCCGTGCTCGTGAAGTCGGCAGCCGACGCCGGCACATTGCCGACCACGGGGATCTTCGCTTGCTCGAGGATCGGGAAGTACTGCCCGGCGTTCGCGCTCAGCGGGCCGACGACGGCGACGACACCCTCGGACACGGCCTTGCGGCCGCACTCCGCTGCCTTGTTCGCGTCGTTGCCGGCGTCACACTCGAGGATCTGGACCGGGCCGCCCTTGATGCCGCCCCGCGCGTTCAGGCCCGCGGCCGCGCCCTTGGCGCCCTCGGGTACCTCCGGCGTCGCGACCGCACCGGTGCCCTCGTAGATGACCATGATCTTGACGGGTGGGCCCGTGAGCTCGACCGTCGTCGGGGTCGAGGAACCCGCGGACGGCTTCGACGAGGCGCTGCCGTTGCCGTTGCTGCTGCACGCGGCCGCGAACAGCACGCACACGGCGATGAGTGCGGTGGTGCGAAGCAGGAAGCGGTGCGTCATCGAAGCTCTCCCCCGTCAAGCCGCTGGTTGCGCTGATGCTAGGGACTGTTCACGCAAAGTCAAGGGACCAGAGGCCCAGAGCAGGAGAAAACTGCGGCTTTCCGGGCAATTGCGCGGACGAGATCGGTTGCATCTGCCGACGCCGGCGACCGAATGAGAACGCAGGTTCACGTTCGAGTCAGCACCACCCAGGGCCGAAGCGAGCTCAGCTGCGCGGCACCTTCGACCACGGAAGGTCCTTGTCGACCCGCGGCTCGCCGGGGAGGCCGAGGACCCGCTCGCCGAGCACGTTCTTGCCGATGGCGGACGTCCCGCCACCGATCGTGCCACCGAGCGACGTCAGCCACGCCTTCACCACATCGGACGTCTCGCCCTCGCCCAGCGACGAGCCGCCCATCACCGATGGCCGGACCATGTCGTAGTTCGAGATCAGCAAACCGTCGTCGCCAAGCAGATCGACGCACAGCTCCCAGGCACGATGTGTCGCCCACGTGTAGGCGAGCTTGATCACCGAGCCCTCCGGCCCCGGCGTGCCCCGCTGTCGCATCTGCTGTGCCCGCAGGGTCGTGAGCCGGACAAGTTCGTTCTCGATCCACACCGACGCCAGTTCGTCGCGCGCGGCGTCGTCAGGTGTCCGCTCGCGTAGCAGCGACACCGCGTGCGCGATCGGACCGGAGCCGCGGGGCGCCTTTGCCAGGTGACCGAACGCGACGCGCTCGTTCATCAGCGTCGTCAGCGCGACCTTCCAGCCGGCTCCGACGGGACCGACGCGGAGGGTGTCGGGTGTCCGTGCGTCCGTGAGGAACACCTCGTTGAACTCGGCCTCGCCGTTGATCTGGCGCAGGGGGCGGACCTCGATGCCCGGCTGCTTCATGTCGATGAGGAAGTAGCTCAGGCCCTCGTGCTTGACCGCGTCCGGATCGGTGCGGGCGAGGATCATCGCCCAATCCGCGACGTGCGCGAGCGTCGTCCAGACCTTCTGCCCGTTGAACACCCACTCGTCGCCGTCGCGCTCGGCACGCGTCGAGAGTGCAGCGAGGTCGGAGCCGGCGCCTGGTTCGGAGAAGAGCTGGCACCAGATCTCCTCGCACGCGAAGCCCGGCCGCAGGAACCGTTTCTGCTGCTCCTCGGTGCCCATGGCGACGATCGTCGGGCCCGCCATACCGAGCAGCATGAAGTTCACGTTGACGTTGCTCGGCGCGCCCGCTGCCGCCAGTCGCTCGTCGACGTGCTCTTGGAGCCCCGGGTCGAGCGCGAGGCCGCCCTTGCCCTCCGGGAACTGCACCCACGCCAGGCCGAGGTCGAACTGCGCGCGCCAGAACTCGCGCGGATCGGTCGTCGCAGGTGGATGCTCGCGCAGAAGTCGATCGATCCGCGCGTCGAGGTCGACGGTCGCGTCGTCGCCGTGCACGGTCAGCTCCTCGGGACCTGCGACCACGGCAGGTTCCGGTCGGTGCGGACGTCGCCGGGCAGGCCGAGCACGCGCTCGCCGATGATGTTGCGCATGATCTCCGAAGTTCCGCCCTCGATCGTGTTCGCCCGCGAGCGCAGGAATGCCTTCGTGACCTCGTCCGGTGACGCGAGTGCGATCGCCTGCGGGCGGGTCATCTCGTAGTCGCTCACGAGGAGCCCGCGTTCGCCCGAGAGGTCGACGCACAACTCGTTGACGCGCTGGGACAGCTCGGTGGCGGCCAGCTTGCCCACGGACTCCTCCGGCCCCGGCGTCCCCGCCGAGCGGCGCTGCAGCGCCCGCACGTTGGTGAGACGCACGACTTCGGCCTCGATCCACAGACGTGCGACCCGGTCGGCGAGGGCACCGTCGCGACGGGCGTGGCTGCGCCACAGGTCGACGGCTCGCGCGATCGGGCCGGACTCGCGTGGGGCGGCACTGGCGGCGCCGATCGCGTTGCGCTCGTTCATGAGCGTGGCGATGGCGACGCGCCAGCCGTCGCCGACGTCACCGAGCCGGTCCGAGTCGGGGATGCGGACGTCGGTGAGATACACCTCGTTGAACTCCGCGTCGCCGGTCAGCTGGCGCAACGGCCTGACCTCGACACCAGCTGCCTGCATGTCGACGATGAAGTACGTGAGGCCCTTGTGCTTGGGCGCGTCGGGGTCGGTGCGGGCGAGCAGAAGGCCCCACCGGGCGACGTGGGCGAGCGTCGTCCACACCTTCTGGCCGTTCACGACCCACTCGTCGCCGTTGCGCACGGCGCGCGTGGCGAGGGCAGCGACGTCGGAGCCGGCGCCCGGTTCGCTGAACATCTGGCACCACACCTCGTCGCAGGTCCAGATGTTGCGCAGGAACCGATGCTTGTGCGCGTCGCTGCCGAACGCCTGGATCACCGGGCCGGCCATGCCGACTCCGATACCGTTGAAGGCGAAGTTGTCCGGGGCACCGGCCTCGTCGAGCGTCTGGTTCACCAGGTCCTGCAAGCCGGGCGAGACACCGAGACCGCCCTGTCCCTCCGGGAAGTGGACCCACGCCAGGCCGAGGTCGAACTGCGCCCCCCAGAATTCGGGAGCGCTCAGCACCGCTGGCGGGTGGTCGCGGAGCAACTCGGCCACCCGTGCCTCGACCAGCGCCCTTTCGCTCATCGCCGGCACACCATAGTGTGAACGGTCGTTCGCGGAAAGGGTGACGGGGAGGCCGATGGCAGCAGCGTCCGCAGCGAGCTTTACGCAGGCGTCGACCGGAACCAGCGCAAGGTCGCGCATCCACGCTCGGGTGCGCGAACTCGGTCTCGAGCGCAACGTCGCCGACCTCGAGGCGGTCGGCTACACGGTGATCGAGGAGGCCGCGCCGCTCGACCTCTTCGAGCGCATCCGCGAGGCGATCCTCGAGGTGACCAAGGAGGTCGATGCTCGCTGCCCCGAGCGCGTGTGCTTCGGACCGGGGACGTCAATGGTCTACCGGCTGCTCGCCGAGCGCGACGTCTTCGCCGAGGCCGTGCTCGTCGACTCCCTCACCGCGGTGATGACCTATCTCCTCGGTGACGGCTACTGCGCGCAGGTGACCACCGGAAGCGTGTTGCGCCCAGGCTCACAGCCCGGCCCTCTCCACGCCGACAACCAGTTCTTTCCCGACCCGTTCCCGCCTCAGGTCCACTTGGCGACCGCGATCTGGTGCTGCGACGACTTCAACGAGGAGAACGGCGCGACCCACGTCGTTCCCGGGAGCAACCGGAGGTATCGCCACCCGCGACCGGGTGAAGCGCTCGATGAGGTCGTACCCGTCGTCGCTCCTCGAGGGTCCATCGTCGTGTGGTCGGGCCATACCTGGCACCGCAGCGGCGCGCGGACGGCGCCTGGCGAGCGGGTCGCGTTGCACACGGCCTTCTCGCGCCCGCACATCCGGCCGTTCGAGGCCTACACCGACTCCGAGGTCGAGCACCTCGTCGCGCTCGACCCTCGCTTCGCCCGTCTCACAGGGAGCGATCTCCCGTACCACTATCGCGGCGACACGCCTGATTCGGCGAAGCTCTTCGCACTGGCGAAGACGACGCAGGCGCAGGACTGAGCGCCTCGTCACGCGGTGCCGAGGTAGTCGTGCGCGAGCGCGCCGACATCGGCGGCCGCAGCCGGGCCGTGCCAGACCGTTCGGCCCTTCTGTAGCACGGTCGCGTGGTCGGCGACCTCGAGCGCGCGGGTCACGTACTGCTCGACGAGCACGATCGAGATCCCCTCCTCGCGGAAGCGGCAGATCGTGGCGAACACCTCGTCGACGACGCGTGGTGCGAGACCGAGTGACGGTTCGTCGAGGAGGAGGACCAGTGGCCGGGCGCTGAACGCGCGCGCGAGTGCAAGCATCTGCTGCTCACCGCCCGACAGCGTCCCCGCGAGCTGGCCTGCTCGCTCGGCGAGGCGCGGGAACAGCTCGGATGCCGCCGCCCGGGCCCTGGTGAAGGCGCGCTCCGGCGCCGCGGTCGCCAGCCGGAGGTTGTCGGCGACGGAGAGGTTCGGGAACACGCCGCGGCGCTCGGGCACGAGATACAGCCCGCAGCGCGCCAACTCGGCAGGGTCCCGGCTGTCGATGCGGTGCCCGAGCAACGTGACCCGGCCTTCGCTCGGCTGCAGGAAGCCCGCGATCGTGCGCAGCAGGGTGGACTTCCCCGCGCCGTTCGGCCCGAGGAGGGCGACGACCTCGCCGTGCCCGAGCGTCAGGTCGACGCCGTGGAGGACGTCGCCCGCGTCGTAGCCGGCGCGCAGGCCGCGCACGTCGAGCAGCGTGCGGGTCGCGAGGTCAGCCGGCATCGACTGCACCGAGGTAGGCGTCGCGGACCCGATCGAGCTCGGCCACCTCGCGCGTGGGGCCGCTGGCGATCAGGCAACCGAAGTCGAGGACGTGAAGCCACGTGCACAGGTCGAACACCATCGACAGGTCGTGCTCCACGAGCAGGATGCCGAACCCCCAGCGCTGCGCCGCGTCGCGGGCGGCGGCCGTGAGCGCGGCGGTTTCGGCCGCGTCGAGCCCCGACGACGGCTCGTCGAGGAGGACGACCGCGGGCCTGGCGCACACGGCGCGGGCGAACTCGACGATGCGCGCCTGCCCGGTCGGGAGCTCGGCGACCGGACGGTCGGCGTCGCCGGCGAGCCCGACGAGCGTCAGGACCTCGTCGACGAGCGCATCGTCCTGGTAGCGACGGCGGGCCAGCAATCGCCACGGTCGCTCGGCCAGTGCCGCGGCCTCGGTCGCGTAGAGGAGGTTCTCGCGCACCGTCATCGACCCGAAGACCTCGAGCCGCTGGAAGGTTCGCGCTACGCCGGCGCGGGCGCGCCGTTCTGGCCGCCAGTCGCTCACGTCGGTGCCCTCGATGCGGACCGAACCGCCGGCAAGCGCGACGGTCCCGGCCAGCGCGTTGAACAGCGTCGACTTGCCGGCACCGTTCGGACCGATGACGCCGACGAGCTCGCCCCGGGCGACTGCGACCGACACCGAGTCGACTGCGGTGAGTCCACCGAACTGGACGGTCACGTCGTGCGCGGACAGGAACGGCGCGGTCATCAGGATCCCACCGTCGCGAGCGCGTCTTCGTCGGGGCCGGGTGCGAAGGCGACGAGCCGGCTGGGCAGGCGCGCCGAGATCCATCCGACCAGCCCTCCCGGCCGGCTGGCGAGCAGCAGGGCGGTGACGCCGAATGCCGGCGTCAGCCATGGCGACGCCGGGCCGCCCGACGACACGAGATCGGGGGCGAAATAGAAGAGCAGCGCGGCAAGCACCGCGCCATAGGGGTGCTCGACGCCGCCAACGACCGTGATCACCAACCACAGCAACGACGTGAAGGTGTTGAAGAACGCGCCACTCGCGGCCTGGAGCAGCCCCGCGTAGAGGCCGCCAGCTATGCCGGCCACGAACGCCGACACCGAGAACACGGCCACACGAGGCCAGAGCGCGCGAATGCCGAGCGATGTCGCCGCCTGCGGACTGTCGCGCAACGCGATCAGCGAACGCCCGAGGCCCGTGCGCCGCATCGCACCGACGAGCGCGACGAGCGCGACGAGCACGATGAGAATGAAGGCGACATAGAGGCGGTCGGACTCGAGCAGGCTCGGCCGGCCGCCGCGCAAGCCGTCACCGGCGCCGGAGAACCACGTCCACGACGAGAACAGCAGCCCGTCGATCAGCTGGCCGACTGCGAACGTCGCGAGCGCCAGGAACAACCCTGACAGCCGGAGGGCGGGTACGGCGATGGCGATGCCGAGCGGCACGACGCTGAGCCCCGCGGCCGGAAGCGCGAGCCAGAACGGCACGCCGGCCGCGGTGAGGTGGATGTACGCGAACGCGCCGACGCCCGCGAGTCCCGCCTGCGTGAGCGACACGAGCCCGGACGTCCCGGTGAGGACGGTGATGCTCAAGAGCGCGCACGCGATTACGAGCGCGAACCCGAGGGAGAAGACCCGCGCTGGCGACAGGACGAACACGAGCGGGAGCAGAAGCAGGAGCCATCGCCCGCTGGTCGCCGACGCGCGCACGCTGCCCGCCCAGGGCGCGGACACACCGAGCTCGCGCAGCGTCGTGCGACGGGCGAGCACGAGGATGACGAACAGGAACGCGAACGGGATGCTCGGGCGAAGACCGTTGAGGAGCGTCGGATGGTCGCCGAGCGCGCGCAGGATGAGTGAGCCCGCAAGCCCGAGTGCGAGCGCGCCGGCGAACGTGCGAGGCAGGCTGGTCAAGCGTCCGAAGATGGCCGCGGCGTACGCCTGCACGACGAGCAGGGTGAGGATCACACTGTCGAGCCCGAGCAGCGGCGAAAACAGGATGCCCGCCAGCCCCGCGGTCGCTACGCCGAGGGACCAGGTGAGCACCCCGATGCGCGTCGCCGAGAACCCCGCGGCGCGGGCGAGGTCGCGGTCGTCGACCATTGCCCGCATGACCGTGCCGGTGCGCGAGCGGCGGAAGAAGATCGTCAGTGCCACGAGAATGGTGATGCCCAGCGCGATGACGATGACCTGATCCCAACCGACCGCGACCGACGCGAGACGGAACGTCCCTGTGGGCAGGATCGGCGCGAGCTGCTTCGGAGTCGCGCCGAACACTGCGACGGCCAGCCCCTGCAGCGTGATCAGCAGCGCCATCGTCACGACGACCTTTGTCGCCTGCGACGCGCCGTCGACCGCACGCGCGAACAGACGGTCGATCGCGACGCCGATCAGCGGTGCCAAGCCTGCGAGACACAGCAGCAGCGCGAGAGCGGTCGGGACGCCGGCCTCGTCGCGCAGCACGTAGAAGCCGTACGCGACTGCCATGCCGACGGCGCCATGGGCGAAGTTGAACAGCCCCGTCGTCCGGTACGTGACGACCAGGCCCATCGCCGCGATCCCGTAGATGCTGCCGGCGACGAGGCCCGAGACGACGAACGGCAGCCAGCTCACGGTTCGTTCACGACTGCTGACGCGCGGCGCGCTTCGGTGTGCGCCGCCCGCTGGTGCCGTTGGCCGACTGCGGGGCCGCGGTCGTGGTGTCGCGCTCGGCGAGATCCTCGACGAGCCGGCGGAGATCGGCGATGTCGTTGCGCAACGCGGCGAGGTCGGCGGAGAACAGCAGCGCGGCGGCGACGCCGAGCAGGAACAGCCCCCCGATGCCGCCGCTGATGAGGTACGGCAGTTGTTTGCCGGGGTCGAGCGTGCCGCTGATCCCGAGGTAGCCGACAAAGAGCGCCACCGCGCCCGCAACGGCGGCAACGAGTGCAAGCACGAGTCGCGGGTCACGTAAGCGCTCACCGAGCTCGGGGGAGACCTCGATGAGCGCTGTTGTCCGGCGACGACCCTCTTCGGGCATCACCACCTCCAGAGTGGGCGAAGGGAAGAACGGGCCTCGCGCGTCGCGTAGCGACGGAGGAGACGACGCATGAGGAGCATCAGCAACGCGGCGACCGCGACCGCGCGGTACAGCGGCCGCGTGTCCCAGATTGACGACACGGCGGCCACCGAAGGTCGCGCCGCCTGCGCGCCACCGGTGGCGCTCGAGGCGGTGGGCACGTCGTTCGGCTCCGGCACGAGCGAGGCCGTGTTGGTGGCCGGGCTGGCAGGCAGGGATTGCAGCTCGGTCGGGCCGAGGTCGCCGTTCGTGTCGCCGGCTGCGCCGGCCTGATCCAACGTTCCGTTGTCACCGCTCGCCTCGACGTGCGACTCGGCCTGCGCGAGCGTGAGCGTGAAGCTGCCGGGGCGGCCCTGCACGTCGATTGGTATCTCGATGACGAGCGATCCCCCGGACGCGGTGGCTTCGCCATCCCCGATGGACTCGCTCGACGGCGTGGTGTGCAGGAGGATGCCGCGTCCGGTCAGCGGCGCAGCGAGCGACGACACGACCGGTGCGAGCGCGACCGACTGGCCGAGGGCGACGATGCCCTTGTCCGTGATGCCGATCGGCTGGCCGGCGACTTCCGCGCCTGACACGTCGACCTTCGAGGCCTGCGCCGACAGCCGGCCGTCGACCAGCTCGGTCGTGACCTCGCTCGTGATCTGGTCGATGCGGAGCAGTCCGCCCAAGAGCCGCACGTCCGACACTGTCGTGGTCGCGATCGATCGGAATGCGCTGGCGCGCAACCTCGACGACGCGGTCGTGGCCTTGATCGAGCCGATCGAGAACGACGGCAGGAGGCCGACCACGTCGGCGATGTTCGTCGTCGCCGCCGTCGCCGTCGCCGAGGTTTCGTCGGCATGCGCGGTCAGGTGACCGACGCCGATACCGCCGTCGGGTGCGAGCTGGACGTCGTCATCGGGGACGGCCGGATAGTCGGCCGCCGCCGCGGCCGGGTAGGGCGGGAGGCCTTCGATGCCGGTCAGCCCCGAAAGCGTGCCCGGGAGCGTGCGGATGAGATCGCCCGGGTCGGGCAGGGCGGCGAGGGCGTTGGAGCCATTGCTCCCGTACGTCGACTCGGCAGTCACCGACGAAAGCGACACGAGGTCGTCGACCGGGAGGAAGCCGTTGACCGTGAACCTGACGACGACACCTTGGCCGCTCGCTCGGAGCAGGTAGTACGAGTATCCGGTGCCGGTCCCGTCGACTTGGCCGCTCGCGCCCGGACCGACGAGGGTCACGGCGGCGAGGATGCTGCACGCGCCGAGCGCGCCAAGGGCGCGGTGGTGCCGCATCAACACAGGAAGTCCTCGGTCATCGGGACGAACCGCGTCCCGTCGAAGCGCGTGATGATCCCGCATCCGAGCTCCGAGTGTGGCCCTGGCGGCCAGCTCTCCTGTGGCGTCAGCCCGCCGAGGGTCGTTGCCGGTAAGCGGTGGAGCGCGTCGATGATGCCCGCTGCGGTCGGCGTCGTACCGGGCTGGGCCAGCGCGGCTTCGAGCAACTTGCCGCCGAGCCACGCGAACATGAACGCGCCGTCCGGGCTCATTTTCGGGTCGTACCGAGCCGCGGCGTCGAGCGCCTCGTCCTCGGCGGGAGAGTGCCCGCGTTGCAACGGCCGTGCCGATGACACGCCATACAGGCGGTTCGTCGTCAGGTCCTTGTTGTCGAGCGCGGTGTCGATCGTGCACGCCGGTGCCATGAACACGGGCGAGTACTGCTGGCGACGGGCGGCGCTGAAGAACCGGTTGCACGCTGCGCGCTCGAGCACCATGAACACCAGGTCTGCACCCGCGCTCTTCGCACGGATCACCTCGGCGGTGAAATCGGGTTGCGCGATCGACACGCCGGCCTCGACGACGACCTGCCCACCACCCGCCTGCCAGACGCGGGTGAACTCGTCGGCGATCGCCTTGGGGGCGGCTATGTCGCTCACGTAGAACACCGCCGCCTTTCGCTGCGGGAGGTTGGCGAGTCCCCACTTCGCGGCCGGCCGGCTCCGGGACAGCGTCGAGTCGTTGATCGGAAACGCCATGGGCGAGCGGAACCAACCCGCCTCGGCGCTGTCGCCGCCGATGGCCGCAACGCCGGCGCTCTCAAGCGTGGGGACGCCTGCTGAGAACGTGAGCGGCGCGAAGTTGCCGATGAACGCCACGACGTGGTCCTCGGTGATCAACTGGCGAACCGCGGCCGCGTGCTTGCCGGGGTCGCCGCCGTCGTCGGCGATGATGACCTTGACGGGGTGACCGGCGATGCCGCCGCGAGCGTTCACCGACTTCTCCCACACCGGCAAGCCGCGCCACGAGTTCTCGAGCGCGGCGCCCACGATGCCCGAGCGCGTCCCGACCGCACCGAGCACGATCGGCTCGCCCGACGCCGGTCCGGTGGCGGAGGCCGTGCCGGCGGCTCCGGGCCCGGTTGCCGCCTCGGTACCGCCGGAGGTTCCACCCGCGTCGTTGGCCGTGCCGTCGGCAGTGGCCGTTGCGCCGTTGGCAGGCACGGCGGCGCCACTCGCCGTTGGGCCGCCGGCGACCGTGCCGGTTGCGCCGGCCGTCGTCGCCACCGACGTGTCCACCCGCGTGCCGCAACTCGCCGCGAGGACGAGACCTGCGAGTACCACGACGAGTAGTCGGATGTGCTGTCCCATTGGTCCCCAACGCGCCGTCGGCCACGGCGCCCGATGACGTAGTTCGACGCGGGCGGTGACCGACCTTCCCCGTGCCTGCCGCGTCGCTGGCGCCGTCCTGCCGAAGTTATCTCGCGTTCACGTACCCTGCAACGGTTCACGACGATCACGACGTCCGTGACGAGTTGTCAGAAGTTCGGCGGGAATCCGCTAGCGACGGTTCACGTAGGGTGGGGTCGATGGTTCGGGATCCGGCCCGGCGTCACCGGCGGCGCTGCACGCCATCGTCGACGCGTCCGCCGCGTTCGGGGTCCATCGCACGGGTACGCCGGTCGACGATGCGACCCGGCGATGGCTAAGCGGCGAGCTCCGTGCCCGAGGCCTCGATGTGACTGAGATCCCGTACACGTTCCCTCGCGACGCGACCGTCGCGTCGCTGCGAGCCGGCGGCGATGCCGTGCCCGCTCTGCCGCTGCCGTACTCCGGAACCGGGCGGCGCACCGGGTGTCGCCGGCGGTCGTGCGTGTCGACGTCGACGCTCGGTTCGTCGACGGACAGTCGGCCACGGTCGTGGCGCGCGCCGGTGCCCCGACGTGCCCGCCGTCGTGGTCACGACGCCGCTGACGGGGTGGTTCGCGTGCGCGGGCCAGCGCGGCACGGGTATCGCGGTCGCGCTCTCTCTGGTGGGCCTCTTGGCCCGCACCCATCCTGTCGTTTTGGTCGGGACGATTGGGCGCGAGCTCGCCCACCTCGGCCTGCGGAACTGGCTCGCGACCGGTGCGGTCGAAGCGTCGTGTGTGGCGCACCTCGGTGCCAGCGTCGCCGCGGGCACGCCCGCAGACCTGTCGAAGAACCGGTTCGCGCTCACCACCGTCGGGCCGTCGGCCGCCCTCGACGAAGCGCTGGCGCCGGCGGGGCGAACGGTGCTCCGCGACCTGCCGTCGTGGCCGGGGGAGGGCGAGGACTGGCGTCGGCTCGGCGTACCCGTGCTGTCGTTCACCGGCGGGTTCGAGCGTTTCCAGACGCCCGACGACCTCCCCGCAGCGGTGACCAGTCCCGCGTTGCTGGCGACGGTCGAGGCTGCAGTGGCCCGTGTGGTCGATGTCCTCGTCGACGAGTTCGCCACCTGACGGTCGAGCCTGACGGCCGGGGTGTGACGTGACCACCTACCCTCGTGCGTGATCAGCGGTTAACGTAGGGGCGTGACGGTTTCGCACCAGGTCCCGGTCGCCTCCGGTCTGTTCACCTGGCCGTCCGATGAGCCGCGACTCATCGGGAGCAGGTGTCCACACTGTGGCGTCATGACGTTCCCGGCCCAGCGCGGATGTCCCGGGTGCACCCGTGACGACATGGAGGAAGCGTTGTTCGCCCGCCGCGGCACGCTGTGGACGTTCACGACGCAGGCGTTCGTCCCGAAGTCGCCGCCGTACATACGCGTCGAGACGGAGGAGACGTTCGTGCCGTACGCCGTCGGCTACGTCGAGTTCGACGGACAGGCTCGGGTCGAAGGGCGCATCGACGTGGCGGATCCCTCGACGCTGCGAATCGGCATGGAGATGGAGACGGTCGTCGTGCCACTCGTCGAGGACATCGTCACGTACGCGTTCAGACCGGTCGAAGAGGGAAGCGGGTGATGGACGTCGCCATCGTCGGGATCGGCATCCACCCGTTCGGTCGCCACGACGGGGTGACCGACGTGGAGATGGGCGTGTACGCGGCGCGGCAGGCACTGCGCGACGCGGGCCTCGACTGGTCGGACATGGAGTTCGCCTACGGGGGGAGCCTCGGCATGACGACGGGTGGTGGCGGCGCGAGCGCCGACACCATGGTCGGCTATCTCGGCCTGACCGGCCTTCCGTTCGTCAACGTGTCCAACGGTTGCGCGACCGCCGGCAGCGCACTGGCGATGGCGTGCAGCACGATCGAGTCCGGCCAGTTCGACCTCGGGCTCGTCGTCGGGTTCGACAAGCACGCTCGCGGTGCGTTCGATCCGGATCCCGCGGTGCTCGGCCTCGGCAAGTGGTACGGCGACGTCGGCTTGATGCTCACGACGCAGTTCTTCGCGATGAAAATCAACCGCTACATGCACGACTATGGCATCAGCGAGTCGACGCTGGCCAAGGTCGCGGCGAAGAACTACCGCAACGGCGCGTTGAACCCGAATGCCTGGCGGCGCAAGCCTCTCAGCGAGGAGGAGATTCTCGCGTCGCGCATCCTCAACTACCCGTTACGTCAGTACATGTTCTGTTCACCTGACGAGGGTGGCGCAGCGGTGGTCGTGTGTCGCGCCGATCAGGCATCGCGATACACGGATCGCCCTGTTTACGTGCGCGGCATCGCACTGCGGACACGCCGGTTCGGGTCGTTCGAGGTGATGGCGCCCTGGATGCCGATCGAGCGCACGCCGGCGCCGACGGTCGACGCGTCGCGGGCGTGCTACGAGATGGCCGGCGTCGGGCCCGAGGACGTACAGGTCGCACAGATCCAGGACTCGGAGTCCGGCGCCGAGGTCATGCACATGGCCGAGAACGGCTTCTGCGCCGACGGCGACCAGGAGCGGATGATCCAAGATGGCGAGACGGAGATCGGCGGCCGCCTGCCGATCAACACCGACGGCGGGTTGATCGCCAACGGCGAGCCGATCGGCGCGTCGGGCCTTCGGCAGATCTACGAGATCTGCCTCCAGTTGCGGGGCGACGCCGGCGCGCGCCAAGTTCCTGGCAACCCGCGCGTGGGCTACACGCAGGTCTACGGCGCCCCCGGCGTCGGTGCCTGCACGATCCTCACGCGCTGACCGAACGAATGTTGGTGCACTTCGGCCCCTATAGGGGCCGAAGTGACCCGGAGTTGGACGGGGTGCGGTCCCAGAACAGAGCGAGGGCGATGCCGTCGGGGTCCTTGAAGTTCAGGATCGCCCCGGTGGGCAACGGGATGGGACCGGAATGCTCGATGCCCATCGCGGTGAGCCGCGCCGCCCACTCGTCGAGGTCGCGGCGAGCGGCGACGGCGAAGGCGAGGTGGTCGAGACCGGACCGGCGTGGATCGAACTCGCTCGTCGCGCCGGTGTGCTCGACGAGCGCAACGCTGTAGCCCGCACCGGCGAAGCGCATGACGGTTGCCCTGCGATGCTCGCCCTCTTCGGTGAACACGGTCTCGAAGCCGAGCACGCGTCCGTACCAGGCCGTGGCTGCCTGCACGTCTCGCACCGTCAGCGCGACGTGATGGACCGCGGCAAGGGCCGGCGCGTCGACGACCGGATCCTGCAGGTCCGGCACGGCTCAGACTCAGTCGTCCGGACCGAGCGGCGGGCCGACGATCTCCGCGCCGTACGGTCCGATGGCGTCGAGCAGGCGGGGGACATCCGGCTCGGACGGCGGCGGGATCTCGAGCTCCGCGGCCGGGTCGCTCGCGTCGACGTGGAACTGCTCGAAGCCCGCGGGCATGATCAGCTCGAGCAGGCGGGCCGTGTCGGTGTCGACCCGGAAGGTGTGCGGGACGTCGCGAGGCAGCCACACGAACCCGCCGGTGCTGAGCTCCCGGCGCTCGTCGCCCACGACGGCGGTGATGGCGCCGTCGAGCACTACGAGCGCGGTGTCCTCCCGGTGGTGGACGTGCCGGGGCGGCGAGAAGCCCCGACGCGAGTACTGCTCGAACACGCCGAGGTTGCCGTCGCTGTCGCCGGCGTCGGCGATGATCCGGATCAACGTTCCGAGGAACCAGCGGTCGCGTTCGGTGGCCCGCTCAGCCGTGTGTGTCATGGCCAACTCCTCCCTGCCACACTTCGGTAGAGTCGTACTCTATTGATCGAGTGATACTCTCGCGGCGATGCCCGAGGCTGTCAAGACCCGGTTTCCGAGGCGCGAGCAGAAAGCGCGTGCCACCCGCATGGCCGTGCTGATGGCAGCAAAGAAGCGCTTCCTCGCCGACGGCTACGGCGCCACCACCGTCCAGGCCATCGCCGAGGAGGCCGATGTAGCCGTGCAGACCGTCTACGCCATCTTCGGGAACAAGCGCTCGATACTCGCCGAGCTGGTCGACGTCTCCATTGCCGGCGACGACGCCGACATCGTCGTGAACGCCCGCGAGTGGATGCGCCCCGTGTGGGAGGCGCCGACCGCTGCCGAACGACTCGAGGCCTATGCCGCCGCGGTGCGCCGCATCATGGACGGTGCGGGCGACGTGTTCGCCATCGTGGCCGCGGCGGCAACCGCCGACCCCGAGATCGTCGAACTGGCCGACACCACCGAGCAGCGCCGCCGCGCGGGTGCCACGTCGGTCATCGACTCGATCAGCGCCGTCGGCGAACTCCGCCCCGGACTCACCCGTGAGCGTGCCATCGACATCCTGTGGCTCCTCAACGGCCCCGCCGTATACGGCCAGCTCGTGCGCGCCGCTGGCTGGACGCCAGCCGACTACCAGTCATGGCTCGCTGACACGTTCAGGGCCCAACTACTCGGTCAGACTCGCGGCGCGCGAGCGCCGTTCGGCGAGTGACGAGTGAGAACCTGAGCGCGGCCGGCGCGGCTGTCAGGGCTTGGTGGCCGCGACGAGGAACATCGCGATCGCCCAGAAGAACGTGCCGTTCGAGCTCGCGTCCGCGAGCTGGCGGAGCCATCGGGCGGCCTCCGGGCTGCTGACGGCGCCGTCTTCGTCCGCCCGCGCCGCCATGGTCGCGAACGGCTCCATTGCGGGCGAGTGGGCGGTGGTGGCCGTGATGGTGTCGGCCACGATGACGGGATCGGCCAGACCGGCGTCGGCGAACAATGCAGGAAGGCGCCGGCCGGCCCAGCCGTTCGGTGTGCGCGCTGCCCAGCGGTCGAGGATGCGGGTGGTCAGCAACGGGTCGGCGCCGTGAACCGCGTGCATGCCCCAGTCGGTGTCGACGACGACGATGCGGCCACCCGGGCGGGTGACGCGGAGAAGCTCGCCGAGCGCGCGCTCGGGGTGCTCGAGGTGCTGGAGAACGCGCTCGCAGTAGACGCCGTCGAAACACCCGCCATCGAGGTCGAGCCGGGTGACGTCACCGGAGCGAAAGACAGCAGGCAGGGTGTCAGGTGTCCGGCGGCGGGCCTCGGCGAGCATCGTCGTGCTCGTGTCGATGCCGACGACGAGGCCGCCCGGGCCGACGTAGCCCGCGAGCTGCCGAGTCATGTCACCGATGCCGCAGCCCGCGTCGAGCAGGTGATTGCCAGGGACGGGCGCGAGCAGCCCGACTGCTGCAGCCCGGAGTCGCTTGACGGCAGGGAAGCGGGCTTGCGCGTCGAGCGCGGCGACCAGCGCCGCGTGGTCCGGGTCGTCGTCGACGGCTGCGAACCCGGTGCTGGCCGGCGCCGTCTCGCGGGTCACGGGCGGTTGGCTCGGATCGTCCAGGTCGACGATTCGTAGACGACGCCGTCGGTGGTCTCGTGGGCGGAGATCGTCGACCGTAGGTCGTTGAGCGCGCGAGCGCGACCGGCGTCGTCGAGTCCTTCGAGCATCCACATCATGAGGCCCGACACGAGCTCATACGCGTCGTCGGCGTCGTGGCCGAACCACATCGGCGCGCTCGTCGCGTCGAGCGTGATGCCGGTGTATCCGGCGTCCGTGAGCGTGGCGCGGATCACGTCGGCGTCGGCGAGGGTGAACGGTCCCGGCGCGTCGGGCGGCGGGGCAGGCAGGTCGCGGCCGGCCGCGAGCGCGGTCGTGAATTCCCGGATCCACTCGTTGGTGGGGAGCGGCTGCCACGTCAGCAACACGAGCCGTCCGCCGTCACGCAGGGCGCGGCCGACGTTGGCGAGCGCGGCGACGCGGTCACCGAAGAACATCGCGCTCGTCTGGGCGATCGCCACGTCGAAGGTCGCGGGCTCGAATGGGTGGATCTGGGCGTCGGCCTGCTCGAAGCGAACGTTGGTGAGACCGTCGGCAGCGGCGCGCTTGCGGGCGACGTCGAGCATCGCCGAGGACAGGTCCACCCCGACGGCGGAACCCGACGACGCGCGCCGCGCGGCCTCGCGGGTGGCGTGCCCCGTCCCGCACCCGACGTCGAGGACCCGGTCACCGGTGCCGATGGCGGCGGCGGCGAAGAACCCCTCCTGGTACGCGGCCAGTGCCCGTTCGAAGTGGTCGGCGTGGGCTGCCCAGTAGGCGCCCTCGTCGCCGTCCCAGGCACGCAACTGCTGGGCGTTCATCGGGTGCACGGGTACTGCGCCGGTGGTCGTCATGCCGTCCCCTCCTCAAGACTCTCCCTTTGGGAGAGAACTATTGTCCCAAAGGGAGGATTTGTCAAGGCACGCTCCGGCGAGCGCGCAGCACGACGTCGCGAAGGTGCGGCGTGCCCGGCGGGGGATCGACGCGCGGCTCGAGCGCGTGTCGTTCGACAGTGAAGTCGTCGCCGAGCGAGGCGGCGAGGTCGTCGCAGCTGTAGTAGTCGGCGGGGTCCACTCCCCGTGCCTTCATTTGCTCGCGGTGTTCGTCGTCGAGGTCGTGGTAGACGGCGAGCAGCAGCCCGCCGGACGCGAGCGAGTCGAGCAACTGGTGCAACGCCGCGTCACCGGTGGCCTTCGGCAGCGCCGGGTACTGCAACGAGACCAGGTCGAACGAGCGGGGCGGGAACGGCGTGTGCAGCGCGTCCCCGCGGATCCACTCGACGGCGACGCCAGCCCGTTCAGCCGCCCCCCGTGCCCGGTCGAGGGCGACGTCGGAGATGTCGATCGCTGTGACCCGCCAACCTTGCTGCGCGAGCCAGATGGCGTCCGCGCCCTCACCGCAGCCGACGTCGAGCGCACGGCCGGGCATGATGCCCGCGACCTCCGCGACGAGGCGTCCGTTCGGCCGGCCGCTCCACATGCCCTGGTCGCGTTCGCGGTACCGCGCGTCCCACTCGGCAGCATCGTCCACGCGGCGATCTTGATGTCGTCCGCCGGGCCGATCAACCCTCCGCGCGCGGCCGTCGCTATGGTCGTCGCGAGCGATCGAGACCACCGAGATGTGACATGGCGTTGGATCCCCAGGCGAAGAAGGTTGCGTTGCGGGCCATCAACTACGGCCTCTACGTCCTGACCGCGCACGCGAACGGCGAGTTCGCCGCCGCCGGTGTCAACTGGTTGACGCAGGCGTCGTTCGATCCTCCGCTCGTCGCGGCAGCGATCAGGACCGACAACGACTCGCACCGCCTGGTCGAGGCGACGGGCGTGTTCGCCGTCAACGTCGTCGGCAGGGACCAACTCGACATCGGCAAGGCGTTCTTCCGCACCTCGACCATCGAGGGCGACACGATCAACGGCTACCGGTTCGAGCCTGGGCCGGAGACCGGCTGCCCGCTGATCGTGGATCTGCCGTACTGGTTCGAGTGCCGGGTCACCGACACGGTGCGGCGCGGCGACCACACCCTGTTCGTCGCTGAGACCATCAGCGCCGGTGTCCGGGACGACAGCGTGGTGCCGCTGGTGCTCCGCGACACCGGCATGAACTACGGCGGCTGACGGCCGGCGACGGAGCCAGAACAGGCGTCCCGGGACAGCTGGTCGAGATACATCTCGCGGAGCTTGCGCCGGTACAGCTTGCCGTTGTCATGCCTCGGCAGTGCGTCGACGAATTCGACCGCGCGAGGGCACTTGTAATGGGCGAGCCGGTCCTTGCACCATGCCATGAGCTCCCCCGCGACCTTCGCCGTGGGTCTCGTGCCCTCCTTCAGCTCGACCATCGACCACACGACCTCGCCCCACTCGTCGTCGGGCACGCCGATGGTCCCCGCGTCAGCCACCGCAGGATGGGTGAGCAGCACGGCGTCGACCTCGGCGGGGTAGATGTTCACGCCCCCGGAGATGATCAGCTCGGCCGACCGGCCGGTGAGGAACAGGTACCCGTCGGCATCGAGATAGCCGTGGTCGCCGAGCGTGAAGTAGTCCCCGCGGTAGGAGCTCGCCGTCTTGTCGTCGTCCTTGTAGTAGCGGAACCGTCCCTGTGCCGGCGCCCGCAGGTACACCGTGCCCACCTGACCAGCACCGAGCTGGCTGCCGTCGACCGGGTCGAGGATGCGGATGAGGTCGTCTTCGACCGGCCGGCCGACGGTGCCAGGCTTGTTCAGCCATTCCTCGGGCCCGACGAAGGTGCCGCCACCCTCGGTCGCCGCGTAGTACTCGTACACGATGGGGCCGAGCCACTCGATGAGCGCGTGCTTGACCGGGACGGGACACGGCGCCGCGCCGTGGAGCACCACCCGCAGCGACGACAGGTCGTGACGCTGCTTGACTTCGTCGGGGAGTGCGAGCAGTCGATGGAACATCGTCGGCACCATGTGCGTGTGCGTGACCCGGTGCTGCTCCACGAGTCGCAGGGTCTCCTGGGCATCCCAACCGTCCATCAGGACGACGCCGGCGCCGTAGGCGAGCGGTGCGGACAGCGAGAACGCGAGTGGCGCGGCGTGGTACAGCGGTCCTGTGCACAGGTGCACGTCGGTGGCGGGGTCGTAGCGGGTAGCCGCCGCCATCGTCGTCGCCAGCGCGGTCGGTGCCACCGTCGTCGGTGGCCGGTCGACACCCTTGGGGCGACCGGTCGTCCCGGAGGTGTAGAGCATCGTGTGCCCCGGCACGGGATCGTCGATGTCATCGCCTGACTGTTCCGCGATCGCGCCGTCGTACGAGTCGAATCCGTCGATCCCGCCGCCGGCGGCGAGGCGGACGGGAACGTGCTCCGATGCGGCTGCGACCGCCGCCGCGAAGCGCACGTCACCGACGACGGCGGACGCATCGGAGTCCGACACGATGTAGGCCAGCTCGTCGACGGTGAGATGCCAGTTTGCCGGCGTCAGACGCACACCCATGCGCAGGCACGCGAACAGCACCTCCGCGAACTCGGGCCGGTTGGCGCACACGAGCACGAGCGAGTCGCCGGCGCCGATGCCGCGAGCGCGCAGCGCGCGCACGAGCCGGTTGGCGTTCGCGTTGAGCTCGGCGAAGGTCCGGTCGCCCGACGGCGACACGATCGCGGCGCGGTCCGGTGCGGACCGCGCGTGCAGTGCGAGCGTCATGCCGCGGGCCGCGGCCGCGGCGCGTTCCTCGCGGGTCGGGGTGGTCGTGGTGCTCACGTCCGGGCCGGTGCGAACACCGGCAGGTTACGACCGTCGGACATCGGCTCCCAACTCAGCTCCACCTGCATCCCGACGTGGACCTGCATCGCGTCGACGTCGACCACGTTGGTGAGCAGCCGTACACCTTCGTCGAGGTCGACGAGCGCCACCGGGTACGGCACCCGATCGGCCATCCCCGGATGAGCCGGCCGGTGCATGACGCTCACGGCGTAGACCTCGCCACGGCCCGACGCGGGCCGCCACTCGATGTCCGGGCTCAGGCACCGCGGGCACACCGGACGCGGGTACCAGAACGGCTGCTCGCAGGTCGTGCACCACGGCAGCATCAGCGCGCGCCGTTCGGTGGCCGACCAGAACGGCACCGCCTCGTCGGTGACCGGCGGCTCGTAGCGGCCCGGTGCCGGCGCGCTCACGTCGACGACCCCAGCACGCAGGTCGACATCGCCGACAGCACACCGCCCGAGCCGCTCGCGACTGCGATCTTGCAGCCGGGTACCTGCCGCGGGCCGGCCTCTCCCCGCAGCTGGCGCACGGCCTCGACGATCAGGAACATCCCGTACATGCCGGGATGCGTGTACGACAGCCCGCCGCCGTTGGTGTTGGTGGGCAGCTCGCCACCGGGCCCGAGCTTGCCGTCTTCGACGAACGGACCGCCCTCGCCCTTCTTGCAGAATCCGAGGTCCTCGAGCAGCAGCAGCGTGGTGATCGTGAACGAGTCGTAGAGCATCAACAGGTCGACGTCTTCGTGGTCGATGCCGGCCATCTCGAACGCGATCGGCCCCGACACGGTCGTGGCCGTCGTGGTGAGGTCGGGCATCTGGCTGATCATGCTGTGGCTGGTCGCCGTACCGACGCCCAGCACGTACACCGGTGGCCGGCGCAGGTCGCGCGCCCGCTCCGCGCTGGTCATCACGAACGCGCCGGCCCCGTCGGTCTGCAGGCAGCAGTCGAGCTTGTGCAACGGCGAGCAGATCATCTCCGACGTGAGCACGTCGTCGATGCTCAGCGGGTCGCGGAAGCGCGCTCGCGGGTTGAGTGCCGCCCACTCGCGAGTCGACACCGCGATCTGCGCGAGCTGCTCCGGCGTTGTCCCGAACTCGGCCATGTGACGGCTGGCGGCGAGTGCGTACGCACCCATCGGCATGCGCATGCCGTAGGGCATCTCCCAGGTCATGGCCGCGAAGTTGCCGCCGCGGCGCCCGCCGAAGTCGTTGGCCCTCCCGCGCTTGCGGTCGGAGTGCGGGGTTGCCGCGTACACGCTGACGGCGACGTCGCACAGCCCGAGCGCGATCGCAGTCGCCGCGTGCTGCACGTGCACCTCGAAGCTCGAACCGCCGGTCATCGTCCCGTCGACCCACCGCGGGTGCAGGCCGAGGAACTCCGGCAGGCCCATCGCGTCGCCGGCGGAGAACACCGCGTCCACGTCGGACAGCTCGAGGCCGGCGTCGTCGAGCGCCTCGCGGATCATGGCCGCCTCCAGCGCGCGGCCGTGCAGATCGAGGTCGCCCGTCGGCGAGGCGGCGTCGGCGACGCCGACGATCGCGGCTTGCCCGCGCACGCCGAGCTCGTCGCGCACCGGGCTCACTCCACCACCACGCCGAGCTCGTCGAGGATCGGCTTGGCGTAGGTCACCCGGCCCGTGAGTGTGGCCGGATCGCCGGTGCACAGGACGTACGCCGCTTCGGCCATGTACTCGACCGGTTCGTGGAGCTCCGCGGGAATCCGGCGGTCGAGGCCGTGGTGCATGACGCCGGGTGTGGCGACGAGGCCCGACGGCGACACCACGTTGACGGCGATGTGGTCGGCGTGGACCTCGGCGGCGAGGCCGGTGGTGAAGCGTTCGAGCGCGGCCTTGCACATGCCGTAGACGGTGCCGCCCGTCAAGTTCCCGTGATACGGCGGACCTTGGGGATGGCGTGCGGCGGCCGAGGAGATGTTGAGGATCCAGCCCTGCTTGCGCTCCCGCATGCCGGGCAGCACGAGTTGCGCGAGCTCGAACGGCGCGCGCACCTGGACCTCGAACATCGTGTGGTAGTGGCCCTCGTCGAGGGTGTCGCAGGGTTCGAAGTAGGTGACCGCGGCGTTGTTCACCAGCACGTCGATCGGTCCCAACTCCTTCTGGACGGTCTCGACCAGCCGGCGCCGGTCGTCGCTGCGCGCGAGGTCGGCCGGTACCGCAATCGCGGTGCCACCCGCTTCGTTGATCGCGCGCACGGTGCTGGTGATGCTGCCGGCCAGCGGGTGGTCGCCGTCTTCGACGGTGCGGGCCGTCACGGCGACGGCTGCGCCTGCATTTGCAAACCGCGACGCGATCGCCGCGCCGATGCCTCGGCTTGCGCCGGTGACGATCGCGACGCGTCCGTCGAGGCTCATCGTGGCTCCTTTCGCTGGGTCCCGACGGCGAGATCCTTGAATGGGACGTCACGATCGACCTGGGGTTCGCGCGGCAGTCCGAGCACGCGTTCGCCGATGATGTTGCGTTGCACCTCGTCGGTGCCGCCGGCGATCGACGACGCCTGCACGCGCAGGCCCATGAGCTGGAAGCGGCCGTTCTCGGGGGCATCGCCACCCATGAGCATCCCGTACGGCCCCTCGATGTCGAGCGACAGGTCGCGGGCCTGGCGCCCGAGCGACGACTGCACCAGCTTGCCGGTCGACACCGCGGGACCGGGCATGCGCCCTGCCTTCGCGGCAGCGCTGGCGCGCGATCCGGTGATCCGGTGCGCCTCGGACAGCGACCGCATGGCCATCAACCGCTGGCGAACGACCGGATCATCGGCGCGACCCTGCGCGCGGGCGAGGTTGGTCAGCGCGTTGACGCCTCGGGCCGCCATCGTCGCTGCCTGCTCCCTCTGCTCCTCCCGCGCTCGGTGGATCAGTTCGGCGACGGGCCGGTCGAGCTGGCGGTTGCGTTCGCCGGGCGCGCCGACCGCGGCGAACGCGGCGCTACCGCCGCCGCCCAGCCCCTGGCGCTCGTACGCGAGGGTCGACACCGCGACCATCCAACCGTTGTTCGGTGTGCCGATGACCGCATCGTTCGACACGACCGCGTCGGTGAGGAACACCTCGTTGAACGTCGCGCCGCCGTCCATCTGGCGAAGCGGCCGCACCTCGATGCCCGGCTGGTCCATGTCGATGATGAAGTACGTGATGCCCTTGTGCTTCGGTGCATCCACGTCGGTGCGGGCGACGAGCATGCCGCGGTCGGCGCCGCGCGCGCCTGAGGTCCAGACCTTCTGACCATTGACGATCCACACGTCGCCATCGCGCACGGCCCGGGTCTGCAAGCTGGCGAGGTCGGACCCCGCGCCCGGCTCGCTGAAGAGCTGGCACCACGACTCGAGTCCCGACGCGAGGCGCAACAACCAGCGGTCCTTCTGTTCCTCGGTGCCGTGCTCGATGACGACCGGTCCGCCCATCATCTGGCCGAGCCCCGCGGGTGGGCCCACCGCACCTGCTTCCGCGAGCACCGAGCCAATCCGGCGGGCCGCCTCGGGCGGCGCGTCGCGCCCGCCGTGGCCCGCCGGCCAGGTGGGGAAGGCCCACCCCGCGGCGGCGAGCTGTCCCCACCATTCGCGCAAGGTGGCGCGCTCGTCCCAGTGTTCCCCGAGCCAGGAGCGGAACTCGTCGATCATGCGGTGTCACCCTAACGTGACAGATTGTCAGCCGCTAGCGACACCAGCAGTAAGCTGCACGACGATGCCCGCGCCTCTCGCGCAAGAGCAACGTCGCCTCGCGCGCGACCGCATCGAGCGCGCCGCGCTCGCAGTGCTCGGGCGCGAAGGGATGGCGTCGACCGTCGAGGACGTGGCTGCCGAAGCGGGGGTCAGCGCGCGCACCGTCTTCCGCCACTACGGCACCCGCGACCACATGATCGCCACGGCGCTGCGGGCCCAGTTGCAGCACTACGGCGACACGTTGCCGCGACCCGAGAAGGGTGCCAAGCTCGACGACTGGTTGCCGAAGCTGCTCGTCGAAGTGCACCGCCGCAACGCGGCCCTGGGGCGCGCCTACTGGGAGCTGGCGGCGCACGGCGACCATCTCGATGGTGAGCTCGCAGAGGTGGCCGAGCTTCGGCGGGCGGCGCGCACGCGGCTCGTCACGGCGGTGGCGACGACGGCGTGGCGGCTGTCCGGTCGCCGAGGCCGGCCCCCGGCATGGCTCGTCGACGTGTTCGCCATCCACCTGAGCTCGTTCGCCACTCGCTCACTGGTGGCCGACTTCGGCCGCGATCCCGACGACGCGGCGGAGGCCTCCGCCCGCGCCTTGCTGGCGTTGCTCGAAGCACCGGCGAGCCAGCCTGGCCGCACCACCCGATGAGCGGCATCTGCGACGGCCGCGTCGCGATCGTCACCGGCGCGGGCCGGGGATCGGGCGGGTCACGCGCTGGAGCTGGCGCGCCAGGGCGCGGCGGTGGTTCGCAACCCGGGCCAGTCGAACCACGGCGCGGCGAAGTCGGCCATCTGACCGAAAGCCTGCGGGCCGGCCGTCGGGTGCCGAACCGGGTGCGTGGGACGAGCGTGACCCCGGCAACGTCGCACCGCTGGTCACCTGGCTCGCGGGCGCGCGGTCGGCCGACGCCACCGGTCGTGTGTTCCTCGTCGGCGGTGGGCGGACCGCGCTCGCGACACCGTGGAGGAGGGGCGCGGGTGTGGACAAGGGCGCGCGATGGGACCCGGCCGAGCTCGGTCCGGTCGTCGCCGGTCTCCTCGCCCCGGCGTGAGGTCGCGCCAGGTCGCGCCACGTCACACGTCGACGATGGCCCGGCTGTGCCAGTGGTCGCCGGTGCGCGCGAACTCGAGTCCGGAGTGCGACACGCCTTTGGGGATCGCGCCCGCGCCCCGGGCCTGTTCGACCGGCAGGATCGTGAACCGGCCAACCAGGTGGTCGCCGCGCACCTCGACGGCCGCGGCGATCGGCACGTGCCCGCGCGCGTCGGCTCGGAAGAGCATCTCCTCGAGCAGGAGCACGAGCAGGACCTCGGGTGAGCCGGGACCCACGTCGAAGGGTTCCGGCGATCCGGGTGGGCCGTGGCGGGTGTCGACGAAGAGCTCGGCGAACGCGGCAGCCGCCTCCTCGTAGCATGCTGCGGCCGACGGCGCCCACGCCTCGATCACCACGTCGGCCGGGTGGGCTCGAATCGCGTGTCCGCGGTCGCCGGGAGCATGCATCGGCCATAGCGTGAACGCGACACGCCGCTGCCGGGAAGAGGGTCGGACCCTTCCGTTCGGTCTCGGATGGGTCGAGGATGGACTGTGATTCGACGAGAGCGGGGTTGCACGTGGGCGTCACGGCTGATCCGAAACGTCGTCCGATCACGCTGGTTGAGCAGACACCGGTCCGGTGGCGCATCGAGCCGACCGGCCGGATGCACGTACCGGGGATCGTGTTCGCGTCGGGCCGCCTGCTGCCTGACGTGGCCTCGGACCAGTCGCTCGTGCAGGTCGCCAACGTGGCGACGCTTCCCGGGATCGTCCAAGCGTCGTACGCGATGCCCGATGTCCATTGGGGCTACGGCTTCCCCATCGGCGGTGTCGCGGCCACCGACGTCGACCGTGGCGGTGTCGTATCGCCTGGCGGTGTCGGGTTCGATATCTCCTGCGGGGTGCGGCTGCTCACGTCGAGCCTGACCGACCAGGACGTGCGCCCACACCTGCCGGCGCTGATGGACGAGCTCGACCGCCGGGTGCCGGCCGGACTTGGCAAGGGCGGCGTCTGGTCCCTCCGGGACAGTCACGAGCTCACCGCAGTGTTGCGCGGGGGTTCTCGCTACGCGGTGGAGCGGGGGCACGGCGTCGAACGCGACCTCGACCACTGCGAGGACCACGGGGTCGTCGCCGACGCGGACGCGAGCAGTGTCAGCGAACGGGCGCGCCTGCGAGGCATCGGCCAGGTGGGCAGCCTGGGCTCGGGGAACCACTTCCTCGAGGTGCAGGTCGTCGACACGGTGTACGACGACGCGACCGCGGCGGCGTTCGGTCTCCAAATCGGTGTGGTCTGCGTGATGATCCACTGCGGGTCGCGTGGGCTCGGCCACCAGATCTGCTCCGACCATGTCCGTGTGATGCAGGAGGCGATGCCCCGCTATGGCATCGCCGTTCCCGACCCACAGCTCGCGTGCGCGCCGGTTCACTCGCCGGAGGGGCGGCGGTACCTCGGCGCCATGGCGGCGGCGGCGAACTACGGGCGGGCCAACCGTCAACTGCTCACTGTTGCGACGCGCCGAGCATTCGCCGCCGCGCTCGGCACCGGCGAGCTCGACCTGCTCTATGACGTGTCGCACAACCTGGCCAAGCTCGAGCACCACGACGTCGACGGCGAATCGCGGCTGCTGTGCGTGCACCGCAAGGGCGCGACCCGAGCTCTGCCGCCCGGCCATCCCGAGCTGCCTGACGACCTCCGCCCGTTCGGCCAGCCGGTGTTGATCCCGGGATCGATGGGCACCGCCTCACACGTGCTCGCCGGCGTCGACGGCGGCGACGCGTTCCACTCGACGTGTCACGGCGCGGGCCGCACGATGAGCCGGCACGCCGCGACGCGGCGCATCCGCGGGCGCGAGCTGCGCCGCGAGCTGGCGGCCGCGGGCATCGCCGTGCGTGCGCACTCCGACCGCGGGTTGGCCGAAGAGGCGCCGTTCTCGTACAAGGACGTGGACGAGGTCGTGGCCACCTGTGAGCAAGCCGGCCTCGCGCGGCGTGTCGCCCGGTTGCGCCCGATCGGCGTCGTGAAGGGCTGACGGCTCTGGCGAATGGGGGTGAAGCCCTGGCTCTGGCCCGAATGTTGGTGCGATTCGGCCCCTATAGGGGCCGAATCGCACCAACATTGGAGGGTCCGCGGAGGTGACGTCCCGTGCCTGGCGGCGTCGTCCAGTGGATCGATCCCGCGAGCGGCCGGGCGGGGCAGCTCCTGCGTAGCCGGTGCGACGGGCACTACGGACTCAGCACCCCGAGCGACGACGGATGGAGCGATCGCCGGACGGACGCGGTAGGAATGAAGTCTGTCGAATGTTGGTGCGATGAGGCCCCTATAGGGGCCACATCGCACCAACATTGGTCCCAGAATTGGTCCCGTCAGTGGTCCCCAGTGTCATCTCACGTGGAGGGCAGGAAACGTGGTCGACATCGGTGATCGGGTCACGGTCGAGTCGGAGAAGGTCGGCGTCCCGCCCCGGTCGGGCGTCGTGACCGGCAAGCACGGCGACGCGCTCCAGGTCCGGTGGGACGACGGTCACGAGAGCACCTTCGTCCCCGCGGGCGGCGCGCTCCGGGTCGAAGGTCACGAGCCTGAGCCGGAGCACGCCGGCTGATCCCGACCCGGTCGGGTCCGGCTGGTCCGGCCGTGGCGTTCGGCCGCGAACCGCGGCCACAAACACCGGGCCGGAAGCGGAACGTGTCCTTCGACCCTATGGATCCGCGGCGCGATCGGGTTGGATCGGGTCGAGGTGATTCGACTTGACGAACGTGGTCTTCCACGCCGAGTCGCTGCGGCCCGAGTATGCGCCTGGCCCGGTCGAGGCGATTGCTCTGCCTCGCGTCACCTACCGGCTCTCGATCGCGTTCGCTGTGAGCGCGTTCGTCAGCGCGGTGCTCACCTACGTCTTCGGCGGCCTGCTGTGGGCGACACCGGTGATGAACGGCTCGTGCCGCGGCACCGCACTGGTGATGTTCGCCATCGCGGTACCGGCGATGGCAGCCGCGATGTGGGCCACGGCACGTGGGTTGGTACCCGCCGTCGTCGTGTGGTTCGGCATGGCGTTGCATCTCACCTACAACACCGTGCTCATGCTGCTCGGCGAGCCGATGAACCGATTGTTCCTCCTCTACGAGGTGTCGCTGGCACTCGGCATCGCGGCATCGGTGTCGCTGTTCGTGTCGGTCGATCACCGCACGCTGGCTCGGCACTTCTCGGCCGTCCGGTCGGCGCGGCCCTTCGCCGTGTACCTGTGGGTGGTCGCCGGTCTCAACGCGCTGGTGTGGCTCCGCCGCATCGTCCCCGCCGTGATCGACGACACCGTCCCCGAACTGCTCGACGGCACCGGCATTTCCGTGGTCCCGACCTACCTCAGCGACCTCGCGTTCTGGCTTCCGCTCGTCGCGCTCTCCGCGTGGTGGTTGTGGCGGCGCCGGCTCCACGGCTACCTCCTGGCCGGCGGCGCGCTCGCGTTCTGGGCCCTCGAAGGTCTCACGGTCGCGGTCGACCAGTGGTTCGGCCACCGCGCTGACCCGTCCTCTGACGTCGCCTCGGGCGGTGTCGTCATCCCGTTCGCTCTGCTGTCGATGATCGGCTCGATCGTCCTGTGGCGGTTCCTGCGCCAGCACGACGAGTCATGATGCTGCGGCCCTCGGCAGCGGTCTCGCTCACCCCGCAGGAGCGTCACGAGCGCCGGGATTATCGGCACCGACCACACGGTGAAGGCCCAACCGAAGGACAGCACGCGACCTGGAACGCGATTGCGAGCTGGAGTCGCTTGCCACCAGCCCAGCGCGAGGAAGCCGACCGCGAGCTCGAAGCCGATCAGCATGCCGATCCAGAGATCGCGGTTGACGACCACCGGACCGCGAGGCCCGGTGGCGTGACATGTCGCGGCTCGGCCAGAAACAATGGTCGTCGCATGACCGACGCTTCGGAGCAGATTCTCGAGCGAGCCGCGGCCCTGTATGCGGACGACCGTCTCGAGGACGCCCGCGCCATGCTCGAGGAGGCGTTCGTCGCGCTGCGCGATCGCGGTGATCTCCCCGCGGCGGCCATCACTGCTGCACGGCTCGGCGAGCTGCACGCGGGTTCACTCGGCAACGAGGCCGTCGGCCGTGGGTGGATCGAGCGGGCGCGCCGCATGCTCGAGCAGGTGGGCCCGTGCGTCGAGTGGGGGTACTGGGAGCTCGCCCGGCTCGCGTGCAACCGGCCCGATGTCGACGACCTTCAACGCAGCGCCGAACGGGCGCTCGCCGTCGCCCGCGAGTTCGGAGACCTCGGGCTCGAGGTGCGCGCCCTCGCCGATCTCGGGCTCGCGCTCGTGTCACAGGGTCGCGTCCGCGACGGATTCGCTCGCCTGGACGAAGCGCTTGCGATGATCAGCGCCGGCGAGGTGCGTGACGCCTATGTGGTGAGCACGTCATTGTGCTCGCTGCTGTCGTCGTGCGACCGTGCCGGCGACGTCGAGCGCGCGCTCGAGTCGATCCGCATGACCGAGCATCTCGTGCTCGAGCCGCTGGAGGGCCGGCCCAAGGTCCTGGGCACACACTGCAAGCTCGCGCTCGGCGGCGTGCTGTGCGCAGCCGGCCGGTTGAGCGAAGCCGAGGCCGCGCTGCTCGAAGCGATCGGACCGAACGCGTCCCGGAGCTCCGGGCATCGCGTCGAGGCGACGGCACGGCTCGCTGAGCTCCGGCTTCATCAGGGCCGTCTCGACGACGCGGCCGACCTGCTGGTGCGGATCGAGGACTCGATCGCGGCTGCGCTGCCGCTCGCGATGATGCACCTGCGTCGCGGTGATCCCGATCTCGCGGCAGGCGTGCTCCGCAACGCGGTGCGGCGCATGAGTGGCGACGTGGTGCGCGGCGGTCCACTGGTCTCGTTGCTCGTCGAGGCGGAGCTGATGTGCGGCGAGCTCGAACGAGCGCGTGAAGCGGCGTTGCTGTTGCGTTCGATGGCTGCCGCGGTCGAACTGCCGGCGGTGGCCGTGCTCGCGACCGTCGCCGACGCGCGATTGGCAGCAGCGTGCGGTGAGCCGGCCGTCGCCGTCGACGCCTTCGAAGCCGCGCTCGGCGCGCTCGACGGCGGCCAGCACCCGCTGCTCGCTGCCACGGTCCAGGTCGAGCTGGCAGAGGCCCAAGCGGCGCTCGGCGACACCGGTGCCGCGCTCGCGTCCGCGCGAGCCGCACACACCAGCGCGCAGCGGCTCGGTGCAACCGTCCTGGGTGATCGCGCCGCGGCCACCATGCGGCGGCTCGGCAGCACGCCCCCGCGCCCCGTCGCCACCGGCGACTCGCTTGCCGGGCTCACGGCCCGCGAGCTCGACGTCCTCGCCGGCATCCGGCGGGGCGACACCAACGCGGAGATCGCCGCGACCCTGTACCTGTCACCGAAGACGGTGGAACACCACGTCGGGCGGATCCTCGGCAAGCTCGGCGTGCGCACCCGGGCCGAGGCCGCAGCGGTCGCCGCCCGCTCGGGGCCGGCAACGGGGGTCTGAAAGGGGGGATCCCCCGATGTGGTGAGGCCGGCGCCGGGCGCAGGATGCGCACATGGAAACCCAGATCAACGAAATCGCCCCTGACATCTACCGGCTGTCCACCTACGTGCCCGACGTCGCGCCGCCCGCCGGGTTCACGTTCAACCAGTTCGTCGTGCGCGGCGAGCAGCCGTTCCTCTTTCACACCGGCATGCGCCAGTTGTTCCCGCACGTCTCCGAGGCGCTCGAGAAGGTGGCCGGCCTCGAGCGTCTGCGCTGGATCTCGTTCGGGCATGTGGAAGCCGACGAGTGCGGCTCGGTGAACCAGTTCCTCGCCGCCGCGCCGGACGCGCAGGTGACCCATGGGTTGCTCGGGTGCATGGTGTCGCTCAACGACCTGTGCGACCGGCCCCCGGTTCCGGCCGATGGCGTGTCCCTCGACATCGGTGGGCACGTCATGCGGTTCATCGCGACGCCGCACGTGCCGCACAACTGGGAGAGCGGCGTCTGGTTCGACGAGACGACCAAGACGTTGCTCGCCGGTGACCTGTTCACGTCGCTCGGTGACGGTCCCGCGCTCGTCGAGACCGACCTCGTCGAGGGTGCGATGGTCGCCGAAGAGGTGTTCCACGCATCGTCGATCAGCGCGACGATCCCGGCAACGATCCGCAGCCTCGCCGCGCTGGAACCGCAGACGATCGCGTGCATGCACGGCTCGTCGTTTCAGGGTGACGGCGCCGCGCAGCTGCGGGCGCTCGCGGACGCCTACGAAGCGCTCGTCTGATCCTCGGTCGTCAGACCGTGGTGACGGCGACGCAGCACCGGTCGTCGGCGGGGTCGAGCTCGGCACGGAGGCGCCCGGCGCGCAACCCTTCGAGGATCCCGTCGACGAACGAGCGGTTGATGCCACACACGAGAGCCGGTGACCGTTGTGCGAGACGGTGGAACGGGCAGTTGCGCTGCACGATCCGGTCGCCGCACGGCGCCGGCTCGAACCCTGCACCGGCCAACAGCTCGCTGACGATCGCCGCGCTCCGTTCCGGCCCGAGCCGGCCGAGACCTCGTTGCCGTCTCGTCTGCGCGCCGAGGTCGCGGCCGCGTTCGGAAGCGAGCCGGTACGCGGCTTGCGCCGGCGTCTCCGCCGGCCGCGCCTGCTCGAGCGCATCGAGCACGATCTCGCCGAGCAGGTCGTAGTGACGCTCCGGGATCGACACCTGCACCTCGACCGCACTCGCCCGGTACCGCTTCGGGGCGCGGCCGATCCGGGCCGCGACCCCCGACGGGCGCTCGAAGGACACCGTGAGCAGCCCCGCGTCGACGAGCCGGTCGAGGTGGAAGGCCGCGAGCTTCCGGGAGATCCCGACCCGGCTCGCTGCCTCTTCTCGCGTGATCGGGGCACCAGCCTCCCGGACCACCTGGTAGAGCCGAGCCCGCTGGGGGTCGTCGAGCGCCGCGACGGCGCGGACCGCGTCGATCACGGCGCGCACGATAACACCAGCGCCATTGGTCGAAAAAGCTCTATCCCGTGTCCTTGACGGTGCTGTGACTATTTGACTAAGACTCATTGGTGAAAGGAGGGTCACGATGGCCGCGCCCCCGATCACCGCGACCGACGCCAAGCACCCGGTCACGCTGTTGGCCGGCCCCTACGGCCACCTGCTCCACCCGATCCTCGTCACCGTGCCGATCGGCGCCTGGAGCGCGTCGGTGGTCTTCGACGTGGTCTCGCGAGCCGGCGACGACGCCACCTCGTTCGGCAAGGGTGGCTGATCGGCATCGGCATCGTCGGCGCGCTGGCCGCCGCGATGTTCGGTTTCCTCGACCTGTTCGCCATCCCGACACGCACGCGCGCATTCCGCACCGCCGTGCTCCACATGTCGATCAACCTGGTCGTCGTCGCGCTGTTCGCCGTGGGGTTCGCGTTGCGCCACAGCCACCTCCACGACGCCGACGGTACGCCGGTCTCGCTGATCGTCGTCTCCGCGATCGCGCTCGTGTTGCTCGGCGCGTCCGGATGGCTCGGCGGGAAGCTGACGTACCGCTACGGCGTGCGTGTCGTCGCCGAAGCCGAACAGGCCGACGGATTCACCCGCTGACGAAAGGACACAAGGCATGGATGTGGCAGGACTGATCACCTGGCTGATCACCGCGATCGGAGGGTTCCTCCTTCTCGGCACCTGGATCGGTCACGGCGGCCATCGCCGCGACACGTCGCCGCCCAGCCGGCTGCCGGCGGGGGTCGTATTCGGGCACTTCCTGCTCGCCGCGGTCGGTCTCGTGCTGTGGATCGTGTACGTCGTCGCCGACACCGACGGGCTCGCGTGGCCGGCGTTCGCCGTCATCGCGGTCGTCGCGCTGCTTGGCTTCACCATGTTCTTCCGCTGGGTGCCGCAGGTCCGCGAGCGCGGGTCGACCAACGTGATGACCGCCGAGGCGGAATTCCCGGTCTCGATCGTCGTTCTGCACGGGCTGCTCGCGGCGACGACGCTGATCCTCGTCCTGCTGGCGGCCACCAGCGCCTGACCGGCGCGCGCAACGATGACGACCGCGTTCGTGCTCTCGGGGGGTGGCAGCCTGGGCGCGGTCCAGGTCGGCATGATGCAGGCGCTCGCGGAGCGCCGTATCGAGCCCGACCTCCTGGTCGGCGCGTCGGCCGGCTCGCTCAACGCGGTGTTCGTCGCGCAACACGGGTTCGATACTGCGACCCTCGAGCGTCTCGCGTCCGTCTGGCGCTCCCTCCGGCGACGGGACGTGTTCCCGTTCTCGCCGCTGCGGTATGCGGAAGCCCTGATCGGTCGCAGCCCGTCGCTGTGCGCGCCCGATCAGCTCCGCCACCTGGTCGGCCAGCACGTGACCAGCCGGCGTCTCGAGGACGCCCGGATCCCGGTGCGCGTCGTCGCGACCGACGTGCTGTCCGGTACCGAGGTGTGTCTGTCGTCCGGCGATGTCGTTGACGCGGTCATGGCCTCCGCCGCGATCCCCGCGGTCTTTCCGCCCGTGAGCATCGACGGCGCGCTGCTCTTCGACGGCGGTGTGGCCGACAACACGCCGATCAGCCAAGCCGTCGAGAACGGCGCCGACCGCGTGGTGGTCGTGCCCGCCGGCGTGGCGTGCGCGCTGGCCGAGCCGCCCCGCACCGCGCTCGCGATCGCGTTGCACGCGCTGACCCTGTTGATCGAGGGCCGTCTTGCGCTCGACGTCGCCGCGTACGCAGATCGCGCCGAGCTGATCGTGCTGCCGCCGTTGTGCCCGCTGTCGGTGGCGTCGACGGACTTCTCGCACGCGGCCGAGCTGATCGACCGGGCGCGGGTGGCGACCGGTGCCTGGCTCGACGGCGACCGGCACAAGCTCCCGAACCCGGAGCGATTCCTCGCCCTGCACCGCCACGACGGCGGCGCAGGGGCGACGCCGCTCGCCGGCGATCAGTCGATCGTGCGCCGCCGGTAACGAGCGAGGCTGAGCGGCACGCTGACCATCAGGATGAGCGCGCACGCGACGAAGGCGACCGGGACGGCGTGCTCGAGCGGCCACGATGGCGGTCCGTCCACCTGACCGGTCGTGTTGCCGAACAGCTCACGGACGGCCGCGACCAGCACGCTGATGGGGTTCCACTCGGCGACGTGGCGCAGCACTTCGGGCAGCGTCACGGTAGGCACGAACGCGTTGGACAGGAACGTGAGCGGGAACACGACGGTGAACCCGACACCCATGACCGCGTCGGGCGTGCGCACGACGAGGCCGATGAACGTGCCCATCCACACCATCGCGGCGGCGAACAGCAGGAGCAGCACGAGCGCGGCGCCGACGTGGACGATGTCGGTGTGCGTCCGCCAGCCGACGACCAACCCCGTCGACAGCAGGATCGCGATCGACAGGCCGAGCCCGCCGAGCTCGGCGAGGAAGTGCCCGGACAGGTAGGCGGATCGTTTCGCGGGCAGTGACCGGAACCGGTCGATCACGCCTTCCTGCAGGTCTGTCGCGATCGATGACGCCGGGCTGACCATCCCGAAGGCGAGCGACTGCAGCAGGATGCCGCCGATGAGGTACTCGCGGTAGTTGCCGCCGGGGACGCCGATCGCACCGCCGAACACGTAGGCGAAGAGCAGGACGAACATGATCGGCTGGATCGTGACGTCGAGCAGCTTCTCGGGCAGCCGGCGGATGTGCTGCACATTGCGGCCCGCGAACACGAGCGTGTCGCGCCACCACTCGCCGAGCGTCGGGCTGGGCTTCCCCCTGATCGTGGAGGGTTCCGTTATGCAGCTGGGTCGCTCACGGTAGCGACCGTTTCGTAGTCGATGGGGGACTTCATCTCGCAGCGGCTGTGTCGCCGGCGGCGGTTGTA